>MTKW01000033.1_pt2 | contig 396469 bp, 265 predicted proteins | sample 1042761 | NCBI WGS metagenome assembly MTKW01 (sample SAMN06205366, study PRJNA360243) | anaerobic digester metagenome | biome: Wastewater treatment plant; feature: Anaerobic digester sludge; material: sludge; isolation source: anaerobic digester fed with sludge from wastewater treatment plant ... | reverse complement strand
TTCCCCGTCAAATTTTCATTCTCAAGGGTGTATTAATTAGTCATGAGGGTTTCATACGATTAATTTATTATTTACATTTTGGTGTATGGAACTCGCTTTAATCATTGTCATGGGTGTAAATGATTTACATGCTCGTTTCATACGATTTTTTATCTTTATATTTCGGCGAAAGATACGGAAAAAAGGGCGTATTTTGTTAAATTTGCAACCAAACATGAAAAGTATGGAACTCGATATCTGTTTTTCTCCCGCGCTGTACCCCTTTTATCGGAAAGAAAACGATACGGTGATTGTCGTGGATGTTTTCCGAGCGTCGGCAACCCTATGCGCCATGTTGGCAAACGGGGCATCGGCGGTTATCACCGTAGCAGACATTGAAGAAGCCAAACAATATAAATCGCGTGGATACTTGGTGGGCGCGGAGCGAAACGCCCGACAATGCGATTTTGCCGATTTTGGAAACTCGCCTTACGATTACACGCGAGAAAAGGTGGCGGGTAAAGAAGTGGTGTTTACTACAACCAACGGCACCCGGGCTATCGATGCCGCGAAAAATGCGAAGCAGCTGTTCGTGGGAACGTTTTCAAACCTCGAAGCCTTACTGCAAAAAATCGTGGAGGTGGGCGAAAGGGTGGTTATTCTTTGCGCGGGGTGGAACAACCGGGCAAACGTGGAAGACACCCTGTTTGGAGGACGTTTCGCTGAAAAGTTGTCAGAAAAAACCACGGTGGCTCTAAAATCAGATGCGGTTAAAATGGCGTTGGAACTGTGGCAATCGGCTAAAGAGAACCCGTTGGAGTACTTGAAAAACAGCGAACATTACCACCGATTAATCGCGAACGGGGTGGAAAGCGATGCCGAATATTGTTTGAAAGAGAACAGCGTATCTATTGTTCCCGTGTACGATAAAAGATCGAACAAGTTAATCGTGTCGCGCTAAGCCTATTCACCCCAATCAAAGTCATCAACATCAAACGACCGGGTGAACTGTTCCAAATCGCGGCGCTCCTTCTTGGTGGGCCGTCCCGTTCCCCGTTGCCGATCGACAAACCCGCTGATCTTGTTTAGCTCCAGCAGCTCGTACTGCTCCGGGGGTGTTACATTTTCCATGAACTGGGGAACAAGCTTGGCACCCATCCGCTTATCGGCCAAAGCCAGTACCTTGAACGAAAAGGTAATGGGTGCCTTGCGCACCTCGATGACATCGCCCACCCGTATATTCCGCGAAGGCTTCACGGTTACCCCGTCAATCATCACCCTCCCTTTCTTACAGGCATCGGCGGCAATGGTACGCGTCTTAAAGATACGCACTGCCCACAACCATTTATCTACCCGTACCTCCTCCATCTACTTGTTCTCACGTGGGTTCACGGTGAATGAAGAATCGTCCCCTTCCTTAGACGGCTCTTGACATCTCCAACTCGCCCGTTTGTTATACAGGTTCATCGTCTCATCGATGCCCGCGAGGCAGAAGCTACGAATCATCTCTCCCGCGATGTTAATTCGCTCCGGGAGGACGGCTTTCTCCTCATCCGTGAACTCGTCCAGCACGTAGTTTACCTGAGCCCCTCTTGGGAAATCACTCCCGATACCGAAGCGCAGGCGGGGGTAGTTCGTGCCAATCAAGTCCTGGATATGCTTTAGCCCGTTATGGCCGGCGTCACTCCCCTTCGCTTTCATGCGCAGCGTTCCAAAAGGCAACGCCAGGTCATCCACCACCACCAACAGGTTCCTGTTTTCGATCTTCTCTTTCTGTAGCCAGTAACGGATGGCGTTGCCACTCAGGTTCATAAAGGTGGAGGGCTTAAGCAGCACAAGCGACCTGTTCTTGAGGCGGGTGGTTGCCACGAAGCCGTACCTCCTATCCTCAAAAACAGCATTGGACGCCTTCGCGAAAGCGTCCAACACCATAAATCCGATATTGTGGCGGGTTTGGTCGTAATCGGGTCCGATATTCCCCAAACCCGCGATCAGGTATTTCATCCGTTATCTGCTTTGCTATTCCTCCTCTCCGGTATCTTCAACCTTGGCCGCGGCACCGCGAGCGGCACGCGTAAGTTGTACACGGCAAACCACCACGTTTTTAGCGTCAAGCAACTCCAGCCCCTCGAAGCTCAAATCGCCCACCTGAATGGATTTACCAAGCTCCAACTGGGTCACATCTACCACCAGTCTCTCAGGCAGGTCGGCCGGAAGTGCCTTCACCTTCAATTTTCGCTTATCAAGCGAGAGCTTACCACCCGATTTCACACCAACTGCAAGACCTTGCAGCTGAACCGGCACTTCAATCACCGTCGGTTTATCCTCATAGACATACAAGAAGTCGATATGCAGCACGTCGTCCGTTACAGGGTGAAATTGCGCATCCTTCATCATCGACATCACCTTCTTCTCCCCCAAATCGAGGTTAACCAAGTAGACCTCAGGGGTGTAAATCAGGTTTCTCACGTCGCCCTGCTTTACCACGAAGTTCACGTTTTCCTCATCATGGCCACCATACACCACGCATGGCACGAGCCCCTCGCGGCGGTAAGCCCGGGCCGCTTTCTTGCCGAAACCATCTCTGATCTCGCCTTTCAGTTCAAATGTCTTCATCGTTGAATTTTGTTTGTGTTACTCAAAATAAAGTGATCTCTTTATTTCCCATCACACGGGAGCTTCCTAAAAAAGCGGCGCAAAGATAGTGATTTTCTTGTTATAACGCAACCGAAGAAGCCTGATCTTTTGCACGGAATCGCTATTTTTCAAGATTTTATAGGCAGAATACCGAAAAAATAGCTACTTTTGCAGTTCAAAAATAGTTCTCTAACATTATTAGACTATTTCTCGCCACGGCATACTACAAGTGAACTTGTCATCTGCTCGTTTGGCTTATCGAAATAGTTCATTAACATTAGACTATTTCTCGCCACGGCATACTACAAGTGAACTTGTCATCTGCTCGTTTGGCTTATCGAAATAGTTCATTTAAATTTGATTTTCGCCGGCCACCGGGATTCAATCAAGAAGACCACACGTGTGTGGCACCGTGCGAATGGTGTGCTATAACGATGATAAATAGAAATTTAATTCGTATTAGGGTTGTCCAAATCATCTACTCGTGGTACCAAAACAGGAACAAGAATTTACGCGAAGTCGAGAAAGAGTTGATGTTCGGACTACAAAAATCATACGATCTTTACTATTACATGCTGCTCCTGATGGTGGAGCTAACCCGGGTACATGAGCGGCGAATAGAGGCGAAAAAGAACAAGTTCTTGCCGACCGAAGAGGATTTGAACCCGAACCTGAACTTGGTAGAGAACAAGTTCATCCGCCAGCTAGAGGAAAACCGCCAGTTCAACAAGCAGTTGAATGAACGCCCCATGTCGTGGGAAGAGCATGATGCCTTTGTCAAGAACCTGCTCGACAAGATATTGGATTCGGACATCTACATAGAGTACACCCAGATAGAGTCGCCCACCTACGATGAAGACAAGGAGTTCTGGAGAAAAACCTTTAAGAACTTCATCTACACCAATGAGGAGCTGGACGACCTGCTGGAGGATGAGTGCATCTACTGGAACGATGACGTGGAGATCGTTCAATCGTTCGTGCTGAAGAGCATCCGCCAATTTTCCGAGAAAGATGGAGTCGACCAACCCCTCCTCCCCATGTTCCGGGATGAAGAAGATAAGCAGTACGCCCTAAAGTTGCTTCACGACACCATCCTCAACGAGAAAAAGTACAGGAGCCTTATCGAGAAACATACCGAGAAGTGGGATTTTGACCGCATCGCCTTCATGGATATGATCATCATGCAGGTGGCCTTGTCTGAGATCTTCTCCTTCGAATCGATTCCCACGAGCGTATCATTGAATGAGTACATAGAACTAGCCAAAGGGTATAGTACCCCGAAGAGCGGCACCTTTATCAACGGGGTTCTCGATGCCATCGTGCAGGAGTCGAAAGAGAACAATCAAATTTTCAAACATTAGTAAACCATAAACATCATTAAGTATGAGTATTTTATTGCAAGCAGCCACCGGAGCCGGTGGAAGTGGTATGGGCAGTATGCTGTTCATGCTGATCGCGATTTTCGCTATCTTCTATTTCTTCATGATTCGCCCGCAACAGAAAAAACAGAAAGAGTTGCAAAAGAGTCGCGAAGCCATGAAGAGTGGCGACAAGGTAGTTACCGCAGGAGGCATCCACGGAAGGATTCGAGAGGTGGGGGACACCTGGTTTCTCGTAGAGATATCCGATGGGGTGAAGATTAAAATCGAGAAATCCTCTGTTTACGCTTCCACGGCGGATGCCGCGACCAACTAACCCGTATCACGTCTTCTGACAATGGATTTGAAAGCTTCCTTCCGGGAATGGCGGACCAAGTTAAAGGGGTTTTTCTCCACTGGAATGTGGAGAAACATGCTCTTTTTCATGCTTTTCATGATACTGGCCTTCATTTTTTGGTTGATGCTTTTTTTTCAGAAGGAGAACGTGGAGGGTACCTACCGTGTCCCCTTGAAGTACACCAATGTGCCTGAGGACGTGGTTTTCGACAACGAGCTACCCGAGTTCATCGAGGTAACCGTCGCTGATAAAGGTTCTGAAATCTTTAAGCTGGACGTTATTCGTAGGGACTCGCTGGAGATTGATGTGGCCACGCTCACCGAGGGAGGGACCACAGTACTTCAGGGTGACCAGTACCGGCAACTGATTCTATCGAGGCTCTCACCAAGCAGTGCCATTCGTGGGTATTACCCGATGAACATCTCGCTGGCTACCTCCAAGCTAAAGAGCAAGCAGTTGATGGTGATATTCGACGGAGAGATTACCACCAGCCGGGCCAACCTGGTGGTCGACAGCGTACTATTCATACCGGAAACAATAACGGCCTATGGATCAAAAGAGTCGCTCGACCAGTTGAAGAACGCGGTGACCGAGTACACGATCTTCAAGAACTTGAAGAGCACCTCGCAGCTCCCCATACGAATCAACCCCGTTGAGGGAGTGAAATTTTCACCCGACCAGGTAGAAGCATTCATCCCTATTGAGGAGTACACGGAACGGGGGTTCGAAGTACCTATCGTGGCCACGCATCTCCCAAAGGATCTGGACGTGAAATTCTTCCCGTCGAAGGTCAACGTCACGTTCTCCGTCACGCTCGAAGAGTACAAGAAAATTGATCCGGAAGATTTTGAGATCACCCTCGATTACCGTAAGTTCCATGACAACGAGGATGGGCGGGTAGAGATCGAGCTCACCAAGAGTCCATCGACCGTAGTCAACCCGCGTCTCTCCCCCACGTCAGTGGAGTTTCTTTTCGAGAGCAAGCTTCCCTGATGATCGCAAGGGCAAATAATGGAACTTTGTGAAATGGAGAAGAACGATGGAGGGTGAGGCATGGTAAGAATAGGGGTCACCGGGGGGATGGGAAGCGGCAAGTCGGTGGTTTGTGAGCTGCTACGGCTGCACGGTATCCCCGTGTTCGATGCCGACCTTGAGGCGAAGCGCCTTAATGACAGCTCCGCGGAGGTAAGGGAGGCGCTGATCCACCATTTCGGGGAAGATATCTACGAAGGAGGCAAGCTCGATCGACAACGGTTCGCGAAGCTTATTTTCAATGATAAGCAGAACCTAGCGGTAGCGAACGGTCTCATCCACCCCGCGTTGGCCGAACGGTTTAGCGACTGGTGCTCTAACCAGAGCCGTTTCACACACGTGGCGATCGACGCTCCCGTGCTATTCGAGGCCGGCTTTGATGCACACGTGGACACCGTGGTCGTGGTATACTCACCGAAAGAGCTTCGTGTGAAACGGGTGATGGAACGCGACCGGGTGGACCGGGAGAAAGTGGAAGCCCGGATGCAAAGTCAACTACCGGAGGAAGAGAAGCTAAAGCGGGCCAACCACGTGATTCATAACGACGGTCGCCATTCGCTCATTGCTCAAGTGACCGATTTGCTGGCCAAGTTATCTTTTTGCAACAATATTAACAATAGTATTAATCCAATAAAGAACTAAAAAAATGATTGAAGAATTTGGTATAAACGCTGGTATCGTCTGGTCCTTGTTAAACGAAACGGGTCGCCAGAACTTGAAAGATGTGAAGAAAGCCACGAAGTTTACCGATAAAAAACTCTACGCCGCCCTGGGGTGGTTAGCTAGAGAGGGTAAAATCAACATCGAAGAGGAAGAGAAAGAGATCTTCGTTTCGCTGAGCTAATTTTCGCTCCATTACAAATACCCTAACCCATGGTGGCATGCCTTCTAATTGAGGCGTGCTGCCAAGGGTTAATTATGCCCTTTCCTAACCTATTTCATCCGGTCGAACCCTTCGCCGTAAACCCCCACGACGTTGCTCTGTGAAATAAACGCGTGCTTATCAATCTGCTTCACGAGACGAAAGATGGAGGTCGATTCGCTTCGCTTGGCCAAAACCAACAGCACCTTTTGCGGTTGTTTGGTATACCACCCCATCCCGTCCAGCACCGTGCACCCACGATGGAGCTGCAGGTTAATCTGAGTGGCAATCTCCTCATACTGGCTGGAGAAGATAAAGAACTGAACCGACTGCCGGATACCGTTCAACACCCAATCGACCGAGGTGGACATCACCGCGATGATGATGATACCGAACAGGATGGTCTCCACGCTCTTGAACACGAAGAAAGAGGAGCCCACGATAATAAGGTCCACGATCAACATGGTACGCCCCGGGGTAATATGGCGATACTTGTTGATCACCAGCACGATAATATCCGTACCCCCGCTGCTCCCGTTCACCGACATAACAAGCCCTACCCCGGCACCGGCCACGATGGCACCGATAAGCCCGGCAATCAACGGCTCTCCCATCAGGATAGGCGGCAACTGCAACCGTTCAAACATACCGATGAAGAGGGTCAACGACCCAACGCCAACGATGGTCTTCACCAGGAACTCCGACCCCAACAGCCGAAAGGCCATCAACAGCAACAGCCCGTTCATAACGAACACCATGATGGATACCGGCAGCGAGAAAGCGTAGTTCAGCAGCACGGCCAGACCGGTAAGCCCGCCCATCACGAACTGATGAGGCATGATGAACTGCGTCACCCCCAAAGCGTACATGAAGGTGCCCAGGAAGATGATCATGTAATCCTTCCAGTAGAACTTCTTCAAACTGAATTCAGGTAAATTCCCCATAGTTATCGCCCCCTATTGCATCACCGTTTTATATCACCACGTTTACAATTTTCTTCGGCACCACGATTACCTTCTTCACCGGCTTGTCCCCTATCCATCGCTTTGAGTTCTCATGTTCCAGAACCGCTTTCTCGATCTCCTCTCGGGTCGCATCGGCCGGGAACTCCAAGACGAACCTCGACTTGCCGTTGAACGATATGGCGTAGGGGAAAGCGTCTTCCTTCAGGTAGGCTTCGTTCCACGCCGGCCACCGGGCATCACACACGGTGGTCCGGTTCCCCAGGGCGTGCCACAGCTCCTCCGAGATATGGGGAGCAAAAGGTGCCAGGCAGACCACCAGCTCGCTCAAGACCGACCGCTTGTGGCACTTCAACGCGGCAAGCTCGTTCACGCAGATCATGAACGCCGATACCGACGTGTTGAACGAGAAGTGCTCGATATCGTACGACACCTTCTTGATTAGCTTGTGCACCGCTTTCAGCTCCTCCTTGGTCGGCTCGTCATCAGAAACGAGGAGTTCTCCATCCTTGTAAAACAGGCTCCAAGTTTTCCTCAAGAAGCGGTACACCCCATCGATCCCGTTGGTGTCCCACGGCTTGGACTGCTCAAGCGGCCCGAGGAACATCTCGTAGAGGCGTAACGTGTCTGCCCCGTACCTGTCAATAATATCATCAGGGTTGACCACGTTGAACATCGATTTCGACATCTTCTCGATAGCCCACCCACAGATGTACTTGCCGTTTTCCAGGATGAACTCGGCGTCCTGATACTCGGGGTTCCAGTTGCGAAATGCCTCGATATCCAATACATCGTTATGCACGATATTCACATCCACGTGAATCGGCGTCACATCGTACCCCTCTTTCAAGTTATACGAGACGAAACAGTTAGTACCCTGAACGCGGAAAACAAAGTTGCTCCTCCCCTGTATCATCCCCTGATTCACCAGCTTCTTGAACGGCTCCTCTTCACACGAAACACCCAAGTCGTACAGGAACTTATTCCAAAAGCGGCTATAGATCAGATGGCCGGTCGCATGCTCCGTCCCACCGATGTAAAGATCCACGTCGCGCCAGTAGCCATTCGCCTCTTTTGATACAAGCGCCTCCTCGTTACGCGGGTCCATGTACCTTAGGTAATAGGCCGAAGAGCCGGCAAAGCCCGGCATGGTATTCAGTTCCAGCGGGTACCCCTCCTTGGTCGTCCAATTCTTGGCACGTCCCAGTGGCGGCTCACCGGTTTCGGTAGGCAGGTACTTGTCCACCTCCGGTAACTCAAGCGGCAGTTCGCTTTCGGGCAGGGTGTATGGCATCCCCTTCTTGTAGTAAACGGGGAACGGTTCACCCCAATAGCGCTGCCTCGAGAAGATGGCATCGCGCAGGCGGTAGTTCACCTTCCGGTACCCCACCTCCTGTTTTTCCACCTCGACAATCGCCGCGGGGATAGCCTGCTCCACCGTCATCCCGTCTAAGAAATGAGAGTTTACCATGACTCCCTCTTTCGCATCGAAGCTTTCCTCCGAAATATCGCACCCCTCGATTAACGGGATGATGGGTAGATCGAAATGCTTCGCGAACGCGTAGTCACGGCTATCGTGTGCCGGCACCGCCATAATGGCACCGGTTCCGTATCCCGCCAACACGTAGTCCGACACCCATATGGGTAGGGGCTCACCCGTGAAGGGGTGGGTGGCGTACGAGCCGGTGAATACACCGGATACCGACTTATCGGCCATCCTCTCTCGCTCCGTCTTCATCTTGCTCCGCTCGATATACTCCTGTACTACCTCCATCTGCTCATCGGTCGTCAGCTGCTCCACTAACTCGCTCTCCGGGGCTAACACCATGAAGGTGACACCGAAGATGGTATCAGCACGGGTAGTAAAAATATCAAACTCAACCTCTTCCGATGTGGCAAAGTGCATGACCGCCCCCTCGCTACGGCCAATCCAGTTGCGTTGCGTCTCCTTAAGGGAGTCGCTCCAATCGATCTCCTCCAGCCCATCAAGCAACCGCTGTGCGTAAGCCGACACCCGTAAGCACCACTGCTTCATCCTCTTCTGCACCACCGGGTATCCTCCCCGTATGGAAAGCCCCTCGCTTACCTCGTCGTTCGCGAGTACCGTCCCCAGCTCCGCGCACCAGTTCACCATGGTATCCCCCAGGTAGGCCAGGCGGTAGTTCATCAGCAACTCCTGCTTCTGCTTTTCGGACTTCCGGTTCCACTCATCGGCGGTGAACTCCAGCGATTCACTACTGGCCACATCGAGCCCCTCTGTCCCCTGTTTAGCGAAAGTCTCCTCCAACTCCTCTATCGGCCGCGCCTTTTTTGACCGGTTGCAGTAGTAGGAGTGGAACATCCGGACAAAGGCCCATTGCGTCCACTTGTAATACCCGGGATCACACGTGCGAACCTCCCGGCTCCAGTCATACGAAAACCCCATCTTGTCGAGCTGCTCCCGGTAACGCTGGATATTTTGCTCTGTAGTGATGGCCGGATGTTGCCCGGTCTGGATCGCGTACTGCTCAGCAGGCAGCCCATACGCGTCGTACCCCATGGGGTGCAACACGTTGAACCCCTGAAGCCGCTTGTACCGAGCGTAGATGTCAGAAGCGATGTAACCGAGGGGGTGCCCCACGTGTAATCCCGCACCCGAGGGGTAGGGGAACATATCCAGCACGTAATACTTGGGCTTCGAGTTATCTTCCGTTACCTTGTATGTCTGGTGGTCTATCCAGTACTGTTGCCACCGCTTTTCAATCTCCTTGAAGTTGTAATCCATCGCTTCCTTACTTTTTAAACGTTGCAAAGATAATGATTTTACTCAAATAAATCCGTTTCAGCCTACAGGCAGTGGAATGTCTAACGCCAGAAAATTGCTAATTGAATCAAACGTATAGCTGCTCGATAACGTTCGCGTACCGCTCCAGAATAACCTTCCGCCGCAATTTCAACGTATTGGTCAACTCACCTTTCTCCATCTTAAAAGGCTCTGGCAATAGGGCGAACCGCTTGATCTTCTCGTAGTTGGTAAACCTCGACTGCAACAACTCAATCCTCCCGAAGATGAAGTCGTGCACAAGCCGGTTCTCGACCAACTCTTCTGTGCTGTTGAAATGAATGCCCTGCTCGCGGGCATACGCCTCCAGCATGGGGAAGTTGGGCACGACGAGTGCGCTCACGAACTTACGCTGATCGCCTATCACCGCCACCTGGTCGATATACCTGTCCTCCTCGATCCGCGTTTCGATGGCCTGGGGTGCGATATACTTGCCGTTGGACGTTTTATACAGCTCCTTGATTCTCTCGGTTAGCACGATCTCGTTACCTTCCGTGAGGTGTCCCGCATCACCGGTCCTGAAAAAACCATCGTTGGTGAACGCCTCCCGGGTGACCTCAGGCTTATTGTAATAACCCCTCATCACGGTTGCCCCCCGCACCATGATCTCATTGTTCTCTCCGATCTTCACCTCTACCTCCGGCATCACCGTGCCCACGGTGCCAATGGTGAACCCAGGTTCGACAAAGCAGCTTACCGTAGCCGTCGTTTCAGTAAGCCCATATCCATAGACGATGGGGATGTCAATCGACTGCATAAACTCGTTGATGGTGTCCGACAGCGGCGCACCTGCCACCGGGAAGAAATTACCCCGCTCGATCCCCACCACCCGTTTCACCAGGTAAAACAGGGTGTGCCGGTACAAGAAATATTTCAACCGGTTACCCAAGGGGGCTCGTTTTCCCTGGTTCACGTAATCCAGGTTGTGGCGTTGCCCCGTCTTGACCGCATCCTGAAATAACCACCTCAGCGGCCTCGATGCACTCTCCATCGTCTCCTTCACACCTTCGTACACCTTCTCCCAGAACCGCGGCACGTTGCTCATCACGGTAGGCCGCACCTGTTTGATGGTCTCCCTTATCTCTTTGGGATCCCGGTTCACAGCCACCAGCGCCCCCTTGTATAAGCAGTAGTAACTCCACGCCTTCTCGAATATATGGGTCAGCGGGAGGAAGCACATCGAAACGTCCTTATCGGAAAAAAAAGTCAATCGCACGTCGTGAATCTTGAAGGCCGCGATGAAGTTAGCGTGCGTGAGCATCACCCCCTTGGGTTCCCCGGTGGTTCCCGAAGTGTAGATGATCGCCGCCAAATCATCCATTTTCAACTGCTTGAGGCGTGCATTCACCAGGGCAAGCGACCTCGAATTCTCGCCGGTAGCGATAAAGTCATCGAAGTAAACAGAAGTAGTGTCATCCGACTGGAAAACCACCTGCCGATCAAACACGATGAGCTTATGTAGAGCCCCAGGCTCCTGTTGCACCATGTAAGCGTTGTTATACTGGAACTGCTCTCCTACAAAAAGCACTTTTATACCGGCATCGTTCACGATGTAACTCACCTGTTCCGGCGAAGCAGTGGCGTACATCGGCACCACCACCGCCCGATTCGCGAACGCCGCGAAATCGGTTACCAGATACTGCTCCATGTTTTGGGAGTAAACACCCACGTTATCGTTCGGCCTCACCCCCATTTCGGCCAACGCACGAGCCGCTTTCATGATCCGCTCAGAAAAGAGAGACCATGCCATGGTCACCCACATCCCTTGCTCGTCCTGGTATTTCAATGCCGTCCGGCTCCCGTACTTTTTGGCCTGCTCGTGAATGAGTTCCCCTAAATGATAATATGCCATTACTTCGCGTTTTTTACCTCGCGAAAGTACATCTATTTGCCGTCAATCGCCCCACGTTTCCGTTTTTTTATCTTAACATTCTAACAACAGGAAAGTTAATTAACGAGACTTAACGAGATTTCCTTTCCCTTTTCGTGAGCGAGCGATTATCTTTGTAGCGTTATGAAAAGACGTATTCACATAATCTTTACCCTACTCACGACCCTTTTACCCATTTTGGTAAAAGCGCAAGGGTATTATGCCTCGAATGTGAATCCGGGTAGTAGCAGCACTTACTCCACATTTTACCTTAAACCAAGCGTATCGGCCATTATCGCCGCGGACGGTGATACCATTGCCAGCATGTGGTTCACCGATTTCATCAAATACCAACCCCTTACTTTTCGCGATACCAAGGAGAGGATGGCGTACAACAAGTTGGTTCGCGACGTGAAACGCACCCTACCCTACGCTAAGGAGATCGCGCGTATCATCACCGAAACCTACGAGTACATGGAGACTCTGCCGGATGATAGGGCCCGGCAGCGGCACTTGAATAAGATGGAGAAGTACCTCTTGGAGGAGTACACCCCGAAGATGAAGAAGCTAACCCGCTCGCAAGGGCAACTGCTCATCAAGCTAGTAGACCGCGAAACCAGCTCCTCCTCCTACCACATCATTGATGCCTTCATGGGAAGCCTGAAAGCCTGGAGCTACAACCTGTTCGCCGGCATTTTCGGGAACAGCCTCAAGGAGAGGTATAACCCGTACGGGGAAGATCGCCTCACCGAGCGGGTGTGCGTCCTCGTTGAGCAGGGGTCATTTTAAAGGTATACCCAATCCCGATTAACTGGATTTGTCCATCCTCCCATATCGCGGTCATTCATATCGCGGTCATTCAAGTAAAAGTATCACGAAATCCGACCTGCAAAAAATTGATTATCTGAATAAAAACAGATACATTTGTTGGCAACCTAACATGGATGCTTAACGAGCATAAACAAACCTCAATAATAACATAGTCGTATGGAACCTATCGGCTCCATACACCAAACAATAAAATACAAAAGTCATATGAAACACTTCAACCTGCTGTTGGTAGCACTAATTTTCGCGGTGAGTGGTTGCACACAGGCTACTGGGCAGATACAGAATCCGGAACCCCCGCGTGAAAAAGGACAAGAAAGCGTACTGCAGTTAGCCGTTGATCCAATCCCTACGGTTCGCGTAGGCTTTATAGGATTAGGGAACCGGGGAACCGGGGCGGTAACAAGGTATACCTATATCGAAGGGGTAGAAATAAAGGCCCTGTGCGACTTGGATGCCGAGAAGGTGAAAAAATCGCAAGGCACGTTGGAAAAAAGAGGACTTGAGCCGGCAGATGAACATGTGGGTGAGGGTGCGTGGAAGGAGCTGTGTGAGCGAAGCGACATCGACCTGGTCTATATTTGCACCGACTGGCTGAAACATACCCCCATGGCCGTGTACGCCATGCAGCAGGGGAAACATGTCGCCGTTGAAGTGCCGGCAGCAACCACCATTGAAGAGTGTTGGCAACTGGTCAACACGGCCGAAAAAACACGCCGCCACTGCATGATGCTGGAAAATACCTGTTACGACTTCTTCGAGCTAACCACGTTGAATATGGCTCAGCAAGGACTCTTCGGGAAGATCGTTCACGGGGAGGGTGCCTATATTCACGACTTAAGGGCAAGCAACTTCCGTCCCGGCGCATACAGGGACATGTGGAGGTTGAAGTTCAACACGGCACACACAGGCAACCCCTACCCCACGCATGGGCTCGGTCCCATCTGCCAGGTGATGAACATGCACCGTGGGGATAAAATGAATTACCTGGTCTCGGTCTCTTCCGATCAGCTCGGTATGACAGAGTACGCCAAAGAGACATTCGGGGAAGATTCGCCGCAAGCACAGCAGGAATATAAGCTGGGCGATATGAATACAACCATCATCAAAACCGAAAGGGGACGAACGATCATGATACAGCACGATGTAACAAGTCCCCGCCCCTACAGCAGGCTACACACCATCAGTGGCACGAAAGGCTTTTTTCAAAAATACCCATCTGAGCTCATCGCGCTGGAGCCAAACGCCCATAACTTCCTATCGGAAACGGAAATTGACTCGTTGATGACCCAATACGAGCACCCCTTTATCAAGGAGATCGGCGAGTTCGCCAAAAAAGTGGGGGGTCACGGTGGCATGGACTTCATCATGGATTACCGGTTAATCTACTGCTTAAGAAACGGGCTGCCCCTCGATCAGGATGTGTATGACGCGGCAGAATGGTCTTGCCTGGTCGAGTTAAGCGAACAATCGGTACTGAACGGGGGCATGCCGGTAAAGATCCCCGATTTCACCCGTGGGGACTGGAACAAGTTAAACGGATTGACATTCGCACCTTGATCACTCTACAAACATACCCTCTGAAGATATAGAACCCGTTAGAATAACGACCCAACTCTCGCCTGCCTGACGAAAACAGCAATGCGCGTAAACACTGCCTCTGACAACTGGTATACACCAATGTGTTGACCTCCATCGCCCCGCAGGGAGAAAAAGCATACAAGCGGGTGCGCTAAATTTTAAAAAAATGATGAAAGTATTATTTCTATCGGTATTCGTTGTTATGGCCTCCCTGGCCGTTTCACGAGAAGCACCTAAAGTCGATCCCAACCACCTGCAAACCGGCGGGTACGGGTACCTGATCCATGAGAGCCGGGACTGTTCCGTCTGGTGGGCGGAAGGTGCGTACAAGGTGATGAGAGATGCTCCGACACCAACGGCCAAGGATGGCAAAGTAAAGATGTGGTCGGCGAAAAACGAGTACGAGTCGTTTATACTGGTGGTGAAACCAACATCGCGGATGGAGAGATTCCGGGTAGCCGCGTCGACCCTGGAAGACGACCGGGGTAACGTGATCGGTAACGCCAACATCACGATCAGGAAAGTGGAATACGTGCGGGTGCGGAAGCCGACTGACTCGTACGCTTTCGCCGGGTGGTGGCCCGATCCCCTCCCCCTGTACGAGCAGCCCGAAACCCTGTTCCCCGCCGAAAACCAGGCTTTTTGGGTTACCGTGAAAGTACCCGCCGACGCGAAGGCGGGTGATTACTCGGGAAACCTACACCTCAACTCCGACGAATGGAACCTCACCGTGCCCGTCCGTTTACACGTGTGGGACTTCACGTTGCCCCACACTCCCTCCATTCGATCAGGATTTGGCTTTAACCTCAGCGAGGTGAGAAATTACGACAACCTGCAAACCCCCGAAGAGGAGAAAGAGGCGTTCGATTATTACATGCAGGCCTTCCGGGATTATAAAATCTCGCCCTATAACCCCTTTCAACTTAACCCCATCCGCGAAGAGATAACGGGGGTGGCCTGGCAGGGCGGTTATTTTGACAACCAGATCAAACAAGAAGGCAACTATGCTTACCGGATCGAGGACAACTCGTTCACGTACAACGCGGAAGGCTCAAGCGTGGAGCTTATCCCGGTCAACAGCGACGACCCGTACACGTTATGTTGGAGCTCCTGCTCGCGGGAAGAGGGACAAAACTACCTCGTGGGCGTGGAGTGCTACAACGCGGAAAAGAGGCTTATCACCTTCGAGAATCGTTTTGAAAATTTCACGACAGGACGAGAGTGGAAACGCGACGAGCTGAACCTTAGTACCCTCGATCATGAAGTCAAATTTTTGAAGATACGCTTGTTCCCCACCCTTCGAACTGCGTCGGGTGAAAAAACCGGTACCGTTTGGTTCGATGATGTAAGGCTCGTGAACAACCGTTCCGGCGAGAACGAGTTCCCTGCCGGGAACTTCGAGGTGAACCTGAACGACATCGACCTCAAGATGGACTTCACCGATTTCAATCGTGCCGGCAAACGTTACTTCGACGATTTCGGCTTCACGGGGTACAGGCTTTCCCTGAGGGGTCTCGGGGGAGGCACCTTTCACAGCAGGTCAGCCGGCGTGTTCGCGGGATTCAACCAGGGGAGCGACGAATATAACCTGCTGATGGAGCGTTATCTCGCCCAGATTCAAGACAACCTTGAACGGGGTGGCTGGTTGGGTAAAGAGTATATATACTGGTTCGACGAGCCCAGCGTGCCAGACTACCCGTTCGTGAAGGAGACCAACGAGCTTATAAAGAGGTACGCGCCTAAGCTCACCACGTTCCTTACTGAACACATTGACGGTCCAGACCTCTCGGATGTTACCGACATCAGTTGCACCATATGGCATAAGTTGAAGCATGAAAGGATTAAACAGATGAACGAGAGAGGACTGGAATGCTGGTCCTACCTCTGCACCGGTCCCAAATCTCCCTGGATCACGTTATTCATCGATCACGATGCCATCAACATGCGGATGTGGCTGTGGGGGTCATACAAGCATAAGCTGAAAGGCATATTGGTTTGGGCAACCAACTACTGGAACTCGGGTGCGGCCTCTCCTCCAGGGTACCTCCAAAACCCGTGGGAAGAGGCGATGTCTTACACGACTGGCTACGATACCCCCCTTGGCGTGCAAAGGAATTGGGGAAACGGCGATGGGCGCTTCTTCTACCCGCTGAATCGGGACCCGAATAACGATGGAAAAACGTACATCGGTTACCCCGTGCCTTCACTACGCCTGGAACTTCTTCGCGATGGAATAGAGGACTACGAGTACCTTACCATGCTCGAACAACTTGTGAACAGCAGGAAAGGGGTGAAGAACAAAGTACTGGAAGAGGCAAGGCAACTGCTTGATATCCCCGAACAGATATATACCAACGAGCAGACCTACTCGAAAAATCCACGCGACATCCTTGAATACAGGCAAAAGGTCGCGGAAAGCATCTTAAAGTTAAAATGAATCAGGTAATAAAAGGTTGTGCTTGTCCTGTTGTCGGCAAAAATACTGCTTAGTTCCTGCATGCCTTTTTTGTTATTTTTGCTTTCAACGTGAAAAGTAAACAGATAAACTTCTAAATAATGAACAACGAAACAACATTGTCTTACCGTACCTTTCTATCCCTCGTGGCGGTAGCGTTAACCCTATTGGTGACTACCAATCCCGTCGCGGCTCAACCCCATGTGCTATTTTCCGACGGGGAGACCGACTATGCCATCTTCTTATCTTCAGAAGCCTCCGAGTCGGAGGTGTGGGCAGCCAAGGAGCTGCAGCACTGGCTCAAGGAGATCAGCGGGGCGACGTTTGCCTTGAACTACTACCAGCCTACTGAGGCCTTACCGAAGCAGGCACCGCGCATTTACGTGGGCTTCTCGCCTGCCTTGCAATCCAAAATAGGCGAAGAGGAACCGAAGTGGACGGATGAATCGTTCCGCTACTTCAACCGCGGGCCGGAGCTCTATATCTACGGAGGTAAGGAACGGGGTAGCATGTACGGGGTCTTCTCGTTCCTGGAAAACGAGTTCGGCTGCCGGTGGTACGCTCCCGGTGCAGATTGCATCCCGACCCGGTGCATAAGCCAGTTTGAAACCCTTGACCGTCATGATTCGCCGGGACTAAAGGTGCGTAACGATTTCTTCTATACCGCCTTCGATCCCGTGTGGATGGCCAGGAACAAGCTCAACGGAAGGATGTCGTCAAACCCCGCGGAACAACCGGGAGGGTGTGAAAGCTACTGGGGCGTACACACGTTCTACCGGTTCATTTCCCCCTCCGAGTTTTACGACAAGCACCCGGAATACTTCAGCCTGATAGACGGGAAACGGGTGGCCGACCCGGACAACGCCGACTGGGGCAAACGGGCGCAACTCTGCTTGAGTAACCCCAACGTGCTGAAAATCATGACACGCCGGGTGAAAGATTTTATCCGCGAACACCCGGAACACGCGATCTACTCCGTTTCTCAAAACGACTGGGGGAACCCCTGCCAATGCACGAAGTGCCAAGCCCTGGTGAAAAAATACGGGGGCAAGGAGTCGGGCATCCTCATCTGGTTCGTGAACCAAGTGGCTGAGGCGGTAGAGAAAGAGTTCCCTGATAAACAGATCGGCACGCTGGCCTATCAGTATACCCGTTCGGCACCCCAAAATATTCAACCCCGACATAACGTGGTGGTACGCCTCTGCCCCATCGAAGCGTGCGTGGCCCATCCACTGGAGAGCTGCGAGAAAAACCAATCGTTCATGGACGACCTGCGCGATTGGGCAGCCATCTCCCCGCAGCTTTACATTTGGGATTACGTCGTTAACTTCCAGCGGTACATCATGCCCTACCCCAACTTCGCCGTACTGCAGCCCAACATCAAAACGTTCATCAACAACAAGGCGATAGGTGTCATGGAGCAGGGCTCATACCAGGAGCGGGGAGCCGAGTTCCAGGAGTTGAAAGCCTACCTGATCGCCAAGCTGATGTGGAATCCCGGTCTTGATGTCGACCAGGTGATCAACGATTTCATGTTGGGCTATTACGGTCGGTCGGGACAGTACATCCGCGACTACTTCGATCGCCTGCAACAGAGCGTTACTCCGGAGACGCACTTCGGGATTGGCCTGGACGCTTGGGATCCCCTCTTCACCGATGAGCTGGTAAACGAGTCGATACACCTTTTCGCCAAAGCCAAAAAAGTGGCGGACAACGAGGAGATACTGCGAAGGGTGAACCTGGCCGAACTGCCCATACTCTACCTAAAATGCAAGCGCGAGCCCGTGAAGTCGAGGGAAGATGGCACGTTCCAACAATTTATCCGCACGCTGGAGAAAGAGGGAATCGAGCTGATCGCCGAGTATAGGGATAATCTGGAGGATTTCAAGAAACAGGTACTTTCAGCAAAAGAGTAACCGTATGAACCGAACGAATTCTGACACAGCACTTTAAACACCTTCTATCGCCAGCTATGATTATATTTGCAAGCAACAACACGAGGATGAAAAGTTTTCTACTCTGTATGAGCGTTCTGCTGCTCCTGTTTTCTTGCAGGCCGGGGAACAAAATAAAATCTGAACTCCTTTCAACATCGGGTATAGTCGCCTTCTGGGATTTTTCAGCCGGGGAGAACCAACTCGTATCGAAGGGAGATGTAGAGTTGCAGCTACTGAACAACCAAGAAGAGAGTCCAGCATCTATCCCCGACGGTCCCCTCTCAGGCCATTCCCTTTCGTTTAACGGTAACCAGTACCTCTATATCCCGTACGAAGAGACACGGGGGTTGAACATCGAAACCAACGAGGTTACCGTCATCGCGTGGGTAAAATGGGTGGGGGAACAGGGTTTCGTGGCCGGCATGTGGAACGAATACGAAGAGGGAGGCAAACGCCAATACGGGCTGTTCGTCTCGCTGCCTCATTACAACGGGAGAAACCAGGTCTGTGGACACATCTCGAAAATAGGAGGTCCCACCCCGCCATTTCCCTACTCTATTGATTACTCGGCAAGCAAGCAGGAGGTAACCCCGAACAGATGGGAATGCATCGCGTTTACATACGACGGGGAATTCATTCGTTCCTACCTGAATGGCATGTTTGAGGAGAGGGAACCAGAGTTAATCGACAATACCCGGGGGTTTGAAGGGTACCCGGAAGGGTTAACCCAGTCGAAAAATCCCTACTACTACCCCGATGGAATGGGCAATAACGGTTCCGACTTCACCGTGGGCGCCGTGCGATTAGAAAACGGGATGGGGAATTTCTTTAAGGGGCAAATAGGTGGGATAGCTATCTTTAACCGGGCGCTTACCAATAATGAGATTCTAAACATTCACCAGCTTACTGCAAAATAACAAAAAACAGGTAAGCCCGCTGTGTCAAGGTAAAACACACGACCAACAACGGCTAACCGTTCATCAACGAACTGGAGGTGTAGTAAAGGACAACGAATAAAAGATAAAACGATACTTCAATGAAACGGATAAACAATTTTCTTACCGGACTATTCTTACTGTCGCTCACAGTGCTACCGTGTGGATGCTCACTGCTGAACACGAAAAGTAGCGGGGTCGTCATCCCGGAAACGGACGACATCGTGATTGAAAACGGGCAGTTCCGACTCGTGGTAGGCAACAACGCCATCACCAAGAGCCTAATACTTAAAACGTCAGGCGAAGAGTGCCTGATGCCGGGCGAGCCACTCGCGCTCTTCAGCGTCACGCAAGAACGTCCCTACCACAACGAGATTAAGCTGGGACACCCCAACAAACGCACCACCTTCCAGGCAGACAGCCTCTACATGGAGGGGGAGCGACTGATCGTGGGATTCGAGCTGATTCCCTACCGGGCAGTAATAGGGGTAGAAGTGACACCCGCCTACATCACTTTCACCCTGGAGGGTTTCCTCACGGACAACATCTACCCAAGCTACCTGAAGATAACGCCCCCGCCCGCTACAGAATTCACCCTGCTACAACTGCCGGTGAAGGATCAGCGCTGTTTCGGTGAGTGGCTGAACGTCAGCTGGGACGATGAGGTCGCAGTGAACGTGCTGGCGACCGACCCGTTCGCGTACATCGATTTCGAACGGCGAAACGGCTATAAGATTCTGAAGGCAAGCGCCCTGAAAGAGATCAAATGGGAAGGAACAAGCGCCGCGCTAATCGTTTCGCCACCAGGGGAGCTGCTGAACAACATCGCGCAACTGGAAGAGGATTACGGACTACCCAAAGGGGTGGAGAGCAGGCGCAACAAACTGATAAACGCCTCCTACTACTGGACAGGCGACCTCTGCCCGGGAAATATAGAGCAGCACCTTCACTACGCGAAGATGGGTGGTTTCCGCGCTATGAACATCTATTACACCAGCTTCGAAAAGACGGTGGGGTATCGACACATCGGGAATTTCGAGATTGACACGAATCGGTACCCGAATGGGATAGAGGACCTGAAGCAAGTAGTGAACCGGATTAAGGCCGCGGGCATCACGCCAGGAGCGCACTTCCTCCCCTCGCATATAGGCCGCAGTAGCCAGTACGTTACACCCGTACCCGACTACCGGCTAAACCTCGTGAGCCACTTCTCGCTGGCCAGGGATCTGGGAATCGCGGATAGCGAGGTGTACGTGGAGCAAAACCCGCGAGGCAGTACGATGGCCGATGGTTGCCGCGTGCTGAAAGCAGGCACGGAACTAATCTCGTACGAAGCCTTCACCACCGAGCCTCCCTATAAGTTCACGGGTTGCCGAAGGGGAATCGATAACACCACGGTGAACAGCCTTTCAAGGGGACACTCCATCGGCATACTGGACGTGAGCGAATTTGGTGCGACCAGCGTCTACATAGACCAAAGAACGAGCCTGCAGGACGAAGTGGCCGAAAAAATCGCGGCCATCTACAACTTGGGGTTCCAATTTTTCTACTTCGATGGGGCGGAAGGGGTGAACCCGCCGTTCGGTATCAACGTGGGACTTGGACAATACAGGGTCTTCAAGCGACTGAACCCGGCCCCGCTCTTCGCGGAAGGGGCAGCGAAAAGCCACTTCAGCTGGCATATGCTTAGCGGAGGAAACGCCTTCGACGTCTTCTCCCCCGAGGAGATTAAACAGCAGACCTGCCGATGGCCCCTTGAAGAGGCCCCACGAATGAGACAAGACTTCACCCGACTTAACTTCGGATGGTTGGGCTACTTTTTGCCCAGTGAGACCACCGTGGGCACGCAACCCGATATGCTGGAGTTCGTGACCTCGAAAGCGGCCTCTTGGGACTGCCCCATCTCCCTGCATGCCAACCTGAAAAGGTTCGAAGAACATCCCCGCACGGCCGACAACCTGGAGGTGATTCGCCGTTGGGAGGAAGTGAGGGCGACAGACTGGCTCACGGAAACAGACAAAGAGGCGTTGAAAGAGGGTAGCCGGGAATACCACCTACTCATCAACGAGCAAGGGGAATATGAACTGGTGGAGTATGAGCATATCCTCACCGCCGCTGCAGGTAACCGGGAACTGCGTGCCTTCCTCTTCAACAGGGGGGGCGACTGGTACCTGCGCTATTGGCATATCGAGGGCGATAAAAAACTACAACTCCCTATCTCTCCCTCCCGGGCAACATTATACAAGCAACTGGATAAACCAGAAGCTTTTTTGTCAACCTCCCAAACGGAGGTTACAGTCCCGCTCAACGATTGCCGCTACATAAAGGTGACTGACTACACGAAAGAGCAAATCGTGGACATCATGAACCACGCGATAATTACAAATTAAGTGACGAATATATGGTAATCAAAGAGAACCCTTTTATTCGCACGATCAGGCACTCCGCGGGCACTTTCCTGAAAGGCTGCCTCGCGCTCATACTGCTTACCGGCTCACTTACCGCCTTCCCCCAACAGAAGGCGACTATCAAGGAGGTGAAGAAGCAGATGAAGACCTACCCCTTCTTCGATCCCAACCCGATAGCCAACGCGGGGAGCAACCTGTACCCCTACTTCCGTTTCGACGGCTACTCCGCCAAAGGCGTGGACAAGGGGTGGACGATGGTCGAGATGGAGAACGACTACATCAAGGTCACGGTAGCCCCTGAAATCGGGGGCAAGGTGTGGGGCGCCATAGAGAAGTCCACGGGGAACCCTTTCCTCTACTACAACCACGTGGTGAAATTCAGGGATATCGCCATGCGAGGCCCGTGGACCTCGGGCGGCGTGGAGTTCAACTTCGGGCTAATAGGCCATATACCCACCACCGCCACCCCGGTAGATTACACCACGCGGGAGAACGAGGATGGCAGCGTGAGCTGCTTCGTGAGCGCGTTGGAGTTGATGACAGATACCCGCTGGATGGTGGAGATTAACCTGCCAAAAGACAGGGCCTACTTCACCACGCAAGTATCGTGGGAGAACAGTTCCGGGATGAGCCAACCGTTTTACAACTGGTCTAACGCGGCCTACCACGACGGGGATGACATGGAGATGATCTTCCCGGGGAGCGCCTATATAGGCCATGGGGGCGATGCTCACCCTTACCCGATCGACGAAGAGGGACGGGACCTCTCGTGGTATCGCAACAACAATTTCGGTGACTCCAAATCGTACCACGTGCTGGGCGGGTATTCCGATTTTTACGGCACCTACCTGCACGACAGCGATTACGGGTCGGCTCACTACGTGCCGTACGAGGATAAACTGGGCAGGAAGATATTCATCTGGGGGTTATCCCAGTCGGGCATGATCTGGGAAGACCTGCTGACCGACAACGATGGGCAGTACGTGGAGTTCCAGTCGGGAAAGCTGTTCAACCAGCCCGGGAGCAGCAGCGCCAGAACCCCGTTCAAGCACTCGAGCTTCACGCCCTACGGCATGGAGAGCTGGGAAGAGTACTGGGCTCCCGTGAAAGGGACGAGGGGCATCACGCTGATGAACCCGCTAGGATCGCTCAACATCAGCGACTCGGGCGAGAAGACGGTCGTGGCCTTCTGCCCGTTGCAGCGGGTGGACGAGCCGCTAACCGTCCGCGTGAACAACGAAACGGTCTACAGTACCACGCTGGAGTTGGACGTGCTGCAGACCTGGAAAGTGGAGCTGGAGTTACCCGGATTGCCTTCGGACGACTTGGTGGTGGAGATTGGCGACCAGAAACTGGTTTACGACGACAAAGCGTACAACTACCAGGTTGAACGACCGCTCACCCTGCCTGCCGATTTCGATTGGAACGGCGCCTACGGCCTTTACGTGCAGGGAGAACAGTGGTTGAATCAAAAACGATACGAGCAGGCGGAAGATTGCCTTTTGCGATCGCTCGAAAAAGAGCCGTGGCTACTGCCGGCATTGCAAAAAATGGGATTACTATACTTGCAGCGCGGTGATTACCAGCGCTCCCTGGACTACTGCAAAAAGGCGCTGCAACTGGACACCTACAACGGCGAATCGAACTACCTCTACGCGATGAACCAGTTGAAGCTGGGCCATCTCTTGGACGCCAAGGAAGGCTTTTCCCTCGCCTGCTACTCGACCGCAAAGAAGGGAGCAGCACTAATCGGGTTGGGGCAATGCTTCTTCCTGGAGGGGAACATGAAAAAGGCCGAGGAGTGCTGGCACGAAAGCTTGTGCTACAACAGCAAACGGGTCTTCCCGAAAGAGTGGCTGGTCACCCTCTACCGTGTTACCGGTCAAACCGGTAAAGCCGCCACGCTGGTTGAAGAGCTGTTGCAAGAGTACCCGTTGAACCGCGCAGCCGCTTTCGAGAGGTACCTGCTGACCGGGAAAGAGACGGATGCCTCCGCGTTCCGCGGCACGGTTACCAACGAGCTGCCGTTCGAGACCTACCTTGAGCTTTCGGATAGATACGCTGAGCTGCAACTGCTTCGAGAGGCGGCACAGGTGCTGCTGCTCGCGCCGGAGCACCCCTTAGTAGATTACCACTTGGCCTACCTCTACCACGAGCTGGGCGACGAGCAAAAGTCTCAACTCCACCTGAACAGGGCGGAAAGCAGTTCACCGTTCCTGGTTTTCCCGCACCGCCTTACCACGCTCACCTGCTTAGAGTGGGCGAACGGGGAGATGCGGTCGTGGAAAAACGACTATTACCGGGCGCTGCTCTACACCCACTTCGGGGACAAGGAGAAGGCGTTGGAGCTGCTTAACGGTTGCGACGAGGCCGACTTCGCCCCGCTTTTCGTGGTGCGCGCGAGGATGAAGAGCGGCGAAGAGAAGTTGCAAGACCTGCTCACGGCCGAACGGTTAGCTGCCGACGACTGGCGTATCGGCATGGAGTTGCTCTCTTTCTACCAGAACGCGAACAAACCCGAGGTGGCACTAAAATATGCCGAGAAGCATTTTAACCGGGACAAGAGCAACTATAGGATCGGGCTGCGATACGCTAAACTGCTGTCAACCTGCGGTGAGTACGATAAGAGCTTGTCGCTGCTGTCGAAGCTGATCGTCCTCCCGAGCGAAGGGGCCTCCGAGGGGAGGGTCGTCTACCGACAAGCACACCTGATGAAAAGTATTGACTGCCTGAAGAGAGGCCGGCATAAAACCGCGCTGAACCACCTGCAGCTGTCGTTGCTATGGCCGGAAAACCTGGGCGTCGGGAAACCTTACGAGGAGCTGATCGACCAACACTTAGAGGAGTACCTACAAGGGGTTATCCTACTGAAGATGAACAAAAAAGAACAGGCAGCGACCTGCTTCAAAGAGGTGGCGACGCGAACCGCGTTCGCGCGAAACTCGAACCTACTGCTCAAAGCGCTGGCGCTTAAGAAAACAGGCAAAGTAGCAGAGGCCGACGAGGTGATAAGCACATGGGAGGAAAACGGCGAGAAGCATTACGTGAAAGAGTGGTGCGTAGGGTTCTACAAAAACGGCTCCGAGTGGGCGAAAAATCAAACCTCTACCCACGTCGCATCGAGCAACGAGGAGGCCAAACCGTGGGAGGTGGCCGCTCAACACGATGGGAACTTCGCGTTTATACTTGCCCTACTGGACTTCCTGTAAGCCTAACTCGTCACTAAACTTAAAAACAATTTTCGGTAGTAACCTCTTTTTTATAAAAAAGTTAAAGTATGGAAAACAATGGTTCACAGAAGTTTTTGGACGATAGGTTGGCCCCGATGCACTCGGCAGAGCATATCCTAAACCAAACCATGGTGCGCATGTTTGGCTGTCCCCGTTCAAAAAACACCCACATAGAGCGAAAAAAAAGCAAATGCGACTACCTGCTTCAGGAAGCTCCCACCGCTGAACAGATCACTGACATCGAGGAACGGGTCAACCAGGTAATCGCTCAAAATGTACCGATCACGGAATCCTTTATGAGCAAAGAGGAGGCAAAGGGTAAAATCGACCTCTCTAAACTGCCTCCCGATGTGACCGAGCCATTGCGGGTTATCCATATAGGCGATTACGACTCCTGCGCCTGCGTGGGAACGCATGTTAAAAACAGTGGGGAGATAGGGCGTTTTACCATCAGCAGCAGCAGTTATAGTGATGGCGTTTGGAGGGTTAGATTTAAACTATCATGACTTGACCCTTGCATGTAGCTGTTTTCAAGGCTTTTAAAGTTCACACGCTAAAAAGATTACAGTAACTAAAAACAGTTGCAATTTCAATCAATAAAACAACATATAAAAAAGATGTAAAAATGAACAAATCATTAAAAAGAATGGGCTTTGTCCTGCTCATGTTGTTGCTTTTGGCCCCTACGGCACAATCGCAATTACAGCAGACGTGGATCAAGGTGAATGTAGCAACCGAGAACAGTAACTGGACCTACTCTTGCGGGGAGAGGGTAAAATTCAAGGTTTCCGTCACGAAAAACAGTGTCCCTATAGAACAAATTGCCATCAGTTACGAGGTTGGCCCGGAAAAGATGGCTGCAACCAAGAAGGGAGATGAAGTACTTAAAAACGGCACCATGGTTATCGATGGAGGCTCTCTATCTGAACCGGGATTTCTGCGGTGTACCGTAACGACTGAATACGAGGGTAAGAAGTACACGGGAATGGCTACCGCGGGTTTTGAACCTGAACGGATTACACCGACCGCGGAGCTACCGGAGGATTTCGTCTCTTTCTGGCAGGAAGCCAAGAGGGAGGCTGCCAAAATCCCCATGAATCCAATCATAAAGTTATTGCCCGAGCGTTGTACCGAAAAAGCGAATGTTTACGAGATAAACATTCAAAATTTTCGTTACGGCTCACGCCTCTACGGGATTCTCGCTGTACCTAAAGGCGAAGGCAAGTATCCTGCCATACTTCATGTTCCAGGTGCCGGTATTAGGCCCTACGCGGGCGATATTTATCGGGCCGAAAGGGATATCATCACGCTGCAAATAGGTATCCACGGCATACCTGTAACGCTTGACCAATCGGTATATACTACACTTGGAAATGGGGTGCTCTATAATTATTTCTGTTCCAATCTGGACGATAAAAACAACTACTACTACAAACGGGTATATCTCGGCTGCGTGCGTGCCATAGACTTTCTGTTTAGCCTGCCGCAGTTTGATGGTAACAACCTTGCCGTGAGCGGGGGAAGCCAGGGTGGGGCTTTGTCTATTGTGACGGCGGCACTGGACGACCGTGTTAAGGGATTGGTATCCTTTTACCCCGCGCTATGCGATCTGACCGGTTACCTGCACAATCGTGCCGGTGGCTGGCCGCATATGTTTAACGGGGCTAATCCAAACGACCCGAAAATCAAGAGACAGGTTGAGACAAGCAGCTATTACGACGTGGTTAATTTCGCACGATTCGTTAAGGTTCCCGGTTTTTACTCGTGGGGCTATAATGACCTTACCTGTCCCCCCACCTCGTACTACTCCGCTTACAACGTAATTACGGCACCCAAGGAGCTGTCGCTATTTCAAGAAACCGGACATTGGACCTACCCCGAACAGTGGGAGCAGGCATACGGGTTTCTATACCGTCTATTAGGAAATTAGTCGCTATAGGTCTAAATACATTTACACCACCTGCTTGGTAACCCGGGCAAATAACCCTTTTCATATAAACAACTTATCGCAATGAAAAAAGTACAACACCTTATAATTATCGCCCTGCTGCTCACGGCATATTGCGGGCATCTAGCTGCTCAACATACGCGGCAAGAATTTGATGTTGATCTTTGGCCAAATGGCCTTCCCAACAGCAATGGAGTGGATCACCTACCCTATGACGAAAAAACGTATAACTACAAACCCTCGTTGAAAATATTCCTGCCATCAGAAGAGCTGGCCACCGGCCGTGCCGTGATAGCCTGTCCGGGGGGAGCCTATCACGGCTTGGCCTATGGACATGAAGGGTATGATTGGGCTCCCTTTTTCAACAAGCTAGGGATAGCCTACGCGGTGCTTAAATACCGCATGCCCCGAGGAAACCGCGAAGTACCGTTCTCCGATGCGGAAGAGGCACTTCGGGTGGTTAAAGAGAACGCGGCAGAGTGGCATATCAACCCCGATGATGTGGGGATAATGGGGTCATCTGCCGGCGGCCACCTGGCGGCCACCATCGCCACACGTAGTAAACCGGAGCTGCGACCGGCTTTCCAGATCCTGTTTTATCCGGTGATCACCATGGACAAAACCTTCACCCATATGGGGTCGCGCAATAATCTTCTTGGGACAGAAGTCTCGCCGGAATTGGAGGTGTTATACTCCAACGAGAAACAGGTCACAAAAGATACCCCGAGGGCGTTGATACTCTTCGCGGATGACGATGACGGTGTCCCCCCGATTAATGGGGTCTATTACTACCTGGCTCTAAAGGAGCACGCCATTCCCGCTTCGATTCACATCTACCCATCGGGTGGTCACGGCTGGGGAAGTTTAACTTCCTTCAAATACCATAAAGAGCTATTGCAAAATATCGAAGCCTGGGTAACAAGTTTTTGATGACTCGAGAGCCGCTACCTGGTTTAAGAGCCCATAGCCTTATCGGACTCGAAGATGAGCTTGTGGGTTTTTAAAGCATCCTTCAGACTGGTAAGTGGCATCTCCTTACCTTCATCGATGGCGTTGAAGAACGCCTCAAACTGCACCTGGTAAGGGTGGTCGGTAACATCACCCGAATCAAGCAGTTTCATCGACAGTTCGCTCCACCTGTTTTTATCAAGGGATTTTAGCTTCGTCGAGTAGAACTTGTTGTCCAAGAGCGTCCCCTCGCTGCCAATCAAATGGAAGCGGAAATAGTAGGGTTGCAAGCAGTCGATCACGGAAGCCACTTTGCCTACCGCGCCATTCTTGAACTTGATGATGGAGACAGAGGAAGAGGGGTATTCATACAGGGCGAAATCCTTGTTGGAGGAGTTGGCACCGAAGCTATGGACCGACTCATACTCATCACCCATGCAATAGAGTAGGGCATCCATGGCATGACATCCCGCCGATAAAAGGCTGCTCCCTGCCGCCTCCTTTTTAATATTCCAACGGAACTGGTGGTACCAAGGTCCCACACCATGATAATAATCCACCTCGGCATAGTGTATCTCACCCAGTAACCCCTCGTCGATAACCGACTTGATGGTTTGAAGCTGGCCGGAAAAACGACATTCAAAGCAGACACAGCTCCTTACCCCCGCCTTATCTACGGCACGCTCAACCGCCAGGCAATCTTCCCAACTCAACGCGATGGGCTTCTCGATAATGAGGTGCTTGTTGGCCTCGGCGGCCATAATGGCCTGCTTGGCATGATCGGCCGGGTAGCTGCAGATGGATATGATATGAATATCCGGATTGGCCAACATCTCGCTGTAATCGGTATAACACTGGATGGGAGTGCCATGCTTGGCGCTCAACTCCGCGGAGTCGAGGTTACGTGAAGAGCAGACCGCGGTAACCTTTGCCAGTGAAGTATTGTTGATAGCCTCGATATGGGCACCCGCGGCCCAACTATACCCTACGATTCCTACATTGTATTTTTTCATCTTATTCCTATTTTATGGGTTGATTAAACATTTGATTTACATGAATTCTCTTTTGGTCATCTATTCCGCGAAAACAACCACTCGCTAAGGCTTGAAGTCATTCACGGAGAGGGAAAAGATCGACATAATACCCCTTCGCTTGCATGAAGAGCTGCTGATCCTTTACGGGATCTATACCACAAACGTGCTGTAAAGTGAAATCCATCCCTTTTTCCATGTATTGCTCGAAGAGCAGGTCTTCCGGTGCCCTATGCCCGTTCTCATCCACGGCTTTAAAGGTACACGCGTAGAGCATGGCCTTCAACATGTAATCATACGGCATTCTCGAAGCGATCGCGGCGCGTATGGCTCCCATAAAGCGGTCATCGGGTCCCAGTTTCCTCGGGATATCCCGTCCCACCCTGAAAAGGGTGTCTTTCAGCGCCCTGTTTTGAAACCTGAACAGCAAATCATCGATGTGCTCCGCCAAGTCGCTGGCAGTAAAATCATCCGGGTACATCCTCAAGAGGGTATCTGCCGATTGCAACATCACCTCTTTGGCAAACTGCATGACGCTTTCGTCTTGTAACACCTCGTAAAGGTAGGTGGCGTCCGGCTGCTTATAGTAGCCGTAATAAGCTGTAGTGGTATGTCCCAAGTTGTGGATGAACGCTTTCCTATCCACCCACGCCTTGATATTCTCCTTGGGAGCCAGCCCTTTAACGTTCGGTATCTGGTTCTTGAACCCCTTTTTGTTAAGGATTAACTCGTTATAGGGTTCGGCAAATACCGATAAGGGGTCTCTCCTCAGCTCATCGGCCGTCATGATGGGTACCATCTTCCCAATGCTTGTTTCAATCAAGCCTACATAGTCGTCAATGGGAAAGTCCGGGGCGAGGTGCTGTTTAAGTAGCCCATACATGAACTCATCTGCCGAGCGCATGTTCTCGGCAATGATGATATCTATAGGTCGCCCTTCGTGGTATTGAAATCGCTTGGTCAACCCCTTGCTGATGGTGGGAATGATTTTCTTCAAAGCATTTTTCCCAACGGAGACCGCCATGATGGAAGCACGTGTAATCTCTTTGATCACCGATGGTTCATCCGCACCATGAACGGCCCTTACATTGGGTATGGATAACCGCTCTTCCCGCGGTCCCTTGATAACGACGGTATAAGATCTCTCCCGATTTAATGCCTCCACAAGCTGAAGGTCGATATCGGAAAAGACCACCTCGTAACCCGACAAGCCAAACAGCTGGCCGATGAACGAGCGCCCTATCTTTCCGGCCCCAAAGATCAGTATCGATTTTCTCTCCTGCAACTGCTTACGATTTAATTTGCTCTTGATACGCCTTGAGGACGGGCATCATGAGTTGGTACTTCTCACCCGGGTGCTGTTCAAAATAGGTGCCGCCGATATACAAGCAGGCGTAACCACCCGAAACGATGCCCAAATTGCATGCCTCCTCTATATCCAACCCCTTCTCTCCCCTATCCAGTTGCTGTATCAAGGAGGCAATAACGCCACCCACGAAATTGTCACCGCAACCGGTAGTATCTCCATGATAACCCTTCTCCCTGATTTTCCGCGTAATAAACTTTGAAACGGGAAGTTTTTTAACCCCTACGCTTCCGAACAGGTCATTCTCCGCGTAGAGCGAAACCTCTTTGGGCCCGTTGGTGATGATGACAGCCCCGGTCTTTTTCGCGATGAAGAACTCCATAGCCTTGTCCAGGCTCTTCTCACCGCTCAGACGCAGTGCCTCATCTCGATCCACGATTAAAAGATCGATATGCTTGTAGCTCTCATCACTCTTTCCCAGCGGCCATCTTTGGCGCGGGTTTGCTTTCTCGTTCACGAAGTCGAACACCGTGTTCACGATGGTGATGCACCCATGCTCTTTTGATTTCCGAAGCAGTTCGGTCAGGTGTTGATGTATCCGTGGAACCAGCGCAGTCCCTCCAAACACGACGATGTCCGAATGGAAGAAGTCGGCATCAAGCTCATCGGGGAGATAGTCCCACGCCGAGCCTATCGAGTTCACAAATACCCTCTCTCCATGGCCGTCATCGTAGTCGGGATCTGAAAAAACATCGGTAGAAGGGGTCAGGTTCCCAATCTGTTTGTACTGTTCTATGTTTACCGGTAATCTTTGGAGGGATGACCTGAGAAACTCTCCATTGTGATCATCCCCTCGACATCCGTAGAACCCTATCTCGCAACGGTTGTTAAAGGTCATTTGCGCCGCGTGGATAAGGGCCACGATACAGGGCCCGCCCACGTTGATCTTGTCGGGCTCCCTACCCTCCGTGAGTTCCGCGAGGACGGCTTGAAAATCTTTATCGGCAAACGCTTCAAACTCCTCTTTGAGCACCAGGTGCCCCGGACTAAGGCCGCCATCCCCCCTCTCTTTAGAAGCGTAAGCGAGGAAAGCGTCCGAGCTGAAAGAGATGTTGTTGTAAAGCCTGTCGACCAGGCAGCATCCAACTCCTGAAACACGGATTTGTTTTTTCATACACCTATCGGATCAATGTTGTTCATGATAAATATTCCCGAAACAGTAGTCCACGGTTCGTGAAAACCGTGAACTACTGTCGGCCTATTTACAGGTGAAAACAGGAGAGACGATTAGTGCATCTCCGTTCCACAGTGTCCGATTCCCCCTCTGTAATAGTTAAACTGAACATTGGGGTGGGCAGCAAGCAGGGACATGGGTACCGAGCTATCCATGATCTTTTTACCGATCATCAAGGCGGTAAGCCTTTGTCCAAACGGGTTGTCATGTACGCCGGCCTGCCAGATTGAGACCTTTTCAGTCTTCCACGTCTCTACCGGTCCCACCGTAACCGCACGGGTAGGAATTCCGGTGACCACGCCCCCGGCACTGGTCCTTGCATTCTGCATGCAGGTGACCGGATGCAGATCTACTACTCGGGTACCCAGCTTCAGGTACTCTTCCGGGGAGGGTGGGTTGTCTTTGTATGCCCCCTCACGTTTAACGGGATCGTTAAAAGCCCAATGCTTCACATCCCCCTGTCCCCCCTGCATAAGGGCGCAGCGAATACCGCTATTCCAGGTCTTAATGTACTCCGTGGTATCTGCCTTCGGGTAATGGATGTTGGCTTTCGGTATGCGCAACTCCTTATCAATGCGGTTAAACAGCAAATCATCATAAGCCCTCACGAAAGAGATGGGGTTGTCGGGACTAATCTCTTTATCCCCAACGACCCACTCGTCCATGCTCCAGAAGTGGGCATTGGATAGATCCAGCTTCAGCTCGTTAACAAGGCGGGCTACCAGCGGCAATTGCTCGGTGGGTCCGATGGGGCCGCAAATACCTACCGGTTCACTATCGGTAGCCTGTTTCCAAGCGGTAATGTACTCGAGGGCTTCAGCCAGGTAAAAATCCTCCAGGGTGTCGTAGAACACCACTTTGAAACCCTCCCTGGAGAGCCCGATCATATCCTCGGGGGTCAATTTCGCCGCGTCTTTTAAAATCTCATCATCAAGGGTGGTGAAGTCCCACCATCCCGGGGCTAACATACTTAATTTTCGTGCCATACTGTTTACTTTTTTTACATGAATAATTATCGGGTTAATATATACTTTTTCAATGACTCAGCCAAAACATTGTCATGCGGGAAACCATGTCCCAAATGTTGCCTAAATCCCTCCGCGTACTCCACCTTCACCTCTTCGCCTCTGAGTCGTGCAAAGCGCTTCATCGCGAGGATGTACTCATCCATCTTGTGGTGTTTCAGCAGCCAGTTCCTTTGGCTGGCATGTGTTCCAAGCATCTTCTCCTTCACGGGCATGGTGGTGGTTATATCCACGTAGAAGGCGGGATCAATGGGATTCCCCAGTTTGTCCATCCCATCCATCGCGTCGCAGTAATAGAGGTAGGGGGTAAATTCAAACGGGGGCTCACCGGTCTCCAGGTTCTTTATCCCGGCTGAGAAGCAGGCAGTCACCACGATCTTGGCGGTTGTCTCGTGATCTACCATGTAATCCACCGGGCTGGCGGTAATCACAACGGTGGGCTTGACCTTCCGGATCAATGCCGTCGTTTTCGTGATCGACTCTTCGTGATACAACACGAAAAGGTCTTCCAGCCCTACGCAGTAATATGGGGCGTCAATAATCTTCGCCGAGTTCCGCGCTTCAGACATCCTAATCTCGCTAATTTCCTGCTGGGTATGCTCGGCGCTACCTTTATCGCCGGGCGTCATGGTGGCCATATGGACCTCCCAACCCGCTTCTTTCAATAATGCCAGCGTCCCGGCGCACATGATCTCGGCATCATCGGGATGGGCAAGAATAGCCAATACTTTTTTATCCATTTCGTTCATTTAATGTTATTCACTTTACTTCGCATGTTGTTTACAGCTTTCAGAGCGAAGACCTCGTGAATATTTGCGATAGGCCGAACGCAGAGTCAAGCTTGCTTGAACTATGCTGAGGCGAGCAAATATCTACTGCGTGAAATTTCGTGGGAACACATCCTGCGAAGATTGCGTTAAAAAGAAAAGCTGTTTGAGCGATGTGAGTCGCGAGTTATTTTTCTTTTAGCAATCAAGCAGTAGATGGGTCACGAATATTTGCGATAAGCCGAAGGCGGAGTCAAGTTTACTTGAACTATGCTGAGGCGAGCAAATATCTACGTTGTGCAATTTGCGCAAGTCGAGCCTGAAAGCTATAAAACAGTTACATGCGAAAGCTCAATTATTCATACTCAATCCCTACAATTTTCCCGGATCTTGCCGACTCGTAACAAGCCGCAAGGATCAGCTGATTCAAACGACCCACCTCATCGTTATTTACCGGGGGTCGGTTTTCCCGTATCGCCGAATTGAACTCCTCGATCTCGGCCCGATAGGTGTTGACGGGTGGGGGCGAGATCGTTATCCCGCTACCACCCTCTCTGCTCTGCGCGGCATCGTACCCCGCGTCATCAGCTTCTAAGTACGCGATCATCTCTCCAGCCTCTCCCTGCCCAATCGTGTTCTTGGCAAGGATGCTCCCTTTAGACCCGTACAGTTCCAGTACATTTTGGCTGCTGCTGTCAGGGATACAGAAGAAGGTGTCAACGGTAGCCATGGCACCTCCTTCAAAAAGGAAAGTAGCTACCGCGCTATCTTCAGACGCGTAGTCGTGGATATGGTTGTTGATGAAGCAGCTAACGCTTTTAACCTTACCAAAGTACATCTGTAGCAGGTCGATGCAATGCCCACCCATATCCATTAACGAACCGCCTCCGCCCAAGGCCGGCACCTGTCGCCACGCCCCCTCGATAGGAGGATACCAGCATGAGAGCTGGGCTCTCCCGTAAACCGGCTTACCCAGCTTGCCCTCCTGTATGAGTTGCAACGCGGCTTGATGTTGCGAATGGAACCGCATCATGAGTCCCACCCCCAGGAGTACCCCGGCCTCTTTGCAGGCAGCGATCATCCGGCCGGTCTCCTCGACGGTCATGCCCAGGGGCTTTTCGCAGAGGATATGCTTCTTTGCCCGGGCGCAGGCGACCACCTGCTCCATATGCACGTAGGCAGGCGAAGCGATGTACACCGCGTCAATGTCGCTGGATAGAAGGGAGTCAATGCTTTCGCAGGCTTTCGACCCGAATTGGGCGGCCACCTCGCTGTTTACCCTGGGATCAGTATCGTAAACGGCTATCAGCTTGGTGCTCTCCGCCTGCATCAACCCTTCGGGAATCGTTCTCCTGCGGGCAATCCCCCCGGAGCCTATCACGCCCCACTTTATCACTTGTTTCATACGATTAGTTTATCTTTATTATTATACTTTTTCAGACACACTACAGGCAACCTCCTCTTCGGCTTTTCTCTTGTCTATTCTATAGTCGATGATGGTAATGATCAGTGTGGAAACAAAAATCAATACCCCGCCAACGATCGCCAAGGGGTGGAGCTTCTCTTTCAACCAGATGGCCGCTATCGGAAGACCAAAAAAGGTGATCAGGTAATTGGATAGTGCGACCTGAATGGCCTCGAGTTTCTTCAGCGCCTTGAAAAACAGGATCATAGAAAGGAAGTTGTGGAAAAATGTCAACAACGACAAGCCAAGCCATGTCTGCGTGGTAAAGGATGGAACCCGGGCAAAGACATCCCGCTCAAAATACAACACCAAGGGGGTAAGAAAGATGACCATGAAGAGATAGGTAAAGAAGACCATCTCCACCGGCGTGAAGCGCTCAATGATCTTTTTACATCCGGTATTGTAGAAAGCGTTCCCTATGATGGCAAGCAAAATGATGAAGTTTCCAATCACGTATTGGGAACCGAAATTGGCTCCCTTCAAATCGTTCATCGAGGCCAGCAACACCCCAACGATAGCAATCGCGAAGCTGATCCACCTTACCCTGTTCATCTTCTCCTTTANNGGAAAGGTACCCAACAGTACCAGCAGAACAAAGACCCGTATATCTTTCCACGACTTCTTGCCTTTGACAAACTCTTTCCGTGCAAAAGGGTACAAGAAAATGGTGGCAAGCAACATAGGGCCCCAGACCGTGAAAAGCGGGCCCACCTGATCTTGGGTAAGCTTGATACAGGTGAACTGAAGTGACCACATCAGGTTGCACGAGAAAAGCAATACCCAAGATATAAGTGTGCGTCTCATATAGTTTCCGTTACTGTTACTGTTACTATTACTATCACTTTTTCTTTGACAGCAAAAGTTTTACACTACTATTTCCTCATTTCCTTGACTACCTCGATAACCGAATCAGCCATATACTCTAACTGCTCCCGGGTGAGGGGATAGAGGGGCAAGTGGGTGAACTTGTGGAGGAAAGCCTCTTCGGCATTGGGACAACTCCTCTTTATCGCCTCCGTGTCATACCCGAACTGCTTCAGGTAGGAGAAGCGATACAAGGGGGCAAAGTGAGGAATCTGCGTGATCCCTTTTTCGCCTATCTTTACCTTGAAGTCCTGAATGTCGCCGTTCAACTTGCGCCAATCTAATTGCAGCAGGTAGAGGTGGAAGGTCGACTTGATATCTTCCGTGTCAAACGGGCAGGGAATAATCTCCTCTACCTCCTTGAAACGTTCGATCAGGTAGGCGGCATTCTCCCTTCTTATGTCGATGATTTGCTGGTTCCTCTTGAGCTGTTCCATCAGGGCAACAGCCTGTATTTCCATTGGGGAGTGGTTCCCGGCCATAGAGAGATGTCCGCCTTTCCCTTTCAGGAGGACCACGTCATAGAGCCACTTGTCGATGGGATTGGAGATATCAAAACCACCGAACCGCGCTTTAGGAAAGTCATTCCCATACTCGGTGTTGGTAGTGATAAGGCCACCTTCACCCAGGGAGGTGATGTTTTTAACCTCATGGAAGCTGAACGAGCCAAAATGGCCGATGCAACCCAGCGCTTTCCCTTTATACCATCCGCCGAACCCATGGGCCACATCTTCGACTACCGTCAGGTCATGCTCCTCGGCCAGCTTCATGATCTCATCCATCTCACAGGGGTATCCTCCAATGTGCACCGGCATGATCGCCTTGGTCTTTTTGGTGATCTTCCGCGCGATATCCTTCGGGTCGATGTTCAAGGTGAGCGGATCCACATCGGCCAGCACCACCTTGGCACCTATGACTAAAGGATAGGCGATGGTTGACAGGAAGGTGATAGCCGGTGCGATCACCTCGTCACCCGGCTTCAGCCCGGCGAACTTCAACCCGATCTCAAATCCAGCGGTCGCGTTGGTGATAAAGCAGGCATGCTTCACCTGGAGGTACTCCTGCATCTTCTCTTCCAACGCTTTCACATTATCCCCCAGGGTTAGCTTGGAGGCATAGACCCCCTTCCCTGCCAAATCCTGCAAGGCTGACATCACCTTTGACATTTGATTATCGTAGGCACTTGGGTCCTCTCCAGGCTGAATCAAAAACCTGAGCATTGCCTCAATGTCTGACACGGTTACACTCTCGCCTACCGCTGCCCAAGGAACGCGGGCATCACCCGTCTGATAGCGAAAATCTGATTTCTTCTTCTCTTTCTCTTTCATAACCAAAATATTTTTAAAGTGTGAATATTAAATAATCCGTGAATGAGTCGCTATATTGTTGTTTTACTCCGGCGCACCTAGCAGACCCTCGTGATGAAAAACGGGTTTATACCCCTTTTCGGTCAGCCACCGAATGGTCTGTTCAAGCCTTTGAAAATGATCCGGCAGATAGTTGGCGTAAAATGGCCAAAAGTACTGCTCGTGAGTGAAAATATTCATGATCTCCGCGGATCGGGTATCTTTTACCAGCCCCTCAAGGGTGGGGATGGTTTGATTGAGGGCTGTTTTATTGCAGGTGAAGTCCATCCTCGAAAAAACAATGCCGGAATCAAAATCCTTCAACATTTTATTTCGTGAGAGATAGACGGTGCGTGTTTCATCTAACCCCAGGTTGAGATCCAACCCCTTATCGGTTTTCAGGAAATAGGCGCTTAGGGAGCGAACGCCTTCTTCCGCCAACGGTTTTAGGGCAGAAGGTTGAATCATTACCCAGTGAATCGCGGTGGGTGACGAGTAGCTATTTTCTCCGGCAAACCGATATATCTGCTCTTTAACCAGGTTCAAATCGGCAATAAGTTTTTCCGCAGGCGCGTTTTGATAGGGCCTGTCAGGAAACTCCGAGTAGGCGTTGAAGGCCAGCTTCAACCAATGGGAGTTGCTTTCCCACTCTTTTTTGTAGCGATCCGGAAACTCCGTCAGCAGAAACTCTTTACCGTTGTTATACTCCAAGCCATCGCTGTAAAAAATGTTCAGGACAAACTTGGTACCGTACTCCCGGTGCAATTTCCGAAGGCCATCCAGGTAGAAACAGTCGAAAAGCGACCTGTATCTCTTCCTGGCGATGTCACGTAGGAAGAAGATGTTGTTGTTGATGGCAAAGCGATAGCGCGGGAATGAGTGTTTGTCCCATAGCACCCGCACACTATGTCTCTTCTGGCCGAACCAATTACTCGCCATCGCGGTTATCTCGGTCTCCCTTTCCGTGAGAAGGATATGGGAGGTAAAGCTGCTCCCTTCTCGTTGTGCCGCCACGCCATTGACCATAATTTCACTGCCGGGAGGGATCTCACCTTGAACCTTGATTTTCAGGCCATCACCAAATCTCTCCCCGTGCCTCCAGTTCAACACGGCCCCATGAAAGGGTTCCATTATCCTAACTTGGCCGGAAGGGTTGTTCTCTTTCGAGAGAACTGGCAGGTGATGACCCAACAGCATACCCCCACCAACCACCACTCCTGCCTTTTGAATAAATGCGCGTCTTCCGGTTTTCATGATCACTTACCTATTTGAAAAAATCAGCCTTTCATAATCATCCTTTTGATACACCCAAAGGCATCTTAAATATTCTCACTTTGGAGCAAGTCCCTCATTTTGACGCTCTTTCATGCCCCTAAAAGGCCATCGTTCCAGAAAACAGGCTTGTAGCCGTTCTCCGTCACCCACCGTATGGCCCTGTCGAGCCGATCGAAATGATCAGGAACGTAGTTGGCATAAAATGGCCAGAAGTACTGCTCGTGTGTCATTAAATCAATGACCTCTGACTGAAGCACATCGCCCTTCAACGATTCAAGAATGGGTACGATCTCATCAATGGGGGTGTTGTTGAGCACCATGTCTGATTTGCTAAAAACAATGCCGCTATTAAAATCCTTCAACGCGTCATGGCGATTGATATATTCCGATCTGACGTCATCCATGTTTTGATTCACATCCCAGACCCCATGTCTGTTTTTAGTAAAGTACCCGCGCATGACGCGCACCCCCATGTCATACATCGGCTTGAAGGCTTCTTGATTGGTCATTCCCCAGTGGACAATAGTTGGCGGGGTAAAAGTTTCCTCACCCGCAAACCGGTGAATCTGCTCCGAGACCAGCTGAATATCGCTGATTATTTTATCAACCGGTGCCTCTTGGTAGGGCCTGTCAGGGAATTCAGCGTAGGCGTGAAAAGTCAACTTTAGCCAGTCAGCGTTGTCTGCCCACTCTTTTTTATACCGATCGGGAAACTGATCCAGCGTGAATTCAGCTTCATCGGAATAGAGCGATTGATCGGTATAAAAGAGATTCAGCAACACTTTCGTACCATACTTCCGATGCACATCACGCAGCCCTTTCAAGTAAAAGCAGTCGAAAAGGGACTTCGGCCTTTTTCGCGCGACATCTCGTAAGAAGTAAATGTTGTCATCAATTTCAAACCCGTACCTGGGAAACGACTTCTTGTTCCACAATATACGGATGGCGTGTTGGTCTTTGCCAAACAGGCTGTTGGACACGGCCGTGATCTCCGTTTCCGTATCATGCAGCATCACTTCTGCCAGGAACCTAGTCCCGTCACGCTGGGCAAGCACGCCATTGACCACCACAGGGCTATCCACGGGAGCTTCGCCTTCCACATTGATTTTCAGCATCCCGTTGATCTCCTCCCCTAACCCTTTATGCAGTATAGCACCATGAAAAGGCTTTTCTATCTTTGTAGGAGTCGCCATATCGGTTTTGTTCAATGGGGATCCCATCACGTTACCGCTATGCCTTTTTAAAAGAAATCCCCCCGCCAAGACAGATGTGTTTCGAATGAATACGCGTCGGTTCATGTTGTATTGTTTCGTTTAAAGGATGTATCTAGAAAATCAGTATAACAGCCAAAAGTGATAGCTTTTCAGCTAAGAAAACCCGAGTCACATTACACTGGCTGGTCGATCCTGCCCGTGAATGACCGATAAATGGAAGCTTGAGGCAAACCCCAATTACACCGTATATATACAAATTAAACCATTATACAGAGACAAATAACACCAAATCACGCAAAAGTATGCTCAAAAAAAGCTAAACGAGGTTAGTTAAACAGATTCAAAATGAGACACAATTTCCCGACTTGTACCTTACCACAAGCGCCATGAAGAATATCAGGATAGGCCGTTATCATCATAACGAGAAAACCTAAGTTTAACTTAGAAGTGCAACGTTCGGGTGTTTTCGCTTTGGAATCATTATAGCAAACAATGGCTCCTACCATTTGCTTTAATAAAAACGATTTGTCTTGTTTCATTTTGTTGTAAAACCCGCCATTAATCCTTGTAAACACCTGCCATCTGGACAATAAATTTGTATTGAAATGTGTCGTAGTTGGTTGTTTCTCTGTTAAACACATGCCACCTCACACCGTGTCTACCTTTCACATCTCCACCTCCATCTGTACTACCAAAAATCACGTACTTCCCTTCTACCCCTAAGACAATAGCAATGTGTCCATCGAAACCGATTAAATCTCCGGGTCGTATGCTTTTGTGTCCCACTTTTAAAGAGACTTCCTTACTGCCGGGGAAGACTCTTAAGTCTGTTGCCCATTTACTATAAAGGTCCTGACTCCCATATTTAGTCACGCCTCCGTTGAGAAGACACCAGCTCACGTATTGAGAACAGGTGAAACCGTTATCAACCGTTTCTCCCATATTTTTCACTTTAGGCCAATGTGGGCGTACAGGAGCCGAATCGTATGGACATCCCCAGGGCAAATAGGTATATCCGTTTTCGTATATCGGTCTTAAGAAAAGTCCTTTTTTCATATATATCCCAAAATATCTGTATTTTGGATTAACATCCGGAGTATTGTAATTCCATATAGGGAAAGCATATGGTATACAATAATCCATACTTACCAGAAAAAGACCTGCAGATACAACCTTACCTCTTGTGGTTTTTGAATTGCGAATAGCTTCTTCAAATTGTCTATTTAACTCATCAATTTGGCTACTTGAGTATGTTTCACAGGTTAAATGAGGCCGTTTATCTAAAAGTAAATATTTATAATCAAAAGGTATTGTAATTTTCTCATCACCAGTTCCTAAGGTATCATTTTTTTCAGGAACTTTTGTTTCATCAATTACTTCAAGATTAGAGCAAGCAATATTTAATATCCCTAATAAAAACAACAAATAATAGAATAACCGGGTTTTCATCGCTTTTATAAATTTAATATTTAATTGCCAACATTTCTGTTACATTAGGAGAAACGAAAGTAGTTAAACAATATTTGAAAAATAATCAGTCATGATAAACCCCTGCCATCTGAACAATAAATGTATATGGGAATGTGTTATAATCCGTTTTTTTCCTGTCAAAAGACTCTCTGCGAACCCCGTGCCATTGATAGGTGGCATCACCTCCTCCTACTGCGTTCGCATATATCACATAATCACCTTCAACACCAATAACAATGGCAATATGAACATCAAATCCGAGTAGATCGCCCGGACGTATATCATTGTATCCTTTACTCAATTGAACGCGGACAGTATTGGGAAAATTTTTATATGTTGCGGCGAACGACTTATTTAGAACCTCAAAACTGGAAGCTCCACCATTATACAAACACCAACTCACGAAAGAGGAACAGTGAAGCCCATTGGAATAATGATCTCCAAGGTTTTTCACGTATTCGAATCTCCCGGGAACTCGTTCCACATCGCATCCCCATGCGGGATAAATATTACCATTTTCATAGATACTTGTCAAAAAGAGACCTTTTTTAGTATATCGTGCCACATACTCTAAACCAGGAACATCTGTGGGTTCCCATGCATAAGGTATACAATGGTCCATATTAACCATAAATATAGCGGCAGAAACCACTTTCCCACGGATAGTTTTTGCTTTCGCAACATATTGATTAAATGCTCTATTCAAACTGTCTTTTTGCACTTTAGTATAGGTATCGCATGTTAAATGTGGGCGCCTGTCTTTCTTCAGGTAATCAAAAGGAATTACAATCCTTTCATCATTTTTGCTAATTGTTTGCTTTGCCTCTGTTTCAAAGGAATTCTGTGACTCTATTATATGGGGACTAGAACATGCCAATAAGAGTATTCCAAAAACAAAAATATAAAAAACACTATTCTTTCTCATAAATAAATTCATTATTTATTGAGACGTAGGGAATAGATGTTCAAAAGATGTAGTAGTATCGTTTTTCAACCATTTATTAAACCACTCTAAATTTTTAGTGAGAACTCGCTTATATAATATCGGGTCAGTAATGCTATGGCCCATTTCAGGATAAATTTCCAAGACCGTAGGAACTTTATAATATTTAAGAGCTTTATAAAAAAGTATGGAGCCAGACACAGGACAACGAGGATCTTTATCGCCGTGTTGAATTAATGTAGGAGTTTTCACTTTATGTGTATAATATAAAGGCGAATATTGAATATGAATCATCCCATTTTCCCATGGGCGTGACTCAAAATTCTGATAGAGAATATGCTCTACAGTTGATAAACTCCCATACATTGCTTCATGACTTGGAAGCCCAGCTCCAAATTGAGCTGCTTTAAAACGGTCTGTTTGAGTAATAATTGCCGGGGTCAGGTAACCGCCATAGCTCCAACCGCACACCCCCATATTATTTTCATCAATATAACCTCGGTCAATAATATAATCTACCCCATTAAGCGCGTCTCTAACATCAACACCTCCTAAATTGTGCTTTATCGCTTTTCTGAATTCAAGGCCGTAATTAGCACTCCCTCTGACGTTCGGGAACATAAGGACATACCCTTCCGCGGAATAAGCATGAATTGGGTATTGTTCCCAATCAGGGCTCCATTCATTTAATTTATACCAATTAGGCCCACCATGTAGGATCAACAAAAGAGGATACTTATTCTTCAGATTAAAATGAGGAGGTTTGATGACCAACGCATCAATTTCTACTCCTTCACTTTTATAGGTGATGATTTCCCCATAACCAGATTCATAATCAGATACCCATGGGTTAATATCGGTAATTCGTTTTGGTAACCAATCCGATGTTTTCGAAACATACAAGTCAGGCTTCATGTTGACATTCTCCAACGAAAAAACACAATGGTTAAAGTAGTCATCGAATGATACGTTATTGATACAGTTTTGTCCAGAAGTAATATTTTTCACGACACCAGTTTTTACATCAACAGAGAAAAGGTTCCTTCCCATTCTGTCGCCGTTTAAAAACCATATCTCGGAATCATCTTTAGACCATGTGATACTTGTTCCCCCCAAAAAGAAATCGATCCCATCGGCGATAGATTTTACTTTTTTATCTGATAATGAAATTATGTACATTTTGATTTCCAAATATCTTCTATCTATCTTTAAATTATATGTTTCAGGAGGTTGAGCCAAGAATACAAGTTTGTTACTATTCCTTGACCATCCAAGTTTTAAAAGTTGTGGGTATTTTTCATCTGTAATTTGTTCAAGCGCTTTCGATGAAGCTTTATACTGCCAAATACTTCCGTTGGAAACAAATGCTATTTGTTTGCCATCGGGTGACCATGTATATTGTTGAACTTCATTATCAATTATGTCATAATTATTTTCCTCACGACCTAAGTTTTTGAGATTAAAAATATAAATCACTCTATTTTTTTTCTCTCCCTTACCTAAAAAGGAAATGTGAAAATTCGAAGGTGACCACTGAGGATCTGAATGTATTATATTTTCAGTAAGTTTAATAGTCTTTCCCTCTTCAATATTAACAATCCATACTGTTTTTTCTCGCTCAAATGTCTTTTCTTCAGGAGAAATAACTACACCCCATCTCTGTTTATATGATATTTCTTCGGAGGTGGCTGGATTTTCTGTAACGTACAATAGTTGCTTACTATCTGGAGACCAAGAATAACCGAGAACCGAGGTTTCACTATAGGATAACTGTTTTAAATCCTCTCCTTCAGGGGAGATTGCCCAAATTTGTTTTAATCCCTTCTTCACAGGATCATCTCCTAAAAAAGAGATCCATTTAGAATCGGGAGACCATTTATAATGGCTTCCCAATCCTTTTTTATTCGAAATGGGATTGATTTTTTCCCCATTAACAGTTATCGTATAAAGATCCGATGATTTGGGCGGATATCCATTTTTAGTAGCCCCCAACTGATAAAAAATATAATCACCTTTGGGGGAAACCATCGATTCAATGATTCTTTCTGTCTCTAAAATAGTGTCTATTGTCCATCTTTTCTGTGCCGATAATGCTGGCAACCAAACAATAATGGTTGCCAGCATTAGATATAACTGAATAGGACGCATTCGTTTCATAAGAAGTACTATATTATTCCAAAATAAGGCTTTCTTGTTTCCCATCTCCCACGAGTGAAGTCAGGGAAAAATTCTGGGGTACTCCCATTCGCAATCGACCTTTCGGATAAAGGTATTATCGCACTCCAGGTGACAGCATCGTAGACATCAATAGGAGGGTAAGCATTTTCTTTCACAGCGTCTGCAAAAGCTTTTATGGTGAAATAGTCAATGCCTCCGTGTCCTGCATTTTGTGCCAATTCATAATAATTCTTCCAAAGCGGGTGATCATATTCTTTCATATACTTGTCATAATCCTTCCCCATTTCCCATTGATCTTTTGGGGATTTTTCGTGAACATATATTCCACGTTTAAGGTATAATCCGCTCCATGCAGCATTTGTCCCTTGCAGACTGTAATCTCGAGAGTATGGACGTGGCAGGAAATTATCATAATTTATCACTATCGTTTCACCCCTCTGCGTTTTCACAACCGTAGTAATAATATTACCCTGTTTCCAATCACGTTTAGCATTAGGATGCTCTGCCCCACCTTTTGGGTGATTCCTTACATAATCCGGGATAACATTTGCTGCGGTTGAAGTAGAAGTTAGGTAAAGGAAACGATTACCACAATTAATATCCAGCCAATTAGCTACTGGACCAATACCATGTGTTGGATATTGATCTGCATTTCTCAATAATGAAAATTCACGAAGTTTTCTGGTCTGTTTGTTCGTTAAATCAATGTTAGAATCCAACCATTTAGGACTTCCATAGGATGAATGCCTGTATCCGCATGTCGCATGTGATGGTTTGCCGAAGAGACCTTCTCGTACCATTTGTAGAACAGCCATACATTCCCTGTCATAACAACAATTCTCCAAAAACATCATTTTTGTACCTGTCTTTTCATGCGTTTTAACCAACGACCAACAATCTTCTAATGTTAACGCTGCTGGAACTTCCAAACCAACATACTTATTTGCCTGCATTGCTCCCAGGGCAATCGGCACATGCCAATCCCACGTGGTAGCGATCACTACTCCATCAATATCCTTCCTCTCCAACAATTTTTCCCAAGAATATTCATTCTCCATGTAGGCATCAGCTTCTACATGGCCATTATCTCTCAACACCTGTTGTGCTTTTTTAATAGCTTCCGGATTAACGTCACAAATTGCAGGAACACGAATACCTTTTTCTTTCAAGATAAGGTTCAATAATCCACACCCACGATTTCCAACACCTATGAACCCGATCGCAACAGAATCTTTATTGACTGATTCTTCACCAGTAGAAACAGGCTTACTCAACATGTTCGATGGATTTACCGCCATACCAATGCCAGCGAAAGTAGTTGTTTTAATAAAATCTCGTCTGTTGAATTTCATCACTTACTACATTTTTTATGTATAAGTTTACACTTAGGATTTACATTTGTAATCTTTTCACATACCTGAAACATGAGGCAATATATCTGTTTGTTTTAATTTGCCCAAGCTCAATCATTTATTGTTTTTGACACAACGTATTGGATTTGCGCCAACTCTTCCCAAAGAGTAACCGCTACCTAATATTTTATTTGAAGCATTCCATCCTACAAATGCGTGTGTAGACATTTTATTGTTTGCTACCGATGAATCTATCCAATAATAGGCTTCCTTTCCAGCATTCACTGCATTTTGACTACTTGCGTTGAAATGTAAACGATAACCTGTTATCGGTATAAATCGATACTCTCCATCAGACCATTCTTCATCACTCCATCCTTTAATATCATCAACAGTCACTGAAGGATCTACTAATTTTGCTCTAATCTCTATATGTGCAGCATTTGGTGTTGGATAATCGACCAACTTGTACATAAAAGCAGTTGCGTAAGGGGTATTCTTAAAACGAAGTGCTACAACCGCATGATTATCTTTAATATCACGATAATCGGCTTTGTAGTTTACGCATCGTCCGTCACCGTACAGGTCTATATTATTTTCATTAACATCATTTTTTGTGATATCTGAATCAAATTTCATCTGTCCGTACATTAATGATAACGATTCATTAAAGGCAGGAATATGCCACCCAGACGGGCAGGGATCGCCATCATTAGTCCCCTTGTAAGATGCTGGGAAAGAAGCCGAAGTCATGGTTTCAGCAACTATTTTTTTCCACGTGTTTAATTCATCTATAATCTCTGTAAACCAGTTAGAGGTTTGAACATTAAAGGGAGGAGTGGGGAAAAGCATCGCACTGTTTAATATTCTTGTGTCCGTAGGATTAAGTATTCCTGTTTCCACAGGTAAGCCACCTGTAGGGGGTAAGGGTATATTTCGACCATATTGAAAGAACATACCATATGTCACTCTTTCATCACCGTAAGCAAATTGGTTCAGAGCTCCTACGTTATGGGTAGCCCAACGACTTAAGGGGTTTAAAATGATTTCTGACAAAGATATCACAAGATAAAATACCGATTTTTTGGGATTAATAAGATTTTCTGAAACGTCAACTATTCGTAAAGGCAATAAAAATTTACCATAAATCAATTTGCCATCTTCATCAAGGAATCCATTTTTATTTATGCTAAACTTAAAATCTTCTTGAGTGGAACTCCCTAAGAGATTAAATATAAACGGACTATTTACTACCATAGGAGGTAGAATTTGAAAAGATGTACCATGTTCACTGTTATAAAGATCAACCAAACTGTTATCGACATCTATCTTAACGGTTATATTTTCATCATGTTGATAAGTCTTCAATAATCCCATAGAATATTCAATAGCCTCTTGATCAATTGGATAAGATATGCTATCATAATCTTGCACAAATTCAACATATGGGAAAATTATTGTTGGAGCAATCAAAGCAACAGATTTTTTCGGATCGGAAATCGAAATATCTGCACTCAAAACATTCAATTTACAAGGTATAATAAACGTTTCTTCGCTTTTTTCTTGTAATTCCCTGATTTTATCTATATTTAATTCAAACTGAAAAAACACCTTATAGTCATCTTTCTCCATTTTAAGGGAATTATTAACAAGGGAATAACAATCGGAAGGTAAAACTTGATACGATGTGTTATTATTCAGGTTATATTCTTGTAATATGTCATCGTTAATAAGTAATTCAATTTCAGCACCCCGTTGTCCAACACCACTTTTTATGACGTAGACATCAAGGGTAGATTTTTCCAATGTATAAATTTTCTTTTCAACAAATCCATTTTTTAACAAATATACCTGATCATCGACCATTTTATTCATACGAAAATCTTCACAATTAACAAGGGACATGAAAAGAAATACTATCGAGAAGAATCGCAATGAATTCGTGACATTTTTTATTTTTTTCTGTTTCATATTATTCATTTTGAATAGTTTAACATTGTTTTTTTGACATGAAAATATAATGTGACATCTAAATAAATATAGCTATTCATTGTAAACACCGGCCATTTTAATAAGATGGGTATATGCGAATTTACTGTAGTCAGTTTTGTTCCTATTAAAAACTAACCAGCGAATTCCATGTGTCGGCAAAGCAGCATCACCACCACCCTGTGCACTCGCATAGATAACATTATCTCCTTCTACCCCGATAACAATAGCAATATGACCTTCAAACCACAGCAGGTCACCCGGAAGTACTACCTTATGACCGGTACTTAAAGGGACAGCAGTTGTTTTTGGGAAATTTCTAAAATCTAGAGAGGATGTCATATATAAATCTGATGGTTTTCCCACATCACCGTTCACCAAACACCATACTATAAAAGAAGAACAATTCAAACCATTAGGGTAGGAGTCCCCTAGATTTTTCACATTGAGCCTTGTACCAGGAACCCTTTTAACCATGCATCCCCAAGCCGGTTGCATATAACCCTTGAAATAGATACTTTTTAAAAAAAGACCTTTTTGGTTATAAAGTGTGTTGTACTCGTGTCCTGGGAAAGGTTGCCTTGTCCTATTATCTACCATTGAAAAGGAATAAGGGATACAGTGCTTAATCGTTACTAAAAACAATGCGGCAGAAACAACCTTCCCTCTTGTGGTCTTTGCTCTTGCGACATATGCATAAAAAGCATCATTTAAGCTATCCTTTTGTTTATCGGAATACGTTTCACAGGTTAGATGCGGCCGTTTATCCATTAATTCATATTTGTAATCAAAAGGAATTTTAATAGTTTCATAAACCGTACTTTCTTTCTCATATTCATTTGGAGACTCTTTTTCTTCTATCATGCTGGGTGAACATGATAAAAATGAAAATAAGATGAAAGTAATTGATAAAGAAATTAAATAGTGATGCATTTTCATAAAAATTAGGCTACCAACCGTAATTTTGTGTAATATTTTTCATCTCAATAAGTCGATCTTCATTCATTGGGAATAAATAGTGCTTTGGCTCGAAAACAAGTCTCCCCGGTTCAAACATTTTATCAGTTCTTTCCCAGGATTCCTCATAATTGGTGGCTGCAAGATTCAAGGTGTGTGGGGCTTGATTTGACTCTTTTTCAGCAATCATCCAGGTGCGAATGTCATAATAACGCCGACCCTCGAAAGATAATTCAACCATTCGTTCCTTTCGCAAAAGTTCTCTGAGAAGCTCCTTATTACCAATCACTTCAGGATACGCTTCTTCTATTTTATTAAGCCCTGCCCTTGCCCTTACTTTATTGAAATAGAGTAAAGCTTCTGCTTCGTTTCTGTTAGGTTTTTCATTACAAGCTTCAGCATAATTCAAATAAATTTCGGCTAATCTATAGTATGGCCAAACAAAGTTTCCCCAAGCTCGTTGTTTTACATCTACACTAGGATCATTAAATTTTCTGAACAAGAAACCTGACTTGAGACACTCCTGAGTAGTGGAAAAGCTGGCAGAGCCACCTAAAAAGTAGGTTAACTGTATCGTTCCTTGAAGTTTGTTTTCTATCCAATACATTCCATTCGCCATGATAGAAGTATAGAAGCGAGCATCCCTTCCGATGATACTATTGTGCGCTTTAAATGTAGCGAATGAATCAAGTGGATGTTTCCATTTTTCTGTAAAACCACTTGCAACATATCCCGATAAAGGATCTATTATTTGATTAACTCCGTTGTACCCCACTACAGGATATCTCCCGCTCTTAGCCATTGGGTAGGTATCAACCAATTTCAGAGATGCTCCTGTACCAGAATTCCCCCCGGAATTAAGGACACCTGTTTTAGGGCATGCTCTTTGGTAAAAAGCTCCATACTCTGATGGACCAGCCCACTTTCCCCAAATTAATTCGTTATTCCACTTGTCGAAGAAAACGCCCATATAAGATTTCATAGCTTTTACAAAGGGATCGGCTATTGGTTCACTTGTTTCATACAAAGAATAAACGCCCAAATCGATAACATCTTTTGCCGCTTTAGCCGCTATTTCCCATTTTTCCGGATCATATTCTTGTGGAAACAAATATTCGCCGTTGATATTCATCATTTCACCTTTATAAAGATCGCAACCGTTAAACAGTGGACGCGCTGCATACATCGCAAGTTCGGATTTTGCAGCCATTACAGCTCCTTTTGTTACACGCCCGTATTCTGATGTTGCAGTTCTAACCAAAGGTAAATCTTCAATAGCTTTATCAAATTCGGAATAGATAAATTCTAAATTTTGATCTAAAGTGTTTCTGTCAACTGTTTCAGATTTAATAAAGGGATCAGATAATTGATCTCCCCATATAAACACGGGTCCATACTGTTTGAGCAAGTTAAAATAGTAATACGCCCTCAAAAAGCGTGCTTCTGCTCGCATTTGAATTTTTTGTTCCGCACTTAAATCTTCAACCTCAACAATATGTTCCATAAAGATGGAGGCTTGTTGAATACCTTGATATTTTGATTCCCATATATGATATGTTTTAGTTGCCACACCATATGACCCTTGTCTAAAACTGTTCCAATTCCCATATGCATATGAGAGTAAACACTCATCACTCCGTGACACCACACTATATTCTCCGTATAAGATATCTAACCCTGAAGTACCAAGAAAGGAGTAAACATGCGCCAAATAACGTTCTGCTGTAATCCGTTGAGAAAATGTTTCCTCTATTGTTAACTGATTACCCTGCAAATTAACATCAAGGTAATCACTACAAGATATTGCAATACCTAAAATAGACAGAAGAAATATATTATAAATAAATCTTTTCATAAACATAAAATTTAAAGATTAATATTCAATCCTAAGTTGAGAGATTTCATTAAGGGATAAATTCCTCCGGTTGTTCCTCCTGATTCAGGATCCCACAATTTAAAACTTGTTATGGTTAACAGGTTAACACCAGTTAAATAGGTTCTGATAGTCCTAAGACCAAGTTTCCCTGAAAATGATTTTGGGAGTGTATATCCAATCTCAAAATTTTTCAACCTCAAATAACTCATATCACGCTGCCAATATGTAGAACGTTGTCTGTTATTCACGTTTGCATCCACAGATAAACGTGGAAATTCCGCATTAGGATCAGGATTTTTAAGAGTCCACCTTTTATCAGCTACCTCTGAAAATATTTGACCTGATACCATCAAATTTCCTGTCGATCCAATTATGCTATTACCCTCGATGAACTTTGTTACATTACCTGTACCTTGAAAGAATACAGAAACATCAAAATTTTTCCAACTAATGCTCGATCCAAAACCATAATTTATTTCAGGAATCGATGAAAAGCCAATTGGAATCAGATCAAATTGATCAATTACTCCATCACCGTTTATATCTTTATACTTAATATCTCCCACTTTCACCGTACTAAAAGAAGATTGATCAGGACTGTTTTCAATTTCTTCTTCGGACTCAAAAAGACCAAGCGCTATTAAACCTCTCTGTTGGAGATAAGGAACATTCACCTCTTCCTGATATTCCCATATTGGAGTGGGTTTATCATCATATAATTTTTTGTTTCTATTGAAAGTAAAATTACCCCGGACAGATACAAATAAATCTCCAAATTTTTTGAAATATTCCAACGATGAGTCAAAACCCCTATTTTGCATTTTCCCCAAGTTTACATATTGCTGTACATTATGTCCCACAATTGATGGAACACTTTCTTGTTGTATATATATACCATCGCGTCTATCAAAAAAATAATCCAATTGGAGATTTAGAGAATTAAAAAAACCAATTTCAATCCCTGAATTGAACTTGGTTGCTTCTTCCCAAGCAACATTGGGATTACCAGGATGACCTGTCGTAATACCACTAAAAGAGGCTTGTCCAGTACTTCCAAATACCCATCCCGATGCCCCCTCGTTCATTTCAGTATTGAATGCAAATCTTCTGTCGCCCCCAATTTGGTCATTACCTATCATACCATATGAACTTTTCAATTTGAGCACATTGATATTGGGAAAAAGATTTTGAAAAAAATCTTCATTACTGATTAGATAACCGACAGCTATTGATGGGAAAAAACCGAATCTGTATTTGGGTGCGAAATTTTCTGATCCATTGTATCCAAAATTTGCTTCAACAAAATACTTATCCTGAAAAGAATAGGTAGCCCGACCGGCAATACCCGTATTCCTATTCGGAATAGCCGCAATAAAGTTTGAAGGGAAGTCATCAGTATGCTGTCTCATACTGAATAAAAACATAGCGCCTACACGATGTTCAGCTTGAAAAATATTATCATACAAAACGGATGCTTCAAAGTTTGTAGTTTTGGCACCACGGTTCGAGCGCGCCAAGCTAAGGTAATCACTTCCTTCTCTTGTTTGTTCATAAATAATAGTGCCCTCACTATCCCGTCCCAAGGCAAAAAAAGTGTTAGGCAATTTTCTTTGATCAATGGTATTTGAGCTAAATGCATCCCATGAGAATTTCACATTTGCCGTTAACCCATTTGTGATAATATCTGAAAAATCTTGAGTTATCCCAACCAAAGATTGTGAATTTAACCACGTGTCACGTGAATAACCCGTAAAATTAAGAGAATAGTACGGATTAATGGAGTTCCAAGGCCTCATTCTGGGATATTTCCCATCAGAATAGACTGTGGGATATGCTATTGGCGGAGTTTGAAGCACTCCAGTCCAAAGATCTGAATGATTGGCACCTAAGCGATTTCTTGTGTCATATTGGTTGGCTAAGTTTAGCGTTAATAAGGTCGATTTTGTTATATTCACATCAATATTTGAACGAAAACTAAATCTATTATAAGCGACAGAATTGTCGTAGTTTGGGTTCTTTATTGGATTATACATCCCTTCTTCTCGATAAAAATTACCAGACAAATAATACTTATATATATTATTACCTCCTGTTATACTAACGTTTGCTTTAGCATTGGGCGTTGATTCTTTAAAAACCTCACTTACCCAATCTACGTTCGGAAATAAATCAGGGTCTGCATATGATAAATAAATCTCTTTATCATCTGCAGATATTGGGTATATACCAGATTGATCAAAACTCACATCATTAAAGTAATCAATCCATTGGGCAGCGTTTGCTAATTTAGGAAGTCTTACCGGTGAAGAAAAACCATATTCGAGTTTTGCTTGAATGATTGGCTTTTGACTTTCTCTGCCCTTTTTTGTGGTAATCAAGACGATACCATTAGCCCCTCTTACTCCATATACCGCCGTGGCAGTTGCATCTTTCAAAATTGAAAACGACTCTATATCCTCGGATTCTACCAAGTCAATATCTCGTTCAATTCCATCAACTAAAATTAAAGGTCTATTGTTTGCTCCAAAAGTACTGATTCCTCGAATCCAAAACTGAGCTGGCGTTCCTGGTTCTCCAGAGCTCTGAACGGAAACAATACCTGCAATTTGTCCTGCTAAAGCCGTACTCAGCTTCCCTGCCGGCATTTTTATATCATCTATTGAAAGACTAGATATAGCACCAATCACACTCTCTTTTCTCTGCTTACCATAAGCCACAACTGTTACCTCCTGTAATTCATCTACCTTCTCGGACATGACTACATCTATTGATCTTCTATCGCTAACGTCGATTGTTTGTGGCTCGAAACCCACAAAAGAGAAAGTTAATTTATCCGTTGGTTGTACTTCAATTGAATAGAAACCATTGGTATCGGTAATCACTCCTCGTGTAGAACCTTCTACGACAATAGTGACACCAGGAAGTGGATTTTTTGTTATGTCAGAAACTATTCCACTAACTGTAATATTGTCTTTTTCCTGTTGTTGATCCGCTACGGAGAAAACATCATCATTACCGGGAGAAGAAGAACTCGAACGGCTCTTTTCCCGCATATAAATAGTTATTTGTTTTCCGTTGATATCGTAGCATAACCCCGTTTCTCCGAACAATTGGTACAAAATATCATCGACCGATTTTTCTATCACGTCAATGGTCACACGTTCTTTCATTTTTCTCTCAACCTCTTCATTGAAAATAAAAACATATTCAGTAAGGGTTTCAATAGCTGCAATTGCCTCTTTCGAAGTAACGTTTTTTACTGACAAGGAGATCTTTTGAGGATGAGGGTAAGCGTTTTCCGCAAAAACAAAAAAGGTTCCGAAAAAAAATAAAAAAAGAACTGTTTTCTTGATTTTCAAAACACTATCGTATTTTTCACCTACGATAATTTTAGAGTTTAATTTTTGTTTCATACATTTGTGCCGAATTTTAATTTATGTGAACTTAAACTTTCTCGTGAATTAATGATTCTTCAGTCGAATGATGTTGCCGCATCATTCGACTTTTTTATCCGTTTTCATAATTGACTCATAGGCAGAAATTATTTAGGTTTTCATTTGCAATCAGTGTTAATCCAATCATAGATTAGGTAGGGAAAGCTATTATTTCTCTGTTCTCTTTATTGGACTTCTTTAATGATATTCCCATCTCTAAAGTATTTCTTCCCCGTCAACAAAGAAACAGATGAAAGCAGTTCGTCCAAGTTTTCGGGCAAATAGAGTTTCCCGGTGATTTTCGTTTCACTCTCGATCCTTTCAAACGATACGTTGTAATAGCGTCCTACCTTTTGAAACAATTCCGTTATAGGAGTATTGTCAAAGATAAATATTCCGTCAATCCAACTGGTATATGCCATAACATCTACCTTCTCTTTACTGATACTCCCATCACGGAACTCAACCCTCTCATCGGAATTCATCATGACCGATGCATTATTATCGGTCCTTACCTTAACCTTCCCTTTTACCAGAACTACCGAAGTAATACCTCTATCCGCTTCATAGGCTGTTACGTTAAAACGAGTACCATATACTTGTACATCCAAATTGGCGGTATGAACGATAAAAGGCTTCCGGGAAGATCCGGTAACATCGAGAAAGATTTCACCAGCTACCGTTATCTCTCTCGTCATTCCGCTGAATTTAGATGGAAATTCAAGGGTTGTCCCAGAGTTAATCCATATTTGAGTTCCGTCTTCAAGGTATAAGAAGGAACGTTTTCCATCCGGAACAATAAGTTTGTTCATATGCTCTTTATGCACCCCAATCGATTTTTCCATGTTGGTGCTGTCAGTATAGGAAATCGTCCCATTCACGAGCCTAACTTCCGCATTCTGACTGAGAGTCAATATCTTCCCTCCCGTAACCAATTGTATTACAGAATCGGGAAGCGTTTTGCCTACAATTATATCGGTCATGGGGGTTTTTAAGTTATTATCGTTTTCAGCGAAAAAAGTCAATATCAAAAGCACTAATACAACTGCAGCAACAGCAGAAAACGAATAAAGGAGTCGCATTTTTTGCTGCTCTCTTTTCATTGCACTTTGCAAAATCTGTTGATACAACAAATCAGTACCTGGATATATTTTTTTATTAATGGCGATTCGATCACAGATTTCAATAGCCTTTTCAAATGCTTTTTGCTGTTCGGGATGTTCATCAATGTAGGAACGCCAATACAAATCTTCCTCCGCTGTTCGAGTGAGTCTCCAATGAATAAAATCGCTATCTTCCAAGAAACGTGAAGGAAATGTCAATTGATTTCGATGCATTTTTAATTTACTAATGATTGGTCCACTTTATAGTATAGACAATTCTATCTGTTTTTTATAGTCAAATAATAATAGAAAAAATAAAATTTAACCTTTAAAACAGAACAAATGGGGTATAGATTTCTTAAAAAATAGCAATACAAATTAGGGTGAACGAAAGATACATCTCAAATGACTGATACCACGAAAAACAAGTCGACGTACAGAATTAACATTCATCTCTAACAGCAATGCTATTTCTTCATACTCCATTTCCTGCATATACCTTAAATATATTGCTTCCCGCTGTCGTGGAGTTAAGGAATTTAACAAACGATCCACCGTGTTTTTCAACTTTTCAGTATCCTCTTCATCAATGAGAGAATCAAGCACCGTTACTTCTGTGGAGAAAGGGATATCTTCAAAAGCGCACTGCGATATCCTTGCATCGTTTTTATAGATATTTCTAAGATGATTGCGATATGTTACAAAAAGATATGAGGTGATATTTTTTACTCCGATAAATTTATTTCTCTCTTTCAATATTTTATAAAAGACATCATGAACTACATCACGGCAGGTCTCCTCATCAAACCCGAGACTGATGCCATACGACAGAAGATCATGTACATACATATTGTATAAGGATGAAAATGACTCATTTTCATCCTTATTGTTCAAAAAATTCCTCCATTGAACTAAGGCATCCTTGTATCGATTTTTCTGTTGCACCTTTTTTACAAATTGCCCTAAAATTAACAGTTTATTGCTAATTTTGAGGACACTGAACATTATTTCAATTAATATTTCATGCTATTGATTGATGATAATCAATTGCACATTTCAACCAATGTCCGTTTAACTGACTGAATTTTAATGCATTAAAAATATAATTGCACTCATTTAGACGGCAAAATGGCTGGTCTTCATAGTCTTTGTGAAAAAATTAAGACACGCAAAGATGGAAAAAACCAGCGTACTTAACCATTATAGAGCCTCTGTAGTAATATTCTTAACGAACTAAGCACGAAGTTAAGTAAAAATATCAAATCATACTTCATGGTGACATTTATTTTAACTATTGCAGGGTTAATTGTAGATTCAAGTATTAAATGCAACATCGTTTAACAAAGATGCGATAAATATTTTTTCCGCGTTTAAAAGTTCAATTTTTAAGTATGAATATATTTCGTATCTTTACCTGGCATTTGCATTAGTTTTATGAAACCTACATGATTAAAATAATCGTATAAAAAACATGCAACCTAGAGCATCATCATGTACCGTCTTCGCCCTCATTATCAGCTTTGTATTGCCTTTCTCATTTTGCGCGTGTAACAAGCCGGCCGAAATAATAGAAGAGGAAGTAGTTCAGGAAAAGACCAAGGATAAAGGTAACACCAAAGATAAGGATGACACCAAGGGGCCACCAAGGATTCCCGGACAATTAACCAATCTCGGCCCCCAGGTGTTTAAACAGACCATCAATGGTAGCACCTTTGCAAAGGACAAAAATGGCAATGATTGGCTCTACACCGTCACGTCGGGAACCCCCGCTCGCTTGATAGGATTCCAAGTGGCACTGAATCGTATGAATATCGATCCATTGGTAAATATCGTATTGTCCGGGAGCACCGTAAGTTGGACGGCGGTTCAGGCAACCGATGGCTGGGTCTACATTGGTACCAGCGATGGACGGCTATTCAGACATTTTCCGGGTGGTCGCCTGGCAGAAAGTTTAGGTCTTGCTCTGAAAGGGGAGAACTTTATCTGGGAATTGACTCCAGGCAAGGATGGGGAAGTATTTGGGGCTACCTACCCGGGAGCAAAGGTGTTTAGGTATCACCCCGACACAGGTTTTCAAGAAATAAGCAATGGTGCCGTGAAGGAAGGGGAAAATTACGCGAGGAGTATCGCCTATCATGAGGAGACGGATATGCTCTACGTGGGGGTTGGGGCCCATACCGGCCTCATTAAATTGAACCCGCGGACAGGGAGTAAAACGGAGATATTGCCACCTTCCGACAGGGGACATGCCGGCTTTGTCTACTATTTGGGAATCATTAAAGGAGAAGCGTCCGGGGATAAACTCCTGGCGACCATTACCGGTACCAGTGAAAACAACAAAACGTTAATTTACGATATCAACACCGGTACATATACCCATCAAATAGGTGTCGTGGTTGCCAAAACGGCTATCAAGTCACCCGTTGATAATAAAATCTACGTCACCACCGGATCCACACTGTACTCGTTTGACTTAGCCAGCACCCCCCCTAAGCTGGTTTCCCTCAACGGGAATAATGCCAGCGCATTGGCCATCACCTGGTTAACCGACAACGATCTGTGTTACATCACCGGTGAGTGCAAGCTGGTCTTCTATAATAAATCGTTAGGAAATAATTTTTTCGCCTTGCCATTGCAGGTTCCTGCATCGGCCATCACCATAAACTCGATGACTTATGGACCGGATGGACGCGTCTGGATGGGTGGATTCTTCGTCGGCAACAATGCCGCCTATGACCCCGCAACCGGCAAATCAGATATTTATCAAGGACTCTCCCAGAGCGAAAGCATCTCTTGCCTGGGCAAAGACCTCTATTTTGGAATATATCCAGGTGCAAGGTTTTATCGATACGATACCACCCGCCCTTGGGTAAAAGATAGCAACCCCAAGTTGCTCGGCAGCATCGCCGAGCAAGATCGTCCGTACGCGTATGCAGCCATCACCGATCAAAATAAGATGTTTTTTGGAACGGTACCGGGATACGGAAGGTTGGGAGGTGCGCTGGTGGAGTACAATGTCAACACTGATAAGCTAACCAGCGTGGAGGATGTAGTGAAGGATCAATCCATCGTGTCACTATGCTACACGGACGGAGTACTGTACGGGGGCACTTCGGTCTGGGGAGGATTGGGCGTGCAGCCCATTGCCAATGAGGCGAAGCTGTTTGATGTGAACCCGAAGACCAGAACAAAGATGTCGGAATGCGTCCCTGTACCTGGTGCAAAAGCCATCACCGCTCTATTAGATGGGCCGGATGGCCATCTTTGGGGGATGGCTGATGGCACTCTGTTTATTTTCGACAAAAACCGTAAAACCGTTCTGTCAACCCATGAGCTATTCAAGGTTTCGGAAGCCACCAAATCAAAACATGCCGCCAGGAATGCTTGCCTGATACTGCACCCTTCAGGGAGGATATTTGGAAAGGCCTACGGAGAGCTGTTTGAATTGAACCCCGTCACCAAAACCAAAACCGCTATCGGTAAGGCTTCCGCTTCCCTGACCATGGATGACAAAGGGCATTACCTCTATTTTAACCGCGACATCGATTTGTGGCGATATACCCCTTGATGTTTTCATGCTAAAACGCGGCTAAGATGAAAGCCAAAACCGGGTTGAACCAACAAAAAGCGGGGCATTTTTTTGCCATATCAGGGGTAGAAGGAGAACTCTATTTTGGGACATTCAGTAATCGCCAAAATAAAGCCAACTAAATCATTGCGAGATAGTTGGCTTTTCGTATCTTTGGGTATTACCCCGGATTTGCAGTTAGAGCCTCAAAACGGGGGGGATAACCAATTACCAAGGATATGGCAAAAGTAGACTTATAGGTCAAAAAAGATAAAAGAAGACCGATATCTTTATCAATCTTGCTCTTAAATTGGAATTAAACGAATATCCCTATTTAAACACCTCCTTCACCGCTTCCAGATAGCCGTAGCCAAAGACGTTGCACGGCTGCAGGTAGCTCGTTTCCGTCCACTCGTTCCAGCTGTTGATGGTTATCAACGGGACTTGCTTAGGATGATTGTCCACGTACTCCTTCGCCATCCTTAGCGCTTTCTCGAAGTTTTCGGGGGTATTATTTTTCACCACGGCGCTTCTTGCCGTACGGGGGCTATTGTCCCACCCCACGCTAATGTGAGGGTAGTACACAAGGTCAAAGGTGGCATCGATATCTGCCCACACCCCTTTCACCTCTTCCATGATCTGCAGGTAGTCCTGATCCACGTTCGCGAAATGGACAAACTGGTAGTGCGTGGCGCTGGTGAAACCCAGTTTTTTCACGAAGTCCGGGTCTGGCTCGCTGGTTCGGCTGCCATCCACCCCACTGTGGTTCACGTTTTGTCCCCACATGGTTAATTGCAGGTCCAATCCCGGGAAACCCGCCCTCTTGGTCTCCTCCACGAACCACTGGAGGGCATCTATCGTTTCCTCCATGCCTCCCAATCCCGCTATCAGTTCAGGAATATCATAGATCATAAAGACCGGTTTACCATCTATTTTATAATAACACGGGTGTTTGAAGTACTTCTCGATATTCCGCTTGCAGATCTTCTCAAACTCCTGACGGTCCACCTTCCCCGTCCAAATCACGTTATGCTCGTTTATGCCCGCCAGTCGGGTATCCCACACGTTCACCACCTCGTGGTTTGCCCACATCAGGTAGAACTTCATCTTATCCACGTTTTTCGCTTTCAGGAAACCGTTATCGAGCGTTGTCTCCATGAACGGGCGGCCATCGTACCAGTACCAGTCGAAGATAAAGACGTTCACCCCGTGCTCCGTGGCCACATCAATCTCCATGCCCATCACGTTGGGGTCGGCTTCGTTGATATACCCCCAAAGCGGTTGGCGGTTCCAGTAATGCCCTGGGTTTCGTTGTTGCATGGTGGCCACGGTCTCCCACTCGCCCATGCCATGCGGCCAGAAGGGGCGCAAGCGCGGGTCATCCGCGGCGTACGCGGGATAAACAAAGGCGGCTACATCATATTTTTTCGCTTTTTGTCCAAACGCCGATAAAACGAAAACGGCAAGCAGTAAGTTGGTCAATAGTACCCTCATCATTGATCGTATTTAAATATTTCGTACTCAGAAAACTCCAATCCGGAAGTTGGTAGTTGGCAGTTTACAATTCACGATTAGCTGTTCGCGGTTGTTTGTTCGCGGCTTGCCATACCAGTTGTCCTGCCAGTTCCCATTCAAGTTACCACCCACTAGATGACGCGAGCGCATGTTCACTTTAGCCGGAAAATCCTATACTTCGGGGAACTTCCATGGCGCCCTATAAACAGGCTTGATAAAACGGTCAGCTTCGGGAATGTTAAACGTTTTGCGCTCGTCGTCAAAATGCAACGAAGCCCCATCCATCCGGGCGGCGATGTTGCCCAGGTGCGCATACTTGGCACTCAGGCTACCCATCTCTATGGTACAGGCCGTGTTGCGATCCCTCCTCTTTATGCAATCCAAGAAGTTGGCCGCGTGCTCCCTGGCTTCGCGGTGGTCCGCCTTAACGATTTTCGCGGGTACCTTCTCCTTTTCGGGGTAGACCTGCCAATCGTTCCTATCGGCCACGAGCGTACCATTTTTGCCCGTGAAGACCAAGCCGTAATTTTTCCCGTAGGGACCTGACTCGATGCCCGCGTTATGTTCCCATGACAGCAGGTAATCATCGAATCGATACAAAACCGACTGCGTATCGAACGTTTCATGCATCCCGTCGGGGAAAAGGTAGTTACCCCCGGATGCCTGGACGGTAAGCGGCAGATTAGCCGGTTGCTTTACCCATAGGGCAACGTCCAACAGGTGCACGCCCCAATCGGTCATCAACCCACCCCCGTAGTCCCAAAACATCCTCCACGCACCGTGAAAGCGCTGCCGGTTGAAACTTCTGCTTGGTGCCGGGCCCAACCACCTGTCGAAATCAACCCCCTCGGGCACTTCAGAATCGGGCACCCTCTCCTTGATCGCCCCGTAATTAAAGTTGCAGTACACGTGTATTCGCGACACCTCGCCCAGCGCACCCGTGTTCAGGTAGTCGACCAGCTCCTTCCACAACGTGGCACTCCTTTGCTGTTGCCCCACCTGCACCACGCTGCCGTACTTGTTGGCCGCCTCTACCATCACGTCACACTCCGCGATGGAGTTGGCTATCGGTTTCTCCACGTACACGTCTTTGCCCGCCTTGCACGCGTCAACGAATTGAAGGCAGTGCCAATGATCGGGGGTGCCGATAATCACCGCGTCGATATCTTTGCGGTCGAGCACCCGCCGGTAATCGGAGTAGAGCTGGAACTTGGTCTCCTGCCGGGATGCCAACTCTTTTGCCTTTGAATCCAACACCGATTGGTCGATATCGCACAGTGCCAGACAGTGCACATTTCCCAATGAGAGGATGTTCATCAAGTCTCCCCATCCCATGGAGCGGCAGCCAATCAGCGCCACGTTCACCCGATCACTCGCAGAGCGCATGCTGGCCTTCAAATAGGTAGGAGCCGCCAAGCCTGCCGCCAGGGCAGTGGATGTCTTTATAAAAGAACGTCTTGTTAGCGTCATGGTAGTAGTCTGTTACTATGTGTCTGTTTTTACAAATTCCGAATCCAGATGTTCCTGAATGAAACCGCGGTCCCGTGATCTTGCAGCATCAAGGGTAGCCTGCCATGCGCCTCGTATTTCGGCAAACCGATATAGGGCGTGTGCCCTTTTAGAATGAAGTGATTTTGCACCACGATGCCGTTTAACACCACGGTTATCATGGCCGGTGACTCCAGCTTATCCTCAGCACCAAACCTCGGCGCTTTCCAGTATATATCGTACACCTGCCACTCCCCGTTTTTCGTGTACGCGTTGACTGAAGGTGCTGACTGCTTGTAGATGCTCCCCACCATGCCGTTCACGTAGGTGGGGTTATTATCCCCATCTAGTACCTGCACCTCGTATCGGCTCATCAGCATGATGCCGCTGTTGCCGCGATTCTGCCCATGGTGGTGCTCCGGCGCGGGTGATCGAAACTCGATATGCAGTTGGCAATCACCAAAATGCTCCTTGGTGAAAATATTTCCCGTGCCCGGTTTCACCGAAAGCACGCCATCGGCAACGGTCCACTCCGCCTTTTCACCCTTTGAGTTCACCCATTGAGACAGGTCCTTCCCGTCAAACAACACGATGGCATCAGAGGGCGGAGCCCCCGCTTCCATCCCGGGAGTCACCTTCTCGGGTACCGGGTAATACCACTCCGTTTGTTGGGGCGTCCATTGCGCCAAAATCGTACATGCGTGAAGCATAACGACTGAAACAACAACAAAAAAAACAACACTCTTCTTCATACGATTATTTTGTTTTTAATAATTTCACATACAAAGGACAAATATACATTAAAATCTCTTTGTATTGGCACATAGCTTCCTGTTGTCCAACATTTGAAATCGCCTGAACAGGAAAACAGTCACTCCATAACAAACAATTTCGGCTTTAAATTTTAAATGGCAGTCGTGCCCCACGTTACTCCACATCAATCTCCAAGACCTGCTTGTCCTCCAGCAGCCTCTCTCTCAGCAGTTGATAGTCGATATCCTGCACCGCCTTCCGTTGATCGATCGCTTGGCAGGCCGCGGTAGCGGCGGATTGCCCCAGTACCATAAAAACAGGCTCCATGCGGATTGAACCAAAAGCGATGTGCGTGGCACTGACGCATATCGGGACCAACAGGTTCTCGCACTCCCCTTTCTTGGGGACGATGGAACGGTAACTGATCGGGTAAGGATTGGCCACCGGTGCCTCCACGTTCCCCTCGTTTTGCACGAAACCGTTGGCATCCACGTAGCGCTGCACGTGGTGCGAATCCATGCCGTACGCGGCCATTCCCACCGGGTCATCCACCACCTCGATCCGCTCACAGTTTTTCTGCGTCATCACGTAGTCGCTTTTCATCCGGCGGGCCTCCCTGATGTAGAGTTGCTCCTGCCAGCCATTGCTCCCCTCCCCGTACTCATCCTTACAGGTACCCCATTTCGAAACAGCATTCCTTACTTTTCGCGGAATGCGGGGATGATACGCCAGCGTCCACATTAACCCCTGTTGATAGTCGCGGTGCGCTTGGACTATTTTTTCCCTCTCCTCGTAACTGGCCTCGGGATAACGGTGGTTCTGCCCGATGAAGTCGGTCGAGAAACCCTTTTGGTTATTGGTGTCCGTCTTACGGTTCGGCATGGGCGAATTAATCCAGGGAACCAGCTTGTCGCCGTAGGTGTACATCTCCTCGATAGGACCGGTGGCCGCCTCGTAGTTCCTGAAAAGGAGCTCGTAGTTGATCTCCTCGTAATTGTCCGGTTTTTGGAAAGGAATCCTGTTCTCGGGGTGGTCCGTTAGCGTCATTCGGAAACAGTAGGCCTGGATGCCCTTGTCCCCATCTCCATCGATTCCCGGTTTACCCCCTTCCACGATGAAGGGTAACAAGCCGCTACCGGGATCCCCTTTAATCACGTAGGGATCCACACCATCGATAAAGTTGTGATGAAGCGCGTTCCTGGAAACGGTCCATTTCAACGTTCGGTTGACCCTGTTGGCTTGCACGCCGTTCAACGTCTCCCCGTGCTCACTGTTCGCTTCACGTCCCACGCTATACGACACCCCGGCGGCCGCCATCAAATCGCCCTCGTAGGTTGCATCGATAAACATCTCCCCGATATACCTCGCCCCGTTTTCCATATCGATAGAGGCAATTCTTGCTCCCTCTTTTTTCACGCCGCTCTCCCGGTTCAATCGCTCACCATATACAACATCGACCTGTTCAACAGAGAGCATTTGGTGATACACCTTTAACGCGGCGGAAGGCTCAAACGTCCACATGGCATCTTCACCCTTTGTGGTCCGTGTTTGTCCTTCATCCATATAGTCACTTTTATTCTGCCACTTCCAGCTTGCGGGGTCATTGTAATGCTCCCGGATATTCCGGTAAAACTCCCTCGATATCCCACCGATCACGTGTTTGTTACCTATATCTGTTTGCCCCAGGCCTCCGGTGGTTAAACCACCCAGCCTACGCGTTGGCTCGATGATCACGACAGATTTTCCCATCCTGGTACTTTGGATAGCGGCAGATATGCCAGCTGAGGTGCCACCATATACGACCACATCGTACCGTTTCACTTTTTGCCCAAACACCGAGAAAACGAAAACGGCAAGCAGTAAGTTTGTCAATAATATCCTCATCATTTATTTTCTCTTGTTGAGGTAATACCTCGTTTTGGATCTATTAATTGCCTGAGATTTTATTTCCCTCCCGACATAAAAAAACCGTAACCGTCAGCAAACAGGTGCTTGTCAATATATCAGTTAGCAACCCTGCATTAGTCATAAAAAGCCGGAGCTTTGCTTGAGACCATCTCGAATTCAAGCAGTCCACCTTACATGATCTCCTCATAGGCAATCGAGAACTTAGTTAACTTCTCGCCATTGAAGGATTAAAGAGGATAGCTACATGGTTCATTCACGGACAGTTTTTGTTCAATCAGTTGAATCATAATATGAATCACCTTTATATGGATTTCTTGTATCCTATCCGAATAGTTGGTTTTTGGAGCACAAATAGAGACATCCGACATGGTTCGTAATGAATTATCCGAATCACAGGTCAAACCGATGACGATCATTCCCTTTTTTTTCGCCGACTTACATGCCCTTATGATGTTTTCAGAGTCTCCGCTGGTACTAATCGCCAGTAGGATATCTCCCTTTTTCCCCATCGCATCGATATAACGGCTATAGATCTCCAGGAAGGAGTAGTCGTTACCCACGCAGGTAATATGTGCGGCATCATTGATCGCGATGGCAGGTAGGGGAATCCTGTCACTCCTAAACCTTCCTGTTAGCTCTTCGGCAAAATGCGACGCATCGCACAATGAACCCCCATTCCCGCAACAAATGACCTTATTGCTCCCTTGAATAGCTTTGGAAATAAGCGTTGCCCCAGTATCAATGGCCTGCAAGTTGTTCTCTTTCCCCATAAACTCACGAAGGCAGTCAAGGGCCTCTTGTAAACTATCTTTCACGATGTCGTGCATGGTGTCACTCGTTGATTAGACTGCTGGCAATGGAAATAGCCGCGTAATCCCCTATGCTCTCTCCCAGGAGCGCGGGTTTAATCTGGCAAACCGCGAGGGCGTTGCTCAAAGCCTCCTCCTGTAACACTTTTTCCACGATTGGGAAAAACAGCGCGGTATTCCGGGCATAGATGCTACCAATAACAATACATTCCGGATTCAGGATGTCAATCAGCAACGAAAGTCCCCTGCCCAGGTAGGTTGCCGAGGTTTCGATAATTTTCTTGGCCAGCGGGTCATTTTTATGCGCTTGTTCGGCAACTATTTGTGCCGTTATCTGATCTATATCTTCATACGCACACCAGGCTACGTTTTTCCCTTGTTGATGTTGTTCTGTCAACATGGCTTTTGCTAACTGCGCTATTCCCCCTCCACTGGCAAAACCCTCGAAAGAGCCCTGTTTCCCGTAACCCACGGGACCAAACTCAGACAGCCGCACGTGTCCCACTTCACCGGCATTGTCATTTGTCCCGGAGTAGAGTCTCCCGTTGAGAATGAGCCCGGCTCCCAATCCTGTACCGAAGGTTAAAAACACCATGTTTTTGGTACCAACACCGGCTCCAAACTTCCATTCCGCTATAGCACAGGCATTGGCATCGTTCTGAATAGCACAAGGGAGCGAGTATCTCTTTTTTACCATCTCCACGATGGGAATGTTATCCCAGCCCGGAAGGTTTGGAGGGGACATGACTATGCCGCGTTCGCTATCAAGGGGCCCCCCACAGCTAATCCCTATAGCGGAGATCTCTTCTGCTTTCAGCCCGTTTCGCTCTATCAACTCATCTAAGTGAGAGAATATCTCATTAATCGTCTGCTCGACATTGGTGGTCCTAAACTGAGATTTATCGACGATTTCTATCCTGTTTCCCTCTTCTTCACGAGCATATATCACCGCAGTTTTCGTTCCACCAATATCAATTCCTAAAAGTTTTTTCATCATCACACGAATTAATAAACTGTCAATTTTAAACAACCGGTTTGACCGTTGAAACAAAGTGAAAATCAANNACCTGCTGAAGAACTTCCACAACTCCTCGCCCGTGTCCATATCTTCCCAGGCCCAGGAGTGACCCCCACCCACGATCTCGTACAACCACACCTCACTGTTATTAATCCCCCCGATAAAACGGTGTTGAATGATCATACGGTTATTGGGGGCTTTTCCGGTCAACGTGTCACTTTGCATGACGGTGGTACGATTCTTTGCCGCGCAAAAATGCACGGCAAGGGGCACGGGAAGATACGCCCCCCAGCCGCCTTTGTTTTCCGGATCACCGTTCCAAGCCGAAACATTGTCTTCCGTGCCGTGAATTTCAAAGAGAGAAACGGGAACGGTGGAGTTATCGGACTTGTAGAGCCAGTGCAGCATCAACCCAGCCACTGGGGCAACAGCGGCAAACAGGTCGGGACGCTGGGCTGCTAGCTGATAGCACATCTCTCCACCGTTCGACATACCCACGCAAAACACGTTATGTCGGCTAAAGCCATGCTTGTTCTGCAAGTGACGCACCAACTGTGTCAGGAACTCCACGTCGTCAATCGTCATATCGTGTTGAAAAGGATACCCAACGTTCCAACAGCTCTTGCCCCGGCTATCTTTTTCACCCCGTGGGTAACAGGCGGCAAACCGGTGGCGATCCGCTGTTTTATTCAGAATACCATCATTAGAGCCACCGTAACCGTGCAGCACGACAACCAACGGCGCGTTCTCCGGCAACCCTTCCGGAATATGCAACTTGTACACACGCGTTATACCCTCGCACTCCATGGTATATTCAGGCGTATTATCGGCATACGAGCTACCCACGACGATGAAAAACGCCATTAAAGCCACCAGAAAACCCCTCGTTGGCACAAATTCTGAAAAACACTTCATATTAGATGGATTATAGTTTCACACCCTTAAAAAAATCTTTCTCTTGTACATGTAATAGAGCAGCAACCATACCAATAATACCCGTAGCGTGGTATGAATTACCGGCTCAATACTACCCAAGAGGGTGGTCCACCCGAAAAAGTAAGAGCAGGTTTTGGGAATGTCAACAAAACGGTACAAAAGGTAGATGAAGATGGAGTTCAACCCGATAACCCGGAAGAAGAAGGCCCATTTTTTCCACCCCTTCACATCAATGAGCCAATAGAAAAGGGCCATTGATAGAAAGCTAATCCCACCTGCCAGCAGATTAAACGTCGTGGTCCAGCACTTTTTGATAATGGGATAAAACAGGCTTAGCAATAAGGCCACCAGCACGGCAACTGCTCCAATGGCCAAAAGCTTGAGCACCTTCTTTGTTTCTGTTGTTTTTCGATCCCGTAAAATATTTCCCGCGAAGGTTCCCATTAAGGTGATGCCTGTGGCTGAAACAACACACAGCAACCCTTCCGGATCATACACCCCACCATACAACCTGCCGGGTAAGAGCAAACGGTCGATATATCCATTGATACAACCTTCGGGGGTTAGTACCCCGGCACCGAATCCCGGCACGGGTACCAACAACTGGAGAAGGCTGTATCCTACCAGGATCCCTACCAGCCAGTATAACCGTTGCCTGAACGACTTGGTATAGAGCACGATCAATGAAGCGAACAGGTAGGCCAAACCTATTTGCCCAAGGACAGAGGCAAACCGAGGGTTCTCGAAGCCGTTTTGAAAGACCCCGTTGTAAAACATACCCAGTACAACCAGGATAATAGCCCGCCTGAACACTTTTTTTGTTAGGGAAGACCTAGGAACACCCCGCTCACGTTTGGCAATCAGGGCAAACGGAATGGCTACACCACTGATGAACATGAAGAGGGGAAATATTAAATCTTCAAAGCGAAAGCCGACCCATTCAACATGTTGAAACTGCCTATTTACAGCCTGTAGCCAATCGGCACCCGACCAGGTCGCCAGCGCACTGATGATCGTAGCCCCACCCGTGATCCAAAACATGTCAAATCCACGCAACGCATCCAGAGATTGCAACCGCTCCGTTTCACCCCCTGATTTTTGATTTCTTTTTTTAGACTTCATACATTCCTATTTTTGTTGGTATTTTCCTTACCGGATTTCTAGTAAAGTCGACAATTCTTTCCTAACCCAACCACCTCAAATACAAAACCCCATGCCTCAATTATAGCAATCTTGTTGTACGATTATCAAGAGTTCACTATGGGCAATGGTTTTCTTTCCCGCCATTTAGAACGGGTGAAATCCGGGAAGTCGACCGGTTTGCTTTTGTTCAAAACAGATTCTTCCGTGAGTTTCGTGATAATGCTCCAAGTTGCCGCATCGTACACATCAATGGGAAAGGCAGCTTGGTGACGTATGGCTTCGACGAAATCCCTCATGCAAAGGTAATCGCTTCCCCCGTGGCCGGTTTGAACCGCGATATCCCCATATTTCTTCCACAACGGATGATCATATTCTTCCACGTACTTCTCAATATCCTCCCATTGATGAGGGACGGGGCTTGTATCCTCAAGGTAGATTTTATCCAACGTTCCGGAATAGATACCTTTTGTCCCCTGAATACGATAGATAAAATCGACCGGGCGAGGGCTCAGGGAATCGTAATAGAGTGTAACCGTGATGCCGTTGGCAGTCTGAATTAGCGTGCAGTTTACATCCCCCGCTTTGTATTGTCGTTTCGCGTTTGGGTGATCGGCTCCATAATTTTTTGCCACGTAATGATTCAACCCAAGTGACCGGCTACTCATGGATACAAGGTATTCGAACTTGTTGCCCCTATTGATATCGATCCATTGCGAAACGGGACCTATGGCATGGGTTGGGTAACGGTTTCCGGTGTGGTGCAAGTAACGCTCGTGCGCTCTCCAAAGCAACTCCCCTTGATCCCCAATGGTCGCATAACGCACATCGTGCTGATACCCTGTTTCACAATGGGTTAACTCCCCGAACAATCCATGCCGCACCATATTGAGAACCATCATCACGTTGCGCATGTACGCGTAATTTTCCAATAACATGCAATGCATGCCTGTTTGTTCCGCGGTTTCAACCAGTTCCCAAGCCTCTTCGTACCCGTCACATGCGGGCATTTCTGTTCCCCCGTATTTTCCAGCTTTCATAGTAGCTACCATGACCGGGGTATGCAAGCTCCACGGGGTCGCGGTAAAAACAGCATCAACATTGGTCAAGTCGGCTATCTTCTTATAATCCTCTTCACCCGTAAACCCTTTGGGCTTAGGCTGTCCTGATTCCATAACCAACTGTTGGGCTCTTTCCACCCTCTCGGGCACGATATCAGAAATGGCGGTGATCTCAACACCTTCTAGCATAAGTGCCGTTTGGAGCATTGACGTCCCTCTGCTCCCTACCCCCACGAAACCCAGCCTCACGGGTCGTTCCGGATTGCTCATCGCAAACATGTTCGAGTATTTCGCCGAGGCCAGGTAAACACCTGCACCGGCAGTTGCTTTAATAAAACCACGACGACTGAACCCTCTACTGGTCGTTTTCATATTGTTATCGTCTAATTGGATTACTTCTTCACCACCTCCAGCTTTTTCAAATTCAATATCTAATTCACATCAATCAAGTACAACAAGGGCAATGAGCTCACACGGACAACCATCAGGCACCTATTGCCTCCAGGTGAAAATCGCGATATCACCAGGAGCGAGTCCTACTTCTGCACCGTTACCAACGGGCGTTACAGCAGCATCCTTTGACACTATCCCCACAGTATCGTCTGTTTCTATAGAAAATGACATCGGCTCCATGAGATCACGGTTTACAATAACCAGAAAGCAGCGCTCGTTCTTCGTGAGAAGCGATACCAATGCGCTACCATCGGCTATCTCCAGAGACTTGATTTGACTGGGCAATTCCCCAAGGGGGTTAGTTCCCGAGGGAATCTGATCGCCCGCATGCCAGACAGAAACCAATTTTGAACCCCCAAAAACACCCGATAACGCATGTATCTCTTGATTCACCAATTTTATACGGTCATATACCACGCTACGTGTCCCATCGATGTTAATGGGCGAATCATGAAAATCCCATATCGTAGTATCTCCCGGGTGCCAGTAGGTGAAATACTGTAGGGCCTGCGCACCGTATGCCAGGTTGCTGTACATCTGCAGCCGAATTTCGCTAACGGTCGGAATGGGGTAAGGCTTGTGCGCGATGGCTAGTGAAAAAGCCCAGAAGGGGAGTCCCGACTCTTTGGATGCTGCCGCGATGATCTCCAGGTTCTTGTACCAATCTTGACGTAACGTACGCGTTCCATTTTCTTCAAGTACCGGGTAATGATCAAATGAGATAAAAGGTACCGGAACCTCTTGTAGGAACAACTCCACATACTTCGCGTAGGGATCTTCGCCCTCTTCTAACACAAAATCCTTCCCTAACAATTGTTCCGCACTGGCATACGTCGGGAGCAGGTTGATATAGCAGCCATGTTCTTTGTCAACCGACTGGATACGCCTCACCCATTCCCCCAACGAGGGGAAGGCTGTTGCGCACGGCTCATCCACCAAGTGGTACCCTTGTAAAGCGGGATGTGCCATGAATCGTTCCGCGGTCTTCTCGGGTTCGGATGTTAGTTCCGGACATGAAAACATCAGCTTTACCCCCGCCTCGTGGGCAACATCCAACGCTTTTTGCACCGCTTCAACACTTGAATAGACTGAAAAGTTAATATTGATACCCGACTCCTTTAACTCTTTGAATCGCTCAACGGAGGTTTCCGCTTCAGGAACCCCTATCCAAGCCATGATAGGAAATTCACCGTCACTTTCAATTCGTTTGTCTGTCTTGTCCGGAGTGCAGTTACAAAACAGGACTGCAGCTAAGAATAAAAAAACAATTTTCTTCATAGGATAATTACTTTATATGACTTCATGAACAGTACCCTGTCACTCACCATAAATAACAACCTTAACGCGAGTTAAGTCCAAAGGCAAAGCCATGAAACTAAATTATTTTCGCCACTCTAAAAGGCACAACCTTAGCAGGGAGGTTTTGCACATGCCCAAAAAGGAAAAGAACATTTCAATCGATTGGTAACCCGTAGGTGCATGAGATCGGTTAAAACGACTCATGGCCTCTACTCCCGTTAAATCATCGATCGATAAGAAATAATGGAGCCGGGTTGTTTGCAATTTCAAGTACTCTACGGCCGTAATCTCTTTCCTCTTACCAAAGTAGGTCTCAAACGAGAGTTCCGTCTCCTTCAACTCTCTCGCTCGAATTTTCAGCATCGCCTCTTCCAACTTGAAAAGCGCGTAATCCGGGTATTTGTCGAGCGCTTTCGCGAGCTCAGCGCTTGCCGCGAGCTCATCATCCATACCTTGCCATTCGAGCCAGGCCGTGTAAGGAGTTTCTCCCCATCGCTCTTTCGCGTACTCTAGTAACCTATCGCCAACACTCTCCCGGGTCATAAAGGTTAAATCTTCATACGACACCTCCTCGTCACTTTCTAAACCAAGCATTTGGTAGAAAACGGCATTGGTTACGGTATAGCTCGCCGCCTCCTCTTCCCATTCGGCAAGTACACGCTTGAGCTTCGTGAAATCGATGAACTCCTCGTACAAGAGATCCGTAATGACATCTATTTTTTCTAATTCCTTAAGTTTTTCCAGGGCTTCTTCTTCTTCGTCTTCTTCGTCCAAATCAATATCCCATGGATCCTCCTCATCATCCCACTCTTCATCCTCCTCATCATCCTCCTCATCATCCCACTCATCATCCCACTCATCATCCCACTCATCATCCCCCTCCATGAATTGAGTTAACTCCAGGAAATAATCGATGTTTTCCTCAAGGCTATTCTCGTAGTATTCATCGATATAATCATCATCAAACTCATCCCACTCATCATCACCGTCATCGAAGAACTCATCGTATTCATCGTCATCGTCATCGAAAAGTTCCTCATCGTCGCTCAAGAAATCGTAGTCCTCCAATACTTCGCTTTTTAAAACGTAATGGAAGTTACCTGGGCCCAACTTCTTTTCCAACCGGTTAACAATCATGTTGGCCATCACGTCGTCCTCAAGGGGACCTTGCACGTAGAGCGGTTTGCCATCATCGCCACCACAATGAATATCCATCAAAGGGATTTCATCGGTATCCTCTTCCAACATGTACTGTGTGATGGAAAGGAAATCTCGGTGCGGTTCAAAACCGATCTCTTCGGCGTACTCCCACGCGGCATGAATCACGTTGTGAACCAAGTCGTAATCGCATTCTATCGAATCGATGTCATTGGACATGTCATCCTTAAACTCATTGAAATCAAGCGGATGAGCGTTAAAGAAATACATTGTGTCTTTAATCCCGAGGCATTTTAGGTCGACAAGGTAGGCACAAAAGGTGATGTTTCCATTGATATGCTTCCGCGCGATGGTGGCATACACGAGACCCTCCTCTTCCCAACCTTCGTTCACCAAGCATTGAAATAGGGGGAGGTTGCGGGCTCGTTGACGAATATAGTTCTCCGGCGAGAGAATGCGCGGTACCTGTTTTTGTTTTTTGCCCATGATACATAATTAAACCAAGATGAATAATGGGCGAAGGTACAACGATTCCCTGAAAATACAAACAGTTTGGGTTACTACCCTACTCACCACTTCGTGTGGGTGAGAGAGAATAAAAAGGGGGAATTTTACAACCGCAATGTAAAAATGCGTACGCCCTCAGGCTATCTGGAATCATCCCATTTGGGGTGTTGAGAACAAACTCTTTAAACAGTTTCAAAAAATCCAACCTCGTTATCCTTGGAGGTAATTGCGACGACAGAGGAGGCTTGAACGAGTAGAATATCTCCTTCTTGGCATACTCCGATGCCTCTCCTTTCGCGAGCTCCGCATCTATACATGGCAGGTAGGACTCTTTTTCAAGCCGCAAATCCTGAAGAAAAGCTTTATAATCTTCATAGGCCTCCCCCGGTGTATAGTTTAGTTGTTCAAAGTATCGACTCACCTCCTCTTTTGACATGAACTCCACTTTCACCCATTCGCCAGACTTTAGGGCAAGCGTACTGTCTTGTTGTTTTTCAAAATAGGGGAAACCCTTTATTTGCTCAAAGAAACTGTTCAACAAGGGGTCATTCTTTGTAAAACCCTTGCTCTGGTATATGTACTGAGCGGTCTCATATCTCACCTTAAGATCATGCGCCTTGAAGACATTTTCCAATATAGCCTCACAATCCGATTCGCCTTCAAGCTTTGTATTGATTCCCGTTCGCGGGTAAACCAAGGCAATGGAGAAAATTGAGACCAGCACAAACAGCTGAATTCTCCTGATTTTTACACGATGTGAATTCATGATTCCTCTATTTTACGTTATTAATGAATATTCTGGTGATTGGCCCCACCGATTCCGGCAATAGGCACCCAGCCGTTAAATTGTTTTTTTTGTTAAAGATACGACTATTTCCTTAAGTTATCGTTTTTTTTTGTTTTTTAACCAGACGAATTGTCCTGTCCATATAAGCTTCGGCCACAGGTTAAGTCAAAAAAAGAGCCAGTACCCCTCGGGCAACTGGCTGATGATAATCGTTGTCCACGTCGTGTAGAAAAAATATTTGAAAAAACGAAAGGGTTGTTTAGACAAGAATCGGTTACCGCGAAGGGGTATCCCACACCTTAGTTTCCTTGCAACGAATCGTCTCGACCTGGGTACCCACCTGCAGCATGAACTCTCCCTCTTCGAGCGTCCATTTTCCTTGGGCGTTCACGAACGCGAGGTCGTTAGCGGGTAATGGCATCGTCACCGTCTTGGTCTCCCCAGGCTCGAGCATCACCTTCTGGAAAGCGCGCAGGCGACGCACATCGGGCGACAGGGAAGCCACCAGATCGCTACTAAAGAGCATCACCGTTTCTTTCCCAGCCACGACACCACTGTTGGTTACCTCTACCGTGACCGTCAGAAGCTCACCGGGAGCAAAATCTTTCTGGCTGACGGTTAGGTTATCGTAGCGGAACGTGGTGTAACTCAGCCCGTACCCGAAGGGGTATTGTACTGATGTCTGCGCACCGTAGTCGTATGCCCCTTCCATGCGCCCATCGATGTTTTGGCTTGGCTTATGGTCGTACGTAATGAGACCTTGCTCGTATTTCGGGTAGGTATAGGGTAGCTTACCGCTCGGGTTCACATCTCCCGCGAGGATATCGGCCAACGCATCACCCCCGAAGTTACCCGGCAGGTATAGTTGCAACACCGCTTTAGCGCCCGATTCAATCTCTCGAATCAACCGCGGTCGCCCCTCGTTCAGTACCAATATCACCGGTTTGCCCGTCTCCTGCAACGCCAATGCCAACCGTGTCTGATTCTCCGAAAGCATCAGCTCATCGAGGTTCCCGGGCGTTTCACAGTAGGAGTTCTCCCCCAGGCAAAGCACGATATAATCAACGCCCCTTGCAGCAGCCACCGCCTTGCTGATTTCCGGTTCATTCTCCTGATCATAGGTCCCATCCATCTTGTACGTTACCCCTGGCTCGTACCGCACGTTATCCGCCCCGAACTTCTCTTGGAGCGCCTCGTAGATGGTGTTGTAGTCTTGCGCGAACTCTTCAACCTTCTCGCCCTGCCACGAGTAGCTCCAACCCCCGTTGAGTGTACGCATCGAGTGGGCGTTAGATCCTGCCACTAAGATACGTGCATTACCCGGGAGAGGTAGGATACCCTCGTCGTTTTTGAGGAGGGTGATGGATTCATCCGCGGCCGCTTTGGCGATGGCTTCGCTTTCGGCACAGCCAAAGTCGGGATATTCCAAAGCGGACCAGTATGGTTTTTCGAACAGTCCCAAACGGTACTTCAATCGCAATACCCGTCGCACCGCATCGTTAATTCGGTTCATGGAGACCGCACCCTCATTCACCAGTTCAACCAGCGTGGGGCAAAAGGCGGTGTTATAAGGCTCCATCACCAGGTCGATCCCCGCGTTAATGGCCATTTTCACGGCCTCTTTGTAACTCGCCGCGATGCGGTCGCGGCTAAGCAGGTTCTGCACATCCGCCCAGTCGCTCACGATAACCCCGTCAAAATTAAGATCCTCCTTTACCCACTCGGTCAATAACCGGTAGTCGGCATGGGTAGAAACCCCGTTCACGATGCCCGAGTTGGCCATCAACGAGAGGGCACCCCCTTCCACAATGGAGGCGCGGAACGGCTCGAAGTGCTTCTCACGCAATTCGCTCTCGGAGATGGTAGCCGGAGTTCGATCTTTGCCCGAAACAGGCACGCCGTATCCCATGTAGTGCTTCACGCACGCGGCAACCGAATGGCTGCCCACCCGGTTCCGATCGCTTCCCTGAAACCCTTTCACGGAGGCAACCGCCATTTGCGCGTTAAGGTACGCATCCTCCCCGTAGCTCTCCCACTGCCGTGGCCAACGGGCATCCCGCCCGAGGTCCATCGTGGGGTTGAATGTCCACGGGATATTGCTTGCTCGTGTCTCGTAGGCCGAAATACGGGAGCCCTCCTCCATCAGCTCGACGTTGAAGGTGGCCGCCATCCCGATCGCTTGCGGGAAGAGCGTTTCCCCTGCGGTGTAGGTGGTTCCATGGTTGGAATCGATGCCGTACAGCACCGGTATGCCCGTTTCTTGTAGCGCACGCTGTTGGATCGTGCGAACAATCTCCTCCCACACCTCGGTAGTCCGCGCCCGGTTGTTGGAGGTGTTCAAGATAGAACCCACCTTGTATGTACCGATCACCGTGTCGAGCATGGCGTGATTTACGCGGAACGGCTCGTGGCTATAGTACACATTTCCTCCCTCCCCGATCACGTCGAGGGCAAGCTGCGTCATTTGCCCCACCTTCTCTTCAAGGGTCATCCCCGCCATGACGCTATCGATCTTACGTTCGATGCCCGCGTCCAGGGTGATCGCATCCGACCTCTTCGCCCCACCGCTGCAAGCTATGAACAGCATGGTTAGGGAAACGAGCAAGCTGATTCTCTTCATTTGATTTATACGATTATTATATCTTTTACATTTTCAGTGTATGGAGGCTTTGATGTCAGTCCGCACCGCGTACAGCTATTCGCCCGATGACGGTTATCTTTGATAAACACGCACGTAATCGATCTCGTACACGGCAGGGAGCTTAGACTCATCCACCCCTTGCGAACCACCCCAGTCACCACCCCATGCCAGGTTTAGCTTGAGGTAGAAAGGCACGTTAAACGGCCAGGTATGCTTGTTCCCTGCCCCATCGTTATCGAAGCGGAAATACTCTTCACCGTCCACGAATCCCTTGATATAGTCGGCAGTCCACTCCACAGCGTAAATATGAAATTCCGTCTCCGCATTTTGAATAGCCTTGGTGGCCGTCTTCTCGGTTCGTTGCACGTGATTGTAGGCTTGTGTATGAATCGAAGATTGCACCACGTTGGGCCGATACCCCACGTACTCCATAATATCTATCTCCCCGTCCAGCGGCCACTGTTTGAAATCCCTCGGCATCATCCAGAATGCCGGCCACGTACCCTTACCTCCCGGAACCCGCAGGCGCGCCTCGAAGTAGCCGTAGGTCCAGCTCTCGCTTGTATTGATCCGTGCCGACAGGATGGCGTTTCCGCTCTTTCGCGCGATGATCTTCAGCGTCCCATCATAGATGGCCGCCACGGTATCGGTTCCTCGAAATCCTCCGTCCACGTAGGTTTGTAATTCATTGTTCACCCATCCTGGTGCAGCCGCCTCGTACCACCATTTTTTCGTGTCTGGCAGCGCCGGCTTACCACCGTTCAGCCGGTCGGCATTAAACTCCTCCCGCCATACCAGCGTGTACCCTTCGGGAACGTGGTTCGCGATGATGGCCCCTTCTTGCTTAACGGTGTACGTTGTACGATTATCACCGGAAGAAAAGGTAAGCAGGGCATCACGCGGTTGCTCGCCGGGGTTCCCCGTGGCGGTAATTTTCACGCTGGTCTGCCCGTTGGAACCCCGACTTGGGCTTACCGTGAGCCAGGATTGGTTAGACACCACCGTCCACTCCCCGTTAGCTTCGACGATAAGGTTGCGCGTTTCACCCTTCGAGGATAACGAGACGGTGGCCGGTGTGATGGTCCACTTTACGGCTACAGGGGGTTGCGGGACGACGGGCAGAGGCTCGTTCGCGCCGCCGCACGATACGAGCAAGATGACTAGTGCAAGTGTCCCGTTCATTCGGTTCATGTTGGTTGATGGTTCATTCGTATGGAATGGTCAACCGGGCTGCCGCTTTTCGCGACAACCCGGCCACTTGGCCATCCCACTATTCGTCAAATTCAAAATCGTCAAAGAAGAAGAATCCCGTTCCGGCATGCCCTTCTGCACCGAATTGAATCACGATGCGGTCGTAATCTTTCCGGTTGGCCACGCCACTGAAGTCGAATTCCAGTTCCAGCCACTTGTCCAATTCCAAATCGGCCTTGACTATTTCGGTCTGTCCTTCCCACGGAGCAGGATGTTCGCTATCTTGTAGCTTCACCGCCAATTGCGGTCGGAGCTTACCGTTCACGATCCATGGGCCCGCCACCCCGTGCTCCGTTTCGTAATCGTTGTACGAAGGGATATAGACCTTTACCCGAATTTTATTCTGCGCGGTAAGGTCGAACTTGTAATCGGGTGCGGTAAAAGAGAGGTTGCTGTAAAAGCCGCCCGACTTCCAGTAGCGGAACACCTTATCCGACGTGTTGATGGGTAGCGGCAACGGGTTATCCACCACCCGGCTCACGTTGCCCATGTCTTCCTGTACCAAATTCAAGTAGGTGTCGCCCTCAAAGTCCTCGCTCAGGGGAATGGATTTCAGCTCCTTCGGTGGCTTCGGCGCTTCCACGTTCAACGCTTCCAAGCAATAGACGAATACCCAATCTTGTCCCTCGATCGTGTTATTGACACGTAATGCCATTACCCGATCGGTCAGGTAGATCACCTCGTAATCCTGGCTGCCGGCGTAATACCCCATGTAGCCATTCCCCGAGATCGTGAGCATGGGAAACTCAGCCGCCTCATCAATCGAGAATGTGTACTCCCCACCGCTGTAGGTAAAGTAGGCATCATCGCCCTCAACCGCGTGAACGGTGAATCCACCCACGCTAGCCGCGCTCGCGTTCCTTCCATAACCTTCGTTCCCCTCTTTTTGGATTTTCAGCTGCACGCCGTTCTGGATAAAGGTGAACTTCGTCGAGTACATCTGCCAAGCGCGTTTATCGTTGGCAGCGGCACCCCACCACTCCTGACCCCGAGAGCCTTGCGGACCCAAGCCCATGTGGCCCGAGATATTGAAGCCGGTAGCTGCTGCCACCTCCTTCGCGAAATTGTTGTACTGGTCAAACACCCATGTTTTACCCTCGGCATTCTCAGCCCCACCGGTCAGGTTCCTATACACCGGGGTATCTACCAGGCTGTAATCATCTTTTGCAATGGAGACGACCTCGCTTTTTCGCGCTACCATCCCGTTTGCCGAGTAAATAGAAAGCGTCACGGTGTATTCACCCGCGAAAGGATACAGCCCCACGGCTGAAGTACCATTGCCGGATGACCCGTTCCCCAAATCCCAACGGATGGTATACACTTCACCCATCGGGAGCGGCGTGGTGTTTGTAAACGTGATCAAGTTATCGCTCTCGGGTGATGCCGTGCGTGTAAACGAAACCTGGCTGTCCGTGATCACGCCCAGCTCTTTGAGCGAATACTCATCATATTCCTGTGGGCTGCAGGCAAATACCGACAAGAGCAGCAGCCATATCCACGCTTTTGTTGTAACTATATTTTTCATACGTTTATTTTTATCTATTACATTTCGGTGTATGGAACCTTTAATGATTAATGATTATTTTAATCATGTCGGTTTCATACGATTGCTTATTATTAGCGTATGGAACTTGCCGTAATCACGTGCTGTATACGAGGGTTAGGTGCATTCCATACAATCCTGTTACTTATTTAATTATACCCGGGGTTTTGCTTCAACGCGAACTCCGTCCCAGCCGTCTTATCTATTTCAGTCTGCGGGATGGGAAGATACTTGTTATGTGCGCTCCATGTGCGGGTACTACCGTGCTCAGGCAGGTTCTCGGTAAGTAACGCCGTATCATCCCAGCGAACGATATCCCAGAAGCGCATCCCTTCGCCCACGAACTCACGGCGCCGCTCTAACTTGATATTCTCCGGGGTGGCCGGAACGGGATTGGCTACCCCAAACGCCCGTTCGCGCACCTTATCCAAGCAGCTTTGCGCGGAGAGGCCCCCGACCGGGCTTTGCCCGTGTATGGCAATCATTTCCGCGTAGGTGAGCAATGTTTCCGAGTAGCGGAAAACGCGCAAGTTGTTGGAGTAGTTCAAGTCCACGTCCCCTTGTGGGTTGTAGCCTACCCGAGCGGCGTACTTTGCCAGGAACAGACCGGTATCCTGAAAGCGGGCAGTGTACTGATCGGCTTTCCATTGATTGATGGAGCCTTCCCGACGGCTATCCCCGGGTTCGTAGAGTTCCCACACGGAGGGTCTCACGGGACCGAATCCCCATCCCCCTTTAAAGTCACCCGTATTGTTGCCGGTATTTAGGCCGTTAGGTGAAATAAATGCCGGCAGGTTGGTACCATACCCTTGCCATCCGCTTGCCCATGTTTTTCCTTCAGGTAGATGGTTCACTTCAAAGATCGACTCCCGGTTCGCCGGGTTATTGGTCACCTCGTTAGCGTCTAACCATATCGCCGGGAAATCGGGGAACAGCCCGTATTCGCCGCTGTTTATCACTTCCGCCAGATCAGCCGTGACCTCACTGTAACGGCTCTGGTCCTTTTGATACAGCACTACCCGCGCCTTCAGCATGACCGCTGCCGCCTTGTTGACCCTGCCCAGCGATGCCGTAACGTCGTTCCCACTCCCGTCCTTTTGGAGCCTCATCGATAAGCGGTCATTTCCCTGCTCATCGGTTCCCAGCGCGACATCCAAATCCTCCATTATCTCCTTGTACACCTCGTCAGCGCTATATTGCCTCGTCATGTACGGGGCTTCCGTAAGCGGCTCCTCGAAGTAAGGGATATTTCCCCAGAACTTCCACAACCAGTGCGTGTAATAGGCCCGTAGGAAATGCGCTTCCGCCTTATAACGTTCCAACGCCCTCAGCGCCTCTTTTGTTTCGAATCCGACACCGTTTTCACACGCGTCAATCGCGTTGTTGGCCCGGGCGATCCCGGAGTAATAGATGCTCCAGAGCCCATCGAGATTCTCTTGCGGGGTAGAGGTAAATAAAGATAGGAGGTAAAGTTGATGCTGGTCACCCGCGTCGCCGCCCCCTTTGAATATATCATCGGAGCGAAGGTCTGACATCAGCACGATACTATTGTATTGATTGGCCGCGTAGCTATCAAACAGCAGTATCTGGTACGCCGCGGCCAGGTTGGACAGGATAGCCCCTTCGGTGGCGGGTTCACCGGCCGCCTGTTGCTCGGTGGTAGCGTTGGTGAGGAAGTCATCGCTGCATCCCGTGACTCCTGCTACCAGGAGCATCGCCATCAGTATGTATATTAATTTCTTCATTTGTCTGCAATGTTTACGGTTAGAAAGTTATGTTAGCACCTAATGACACGGTTCTCGCCTGCGGGTAGATGCCCCGGTCGACACCGATGGTGGTATAGCCTCCCGACGCGAGTTCGGGGTCAAATCCATCGTACTTCGTGAGCGTGAGCAGGTTCTCCGCCGAAATGTAGATCCTCAGTCGCTGCATGGAGAGCCTTTTCACGATCGCCCCCGGGAGGGTATATCCCAGTTGCGTAGATTTCAGCCTCATGTAGGAGCCATCCTTAACGTAAAGGTCAGATGAACGCCAGTTGCCATTGGGATTGGCCGAGGTCATCCTGGGAATCCGGTTAGAAGTCCCTTCGCCGTGCCACCGGTCCAGTATCCATGCCGGTCGGTTGGCTGCCGGTATATCGCCTCGCTGCGCGTAATCGAACACGTCGTTCCCAATGGTTCCCTGGAAGAAGAGGTTCACGTCGATCCCCTTCCAGTCGCCTCCAATGGTGAACCCGTAGGTCCAGTCGGGTGCCCCTTTCCCTATTTTAGTTTTATCGTCGTCGGTTATTAACCCGTCACCGTTCCTATCCACGAAACGCACGTCGCCCGGTTTCGCCGAGGGTTGCATCAACTCACCCTTGCCGTTCACGTAGGCGTTCACTTCCGCTTGATTCTGGAACAACCCGTCCGTGATGAAGCCGTAAAAGAAGGGGAAAACCTCCCCGTTCATCCCTTTCACGTAGCTCCCCACGCCGGTAGCTCCCATGCTTTCGTATATCTGTTCCCCGGTCTCGTTACCCAGGTTAATCAGTCTGTTTTTCAGGTACGATGCGTTGGCCGAGAGGTGGTAGTTGAAGTCGCCCACCTTATGCTTCCAGCCCAGTTCGAACTCGAACCCCCGGTTTTCCATATCTCCCACGTTGGCGATGGGTGCCCCCAGCCCCACGTACGAGGGGATTGGCTGGTACATCAGCATATCTCTCGTCTCTTTAACGAAGTAATCGAACCCGAAAGTAAGTCTATTGGTAAGGAAGCGGGCTTCCACCCCCACGTCGGTCTGTACCGACTCTTCCCACTTCACATTGGGATTAGGGATGTAGGAAGGCGAACTACCGTACTGCATGGAACCGGTAATCTCTCCCACTTGCGCGGGGTTAGCCTCGTTCACGTGGTATCCTCCGCCAAAGTAGTAATTTTGTCCTCCATCCATCAGCGAGGTATATAGGAAATTGCCAATCCGGTCGTTCCCGTTCTTTCCCCAGCTAAAGCGCAGTTTCATGTAATCGAACCACTCGGGACGGTGTTCCATGAAAGCCTCGTTTGTCACGTTCCACCCCAACGAGAAAGAGGGGAAAACGCCCCACTTGTTGTTGGGGCCGAAGCTGGTAGAACCATCACGCCGCACGGTGGCCTGCAGCATGTACTTCTCAGCGTAGTTGTAGTCAACCCGTCCAAAGTAAGAGGCGCTACCCGTGAAGTCGTACCCCCCGGTTCCACCCCACGTCCTTTCGAGCTGCCTATCGGCGATGGCCGAGTTGATATTCGCTTTGGAGGGGTTGGTTTCCAGCAGGTCACGATCGTTCCCGCCCAAGTTGCGTTGGCGGTAGCGTGATGCCGACTGCCCCAGCACGGCCGAAAGGTTATGTACCTCGTTGAACGTTTTGTTATAAGAGAGGTAATTTTCAATCTGCCAACGATATCCCCGGTTCATTTCACTCTGTACCGTGCTAAACTGCAAATCTTTCCCTTGGGTAGCCAGGAAATAGGGGAAGTTGTAGCCATCGTATCCCCAGAACGCGAGGTCGGCACCGTATGAAGTCCTGAAGCGTAGCCCCGGTAGGATCTGCAATTCTCCCCAGAAAGAGCCAACGAACTTATCGGCATTACCGATTCCCGCGTAGGGCTGGAACAACATGCCCACGGGATTCGCTATCTCTTGGAACCCCGCGGGGGGAAGCGAGAATACACGATCGCCATCTTTCACCGCGTAAGGATATTGTGCCAATATGGTACCGGCTGTCTCATCGTCGGCATACACCGGAAGGAGTGGAGAAAAAGTTAGCGCGCTACCCAGGATGGATCCATATTCGGAGTTGGTCTCGATACTGGATGATTTGTCCCGGGAGTACCCCACGTTAGCCCCTACGGTCACCTTGTTCAGGAACGAACGATCGTCCGCTTGAAATACCGTGTAGGTGGAGTTTGAACGCAAGCTGTATCGTTGGTAGTTCGATTTATCGTGATCTCCCCCCACGATACCTGCCTGATTGAAATAGCCAAACGAGAGAAAATAGAGCAGGTTGTCTGTTCCTCCCGACACGCTCACCTGGTGGTTCTGCATCGGCGCGTTGTAGTAGAACGTCTCATCCTGCCAATCGGTTCCCTTGCCCGCGGCAGCTATCTGCTCTTGGGTATAGCGTGGCAGGTTACCGTCGTTTATCTGCACCTCGTTCATGATGACCATGTACTCTTGCGCGTTGAGGATCTCCCTTTTTTTCCAGGGGTTTTGCCACCCGTAGCTTACATCGTAGTTGACCGTGGCCTTTCCTTTGCTACCCCCTTTCGTGGTTACCAGGATAACCCCGTTAGCGGCCCTTGCCCCGTAAATAGCTGCCGATGCCGCGTCTTTGAGAATCTCTACCGACTCGATGTCGACCGGGTTCAGGTAATTGATGCCACCGCCCACTTCCATACCATCAACGATGTATAGTGGGTCGCTGTTATTCACCGTTCCAATTCCTCGGATACGTACTTTGGAGTCGGACCCCGGTTGTCCCGAGCTTTGGGTTATCTGCACCCCGGAGACTTTCCCCTTGAGCGCATCTTCCACGCGTGACGGACGCGTCACGTTCAGTTCATCGGCCGTCACCCGGCTAATCGCCGCGGTCACCACGCTTTTGCGTTGCACCCCGTATCCCACCACGACCAGTTCATCGAGCATCGCGAAATCCTCTACCAACTGCACGTTCAACACGGTTTGGTTCACGATGAGGAACTCTCTATCGATATAGCCGATAAAGGAGAACCGGAGGGTCGACCCTTTAGGTACTAACAGGGCATACTGCCCATCGTAGTCGGTTACCGTTCCGATAGCGGTGCCGGGAATGGAAACGTTGGTACCGGGAATCGGCTCCCCGTCACTAGTCGTTACACGTCCCGATATCCGCGTTCCCTGTTGATCGTCTCGCGTTGCTTCTGCCAGCATGGCCGTGGAGAGCTCGAAAATATAGATCTTGTTATCTCTGAGCTCGTAACCGATCTCCCGAGGTGTCAGCAACTGATTCAGTACCTCATCCAGTTCGGTGTTCGTTACCCTAACGGTTACCCGCTCGCTCAGGTCAACCACCTCTTTGCTAAACGCCAGGGTGTATCCCGTCTGTTCCGTAATGTTTTCCAGAACGTCCCTCAATTTTTCGCGGCTAACGTTCAAGTTCACCTTTTGTGCTTGGATCGTCGCGGAGCCCAGCACGAAAAGCGAAAGCAAGATTAGCCAGCATCGTTTCATTGGAATTTTTCCCATGGTTCGTGTCATGTATTAAAATTAAACAAAAATAATCCTTCACGCTCTCACTGTACAATAAATGGGCACCTTTTTGATAGTTGATAGTGCACCACCCTTATCCTCACCCTCCTTATAGTCGCTTTACAGTAAGTAGACACTTCTCCCAAGAAAAAGAATGAGTGGTTGTAATAAACAGTTTTTTCATGTACTTTTGCCTACGGCTGGTCAAGATAAGGAAGGGTATACCAGGCGTCTCGTGCACGCTACTAGTGAAAACGGTTCATGCCAAACGATTTTTTTCCATACAACCGAAACGAGGATCACGCGTTGTTCCTTTTACTCAAGAAAAGGGACAAAGAGGCGTTCTCCATGATCTATCAAAAATATCATCGGTACCTCTACGCCTTAGCGTTGAAATACCTGAAAAACCCGGAGGCGGCTGAGGACGCCGTGCAACATGTCTTCGTGAAGCTTTGGGAGTCGACGGCTAAAATCAACATAGAGATCAACTTGAAGAACTATCTCTACACGATGACGAAGAACTATATCCTAAACACGATACGTGATCGAAAGGAGGAGGTCTCCATCCACTACGTGAACGCTCAAGCGGATGGTGAGGGAGAGGACATCCTTAAAAAAATAGAGGAGGAGCAGCTCACCGAGTTGCTATACGAGCAAATAGACCTTCTGCCCCCTCAAAAAAAAGAGGTCTGCCTGCGAAAGCTGAAGACATCGGATAGCAACCAGCAGATCGCGGACAAGATGGGCATTTCCATACATACGGTTAAGTCGCACTACCAGGAGGCCTTGAAAATATTGCGCTCCTACTTTCAGCAAATAAAAACGATTTTACTATAGGCAATGAACAAGAAAACTCATATCTTTTTGGACAATCCGTGTCTATATAATATAAAAAGGGAAAAAACATTAAACCAGAACGAATGCAACCATCCAAAAGGGATACTATAAACAGGGTCATGGCCGAAATCGCCACGAGGAAAGAGGGCAAGGAGGTGATCAACTGGTTCGCAAGCTCAATCGAGGGGCAACAACATCTATCGGACATGATGGATCGGGACGCGTACCTCATGGAGTCTGATCCATATGCCGGTCACTCCCTATCTCTGGATCAATCAGACCGTCTTTTTAAACAGATCGGCAAAGAGATCAAAAACAACCGATTCAGGAGGGTAGCTCTAAAGGTAGCGGCAGTTCTGCTCCCGATCGCGATTATTTCCGGCTTCGCTCTCTTTTTCGGAGGTAAAACCGACCTTTGGGGCGAAACCGTCTATTCGGAAATATATATTCCCAAGGGGGAGGATGGACGGATTTTCTTTCAAGATGGAACGGAGGTATATCTCAATGCTGATACCCGGATTAAGTATCCGGAGAGGTTCGGGCTTGGTAAAAAGCGGGAGGTGTACCTGGATGGTGAAGCCTATTTCAACGTGAAGAGTAATCACCGTAAACCCTTTGTGGTTCACGCGCAGGGTACTAGGACGGAAGTGTTGGGGACCTCTTTTAACATGAGCGCGTACAACGATAACCATTCCGTGCAGGTGGTATTGGATGAGGGGAAGACCTCTTTTCATGTGAACTCGCGCAGTTACCCGATGCTCCCCGGTCAGATGATCGAGTACGATAAAACCACCTCGCGGGTTACATTGAGCAATTTAATGCACCCCTCGCGGGCTTCGATGTGGAAGCAGAGCATCCTCTGCTTCAATGACACCCCACTGGCGGAAGTGATAAAAACATTGGAGAGGCGATACGATGTGCAGTTTCATGTGAAGGAGCCGGAGGCGCTCGTCTACAGCTACACGTTAACGACCCGGCAGCCTAACATCGAAGGTGTACTGGAAGAGTTGCAAAAAATCTCACCCGTGAAATTCAAAGTTGAGGGAACTGTAATTACAGTTACCCTGTAAGAGGTGTTCGAGAGCTTACAGCGAAAGGTCAACAGATTGTGCCAAGCCATGGAGTAAAAGAGAAACACAAGAGAGATGATAACGAGAGAACCTGACATAATTATAATATCCCTATAAAATGAAGAAATATCTTTTCACCCTTGCTTTAAGCGCACTAGCGATAGTAGGATTTTCACAAGAAACACTCTACACGACTGAAAAGAATATCCCCTATTACCCTGAAAGCATTCGCCAGTCAAACAACTATATTTCCGAGAGATGTGTGTTAGATATTTACTATCCCACCAACAAGAAAGATTTCGCCACCATCGTGTGGTTTCACGGTGGGGGACTCACGGGCGGTTCGAAAGAGCTACCCGACAAATTGAAGAACCAAAACTTATGCATTATCGGTGTGAATTATCGCCTTTCGCCAAAAGTGGAAGCCCCGGCCTATATAGAAGACGCGGCCGCGGCCATAGCCTGGGTATTTAAAAACATCGAGCGATATGGTGGCAGCACGTCTAAAATATTTGTGTCAGGCCACTCTGCCGGTGGCTACCTCACGTTGATGACCGGCCTGGACAAACAGTACCTGGCGGCGCATGGTATCGATGCCGACCAAATCGCGGGACTAATTCCCCTAAGTGCCCAAACCATCACCCACTTCAACATCCGTGAACAGCGAGGGATAAAGAACACACAACCCGTGGTGGACGCCTTCGCCCCACTTTTTCACGTTCGTGCCGATGCCCCACCTCTTTTACTTATCACGGGCGACAGAGAGTTGGAAATGCTTGGGCGTTATGAAGAAAACGCCTATTTGGCTCGAATGATGAAGGTCGTAGGGCATAAAGAGACCCGGTTACTGGAGTTGCAAGGATATGGCCACGGGATGGTTTACCCCGCGCTGCCGTTGGTCATTAAAGAGGTGGAACGAATTATTGATTCCCGAAAATAGTCTACGGGAACAGATCGGGACTAATCGTGAGTGGTTGCTCTTTGGCAGTTCGTTGTTCCCCAAGCAATCCATTGTAGGAATTCGATCAAAACATCTTGACGATGCGTTCAATCCCTTCCGCCAGCCGGTCGACCTCCTCACGGGTATTATAGAAAGCGAACGAGGCACGTACCGTGCCATCGATACCTAGGGTATGCATCAGTGGTTCGGCGCAGTGGTGGCCGGTACGAACGGCGATACCCATCCCATCGAGCAGGGTTCCCAAATCGTACGGGTGAATTCCCTCTACCAGGAAGGAAATCACGCTACTTTTTTCTTTTGCAGTGCTAATGATACGTAGTCCCGATATTGCGAGGAGCCGCTCAGTAGCGTAATCCAGCAGCTCCTTCTCATACCGCTCAATTCGCTCAAGACCGATGGCGGTGAGATAATCTAGGGCGGTGCCAAAGGCAGCTATGCCCACGTAATCGGGGGTTCCCGCCTCGAACTTGAAGGGCGGGCGGTTAAAAGTGGTCTCCTCGAAGGTCACGCCTTCAATCATCTCTCCCCCACCTTGGTAGGGCGGTAGGACGTTCAGCCACTCCTCTTTGGCGTAAAGGACACCCACCCCGGTCGGCCCGTAAACCTTGTGAGCAGAAAAGGCGAGAAAATCGCAGTCAAGCGTTTGCACATCCACCCGGGTGTGGGGTACGCTCTGAGCCGCATCGATCAGCACCGGCACGCCATATTGACGGGCTATCTTCACAATATCACCCACCGGGTTGATCGTTCCCAGCACGTTGGAGACATGCGTAACGGCTATCAGCTTGGTACGATGCGAGATCAGCTTCTCGAACTCCTCCATGATCAGTTCGCCTGCCGGGTTGATGGGTGCCACTTTCAGTTGTATGCCCATCCTTTCTCGCTTAAGCTGCCACGGAACGATATTGGAGTGGTGCTCCATCGCGGTGATCAGCACCTCGTCACCCGCACGACATTGGCTGCTGCAGAACGACGAGGCGACCAGGTTGATCGCTTCGGTGGTTCCCTTGGTGAAAACGATCTCGTTGATCGATGCCGCGTTAATGAACCGACGCACCGTCTCACGGGAAGTCTCAAACTGGTTCGTCGCCGCTTGGCTAAGAGAGTGCACCCCCCGGTGCACGTTGCCGTTCGCCGTGATGTAAACCTCCGTGATCTTCTCCAGCACCTGCCGCGGCTTCTGCGTGGTTGCGGCGTTGTCGAGGTAGACCAGAGGATGGCCATGAACCTCCCGGGAAAGAATCGGGAAGTCGGCCCTTATTTTATGTACGTCGAAAAACATGAAACGGTTATTTACATCCCTTGCGCAGTTTAAAATATTGCTGGTTTACTGATAATGCTATTTTGTTGTTTTGTTGATTATTTCAACGCTGAAATTCGACTACTTACATACTTCACAGTTGCCGCAACGGGTGAACTCTCCACGGAAGCGCTTGTCGATAAGGTGAACCAAGCGCTCTTGCAGCGCCGGTATCCGAACCATATCCACCACGTCACGCGTGAAGGCCACCATCAACATCAACTCTGCCTCCTCGGCGCTGATACCCCGCGCCTGCATGTAGAACCGAGCCTCTTCGTCGAGGTGACCGGTGGTGAGCCCGTGCGAACACTTCACGTCATCAGCATAAATCTCTAATTGCGGTTGTGCGAACATCCGCGCCTTGTCCGACATGACCAGGTTTCTGTTCACCTGGTACGCCAACGTCTGTTGGGCATCTTTCTCCACCAGTATCCTCCCGCGGAACACCCCGGTGGCCTCCTCCTGCAGCACCGTCTTGAACAGCTGATTGCTGGTGCATCGCTGGACGGCATGATCCACGAACACGAAGTTGTCCACGTGCTGCTTCTTGTCGCAAATGGCCAACCCACCCGCGTGAACGTCCGCGTGTTCGCCCAACAGCTTAAAGCGGTAATTGTTACGGGTGAACCCGTTGTGAAGGGTGATGCCGGTGACGTGCACGACAGAGTGCTCTTGCTGCTTGCAAAAGAGGTTGTTCAAGCGGGTCACCTTTGTCGAGTTCTCTTCCAACTCGTAGAGGTCCACTTGCGCCGAAGCCTCGGCCGCGATCTCCGTCACCTGCGTCACCACGAAGTGGACGTCGTCTACCGCGTGGTCACATACCAGCAGTTTCACCCGCGCGTTCTCCTCGGCGATGATCAGGTTTCGCCGGTTCACGTTCAGATCCACACCCCCTCGCAAGATGTTTATCAGCTGGAGTGGCTTCTCGACCGTTACATTCTTGGGCACGTACACCACGAAGCCATCTTGAGCAAACAAAGTGTTATACGCCACCGTACCGTTACCGGTGTAGTCGGCTATCTTCCCGTAGTGCGATTCAAACAACCCCGGGTATTTATCAGCGAAAACGCGCAAGCTTCCCACGAAAACCCCTTCGGGAAGAGGCTCCTCCTGCTCCACCTTGCCGTAGTAGTCTGGTTTTATTTCACCAAATTGCTCCCGCTTGTGAAGTTCCCCTTGCTCCACCTTGCCGTAATAGCGGTCGTTAACCAAGAAGCAGAGGTGGGTGTTGAGATTGGGTACATTGCACTTGAACGCGTCATATGGGCTCACCTTCACGGGAATATTCCGAAGGTTCAGCCCTAAATCGGCATCGAAAGCGTGCGCGATATTCGAGTGCCGATACTCCTCCAACTTGGTGGAGGGGAAGCCCGTTCGTTTAAACGCCTCCAAAGCCCCGTCGCGAAGCCTGTTCATCCCCTCCGCGGAGTGCTTATCCACCTCCTCCCGGTATTGTTCAAATAACTCTATGTACTGTTTCTCAACCATCTTACAATTGAATTCTACGGTCGGTGCACCAGTTGCGGGTTCAACAACCAAGCGCCACCTTATATACCTAGCGTAGTATTTAGTTCGTCCGTCGCTTAAGGATTCACTATCCAGTCATATCCTCTTCGCTCCAGCTCTAATGCCAATTCGGGATCTCCCGACTTAACGATCTTACCGTTGTACAACACGTGTACCCTATGGGGCTTGATATACTCCAGCAGGCGCTGGTAGTGCGTGATAACGATGGTCGCATTCTCCTTGGTTTGCAACCTGTTCACTCCTTCGGCCACCACCCGCAGCGCATCGATATCGAGACCCGAATCGGTCTCATCCAGGATGGAGAGGAGCGGGTTAAGCATCGCCATTTGGAATATCTCGTTTTTCTTCTTCTCTCCACCGGAGAACCCCTCGTTGACCGAGCGGGTCACCAGCTGGCTATCCATCCCCAACAGTTCCCGTTTATCGCGCATCATCCTCAAGAACTCGCTTGCCGAGATGGGGGCCTCACCCCGGTATTTTCGTTGCGCGTTGATGGAGGCCCGCGTGAAGTTTACCATGCTTACCCCGGGAATTTCCACCGGGTACTGGAAGCTGAGGAACAGCCCTTCGCATGCCCGCTCCTCCGGTGCCATCTCCAGCAAGTCCTTCCCTTTAAACGTGATATTGCCCCGCGTCACCTCGTACTTGGGGTTTCCCGCCAGTACCGATGCCAGCGTACTCTTACCGGACCCGTTGGGTCCCATAATGGCGTGAATCTCACCGGGAGCCACCTCGAGGTTTATTCCTTTTAAAATCTCTTTCCCCTCCACGATCGCGTGCAGGTTCTTTATCTTTAACATAATTTGCTTGTATGAGTTGGTGCGTGTGCCATTGAATAACAACTGGCTTCACCGAATTGTTCTGTTCCTTCACTTCTCCTCCGCTATCACCAAATCCTTCAGCAGCAGATCGTGCTTGCCTTCATACAGGCTACTTCGCGACGCGATAAGGGCTTCCCAATGCGCGTGGAATTTTTTATCGATATCGACCAGGAAGTCTTCTGACCCTTTAGAGTCGATTTTCGACAAAACATAGTTCACCGAGATGAGGTTAATGTCCACCGCCGGCTGAAAGGCAACAACCCGCTCGTCACTTGCCAAGGAGGTGGGGGAGAGCACGTTCAACTCCACCAGCTCATCCAGGATGATATGGGTGAGGCGAGCGGGGACCTGGCACCTCACCGAAAGGCGGTCGGCTGTAAGGGGTGGCAGCTCGTTGACAAACCGTTGAACCACCTCCGACGCGATTATCAGCGTGAAGAAATCCTTGTACCGCCGGCTGATATTTTTCGTCTCCTTCTCGAAGGAGAAGTTTCTAACATTCTGCGCGGCGTACGACAGTTCTGCGCCAATCAGGGTGATAAACCACGAGAGTTGAATCCAGAGGAGCATAAGGGGGATGGCCGCGAACGTCCCATAAATCGCGTTGTAACGGGTAATCCATATCTGCCCGGATAGGTAGAGCATTTGAACGAATTGAAAGGTAACCCCCGCCACGATCCCCGCGATGAACGCGTTGTGAAACTTCACCCTCGTGTTCGGTATGACCAAGTAGAGGGCAGTGAATAGCAAGATGATCAGCGCAAATGGAACGATGTCCAGAAGTCTGGGGATAAAGGGATAGAGGATATAAATCGCCTTGAGCGTATCGTTCTGGGGATAGTTCAGGATGGTGAGCGCGTTGATCAGAATGAAGAAAATGGGTACGAACAGCACCATCGCCGAATAGTCGGTCACCTTCCGGGCGAGACTTCGTCCCCGGCTCACCTGCCATATCTTGTTAAAGTTCGCCTCGATGTCGTTAAAGAGGAGCAGAATGGTGTAGAGGAACAGAAGGATACCAATTCCGGCGAACACTCCACCCCCCTTGGCCTCTTCCAACGAGTTATTGATTGCCTCCATCAGGATGTCGATAAACTCGTGGGTACGTTCACTGGCACTCACTCCACCAACTACCTGCTCGCTGGTCACCATTTCCGTCAAGTGCCTGTTTCCTCCCGTCATCATGTTAAAGAGACCGCTTTGCATGATATTCTCTATCCCGAACCCGCGGGCGATGGCGAAAATAATGGCCAGCAGCGGCACGATGGAGAGGAGGGTACGGTAGGTTAGCGACCGTGCGCTGGCGGCAATGTTGAGCTCCTGCACGTTTCGCACGGTCAGCATCACCGTTTTTATCGCGTTGAAAAGGATGTTTTCCTTGTTCGACATCGACTCCGGGTTCAAGCGCCAGATATCGTACGTGAGGAACTGGATTACACGGGTGATTCTCCTCCAAAGTCGCCCGACTCTTCCCTGTTCCTCCATTGTATCGCCACCCTTTTTCTTCGCGCTATCCGCCATATCGCTTCTTGATGATTCCTGAAAAAAGCAGCCGGTCTATAAGCCGGGTTCTGTATCCCGGTGAACCGGGTGTTTGTCATTTATCTGCGGGGCGATGTCGCCATCCCCCTGTAGCGGCCTACCCCTCGGCATCGGGCGAGCAACCCTACTTATCCGATATACATGGCCTTGCAACCCATAGCGCGTACGGCGTGCCACGTCACCGTGGCACCCGGTGAGCCCTTACCTCACCTTTTCACCCTTACCCCGGCAAAGCCGCGGCGGTTGTTTTCTGTTACGCTAGCCTGCCCTCGCGAACTGCTTCCCGTTAGGAAGTATGGTGCTCTGCGTTGCCCGGACTTTCCTCCCTCCCACGTGGGGAGAGCGACAAACCGACCAGCTGCAGGTTACAAAAATAGCAATAAGAATTGAGTTTTAGTCCTTTCACCCCGTTTTTCGTCCCGTGAGGAATGGTAAAACCCTGAATGTATGCGTTTCACATGTTTTCTCTCTTTTTCACGGTTTATCATCAGGGTCGCAGTGAGTGCGTAGATTCAAATATTAAAGGCTTCATCGTTTAGCTCACGATGTAAAAAAAAAATCTTAGGGTTGTTCTCATAATTTTTTTGTAATTTTGATTTCAGGCCATCTATGTCAATTAATAATGCACGAGAAATCCTCTCTGGAATACAAGGATCAGTTCAAGGAAGTATATATTTCCTATTACGCTCGACTGAAACGCTTCGCCCGGCAATACGTTGCCCGGGAAGAGGATGCGGAGAATATCGTGCAAGATATCTTCTTCGAGCTTTGGGAAAAGCAGTTGGAATTCTCTTCTTTCATCAACCTCAACGGCTTCCTGTTCACCATGTTGAAGAACCGATGCATCGATTTCCTTCGCCGCGAGACTTTAGAGCAAGAGGTGAGTAAAACGATACAAGACGAACAGTCACGGGAGTTAAAGATGAAATTTGAATCGCTGGAAGCGCTTGACAGCGCATTTCTCAACCAACCGGATATAGACGCCCTTATTCAAAATGCCATCGATAGCTTACCGGAAAAATGCAGGGAGATATTTATGATGAACAAGTTCGAGGGGAAGAAACAGAAAGTGATCGCCCGTGAACTTGACATTTCCATTCATACCGTAGAGAGCCAGATGGCTATCGCTTACAAGAAACTAAAGGTAATCCTCAAAGACCACTTTCTTCTCTTCATCTTCTTCTTTATTTAATTTTTTTGAATTTCGTTTAGCGGATTTTTAATCTCTAATCGTTCTATTCATATATATCATATATATAATGTTGTAAATGGATAAGCAACTTTTAGAATATTTTACCGGTGAATTGCCCGATATTGAAAAGTCGGCGCTGTTTCACCGAATCGAAAACGACAGCCAGTTAAAGGCCGATTTTATTCTGCTGCAAAATCTAGGTGCCGTTTCGGGCCTATTGCCGTGTTCCGAGGATAGCGTGGAAGGCAGTGAAAGTTACACGCTATTCTCCCGGACAATCAAAAAGAAGGCCTGGAGAAGACTATGCATCAACGCCTTGAAGTACGCGGCGATCGCTGTAGTTTTTATAACGGCTACGATATGGGGCATGCTTTTCTTACAGGATAGGACGAATGACTCGGCGTTAAACACCCTTTACGTGCCAGCCGGTCAACGTGCCCAAATCACGTTGCAAGACGGAACGTGTGTTTGGCTGAACGCTCAATCGACATTGACCTATCCTTCCCGTTTTTCCGGGGATAGCCGGAGCGTGGAGTTAGTCGGTGAAGCGTTCTTTGACGTGGCGAAAGGAGAAAAACCATTTGTCGTTTCCACTCCAGATATCGAGCTACAAGTCCTTGGAACGCGATTCAATGTTTACGCGTACCCGAATGCAGGGTACGTTCAGACCGACCTGGTGGAGGGCTCCTTGAAGATAGTCGAGAAAAGGGATAACGGTCGTGTCGCGCTCTTGAATCCGAACGAACAGATCGTTTATAGAAATCACACGATGGTGATTTCGCCCATCTTGAATCCCGATTACATGCTCTGGAAAGAGGGAATCTACTGCTTTCAAAACGAGCGACTGATCGACATCATAGAAAAGTTACAGCTTTATTACGATGTTAAAATCGTGGTTGAAGATCCCGATATATTCAACGTGAGGTACACGGGCAAATTCCGTCAGCGGGATGGTATCCATGAGATTTTACGTATCATACAAAAAATACAGCCGTTTAAAATAGAGGTAGGCACGGATAACAACATCATAACATTAACGAAATGAGAGATTGTCAATAAACACCTTATAAATTCATTGCCTATGTACATATCCCTGAAAAAGTAAAAGGCGACAAGTGCTCCAACACCTGCCGCCAAGATTAAAGCAACACTCAACTGTCATTAAGTATTCACTTTAAACATGCGAATATATGAAAAAAAACATTTCATCGGGTCGCTTTTCAATGAAAAGTGACTTCAAAGGATTAATTAACATCATGAAAATCTGCCTTTTATTATTGTTTGCCTTCACGTTTCACATAATGGCAATAGATACTAACGCGCAGGATGCCATTATAACCCTTAAGAACAACCCCGCAACGGTCAATCAGTTAATTAATGAGATTGAAAAACAGACCGACTACTTGGTCGTGTACAGCAACCAGGAAGTAGACACCAATAGAGAAATCGATTTCCAAAACAGGTCAAACAAGGTATCCGCTTACCTGAACGAAGCGTTCTCGGATACCGATATAGGGTACCACTTTGAGAACAACTACATCGTGCTTGCCAAAAAAACACGACAAAACGCGGTGAATATTGCTGAGTTGATAGCAATAAATCAACAACAAGGCAAAACGATCACGGGGCATATTGCCGATGAATACGGGGAGGCCGTCATCGGCGCGAGCATCATTGTGAAGGAAAACCCAACGCAGGGAACGATTACAGATATTGACGGCAACTTCACTTTGACCAATGTTCCAGAAAACGCCACGCTTGAAATTTCCTACGTTGGAATGGAAACGCAAAATATTCCACTTGATGGGAAAACATCCTTAGAAATAACCATGGTGGAAGACATTGAAATACTAGATGAAGTGGTAGTAATTGGTTATGGAACACTAAGGAAACAAGACTTAACGGGAGCAATAACTCAAGTGAAGACTGAACAATTCGACACCCAACAAAGCACAAATGTGTTGGACTATCTTAATGGAACAGTTGCCGGTTTTAACGCCAATATAGGGACTTCTGCATCTGGTTCTAGCTCAATGGAAATAAGAGGTCCCACGTCTTTGTCTGCAAATAGTTCGCCTTTAATTGTTTTAGATGGGGTGATATTCAACGGTTCAATTAATGATATTAATCCTAGAGATATTGAAACTATCGATATTCTTAAGGATGCAAGTTCTGCTGCAGTTTATGGAGCTCGTTCAGCTGCTGGGGTTGTTATAATTAATACAAAAAGAGGCAAAGAAGATAGAATTAGCATTAACTTCTCTGCGCAATTAGGAGTGTCAGATTATACTAAAAAGTTGCTTCCAAATGATACGAAGGGTTATCTAAAGAGGAGACAAGATTTTCAAAAAAGAGTAAATCCTTCTAAACCAGAAGAATATTATACAAATCCTAACAGTTTACCTTCTGGTGTCAGTTTAGAAACTTGGCAAAAGTATGATGCCTCTTATACTTCCGACCCTATGGAAACCTGGATGGCAAGGCTTGCATTGAGAGACATTGAGCAACAAAACTACTTAACAGGTAACTCTTATAATTGGTTTGACGCAGTAACAAGTCCTGGACTTCGCCAAAATTACGATGCAAATATTTCGGGGGGGATTGGTAGTACTCAGTATTACTGGTCACTTGGATGTACCGACAATGAAGGATACTTGCTTGGGGATGAATATAAAACTATAAGATCACGCATTAATGCAAACATTAAAATCAATGATTTTTTAACAGCTGGGGTAAATACACAGTTTGCCAATAATGATAAAAGTGCAGTAACTGTTAGTCTATGGAATGCCATAGCTCAAAGTCCACTGGCTACGCCCTACGATGATGAAGGGAGTTTAAAATGGTATCCGCATGATGATTCGGGTATAGAAGTAAATCCTTTTTTGAATAATGCATATAGAGATAAACTTAATACTATCAGTAGCTTATTTGCTAATATATATGCCGACATGAAATTGCCCTTTGGATTCAATTATAAAATCTCTTATATTAATCGATTTGAATGGGAAAAAAACTACTATTATGATCCAACATTGTTGCCGCAAGGTGACAGAGTAGGGGGCATAGGAGAACGCTGTAACACCTCATTATACGAATGGCAGATTGACAATATCCTCTCTTGGAAGAAAACATTTGGGATACATGATTTCTATGTAACCTTTCTATACAATGCCGAAAAAAAACAAACGTGGGAAGACGTTGCTTCAAATCAAGGTTTTTCTATAAGTGAACAGTTAAGTTACCATCAACTGAATGCAGGTGGCTCACCTACCGTTAATAACAATGACACTTATTCAACTGGAACAGCCATTATGGGACGGTTGAATTATACATTGCTGAATCGTTATTTGCTTACTCTGTCTCTACGTAAAGATGGATACTCTGCATTTGGAATTAATAACCCTTATGCAACTTTCCCTTCTTACGCATTTGCATGGAATCTTTCAGAAGAACCGTTTTTCCAATTACATTGGGTAGATCATTTAAAAATCAGATTATCATATGGTCAAAATGGTAACAGGGATATTGGGATTTATTCAGCATTGTCAAGGCTTGGAACAACTAAATACCTGAGTAGCGGGACTTACATTTCAGGTATCTATAGCAACTCTATGGCAAACAATTTCTTGAAATGGGAAAGGACTAAGGCTCTAAACTTCGGTATTGATTTCTCATTATTAGATAGACGCTTATCTGGCACAATAGATTGCTACGATATGACAACCAATGACTTATTACTGACTCGAAGTTTACCCACGATTATTGGTTATAGCGAAGTTATGTCCAATATGGGTGAACTAACCAATAAAGGATTTGAGCTTTCATTAAACGGTCGGAATATTGATAATCATGACTTCAATTGGAACTCAAGCTTTATTTTATCTTTCAATAGAAACAAAATTGAAAAATTATATGGAGAAATGGTGGATATTCTTGATGAAAATGGCAATGTTGTTGGGAATAAGGAAGCTGATGATATAACGAATGGTTGGTTTATAGGTCAGTCAATCAATCGAATCTGGGACTACAAATTCTTAGGTATTTACCAGTGTGGGGAAGAAGAAATTGCCAAATCTTTCGGAAAAGCTCCAGGCGACACAAAACTATTAGATGTCGATGGTAATGGAGTTTCCACACAAGAAGACAAAGTTTTTCAGGGATACAGGGAGCCTCGCTTCCGTTTAGGTCTGAGAAACGATTTTTTCTTTCTCCGAAATTTTCAGTTCTCTTTTTTCTTGCGGGCAGATCTTGGTCATTATGATAAGAATGGCATGCTGATGCACACAAGTCAAGTAGATGATCGCAGGAATAGTTATGCTCTTCCATATTGGACACCTGAGAACCCAACGAACAAAGTTACTCGCTTGAATACAGTGAACACCCCCACCTTTACCATTTATGAATCAAGAGGGTTTTTGCGTTTACAAGACATTTCGTTATCTTACAATTTACCAACAAAACTAATTGAACCATTTAAAGTTGCTAGTTGTAAGATTTATGTAAGCTCTCGCAATTTATTTACTTTTAGTAAATGGTCTGGATGGGATCCAGAATCAGGAAATACACCTATGCCAAGAATTTTCACTTTCGGTGTTGATTTAACATTATAAAACTATTAGAGATATGAAAAATACAAATAGATATATTTTTTGCGCCTGTTTGTCTCTCCTATTATTTTCATGTGGAGATGATTTCCTTAGGATTAAACCATTGTCTATCTACACTCCTGAGTCAATCTATATTGATGCCTCTGGTTTTGAAGGTGTGTTAGTTACACTAAGAAAAAATTTGCGAGTAGACTTCTATGCTGAGGCAGGAGGGTTAGCATCCGAACTAATATCGTCTGACTTAGCTATATCTGCAAATAAAGCACAAGATGCCATACATAATTTTGACACACAGGTATTACCAACTGGAACGGGAAACAATTATAATTTCCATGAAATATGGACAAGAGGTTACAATCAAATTAGGAATGCAAATGTCATTTTATCAAGAATTGAAAATGGAACCTTTGATTCTGAAGAAGAAAAAAATGCGATTATTGCTGAAGCCTATTTTCATCGTTCTTTTTGGTACTATAGGTTAATTCATCTTTTTGGTGATATTCCATTTTTAAATATCGAACATACAGCACCTAAAATTGACTTTTATACTCATGCAAGAAAAACAATTTTAAAAAAGATAACTAGTGATATGAGTTTTGCCGTGAAATGGCTTCCCGAAACTGCAATTCCAGGCGCCATTACTCAGGGTGCTGGCTATCACCTGTTTGCAAAAATCCTTCTTGCTGACGGTAAGTTTGAAGAAGCAGTTCAAGCTGCATCAGCTGTGATTGATAGCGGAAATTATTCACTCATGAACAAACGTTTTGGTGTAGATGCTACTGAACCTGTATATAATGTTATTTGGGATTTACATCAAAAAGAAAACAAAAGCTCTCCAGAAAACAAAGAAGGAATTTTAGTCGTACAAGAACAATATGGATTTCCTGACGCAGAAGTACCTGGAGGAACCCAGAGTATTCGCCGATATATACCTTCGTGGTGGAATACATATATAAAAGATCCTGATGGTAAGAGAGGAATGATTGATACAAGCGGAAATGAATTTTTAATTCATGTAGGTAGAGGGGTTGGATATGTTCGACCATGTAGTTATCATAATTATGAAATATGGACTGATGAAACAGATCTTCGTCATGATTCGGAAGTCAATTGGTTTCCAACCAGTAAGTTCATATACAATAATCCTGCTTCCGCATACTATGGTCAACCAGTAGATATACGATATACAAACCCGAAAGATACAATTCATTGCTGGTATCCATTCCCATATTATAAGGTATATGTTGAAGACGAAGAAAGACCATTATCCCCATGGGGAGGTCATTCCGACTGGTATCTTTTTCGATTAGCCGAAACATACCTTTTGCGTGCAGAGGCATATATATGGTTAAATGAACCTAACAAAGCAGTTAATGACGTAAATGAAGTACGAAAAAGGGCAAAGGCCAGCTTAGCTTTGTCATCTGATATGTCTATTGATTATATTTTAGACGAAAGAGCACGAGAGTTATTTGCTGAGGAATTCCGTAAAACAGAATTAACTCGTATAGCTTATATATTAGCAGATAATAACCTAAATGGATATTCCATTAATAACTTTTCCGATAAAAATTACTGGTATGATCGAATCATGGAGAAGAATGAGTTTTACAGGGCAGGAAATATCATGTGGGGATCGAATATTTATAAGATTAGTCCATTCCATGTTCTATGGCCAATACCAGCAACAGCAATTGATAGTAATACTGGGGGTGTAATCAATCAGAATAAAGGATATATTGGAACAGAAAAAAATCAAGACCCCCTCACTATTATTGATGAACAACAATAACATTCAACAAGCCAACCGGAATTATATAATTCCGGTTGGCTTGCTAAAACATATTTCTATTCATAATTTCTACATGAGTGTAAATTATCCAATAATGGCTTCTGCCTGTCTGTTTTTATTGTCAGGATGTGAGAACAATAAAAAAAAGGAATTCGTTCCAAACAAGCCCAACGTGTTGTTTATTTGTGTTGATGACTTACGGCGCGACTTAGGGTGTTATGGGTCAATAGTTAAAACTCCAAATATCGACAAACTTGCCGATAATGGAAGTATATTTTTTCATCATTATGTTCAAGTTCCAACAAGTGGAGCCTCACGTGCGAGTATGCTTACTGGAACACTGCCACATGAAAACACGGATTTATCAAACGAAGCTTGTCGCCTTCGACTTTCTATGAGACCGGAAACGGAATTGCCAGAAACAATGTTTCATCATTTAAAGCGTAACGGTTATTATACCGTTGGTATTGGAAAAATTAGTCATTATCCTGATGGATTATTATATGGATATACTGATTCTGTCGGCACCTCATATGAATTGCCTCACAGCTGGAATGAAATGCTTTTTAATGTAGGAAAATGGGGTACTGGATGGAATGCTTTTTTTGGGTATGCAGATGGCTCCAATAGACAGAGTAAAAATAGACAAGTTCTTCCATATGAATGTGCAAATGTTTCCGATGAAGATTATCCCGATGGATTAACGGCTAATTTGGCAGTAAAAAAAATCAGAGAATTATCTTCAAAAAACAAACCTTTTTGTTTAGCAATAGGTTTTTTTAAACCTCACTTACCCTTTACTGCTCCCAAAAAATATTGGGATATGTACGAACCAAAGTCAATTCCTTTATCTCCTGTTCCCTATATTCCGGAAAATTGCAATAAAATCTTTTTACACGAGAGCGCAGAGTTTAATAGCTATGAATTAGGAGAGGAAAAAGCTTCTTTGCAAAAACCAGTATCTGACGCTTATGCTCGAAAACTTCGTCATGCTTACTATGCTTGCATAAGTTATGTCGATGCACAAATAGGCAAGGTTTTAGATGCATTAGAGAAATCAGGGCAAGCTGATAACACTATTATTATATTATGGGGGGATCATGGATGGCATTTAGGAGACCATTTAGTATGGGGAAAACATACTTTATATGACACTTCGTTAGGTAGTGCCTTTATAATTAAGGCTCCAGGGAAAAAAGGAGGAGTGAAAAATTATCGGATAATTAGTTCTGTTGATATTTATCCCACATTGATGGAGCTCTGTAATGTTAAATCCCCAGTTGGATTGGATGGGAAAAGCTTTGCCTTTTTACTTAATTCACCTAATGATTTTAGATGGAAAGATGTTTCCTATAGTTATTTCAGAAATGGAATTAGTGTTCGAACTCCAAACTATAGAATGACACGTTACGCTTTAAATGATAGCATCATTACAGAACTATATGACTATAAACAAGATTTTTTCGAACGTAAAAACCTTATTTATGAGAAAAAAAACATTGTTAATACCCTAATTCCTTTATGGGAAAAAGGAAATATGTTTTATAAATAGTCGCTCCTTTAAAAATGTTTATTTTCTTGATATTCAATATAATATCATCGAAATAGTTGTGTGTTATCGCAGGATTTCGTATCTTCATGCGCTAAAACACTGCAAATCATGTTAGGAAAATTACCCGAAAAAGAACAGTGCGATTCATTTCGCCCAATATTGAAAGATTTCATCCATATGAGTCACGATCTTGTTCTGCTGGCAGACAAGATTGATTGGAGTTATTTCGAGGAAAAATTTGCCCCTCTCTATTCAAAACGAGGAGCCCCGAGCATTAGACTCGAGACACTTACAATGGCAAACATCCCAAACGGGTGACACAGGCCAGGAAAGCCAAACGTCGTTTGAAAACCATAGCCAATACCCTGCTAAGGTAACTTGAACGCAAAATGAACGATGAACAAAAAAAGCAATACGAACAGGAACTTTCACTTTACAAGCGTGCTGTAAATCAACAGAAAGACGACAAGGATAAAATTTACAGCCTCTATAAACCCTTTACTCGCTGTATCGCCAAGGGAAAGGCACATAAGCAGTACGAATTCTGCAATAAAGTGGGGATTATAACCACGGGAAGGAAAGAACGGAAAATAATTACGGTATAAAACCATTTTTAGGAAGCCCTTACGATGGTGACACCATAGAACCGCTACTCAAGCAGATGGAAAGCAACAAGTTGAAACTAGCCGAAGAAGTAATTTATGACCGTGGCGAAAAAGGGCTAAGGCAAGTAAAAGGTGTAACCATTATCACGCCCGACAAGCCCAGGGCAAAAAAACACCTTACCAGAAAAGACGGAAACGGGACAAATGCAGAGCCAGGGCTGCGATCGAACCTGTTCTCAGGCATCTTAAAAAAGATTTCCGCGTGAAGCAGAATTACCTGTAGGGCGAAAAGGGCATACAGGTTAACGCTTACTTGGCTGCAACAGCCTGGAACTTGAAGAAAATGATGTAAATACTCAAAGAGGAATTCTTGAATTTTTTTTCGATACCTTTTACAAAGAGATAAAATATGTTTCTCGACGTAATTCGGATTTATAAGGAGCAACTACTTTGCTCTCGGACATCGTGAACTTGCGATTTCTTTTCCTTGTTTACTCACTTGGTAACGAGTGTTCTTTGATAGTTTTATCAAACTGTTTGAAAACTCATCGATTATGAAATAAATTTCAGTAACATAATGGCCTGGAATTATTGCGGAATTGTTAGTAGATGTTTATATATCAGAACTTTAAAGTTGCTGATTTTCGTGTGTAATTCCTGATATTCATGTATTTTTCTTACATCGAACTCACGTTAACATGGATATGCCACGGGCTTGCTATGGCAACCAAAGTGCAACATTTTACCCCTAAGGATGCAGTGATTTCATAAACAGTAGCATAAGTATCCACTAAAAAACGCAATTTTTCTTTGAAATAGTTGATATTTAGTCTGTTACGACGTGTTTTCGAGTCAACGGATTTGAAATTACCTTTGCGGTCATAATCAGACCATTATGCATAAGGACAAGTACGTTTTCGCTCAATTAGTCGAGTTTCTAGACAGAAATCATTTTAATTACATCGTACGTAAGTATCAGGGAGATAAATACATAAAATCGTTCTCCTGTTGGAATCAACTGCTCGTGATGATGTTCGGGCAACTCGCCAAAAGCGAGAGTTTACGCGATTTAATCGTTGCACTAGAAGCTCACTGGAAGAAATTGTACCATCTGGGCATGGGCAAGTCCGTTACAAGAAGCAACCTGGCCAAGGCAAACGAGCAAAGAAACTACAAGATCTTCGAGGAATTTGCCTACCGCTTGGTTACAGAAGCACGCTCCAAACGCGCTGAAACTATCTTCGGCTTCAAGGGTAATGTTTACGCTTTTGACTCTACGACGATAGACCTTTGCCTTGAATTATTTCATTGGGCAAAGTTCCGAAGGCACAAGGGCGGCATTAAGCTTCATGTCTTGTATGATATTGAAGCACAGGTTCCCGCGTTCTTTCACGTGACACCAGCAGGTGTAAATGACGTGAAGGTCATGCCTGAAATCCCTTACGAAAAGGGTGCCGTCTACATCTTCGACCGAGGGTACAATGATTTCGGTAACCTCTACAAGATAGAATTAATCGAGGCAGCGTTTGTGATTCGTGCCAAGAAGAACTTGAAGTTCAAGCAAATCTCGTGGAAACGAAGACTTCCAAAAAATGTTCTATCCGACTCTACTATCGAGTTTACCGGGTATAAAAGTTCTAAAGAATACCCCGTTCCGCTTAGAAGAGTTGTCTTTTACGATGAAGAACAGGGTGTTTTTTTAAGAAAAAATAATACATTTGTGGTAATTATTTATCAGACAGCAATAAATGTATATTTTCGCCATTCATAAAAACAACTACGCATGAGAACCTTATTGCTCTTTTTAATGCTCATACTCCCCAGCCTTATCACGGCGCAAGATGTAAGCCAGAAAATGTTTTCAACCGATGAAATTAGGATACGTGATCCCTATATCTTTGCTGACACGGTTACACGTAAGTATTATATGTACGCCCAGAGACATAACAGATTAGTAGACAATAGCGACAATGCAGCTTTCAAAGGGGTTGAAGTCTACGTCAGCAGTGACCTGAGGCAATGGGAAGCACCTAAGCCCGTGCTTGTCTTGGATGAAAATTCCTGGGCCACGAATATTGTCTGGGCACCCGAATTGCATGCATACAATGGGAAATATTATCTTTTCGTTACCCTTACCTCCTCTGAAACCCATACAAACATGAAAAAGCCTGAAGGTGAAACGGACTGGCCCCCTCACTACAAGAGAGGAACCCAGATTTTTGTAGCCGACTCACCGATGGGTCCCTTCAAGGCATTCGACAATAGGCCGCATACACCTGATAACTGGATGGCGTTGGACGGAACGTTGTACGTGGAAAGCGGCACACCCTATATGATTTTCTGCCACGAATGGGTTGAAATTGTTGATGGCTCCATAGATTATATCCGATTAGCCCCAGACCTGTCTAAACCCGTTGGTAAACCACGTACCATGTTTCATGCTTCCGAGGCAAAATGGTCTACCGGTGTAAAAAACAAAGTAACCGATGGGTGTTTTATCTATAGAACCAAGTGGAACAAGCTACTGATGATTTGGTCTAGTTTTGGCACCAAGGGGTATGCTATCGGGATAGCAGAGTCAAAGTCCGGCAAGCTAAAAGGTCCCTGGATGCAACAAGAAGCGTTGCTTTTTGAAGAGGACGGGGGACATGGCATGATTTTTAAAACTTTCGACGGTAGGCTACTGCTTGCCTTTCATCAACCCAACAGTCCGGCAGGAAAAGAGAGGTTAAAGCTATTCGAAATTGAAGATACAGGTGAATCCTTAAGGTTGAAATACGGAGCCAACAGCCATTGAAAATATTATCTTAACATGGATATACCACAGGCTTGTTATGAGCCAAGTTCAACTTGGAAGCACAAAATCTCAATCAATGAGTTTGAAAAAAAGACCATTTTACAAAATTTTGTTTATATTTGTGCCTTTAAAGTTATTGAGTAAATTTTTTTAAATTTTAAATACAACAATAGTAACTTCCTCATCATGAAAATGACAAGATTTCTTTTTCTTATTTTGCTGTCACTACTCATAGCGTGCGAAAGTAGTAGTGATACTGAAACCAATGAATTTGACAGGCCCCACAATCCCAGCCTAAGCATTCAGGTTGATGGTATTGGCCCCACGAAAGGAGGTCTGGGAACAAAAGTCGTTGTGAGTGGGAGCAACTTTGGTAATGACAAAGAGAAGGTGACCCTTCTGTTTAACGACAAGAAAGCTTTGATATTAAGGGTGCAGGACAACGCGATTTACGCCTTGGTTCCCAAGCAACCTGGTGAGTTCTCTACCATTAAAGTGATCGTGGATGGGAAAGAAGCGGTTTTGGAGGGCACACGGTTCAAGTATTATATAAAAGCCGTGGTGACCACCATCGCGGGAAGATGGAATGTAGCCAGTAATCCGCCTATTGATGGCCCCGCCTTGGACGCCACCTTTTATCGCCCCGCGAAAATTGCCGTTGATGATATTGGCAACGTGCTGGTTGCGGATGATCAGAGCGGTGCACGGATGAGGTTAATCTCTACCGCTGAGAACAAAATGACAACCGTCCTCAACATGAGTGTGCCTTGGAGCACCACATTTAACGAGCAGTTCACGCACAATTTCGTGATGGAGAGAAATGCCGGCGCCCGTCCCATCCTTTTCTACAGCTTGAGCAAAGAGAGCAACTATATTGACTCGGAAATCTATTATGACCAGAAAGATGAAAATGGCAACTGGATTTTTGGTTCATATACGGCATGCGCCCTGGGGGCTGATGATACCTATGTTTACATGATGAGTGAGAGAGGCGAACGTTTTGTAAGGGTTCATCAACAAACAAGAAAAGTGGAGTTAATAGGTCAAAATATCCCTACGGGGCAATATTCTCATATGACATTTAACGCCAAGGATCGGATGATGTACTTGTCACTGGAGGCTTCTGGCCGTATTATGCGGTTTAATCCTCTACACACTCCACCTGGTGAAAGCACCCCATGGATTACATGGGACGATATGGAGTGGATTATCGGGACAGGGGTTGTCTCTTCCATGTCGAAAGAGGGACATGGACGGGAAGCCCAATTGGGAACACTGTGTGGCTTGGGCTCAGACCACGAGGGTAACGTCTATATTTGCGATCAAAAGTTCCATTGCGTGTGGAAGGTGGATCCTCTGCTAAACTGTACAGTCTTTGCAGGCCCCCCCGCTGGACCGGCAGTATCCGGGTATAGAGACGGCAAACCAGAAGAGGCCCTCTTTAACCGTCCGTACGACATCACGGCAACCTATGATGGACTTATTTACGTTGCCGATACATTTAACCGGGTGGTACGCTGTATATCTATACAATGAAAAATAAATATATAATAATCGTATGAAACCGACATGATTAAAATAATCATTAAACACCTTTGAAAATGATTGTTTTAAACATCAAAGGTTCCATACACCGAAATGTATAAGAATAAAATAATCGTATGAAAATGAATAGAATTATAGCTCTCGTCGCTTTCTGTCTGGCTTGTTCTCTAACATACTCTCAAACAAGGGTAACGGTGAGCGGAGTGGTTTCTGACAGCCATGGGGAGACACTCGTGGGTGTTAGCATTTACGAAAAATCGGATCCCAGCAAAGGGATCGTGACTGACTATGAAGGCAAGTACAAAACCACCGTGACAGCTGGTGATGTACTGGTTTTTTCCTATATAGGTTTTAATACCCGGGAGATAAAGGTTGGGATCGAGCCCAATCAATTTATCAATGTAGAGATGGAAGAGGCCACCCAGATGCTTGAGGAGATAAGCGTGGTGGGCTATGGCACGCAGAGAAAGGTGAGCGTGGTGGGCTCCATTGCCACAGTAAGACCCGACGAGCTGAAAGTGGGCGGTGTAAGTTCCGTGACAAACAACCTAGCTGGACGTATCGCAGGCCTAATCGGTGTACAATCTAGCGGTGAGCCCGGATCGGATGTCTCCGAGTTCTGGATCCGCGGGATCAGCACGTTTGGGGGTGGGAGCAGTGCCCTGGTGTTGATTGACGGGATCGATAGAGGTGCATCGGGATTGAATGACTTAGCACCGGAAGATATAGAGAGTTTTTCGGTATTGAAAGATGCCACCGCTACCGCCATCTACGGTGCCCGCGGTGCAAATGGGGTTATTCTTATCAACACCCGACGCGGGGAAGAGGGTAAGATAACCGTAAGTGCCAACTTTAAGACGAGCGTTGAAACCTTGCCGCGTCTCCCGGAATATTTAAATGCCTATGATTATGCAACGCTTGCCAACGAGGCAAGGGTAGTGAGGGGAGGCCTTCCTATCTACTCTTCTGAAATTTTCGACATCATCAAATACGGTATGGATCCCGACCTATTCCCCAATGTGAATTGGCAGAAGGAGATTTTGAGGGAAAGGGCACATGCGCATCAAGGCAATATCAACATCTCCGGGGGAGCACGGTTGGCAAAATACTACATGAGCCTTTTTTACCGCACCAATGATGCCATCTATAAACAGGAAGGGATGGAGAAGTATCACTCCAACGTACGGCGCAACCAATACTCCTTTCGTAGCAATATCGACGTGGATGCTACCCCAAGCACAAAGGTGAGCCTGTTGCTCTCAGCTAAATTGGTCGATCAGAATCGTCCCGGCATGGGCAATACCAGTGAAATATGGAGCGCGGTCTCAAATATCACTCCCATGACGGTTCCCGTGATGTATTCCAACGGTATGTTCCCATCCTATGGGCCAGGAAATAACACATCACCAACGGTGCTGCTTAATGAAACGGGATATCGTACGGACCGATCAAATGCCATTGAGACATTGCTCACTATAGAACAGGATTTCGGCTCATGGGTGGATGGCCTAAAAGCGACTGGAAGCATTTCGTTCGATAATGATAACAGCCATACCCAAACACGATACAAAATGCCTGATCTCTATATGGCCGTTGATCGTAACTGGCAGACGGGAGAACTGCTCACGACAAAAACGGTGGTTGCCTCGCCCATGAGCTACGGCAGCTCCTCTTATGGCAGACGCACGATATATCTTGAAGGAAAAATCAATTATGATAAAATCATTAGCGATAAACATCGTGTTGGGGCACTCCTGCTTTACCAGCAGAAAGACTATCAACGCACAGACGTGTACAATGAATTATCATCCATCCCGAGACGAAATCAGGGTATGGCTGGAAGGTTCACCTATTCATTTGATGACATCTACTTCCTGGAAGGGAACTTTGGATACAATGGTTCAGAGAACTTCCCCAAAGGGCAGAGGTTCGGCTTCTTCCCTTCCCTGGCCTTGGGATACGTGGTGTCTAATTACACTTACGTGCGGGATCATTACCCGTTCATAAACACCTTGAAATTTAGATATTCATTCGGTCTGGTAGGTAATGATAAAATAGAAAGGGGAGGATCCGAAGTTCGATTCCCCTACCTGACCAGGGTAAATGTGAATGCAAGCGGTTATTACTTCGGGGACATACCCGGTTATTACTCCGGTGTGACCGATGCTGAACTGGGATCTACCGGACTGGTATGGGAGAGCGCCAAAAAACATAATTGGGGGATAGACCTTACATTATGGGACAACGCGATTAATATTACCGTGGATGCCTTTTTGGATAAGCGGGACAACATCTTTATGGCCCGTAACACGTTGCCAGGAACGCTTGGAATAGGTTCCACCGTTTGGGGAAATGTGGGACGGATGAAGAGCTGGGGTTCGGATGGTACCGCATCCTACACGAAGAAAATAGGGGACTTCACCATTGAAGCACGTGGGAACTTCACTTTTACACGAGATAAAATTTTAGATTACGACGAAGTAATTCCCCGTTACCCCTACCTGGCCCAAAAGGGCAATTCATACGGCATCACAAGGGGACTCATATCATTAGGTCTCTTTAAAGACGAAGACGATGTGAAAAACAGCCCCACCCAATTTGGAAAGGTTTTGCCCGGAGACATCAAGTACCAGGATGTGAATGGCGATGGGGTGATCAATAGCGATGACATCGTGCCGATTGGGAACGCCCGAATTCCAAAAATACAGTATGGGTTTGCAGGCTCGGTATTATGGAAAGGCTTCGACTTCAATATTTTCTTCAGAGGTGCGGGGAAATCAGACTTCTTCTTTGGCGGAACCGGTTTTTATCCTTTTAACGGGGAGAAGTTGGGCAATGTGCTAACCATTGTAAACGATCAAAAAAACAGGTGGACCCCAGAGTCTTACTCGGGCGATCCAGCAACGGAAAATCCAAACGCGATTTTCCCACGCCTTACCTATGGCTATAACCAGAACAACAACCGAAACTCGACTTTCTGGTTGGCAAATGCCAGTTATTTACGCTTGAAAACGCTAGAACTGGGATATACACTCCCGAAAGAAACTTCCAAGAAGCTGGCAATGACCAATCTACGCGTCTCGTTAATCGGAGACAACCTCCATGTTTGGGATAAAGTGAAATTCTGGGATCCGGAACAGGCGAGCTCCAATGGAGCCGTGTATCCACTTACAAGGTCATATACGCTGGTGTTACAAATGTCATTTTAATGAAAGGCTAAATACAATATGATTATGATACCAAATAAAATAATGAAACGGTTATTGATACTTTTTGTGGGTATCACCTTGACTACAGGAGCCATTTTTAACTCCTCTTGTACTTTCCTGGATATTGATCCCTATATTACCGACCTGTTCACCTTGGACTCCGTCTTTGCCAAAAAGGACTACGCCCAAAGATACCTGTACAACCTATATGGGTATGTGGTTGATAACGGATCCTATAGAGGGAACCCCGGAAGAGGCAATGTTACCATGCCTTGGACGCCTATATCGGATGAATGTGTTTCGGGTTATAAGCGTGGCAATTACCACTCCTACGCCGTTTGGTCGAACAATGAGATGACATCGGAAAACTTTTATGGCTTTGGGAACAGATGGAACCTATTTTATGAAGGCATACGTCGGGCAAATACTTTTTTAACAAGAATCGATGAGTGCAAGGATGCCGGTGCTATCCAGATATTGGAATGGAAAGGGGAAGCATCATTCATCAAGGCTTTGTGTTACTTTGAGTTGATGCTGACTTTTGGGCCGATACCGATTGTTCCTGACTACCCTGTCGACTTTGACACCCCCATCGATCAATTGATGATAGAGCGTAATAGCTGGGATGAATGTAGCGAATATGTGGAAGGACTATTGAAAACATCCATCGAGTTGCTTCCGGAAATGGTTATGGACAAGTCAGAGATAGGAAAAGCGACAAAAAATGCCGCAAGAGCCGTGTTGTCACGACTTACCCTATACACGGCCAGCCCGTTATACAATGGGCAAAACGGGGAGTTCGCAAGCTTTAAGAAGAAAGATGGAACCCCTTTGTTGAACCCCGAAAAGAGTATGGAGAAATGGGCAAAGGCAGCCGCCGCGGCTCAGGAGTTGGTCGTCCTAAAACCGAATGACCTGTATACGGTTCCGGCAAAGGACAACACACCCGATGTTCCTGTTCCCGCGGATGAAAAAGGAGACTTCCCCGCGGGTGTCGGAGGTATTGATCACTACCACTCCTATATCGATATGTTTAACGGAGAGTGTGTTCAAGTCTCTTCTAACACCGAGGTGTTGTTCTCTAAACAAGCTTCTGATGCTACCGACTTTGGTCGCTACATGGATCCCGGCATGATAGATGGCTGGAGCGGCTTTTATTTCCCTCAACGTATAGTAGACCAGTACTATATGGCCGATGGAAGAGACATCAGCAATTCAAGTGCTGAATTCCCTTATGAGCAAACCGGTTATACGGATCGCGACTCTACCTTTTCGGGTGATAGGATGACCGATGGATTCACCTTATTGGCAGGTACACGTAAATGGTATGTCAACAGGGAGATTCGCTTCTATGCCACGGTTGCATTTAACAACTCGTTTTACCCGTCTGTTTCAACACCGCCCGATAGGATTGGAGCTGACGGAAAGGTGGCGAAATTCTTTGCTAACAGCATCAGTGGGAAAGAGGCCGCGGCACAAAGGCCAGCCGCCTTGGGAGAGGAGTACGCCATGACGGGGTACCTGTGTCGAAAATTCAACCATTATGAAGATTCTTGGCTAACCAACGGCCGGAGAAAAGCCAAGTACGGGATTCTCTACCGTATGGCAGAAGTGTATCTTAATTACGTAGAGGCGATGAATGAGCTGGATGCCACGTATACCGTTGATGGGGTAACCGTTTCACGAGATCAAGCAGAAATGAAACGATGCTTTAACTTGATACGCCACCGCGTGGGGTTGCCCGGGATTACGGATGCCGATGTAGCCAACCAGCAAAGGATGAGGGAACTCATCGAGCGAGAACGCTTGCTGGAAATGATGTGGGAAGGAAGGCGCTACTTTGACACGCGACGCAATAAGACCGCGGTCATTCATGAAAATGAGCCGGTCATGGGTCTGGACGTAAGTGCTAGGACTCAAGACATTGAAAGGTTCTACAATGTGGTGAAAGCCACGGAAAGACCTTACCTCTACAAGGTGTTCACCACAAGACAAACTTTCTGGCCTATACCGAAAAGTGAGATTGACAAGAACTACAATCTTATCCAAATGATTGGATTTATGTAACAAGACAAAGTATATTTTCCCTGTATCACGGGATGTCATGTACTGAAACATAAAGATAAAGTAAACGTATGAAAACAAATAAGATAAACGTAACGGGAATTAGCACGTTGTTGGTTTGTTGCCTGATATGGGTATGGGCCTCCTGCTCCAATGAGGTCGATTTTGGAGAACAATATAAGAAAACAGTTTACATTGTTAACAGCAACGAGCTGTTGTACCTGGGAGAGCACTCTTTTGACGCGGACAACAACGCGATAGCCATTTCGGTTTACTGTGCCTCTTCTCAACCTATTACCCAAGATTTAAAAGTTAGGTTGAAAATTGATAGGCACGCACTTGACTCGCTAAATACCCTACAGTTGCTGGCGGATCCAGATTATCGACCCAGGGTGATGCTACCCAAAGACAATTATCGGTTGGAAGGTGAGCAATACGTGACCATCAAAGCCGGCGAACAATATGGCATATTATATGTTCCGTTTGATTTTTCAAATCTGGACCCCCTTATACCGTATGCCCTACCTATCTCCCTAGTTTCCAATAATGCCGACTATGACATAAGTCATAAGTTGAAATCCATAGTGTACCAGATTGAGATGATCAACGACTATTCAGGGGAATACAACGGGAGTTCACGCACCTCCCCAACAGCCATTTTGGGTGTACAGCCAACACTAAAAGCAATCTCTGCCAACCAAGTAAGGATGACGATCCACAATCTGTTGGATGACGAAAAAGCCATTCTTACGAACTTTATGTTATTGACCATAGCGAATGACAACAGTGTAGCCATTGCACCATGGGGTATCGCTGATGTGGAAGATCTAGGCGGGAGCACGTACAACCCTATCACTCAGACATTCGAACTGAACTATCAATACATAGATTCTTCAGCCAAACGTCATACCGTAACTACCGTCATCAGGAATATCGATGCTCCGCCCACAGAGGAAGATGAGCTATAATCGGAATCACAATTTAATAAGAATGCAAATTATGGATAAATTAGCGAGAATATTTGTTTTTTGCCTTATCGCGAGCCTGTTTATCGCTTGCGAAGAGGATAAGCAGATGACGGAGCCATTGGCACCCTATTTTGGTGTTGCAGGCAGTGAACTCATCCAAGAGTTCGTGGGTGAATCCGATACCAAATACGTGACGGTAAGTACCAACCGTGAGTTCAAGGCGGTATCTTCTGATCCCACTTGGTGTAACGTTGAGATTATTAATGACAAGACCGACAACCTGAAAATAACGGTGTCTGATAATGAAAAACCCAAAAGACGTACCGCTGAAATAACTGTCTCGTCATCCGGTTTTGACAATATTGTCATCTCTGTAGTTCAGAATTGGAGTGCTACGATTACTACCGATAAGTCATATGTTTTGCTTACCAATAAGCATTTAGAGTTTAGCTTGAAAATTCGCAGCAATATTGATTATGAGCTAGAATTACCAAGCTGGATAAGTGAAAAATCAAGTCAACCGGATGGCACCCACATTTTTGAATTTTCACCTATTTCACCTGGAGAGCGCTCAGACAATATTATCATTAAAGCAAAAGATGAAGGGTCTAATGTTAGGGTAGCCGTGCCGGTTGTACATAGGGAGCGTATCAAGAAAATAGGGTCGTGGCTGTTTGACGATCCTACGAACCTGGTAAAAGCAACGGTAGGAAAAGATTTGCAAATCGTCCGCAATACGGCTTACAACCCAGACGCCCAGTTCCTATCGGTAGAAGGACCTTCAAGCACCAACAAGGCAGTACGGATTCCTGTTAATTGCCATTTTCTGGCCGATCATGGTATGGTTCCCAAAGAAGGGGAGAACTACATTTCAGAATACACCCTGTTTTTTGAATTTAAAATACCGGCAGTGGGACGATTCTACACCTTTTTTCAGACCAACCTCAACAATAATGACGATGGTGAAATTTTTGTAAGAAGTGCCGTACCCCCTACCATTGGTGTTGGCGCTACCGGATATGCCGGTGGAGGTTTGATAAAAGCAAATGAGTGGCATAGGTTGTATTTGTCATTTAAGCCGGGGGATGTAAAGTTCTTTCTCGATGGTGAACATTTTCACTCCAGCACAACCTCTCAGGCTCGTTTCAGGCTAAATCTCACCGGAGTAATCCTATGTGGTGGACCATGGACAAAAAAAGATGACAACGAGTTTGACATTGGCGAAATAAGCATTTGGAATGGTGCCTTGACAATTGACGATATAAAAGAGCTTGAAGGGGTGAAATAACTCTCAGTGTAACAAGGTGGCATCCCTTGTACGGGATGCCACCTTGTTTACACATAGAACGCCTATTATTATGGACAGAACGTTAAAAAACAGGTCTCTTAGCATCTGCTTGTTTCTCGTTATCAGCTTGTTGATGTTGTCTTGCGACAACAAAGAGGCGGATGATGTCAAGAGCTACTTTACGATCAGCCCCGAGAACCTTGCTCTTGACTTTGAAGCCACAGGTGGCACCAGTTTTTATACGGTTAACTCAGATAAAACGGTCCAAGTCATTTCCGATAAACCCGATTGGTGTAAAGCTGTACTCACGAATGTCTCATTTGATAATTTAAAGATCGCTGTTTCCGAGAACAAAGAGTTTCAAGAGCGAAAAGCCACGGTAACCATAAGCAATGGGTTAGAAAAAAGAACTATCAGGATAACGCAGCAGGGAGTCCATCCTGTTTTGACGGTAGATAAAAACAACGTTTTTATCCAGTTTGGTAAACCAGAATTCACACTTGATGTTGATGCAAACATCCCATTCCATTTTGAGCTTCCGGAGTGGGTCACAGAAAAAGGGGGCAATGAATGGAGAGAAGGTAAGAAAACATACGCTTTCATGCTTTCAGAGTTACCCGATGAATTGTTGATTCGAGAAGGCTCAATCATGATAAAGAGCACAAATGAATCCATTCAAATACAACCGGTTGCCATATCAATCACACAAAAAGCAGTTACGAAGATCATCGCGCATAGGGGATATTGGCAAACCCCAAATTACCCGCAGAATTCATTGGCATCATTCCGCCGTGCCATTGATTTAGGTATCTATGGTTCAGAAATGGATGTATATATAACCACAGACGGCGTGGTGGTGCTAAATCATGATGCCACGATAAATGGTATTAACGTGGAAAAATCTATTTATGATGACTTAAAAAATATAAAGCTCTCCAACGGGGAACCTATAACTACCCTGCGGGATTGTATCATCCTCGCCAAAGAGCGCAACACCGTAAAACTGGTAATTGAAATAAAACCACATTCAACCACGACCAATGAGAACAGGGCCGTTGATGCAGTAGTCCAATTGGTGGAAGAGCATGGTATAACACACTTGGTCGATTATATCTCGTTTAGTCAGAACATATGTAAACGGCTTATTGCAAAAAACCCTAAAAACAGGGTGGCCTATTTGAATGGGAACCTAACACCAGACGCGTTATACAATGATAGGTATTGGGGGCTGGATTACAGTTCGAGCGTTCTCAAATCCAACACGAGTTGGGTGAAACGTGCTCAGAACTTGGGAATCACCACCAATGTATGGACGGTCAACTCAACCGAGGATTTTGAATTTTTCATATCCATGGGAGTCAACTTCATCACGACAGACTACCCACAAAATCTGAAACAGTTATTGACCACCTACAAATAGGGGTCTCAATAAGTGAGGTAGTATGTATCTATGCTCCTAAATGCAACTTTGAAGAGCAACGCCCATGGGGCTCTTGGTAAAGGTTGGGTAGCTTCGATTTCATAGATGATAGAGAGAATCCAAACAAAAGGTATTATCATGCTGATAGTGCTTTTATCAGCGATAGGCTGCTTGTTCTCCTGTGAAAGAGGGGGAACAGGTCATGACACGGAAGATCCAAAGGATGGGAATGACACTTTACAGGTAAAGAATGATTATGACATTTCAGGTTGGTATAATGATGGGTGGAACAGGGAAAGCCACGATGTTTACATGAAATACCACCATCTCTTTTCCATGGTTAATCCATATTGGTATAACCTGGGAACGTCAACCAACTCATCTACGGCAAGTGGAGAGATTCACGAACGGGAGTACGCGTTTAACCAGCAACAAATTAAAGAAATTCACGATAATGGCGACCTAATCATTCCCGCTATTGGTGATGTTGCTTCGGGACAGGTTAACAACATATTGAATAATCCACAGGCAAGAAAAAATTTGATCGATAACCTGGTCAATACAGCTATATCGAGAAAATATGATGGATGGGATCTGAATTTTGAAAACGCCCATGAAAAAGACAAAGCCCTGTTTACTGCTTTTGTCCATGAATTAGGCAATAGGCTTCAAGCAAAAGGGAAAGTGCTGGATGTTACTATCGGGGCATTTAACAACCCAACAACGGAAAGTTACTGGATATTCGACCTGGATGGATTGAAAACAGACGCGGTGAGAAGAATTAAAATAATGGCCTACGACCAACACTTGGGCGAGGAGCCTATCCCTTTGGATGCGGTTGGAGACATCGATTGGGTAAGGAGTGTATTGGAGTACGTGATAAAAGAAAGAAAATTCCCTTCCAAAAAAATAATATTGGGTATTCCCAATTACGGATGGAGTTATCAATACAACAGTTCCACTGAGAGTTGGATGATTCAATATCCATTCAGCACCTATACCTACTACATGTCAAGACCCTCTTTCCAAACGTGGTGGCAAAATATTTACAAAGAGAATTACGCGGAGTGGACAGAAGCGGGCGTAAGCTACGCTGCTTTTTACGCCAACGCTCAATCGGTACAGGAAAGGTTGCGTTTGGTAAAAGAGTTCGATTTGGCAGGAGCCTGTTTCTGGGTATTGGGGAGAGAAGACGAAAACATATACCGCTCTGCCATACCGGCAGAGCTACCAGGCGTAAGGTGAATGCATGCAGGCTTCACACTATCAGCCTGGTGGTTTTGAAGCAGGTTCAACAGGCGCAAAGTGAACGTATGCAGGCTTTACCTTCTTTCCAACGCTTCATTTAAAACGATGGACTCACCAGCTTTAAGTGACAACTCCGTGGTTTTCCCTTGATAGCGGACGATTAGCGGCTGGCCTGTAAGCGAGTGTATTTTCACCTTATGCAGTTGCCCATTTTGCCACTCCATATCAATTTCCGCACCTCCTCGTGCTCGAAGACCGCTCACCCGCCCATTCTCCCAGTCGGCAGGCAGGGCTGGCAACAGCGTGATTTCGCCCACGTGTGACTGCAAAAGCATCTCGGCGATACCGGCAGTTCCCCCGAAGTTCCCGTCGATCTGGAACGGGGGGTGGTCATCAAACAGGTTGGGCAGCGTGGACTTGCTCAACAACTCGTTCACGTGGTGCAACGCGTTATCGCCATCGCCCAGTCGCGCGTAAAAGTTGATGATCCAGGCCCGGCTCCAGCCCGTGTGTCCCCCTCCTTTTTCCAGACGCCGGGCTATGGTCTGCTTGGCTGCTTCAAAAAGGTCGGGGGTAGATGGGGTAATCTGCGTGCCAGGGTGCAACCCCACCAGGTGTGACATGTGCCGATGGCCCGGCTCCGTCTCATCGTAATCATTTACCCACTCCTGTATCCCCCCTGTTTTCTCGGACACCTTCACGGAAGGCAACTCACTTAAAACAGTTTTCAGGGTATCGGCAAAATCTTTGTCGATACCGAGACAGTCAGCCGAATGGATGCAGTTGTTAAACAGCTCCGTGATGATTTGCAGGTCGATGGTGGCCGCGTAGGTCATATCAAACCTTTGCCCTGTTCCCGGCATAACGTATCGATTCTCCGGCGAATTTGAAGGTGCGGTAACCCATTGTCCCTCGTTATCCCTGATCAGAAAGTCCAGCACGAACTCCGCGGAGCCTTTCATGATCGGGTAGGCAAGTTCCCGCAGGTAAGTGAGGTCACCGGTGAACGCGAAGTGCTCGTACAACGCGAACGTCATCCAGGGACCACCCATGGGAAACAGGCCCCAGATCCCGTCCATAACCGAGGTGCGACCAAAAACGTCCGTCAAGTGGTGAAGGGTCCAGCCACGTGCCCCATACATCTCACGTGCCGTGACACTACCCGGCCCCTGCAATTGCTCAAGAAAGCGCGACAAAGGGATTACCGTTTCGCTCAGGTTGCAGACCTCCGCCGGCCAGTAGTTCATCTGCAGGTTAATATTGGTATGATAGTCCGATCCCCACGGTGCCATAAAATCCTGGCACCACACCCCCTGCAGGTTAGCTGGTAAGATTCCCGGGGCACGCGAGCTCCCCATCAGCAGGTAACGCCCGAATTGAAAGTAAAGCGTGATAAGTTGCGAATCATAGGCACCATCCTTCACGGCCTGCAATCGCTTGTCGGTAGGCATGTCGGCATTAACGCTTTTACCAAGGTCCAGCGAAACCCGGTTAAACAGGGATTGGTATTCCCGCGTATGCAACTTTTTTATGTTTTTGAACGTTTTGTTCCCCGATCTTTCGAGAATCTTGCTGCAAATGTCACCGGGATCTATGGAACGGTCGAAGTTCAATTTTTCCAGGTTGTAATCGGTGGCCGCCGTTACCAGCAGGGTCAGCTCGTTGGCATTCTCCACCACCAGCGCATTGTCCTCCGTACGAATCATACCCCCCTTGTTCACCGCTTTTAGACGGGCTTCAAACTTCATGTGTGCTCCCCCCGGACCCCGCAAAGCATCATCCGAGTCGACCACCTGTCCCGTCATGATCAGTCCATCACCTTCCGCCCTCGTTAACGCGTCTTTCTCCCGCGTCAAGCTTACCTTCAAGTTCAATGCCCCCTTTTTTGAGGCCTTTAGGTGAACAGCAACCAGGTTATCGGGCGCCGAAGCCAGTACCTCACGCGTGTAACCCACCCCATCCACCTCGTAAGTCACCCGACAAATGCCCGTGTTCAAGTCCAGTTCCCTCCGGTAATGGCTGCATGGGCTCTCTCCAAACTCGAGCCACAGGTCGCCCAACGTTTGGTAAGAGCGAACACGGGGCGGTGTACCCACCATGTGCTCTTCGGCCAGCGCGGTAGCCTCCAATATCTTGCCTTCAAGAATTAACCCCTGCACCTCTTTAAGGTGCTTCAAGGAAGCAGGATTATTGCTATTTATCGGTTTCCCGCTCCAGAGGCTCTCCTCGTTTAACTGAACGCGCTCGGTAGCCGTTTGCCCAAAAACCATGGCTCCCAGTCGCCCGTTACCCACCGGCAAGGCCTCGTTCCACCTGTCAGCGGGCTGCTCATACCAAAGGATCAACGAGGGATCCCCCTTCGGTTGCTGGCAACCAATCAGCAGTAACAAACAACAAAAAACAGCTATTCGTCTCATTATGTTACCTTTAAATTAATATCTGACGGCAATACTCCATGCAGGTCCTCACCTCCTTCACCGAAGTCGACCAGGGAACTACAGGGTATTCAAGCTCAATATCGCAATAGATGGGCCATCCCTGATCCCTTACAAGCTGTAGAACCTCTTTCAGGGGTGTTTCCCCTTGCCCCCATACTTGATTCTGATCCCTAACGGGGTTATCCCGCCCGGTTTTGTCTTTCAAATGCAGGCTAGCAATCCTATCGTGGTATTTACGAATGAAATCGGCCGGGTTAAGGCCAGTGGAACCAAAGTAGTGCCCCACGTCAAAGTTCAACATCACCGCGGGAGAATAAGCCAATTGCCGGTCAATGTCGAAACCGGATTCCGCGTACTGACCGTGGTTGTGAAGTATCGCGTACATCCCGTTGCGTTCTGCCGCGGGTCCCAGCATCTTCGCGTTTTCATCGCCCACCTCGGTAGTGATACCAATGGCTCCTAACGTTTTAGCTATTTTAAAAGAGTAGTCAAGCTCTTCATCGCTCGTCCCCGACAACCACTTCAATATATGGATATTCACCCCGGCGTCATTGAACTTTTTCCGAAGCCGCACGTATTTTTCAATCGTTTCCCCCGATTGTCTCCATTCATTCAGCGCATTGCTGTATTGCTCAATCGACCTTTTCTCCTCATCGGTGAAAGGTGCCTGTGCCGTAGCCCTTCGGCTTACCGTGTTAACAGGCGCACCCAGGTGCCTTTCCAAACCTGACCCCATCAACTCAATGGAACTTATACCCGCGTCAACACACGCTTTTAGCGTGGTGTCCACATCATCCCCTAAATCGCGAAAACTGTAGGTGATGCAACCAATTTGCACGCCGGCAAACTTAGAGTTGGGCAATGTACCGGTTCTAGGGGTTACCTCACCCACGTTTCTCACGCTCGAACAAGAATAACCCGTGCCGAGTATTGATGCGGCAGCTGCGGCAGCCGATGCTCCTAAAAAGTTTCTCCTCGATAGTTTCATAATTCTCTATTTAATATTCGTGACCTCGCGAGCCGATGTGAAAATCACTCAAAGGATTAAGATCAGGAGCGGGAGAAGGCACATAATAAACGCGATGCCCTTTTTCGCCCCATATACCTTGTAGCTTATCCGCGACCTGTTTGTCATATGGGTAATAGGTGCCTTTGCTGGGACCATAAACACCTAGCGACCCATTTTCGTACTGTATATACTTGTTCTTTCCCAAAATCGGGAGCCACCCTTTCCTCTTCGCTTCTAACGAAAGGAGGTGGTTTCGAGAACGATCGAAAACATTGCCATCGATAACGAAATTTATAGCTTTGTTATAATGATCCCACGATTTGATGTGTGCGGCTCCCCCCTTGTCGGGACGCTGGTATCCCCATCCGAAGCCGGAGAGGCGAAACAGGTTGTTTGTAACCCGTATGTTTTCCATCTGATATGATGTGGTGTCAACCGGCTGCGCCAAAAAGCTCTCAACGGAGTAGGTACATTTTTCAACGAGGTTATTGGTGTACGTTATATGGCTCATCAAAGTGGGATCGGTATCACCGCTTGGTACGTATTGATGGGTTATCCCCGCATCGTAGATCTGGTAGATATAACAATGATCTACCGTGAAATGGCTCCCGCCCCATATCTCCACCCCGTTCCCAAAACGCACGGGGGAGGAACGATCGGGAGAATCATATTGAATAGAACCTCCAATCCAACCTATCTCGCAGTTGGTAACCGTGATGTGGCCACGTTTACCACATCCCACCGCGTGTGATCCCCCGTATTTCAAACACAAATTGTCGATGGTCACGCTATCGGCCGGGGCATGCACGGAAAAAATATGGCCTTTGACCAGCAGCTCGATGGAGTGGAAACGGTCAGCAGGGTGCCCCTTGATGGAACATAAATAGATCCGTTTGGCTCCCGTGTAATCGTGGTAAAAATCCAGGTCTCGCTTTAAATCATGATAATCATTGAAGGGTTCACCCGTCTCGATATGCGACGTACTACCTGTTACGGGGTCTCTCTTTTTCATCACCTTGAAAGCACAGCTATCGCCATCGTTAAAAACGAGCGTCCCAACATCATACATCAACTCCTGATTGTACATGTACACGTTAGGTGCATCCGTCTTTAACCATCTGCCACTTTTTGCCGCATCACACGGAGAACCGTATATCTTGGGTTTTTCTCCCTCCCCGTAAGCGGCATAGGTAACCCCTTTTTGCGCTATCACGTTTCCACGCCAACAGTCACCCCTTCGAAACAGGACGAAATCTCCCGGCTCAAGCGCAAGCGAGTTGAGCTTAGTGATCGTTTTAATCGGCGTTTCCGGAGAGATTCCACTCCAGGAGTCATCCCCTTCCATCGACAGGTAATAGGCGGGACCTGTAGGCTGTAGATCGGCCGTGGAATGAATAATCCTATTTTTCAACATTTCGGCCTCCCTGTCCAGTTGATCCAGGAACGACTCCGTTTGCTTGTAAGTCATCACCGTTGATTGGCATGAGGTTATCAGCAAACAGGCTACAAAACAAGAGATCCTACTCTTCATGGAAAATTCTCTAATGGTATCCCATTATTAATCACACCACTAAAGTACCGTAATGCGACGAAATAAAAAAACAAAACAGGGTATTTTTTCAAGCTGATTAAATGAAAGGTTCACTAAAGTTAGACTATTTCTCGCCACGGAATAGTACAAGTGAACTTGCCCTCTGCTCGTTTGGCTTAACGAAATAGTTCACTAAAGTTAGACTATTTCTCGCCACGGAATAGTACAAGTAAACTTGCCCTCTGCTCGTTTGGCTTAACGAAATAGTTCACTAAAGTTAGACTATTTCTCGCCACGGAATAGTCCAAGTGAACTTGCCCTCTGCTCGTTTGGCTTAACGAAATAGTTCATTAAAAGCAGTCACCATAAGTCAGCGAATAGTGTGAAGCTACCCCCTTCATCGCTTCTATCGTTAAAATTTCATTACCTTTGTTGGAAAAGCATGTGTAAACCTCACCTGGTAAAAGGACAAAAAAACAAACAATATGAGAAAAAAGAGCCTACTGTTTATCTTCCTCGCTTTGTCGGTAGCACTGAACGCCCAAGTCAAAAACGTGATTATTGACGCGGATACCGACAACGAACTGGATGATCTTCCTTCCACATCCACCGTCCTGCAAAACATCGTCGTGTACGAGGATCCGCGATTCTACGCCACCTTCCCCTCCATCGCGAAGAGCGATGACGGGTTTATCGTGGCATTTCGCCGGGCCCCCAACAGAACCGGGTTCGGGGAAGGGTACAACACCCATATAGACCCCAACAGCTACCTGGTGATGGTCCGTTCAACAGACGGTATCCATTGGACGAAGGAGCCGGAACTCATCCACGCGCACCCCTTCGGCGGATCACAAGACCCCTGCCTATTGCGGTTGCGGGATGGCACCTTGCTCTGCACCAGTTACGGCTGGGCCGTGGTGAGAGGAGATGCCGTGGCAAATATGAAGCAGCCTGTTTATGACCAGGGAGGCAGCGTGGCTCTTGGAGGCTATATTTTACGCTCCTTTGATGACGGGAGAACATGGGAAGGACCCATTTATCCCCCTCCCGTAAATGGCACGATCTATCACGACGCGCTGGGGAACCTCATGCCCGCGTACAACAGGGGTGCCCTCTATGAAAGCGAAAGCGGACGTATCTTTTGGGTGGTAGCCCGCATGGATGATGACCCGCTTACCAAAACATCCAACCACCTGTTATACTCCGATGACCAAGGTTCCACCTGGCACTACTCGGCCGTGGTCGCGCAACACGACACCCTGGCGTTTAACGAGGCGTCAGTCTATGAAACCCCTAAAGGCGACCTGGTCGCGTTTATACGGACGGAGTCTGCCGATCCCCAAGCCCACATAGCCCGTTCGACGGATGGAGGCAAGACCTTCACCTGTGAATCGATGGGTTTCTATGGACATCCGTTGGCCGCCGTGAGGCTTCCGGATAACCGGGTGTTCCTCACCTATGGCTACCGCAGGAATCCCTGTGGCATCCGAGCGAGAATACTGAACGCGGAATGCACCGACTTTGCCACGGCCAAGGAGATCGTACTTCGAGACGATAACGGACCGGGAACCGACGTGGGCTATTCATGGCCAGTTGTGCTCGACGAAGAGAGGGTACTGGTGGTTTACTACATCACGAGAGAAAACGGGATACGCTACATCGGTGGAACCATTGTCGAACTTTAGACGCCACAAGAGGATGAGAAAAACCCTTGCGATTATAATCTTTTTGCCGCTTCTCGGGTGCAAGGCACCGGCAACGATGCCGGAATCAAGAAACCACATCGTATCAACCGATAGGGATACGCAAGAGCTATATCTGAACAACGCTCCGGGAAAAAAGATGATCCTGGATGTCGACATGTGCACGGACGTGGACGATGTATGCGCTGTAAGGATTGCCACCGCGTTTGACGATGAGGGCATTATCGATTTACAGGGCGTAGCCTTCTCGGTAGTCGGGGAAAACAACCTGGAAGCGTTACGTGGATTCCTTCTGTATGAAGGGAAACCCGATGTGCTCATCGGGAAAAGCTCGGTAGATAACATCCCGGACACGTCGCCCTACTGGGAGTTGATGCAGGAGTACAGCGATGGCGAAGTGAACGCGTACGACGCGGTGAAAATGTATCGGAAGATATTGGCTGAAAGCGACACGCCGGTAGACATCGTGACCACCGGGTACGTGACCAACCTGGAAATGCTACTAAAAAGTGAACGTGATGAATATTCAGCGTTAACGGGCATCGAGTTGGTGGAAGCAAAGTGCGGACAGCTCTATATCGTGGGTGGTTCCTACCCGGAGGGTAGGGACAACAACTTCTTCTTTGCCGAAGAGGCCAGAACGGCCATCGACCACGTGAGTAGATACTGGCCCTACCCGATACTATTCTTCACGAACGATGTCGGTGGGAAATTGAGGTGCGGTGCTCAACTGCAAGCCCTGGACAAGAGGAAAAACGATATAGTCACCCGGTCGTTGATCGCGTTCGGCACGGAAACCGGTCGCCACGCGTGGGATCCATTCGGGGTATGGGCGGGAGGACTCGCCCTGGGTGAAGCCACCAAACTGGGAACCAAACGAATAAACGTGGAGATAAACCCCGAAACCGGCTACAACAAGTTTACCAACGCTCCCAATGGACAACACTTCATGGTCTACCGGTTATCCGATGATGATAACTATTACAACACCATGATGGATAGTTGGCTGATCAAAAAGGCGAAACTATAACGCTCCGGTTGTATAACGGGTATAACATCGCTGGTAGCTGTACATATCGTTCCGAGATTTCGTTGATAAACTCAGCTAAAATTCACTCTCCTGACCACAAAACAGGCCGAAATTTTTGATTACAATCAAAGAAATAGGCCTATATTTTTGATTACGATAAAAATATTCGGCATAAAATCGATATTTGATGAGGTTTTTGCATCAAGCAACAAAAAACAGTTACTACCTCAGAAAAAACTTTACATTCCGTTTTGTTGATTGGAAAAAACAGACTATATTTGTAACCATTGTGTAAGGATATGCAACATGGTTATGAGTAAATATTTATCATTATCTGAAACCGCTGAATTGCTTGGTAAAAGCAAAGAGACGCTTCGCAGATGGGATCGTGAAGGTAAGCTTCCCGCCGTTCGTGAGCCAATGAGTAACTATCGGATGTACCCGAAATCACAAATCGAAGATATCTTCTCAGATTTCTTTAATACACAAACGGTTAAGGAGGTTGTTGACAACTATACCAAACCAGCACGAGAATACAAAGTTCTTGAGCTTTTCGCCGGAGCGGGCGGCTTGGCCATAGGTTTAGAAAATGCTGGCCTAAAGTGCGTTGCATTGAATGAAATTGATAAGTTTGCCTGCCAAACGTTACGAAGAAACCGGCCGAATTGGAACATCCTGGAAGGAGACATCAAGGAGTTCGACTTTTCAAACTATAAGAACAAGGTAGAAGTAGTAACGGGAGGATTTCCCTGTCAAGCCTTTAGTTACGCGGGAAAAAAGTTGGGATTCGCAGATGCCCGAGGCACTCTGTTTTATGAATTCGCCAGGGTCGTAACAGAGGTAAACCCGCTTATCTGCGTAGGTGAGAACGTGAGGGGCTTGCTCAGTCACGATAACGGAAGAACCTTGCAAGGCATGATTTCCATATTAAACGAGATTGGCTATAACGTGGCTCCTGTTCAAGTACTTAAGGCCATTAATTACAAAGTTCCTCAAAAAAGAGAACGATTAATCTTAGTGGGTATACGAAAAGATATTAAAAACGTGGAATACGAATACCCTAAACCTTATAGGCGAATATACAACCTACGTGATGCACTCAAGAAGGGAGACCTATACGATAGTGATGTACCCAAATCGGATGGAGCAACCTACCCTAAGCGTAAAAAGGAGATTCTTAGCATGGTACCGCCCAAAGGGTACTGGCGTGATCTCCCTGTTGATGTCCAAAAAGAGTATTTAGCTGGCAGTTACTACTTGGGAGGAGGAAAAACGGGAATGGCTCGACGAATAGGCTGGGATGAGCCCTGTTTGACTCTAACTTGCAGTCCGGCTCAAAAACAAACAGAAAGATGTCACCCCGATGAAACGCGTCCATTCACTGTTCGTGAATACGCTCGTATTCAAACCTTTCCGGACGAGTGGGTATTCGAGGGTTCAATGGCTCAACAGTATAAGCAAATTGGGAATGCAGTACCAGTGAACCTGGGTCGAGAGATAGGGTATTCTATAGTCAGCTTTTTAAACAAATATTACGAAACCCAAGAAAAGCCTGCTGAGCTATTGGAAGAAGCTCATGTAGGATAAATCAATGCAACTTCATTCACGTTTGGAATTTTTCTTGAATCTCTTTCGTTAATGCAGCTATGGTGTTTTGAAGCACACCCCTACCGTCAACTTCAAGTGCTACATCGCCAAAGGCATTGATTAACTCAAAATAAAAATCTTCCTTCCCTGTCAGTCTGTGCCAAAAATCCTTACCAACATAGACTGGGTATTTTTCAGAAATTTTTTTATAGTGAGAGCTCAAATCTTCCTCCGTTCCATATATAACCCCTACGATTAGATCGTTAATTCCAACATTCAGGTTATTGGTTCTCGCAAGGTTTCTAACCCCGTTGAAATGATTAAATATAGTGGTAACATCATCATAGTTAATCGTGTTAGGACCTGCTTTAAGTTGACAATACTTTTTCCTCTCATCCACAGCGTCTATAAATTCAATGTCAATCCCCTCCGTAGTAGAGCCTATAGCATCAGACAGGGCACTTGTTAACATTTGAATTTTCATCCCAAATGATGTGGTAATTGACGATCCCAATACCCTAGGCAGAACTAAGGCTTTCGCAATGCTTTCCGGATTATCATTACCCTCTAAAAAATTAGCCAAATACTTGAACAGAAACGGATTTACATTATATTCGGATAGATTACCAGCTTTAACGCAACCCCTTTCAATGTGAGTTTGAACGATTTCTTTACGAAAAAAACGTTTGGCTTTATCTAACAATTCATCCCTATCAACTTTACCCATAAGCGGTTTACTTTTAAAAGAACAAGGCAAAGTTAAGAAAACTATTTATAAAAGCGTGAATCCGAGTACTATTTGATGTTTTTTGAAGATTAAGAAGAATTGTCGACTTTTTTATTTAAGTTTGCGCTTTAAAAAAATGTTTGAAGCAATTTTACATTTAATTCGCGTTTTAATAAATGCTTGAGAAATATTTCACTTAACTTTCGCGAGTTTAGATTTGAAAGCAAGAGAGACTCAAACAGAAACGTTAAGATTTTCTATAACCCTATAACGAAAAGTATTCAATGTTCAAAAGTCACCCTAAAGGTTTATTGGCCGCCGCCCTATCGAATATGGGCGAACGTTTTGGCTACTACATCATGAACGCCGTACTGGTACTGTTCTTATGTTCTAAGTTCGGGTTGAGCGAACCCCAAAGCGGCTTAATCTACGCTATTTTCTATACCCTGATCTACGTGCTGAGCCTGCCGGGCGGGTACATTGCCGACAAGAGGCAGGATTACAAGGGAGTGATCACCTCGGGGCTGTTCATCATGGCCATCGGGTACGCGTTGCTTGCGATACCCATTACCAGCACCTCCACGAACCTCGCTTGGCTGCTGCCGTTCACCTGTGTTTCACTGTTAATTATCGCGCTGGGAAACGGGTTTTTCAAAGGCAACCTGCAAGCTATCGTTGGTCAGATGTACGACGACTTTGAGGCAGAAGCCGCGAAAAAGGGTCCCGAAGCGCTTAAAGAGGCGCAAGACAAAAGAGACGCGGGCTTTCAGATTTTCTACGTCTTTATCAACATCGGTGCCCTGGCTGCCCCGTTTATCGCTCCCTTGCTTCGGAGCTGGTGGCTGGGCATGAACGATTTAACGTACAATGCTGCCCTCCCCGAACTTTGCCACAAGTTCATCAACAGTGGCGGCAACCTGGTAGGACAAGATATGTTGAATATCACCAGCCTGGTCAAAGAGGTGGGTGGCACGGTGGTGAACATGGAGTTCTGCCAAAGCTACTTGCAGATATTCAATGAAGGAATCCACTACTCGTTCATTGCATCGGTACTGATGATGCTGGTATCGGCAACTATCTTCCTGGTATCCAAGAAGCAATTTCCAACCCCGGTTAAAAAGGCGGATGCCGAAGTGGTTCAATACACGGCAGAAGAGAAAGCCGCCATGGCTAAAGAGATCAAGCAACGTATGTACGCGCTTTTCGCGGTATTGGGGGTGGTGGTATTCTTCTGGTTCTCGTTCCACCAAAACGGGCAGTCACTCTCGTTCTTCGCACGCGACTTCGTGGTAACGGCAACCATTCCACCCGAAATATGGCAGGCGGTAAACCCGTTTTTCGTGATCACCCTGACCCCGATTATCATCGCCCTTTTTGCTTTCCTGGCAAGAAGGGGGAAGAAAGTCTCCACGCCGCGTAAAATTGCCATCGGTATGGGCATTGCCGCCCTGGCGTACATCTTCCTGATGATCTATTCGGGGCAAAAGGGATATCCTTCGGCCTTGGATTTCAAGTCACTGGATGTAGGCGTTCAGAACGCCATGAAAGCTGGCCCGTGGGTACTTATAGTTACTTACTTCTTCCTTACCGTGGCCGAACTGTTTATCTCCCCGCTGGGCATATCTTTCGTGACAAAAGTGGCACCGAAACACCTGCTGGGACTTTGCCAGGGACTCTGGCTGGGCGCCACCGCGCTGGGTAACCTCTTGATATGGATTGGCCCGCTCATGTACAACGCGATGCCGCTGTGGCAGTGCTGGCTGGTATTCGCCGTGGTATGCTTCATCTCTATGGGGGTTATGTTCGGTATGGTAAAGTGGCTGGAGAGAATCACCGGTGATGACTAACCGTTAACAATGTGCAACGAAACCCAATAAAACAAAACTTGCTTTGGGCTAACAAAGTGAGAAAGAGGAACAACCCTTTTTCTCACTTTTTTTATCGCATCACCCTACTAAGCAAGAATATCAACGATTTAAATCCAATTGATGCACGTTATTATTCGGTATCAGCACATTCCCCAACATCCACCAATACAAAAGTTTTCATTAACTTTGCTTGCCTGCATATGTAGCATGCTCAAAAATCAGTCAAACAACTATGAACTCATCCCTGCTCCCTTTCGTACACCTGCATGTACACTCCCAATACTCCACGCTAGATGGCCAGGCAAGCATCGAGGGCCTGATCGACAAAGCCTGGTCGGATGGCATGAGGGCCATCGCGCTCACCGACCATGGGGCCATGTACGGGATCAAGAAGTTTTACAACTACGCGAAGCAGAAAAATGCGCCTTTCCACGCGGAGATAAAGCGACTTGCAAAAGAGATAGAGGCGCTGGAAGGTAATGGGGAGGCGGAAGAGAAGGTGGCCCCGCTAAAGGAACAACTGAAAGGTGAACAAGGAAAAATCTTTAAACCGATACTGGGGTGCGAATGCTACGTGGCGCGAAACGACCGTTTCACGAAGACTGACAAAGAAGATGGCGGCGGCTGGCACCTTATCGTGCTGGCTAAAAACCTGCAAGGATACAAGAACTTGATCAAAATGGTATCGAAAAGCTGGACCGAGGGGCACTACTACCGCCCCCGGATCGACAAAGAGTTGCTGGAGCAGTACCGGGAAGGACTCATCATATCGAGTGCCTGTCTCGGGGGCGAAATTCCCCAGAAAATACTTAACAACCAAATCGAAGATGCCGAGGAGACCGTGCACTGGTACAAGGAGCTGTTCGGTGATGATTTCTACCTGGAACTACAGCGCCATCAAACAGACCGGCCAGACGCCGACACCACCACCTACGCCAAACAGGTGATGGTGAACAGAGAGCTGATAAGAATGGCCGAAAAATATAACGTCAAGTTGATCGCGACCAACGATGTCCATTTCGAGAACGAAGAGGACGCCGATGCGCACGACCGGTTGATATGCCTCAGCACCAGTAGAGACCTGGATGACCCCGATCGGATGCGCTACACGAAACAGGAGTGGCTAAAAACCACGGCGGAGATGAATCGCGTCTTCGCGGATATCCCAGAAGCGCTCACCAATACCCTCGAGATAGCCGATAAGGTAGAATTTTACTCCATTGACCAGCCGCCCCTGATGCCGTTTTACCCCATCGACCCCAAATTTGGAACCGAAGAAGGGTACAGACTGCAATTCAGCGAGCAGGACTTGATCGAAGAGTTCGGGGAGAAAACGTTCCACCGACTGGGCGATTACGATAAGGTGTTGCGTGTCAAGCTTGAGGCCGACTACCTGAAGCACCTGACCATACTGGGGGCCGAAAAAAGATATGGGGTTCCCCTTACGAACGAGATCTTGGAGCGGCTACAATTTGAGCTGGATACCATAAAAAACATGGGATACCCCGGGTACTTCCTGATCGTGCAAGACCTGATAAACGCCGCCCGCGAGATGGATGTGGCCGTTGGTCCCGGCAGGGGATCCGCGGCTGGTTCAGCCGTAGCTTACTGCCTTCGGATTACCGATATAGACCCCTTGAAATACAACCTGCTGTTCGAGCGCTTCCTCAACCCCGACCGTATCTCGATGCCCGATATTGATATCGACTTCGATGACGAGGGAAGGGGTAAGGTGCTGCGCTGGGTGACTCAAAAGTACGGGAGCGAAAAGGTGGCACACATCATCACCTACGGCACCATGGCCGCCAAATCGTCCATACGTGACGTGGCACGGGTACATAAGCTACCCCTTGCCGAATCGGACCGATTGGCCAAGCTGGTACCCGACCGGGCGCCCGATGGGAAAAGGATCACGCTGAAAGAGGCGATAGAGCTGGTACCTGAGCTGAAAGAGGCGGCCAACAGCAGCGACCCCCTGGTGCGGGACACCTTGCGCTTCGCCGACATGTTGGAGGGAAACGTGCGTAGCACCGGCGTACACGCGTGCGGGGTAATCATCGGGCAGAGCGACATCTCGGATGTAGTACCCATCAGTACCGCGGAGGACAAGGAGACCAAGGAGAGGCTGCTGGTCACCCAGTACGAAGGATCGGCCATCGAGGAGACGGGGTTGATCAAGATGGACTTCCTGGGACTCAAGACGCTCTCTATCATCAAAGATGCGCTGGTCAACGTGGAGATCAACCGGGGTGTCAAAATCGATATCGACACCATCGATATGGAAGACGAGAAGACCTACCGCCTCTACTGCAACGGGCAAACCACCGGTACTTTCCAGTTCGAGTCGGCCGGCATGCAGAAATACCTCAAGGAGCTACAGCCAAGCAAGTTCGAGGACCTGATCGCGATGAACGCGCTATACCGTCCCGGGCCTATGGACTACATCCCATCGTTCATCGCGCGCAAGCATGGTAAAGAGCCCATCAGCTACGATATCCCCATCATGGAGAAGCATCTGAGCGAAACCTACGGCATCACCGTGTATCAAGAGCAGGTGATGTTGCTCGCGAGGCTGCTGGCGAATTTCTCGAGGGGCGAATCGGACACGCTGCGCAAGGCCATGGGCAAGAAGAGGTCGGAAGAGATGGTGCCGCTAAAGAAAAAATTCTTGAAGGGGGGGATGAAGAACGGGTACGACGAGAAGGTACTGAACAAGATATGGGCCGACTGGGAGAAATTCGCGCAGTACGCGTTTAACAAGTCGCACGCCACCTGCTACTCGTGGGTCGCCTACCAAACCGCCTGGCTAAAGGCCAACTACCCATCGGAGTACATGGCCGCGGTGCTCTCCAACAACCTCAACAACATCACCGAGATCACCAAATTCATGGATGAGTGCAAAGCAATGGGAATCAACGTGCTAAGTCCCGACGTAAACGAGTCGCTCTTGAAGTTCTCGGTCAACCCTAAGGGCGATATCCGCTTCGGGATGGCCGGTATAAAAAACATGGGACAAGCGGCCGTCACCGAAATTGTCGACGAGCGATCCAAAAACGGTCCGTTCAAGGATGTCTTTGACTTCGTGGAGCGGGTAAACCTGTCCATTTGCACCAAAAAGAATATCGAGGCATTGGCGTTGGCCGGCGCGTTCGACTCCCTACCAGGTATTAGCCGGGAGCAGTTCTTCGCGACAGACAACAAGGGAGAGCTGTTCCTCGACACGCTCATCCGTTACGGCAACATGTTCCAACAAGACAAGATGGAGTCGATGGCCTCCCTGTTCGGCGATGACTTCTCGAACCATATCGCGCAACCCAAGCCCCCACATGCCGAACGGTGGTCTGACCTTGAAAGGCTGAACAAAGAGCGGGAGCTGATTGGCATCTACCTGTCGGCCCATCCACTGGACGAGTATGGCTTTATCCTCAAGCACGTATGCAACACCGACTCGCTGAAGCTACAAGACCTAGCCCCCCTGAATGGCAAAAGGATCTCCTTCGGGGGTATCGTCACCACGGTACGTGAGGGGCAAACCCAACGGGGATCCCCCTATACCATCTTCAAGGTAGAGGACTACATGGGCAGCTACGAACTGGCCCTGTTCGGGGAAGATAGCGTGAACTACGGCAAATTCGCCCGCCCGGGGTTATCGATCTACGTGGAGGGGAACGTGCAACCCAAGCGATACCGAAAAGATGAGTTAGAGATGAAGGTATCCTCGATCAGGCTCCTATCGGAAGCGAAGGAGCAGCTGGTCACGAAAATCACCCTGCGTGTACCTCTATCCGAGCTGAACGACAGCACCGTGACCGAATTATCCAACCTGGTGAAAAACAATTCCGGCCATTCGTTGTTATATTTCCACGTCGTGGATGAGAAGGGCGGCACAAGTGTCAACCTCTTCGCGAGACAAGAGAGGGTACTGGTAGATAAGCGCTTCATCGACCACTTGACAAACTACTTACAAATGGATTTCACCATTAACTAATCATAAAAAACAATAGCGTATGACACTGCAAATTACAGATGCGACCTTAGACGAGGTGTTACAGACTGACAAGCTGGTACTGATTGACTTCTGGGCGGAATGGTGCGGCCCCTGCAAAATGATTGGCCCCATCATCGATGAGATAGGGAAAGAGTACCAAGACAAGGTGGTGGTAGGCAAGGTGGACGTGGATAATAATGACGAGACCACGGCCAAGTACCGTATCCGCAACATACCTACCGTCCTTTTTATCCGGAACGGGGAAGTGGTAGACAAAGTAGTGGGTGCCGCGGCCAAATCAATGTTTACCGAAAAAATCGACAAGCTGCTTTAAACGAACTTCTCTCGGTTCTGCAGGTTTAAAAAACCTACCATTAACCACACTACGCTGCCCACGAGCAGGAATACCCTGCTCTTGAGCAGCGTATTTTGCCATATAATGGGATGCGCGTTAGACGGCATGGAAAAAGGGTTCAGAAAGGGATTCCAAAACGAGGATGCGTTCTCGCCTTGGCCTATGAAACTAAAGGCGAGAAGACCCAAAATAATCATGATTACCGCGGTACCGTTACCGCTCCGCGTGATGGTGGAGAACATGAAAGCCAGGTTGCCGAAAAACAACATCGGGAAAATCAACTGGGCTGCCATCTCGAAGGGATTCACCGGGTAGAGCAGTACACGGGCGATATAGGCGAAAACGACCAAGATGACGTAGTTCGCCACGTAAACCATCAACAACCGTGCGCCCCACACCTTGAAGCGGTAGTTGGGAATCCCGAAGATTATCTCGAGGATCCGGTTGTCTTCATCGTTTTGAATACCGAAAACGACCGGGTAAAAAATAAGCAGCAGGCAGGGAAAGAGCAACAGGGTGTAGATGTAGCCCTCGTTGATCTCCCCACGATTCCACGCCCGCTGGAACATGAAGAACGCGAAGAAACCAAAAGCGGCCAGAAGGAACCAGATGAATTTCCCGCCGAATATAATCTTCAGGTTATACCGTGCTACACGGGCTACCAGCCCCACGTTGTTTTTAAAGCCCATCGCGCTACATATTTTTCAACAAACATAAATAGGCGTCCTCCAGGTTCGCCTCTGCCGCCACTGCATTTGGTCGCGGTTGCTCAACAGAGATATACCGCACCTGTATCTGGTCGCCATCTTGAATATTGTGTACCACCAACGACTTGTCGAGCTCCTCGAACGCCTCTTTATCGATCAGGAACTGCCAAACCTTACCTTCTGCCATACCGACCATCTCCTCGGGTCCACCGAAATACTTCAACTCTCCCTTATCAACCACCACCACCTGGTTGCAGGAGCTGGAGATATCCTCGATGATGTGCGTTGAGAAAATAACGATGCGATCTTTGCTCAGCTCGACCAGCAGGTTACGGAAACGGATGCGCTCCCGCGGGTCAAGGCCGGCCGTTGGCTCATCAACCACCAAGATGCGCGGCAGATGTAGCAGGATAAGGGCAATCCCTATCCGCTGCTTCATCCCGCCCGAGAAAGAACCTATCTTATGGTCCTTACGCTCATGCATATGCACCGCGTTCAACACGTACTCAATCCGCTCTTCACGCACCTCTCGATCGATCAACCCTTTCATTATCGCCTGGTAATCCAAGAACTCCCACGCGGTCATGTTCTCGTACATGCCGAACTCCTGTGGGAGGTAGCCGATCAAGCTCTGCAGCTCCTCCCGGTGCTTACGGGTATCTAACCCGTTAATCCAGATGGTACCGTAGCTCTGGTCCAAGATGCCCGTAATGATACGCATAAGGGTCGATTTCCCCGCCCCGTTAGGTCCCAACAGTCCAAACATGCCCGTCTTAATTTCGAACGAAACACTACGCAACGCCTTGAAGGGACGGCGGCGCTTGCCAATCAACGGGATGCTCATGACCAAGCGGAAGTAGACGCGCTTCAATCGTGCACGGCGACCCGTAACGCGCTCGATGTTGATGTTCCTGTCGTAGATATAGTGGGAGGTCACGTAAATGGCGATCACAATCCCCCATATCGCACCAATCACCAATACCATCGCGAGGTTGTCCAACATCCTGTACAGCCCTACCAAGACCAACAGAGGTAGCGTCCAGAAGATTATTCGGTTCGCGTAGCGCACCGCCTTGCTCCCCTCGAACCGCCCATAGAGGTAACCCCGTACCTTGCGCCACAAAAACAGGGTCGCACCGTACATGACAAAAGAGAACAGGAAACCCCACAGCTTACTATCGAGATAGAAGTAGGTGAAGTAGAGACCGAAGCCCCACAGGATAAAGAGCCAGGAGGAGCTAACGAAATCCTTCCACGAGCGGAACTCCCCGCTAAGGCCCAATCGACGACGTATGTTCAAGCCACTGTTCCATTCACGGACAAAACGGCCTGCCCGGTCGTATATTTTCACCAAGCTGCGCACCACGATACGGATCTCTTCATCCGTGTCCACCACGTCGGCTTTTGCACGCCGCAAGCTGGTCTGCATAAAGTAAGTTACTCCCGGTATTAACACCGCGAGCAGCGTAATATATACCAGCTGGTATGTCGTGCCGTGGACGTACAGGTAGATAAGAACCGCTCCAACAATAAAGAGCAGGAGATGCCATACTTTGGTTTTAAGTGGCAACGTCCGGTACCAGGTCAACGCGTTCTCCAACCCCATATTCACGGTCGGGATAATCACGAGCGTCAGCAGGGTTGAAAACGCGAGTCCCCCGATCACCGTGATGGCAAACGGGGCGCCAATGGCACCGGCGTACTCCGAATCACCCATCGCCAACGGGAGCATGGCGATGATGGTCGTGGTCGCCGTGATCAAAATAGGACGAAGGCGCGATAGCCCGGCGGTCATCAGCGCACGCTCACGCCGGAAACCCCTCTGCCGAAGAATATTCGAGTAGTCAATCAAGATGATCCCGTTATTCACCACCACCCCTATCAGGATGAGAAAGCCCATCAGCGTGTTCGCGTTCATCAAGCTGTTGCCCGTGAGAATCAACGCGAGCAACGATCCGATGGCTGCCAAGGGGATAGAAAAAAGCATAACCAAGGGGGTAGTGACCGACTCGAATACCATGGCCAGGATCATGAAGATAAGCAAGAAAGCAGCCAGGATGAGGAATTTGAAGTCACCGAACTCATCCTCTTCGTGTACCACCTCGATGGCCACCCCCGCCGGCAGGTTATAGTTGGCGATCAGCTGATCCATGTCAGCACGATACCCCTCGAGCAGGCTCTTGGAGCGGGTGATGCTTGGAGAGAAGCTGTAATAGACCGTGAGCTCCTTATCCTGGTTAACCCGAAGAATGCGGGAACGACCAAACCCCTTGTTGATCGTCGCGATATCCTGCAGGTTGTGTAATCCTCCGCTCGCGTTCGCGATCTGCACCGCTTTCAAGTCATCTATCGTTTTTTGTCGTCGTTGCTCTTCCTCCTCCTCTTGGGGCATCCTATCCCGTATGATGATATCATACGACTCGTTACCCACCTTGAAGGTGGTACCCGAGGAGAACTCCGTGTTCAACTCCGACAACCCGGTCGTGATGTTGCCGCGGGTAATGCCGTAGTTGGTCAGCAGTATCTGTTCGAAGCCGAGCAGCACCTCGGGCTGCCGGCGCGTGAAGGAGACGCGGGCGCTCTGAATATACTCCTGTTGTTCAACCTGGTACTGCACATCCTCGGCCACCACCTGCATCATCTCGTAATCGGAACCCTTGATGACGATCCGCTCCTGGTTATCGCCAATACCCAACAGGCTCATGAAGTTACCCATCCCGCTGAGGGCTCCACCGCTCTGTCCTCCGCCAGTAGCATCAGACACGTAGATATTCGCACCGCCCACATCGGGCAACAGCGCCTGCACTTCCGACTTTATCTCGGTTATCTTCCGCTTCCCGATCTTCTGGTAATCCTCCTGCAAAATCAGCGTAAGGGCGGCCTCCTCCTCGTTCACACGAACCACCAGGTCTTTCTTCTCCGCTATCCCCTCTAGTCGTTCCTCCAACACCCTCACCACGTTGTCCGTGCTTTCGAGCGTGCTCCCGGTCGGCATGGTCACGTAGATGTTGAACCGGTCGGCGTCTACTTCCCGCTTCTGCGTGGTGGAGGTGGATAGCGCGATCAGCAAGGTCACGATCAACAAGGCGAGAGATCCGAAAATGGTTACCCCGGGGTACCGCATGCAGGTCTTTAACAGGACGAGGTAGACCTGGATGGGCCGTTGCGAGAGAGATATCTTCTCGTAAAAAATGGTTCGCCCTTTTTTGCTCTCCAGCACGAAGTAAGCAGCCATGGGGACAAACAACAAGGCGACGGCCAACGAGATAACAAGCGTGGAGACAATGGAGACGCCAATATGCGAACCCATGAGCTTGAGCAGGAAGTTATCGGAAAAGAGGAAAGGAAGGAAGATAGCCGCCGTGGTGAACGTGGCGGCGACAATGGAACGCCACACCTCTTTGGTTCCTTGGGTCACCGACAGATCGGAACGTAGGCCAGTCCCGGAGAGGCGGTAAATATTCTCCAACACGACGATGCTGTTATCCAGCAACATTCCCACCGCCAAAGCCATCCCTATCAGCGTGAGGCTGTTGACTGTTATGCCGGCAACGTAAAAAATATTAAACGCCGTGAAGATCGAGATCGGCATGGCCAACGCGATCAAGAGCACCAAGCGCACATTTTTCAAGAAGAACCAGAGCACGATCACGGCCAACAGCCCGCCCGTTATAGCCAACTGGATAATCTGGTTGATGTTGTTTTCCATCGTCTCGGCCGTGTTGGAATCGACCACGATCTCCACGTCATACGGTTCCAACCGGCCGTTCAGCTGATCGATCACCTCCTGCGTCCGATGCGAGAGGTCGATCAGGTTAGCCTGCGCATCACTGACCAGTGACACCGAGATGGACTCCTTTCCATTCACGCGGCTGTAGGATGTCTCCTCTTTCAGGTCGAAGAAAAGGGTCGCCACGTCCTTCAAGAAAATAGGGCCGGGAGCGACCACCAGGTTCTCTAAGTCAGACACCTTGGTGTAGGACGAACTAACGTGAACGAAGTAGTGGTGGTGCGTCTCGGTGGCGGTACCCACGAACACCTTTTCACGGGCATTGGCACTGAGCAGGTTACTCACCCGGGAAGGAGTGAGGTTCAACGCCTTGCATGCCTCTCTGTCCAGCTGCACCTCGATGGCCCGCTCGCGTCCCCCGTACACCTGCACCGCGGCGATCCCGTCGATGTTTCCCAGTTCGTCCGTCACCTCCTCGTCCACGATGTTGCGTATCCGGTCGACCCCCCCGGTACCACGTACCTGCAGCGTCATAAAGGTGTTGCTCATCATGGAAACGTCCATCTTCTGCACGCTTACGTTGAAGCCGTCCGGGAGAGACGCGGAAACCTCTTTCATCTTCTCCTCCAACCTCAACGAAGTGGTCTTGAAGTTGACGTTGCTTTTAAAGTCGATGCGTATGGAGGACTGACGGCTGCTAATCTCCGATTGGATCTGATCCACACCGCCCACGGAGCTGATCGCACCCTCCAGGGGGATGATCACCTCCGACTCCACGTACGACGGGTCCATATCCTGTGTCGAGCGGACGGAGACGAACAGCACCGGCAGCTCCGCGTTGGGGAGCAGCTCTACCGGCAGTTGCTTATACGACACGTACCCCAAAAGGGTGGTCGCGATAAACAGCATGCTAATCGTTACCCGTTTATTTAAAAGAAAGCTCATCCTTCTCTTTTTCTCATTCTTTTGTAGCACCCCGTTTCATCACCCGATGTTTCATCTGTTCAAAAAGGGAGTAGAGGCAAGGGATCACCACCAAGCTCATCAGCGTTGAGGTAACGAGCCCACCAATCACCGCCACCGCCATGGAAGAACGCATGGCCGCTCCCTCTCCAAAGCGGAACGTCATCGGCAGCAACACCAATATGGTCGTGAGGCTGGTCATGATAATGGGGCGCACACGCTGCTGCCCCGCTAGCACGATAGCCTCGGTGAGGTTCATCGTTACCTTCAACTGGTTCATGCGCCCCACCAGGAGGATGGAGTTATTGATCGCTATCCCCGCCAGCATGATGACACCCATCGCCCCCATGATATTAAGCGGGGTACCTGTTATTAGAAAGATCATAACGGCACCCACCAAACCAAACGGAACGGTCAGCAGTATCGTGAACGGGTGCAACAGCGATTCGTATTGTGAAGCCAGGACCATGTAAACCAGCACAACGGAGAGCAGCAACGCGAAAATCAGGCTCTCCATCGACTCCGCGCGCTTCTCCTCTTGCCCGGTAACCGTTATGGAGTAGTTGGTGGGGAGATCGATGTCCGCGACCGCCGTGCGAATCTCCTGCGCCACCTTGTCAAGCGATCGCTCCGAGTCCATATCGGCAAGTATCTTGTTGACCCGCACCTGGTTGCGGCGGAAGACCTCTTTAGGCGCTCGCGAACTGGTGATGGTGGCGATCTCGGCCAACCGGAACTCCTGGTTTCCACTGGTAATCAACAAGTTCCCCAGTTCATTCGCGGTGATGTCGGGCACCTTGATAAGGATATCGCGCATCTCGCCCTTGAAATCCATCTTGCCGACCGTGCGTCCTTGTAGTTGCTGTTCGAGCTGTTGGATCACGGCCGTCACCGAGATGTTGTTGATACCCGCGATGGTACGGTTGATTGCGACGTTGAGCTCGGGTGCCCCATCGGCCATGGAGGACTTCACGTTATAGACCCCTTCCAGCGAGGCCATCCGGTGCATCACCTCATCCGTGAGGTAATTGATCTCGTCGAGTTCGTCTCCCCTCACCTCTACCACCACGGGAGCCTCATCGCCTCCCAAGAATTCGCTCAGGGAGTAATCGTCTTGGTTGAACGAGAGCTCCAGCCCCTCGATTTCTCGGGTGACCTCCACGAACTGGGCGATCACCTGCTCGGGCGGCACCTTACACTGCTCAGACAACATCACTTTTATCGTGGCCGTGTGTTCCCCCTCGAACACCCGGTTTCCCGATGCCCCTTTGCCAATATGGGTATAGATCGTGGCCAGGCTATCCTCACTCACGGATCGCAACAAAAACTCCAGGTTGCTCACCACGGCATCGGTTCGCTCCAGGCGGGTGCCTTCCGGCAACTTAACCGAAATGGTAAAATCTTTCCCCTCGGAACGGGGTAAGAACTCGGTGCCAACGTAAGGAGTAAGCAAAATGGCAACAACCAGTATCGCCGCTGCAATACCGATTACCCACCCACGACGGGCCAACAGCCAGCGAAGGTGCTTGCCGTACCCCTTAAACTGCACCGAGGTCGTTTCATGTTGATCGCCCTTCCGCTTCGTGAACTGATCATACAACATGGGGATAACCAGCAGGGCGACAAACAGCGACGATAAGAGCGAAAAGGTAACTGTCCACGCCAGCTCCTTAAACAGCTGCCCCGAAGCCCCGTGCAGGTAGACGATGGGAATAAAGACAACGATAGTTGTCAAGGTAGCGGCCACCACCGCGCCCGACACCTCGGTGGTACCGGTGATGATGGCCTCCCTACGCTCCAACCCCTGCTCACGATTTCTGAAGATGCTCTCGATCACCACGATGGCGTTATCAATCAACATCCCCGCCCCTAAGGCCAGCCCGCTCAACGTCATCACGTTAAGCGTGAGCCCGCCGAAATACATCATCACGAACGTGGCGATGATAGAGACCGGAATCGATACACTCACGATTAACGTCGTGCTCACACGGCGAAGGAAGAAGAAGAGCACCAACACAGCCAACGCCATCCCCAGGAGTGCACTGGTCTGCACCTCGCCTATCGACTGCTTGATAAAAGTTCCCTGGTTACCAATCACCTCGAACGAGTAGCCTGGTAGCGCCTGCTCAATCACGGCCAACTGATCCGTGATTAAGTCGACCACCCTAACCGTGTTGAACTGCATCTCCTTATAGACGGACAAGCCGATACAGCGTTCACCGTTCAGACGCACGATATTGTCAGGACGGGCGTTTTCGAACCGCACGGTCGCCACCTCCCCCAGGAAGAGGGGGGCGCTCTCCACGCTGCCTCCCGCACCTTGCGTGCCTTGCGTTCCCATGCCACGTGCAGCGCCCCCACCGTCAGTAGTGGGCCTATAACCGATGACCAGCCTCTCGAAATCCAGTTCGGAGGCAAACATGGGTGCGCTCTTTACCAGATATTGCATCCCGAGCTCGCTCACCCTACCCCCCGAAATACTTTGGTTGTTGGACTCGATCCTCGATGCGATCTCTTCCATGGTCACCCCGAACGCGCTCAGCTTATAGGGATCGGTTTCGATGGTCAGCACGGAAACCTCTTCGCCTGACAGGGCCACCTCGGCCACCCCTTCCAAGCGAATCAGCTCGTTGCGGATATAGCTGTCTGCCATCTTGCGTAACTCCGCCATATCAGCGATCGATGCATGGGACATCGCGATCAGCATCACCGGGTCACGGTTCGGGTCGTGCTGGGTGATATTGACCGATTCAATCTCGGCGTTCTGCGCGAACGGACTCATCGCCTTCTGCAGGTCCAAGAAGGCCTCGTCCATATCCTTGTTTTGCACGTACTCCACCGTCAAGCGGGCAGAGCCAGCCCGAATAGCGGAAGAGACCTGCACCACATCGCTTTGGCGGATTGCCATCGACTCCATGCTCTCCACGAACAACTTCTCGATCTCTTCCGGTGGACGCTCACCGGCCTCCACCTCCACGAATAGGCGCGGTGCGTTCATGTCGGGCAGCAGATCCACGTTGAGCCTATCATACGATATCTTGCCCAGCAGCAGAATCGCGAAGACGATCATGCTGATGGTAACGGGATTTTTAAGCGCGAATCGGAGTATATTCCTCATTGCTAGTTGCTATTTAAAATAGAGTTGGTGTTGACCTTTCTGCTACGAACAGCCTATTTTAACACCTTGACACGGCTGTTCTCCCGCAACGTCTCGTACCCCCGGATAATCAGGTTGTCGTTCTCGTTCAGCCCTTTTGTCACCTCGATATTGTCCTCATCCTCCAGCCCCGTCTCGATATCCCGCAAGACCGCGGTATTCCTTTCCACGATGTAGACATACTTGCGGTTCCTTCGCGAGAGCACTGCGTCTTTCGGGATAATGATGGCGCTGTCCGCCCTATCTACCACGATATCAGCTTTCACGAACATACCGGGACGCAGTTTCATCCGGTTGTTATTGATGGTAATCTTACCTTGGTAGGTGCGCGTTTCGGTGCTAATGGCAGGCGACAACTCGCTAATCTCACCCGCTACCGTATCCCCGACGAGCGTGTAGTGGGTGATATGGACGGGCTGATTCACTTTGACGTACTCCATGGTGCTCTCCGGGAGGTTGACCTCCATATACATCCGTGAATAGGCCATCAAGCCCACCAGCTCACTCCCTTGCGTCACCCAGCTCCCCGGCGTGTAGTGTGGTAGAGAGACGATTACCCCGTCGAAGGGCGCCTTAACGCTCATTTTGGCCAAGCTAATCTCCGCGTTCTCCAGGTCGTACCGGGCATTGGTCACCCTCACCTCGGTGTTTCGCATCTCGCTGAGCGTAACGCCTCCCTTTTCATATAGGGCGGCCTGCTTGCTTTGCTCCTGTTCCGCTATCTCGAGGGTGAGTTTCCTGGATTCGAGCGCGATCCCGTTCTCGTACTCCCGGTTTTGGAAGCTTATGATCAACTGCCCTTTCTTAACGGCATCGCCCAGCTTGTAGGGCCTGCCTGTAGAGGAATTGGTCTGAAGGGTATAATAACCGTTCATCTCCGCGCTGAGGTTCACGTTGTAAGTGGCATAAGCCGTTCCGGTGGTATTGATCAACTTACTGATCGATCCCTTTTTCAGCTCCTGAACAGAGACGGGGGTCTCGATATCGCTTTGACCCCCTTGCGGTGGCCTGTTGCATGCCGCGAGCAAAGCGACCATCACCGTTAATGATAAGACTTTGTATTGCATGAGTTACGTTATATAGTTATAGTTTGTATTCATCGTTACATCTCAATGAATAATTTTAGACAGGTCACGGATGGGTACCAGAGGCTCCTCCTTCTCGTAATCGTACAGCGACAATATTTTCAGGTTGAGCAGCTCGATCTTGTAATTGATGAGCGCCTGCGCGTAGGCTATCCTCCGGTTCGATAGTTGCGTTTGAAACTGACTGATCTCCATCCCTGTGAGGTCACCCTCCCGGTACCTTGTCAGGTTGATATCGTACGTGAGTTCCGCGTTCCGCACGCTCTTCTCCGCGATATCGATCTGGGTACGCAGGTTCTCAAGCCTTCGCCAAGTCTGCCTCACCTCCAGCTCAATATCGATTTGCAGGTTCTCCTGTTCAATCTGGGCGAGTGTCTGCGCGATCTTTTGCGCCTTTACCCGCGCTTTCTTTTCCCCCCAGTCGAAAATGGGTACCGCCAAACTGATTGATACCCGCGGATTTTTCGTGGGATTATCGTACATGTTGTTGAACTTCTCATGGTCGCCGATAATCCCGATGGATAGCGAGATATCACCCCTGAACTCGTTTAAGCTCTTCGTCTGGATCATCTGCAACTCCGCTAGCTGGATGTCGATCTCCCGTTGCCTCAGCTCCATCCGCGAGTTCAACCCGCTCTGTACCGCGTGGTTCAGGTTCACCGCCACCGGGCTCACCTTTATCTCGGCTTTCACCTCGATATCCTCGCTCAGCGGCATCCCCAAGGTCTGTTTCAATTGGTCCTTCGCGTTCTCTAATGCCACGGTTCGTTCTTCCACTGCCGACTGGGCGTTGGCGAGGTTCAGCTCCGCCTGGTAGAGCTCCTCCCGTGCCGCCAGGTCGGCCTCCACTTTGTTCCTAATAATCTCGAAGCTCTGGCTGGTGTTCTCCAATTCCTCCTTGCTGATGGCCAGGTTGTTTTGCGCCATGTAGACGCTGTAAAACTGGTTGGTAATGCTCCGCTCGGTATTTAGCCGCTGCAGCGCGTACCGTATGCCGGCATTCTCGTAATCGAACTCGATCTGCTTCATCTCCATCTTGCGCCGGTTGTAGGTAAAGATGGGTTGGTTAATCCGCAAGTATAGGTCGTTGCTAAACGCCCTGTTCCGGTTGTCCATCCCCTCCACGATCGAATGGTTATCTTGCCAACCGAACGTGTTAATCAGGGATATCTCCCCATCGGTCCACAAGATGGGCTGCGACACCATGAAGGTTCCGCTCGTGTTCAGCGTTTCGTTAGTGTACCATTGCGACAACCGGTTGTCGAACCTCCTCGACCGGCTGTAGTTGACCGGCGTGAGGTCCAGAGAGAAGCGAGACTTCAGCGAGGCACGTTGCGCCACCAGGTGCTGTTGGTACCTCTCGAGGTTGAGCTTCGACGCGATCAGGTCGGGGTTGTTCCCCTCCGCGATGTCCAACGCCTGCTCAATGGTCAGCGGTTCGCGGGCAGGCACTTCTTGGGCGTAAAGGCAACAGGAGGTTACCGTTCCCGCGAAAAACAGCAACCAACCCTTCCATTGTCTCCGTATCCCTCTCTTTTTCATTATCATCCTGTATAGTAATGCTCCTATATATCATTATTCTCGTCACCACGCTTACCTTCTAACAATCCGCACTGCATCGGCTGTAACACTTCTTAGCTTGCACTCATCACTTAACACCACCCGTACCGTGTCTTCACTAAAGAAGTAGGTTCCCAATAGGCTCCATCCTTCATCTGCACGCCTTAAATCGATATACGCGGCATCTTCACCCCCATCGTAATGAACCTTGAAGTAGTACTCGGCATCGCCCCTCGCGCGGCCTCGTCCTCCACCTCGTCCCCAGCCGCCTCTATGCCGCACGTCATCGGGTTTATAAACCCAATAAAAGAGGTCATACGTTCCGGCGTTCGGGACGGGAACTTTCCAGGTGGCCGTCTGGTTCCCGCTGCCGCTTTTTATCACGTAGGCAGAACGCACCCGCGTACCGTAATACCTATCATTGGTGGTCAGCGTCCACTGCAATGGCGGGCGCCAATTCGATACCCCCGAGTAGTCGAAAGAACCCTTATCCATCTGATCCAGCCACTGCGGCAGAAGCCCCACTACTTCGGGTTCCGTCAAAACGAAGAGGGTCGAGTCCTCGTTATCCACGATTACCTCTCCGGGGACATCATACGATATGTTATTCACGACAAAATCCCCCTCCTCATCAATGGGCTTGTTTCGCTCGCGAATAACGTTGCTGACCGGGAGGTTAATCGAGCTGGGCAGGTTCCCCGATATCAGCGTGTTCACGTTGATATTGCGCGGCATCTCCTCCCATACCGAAACCAGCCGCTTGGTTTCATGCGCGGCCAACGCTATTTTACGTTTGGCACGAGGGTCGTATATATATTGTCCCCCGAAAGATATATCGAGGTTAATCACCCCATCGTAATCGGAATCGTTGGTAATCTGAAGTTTCGTGACGAACACCTCCTGATCCCGGTTAGTGATCTGAACCACTTCCGGTGTCCCGAGAATATAGACGGGAAGGGGGGTTGGATGGTTCCACGCTTCCAAGGGTGCATGCAAATCCACTTCCGCTAGCGCACCCATCGTATCCAGCAAGCTCTCGAACCGTAAGTTGGTAAACAGGTTTCGCTGCAACAGGTTACGTAAAGAATCCCGATACTCGTTGTACCCCACGTTTTGCTCGGCGTAAGCAAACAGGTAGTTTGCTTTTAAAGATATGATGTTGTCCAGCAAGTCCCGGTGTTCACCATCTGCCAGCAACTCCTTGAACGATGCCTGTTCCATCAGCAGGCTCGCCTTCTCGTTATTGCTAATCCCGTTCATCTGCCGCATCCAGGTAGCCTCCTCCGATCTATCTTGCAGGTAGAGCTCGATGAGGCGGTTAGCGACTGGCCACTCCGAGGAGAAGACGTTGTACCGGTAATTGTACAACTGGGGGAATATGAAGTAGGGGTTTGGTTTCATGGAGACGTTAACCGCCCCACGCTCCCTGGACCAATCCATATTGCTCTCCGCCCGCTGGAAAAGACCCAGGAAACGGTTCAACACCCGTAGTGCCGCATCTTCGTCGCTAATCTCTTGCCCCCTTCGTTCTGCCCACCTTTTCTCGTTCTCCACTCCACCTACCACGTTTGCCTCGTCGATCAAGCAGCCCCTTTCAGGGAGCAGGATCATCTCGGGCTGCATCACCTCCTGAGCCTGCGTCCAGGTGCGCGCGTAGCTGTAAAACTGTACGGGAACCTCGACGAGAGAGAGCCGGTGGAACGAGTAATCAAGGTTGTAGTTGCTTTCAAGGGAACGTCTGCGCTCCCTGATTTGGGCAGGGATGGTGTCGGCAATTGACTCGAAGACATCCGAAAAATAGTCGCTCCCTTTCAGGTGTATAATCGAGTAGAGCGTGGAGTCCACCTCCACGCTTTTCCGCTCGTAATCACCAATAATCAGCGTGATAGATGGGGTCGGGAAATCGGTTTCATACAAGAAGACGTTATCATTTTCGTCTTTTTGCTCCTCCCCTTCCATGGTTCCTTGTGATAGCGCTTTCAAGTTATCCAAAGTCGTCACCTTCAAACGGAAATGGCTGAAATAGGCCTGTTGCCAGTCTGGGGAGTCGCTGCTGTAAGAGGTGCCCGGGCGCGGGTACCAGTACGTTTCGGGCGTAAACAAGACGTAGTTCTCTTCTTGGAAACTGTACCTTTTGTCTATTTGAAACCCCTGATTGGCGTACTCCTCTTCCAAGAGCTCATTCGGGATATCCAAGTAACAGAAACCCGGATCGATTCTTCCCCCGTACTTTATCGTGAACCTTACCGAATCACCCGCTTCCATCATCCGTCCGAAGTCGATCAGCAAGATCTGGTGATCCCGTGTGAAAGAGAGGGGGGTGCCATTTTCCGTCACCTCACTCACCTGTAGTCCTGGGTTTAAGCAGAAGGTAAAGCGATTGGACTTCTCCAGGGCCATACCCTGCAGCTCTACCTCCGAGATAATCGTGCTCGGCCGCTGTTGCAAGTCGATACCGTATCGCTCCACCACCATCCTGGGTGTGTGCACGTACCGGTTATTCACCTCGGTGTAGAGCTGGCGCTTCGCGGCCGCCCCGGTAAAGGAGGCCACGTGTCGGTAGGAAGCTCCTGCCCCTACCGCGATGAGTAGAATCGATAGTACAAGCCAGCGATAACTCGCTTTCTTTGAGTTCGGCAACCTTCGGAACAGGAAGATGGAGAGGCAGATAAAACCGAGGCCAAGTAGCAGGTATATCATGCGGTGGTTAATCACGATGGCCCAATTGGTGAGACCCACGATGGTCGATTTCACCAACGGCAAGTTAAACGCCATGTAGTCGAACAGGTAATAAAACTTATCACCTATATTAAAGAGGGTGAGCGCTATATAGCCTAAGAGGACGACAAATGTAACAGCCTGGCTCTTAAGGATAAGCATTAGGGAGATCGACAGACCGAAAATATAGATCAGGGTGGGGATACATATCAGTAGGAAGTAACCCAGGTAAGCCAGCCAGTCGATGGCAACCCCTGATATAAGGTTGAAGATAACGACCAAGAGGATAATCAGCAGGTCCAGTTGAATGAAGACCCGCGCGTTGCCCCATATCTTGCCGATCACGTACTCGGCGTTGCTAAGCGGGTGCACGTAAAACACCTCCGAGGTATCGAGCTTCTTGTCAGACTTCAAGAATTCGGAGGATAAAAACACCGCGATAATGGCCTGTCCCGTGTTTAGGTAGAGCAGGTTGGCATACGGGATCACCGCGGGCAGTGCCTTCATCAACCAAAAACCGGGGTTGCCCTCCCATACCAGCGCGACGAAATTAAAGATGCACAAGAACAGGATGGCCAAGACAAAGAAGATGCGGTAGAACCAGCTCCTCTTCAGCAACTTGCTCTCGTACAAGGCAACGGATCGTATGCTATGCAACCGGTTACGCATCCATCCAACGATTCAGTTTTTTCTCCATGTAATAGACGTACGCGTGCTCCAGGTTGGGTGGGTAGGGCTCCGCGTCGTACCCTTCAATCTCGTCGGCCACCACCTGTATCTCCCACCCGGTCCCCGATGGAATTGTCGTGATAACCGGGTACTTCTTATCGACCAGGTGCAGTTCGTCGCCGCTGATCTGCATGCGCCACACTTTTCCCTCCGCTTTCTTGCGCATCTCCTCGGGGGAGCCGAAAAAGGCGATCTCGCCGCGGTTCATCAAGGCCATACTATTGCACGTGCTAGATATATCACCCACGATATGCGTTGACAAGATGATGGTGACATCTTGCTCGCTAATCTTGGCCAGCAGGTTGCGAAAGCGAATCCGCTCCTCTGGGTCCAGCCCCGTGGTGGGCTCATCCACGATAATCAACTTGGGGTTGTGGATCAACGCCTGCGCGATACCAAGCCGGCGCTTCATCCCCCCCGACAAGCGGTTGGCATACCGTTCACGCACGTCAAACAGTCCCACGCTTTCCAACATCTCGTCCACGGCTTGACGACGACGACGTCCATTCGTCATGCCCGCCAACCGGGCAGCGTAATCAAGAAACTCGTATGTTTTGTACTTGGCGAAGAAGCGAAAGTCCTGCGGCAGGTACCCGAGGATACCCCGCACCTCTTTGCGCTCCTTCAACAGGTTGTAGCCAAACACGTCCACCTCACCCGACGTGGGTTCCATAAGGGCTACCAAAATACGCATAAGGGTGGACTTCCCCGCGCCGTTTGGACCGAGCAATCCAAACATACCGGTTGGAATCTCCATCGTAATGTCTTTGAGCGCGTGGTTCCCGTTAGGGTAGATCTTGTTAAGCGAACGAATGGTTATGCTCATTGCTTTTATCCAAATAAATGTTCAGCCTTCACTCCCACCTAAAGGCAAACAATACAATAAAACAACATGCGAGGATAAAGTATACAGCGTTAGCGTATGCCACCGCAAAGATTAAAAAAAACAGCACACGCTCCCTCACGTTTTCATAAAAACTAATGATTATTACACTCTTTTAAAAAGAAAAAGGCATCCCCGTATATTTATTGGGAATGCCTGTTAAATCAAGATGCTCTCTCGTTAATACTCGTCTTCGTTGAAGAAGAAGTCTTCTTTGCTCGGATAATCAGGCCAGATGTCCTCAATCGACTCAAAAATCTCACCCTCCTCCTCGATCTCTTGCAGGTTCTCGATTACCTCCAGCGGTGAGCCCGATCGTTGCGCGTAGTCGATTAATTCATCTTTTGTAGCAGGCCAAGGAGCATCTTCCAACTTTGATGCTAATTCAAGTGTCCAGTACATTGATTCATCCTTTCTTTACGTGGTTAGTTTTCCTACCACCTCGCCGGCAAAACCCAAGCTCTCACTAAATTTTCGGTCGTTTCGTCGGCGCGGTGCTATTTTTGCGCGAATGTATAAAAAAGTTTTATATATTCCCCTGTTCCCAGTACATTTCTTTTGACAATTTATTGCTTTCGTGGCGAGCAAGCACGAAAAAGTAGTCTGACAAACGATTTAAGAAGGTCAACACCTCTTGCCTAACGGGGTACTCCTCTGCCACGCGGTAGGCATTTCGCTCGGCACGACGGGCCACGGCACGACAGATATGCGCCCGGGCTGCAGCCTCACTCCCGCCTGGCAACACGAAGCGGTTCAGTTTGGGGAGGGTATGGTCTATCCGATCGATCTCTTGTTCTACCCGATCGATCTCCTTATCGGTAATCGTACCGACCCCCTTGGGTTCTCCCTTCTCGGTTCCTGTGGCGAGATACGAACCCACCATAAACAGCTCGTTCTGAATGAACTGCAAAAAATCCTGGTGCTCTGCCTCCTTCACCTCTTCACGAAGCCACCCAACGTAGCAGTTGAGTTCATCAACGGTACCGTAGGCTTCAAGGCGGGAATGCGTTTTAGGCACCCGGGTACCTCCCACCAGGGCGGTCATCCCCTTGTCTCCTGTCTTCGTGTATAACCTGCTTTTCTTCATAACTAGTGTAAATAAATATTCTTTCAAACAAAATAGCGTGAAGGGGTTAACGTGTCCCATGGGAAAACGGTTCCCATCTTTATTCCTTCGAACGCCACGTTGCTCCTTTTATCATGAACGATCTGTTTCCAATATTGTTTACCTGGTTCCTTGTTAATGGGGTGAATCACCCAAAAAGTACGTTCGTGTCCCCATCGAAAAAGCTGATTAATAGAAAGCAGGGGCGCATGGGAACAGTTGACGAAGATCGCGTCAAATTGCCCTTCCATGAGCGCATGCTGCCCTTCCCCATGCACGTACAGATACTCGTCAAACGGTACCATTTCTCCCGAAAGTGTGGGTTGGGCTACTACGCGATGTGGTTGCCTGGGTAAAAGGGGCAAAATCGACCGATGGGAATCACCACCTGTCTTCCCTTCTAACCATGTACAGTTGATTTGGGTTGAAGGGGCCATCAAAAAGAGCGTGTTAATTCCAGCTCCCGGGTTTACCTCCAGGATGTTCCGGGCATTGAAATGATGAACCAGCCGAAACGAAAGGTGGTTAAAAGAGGTTATCACCCTTGGATCCTCACCATGGATGCGGAGTCTTTCCGGGATATCAGAAAAGGCGTAAAAACTATGGGGCGAGCGAAAAACTTGGGTGATGAGCTCAAAGGCGAAAGGAGAATGAACCCCATGACCCCTCGATTGCTTCAACCGCTTGAATCCCTTGAGGAGACACATAGGGCAACAAGCGTTACTGGTAGATAAGGGCCACGACGTAGGCAGCTATGCCCTCTTCCCTACCCACGAAACCCATCGCCTCGGAGGTAGTGGCTTTAATAGAGATGGCCGATGGATCCACCCCCATAGTTTCGGCCAGCTTCTCCTTCATGGTCGGTACAAACGGATTTAACCTGGGACGCTCAGCGCAAACCGTGGCATCGATATTTCCTAAGCGATACCCCTGCTCATTGAGCAAGTGCATGGTCTTCCGCAGCAGGGTTGTGCTCGCAACGTTCTCGTACCGTGCCTCGGTATCTGGAAAATGATATCCGATATCCCTCAGATTGGCCGCACCCAATAGGGCATCGCAAATAGCATGAATCAAGACATCCGCATCCGAATGCCCCTCCAGCCCCTTTTCGTGATCAACCCGTACCCCGCCAAGCCACAGCTCCCTGCCCTCGGTCAGTCGGTGCATATCGTATCCAAACCCTACCCGTACTTTCATCATACAGTAAAACGAAAGCCTATTGAAACAACGCCTTTAGGCCATCGATATCAAATCCCAACGAGAGCCGCAACGTCTGGTCAATGGGGTTCGACTGGGATACCGAAACCAGGTAGGCCGCATCGATTTGAAAACCACTGGAACGAAAACCCGCACCAAAAGCGACGTACCGGCGGTTTCCCTTGTATTCGCTCTCGTGGTGATACCCTGTGCGAAGGGAGAACTGGTTATCGTACATGTACTCGATACCAGTCGACCAAGCAATCTCCTGCATCTCCTCTTTGAAACCACCCGGGGCATCGCCAAACGATGTGAAGATACCGCCTATGGAAGAGATGCTGTTGTACTCATCAACTAGGGCATTCCACGCCTCGATGCTCTCCTCCTCCTTCATGATCGGAGGGGTCGGCACCAGCAACTTGTTCAGGTCTACACTAAACGAGAGCGTGTTCTTCGGGTCGATAGGCAAACCCAATGATGCACCCACCCTCATATTGGCGGGTAAAAACAGGGAGGTAGTACCCGCATCATACGATATCTTGGTCCCAATATTCGAAAGGTTGAAGCCAATGCCCAAAAGTGCTTCGGAGTGCCCTATAAGCAGGTAGGACTCGTTATACCCCGCGATATCGACCGAGAAAGCATTCCCCGGCGAGGTTTCATCCTCCCCGGTGGAGTAGTCGGCCCGTATATAGCGCAGCGTGACAGCCCCCGAGAAGGTCTCGGTAAGCTTCCGGGCGTAGGCCGCGTCCAGTGCCATCTCGTGCGGAGCCACCGACCGCCAGAACTCACCGGAGAGGTCCGGCAGCTCCACCTCGCCGAGGGTGAAGTAGCGGAGCGAAGCACTCACGCTGTTTACTCCCCCCTCGCCGAACTGCTTGTACCCTGAGACGTAAAGTTGATGAATACCGGTGGTCAGCTTGCTCAACCACGGGGTATACGCGAAGGCAAAACCCCCTTGACTCGTGACAAAGGGGTACTTGGCAGCATTCCAATGCTGGGAGTACACGTCGGGCATGGTCGATGCCCCTATATCGCCCATCCCTCCCCCCCGGGCATCGGGTGCGATCTGCAGTGACGGCACGGCCGTAATAATGGGGTTATACTCTTGTGCACGAGCGGAGACGCTCCATCCCGCGAAAAGCAGGAGTGCTAAAAAAAAGGATCTTCTCTTGTTCATAATCCATTCGGTATTAAGTCGGTGGCACCCCTTGATCACTTCACCCGGAAGTCGAGCAACTTTTGACCCCCTAAGTAGCCTTGCAGGTGATCGTTGATAGCTACGCTCCCCACACCAGCCGGGGTGCCAGTAAACAGGATGTCTCCTACCTTCAATGTAAAGAAACGGCTAATATACGAAATTATTTTGTCCACCGTGAAAATCATATCACTCGTGTTGCCCCGTTGAACCATTTTCCCGTTGATATCGAGGTGAAAGTCTAGGTTTGAGAGCTCCTCGAAATCGGATTTGGATACGAACGTGCCGATGGCGGCGGAGTTGTCGAAACTTTTCGCGATCTCCCAAGGTAGTCCCCGCTCTTTTTGTCGCCTCTGCAAGTCCCTAGCGGTGAAATCGATTCCGACTGTCACTTCGCTGTAATATCGGTGTGCGAAGCGTTCCGCGATATTTTTTCCTAGTCGGTCTATCTTCACCACCACCTCCATTTCGTAATGCACCTCCTCCGAGAAATCGGGCAGGAAAAAGGGTCTTCCCCGTTGCAGCAGGGCCGTATCGGGCTTCATGAAGAAAATCGGCTCCTGTAAATCGGAGAAAGGCACCACCTCCTTCTCCTTTTCGCGAAAATCACTATCCGATGTGGTAGATACCGCACCCTGAGTGGAAAACCCCGTGCGTGGGGTAAATATACCCTTCATCTCCCTGGTATGGGACGGATAGTTGAAGCCTATCGCGAAGATTTTCATGCGCAAGCTATTTTTTCACTCCCGACACCGTGTTTAGCACGGCTCTCACGGTGCCAAGTTTCAAGTGGGTAATAATCACCACGGGGATACGGTTCACATCATTGGTCAAAGAGGCTTTTATCGCCTCCTTTTGGTTTGTAAAGGCATCATCGAGGATCGTCAACGAGATATTAATTACCTCGTACGTGTTACCATCATTTGCCTTCATCTTATTTACTCCCAAATAGTTAACGTGCATATTCACTGGTCTCTTCCCGGAAATGAAGCGGATGTACTGATTGTCGCCCGGTTTCATCCCCTTAAAATCGAGATTCCTAACATATGCCAACACCGAGAGGTAATCGTACGTGCACTGGTCAGTTACCACCACCTCATCGAATCTCTCCTCCCCGTTTCTATGGCGGATGGTTCGAATACTGATCTTATCTCCTTCGTAGCTGTAGGACTGCCTCTCCACCGTGTAATCCTTTCCCTCTAACGCCTCCTTGGCGAACAACAACGGGCGCAGTTCCTTATCAATGTATGAGGTAAGGGTATCCTGCACGGTGTACAGGTTCCCCGCCAATCCAGAGGTGTTCAGCAACATCACCATTTTGTACGCGTTCTTCCCCCTGTAATTGGCATCGGTGACCGAGAGTGCCCCTTTACCGGCACGTGCGTTTAAAATCCCGTAATTGAAGTAGAGGTCGTACTGAATCTCCTCACCGCTCGTGAATGCCCTGTTCTCTAGTCTACACTGGGCATTCAGAGGGAGCAGATGCGCGAAAAGCAGTATCAATAAGGGAAGCACCACGCACGTTATGTCTCTTCTCTTCATGTCGATATTCTTTGAATGGTTTTACCTGGCGCCTCCATAAGGCTGCATGGTGGTACCACCGCCTCTGCCACCGCCTCTGCCACCGCCCATCCCGGAGAAGGGTGAACTCTGTTGTCCCTGCCGTTGCTCGTTTTGCCTATCCAGGTTCGGGTTCCTCTTCTTCTCCTGCGGCTTATTCGTCGTTATCTCCAGTGGCTTCTGTTCGATGACCGGCTTGGAGCGGATATCCCAACTCTCGCTATGATCTGAGTATTCCCTAATCGTGAACAAGCCCGGGTAGTAGTAGACCTCTTCAGGTTGCCGCTGCTCCTCGTAATTCCCGGTTGTCCATACCCCATCGCCGTTGTAGTCAACGATAAGGCGAGCGTACACCTCACCGGGCGGGAGGTCTTGGAAGCGGGCCACGTTCGATTTGACCGAACTTTTCCGAAAAGGTTTACCCGATTTGTCCAGCAGCTCTACAAATGCCTCTTTATCCGGCTGCAGTCCCGATAGGGTAATCTCAAGGTTGCCGTACTGATCCAGCGCCTTCACCGTAAACGACTGCTCGTAGGTATCATTCCAAAGACCATAGTAGTTGAAAATAGTGGCCGAGTCGACCCGGAACTTATACTTCGCACCCGGTTCCCATCGAGTACGCACCACGAACTTTCGCGGGTTCAGCGAGTCGGTCTCCAACCGGAAAGGCACCGTCTCGTAGAGCGAATCCACTTCAATAGAGAGCTCCACGTGGGTGGAGTCGAACACGATCACCGGATGCTCAAACTCTATCCGAATCGGGTTGTAAAGCTCAAAAGAGCCCTGGATATTACTCTGAATCGCAAGGAAGGTTGGCTGTTCCTTTTCGGGTTCAGCTTTGTCCCCGCCTTCACTTTCCCCCTCTTTTCCCATAGCCTCATCCTCTGCGCTTTCACTCTTTTCCTCTTGTACAGCTTCCTCCGCTTGTTCCTTCTCTTTCGCAGCTTTTGCCGCCTCCTTTTCTGCCTCTTTTGCCGCTCGCTCTGCTTGCCTTCGCTCCTGCCTGGAGCGCCTCATAAAGAAGTTAAGTGTGTCCGTGGCGATGTAATCCATGTTGAGCGAATCGGTACGCAAGTAATTCACTACCATCTGCAGGGAGTCCTGTTTATAGATTAGCGAATCGGTAATCCAAAGGGTGATGGTATCATTGCCTTTGCTTCGCTCCATAACGTACCAGTCATCCTTCTCTACCTTGGGATTCATCAGGAAAAAGGTTGGCACATCGGTAGGGGATGCAAAGAAGAGCTCCAACTTGCGTTCCTCCGGTCGTTCGTGTTTCTGGAGGTATCGGCGCTGGAAGTCAGACAAGAAGGTACGCAGCAGCAGGTCGTCTGGCAGGAAACGGGTGTAATGTACCGTAAGGATGGTATCCACGGTGATACTATCCGCGAAGACCGTATCCTGCCGCACCGCCGGTGTCGTGGAGGGTTCGACCACGGTATCGAGGAACGCGACCGCCTCCAACGGATTGTCGTACTTGTAATCACGATTCTGATCGTTCAAGGCAAACACCCGGTAGCGACCCGGTGCCATACCCCGCACGGTAAAGTTCCCCCTCGAGTCGGTACGGGATATCCGTTCGAATGTCACCTTCGTGAAAGCGGTATCGTCTAAGTTGGAGTGAATGCCCACGTAGATACCGGTTACCGGCTCCAGGTCTTCAGCATTCAACACCCTGCCGGAAATTGCCAGCGTGTCAAGCTGATCCCCCGTGGAAAAGGAGTAGACAAAGTTCTCCAGGGGGTTCCCCTCATTGTTATCGACAATCGCATCGGTAAAATCGATGGTGTAGGTGACGTCTAACAGCAGCGTGTCTTTCAGCTCTACCACTGCCTTTTTCCCGATAGAGCGGATGACCGGCATGTTCTTTTGAGGTGGTGTAACGATTACCTTCTCGGTAGGTTTCTCAACCTTTATGTTTTCATCGAACTCGATCTCGATCCGTGAAGGGGTTACGTTGAGCGAGTTAAAATCGGGCGACGCACGCTTCACCTTCGGGGGGTCCACGTCATACGGCCCTCCGGTAGGTGATGCCATGTTCGCGCAGGAGTGGATGGCCGCGACACACAGCAGAAGCAAGAAGAGGGTCGACAGGAACGATAGAATCTTGTTAAACATAATCAGTTTCGAATGATTTGCGATACATTCACCGTGCAAAAGTACAAATTAATTCGTTTCACCGCTTATTCATCGCCCTGTTTCTACTGTAGCAATGGGCTTCTCCCCTGACGAGAGCAACGCATGCCCAATCCGACAATAGAAGCATTTCCGCTTATCGCAGTACTCCCTGGCCAGCTGGATCAACGCTTGGGTATCGGCACCGTTCCGCGGAATCACGCCCCCATTTTCAAACGTTTTCACCGTCGCGTTTTTCTCCGGCTTGGTCGATTCGAGAAAGTGGATGGCCCGTTCACGGTAGGTCTCATCGGAGAGGCTTGTCCCGTAAGCGAACAAGATAGGTGCCACCGTGTTGATCACGATCCCCTCGACTGAGCCTTTACCCATCCTTTTGGGCGTCTCCTTCGAGGCTTTCCCGAACGCGAAATGGGTCTTCCAGTAACTTGAGGGCTCCGTTTTGAAGTACGCGAGCATACCATTATAGGTCTCCTCTTTCAGGATTACCGAGAAGAGCCGCCCCGAGAAGTGCAGGAGCGATGCCATCTGCGCGATGCGCAGCTCGGGAAAGGAACGGGGCCGCACCCTAAGCCGTTTAAAAGGGGCACCCTCCAGGCTCTTCAGGGAGTACTTCGCCTTTAAAAAGCGGTACTCCTCCCTCAACTTCAACCAATAGTCGTCCCTTTCGCTCGGCTCCGGTTCGTCCAAAAAGCCGGCCTGTCCGAACAAGAGCGCCTCCAGCTGCACGATATCTCCCTGATGCTTCAGCAAATAGTTAAAGGGAAGCGAAAGTGCCAGCCGGTAAAACGCGTCGGCATTCACCCCGAAGCCGAAGTTCCTCGAGAGCATCACGTAGAACACCTCGTCCCACGAGTTCTTAAAGCGCTTCAGGAGCTTGAACACGTCACCCGTCTTTCGCTCCAGCCTCTCGGCCGTTAAACGGGGCAGGTAGGTTTCGATTAACTTCTCGGGCAGGAGGCAGAGCAGGCTTTGGCAGGGCAACTTGCTATCGCCATGAATCAGGAACCCCGCGTTCTCACGCAAGGAGGATGGTACCACGAGGCGGCATTGCGGTACTGTCCACCCCGCCTCGTTGACGATCTCCCGGTTTACCTTTTCGGCCAGGTGGAGGATAACCGAGTTGTAAAGTTTGTCGCGGTGATGGCCATGCTGCACCCAGTCGCTTGAAGAGCCATGAATCTCCACGTTGCCCGCCCATAGCTGTCCCCCGATCTTCACCTTCGCGTTAAAAAAATCGGGACCTGCATCCCGGTTCTGCATACCCGGGTCAATCACCTCCACCTCGCGACCATCGGTTGTCACCAGCGAAGAGGCCGGGTACAATTTATACTTCCATAGGTATTGCAACAACTGCTCGTTAGGTTTCATAGGGCGAACGTAAAACTCAAAAATAACTTTTATTCTCCGGAAAGGCAAGGAATCAATAGGGAATCATGCTCCCTGAAAACAAAAAACGGGTCCCGGAAAAAACCAGGCCCGTTTTTATTGTTTCAATTCCCTCAACTGGGCACGTTGACTTACGGCTGATTTCGCCTTCAACGCGAGCGTTGAGTCGCTTAAAGAAGCTGCTTTAAGTCAGCGGGATCTACATCCATCGCGGCGATGACCCCGTTTTCATCAATCAAGTAGTTCCGGAAACCCCTGTCCAATTTCAACTCCCTATAGAGCTTCGATCGGGTGCCATTCGGCTCGTTAAACAGTGAAACGGTCTCCATGTCATCCAGCCGCAACGTCCGCTCCACCACGTGTTGGTTTTCGTCGAAAGAGACGGAGAGGAAGATTACATCCTCGTCCATTCCTTTGAGGATGTTGTGCAGTTGCACGTTGGCGGCCCTTGAGCGGGCATCGTAGGACGCCCAGAAGTTGACCACTACTTTTTTGCCTTTGTAATCATGCAGGAGGTAGTTGTTCCCTTCCAAATCCGTTAAAACGATATCGGGTATCGTTTCGCCCGGATGATAACCTACGGAGGGCGTTTTTTGGTTGACCGTACCTGCTGATAACGCGAACGTGATGATTACAATGAGGCAAATGTTCACGTACTTCATAAAAAATAAGTTTGGTTAATAATCGGAGTGTAAGCTTGCCTCTTGTAGGAACCTAACTCCCTTAAATTGAACGATTTTTCGCTAAAAAACGTCATTTAAGGCTGCAAAAGTACAGCGCTTTTCCCAAACTAAAAAGGATTTCATCGGAAAAAAACCTTCCAAATGTTAAAAAGATTTCGTGAATTATCTCATCTCTCTCATTATCTGACTATTATCTGAAATACAATTCCACGGCATCAACTGATACATCTTTGAGTATCACCTTTTTATCTTTGTCGAGCAAGAAGATCGTGGGAATCGCCCGTATATCGTACAGTTTTTCCCGGCTAATCTTCATCCCTTTATCATACCCATGTACCCAGTTGGCCGGCATTTTGGGAAGGTGGGCAAGCCACTCATCCAGATCTTCATCGGGGTAGACGGTTAAAATGGTCAGCATGGTTCGTCCCGGGTTGTTCAACGACAGCGCCCGGTTCACCTCGTTTGACCGCGTGAGTCGCTCGATAACCGCTTCACAAGTGTTACACCCCGGGTTAGAGAAGATAAGCAGGGTATATTCGCTGGTCAGCTTGTGCAACTCGTGCGATTTCCCTGACGGCAAGGTGTAGCTAAAGTTGGCCGCCCGAGTACCCACCCGGTTTTTCTGGGCCATCTCCTTTTGAAAGCGTAGGGACGATTTTCGCTCTTCTGGTATCAAGGGCGACTTTTCAAGCTGTTCGATGACCGGGAGGTACATCTCTTCATTCCTGAAGGGGGAGTTGAAATCATAGAGATACTTTTCAAACATCGCTCCAAAGTGGATATACATGGCCGTATCAGCCGAGGCTTTTTCAAGCGTGTAGGCAAGCGACTCGTCGGCCTTCTCCATGGGCACGTGGTTAAGCACATCGATATAATTCACGAACGCTTGCTCGGTTATGTCCGGGCGGTCGATCAACCCCCTATTGGTGAAATCAAACCTATCCCAATAGTGCATTACCAAGTAAGCGGCCCTCTCGAAAGGGTCGACGAGCGTCTCCGGGATATGGGGTAGGAGAAACGTGTCAGGGACAACCAAGCCTGTTGCCACGGCAGGTTCCTCGAACATGTCCAAGGCTGTTGCGGCCAAGGGATTTTCCGCCGCTTCATCCTTCGACCGAAGGCTACTCTTTGACCCTCCCCGGCTAACAAATGAGCAGGAAACGATTCCTGCAAGCAACACCGCGACAGTCAGAAGAAGGGAGAACGGTTTCATGCGATCAACTATTTTCAACTATTTCGTTAAGCCAAACGAGCAGAGGACAAGTTCACTTGGACTATGCCGTGGCGAGAAATAGTCTAATTTTAATGAACATTTTGACACAGCGATGACGGCACATGCATCAATCTCGCCATAAAGGTATAAAAAATCTGATATTTTTCGTACATTTGTGGGATCCGTAATTACAACAGTTGTTCAATCGCCGATGGAACCCTTTATTGTTTCTGCCAGGAAATACAGGCCCACCACCTTTAAATCGGTGGTCGGTCAAGAAGCCCTTACCACCACGCTCAAGAACGCGATTGCCGGGAACAAGTTGGCACACGCCTACCTCTTCAGCGGCCCACGCGGGGTGGGCAAAACCACCTGCGCCCGCATTTTCGCCAAAACGATCAACTGCTTGAACCCAGCACCCGATCACGAGGCGTGCAACGCGTGCGAATCGTGCGTGGCCTTCAACGAGCAACGTTCCTACAATATCCACGAACTGGACGCGGCTTCAAACAACGGGGTGGACGATATCCGCTCGCTAATCGACCAGGTGCGTGTCCCCCCCCAGATTGGCAAGTACAAGGTCTACATCATCGACGAGGTACACATGCTCTCGCAGGCCGCCTTCAACTCGTTTTTGAAAACGCTGGAAGAGCCACCGGCACATGCCCTCTTTATCTTGGCCACCACGGAGAAACAGAAGATCATCCCCACCATTTTGTCGAGGTGCCAGGTATATGATTTTAACCGCATCCGGGTGAGCGATATCGTGGCGCACCTGCAACACGTGGCTCTGCAAGAAGGTGTGAAGGCAGAGCCGGAAGCGCTCAACGTGATCGCGCAGAAAGCAGACGGTGGTATGCGCGATGCACTTTCCATCTTCGACCAGACTGTTAGCTACACTGGAGGGAATGTCACCTACCAGTCGGTCATCGAAAACTTGAACGTACTCGATTACGAGTACTACTTCCGACTCTCCGACGCGATCCTCGAAGGGAACGTGGTGGATGCCCTCCTTATCCTGAACTACATCCTGAACCGCGGGTTTGAGGGGCAATACATCATCAGCGGAATCGCCTCGCATTTCAGGGACCTGCTCGTCAGCAAAGATCCCGCCACGGCCCAACTGCTGCAGATGGGTGCCTCCATTAGGGAGCGGTACGCCGTTACTGCCCAACGATGCCCCACGGAGTTCCTTTACCAGGCCATTGAGCTCGCCAACGAGTGTGACCTCAATTATCGTCTTAGCAAAAACAGACGGTTGCTTCTCGAGTTGACGCTTATCAAGCTGTGTCAATTAACAGGGGGTACTACGCCACACAAGGAAGAGATGAAGAGGGGGTTGGAGCCCATTGCCATTTCTACCGAAACAAAAACCACTGCTAGTAGCCCAGAGGTCGTTAGAAGTGATTCTAAACCAGGAACTACCGTCCCTGAAAAAAAAGCAATCATAGAGGAAGTAAAGGTTGTAAAAGCCGAGCCAAAAAATGTTGATAACGAACCTAAAGCTGAGGATGAGTTGAAGGTTGTTGTCGATGAACCGGAAGTTGTTCCGACCCGTCAGGGAAGTGGTGTAGCCAAGAAAAAGAGCCTTCTCGACACCCAAATGGGCTTATCCCTCACATCGCTCGTTAACGAAAACAGCGAAAAAGGGGAGGCAATGATAGGGAACGAAAACGGGGATATCTCCACGGGCAAGGGTAACAACCGCTTTACCGAGCAGCAACTGGTAACAGCATGGAAAGCATACGCGGATCAGCTAGACAAGGAGAAGCTGCTGAAGAATACCATGTCACTCTACCTCCCTACAATGAAGGGTGACACGCTCTTTGAAGTGGCGGTCAACACGGAGTTAAACAAGCAGTACATCACGGACAACAGCGCCTCGATCCTCGCCTTTTTACGCGAGCAGTTAAAGAACGATGACGTGTCGATGACGATTACCATAGCGGAAGGGGAGGCAGTCATACGGCCGGCAACCCCTCGGGATATATTCAACGACATGGCCGAACAAAACCCCTCGCTACAAAAACTATCCGATGAGTTCGGTCTGGAGTTAAGTTGACTCCCATCACCTCGACCACCTCTCGCTATCTAAATTTCTGTAATTGATGGCCTCCGCGAGGTGGGGCGACAGGATACGTTCGCTCCCTTCCAGGTCGGCAATGGTGCGTGACACCTTCAGGATCCGGTCATACGCGCGCGCCGAGAGGGAACGGCGCTCCATCGCCACACGCAATAATGCCAACCCCCGGTCATCGGGCACGGCATATCTCCTCAGCATTCTCCCGCTCATCTGCGCGTTACAAAAAACCCCTTTCGCCTTCTCCTTGGCAAAGCGGCGGGATTGGATATCGCGGGCATTAATCACCCTCTCCCGTATATCGGCACTGGATTCGGCAGGCGTCTTATCGGCCATCTTATCAAACGGTACCGGTATGATCTCCACCTGGATATCCACCCTGTCGAGCAAAGGACCCGATATCCTGTTCAGGTAGGAGTAGACCGCACCGGGCGAGCAGACGCACTCCCGGGTGGGGTGGTTGTAATAGCCACACGGGCAAGGGTTCATGGCGGCGATCAGCATAAAGCTGGCCGGGTACTCTACCGTGTACCTCGCCCTCGACACGGTAATCTTCCTATCCTCTAAAGGTTGTCGCATCACCTCCAGGACGTTCCGATTAAATTCGGGCAACTCATCAAGAAAAAGAACCCCGTTGTGTGCCAGGCTAATTTCCCCCGGTTGCGGCACGGCACCACCTCCCACCATGGCCACGTTGCTGATGGTATGATGAGGGGAGCGAAAAGGGCGCCGTGTCATCAGCGACGTATCCAGCCCGGTTCGCCCCGCCACGCTATGCACCTTGGTCGTCTCGATCGTCTCCTCCAAGGTTAACGGCGGCAATATAGAGGGCATCCGCTTGGCCATCATCGACTTCCCGGAACCTGGCGGACCAACCAGGATGATATTATGTCCCCCTGCTGCTGCCACCTCCAAGGCACGCTTCACGTTCTCCTGCCCCTTCACTTCCGAGAAATCGAACTCGAACGAGAGTTTCTCCCGATTCAGCTCCTCCTGCAAATTAATCACCGTGGGGTCCAACGGTACCTCACCGTTCAAAAAGTCGACCACCTCCCGGATGGTTCGCACCCCGTAGACCTCCAGCCCCTCCACCACGGCTGCCTCTTTCACGTTCTCCGAGGGGAGGATAAACCCTTTAAAACCACTCTCTTTCGCCATAAGGGCCATGGAGAGCGCCCCCTTGAGCGGCAGGACGCTCCCATCGAGCGACAGCTCCCCCATCAGCAGGTATTGATGGAGCCGGCTTGTATCTACCGACCCCGAAGCGGCCAGGATGCCCACCGCCAACGGCAGGTCATATGCCGATCCCTCTTTTCGGATATCAGCAGGAGACATGTTGATAACGATCTGCTGTCGCGGGAACTTCAACCCATTCACCTGAAGGGCCGACACGATTCGCTCGTGACTCTCCTTCACGGAGGCATCCGGTAATCCTACCAGGAGGAAACGAATCCCCCGGGAGCAGTTCACCTCTATGGTTATCAGCGTGGCCTCTATCCCTTGAACAGCTGCCCCAAACACTTTGACCAACATCGGTTTCCCCTTTTATCCCACATCAGCGATCGCCTCTTTTTCAGACCGTTTCTTTATTTCATCGACGATTCCCTGAGCGGCAATATTCCTTACCTGAATCGTCCTGTCGGGAGAAATTAACACGTTAAATGGTACGTATTGCACGTTAAAGTTGTTCACGATATCGGCTCCCCAGCCCCGCTCCTCCGTCACCACCGTCCAGGGGATGGAATCACCCTCCACGTACTCCACCGGGTAGTTATCGTTATCGATATAAACGGTTATAAACTGCACACTATCTGTATCTAACTCCTCGTACGCCTGCTTTAACAACGCCACGGTCTCCCTCGATTCAACGCCAGCCGAGGAGATAAAAGAGAGTAGCAGGTATTTTCCCGAAAAGTCGTGCGAACGGATCGCGTTTCCCTCCTCATCCTCCAATTGGAAGTAAGGTACGACGGCTCCCTCAGCGGAGCGGTTCAGCTTCTCCGAATAGGAGGTGAGACGGAAAGCCAGTTCGGTCCGCTTAACATCCCCCTCCAGGTATCCCAACACCCGTTCCAATGCGCCGGGATTATCGCTATTCGTGAAAAAGTTGCTGATCAAGATCAGACTTGACAGCTTCGAGGGATTCTCCATGATGTACTCTTCGGCACCAACCGTTATCTCGTGATTCAACACGTTCAGTTTTCCCATCTCCTCTTGCCGATTGGTGGAAGTATTGAGGGTGGTATCGGTGCCATTCTCCTCTCGGATTTTCACGAGCAACTCTCCCCGTTCTTTTAAAAGATCCTCATGGTTCATCTTGAAGGTGGTCAGTTCGTTATTCACCTCGTTCCCGTTAACCCGGATTAAGTCGGGATACATCGCGTCGCCCTTCACCGTCAGCTTCTGATCCCGATCGGCAAACACCACGGTAGAGGCTTCGTAATCGTTTAGGTAGAGAGAAAAGGCAGTAAGCGTATCGACTCGGGTCTGGAAACTGAACCTTCCCTTTTTATCCACGTGAACGGTATCCACCTCCAACGTATCTTCCGCGAGGTAGGCCGCTAATAGGTAGGGTGCCTCCAGGTTCGCGATTTCCCCCTTTATCCATCCCCTATCATTCCTACATGATGTCAAGCCCCATACCATGCAGAAAACCATCATCCCTAATACATATTTTGTCATAGCCGATAAACTTTTAACCCGAATAAACGCTTTTCACGCTTTGAACCCACAAAGGTACTGTAATTTTTTTAAATATTCAATGATTTTCACATTTATTTGTCGGATTTTATCGTTTCAATATTAATACGTAGCTTTGCGGTATATAAAACTAACAGCTATGTTTTTCTCTATCGTTATCCCCGTCTACAACCGTCCCGATGAAGTGGACGAGTTACTCTCCAGCCTTTGTGATCAGAGGTACAAACAGTTCGAGGTGGTCATCGTTGAGGATGGTTCCGCCCATGATTGCCGCTCCATCGTGGAGAAGTACCGCGATCGCCTCGCCATCCACTACATTGAAAAACCCAACTCGGGTCCTGGTTTATCCCGCAACGTTGGTGCCTCGGAAGCGCGGTACGACTACCTTATCTTCTTTGACTCGGACTGCATCATCCCCCCCGGCTACCTGGAGGAGGTGACCCGTTTCCTCACGGCGACCCCCGTGGATGCGTACGGTGGCCCCGATGCGGCCATGCCTGCCTTCACCACCGTGCAGAAAGCGATCAATTACGCCATGACCTCCTTCCTCACCACGGGAGGTATTCGTGGGCGACGAAAATCGCTGGACAGGTTCCTGCCCCGCGGGTTCAACATGGGCGTTACCAAGGCTGCCTACAGTGCAGTAGGCGGTTACCGTGCCATGCGTTTCGGGGAAGATATCGACCTAAGCCTCCGCCTCCTCGGGGCGGGGTACGTTACCGCGTTGATCCCCGATGCACACGTCTACCACAAACGACGCACCACCTACAGGCAATTTTTCAAGCAGGTGTATAACTTCGGTATTGCCCGCATCAACCTCCACCTGCTGCACCCCGGGTCGATGAAAGCGGTACACACCCTACCCGCCCTCTTTGTCGTTGGGATGGCGCTTCTGCTTATCCTCTCTATTTTCTACCCGGCGCTGCTATGGATACCGATTGGCTATTCCCTCCTCCTCTTCCTGGACTCCCTGTTCAAAAACCGGTCGGTGAAGGTAGCCCTTCACAGCATCATCGCGTCTTGGATACAATTAATCGGGTATGGGAGCGGCTTTCTGGTCGCCGCCTGGAAGCGGCTGGTTCGCCGCGAAGGGGAATTTAGCGCCTTTGCAAAAAAGTTTTACGAGTAACTGATTGTTAGGCTTTACTTCGCGAGACCTGCTTGTGTTTTCACGGGTAACTCAATAAGTTTCAGGTGGACACGCTGTCCATCGGTCTACAGCTTCTCCCCGTAGGCCAAATCGCCCGCGTCGCCAATCCCCGGGACAATATATGATGCATCGTTCAACTCCGGATCAACCACGGCCGCCCAGATGGTGGTATTATCGCTCGGGAAGTTCTTCTTGCAATAGTCAATAGCCTGCCGGCTAGCGACAATCGTGGCGACATGGATATGCCGCGGTGTTCCTTTCGTAAGCAATGCCCTGTATGTTAGCTCCATACTGGCTCCTGTCGCCAACATCGGATCTGCCAAAATAAGCGTCTTGCCCTCAATAGAGGGAGAGGCGATATACTCGATATGAATATCAAACGATTGATGCCCCGTTTCCTTATACTTCCTATAGGCCGAAACAAAGGCATTACCCGCACCGTCAAAGTAGTTCAACATCCCAAGGTGGAACGGGATTCCCGCACGGAGAATGGCGGCGATTACCACCTCTTCGTCCAACACGTTCACCTCAGCCACATCGAGTGGTGTGTTCACCGTGATTCTCTTGTAAGCAAGCGTTTTACTGATTTCGTACGCCATGATCTCACCAATCCTCTCCAGGTTCCTACGGAACCGCAAACGATCACCCTGTATGGTTACATCCCTGATTTCACGGATATAAACGCTGAGCAGCGAGTTTTCCTCCGAAAAGTTGTACAGTTTCATATGATGATTTAATGACTTTTTTAGTTAAACAAAGATACTATTTTTCTCCCCTCCCTTGAACATTTCATCCCTTTTTTTGTCGAGATGATTGATTTTTCTCCAGAAATCAGCCAATTAAGGAATTATCACTTTAATTGTTTCGAGGGTTTACAGAATTTGATTACTTTTGTGACCGGTTTTTTCAAGGTTATCACGTGATGCAAACACTCACATACAAACAAATACGCATTCATACATAAAACCCAAACTTTTCAAAAATGGTAAAATTAGATTTAAGCAAGTATGGTATCACGGGCGACTTTGAGGTCGTCCATAACCCATCCTACGAGACCCTCTTTCAGGACGAGATGAATCCCGAAAACGAAGGCTTCGAGAAGGCCAAGCTAACAAAATGCGGTGCTGTGGCCGTTTACACTGGTAAGTTTACCGGGCGTTCTCCCAAAGATAAATTCTTCGTGATGGACGATGTGTCTCGCGACACCCTTTGGTGGGACGGCACCATCAACCGCCCCTGCACGAAAGAGGCATTTGATTACTGCAAGGACCGCGTTACCCAACAGCTCTCCAAAGCAAAGAAAATTTACGTGGTGGACACCTTCTGCGGCACGAATGCCGATACGCGATTGAAAGTTCGTTTCGTGATGGAGGTCGCTTGGCAGGCTCACTTCGTGACCAACATGTTCATTCGCCCTTCACACTACGAGCTAAGTCATTATGGTGAGCCCGACTTCGTCAGCTTAAACGGATCCAAGACCACCAACGACAGGTGGCAAGAGCACGGTCTGAACTCCGAGAACTTCACCCTGTTTGACCTGACCCGTAAAATGCAGGTGATTGGTGGCACTTGGTACGGAGGTGAAATGAAGAAGGGGATCTTCGCGCTGATGAACTACTATTTACCGTTAAAGGGTATCGCCTCCATGCACTGCTCGGCCAACGTGGGAGAAGATGGCGACGTGGCCATATTCTTCGGACTTTCGGGTACTGGTAAGACCACCCTGTCGGCCGACCCGAAACGTTACCTGATTGGTGACGACGAGCATGGCTGGGACGAGCACGGCATATTCAACTACGAGGGAGGTTGCTACGCGAAGGTGATCAACCTGAGCAAAGAGAACGAGCCAGATGTCTGGCGCGCTATTCGTCGCGACGCACTGCTGGAAAACGTAACCGTGGACGACGAGGGGAACATCGACTACACCGATGGTTCTACCACCGAGAACACCCGCGTATCCTATCCCATTACCCATATCAGCAAGATCGTGCTGCCCTCGCGCGCCGGTCACGCTAAAAAAATTATCTACCTCTCCGCGGACGCTTTCGGCGTGTTGCCTCCCGTCTCTATCTTGGACGACAACCAGGCACAGTATCACTTCCTCTGCGGGTTTACCTCAAAGCTAGCAGGCACAGAGCGCGGTATTACCGAGCCAGTGCCCTCTTTCTCACCCGCCTTCGGTGAGGCCTTCCTGACGCTTCACCCCACGGTGTACGCGAAACGCCTCGTTGAGAAGATGAACCAACACAACGCGAAGGCATACCTGGTGAACACCGGTTGGAACGGGACTGGAAAGCGCATCTCGCTGAAAGACACCCGTGCCATTATCGATGCTATCCTCGATGGCTCCATCGACAAGGTAGAGACGATGCATATCCCCATCATGAACCTCACCGCACCGGTCAAGCTGGATGGTGTTTCAGACATCCTCGACCCGCGTACCACGTACGCCGACCCGAGCGAGTGGGAAGAGAAAGCACGGAAGTTGGCCGGTATGTATATCGAGAACTTCAAGCAGTATGCCAATAACGATGCCGCAAAGGCATTAATCCCATCGGGGCCGCAACTCGACTAACCATGTGTTGCATACTCAACGTTGGCACGTTGAGTTATATAGGGGGCCTGCTTCAAGTATTTGAAGCAGGCCCCCTTTTTCCCCAAGTTTACACTGGTGGTTGTTCCACGTTCTCAATCCTTCGCAAAGAAGTTTATTGCCCGTTTCAGCGCCTCAACATCCCGTTGGGGTCTACTGAAGCTCCTTGATCTCGACCTTCCTGAAGTCGATGGGGTGCCCTTCGCTTTGCAGGGAGATCGTTCCCTTGCTCAACATCTTATTACCGCCATTCATTTCTACGAGTCGCTCGTAGGTCCCATCCCGCTCATCCAATTGCGGCTGGCTATAGTGAAGTACCGTGTCGCCGTTCAAGATATGACGGATCACCTCGTTACCCCTCACCTCCACCTGTGCGGTGTACCATTCATCGCCATAACAGAGCTCCGAGGAAGAGTTCACGCAATGATCCAGGATCAATTCACCTCCCATCACGATGTTTGTACCCGGCGTGCAGACATTCATATTGGTACGTTGCACCAGCGAGTCGCTCCCCAGCAGCTGCATCTCGATAGAGGTAGGGAAATCCTGGTCTAGGTTCATCGACTCCGGTGTCTGCCCGTGTAGCATAAGTCCGCTGTTCCGGTAGGCCCACCCGGGTGCGCCCGGACATTGCTCGCCCACGAAGCGATACTCCACCCTTAGTAGGTAATGTGAATATTCCTGTTCGTAGAAGAGGTGACCAAACCGCTCGTTAAAGGTGTCATACGCATCGTACCTTACCTTGATCATGCCCTCTTCCACGCGAAACGTGTTACCGAAGTTATCGCCCGGCTCGTACCCCCGTATCTTGGGTATCCAGCCGTTTAAATCCTCTCCATTAAAAAGGGAGACCCATTCCCCTTCGGTCGATTTCAACTCGTTCTGTTTTGCCTTGTTTCCCACACAAGAAAGAAACGCCACCACGGCAATCATGGCAAATAGTGCGTAAAAAAAGTTTCGTGTCATACAATTACCTATTTACGGTATAAAGATAAATATTTTTCTTAACACCAGAAAACTATGGTTATAACATCATTAAACTTTTATTACCTTTGTCCATATTTTAATTTCTCGTAACTTGCCCCTTGTGTAAAAGAAGAACGTCACAAAATCATTATGAAAGAGATCTATCTGCACAATAAAGTGTTGCCTATAGAGTTTGAGCGGGCTGTTACCTGTTTCAGAAGATACCGTCAGATGAGACTTTAAAAAAACGGATGGAAGCAGCTAACGCTTTTTGAAGACAACAATCCGTTTTTTAAGCATCTGCTACATGTGAAAGAAATAATTTTGTGTTATCAAGTCGTTTGAAACACCACTTTTGTACCCAATCGACTTAAAAACAATATGAGCATTACTCCTCCAGCATCTTTTATTGAAGATAAGAATACGACCATTAAATCCATGATGATATGGGTACCCTCGTTTATCATGGATAGCTATTTAAAGAGGTAACCGAAAGCTTTTTCGGTTTCGCAGTAAACCGTAACATGCTGAATGGAAAAGTTCTTACACATTGGCTACACATTTTATTAAAACAGAGACTGTTAAGGTGGATAAAATAAATTTTTTGCAATGATAAGTGAAAAAAATTACACGAAATCTCAGTTGATATTTCTGCTAACGCTTAGGTTTGCCATAGGATGGCACGTGTTGTACGAAGGGATATCGAAAGTTATCAATCCCCAATGGACATCCGCTGATTTTCTTCACGAGTCGCAGGGAATCCTGGCGGGTTTCGCGAAATGGATTTTATCGAATGCCGATCTGCTCGCCACCATAGACGTTTTAAACGCCTGGGGATTGGTGCTGATTGGGTTGGCCTTGATATTTGGTTTTCTCTTTAAACCGGCTGCCATAATAGGATCAATTTTAATTTTTATCTATTATTTGAGTGTTCCGCCATTGGTAGGCTATGAATACACCTTGCCTTCCGATGGTAGCAACTTGATTATCAACAGAACACTCATCGAGGCTATCGCTCTATTCGGATTAGCCCTTTTCCCGACAAACAGAATATTTGGGTTAGATCACTTTTTTCAATCGCACTTTAAAAAAAGAACAAAAAATGGATGAACAAGATAAAGGGATAAAAGAGGAAAAAAACATGCCTACAAGTGATGCAACAGAAAAAACGCCAAAGGATATTTCACGCCGAAACGCGCTAAAAGCACTTGCGGGAATACCCGTGGCCGGACTGTTCGGTTTTGAACTATCGCGGAAAATCAACTATGACAAGAACAGAAGAAGCCGTATAGTTCAGGAGTTAGGTCTCGATAAAATGGATTTTTCAATTCCTGATTACGGGAAAGACGAAGCACGGGATATTATTCGTATCGGTATTATAGGATTCGGGCGACGGGCAGAACAACTTTCAGCGGGACTGGGATTTATGCATCCCGATGAGGTTGAAAAGCGGACACGTAACAACACGTTAAAGAGTTGGTTGGAACAAGAGAACCTTAACGTGGCCATCACGGGAATCTGCGATGTGTTTGATTTACACGCCCAGCGCGGTTTGGAAGTCGCGAACAATAACCTGCGCGGCGGAGCTTCAAAACTGCCTATTAAGCGTTATCATACCTATCAGGATATGCTGGCTGACAAAGATATTGACGCGGTTATCATATCAACGCCCGATCACCATCATGGATTCATGGCGATTGACGCGACCAAAGCGGGGAAACATGTCTATTTGGAGAAAAGCGTGGCGCATACTGAAGAAGAGCTGAATGAATTGTATCACACCGTGAAAAACAGCCACATCACTTTTCAGTTAGGCCATCAGATAACGCAAAGCACTGTTTTTAAGCAAGCCAAAGAAATTATTGATAAAAACGTCTTGGGGAAAATCACCCTGATAGAGACGACCAGCAATCGCAATACCGCGGAGGGCGCCTGGATCAGGCATCTGGATGCCGATGGGAACCCCAAGCCAGGAGACGAAAAAAGCATTGATTGGATGCAGTGGCTGGGAAATACGCCTTACGTTCCATTCAGCATCGACAGGTTTTATAACTGGACGAAATGGTTTGCATACGATACCGGGTTGATAGGCCAACTATTTACCCATGAGTTTGACGCGGTGAATCAGCTGCTACGAATCGGTATCCCCAAATCAGTCTCCTCGTCGGGAGGAATATACTATTGGAAAGACAACCGGGAAATGCCCGATAGTTTACATTGTGTATTCGAGTATCCTGATAAGGATTTAACCTTATTGTACAGCGGGAATCTTGCCTCAAGCAGAAGCCGTGGAAGGGTTTTCATGGGACACGATGCCTCCATGGAGCTTGGGAACAACATCAAAATAACCGTCGACCGCAATTCTACTCAATACGCGAAAGGTATCTCATCCGGATTGATCGATACTAGTGAACCGATGCTCTCTTTCAACCCGGGGGCAGGACAAATTGACGCGGTTACTTCAGCTTCCGAAAGGTATTATGCCGATCGGGGATTAACCAACACAGTAATTGGGGGTCGTCAGGTTGATGTTACTCACTTGCATTTACGGGAATGGCTTAACTGCATTCGGGAGAACAAAACGCCAAGTGCCCATATAGATGTTGCTTATGAAGAGGGTATTGCCTGTTTAATGGCACACCGTTCGTATCTCGAGAAACGACAAGTGTTTTGGGATGAAGTGAACAGAAAGATAATATGAAACTTGAAAATCAGTACTAAGTCTTGGTATACGGTAGTATTCCTATGGCAACATGCTTGAGTAGCTCCGCCGGGAATCGAACCCGGATCTACGGTTTAGGAAACCGCTATTCTATCCGTTGAACTACAGAGCCGATTGAAAGCACAAAAGTAACATATTTCCGCTTACCTGCAAAAGAATTTCACAGGCAGGTTGCAGTGTAGAATCAAGCGAAAGGTGCCAAATCATTAAAGTGGTTATGAAACTCCGCCATGGGTAGGGGTTTTCCCAAATGTAAGGATATAGAGGGAATAGCGTAAAGCCATTATCGGCTCTACACCACCCCCTCTTTCACTTACTTTACTAAACGACGGGTTACTCCAGCACTTTAATCTTGATATTCTGGAACCACACCTCGTCGCCGTGGTCTTGCAGTAAGATCAACCCCTCTTCGGCGTTCCCGAAATTGGGCCAATTTTTGTACTTGCTGGTCTGTACCAACTGGTTCCACGCGTCGGTATTGCGCTCGTACTCCACGATCTTAACCCCGTTCAGCCAGTGCTCCACGTGGTTTCCTTGAACCACGACCTGTGCCGTGTTGAAGAACCCGCGACGGAAAGGCTTATCTGTCGGTGCCGCTATCAAGTCGTAAAGCGACCCTAACGTTCGGTTCCCATCCTTACCTAGCTTGGCATCGGGGTGGTTCCGGTCGTCCAGTATCTGAAATTCGCAGCCGATTGCCGATCCCTTGCCATCCTTGTTCAGGTCGGTATCCACGAAGTACTTGATGCCGCTATTAGCACCTTCGGTTATCCGGAAATCCACCTTCAGCACAAAATTCTTGTAGGGTTTCGTGGTAACGATATCGCCACCGTTGGTGGACTCCCCCCCATCGCTCTTATGCACCTTGAGAATACCGTTTTCAATGGACCAGCCAACCTCGGGAAAACCCTCGAGGCGGGCACCTCGCCACCCTTCCGTGGTTTCACCATCCCAAAGCAGCTCCCATCCCTCTGCAGCCTCACGCTCGGAGATGGTGTTCGCGATCGTGTTTATCTGAACCACCTCGGGATTCTCCGGGGTCCGGTAGGTTTCAAGTTCTTCGGTTAGGATCCGAATATTACGCCATGAAACCGTCTTACCGGCCAACTCCTCGCTCCCGATAGAGTGTACCTGTAAGGCGATAAAACCGGTAGGGGTCATGTTGTCCAGCAGATCGCTGCATGGTACACCGTTGACCCACGTGCGGATGGAGTTGCCAATCGCTTCAATACGGGCACTGTTCCACTCGCCGTTCTTAAAGGCAGTTTGCCCTTCCGGATTGTAGTTCGTGGGGTATAGCCAACCCCTACGCGCCTCATCATAGATACCACCCGTCCAGGCACGAGGCGATGGGTCAATCTCAAATTGGTAGCCATGCACGCGGCCGTTCTGATACTCGTCCAGGCTCAAGCTCCTAAACTGAACTCCCGAGTTCAAACCATCGTCCACTTTAAAGTCGAACTCCAGGATAAAATCACCATACTCTTCCGTGGTAGCCAGGAAGGTGTTGGGCGTGTTCATCGCGGAAATACCGATGATGGTATTGTCTTCCACAATGTACTCAGCCGTTCCGTTCAGCTTTTCCCATCCCTGCAGGTCTTTTCCATTGAACAGCTCCTGCCACTTGGGTCCCTGTACACAGGAACTTAAAACTAACATGAGTGTAGTAGCTAATAAAACAATTTTCTTCATACGATTTTTTTTATTAATATTACCTTTTTTTATGTTACCTCCTCCCTTCTACTGATTTCGAAGGTGAGGAAATCAAATCACGTAAAAATCCTCCCACCCTTTCCTTGGTGGCTCACCGGTTAGGTACGCATCCGCGAACGCATCGTTCGTCACCCGCTTCGTTTCACGGTCAAACACGATCTTTCGGTTGAGTCGTTGGGCGGCCACGCCAAGGCAGAACACCTGGCTAAGCGGGGCAGCCACCTCGAACGGGGAGCGGGTCTTCTCCTTACCTTGGCAGGCCAACAGGAAGTTGGCGTAATGGTTAGAGGGAGTTGGGGGTACTTCCGGCAACTGCTTCTCCATCTCCTTCGCTTTCTCTTCGGGGATAATGCTCAGCGTGCTGCCGTGCGATCCGCCCTTAAAGGTAAGCTCTTTGCTGTATATCTCCTTCCCTGGGTTCAGCTTGGCCGGCTGAATCTTTCCGCCCGCCACCGAAGGGATGTTGGGATCGAGTTCCGATACACCATACCCTTCCGGTACAGCAGGAATGTTATCCAGCCCGTCGTACCAGGTAATCGTCAACGGGGGCATATCGCCCCGCGCGGGGAACTTGAATTCGATCGTGCTCGACATGGGGAAGAAGTAGTCGTTATGATCTTTTAGGCGCAAGGGGGTAACCTCTTCCGGCAGCCCCAGGTCGAGAAACTCATGCACCGTATCAATAATATGCGCCCCCCAGTCGCCCAGTGCACCCATCCCGAAGTCATACCAGCATCGCCATTGGCCGTAATGAAAGTCCTTGTTGTAATCGTGGTGGCGTTGGGCCATCAACCAAACGTTCCAGTCCAGCGTCTCGGGAATGGGCTCGGCCGCGGGAAAGCGGGTGATGGAGGGATCCCACCCATGCCAGCGGCGCGGGTTGTTCATGTGCGCGGTCACGGCCGTTACATCCTTGATGATCCCCGCCTCCTTCCACGCTTTAAACTGGAAGTAGTTGGCCTCGGAGTGCCCCTGGTTACCCATCTGAGTCACCACGTTGGGATACTTGGCAACGGCCTTGAGCAGGAGCTCCGACTCATGGAACGTTCTTGTCAACGGCTTTTCCACGAAGACATGCTTCCCCTCGACGATCGACATCATGGTAGCCGGGAGGTGGGCAAAGTCGGGTGTCGCGATTGCCACCGCCTCGAACTCGTTCCCTATCTTGTCGAACATCTCCCGGAAGTCCTTAAAACGTTTGGCGTTGGGGTACTTGTTCAACGCGTTCTTGGTATGCTCGGCTCCCAGATCCACATCGCACAGCGCCACCACGTTGACCAACCCCGTCTTATCGAAGTCGTTCATGATCTCCCATCCCCGGTTACCCACCCCGATATAAGCCAAGTTAACCTTCTGGTTGGCCCCCACGATACGGCTGTAGCTCGCGGCGTTAGTCCGGGTGGTGATGCCACCCATCGCGAGCCCGGCTGATGCCAGGGCAGCACTTTTAATAAAGTCTCTTCTCGTTGTCATGTTGTTTTGCTTCATATTCATTTTTAACGTTGCCCTTCATGAAAACCGCTCTTTGGGGATGCCTTCCCGGAGCGATGCCATCCTCGTGAAAGCCGTTCCACGTGAGGTCTGTTTCTCCGCCGCGGCTACTCGAAGCGATCCCTATGCGCCCACAAGCCAAGGGCAGGGCTGGAGATGTAGTAGATCTCTTCCCCATCGGGGAGCCGGTTGAACCCCTCTTTCAGCTTCGACAGGTCGTACCTGCTCATCATTTCATCGTAGTCTCCCCACTGGAACCCCACGCTCTCGATCTCCTCCCGGGTGAGGTTCTCGCTTCCCTTCCCCGGACAGTAGGTCACGGTGAATCGACCCTCCGACGAGCCATGAATCAGGTGGGCGGCCGCGCTAAGGTTATCCCGGAGATCCTGGTTCTCCGCGACCGCCTTCAGAGTAGCCGGCGTGCCGTAGTAGCCATACTTGCGGATAAGCTGATCGATTGCTTTATCCTCACCGAACTCTTTTAGCGCGGGTGCCAGCACGATCAGCTCGCCCCCGTCGGCAATCGCCATCCGCGTGCGGTAGATCGACTTATTACCCAGCCAGGTACTCTTGAATTCCGTGGGGTCGAGCCATACCAGCGTCTTTTTCAGCGGCCTCTCCACCATCACGAAGTTCACCTCCAGCGAAAGTTGGGCTGCCCGCTCGAACACCTCGAGATCATCCCCCACGAACAGCCCGTAGGTCTGTTGCGCGCCCTCCTCGTTCACGCCCACCACGGTGAGGACGTAGAGGATGGGCAGCCCTTTCAGGAACTTTTCGGTAGCGTAGTTAAACACGCGGCGTACGGGCGTATCGGCACGACCCATCATTCGCTCCATGCCGTAAACGGCGCCGATGTAGTGGCTCTTGTTGATACCTTCGCTTCCGCCTGTCCCCACGAGGATGTTCTTGTTGTAGTTGGCCATCCCCACCACCTCGTGAGGCACCACCTGCCCAATCGAGAGGATCAGGTCGAATCCCCCCTCCACCAGCAACCTGTTTACCTGCGCCGGCCACGGGAAGTCGACGTCTCCATCGGTCACCTCCCTCACGTAACTCGCCGGCACCTCTCCAAGCGTGAGCACGTCGTTTCTCCAGTCGTGCTCCCGTATGAGCGACGCGGGCAGTTGACCAAACATATGGCTGATCTGATCGTCAGTCATAGGGGTATGTGTACCCAGTGCCGGTAACACGTCTGTGAGCCGGTCGCCATAGTACTCCCACGCCATCTCGGTAAGTTCCCCCGCCCGGCTGGGCAGGCGGGTGTAATCAGGCGGTATGGCGAGTACCTTACGCCGTTCCCCCAGCTTGTCCAACGCTTCCTGCAACCCCTGCCGCAAATCCTCGTGCGACAGGTTGGTATCCGGTGAGCCTTTCTCGTAATAGACCATTGGGATACGCTTTAAACATCATACATGGTCGATGCCGTACTGCCACCACGTCCCGTCCAATCGGTATGGAAATACTCCCCTCGGGGGGCATCCACCCGCTCGTACATATGCGCACCGAAGTAGTCCCTCTGTGCCTGCAGCAGGTTGGCCGGCAGCCGTTCGTTGCGGAACCCGTCGAAGTAGGTCAAGGCCGAGGTGAGGGCCGGAACCGGCACCCCGTGCATCAACGCGGTGGCACACACCCTGCGCCAGCTCTCCTGGGCTGACAGCACCGCCTCCTTGAAGAAGGGGTCGAGCAGCAAGTTCTCCAGCGAGGGGTTCTTATCGAACGCGTTCTTGATATCGCCCAGGAAGCGGGAGCGGATAATGCAACCGCCTCGCCACATCAGCGCGATCCCCCCGTAGTTGAGGTTCCAGTTGTACTCTTTGGCCGCCTCCATCATCAGGTCGTACCCCTGCGCGTAGGAGATAATCTTGGCAGCGTATAGTGCCTTTTCCAAGTCATCGATAAATTGCTGTTTATCACCTTCGAAGGGCTTCTTCGCCACCTTGATCGCTTTCGAAGCCTTGACCCGTAAATCTTTCTGTGCCGAGAGGCAACGCGAGAAGACCGATTCACCGATTAACGTGAGCGGTATACCCAGGTCGAGTGCCGTGACGGCCGTCCACTTCCCGGTTCCCTTCTGTCCCGCCGTATCCAGTATCTTTTCCACGAGCGGGCTTCCATCCTCATCCTTGTAAGCCAAAATGTCGGCCGTGATCTCGATCAAGTAAGAGTCCAGCACCCCCTTGTTCCATCGCTTGAACACCTCGTGCTGTTCAAACGCATCCATCCCCAGCAGTTCCTTCATCAGGTGATACGCCTCGTTGATGATCTGCATATCGCCATACTCGATGCCGTTATGCACCATCTTCACGAAGTGACCCGCCCCGTTTTCACCTACCCAGTCGCAACAGGGAGAGCCATCGTCCACCTTAGCCGACACAGCCTGGAAGATCTCCTTCACGTGAGGCCACGCTTCCGGGGAACCACCCGGCATCATGGAGGGCCCCAGGAGGGCTCCCTCTTCACCGCCGGAAACGCCCGTTCCCACGTAGAGCAACCCTTTGCTCTCCACGTATGCCGTCCGCCTGACAGTATCCGGGAAGTGGCTGTTACCACCGTCGATGATGATATCGCCAGGCTCCAACAAGGGGATGAGCCGCTCGATAAAGTCATCCACCGGTTTACCCGCTTTCACCAGCATCATCACCTTACGGGGCCGTTTGATGGCGCTCACCAGCTCCTCCAGCGAGTCGGCACCGATGAAGTTCTTCCCTTTGCCCCTTCCCCCTATAAAGTTGTGTACCTTGGAGACGGTACGGTTAAAAACGGCCACGGTATAACCCTTGCTCTCCATGTTGAGCACCAGGTTCTCGCCCATCACGGCCAACCCGATCAATCCAATATCTGCTTTTTGCTTCATGCTACTATTTTTTATATTATTGAATTTTCGCATATTATTAACTCTTTAGCTTTCAGAGCGAAGACCTCGTGAATATTTGCGATAGGCCGAACGCAGAGTCAAGCTTGCTTGAACTATGCTGAGGCGAGCAAATATCTACTGCGTGAAATTTCGTGGGGACACATCCCGCGAAGATGGCGTTAAAAAAGAAAAGCTGTTTGAAGCGTTAGCAAGTTCTTTTCTTTTAGCGATCAAGCGGTAGATGGGTCACGAATATTTGCGATAAGCCGAAGGCGGAGTCAAGTTTACTTGAACTATGCTGAGGCGAGCAAATATCTACGTTGTGCAATTTACGCCAGTCAAGCCTGAAAGCAATAAAGTAGTTACATGCGAAAGTTAAGTTATATTATAATTTACCTTCTAACACGGGCGTTCCCCTCCCAAATGCTCCAGATCATCGCCTCATCGGCCGGCTGCGCGTAATCGGTCAAGAAAGTGGTTGCCAGCGCACCGCTCGCCCAAGCGAACTGCACCCACTTCTCGGGTTCCATACCGGTTAAGATGCTGTACAACAACCCCCCGACGAACCCATCGCCCCCGCCAATCCGGTCCATCACGTTAATTGTCCGCAGTGGTGCTTCGTGCCAATTCCCATTTTCATAGACGATAGCACCCCATAGGTGTTCGTTCGCGCTGATTACCTCCCGGAGCGTGTTGGCAAAAACCGTGGCGTTGGGAAACGCCTTCTTCGCGTTCATGATCATCCCCTTGAAGGCATCGATGGTCTCCTCGATGTTCTCCCCCCCAGCCTTTGGTCCTTTAACCCCAAGGCAAAGTTGGTAATCCTCCTCGTTGCCGATCAGGATATCCGATAGCGAGGCGATTTCGGTAAACGCGGCATGCAATTCCTCCTCACGTCCTTTCCAGAAGGTGGCACGATGGTTGAGGTCGAACGAGATGAGGGTGCCGTGCTTCTTCGCGAAGCGGGCTATCTCCAGGCAAAATTGGCTCGCCTCAGGCGACAAAGCGGCGATTAGCCCGGAAAGGTGCACGATTTGTACCCCTTCCTTCCCGAAAATCCTATCGAGGTCAAAATCCTTCACGCTCAACGTGCGTCCCACTTCGCCCGCCCGGTCGTTATGCACCCGCGGTCCTCTCAGTCCAAAGCCACTGTCTGCGATATTGAACTGGTGGCGGTATCCCCAGGGACCTCCTTGCGGCACTTCAGGCCCTTCATACTCGATGTTCCGAGCCCTTAGGTCCGACTTGATGAAATCGGCCACGGGGCTTCCCTTCACGAAGGTGGTCAGCGCCTTCACCGGAAGACCCAGGTAAGAGGAGATGCTGGCCACGTTGGTCTCCGCGCTGGTCGCGTGCATCTTGAACAGGTTAGTGCTGTAAGCCGGCAACCCATTGGCAGGGGTAATACGTACCCCCATGCTGGTAGGTACCACCAAGGCGTATTTGAACTCTTTTCTTAACGTTAATGACATAGGTGTTGTGTTGATTTACTCTGGATTAATAATGCTTGTTGATTGTTTGTCGACTTAAAGTTGGTCATTGAACCACATCGACGCCAAGTTAAATACTGAAAGCATCGAACCCGCCATCCACGATGGCCACCGTTCCCGTTACGAACTTAGACGCGTCGCTCACCAGGTAGTGCAACGTTCCCAGTAGATCTTCGGGTACGCCAAAACGGCGGAAAGGGGTATGCGCGATGATGCTCTTCCCGCGATCGGTATAAGAACCATCGGGGTTGGTCAGCAAAGTCCGGTTCTGTTCGGTGATAAAAAAGCCGGGGCATAACGCGTTCACGCGGAACCCTTCACCAAACTTGATGGCCATCTCACCGGCCATGTACTTGGTGAAATTGGTCACCGCCGCCTTCGCCGCACCGTAACCAGCCACGCGGGTCAACGGTCGAAGCGCCGAGGCTGACGAAACATTAACAATGCTGCCCTTCTTCTCCTTCATCATCTGCTTGGCGAACGCCAGGGTGGGCAACACCGTACCCATCAAGTTAAGGTCAACCACCTTCCGGAAGTCTGCCGATTTCAGGTCGAAGATGGTACTATCCGGGCCGATGGTGGCTCCCGGCATATTTCCACCCGCGCCGTTAATCAATACATCGATGCGGCCGTAATGGTTCGCGATCGCATCGGCGTTCTGTTGTAGCACTTCCTCGTTGGTCACGTCGGTCTGCAGGAAGATAGCATCCCCACCATCGGCCTTTACCTTATCGATCAGGCGGTTCCCTTTCTCAATGTTCCTGGCAAGCACTGCCACTTTCGCCCCGTGGGCCGCCAGGTACTCTACCATCGACGTGCCCAATACCCCGGTTCCCCCGGTAATGACAATCACCTTGTCATTGATGTCAAATAATGAATACATACTCTTTTTATATTTAATCGTTTAAAATTGAATTCATCGTGGATCCGCACTACATTTTATTTACGTCGCTTTACATCACACGTGGTTGCTAAAGCCGCACTCTTCAAGAACCGTTGGCGCTGAAAGTTTTCATCTTAACACGGTAGTAAATGATGCGAATTGTTTTTATTCTCAAATAAAAATCCTATTTTTGTGTACGTACACAAAAATACAAAATTATTGTATCACCTACAAGAAACGATGATTGTTTTTCATTAGCGAGTTATGCCAAAAAAAATCCGTATCAAAGATATCGCTCGACTGGCTGGCGTTTCTGCCGGTACGGTAGACCGTGTCCTACACAATCGTGGCAACGTTTCTACCAAAGCGCGTCAAGCGGTAGAGGCGGTACTCGAAAAGGTAGATTACAAGCCAAACATCCACGTGTCGGCGCTCTCGCTAAAACGAACGTACAAAATCGTGATTACCACTCCCATCGTCTCTCCCGGAGAGTATTGGGAAAGCATCCACCATGGCTTCCGCTACGCCAAAGAGGCATATTCGAACCTCAAGCTAACGACTGAAGTGCTTACCTACAACCAGTACGATATTTTCTCCTGCAGGGAGATGTTTCGACAAATCGCCGAGATGGAGATGGATGCCCTCATTATAGGTCCCACCTTTCACAACGAGACCTACACGTTATGCGAAAAAATGGATGAAAGGAACATCCCTTACATCTTCGTGGATTCAAACAACGACGGTACCCATCCACTCGCCTTTTTCTCATCGGATCATTACATGTGCGGGACTTTGATGGCCAAATTGATCACCTCGCTTATCCCGGTCGACTCCAAGATCGGTATCCTGCATGCCCTTCGAGTGGGCAATCAAAGTGCGAACTCCACCATTCTGCGAAAAAAGGGGTTCATGGATTATATTTCCAAGCAGGAGGCCGCGTATCAGGTGTTGCGTATCCCCTTTTCGGTGGAAGAGCCGAAGAACAACGAGAGCTACCTCTCCCGCTTTTTCAGCGTTCACCACGACATCCCGGGGGTCGTAGTGATGAACTCACGGGGTAACTACGTGGCCAATTACCTCCATAGCAACCAGATTCACGATGTCAAGATGGTCTGCCTGGACCTTACCACTCCAAACGTGGAAGCGCTCAAGAAAGGGCGAATCGATTTCCTGATCGGTCAAGAGCCTGAATACCAAGGATTCCGCGCAATGAAAACCATGCTGGAACACCTTATTTTCAATAAACCGGTCAAGCGGGAGAACTACGTCCAACTCGATATCCTTACGCGAGAGAACATCGGTTTTTACAAGCGTTTCAACAACATCATGCTTTAACGTGAACCATCATGCGCCCTATCCCGCACGGCACACACAACAAACCCGCTGTACATCCCGTTTGTCGTACAGCGGGATTAGTAAACACCGTTTACAGGTTGAACAACCGCTTCAGGTGCCTGTCGTAAATGTTCTCCTCCACGCAAGCGCCTACCACATCGGCGTACTTTACCAAAAGGTCGGTATATTCACGCCCCATCTCGGCGGCCACCGCGTAAGCCACGTGAATCAACTGACGGAAGTTGGGGTTGTAGTCGGGATGACCCGGGATATGCCGAAGCGTGTTAGCGAACTTTTCGCTACTCCACCCGTTGACCTCCTCCACCGAAGGTAACTTCGATGCATCAATATCAATCACATCAGCGTAGGGAGCGCACAACGCCTCCCGTCGGGTAAAGGATAGCTCGTAGATTTTCTTCGCCAGCAGGAGCCCCTCTCCACCGGCCACCGCCAGGCCAATCACCTCTTCCAGCCACGTGGTACCGGCCGTCTTGAGATGGATCCCCTTGTCGTACTTCGCGATGGCCTCTGCAATAATCGGGTAAATAGAGAACTTATCGCTTCCGGAGTGGACGCTAAGCTTCAGCTCCTTGGGCAGCCCGAACTCCTTCACCGCGAAGTCGATTACCAGCAAATCCTCCTCGAACTCCCTTGCGAACTGGTCAAGGTCGCCCACGTAATCGACCCCCTTGTTGAAACGACCGGTAAATTTAGGTGCGATGGTCTGCACGGGCACCTTCCTGTCAGCCAACATCTTCAAAATAAAGAGCAGCTCCACCGGGGTCTGTGGCGACTCCACCTCGTCCATTGACACCTCCGTGATGAAGGTTCCCTCGCCCTTCTCGCACTTCAGGTAGGTGTAAATCTCAGCGGCGTGGTCGATAGCCGCCAAAAACTTACCTGCCAAACGCCGTAGCAACTGATCCGAAATACGCAGCGGCTCAAAAATACCGGGAATCTGCAGGTAACCGGTGTACCTCTGGCAGGAAGCGATGAACGCCTCCACCTTTTCCGGGCTGCTCTCCTTGCCGATGAACGAGGCCACGTCGAGCGTGAAAAAATCGGACGACTCCACGTAGCCGCTCACCGTGTCCAGGTTGATATGGTCGGCATCCACGAAGTAAGCCCCTTGGTAATTCAACGCTTTCACCGCGTTGTCCGCCTCCACCCGCGTATCCACAGGTCTGGTGCCGACGTAAAGATGTTCACGATTCGATTTGTTCCAAACAGGGACAATATCCATCCCCCGTTCGTTCGCTTTCATAACTGCCCTCAACTGGGCTTCTCCCTGGTAGGTGAAACGGTCACCTACCCCTATGCTATACTTTCCTAGTTTCATTGTTCCCATGATAATTGCTTTTCTCAACTTTTTCGTTCAAGTTTGATTGCTTTCAACTTCACTTTGCAGATATTCACGCGGTCCTTTTCCCGAAGAGTTGATTTGGTTTACCTGTTTTGAGCCTTTAAACGGCTAAAAATCAAAATATCGTTTCGCGTTTTCGTAGGATATATTCTCGATCATCTCTCCCAGGAAAGGCATCTCCGAAGCGGGGAGCAACCCCTGCTCCACGTCGTTCCCCACGAGGTTACACAATATCCTGCGGAAGTACTCGTGACGCGGGTAAGAGAGAAAGCTACGAGAGTCGGTGAGCATACCCACGAAGCGGCTCAGGAGACCAAGGTTGGAAAGGGAGTTCATCTGTGCCTCCATCCCGGTCTTTTGGTCTAAGAACCACCACCCCGAACCGAACTGCATCTTCCCGGCAACAGAACCATCTTGGAAGTTACCAATCATGGTGGCCACCATATCGTTATCCTTGGGGTTCAAGTTGTAGATAATGGTCTTGGCCAACTTATTCTCCCTGTCAAGTTGATCGAAGAAGCGGCTCATCGCCTTCGCCACGTTAAAATCGCCGATCGAGTCAAACCCCGTATCGGGTCCTACCCGGTTAAACAAGCGGGTATTGTTGTTCCGAATAGCGCCGTAGTGAAACTGTTGCGTCCACCCTTTCTCCCAATCCATCACCGCACCTTCGTGCAGCATGGCCGACTTGAACTTCAGCACCTCCTCTTTCGAGAGCTCGTTCCCGCCGTACACCTTATTGAAAATCTGGTCGATATCGGCCTGTGTGTACGGTTCGGCATAAAACTCCTCGACACCATGGTCGGAGAGCTTGCACCCCACGCTCGCGAAAAAGTCGTGCCGCACGCGCAACGCCTCGATCAGGTCACTAAACCGGCTGATGCCCACCCCGGACACCTCCGACAGTTTCTCCACGTAAGCGCGGTACGCCACGGGATCCTCTACCGCCATCGCCTTATCGGGTCGCCAGGTGGGCAGCACCTTTATCTCGAACCCCTCCTCCTTGAGCGCGAGGTGGTGCTCCAAGCTGTCAATCGGATCATCAGTCGTGCAGACTACCTCCACCCGGAACTTTTTCATCAGCCCGCGGGCAGAGTACTCCGGCGTTCGAAGCTTCGCGGTGCATTCGTCGTAAATCTCCTTCGCGGTAGACGGGTTCAACAACTTATCAACCCCGAACGCCCTCTTCAGTTCCAAGTGCGTCCAGTGATACAGCGGGTTCCGCATGGTGTAAGGTACTGTCGCCGCCCACTGCTCGAACTTCTCCCAGTCGCTGGTCTCTTTGCCGGTGCAGTACTTCTCCGCGATTCCATTGGTTCGCATCGCGCGCCACTTGTAGTGGTCTCCCTCCAGCCATATTTGTCCCAGGTTGTCAAACGAGTGATCCCTCGCGATGTACTCGGGATCCAAATGGCAGTGGTAATCGATGATAGGCTGTTTCGCCGCATGCTCATGGTAGAGCTGCTTCGCGGCATCCGTCTGTAACAAAAAATCGTCGTGAATAAAACTCCTCATATTGATGATTATTTAAAAAAGATACTTATTAAAAGGATAGCTTAAAATGCAGCGTGTTGTCAAAGGTACTCATTTTAGTTTAGTTTAACCGCGACCTGATGGTTTAATTGTCGCATCGTACATTGTCCAAAATCGTCCTTTCTTACCATTGTCTTTTCCTTCGTTACGTCATCCTACAAATATACAATTTGCGGTCATTTTTTCACCCTTTTACTTTCTTTTTCTAACGAATAAACCAACTTATCGCCCTTTAAAAACCTATTTACTGCCCCTCACTGGTAAAATATTGTTTACATTTGTAGGCGTAAATCTTGTAGAGTATTACGCCATGCTATCGACAACCTACATATCGCGCGTTTTATGCCTTGCACTTGCCACCCTCCTACTGCTCTCCTGCTCGAAAGAGGATGTGACGAAAGAGCAACCTAACTCACCGGAACAGACTGAACAAAATGGAGAAGAGAACGGGGGTCAGTCCAATCCTGGTGAAGGAAAAGTGCTCGCTTTCCCCGGCGCCGAAGGGTTTGGAAAACACACCACGGGCGGAAGAGGAGGTAGGGTAATTAAGGTGACCAACCTGAATGACTCCGGCCCGGGCTCGCTGCGTGCAGCATTAACCGCATCGGGACCCCGTACCGTGGTGTTCGAGGTCTCAGGTATCATTGAACTGAAGAGTCGATTAACCATAAGAAACGGCGACCTCACGGTAGCGGGACAAACCGCCCCGGGAGATGGCATTACCGTTGCAAACCAGGAAGTGTTCGTTGACGCGAGCAACGTGATTATCCGCTTCATGCGTTTCAGGCTGGGCGATCGCCTCCGCGTTGAGGCGGATGCGTTGGGGGGACGCAATCAAACAAATGTCATTATAGACCACTGCTCTATGAGCTGGTCTATCGATGAATGCGTCTCTTTTTACTGGAATAGCGACTTCACGTTGCAATGGTGTTTCATCACGGAAAGTTTGCGAAACTCCGCCCACCCAAAAGGAGCACATGGTTACGGCGGGATCTGGGGCGGGCGCAGGGCATCGTTCCATCACAACCTGATGGCCCATCACGATAGCCGTAACCCCCGCTTTGGAGAGTACGAGGGCGATCCGTTCGCGTTGACCAACCTGATCGATTTTCGGAACAACGTGATATACAACTGGGGCAACAACAGTGTTTACGGTGCGGATGCGTGCAACGTGAATATCGTGGCCAACTACTATAAACCGGGACCCGCTTCGCGACACCGGGAACGTATCATCAGCATAGGCAAGTATATGGACGACGCCTCCAAGCCGACTTACAACGTGTGGGGCAAGTTCTTTATTGATGGGAACTACGTCCACGGGAGCCCGCGAGCAACCGATAACAACTGGGCCTACGGGGTGTACAACCAGTTTCGCGAATCGTACGGAACGGTCTCTGAAGAGGACAAAAAGGCTATGCGCCTATTCAAACCACATCCCATTGACGACAACGTGACCACCCATACCCCATTTGAAGCGTACGAAGCGGTGTTAAAGTTCGGTGGCGCATCGCTCGCCAGGGACATCGTCGATACCCGCGTGGTATACGAGGTGCGAGAGGGCACCTACACCTACACGGGATCCAAGGGAAGCAGATACGGCATCATCGATTCGCAAGAAGATGTGGGAGGGTGGCCTAAACATGCATCCGCGGAAGTACCTAAAAACAGCGCGGGGGATGGCATACCCGACGAGTGGAAAAGGAAACATGGTTTAGAGGTCGGCAAGGATGTATCCAGTGGGTACGACCTTAGCAAAACTTATACCAATATCGAAGTGTATATAAACAGCTTAATCGAGCATCTGATGATAGTTGATAAGTGATAAAGCGCGGCTATCTCCGAATTTTTAGCTATTTTTGCTTTTAAAGTAAAGATCTTTTAGAATATCGCGGGTGTACACCCCGCACGCTTACGTTAAAAAAGGAATAGCCGTTCAACGTGAGAGCAAAAAACAACCTGAAACGGCATTTGAATATGGAGCAACATACCCATTAACAGAATGAACAACATGAACAACGAAAAAAACAACATGTCAAGAAGGACGTTCCTGGCGGTCTCCGGGGCGATCGCGGGAACAACGGTCCTGGATCCAAGCTCAAAGATCCTCGCGAACAACGTAACCAAGGCCCGTGAAAAAAACGAGAAAATGAGAATAGCCCTGGTTGGCACGGGCATAAGGGGCGTAAGAATGTGGGGGAGAGACATACTCGACGAGTACCCCGAATATATAGAGTTCGTGGGCTTATGCGACCACAACCCCGGTCGGTTGGCCGTGGGCAAAGAGATAATTGGTGCTGACTGCCCCACCTTCACCGACTTCGAGGAGATGATGCGCGTGACGAAACCAGAGGTTCTCATCGTGACCAGTGATGACGATACGCACGACCTCTTCATCGAGAAGGGGATGGAGATGGGGGCAGATATCATCTGCGAGAAACCGATGGCCATCGACGAGAAAAAGATCCAGCGCATCATCGACGCTGAAAAAAGAACCGGCAAAAATTGCCGCGTCACCTTCAACTACCGCTATTCCCCACACCGGGCCAAGATGTGGGAGATTATCCGGTCGGGCGAAATAGGCGAGATCACCTCGGTGGACTTCCACTGGTACCTCGACACCTCGCACGGGGCAGCCTACTTCCGCCGGTGGCACCGGCTCGTGGAAAAGGGGGGATCGCTGTGGGTGCACAAAGCGAGCCACCACTTCGACCTGCTCAACTGGTGGATAGAGAGCGACCCCGAATCGGTCTACGCGTTGGGCGACCTGGAGTTTTACGGGAAAAACGGACCGTTCAGGGCCACCAACTGTAGGAGCTGCCCCCACACGAAACAGTGCGACTTCTACTTCGATATTACCGCCGACAAACTCCTCACCCGCCTGTACGTGGACAACGAGAAGTACGACGGTTACCATCGCGATGGCTGCGTGTTCAGGAACGACGTAAACATCTATGACAAGATGGCTGCAACCATCAAGTACAAGAATGGCGTACAGGTCTCTTACTCGCTCACCGCCTATTCCCCTTACGAGGGATACCGAATCGCGTTCAACGGGACCAAAGGGCGCATGGATGCCTGGATACAGGAGTCCAAGCCCACCTCCGACGCGAACTACGATGAGATCGTCGTCTTCAAGAACTTCGGGAGAAGACAGTACATACAGATCCCGCAAGGAGGGGGACACGGCGGTGGCGACAAACTCTTAAAGGACCAGATATTTATCCCGAACACCCCCGATCCGCTCAAGCAGATGGCAGGGGTAAGAGACGGGGCCTTGGCCTGCTTGATAGGCATCGCGGCCAGGAAAAGCATCGCTTCGGGACAACCGGTGATGATCGGCGACTTAAGCACGATCACCCCCTTGGAGAAAAAACCGACGTGAAGTTAACCGCGAACCGTTTATCGCTCTTTTAACGACAACGTGCTTCCCTGTTCGATTTATTTTATGTAGGTTTGTCTTATATTCGTGAGGTTTGCAAAGTTGAAGATGAAAGCGAGCGGTCTGGCTGTGAAAAAAAAAGATGGGTGGAGGCGAGGAGCGATCCTCCTGCTTCTACACCTCTCATTCGGGTGGTTCCTTTATGGTTCCGACCCTTCTACCGTTAGTTTCTCCAAAATAGGTATTGAAGAGGGACTCTCTCAGCTGTCTGTAATGGCCATTTTCCAAGATGAGCTGGGGAATATGTGGTTTGGAACGCGCGAGGGGGTAAACATCTACAACGGCTCATCGATGAGAACCCTCCATCCCACGGGGGATCCATCCAACTCGTTATCAGGCAACCTGATAAAGGCAATTCACGGCAACTCGAACGGGACTGTTTTTATCCATACCCAAAACGGCATCGATGAGTTCGACCTCAAGAGCGGGGCAATATCCCAGCGTGTACCCATGCAGGTGAACGCCATGAATTGGGCGTACGATACACTCTTTTACGCGAATGATAACGCCATCTTTGCCCTCGAAAATGGGAGAACCCATCGGGTAACCATGCTCGATGAGGGAGCCGAAATAACCGTCCTCCTCCCGCTATCAGGACATCGCCTGGCGGTGGGTACCATCGCGTCAGGTGTCTTCGAGGTTTGCCCTGACGGAAAAACCACACGGATACTGGATCCGGAAAGCCGCGTATCCTCTCTTTTCGAAGACTCTCGCCAGAACCTGTGGGTGAGTACCTGGGAAAACGGCCTTTTCAAAATCAGAAGGATTAGCGAGAATACCAAAACCGGTAACGCTGACAAAACAGCTGATACTGCTGATGCCGGTGATACAAGTAACACCTGTTATCCTGACCAAGGGTGGCACATCGTACATTACAAGCAGAACCCGTTAGAACCGGCTAAAGGGTTGTCGTCCAATTTCGTTCGGGCGGTTCAAGAGGATGGAAACGGCGACCTATGGATTGGCACGATGAATGGCCTCGATAAGCTTGATGAGGTGCGCTCCCTTTTCTACCACTACGATTCGGAGGTACACGATAACCGAAGCCTTTCCAACCAATCGGTATGGTCACTGTACAAAGACAAATACGGGAACATATGGGTCGGTACCTACTTTGGAGGAGTTAACTACTTTCACCCTCAATCCCCTACCTATACCTTTCACAACCTGGTGAAAGGCCGATTTGCCAGCCGTCCCTTCCCCATAATAAGCGATATCGTTCCTTACGGTGAACAAACCGTGCTCCTCTGTACCGAGGGCGATGGGTTAATCGCCTACAACACGCGCGATAAAACTTACCACGATGTACCGGGGCTTAGGAACGTGAATATCAAATCGGCTTACCACGACAAAGCGGACAACAAGTTGTACCTGGGGTTACACCTAGAGGGAGTCCGCATCCTCGACCTTACCACCCAAAAGGTCAAGGAGTTCCCGGACATCAGGCCTGAGCTTGACCAGTCCAACATCGTCCGAAAGATACTCCCCTACAAGGGAAACTACCTGATAGCCACCTACAACGGCCTCTACCTGTTTAACAAGGAGAGTGGTACGTTTTCCGTTTTCTCGGATCGTCTGCACCAGCACATCACCTACTTCGTGGATATAGTCATCGATAACGAGGAGACCCTCTGGATCGCGAGCCGAGGACTTTACAAGCATAACCTCAACACGGGAGAGACACGCTCCTTTTTTCACGACCTTGATAACCCGAATACACTAAGCAACAACAACGCGACCAAACTGCTTGTAGATTCCGCTGGCAGACTATGGGTTGGAACGAGCGGCGGAGGTATCAACCTGTTCAACCGAGACACCTCCTCGTTTACCCGCTACACATCAGAGAACAGTGGGCTGCAGAACAATTACGTCAGCAATATCGCGGAATCTCCCCAGGGGCTTATCTTCATCACCACCACCCAGGGCCTTTACTACCTCGACCCGGGAAGCTGCGAGGGAGTCCACGCCGTATCGCACGACAACCTCTCCCTCAACTCCCTCTTTAACGGGGGTATCACCATCAAGGAAGATGGTGAGGTATTCGTGGCCGGGATGAACGGGATGGTATCGTTCAATGAACGGGCAATCCAAGAGGATCTGAAACCATTTACACTCTCCTTCACCAACCTGTGGGTCAACAACCGAGAAGTTTTACCAGGGGATGAAACCAAGTTGCTACCCTCTCACCTCCCTTACGCGGAGAGGCTCACGTTTAACCACCAACAATCGAACCTGATATTCGAGTTCGCTTCCGATAACATCGTGACCCGCAACCTTTACCAATACCGATACAGGGTAAAAGGACTTTCGGATGACTGGATACCGATTAGGAACGGCCTACATGAGGTTAGCCTCATGAATCTTGACGCCGGCACCTACACCCTGGAGTTAACGGGAATATCGCCACGAACCCAAGCAGAAAAAGCTTACGCGCAGATTCACTTCAAGGTGAAGCCACCCTTTTACAAGAGTCCCATCGCCTATCTGCTCTACCTGGTGATTGCCATCGCGTTAATCGGCTCTTACCTGAGATACGAGAGGAACAAGATTAGGCTGGAGTCCTCACTCCGGTACGCGAAGAAAGAGAAGGAGCACCTGGAAGAGGTAAGTCAATTGAAGACCCGCTTCTTCACCAACATATCACACGAGTTCAGAACGCCGCTCACCCTCATCTCGAGTCAGGTAGAGATGCTGAAAAACTACGAGAAAGGGCAAATGGCTGCCTCAACGCTTATCACCAGCATTGACAGGAACGTATCGTTGATGAAGAACCTGATTAACGAGCTGTTGGACTTTCAAAAGATTGACGAGGGTAAATTAACCATACAGGCCGGGAAGTACAATATCGTACCATACCTGCACGAAGTGTACCTCGCTTTTGAGGAGTATGCCAGTCACAAGCCTATTGATTACTCTTTCTATGCCTCCAACGAAAACATCGAGGTGTGGTTCGATCGTAACCAGTTACAAAAAGTGTTTTTCAACCTGCTATCTAACGCCTTCAAATTCACCCCCGAAAATGGGAAGATAATGTTCCGGGTAATCCGGGAAGAGAGATGCACGGTGGTCTCCGTGAAAGATAGTGGCGTGGGCATCTCGCCCGAGGAAAAGGATAAAGTCTTTGATCAATTCTATCAAGTGGCCGCCGAAGGAGGAGACGATGTGATGACACCCGGCACGGGAATCGGGTTGGCGTTATCAAAGAGCATTGTCGATGCACACCATGCGACCATCACCCTCGAGAGCGAACCGGGAGAAGGCTGCCTGTTCGAGGTGACCCTCCTTAACGGATCAAACCATTTCCTTGAATCAGAAAAAATAGCGGTGCTGGATCCAAACGAGGCAAGTATCCAAAAGGCTAAAGAGTGGTTGCCGGGGGGTGAACAAGAGGGCAACAGAATCAAAGAACGAACCAATGACTCTGGTACCGATCACGAGGGAGACGACCAAAACAGCATCCTTATCGTGGAGGACAACAAAGAGTTATTGGAAGTGCTGAAGGTCGTTTTCAAGCCGACTTATAATGTAATCACGGCGACCAACGGGAATGAAGGGCTGGCCAAGACCCTAGAGCATCAGCCTCACCTCGTGCTAAGTGACTTGATGATGCCCGGGATGTCGGGTAGTGAAATGTGCGTGAAGATAAAGAGCAATTTTGCCGTTTGTCATATTCCGGTGGTACTTCTCACTGCCCAAACTGCCCTCGACTCGACCATCGAGAGCTTGAAATTAGGTGCGGATGATTACATCACCAAGCCCTTCGAGATACCGATACTGTTGGCCAGGTGCAACAACCTGGTAAACGGCAGGAAGAGGTTACAGGAACGATTTGCTGCCTCACCCGCCCTGAACTCCGGCGCGATCGCCTCCAACCAGATGGACCGGGAGTTCCTGGAAAAAGCCAGCCGGGTAATCGAGGAGAACATGGAGAACCCCGAATTCGGTATCAACGAGTTTTCGAGGGAGATGAACCTGGGACGAACCAGCCTGTTTAACAAGATAAAAGGGGTAACCGGCCAAACCCCCAACGATTTCATCACCACCATGAAGATGAAAAAAGCCACTTTCCTTCTCTCTAACCACCCTGAATTTAACATTTCAGATATTACTTACCAGCTTGGGTTCAGCTCGCCGAAATATTTCTCAAAATGCTTCAAGAAACAGTTCGGCATGACCCCTTCTGAATATAGATCCATGGAAACAACCACATGATTTACAGACATATATCCAAATTTGCATGAAAACGTTAAAGTTTCTAAGCCGTACGAAACAGAACCATTTTTGAACCATTTTGCCCCATGTTTTAGATTTGTTTTCCTATTTTCGCGAGCGAGGAATGAAACATGTAATCATATAATCTCTTTATCTAAAACAAATCTAAATGAAAATTATCAATTTTAAAGCAATGATTGTTTTGCTGCTTTTGGCACCGTTTACCCTACTGGCGCAAGTGAACGTGAGCGGGGTAATCACGGACGATCGTGGTGAAACACTACCCGGGGTTAACATCCTGGTAAAGGGCACAACAAGAGGTGCCGTGACCAATTTCGACGGTGAGTACACCCTTAGCGCGAGTCCCAGCGATGTGCTGGTGGTCTCCTACATAGGGTTTGAAACACAAGAGATCACCGTGGGTAACCAAACGCGTATCGACATCGTCTTGAGTGATGCTGCCGTTCAGATTCAGGAACTCGAAGTGGTGGCCGTGGGTTACGGCGACGTAAGGCGAAGGGATTTGACCGGCTCCATTGCATCGGCTGATTTGTCGGAGATCGTGAAGCTACCGGTAAGCAACATCACCCAGTCGTTAGGCGGCCGCATCGCCGGTGTTCAAGTTTCATCGAAAGACGGTGGGCTGGGCGACAACTTCAGCATCACCATCCGGGGCGCCGGCTCGTTAACCCAGAGCACGGAGCCGCTCTACGTAGTAGACGGCTTCCCACTGGAGTCAAGTAACTTAGGAGCACTTAACCCCAATGACATCGAGTCAATCGACGTGCTCAAGGACGCTTCCGCCACCGCGATTTACGGTTCCCGCGGGGCCAACGGTGTAGTAATCATCTCTACCAAGAAGGGTGCCGCCGGGCGTCCTCAGATAGAATACAACGCCAACGTAACCATCAGCAGCATGGCTAAAAAACAGGAGCTGCTGACCGGTTACCAGTTCGTGGAGCTGCAAAAAGAGATCATGGCAGACGATGAGGTGTTCGCGGAGAACTACCTGCGTGACGGTCGTACCTTGGAGTCATACCGTACCGAACCCGAGTACGATTGGCAAGACGCTATCTACCGTACGGCGGTAACCAACAACCACTACCTATCCCTATCAGGTTTGCAGGGTGACTTGCAGTACTCCGCTTCCGGTTCCTACTTTAACCAACAGGGTATCATCGTTAACTCGAGCCTGGACCGTTACCAAGGGAGGATTAGCTTGGACCAAAAATTGATGGACGATAAGCTGCGCTTGCGCCTCATCACCAACGCTACCCGTACCGAGAGGAACGGCGCAGACCCCACGGGAGGTGCCATTTCGGTGAGCCATGCGCTTATGTACAGCGTGTGGGGCTACCGCCCCGTATCACCCACGGGAAAAGACCTGATGGTGGAGCTTTATGACGATGCGGTAGAGATGACTGAAGATTACCGGTTTAACCCGGTCTTATCGGCCTACAACGAGTACCGCAAAACAACGACAGACAACCTGAGCATCAACGGGATGGCCGAATACGAAATCATAAAGAACTTGAAATTTAGGGCCACGGGAGGATATCAGCTGGTGAACTACACAGTGGAGCAGTTCAATAACTCCAAAACGAAAACCGGTTTTTACCACGATAAAAACGCATCCTACCGGGGTATCAACGCGTACTACCGTCAAAACAACACCAACCGGTTGTTGAACGAGAATACGCTTAACTACCAATATCGCCACCATGGCCACAACTTGAACCTGTTGGGCGGGGTCACCTTTCAAAAGGAGAACTTCTACTCGCACGATATGACCAGCACCTTCATCACCAACGAAATATTCGAGATGGCCGGCTTCGGACGAAGCAGCGCTACCCCCACCGTGGGTTCGTCGAAAGGGGGCAACTCGCTCTCCTCGTACCTCGCTCGGGTAAACTACAACTACAAATACAAGTACTACGTGACCGCCTCGTTCAGGGCCGACGGCTCGTCGAAGTTCTCCAAGAAGAACCGTTGGGGTTACTTCCCCTCGGCTTCCCTGGCATGGGCCTTTAGCCGCGAAGATTTCCTGAAGGATAGCGACCTGATCACCAACGGGCGCCTCCGCCTAAGCTACGGGGAGACCGGGAACAACCGTGTCGGCAACTTCGACTATAGAGGGATGCTGGGTACTGGCGATACTTACCACTACCCGTTCGACAGCAACAAGCAGATCTCCTACCTGCCTACCAGCATGCAGAACGAGAATTTGAAGTGGGAGACCACCGTTCAGTATAACGTAGGGGTCGACCTCTCCTTCTGGCATGACCGGATGAACATCGTGCTGGACTACTACGTGAAGAACACGCGCGACCTGTTGCTACAGGCTGACTTAGCACCTTCATCGGGCTACGCGTCGGCTATGATGAACATCGGTGAACTGCAAAACAGGGGGCTCGAGTTCTCTATCCAAACCAACAACATACAGACGAACGACTTTCAATGGTCCTCTTCGTTCAACGTCTCGCTCAACAAAAACGAGATTACCAAACTGAACGATGACCAGATCGCGATGACACGGTCAATCTACTGGGACAATAAATACAGAACCATGCCGGCCTACATCAGCCCCATCGGTAGCCCCGCCGGCTTGATGTACGGCTTCCTGTACGAAGGCACCTATAAGAAGGAGGATTTTGACATCACCGTGAACGATAATGGCGTGCAGGTCTACACGCCCAAGAAAGGCGTGGTAGTCTACTCGAGCGAATCGAGACCCGGCGACCCCCGCTACCGCGATATCAACAACGACGGGGTAATTAACGACGACGACAAGACCGTCATTGGGCAAGGCCACCCCATCGCGATAGGCGGTTTGAACAACAGCTTCGTGTACAAGAACTTCGATTTAAGCATCTTCTTCCAGTTCAGCATGGGGAACGACATCTTGAACGCGAACCGGATGGTCTTCGAGAACCCGCAGGGGAAAAGGCACACCAATATGTTTGCCAGCTACATGAACCGGTGGACGGAAGAGAACCCCACCAGCAATATGCCTCGCTCGAAAGCAGTTGGCTCGCAAGAGTATAGCAGCCTCTACATCGAGGACGGCTCATTCCTGCGCTTGAAGTCGGTGTCCGTGGGCTACAACTTCCAACCCGCGATACTACAGCGGTTACATATCGCATCGGCCAGGCTTTCCCTTTCAGCGGAAAACCTGCTCACGTTCACATCCTATTCGGGGAACGACCCAGAGGTATCCACCCGTGATTCCGTGTTGACACCCGGTTTCGACTGGTCACCCTATCCCCGTTCCAGGAACTATTCTGCTTCATTAACCCTAACATTTTAAAAAATAACGCGAAGATGAAAAAAATAATAATACTATTGACACTGGTGGTTGGCATCACCTTGGGAGCGTGTAGCGACTTTCTGGATGCGCGCGCGTACGACTTCGTATCACCCGAGGAGTTTTATAAAAACGAAAACGATGCGAAAATGGCGCTGGCGGGGGTCTATTCTGCCCTGGCTATGGAGCACGTGTACGGTAATAGGTACTCCTGTATGATCTCTAACGTGGACGACTTAAGCTTCTACGCGCGACCGGCTGCAAACACCTCCGCGGACGTTTACGGAAACGGCCACAACACGAGCAACACCGATATTTATTACGCGTGGAACGCGATCTACAAGGGTATCGAAAGCGCAAACATCCTGATAGAACGGATAGATGGTGCTGATATCGATGAATCGGTGAAAACACGGGTCAAAGGGGAGGCCAAATTCCTGAGGGCCTACTACCACTTCTTGCTGGTGCAAGCGTGGAAGGATGTACCCATTCGGAAGGAGTCCTTCAAGGATGTCTCGAAATCCACGTTACCTGCCACCCCGATGGCTGAAGCACTGGATTGGATTATCGATGAGATGGAAGAGGCATTGCCCATGGTAGATAACAAGGAGTACGACAAACGGCCTTCATACGTGAAAAAGACCGTGGTAGAAGGCGTATTGGCAAGGGTGGCACTCACCCGGGCGGGATACCCCACCAACGGTGGCAAGCCCTACTACGAGATGGCGGCACGCTACGCCAAGTCGGTGAAAGACTCCAACAAACATAGCCTGAACCCCGACGTCTACGAGATGTGGAAATGTATGGCAAGCGACCGCTACGACACGGAATATAACGAGTCAATGTGGGAGGTGGAGTTCATCGGCGCACGCGAGTTGGATGGAAACTACACGGAAAGTCGCATCGGCAACGTGATTGGTAACGTGCAACGGAACGGTTCACCCGAGGGGTTGGGCTACAGCTACTGGTTCTATTGTGGCTCGTTGATCCTGTGGGACCTGTATGACGACGTTGATAAGCGCCGAGACCTCTCGATGGCACCCTATCAAATAAATAATAAGGACGAGTACGTTAACTGGAGAGCCAACCAGATCGTGCAGCGCGCTTGCGGTAAGTTCCGCCGGGAGTGGGAGACCATTACCCCCAAGCACAAGAACTACACCCAGATAAACTACCCGCTCATTCGCTACGCCGACGTGCTGCTGATGCTTGCCGAGGCTGAGAACGAAGCCAACCAAGGACCTACTGCCCTTGCTTACCAGGCAATCAACATCGTCCGTGAACGGGCAGGTATTGAACCCCTTTCCGGGTTATCCTATTCCGAGTTCCAGCAAGAACTTCGTGACGAGAGAGGTCGTGAGCTTTGCTTCGAATCGCTCCGCAAGTACGACCTCGTGCGCTGGGGCATTTACACCGACGCGATCGCAGCCTTAGGTCAAGCCACCTACGATTCGAGATGGCCGGGTGGTAGCAACTACTCCACGGCCCGCGCTTTCGCAGAACGGACGCAAAAGAAGCACGAGTTCCTTCCCATACCCGTGAGGGAGCTCTCCATCAACACCGAGCTCACGCAGAACCCGCTATGGTAATACTTTATTACACCGAAACATAAAAATAAAATAATCGTATGAAACGAGCATGAAAACTGTTTTCACACAAGAACATGATTAAAGCGAGTTCCATACCCCGAAATAAAAAATATACTAATCGTATGAAACATCTATATACAATCCTTTTTTTGATTCCCCTCTTCTTCGTTGCCTCTTGCGATGACGTCCTGAAGGAGGTAGATTTCTCGGTGACCACCGAGAAAACCTCCTACACGGTTGGTGAGGAAGTAGTATTTAACATCGTTAACGCCCCCGACTGGGTTACCTTCTACTCGGGGGAAGAAGGCAAGAGTTACCCCGATTCGTACGGTGCGAGCATCAAGAACATGCGAAACGAGCTCTTCACCTACAGCTACAGCTACAGTAACCCGGGTACGTACAAGGTGGTTTTCGTGGGAGGTAACACCAATTACCAAGGGAGCAAAGAGCAGACGGTAACGCTCACCCTCACCATTAAGTGAGCACGATGAAACAAGGTGTCGGCACGAAGATATCCAAGGGTTACACCTACTTCTATCGTCTTCTGCTCGCTTGGGTGCTATTGAGCGGTGCGTGGATGCTTCCCGCCCAGAGCTTTGAGGACCCTGCACTGCCTACCACGGTAACCGTGGTAGGCAACACGGGTGACTTGCAGCTAAGCCGCGAGTACTTTAAAGATGGCAATCAATCGCTCTTGTGGAGTTGGAGTGCCGAGAAGTCATCACTACGGTTCAGCGACCCCGGCATCCGCGAAGTGGTTGAGTCGTTTAACCGAAGGGGAGGCCTAAAGCTCTGGATACATAACGAAGAACCCCTGAGCAGCCCCTTGGTGTTTACCTTCAAGGATAAAGAAGGTAACGCGTGCTACACGTTCAACTTCAACATGAACTTCACGGGGTGGCGGGCTGCTTGGATCGCGTACAGCGACATGTGGACCCCCCAAGGAGGCAAAACGACCCAGCAAGATGTGGTTACCATGGAGATAGAATCGCCCGAAGGCGTTTCCTCGGGAAAGGTCTGGCTAGACCGCTTGGAATTTTCTAACCAGCTGGAACATCGAACCACACCTGACGCGCAGATACCCGACAACAACCGCCACCTAACACGGGCCCTTTGGCACTGGGGGTTACTTTACCAGTGGGAACAGCAGCCGCACGGCATTCCCGTACCGGCTCGCCTTTCGCCCATAGAGCTGGGACAGCTGAACCTCGTTTACGAAAATACGAAAGGGTCGTTGAAGAAACGGGGGTTATCAGACAAAGAGAAGGAGGAACTGCAGCGACTTACCACGCTCTTCGCCATATCGGACGATGCCAAACGTGGAGCCCCCCTGATGCAGAAAGACAACCTGCTCCCCGGTGATGTCAGTTACGGACAGCTTAATAAGCTACTCGACCTGCTATCGCGGAGCTGGTACGCGGATGGGAACGAAAGTGCCAAGAAAGAGTTCGTGAAAACCGTCCGTTACATGCTCAACCAGGGGTTCGCCTTCGAGAGCGGGATGGGTACCAATCACCACTACGGCTACGAGATTCGCGACCTCTACGGGGCCATCTGGTGGATGGAAGATGTGCTGAGGGAGGCAGATATTTGGGAGGAGACGCGCAAAGCCGTGACTTACTGGAGTGGCTTGCAGGAGACGCGTGCACCCTACAACCGTGTAAGGGACGAGATTACCGACTCCTGGAACACCCTGCTGATCCCCCGGTTGACCTGTGCGCTTTGGCCCGACAACGAGAACGAGCGATTCAGGAATTTGAAATCTCTGGCCCGTTGGGTAAACGGTTCCCTACAGTACTCCCCGGGTACCATCGGGGGTATCAAGGTAGACGGCACCGCTTTCCACCATGGGGGGCATTACCCCGCTTACTCCGTTCCCGGTTTCGCCAGCTTGGGAGTTTACCTTAGCCACGTCAATAACACCCAATTCACGCTTACCCAAGAGGCGTTCGAGGTATTTAAACATGCCCTGCTCACCATCGCCAGGCAGTCCAACACGAGGGACTGGGGCATAGGCAATTCGGGGAGACACCCCTTTAACGGGGCCATCAATAAGAGCGAAGTGCTGGCCTTTGCCTACGCGGCCATGGTGCCTCTCCAACCGGATAGGGAGCTGGCGGGCGAGTACCTAAGACTGATGGAGGGGTTGAGGAAATACACGATCGACGAGCGGTTGGAGCGTTCCTTCCGGGAGGCAGGGATTACCGCCAATAAACCCCCCACGGGCTTCTACGTTTACAACCACGCGTCGCAAGGGGTTTACCGATACAACGACAAGATGGTCAGCATGAAAGGATTTACCCAAAACGTGTGGGGTAGTGAGCTCTATACCCGCGACAACCGGTTTGGCAGGTACCAGAGCTACGGGTCTATCCAGATAATCGGGACCCGCACGCCTGAACCCCAGCACAAAGGGCGTCCAGTGACAGAGGAAGCAAGCCGATACAGCGAAGCGGGATGGGACTGGAACAGGAACCCTGGAACGACCACCATCCACCTGCCTCTGGAGCTTTTGGAATCCCCCCTGCGGGGCAGCGATATGCTGCGTCAACCCGAATCCTTCGCCGGCGCTTCACGCCTGAATGACGGCGAGTTTGGCATGTTCGCGATGAAGCTGGGCGAGCGGGATCGTGAGCGGTTCACCCCCTCATTCCATGCCCGGAAGTCGGCCTTCGCCTTTGGCAACAAGATCATCGCCCTGGGCTCTGCTATCGGCAACGATAACGGGGAATACCCCACCGAGACCACGCTCTTCCAACAGGCGCTGTGGGATGAGGGCGAAACCATCGTCATCAACCAGGAAAAGGCATCGGCTTTCCCCTACAGGAAAGAGGTCAACAAAGGGGAGAGCGAGGCCCAGCTTATTGTAAGCTTGACAGGAGAGCATTACTACATCCCGGCAGGACAATCGCTTGTGATCGAGAAAAAAGCGCAGCAGTCGCGGGAAAACAAGCGGATGCAACCTACCGAGGGTAAATTCGCCACCGCATATATCGACCATGGGACGGCACCCAACAACGAATCGTACGAGTATATGATCGTGATGGATGCGACCCGCTCGCAGTTGAGGGCATTACAAAGGGGGCAAACGGGATATAGCGTGTTAAAACATGACTCCGCGGCACATATCGTAAAAGATGACGATAGCAACGCAAGGGGATACGCCATCTTCGACGAGTTGGAAGGAGAGGACGACGAGTACCTCGCCGCCTGCGACAAGGAGGTGATGGTGATGATACAACCTAAAGGCAACCGGGTTCACCTGAGCGTATGCGACCCGGACCTCTACCTGGGCGAATACAAGTATACCACCGCGCAGGAGTGCCAGCCGGTTACCAAACGACTTACCCTGAAAGGACGGTACAAGCCGGTCACCGAAATCGCAGCCCTAGACCTCCAGGTTTCGGGAAACAACACGATACTGTCAGTCACGTGCCAGCACGGCATCCCGGTGGAGTTCACGCTAGAAAAACAGGCAAACTAACCCGGTCGATCCCGTGGAAAAAGGGATCGGTAGAAAAAGTTACATTAAAAGTCATATCAGTTAATATCAATAAAACGAAACAGTATGAGAGTATTCATGATCCTTTCCCTCGCGGTCGCACTAATCGCCTGCACGGGTGGTAACAGCCAAAAAAAACCGTCTGAAGCTACCGACCTATTCCAGGAGGTGATAAAGACTGCCGAAGCCCAAATAGGATACCAGGTGAAGGTAATCGAAGAGTCGGGGAAAATATTAAACGCGCGTACCACACGAAACGGACACGTGCATTATATCAGGAGGCAAGACTGGACAAGCGGTTTCTTCCCCGGCACCATGTTTTACATGTACGACCTTACCAAGGAGCCAAAGTGGCTGGAGGTAGGAATTAAGTACACCGAAGACCTTGACACCATCAAGCACCTGAAGTGGCACCACGACGTGGGCTTCATGATCGATTGCAGCTTTGGCAACGCGCTTCGGGTGACCGAAAACGAGGCGTACAAAGAGGTGATGATCGAAGCGGCCAAGTCGCTCTCCACCCGATTTCGACCGGCGGCCGGCGTGATCCAAAGCTGGGATGAAGACCGGGGATGGCAAGGCGAACGGGGGTGGATGTGCCCGGTAATCATCGACAACATGATGAACCTGGAGCTACTGTTCAAAGCCACCCAGTTCTCGGGCGACTCCACCTTTCATAACATAGCGGTTTCGCACGCCGACAAAACCATGGAGAACCACTACCGGGACGACTGGAGTTGTTACCACGTGGTTGACTACGACAAAGAGGTGGGGGGCGTGCGGAGCAAGCAGAACGCGCAGGGGTACGCCCACGAATCGGCATGGTCTAGAGGCCAAGCGTGGGGCCTGTACGGCTTCACGGTTGCCTATCGCTACACGAAAGACCAACGTTACCTCGATATGGCCGACAACATCTACCGCTTCATCTTCACCCACGAGAACCTTCCGGCAGACCTGGTTCCCTACTGGGACTACAACGCACCCAATATCCCCAACGAGCCGCGCGACGCGTCGGCTGCCGCTGTTGCCGCCTCGGCACTATACGAGCTGGTGAACTACGGCAGGCCAGAGTACCGGGAGACGGCTGACAAGATCATGACATCGTTGGCCGGCGACGCGTACACGGCCATCGTGGGTACGAACGGGAATTTCCTGTTGATGCACTCCGTGGGAAGCATCCCGCATGACAACGAGATTGACGTACCCCTTAACTACGCCGACTACTATTTCCTGGAGGCGCTAACGCGTAAGATGCGGCTTGAAGGTGCGCTGTAGCCAGCGCTTTACATTAAGTAAACGGGTGGCCACGTGAATGCGAACATTTCGGTAGTGAAAGACTTTTAATGAATAGGATATGCAACGTGTTGTGCTGGTATTTTCCTTTTTGTTGCTCCTGGGGATCACCTATTCCCAGGACTTTAAAGAGTACAACCATGCTGCCATCATCTCATTCGAAGAGCCCGATTCCCGAACAAGTCACGATGCCCACTCTACCCTGACTATCACGAGCGAGCATTACAAACACCTGAGTAGCAGCCTGAAATGGTCTTGGAGTAGCGTTGATTCTTACTGGAGCATACGGGACGAGGTCGCCTATACCGCACCACTAACCGATTCAGCCCCCCGCCTCTGCACCTTTGTTTTCTGGATCTACTCGAAAGAGCCGGTTACAAACGGGCACCTTAAGGTGGAATTCCTAAAAAAGGGACGGGCAACCTCCCATTTTGAATACGGTCTCAACTTCAGCGGATGGCGGGGCGCATGGGTAGCGTTTGACCGGGATATGGAGGGTCAGCCGGAAGTGGGTATGGATGAGGTGCGCTTCTCGGTTCCCGGTGTGAACTCGGGAACGCTCTTCTTTGATCACGTGATCCTCGCCTCCATGCAAGACGCCCGCCACCACACCGCCGATTTTCAAGCCCCTTTTATCAACGTGAGGACACGCAACCACTGGCTCATCCTGAACGACTCTTGGAACAAAGAGTTCGATGTACCACTCAAGCCACCTTCGGAGAAAGAGGTGAATGACGCGGCACAGATCGCCAATCGCCTAAAAGAGTACTTCCTGGAAGAGGGCTGCACCTTGCCGCTCTCCATGCTTCGCGAAGAGGTGGAAGCATACAGGATCACGGAGAACGATGATGGTACGGTTCGAGGGGTTCCCCTCTTCCTTGAACGGTTTGGCGAAACGTACGAGATGTTCGGTGCAGACAGGTATCACAAGATCTACAACAACATCATGGGGATGGAAAAGTTCAATGCCACCCTGTTGCGTGTCGCGGTCGCCTATCACCAATCCGAAATACCTGCCGAGAGAAGGGAATTGGAAGACCTATTCGTGACGATGATTCGTCATATGCTGGACCAGGGGTTTCAAGCGGGCAGTGCCATGGGTACGCTTCACCATTCGGGTTACAGTATGGAGCAATTCTACCCGGCTGTTTTCTTAATGCTGGAGCCCCTGGAGCGACATGGCCTGCGGACTACCGTCCAACAAGCCGCGGAGTGGTTCGCGGGCACAGGTGAGGCGCGTGAGAAGCCCACGACGCCCGGTACGGATGTCGACACGTTCAACACCAACCTGATCGCCAGGCTTACGAGCATCTTGATGATCGAATCCGAACCGGAAAAAATACGTTACCTTCACGCTTTCAAGCAGTGGTTAGATAACGGTTACCAATACACCGATGGCACACGGGGCACGTTTAAGATAGACGGCACCATGTTTCATCACCGCCACCACTACCCCGCGTACGCGGTCGGTGGGTTTAAAGGGGCGGTAGAGGCTATCTACCTGTTGCGGGGTACCGACTTCAAGATTTCGGAACGCAGCCACCGAATCTTAAAGAACGCCTTGTTATCCATGCGCGTGTATTGCAACCTCCGTACCTGGCCCCTATCTTTGTCTGGGCGTCATCCGGATGGTAACGGGCAGTTGAATCCCGAACATTACGGTTTGCTCTCCTTTGCCGGTTCACCGGACGGGTTGCATGACATCGACGCCGAGGTGGCAGGGGCTTACCTTAGGCTGGTTGATAGCGTTACGAACCGATCCCGAGAGCTGGTCGACCTGGGCTTCTCCCCGGAGAAATCGCCCTCCGGGAACTGGACGTTCAACTACTCCTGCCTGAATGTACACCGTAGGGACGACTGGATGGTCTCCGTGATGGGGCATAGCCGCTACCTCTGGTCGAGCGAGATATATCGCGGTGAAAACCTGTTCGGGAGGTACATGACGCACGGCTCATTGCAAATCCTTGCCACGGGCAACCCCATCTCTAACGAGGGCTCCGGTTACAGGCAAGAGGGGTGGGATTGGAACCATTTCCCGGGAACCACCGCCACGGTACTCCCCATCGAGCAGCTTCGGGCAGACGTGAAAAACCTAGATGACGTCTCGGGATTTGAAGAGATGCTCCTTTCGGACGAATCGTTTTCCGGGGGTATCTCCCTCGGCGGAAAACAGGGTGCCTTCGGTATGAAGCTTCACGAGCACGACAAATACAACGGTTCACTGCGTGCAAGGAAGTCGTTTTTCTTTTTCGACAACCGGGTGGTTGCCCTGGGCAGCCAGATCGAGTCGGCCTTGCCCGAAGAGACACATACCACGCTGTTTCAGACCTACCTGGAAGAGGTGGATAAGCCCTTCTTCCTGAATGGGCAAACAAACGCGACTTTCCCTTACCTGGAAATGTTGCCGAACAGCAAGGTAAACGTCTTATCGGATGGACTCAACAACCTCTTCTTCGTCAACCGAGGCGAGGTGATGTTCAAAAAGGAAGAGCAATACTCCTTCCATGAAGAGGGCGGGCTCCCCACCAGGAACAACTTTGCCCTGGCCGCTATAAATCATGGCTCCCGACCCAACAACGGCAGCTACGAGTACATGATCTTGGTGCAACCGGACATGGCAGAACAAGAGCGGGCGTACACCAATGCCCTCGCGGGCAACTTCCCGTACGACGTGTTACGGCACGACTCGCTGGCACACGTGGTGAGAGACCGTGCGACAGGTACCACGGGTTACGTCATTTTCGAAGCGGGCGAAGTGAGCAACGATCTCATACTCCGCGTGAGTCACCCCACCCTCGTTATGAGTCAAGAGATGAGCTGTAACCAGCTCCTCCTTGCCGTGTGCGACCCGGACCTTCGGTTTTACGAGGGACCGGCCGATGAAGTATACGACGAGAAGGGGAAAACGGTGGAGCGGAGTGTCTACTCCAGGGAGTGGATCAACAACCCTTCCGGCATCTCGTTCGTGAAAGTGACCCTTGCCGGTTGCTGGAAGATAGGGGCGGTAACGCCTTACGCGAAAGTGGTTGCCTCCGCACAGGGACAAACCACCATCGAGTTCAAGTGTCAACACGGCATGCCACGCGAGGTGCTGCTCCTGCGTGAAGATAGTCAACAGAATGGTCAAGCACGTTAAATTGTCACACTGGATTAACAAACACCGTTAGTAACTACATGCATAATAATTATAAAAATAAAATAATCATATGAAACGAATGCATAAAACCCTCCCATACTTGGGTATCGTCGGGTTGCTCCCCCTTCCCGCCTGCGTGCAGGGAGAAAAAGCAACGGGTCAAGATGCTGACTCCCCCAACATCATCTACGTATTCCCCGACCAGATGCGCAACAGCGCCATGGGATTCTGGAGCAACGAACCATACGCCTCCCATATCCGTTACAAGGGAGATCCGGTCATCACCCCTAACCTGGACAAGTTCGCCGATGAGGCGGTGGTCTTTTCCTCGGCGTACAGCAACACCCCCATCAGCAGCCCCCACCGTGGCTCGCTTCTCACGGGTATGTACCCCAATAAGAGCGGCGTTCCCCTGAATGTGAACTCGAGCCGCCCGTTTAACACCCTCCCGGTCGATGCCGTGACCATCAGCGACGTGTTTAGCCAAAACGGGTATAACTGCGCCTACATTGGGAAGTATCACCAGGACTGCCCCACCCCCAACGATCCCGATAACCCGGGTCAATACGTGGAGAGCCGCGACCCGGTTTGGGACGCGTACACGCCGCCCGAGAAGCGACACGGTTTCGATTTCTGGTATTCGTACGGCACCTTCGACGTGCATAAGAAGCCGCACTACTGGGATACTGAAGGGAAGCGTCACGAGATCCGGGAATGGTCGCCCAAGCACGAGGTGGATATCGCGGTCGAATACCTAATTAACCGGAACGGTCAGCGAGACAGCAGCAAGCCTTTCTTCATGATGATGAGCATGAACCCACCCCACCACCCCTACCGGTCGCTCAATGACTGCATGGAAGAGGATTACAACCTCTACAAAGACAAAACGCTGGGAGAGCTACTTATCCGGGATAACGCCGATACTACTATACAAAAAGCCGCTTCGGCTCCCTACTACTTTGCTCAGATAACGGGCGTAGACAGGGAGTTTGGACGACTACTCACGGCGCTCGACAGCCTAGGTTTGGCCGATAATACCATCGTGGTATTCGCCTCAGACCATGGCGATACGATGACCAGCCAAGGGGTGAGCGACGCGAAAAACTCGCCCTACACCGAGGCCACCGCTATCCCCTTCATGGTAAGGTACCCGGGTAAGCTGGAACCGCGGGTGACCGACCTGCTCCTCTCCAGCCCCGATATTATGCCCACGTTAATCGGGTTGAGCGGCTTGGGCGACAAGATACCGGGTAGCGTGCAGGGAGAGAACTACGCCGACTACCTTTTAACCGGGAATCACTCTTCACCCCTGCCGCAGAGCGCGCTCTACATCCGGAACCTGGATGGCGATAAGGATGAAAACGGGAAGGTAACCAACTACTTCCCCGAGACAAGGGGTGTGAAGACGGCCGATTACACGCTGGCACTCAGCATCGACAGGGAGTCGAAAAGCTTGAAGCAGACCTACTTCTTTCACGACGCCGAGGATCCTTACCAGTTGAACAATTTGTCCTTAGCTGATTATCCTGAAGAGGTCGCCTTCCTTTTGGAACAACTTGCCCAGCTACTTGAGAAAGTAGAAGACCCTTGGTACGAAGAGAAAATATTGCAGGAGATAGTGCCTTATAATTAGGCGAAAAACACTGCCCATCGGCTTTCAGGTAAGAAGCCGGTGGGTAACATAACCCTCCACGTGTATCGCGGCCAACGGGCGGGCCGCGCAAATGTACTCGCACGCACCGCAGCCGATGCATTTATCCTTGTCGATCACGGGAACCAGGCGTAGGTTTACCGTGCTGGCGTTCGGGTTATCTGTCGGCGGTACGTAAGGCATGCCGTCGTCCCGGTACTCGCGGGAGATAGCTTCGGTAGGGCAAATGCGCCAACAGGCGTCGCAGTTCACATCATCCCTCACCACCACGCAGTTCTCGCGAAGGTAGACCGCGTGACCAATCGCCGTTTGGGTTTTGTTCTCTGTCGTGAGTCCTTTGATCGCGTCGGTGGGGCAGACGTCGGAGCAGATGGTACAGTCGGTTCGGCAATACCCCTTCTCGAAAGAGAGGGTGGGCTGCATAACGAACTCCCAGCCATACTCATTTGCCGAAGGGCGAATGATCTTTTCGGGGCATTTCGTCACGCAAAGCAAGCAAGCGGTACAGGTATCGTTCAGGTGACCGCGGCTAACCGAGCCGGGGGGCGTTACCGGTTTCATTCGGTTAAACCGCTCTTTCCTGACCGCCGGGAACTTGATCATGCTGCGCTTTTTATCCTGGGCCATCAGCTCCGCGGCGGTTCCCGCGATAAGCAGCGATGTGGTTATAAATTCCCTTCGGGAGTTCGCGGCTTTACCAGTGACTTGTTGCACTGCTTTTCCCTCAGCTTTTCCCGTCCCTATGTTCACTTCTTGACCTGCCACTTTGGTCGCTATTTTCTTCCCTGCGTTACCCCCTTCATTTTCAATTCCATTGCCGGCCGTTTGACTCACTTTTCGATTCGTCGTCCAGCTCCCGGTATAAACAATGCTGTTTTCCCTGCACGCGTCAATGCAATTAAAACAAGAGACGCAACGGGAATAGTCGATGGTATGCTGTTTCATGTCAATGCACGATGCCTTGCAATCGCGTACACACCGTCCACATTGAATACAAGTAGAAGGGTCGATCTGAATTTTCAGGAAAGAGAGCTTGCTCAAATAGCCCAATAGGGTACCCACGGGGCAGATGGTGTTGCAGTAGGTACGCCCGCTTCGCCAGGCCAAATAGCCGATAACGAGCAACGTCAATAGGGCCAACGCGAAGCTGACCCCGCTTTTCATCCATATATCGGTTTCCACGAACGTGTAACTCCCATCCCCCAATGCTTTCACTATCAGGTTATTTATCCCGTTATAAAGGGGGCTCAACAACTCGGCAACCATACGGCCATACATGGAGTAGGGATCCAACAGCGCAGGGATAACGCCAATCCCGGCGATAATCCCGATAACGAACAGAACGAGTATAACCCACCGCAACACGGTTTTCGGCTTCGAGTAACGATAGCGACGTCTCTTTTTGGGCTTTAAGCGCCGTGCGAAAAAAGCCACCACGTCCTGGTAAATACCGGTGGGACAGATAACGGAACAGTAAACCCTCCCGAAAAAAAGCGTCAGAAGCACCAGCACGATAAGCACCACCGCATTCAACGCGAGCAGGGCGGGAACGAATTGCAGTTTGGCAGCGAAGGCAAAATAGCGGTGCAAAACCCCCGAAATATCGAGGAACAGCATCGTGATGAGCAGTCCGAAAATAACGGCAAGAACGATCCTTATTTTTTTCAACATGATATTACTGCACTTTTAGTTGTTGTACAAGATGGTCAATTCTGAGTAACTCCATGGGAATCCTTATCCGCTGAGGACACGTTGACAAGCAGTCGCCACAATTGATGCAGTGGTTAGCCTGTTCCAACTCGGGAATGGTACGATTGTAATCGACCAAAAAGGCACGGGATGCCCTCTTGAATTCCGCGTCGCGTGGCCCATCAAGGTTTGGGACATTGCTGTCGTACGTGGCTTTGTTGAAATACAAAAGTATCCCGGGTATATCCACCCCGTACGGGCAAGGCACGCAATACTTGCAATCGGTACAGGGGATGATTTTGTAGGTCGTGATAATATCGGCAGCTTTTTGAAGGATCTCTTTCTCCTTATCCGTCATCGGCTCAAGGGGTGAATAGGTTTTGATGTTTTCTTTCAAGTGGTCCAATAATGTCATCCCGCTCAAGACGACCATCACCTGCGGGTGAGAGCCCACGAAGCGGAACGCCCAACGTGCCGGTGTATCATTCGGGCGCTCCTCCCTCATCATCTCTATCACGTTGCGGCTCACTTTCGTCAACCGGCCCCCTAAGAGCGGCTCCATGATCATAACGGGGATATGCCTCTTTTCCAGCTCGTTGTACATGTAACTGGCAGGTACACGCGCATATTTCCAATCGAGGTAATTCATCTGGATCATCACGAAATCCCACTCGACCGGCTCCGCGAGCAGCTTGTCGAAAAACGCTTGATTCCCGTGAAACGAAAAACCCAGGTTGCGGATGCGTCCCTCCTTTTTCTCGTTCAAGAGAAAGTCGAGTATGCCCCACTCCTTGTAGAGGCGTTCATACGTCCGATCGTTCGACAAGCTATGCAGATGATAGTAGTCGAAATAATCAAGCTGCAACTTCTCTAACTGCTTGTGATAAATCGCGATGGCGTCTTCCCTCGATCGTGCGCTCCCCGGCATTTTCGTCGCCACGAAAAAACTCTCCCTCGGGTATTTTTTAAGCAGTTTACCGAGAACGATTTCCGACTCGCCTTGGTGATACCCCCACGCTGTATCGAAGTAGTTAACCCCGTGAGCCATGGCGAAATCGATTAACTCCTCCGCCTTCGCCTCATCGATAAACCGCCTGACCCCTTCCGGCGTTTCGCGTTCCACCGTGGGAAAACGCATCGCCCCATAACCGAGCAGGGAGATTCTATCCCCCGTTTTAGAGATAGTGGTGTAAGTCATCTTGTCGACCGGCACATTTTCAATGTCGGGCTTAATGTCCGCCCAATCCATTTTCGAGCGGCCGGAGCACCCTGCCAGGCACCAGCTCGCCGGGATTAACGCGGCACCCAAGCCCATGTACCTTAACGCTTTTCGTCGGGTAATTTTTCGCTGGCCAGACGGGTGGTTCGTTTCCATATTCTTCAACATTTTTTTCAATTTTCAGTTGCAAGGGCAAAAACCTTTCAACTTCTTCCTCTCAAAACACTATTATTCACCTGTTATGACTCAACTTATTATTGAAAGGGTCATTTTTGTTCCAACTGTTTTCAAGTATTCCACATCAGATCGTTACCCATGTACGCTCCACTCGGTTTCTCAAGGAGCTAATCTTTCACAAATATAGTGATTTGAGGAAATAAAACAACGGCTGAAGAACTGTTTTATTTCTGAAACTATTTGCCTTCTTTTGTTTCACGGTTCACCCATCGCCTAACCTGAACAAAAGTTAAAGGAAAAAGAGGATATTTTAAAATATATATTCAGTGACAAAAGTGTATCTTAGGAATTAAAGGGCTATTTTTATCGACAGATTGTCTGCGCACTAAGTGTGCTCATTAACCCATTAATAAACAAATTGGCTTTTGTTAATAAATATTCGAATCGTATGGAAAGATATAAAACGTTACTAATTGCCCTGATACTGCCGCTATGCATGCACGCGGCAGGGGAGGCCACGCTGAGGATCAACCAACCCAATCTAATGCATGAAACGCGTTCCACGCCCTCCCCGTTACCTAACGCCACCGTGTCTGACAAGAACGTTTCGTTCATGTGGCCGTTAGAAAATTACATGTTGTACTACACGGAAGGAAAAACGAGGCTGAGCAAGCCCAAAGAGGACGAGGTGAATTATCGGATACGCTTTTCAAAAAACCCGGCACTCAAGGGCAAGGTGTTCAAAGCGGAGACCTGCTGGCCGTTTTACAACCCCGAGCAGGTGCTTTCACCGGGGGTTTGGTATTGGCAGTACGGGTACGTGAACGGCAGCGAAACGAAGTGGTCAGACCTGTTGCGGTTCGAGGTGAAAAAGAATCCCGATAAATTTACACCTCCCCCACTTAAAACGGTTCTGCGGAAATTGCCGATGCAACACCCCCGCGTTTTGCTCTTTAAGAGGGAGTGGAACCACTTCATCGAGAAAAGCAAGGACAAAAAGGAGCGCGCATGGTTTCTTGAAAGCGCAGCTAAAATCGTTAAAGAAGAGCTAGTTAATTTCGACGAAGCTGTCAACACCAGCTACATGGAGGGCTTAACAAACCAGGTACAAAGAACCGCGATGATCACCCGGGAAAGCCGGAGGATCGTGGACAAAGAGGAGCGATATATCGACGTGCTCATCCGTTCCTACCTCTTGACGAAAGAGAAAGCCTACTTCGAGAATGCCATGGCACGTATCGAAGAGATGGTGTCATGGAAAAAAAGCCCACACCTGGTCGGTGACTTTAACGAAGCCACCATCTTATCGGTTGCATCGCTGGCTTACGACTCCTTTTATCACCTGTTAACGGAGAATCAGAAGGAGATGCTGAAAAGCGAGATCAAAGAGACTGGCGGGAATATATTCCGGAACCTCGCGAACCGGCTGGAAAACCATATTGCCGATAACCACATCTGGCAGATGAACCTCCGTATTTTCACCCTGGCGGCCTTCGCCATGTACGGGGATTTGCCCGAAGCTAAGTTGTGGGTCGACTACGCGTACAACCTCTGGTTGGCACGCTTCCCGGGTCTCAACGCAGATGGGGCTTGGCATAACGGTGATTCATACTTCCATACCAATCTTCGCACGCTCGTGGAGGTACCCTACTTTTACAGTAAAGTTACCGGCTACAACTTTTTTGCCGACCCATGGTATAACGGATCCGCCATGTACGTGATCACCCAGCAACCCCCCTTCTCCAAGTCCGGGGGGAATGGAAGCCAACACCAAAGCGTGGTAAAACCTAGAGGCACCCGGGTAGGGTACGCCGACGCCATCGCACGGTTAACCGGTAACGCCTACTTAACGGATTACGTGAACGTCATTTCAGAAGCCGAGCCCGATATTCTGTACGACGCGTTTGGCTCCAAGCCGGGAGACCTATCCTGGTTCAGGCTGCATTGCGACATCCCCCTCCCAACAGGCGCATCGCTATCAGAGCTGCCGCTCTCGTACGTATTCCCCCAAACGGGACTCGCCTCGTTCATGTCAGACTGGCAGAACCTGGAACAAAACGCGATGTGTACCTTCCGGTCAAGCCCGTACGGCTCCACATCGCACGCGTTGGCCAACCAGAACGCCTTTAACACCTTCTACGGGGGTAAACCCCTGTTCTACAGCAGCGGCCACCACTCCAGCTTCGTAGATGCGCACAGCTTGTACTGTCACCGCGCCAGCCGGGCACACAACACCATACTGGTTAACAGCATGGGCCAAAAAATAGGCACGGAAGGGTACGGGTGGATACCGCGCCACTACACGGGAGAGAAGATCAGCTACCTGCTTGGAGATGCCTCCAACGCCTACGGTAAAGTGGTATCGCCCATCTGGCTGGAACGCGCCCGCAACTCCGAATTGAGCTTTGATCCGACAACAGGATGGGACGAAAACCACGTGAACCTATTCCGTAGGCATGTCGTGATGTTAGGAGGGGCCGACCTCCTATTTATCTACGACGAGTTGGAAGCGGATACGGAAGTCGACTGGAACTACCTGTTGCACACGGTCGAAAACCCGATGATCATTCAACAAAACGGGAACGAGCTCACCATTCGCGCCACAAACGAGAAGGGGGTCTCAGACGCCTACCTCTTCTCGGATAACGAACTGGAGGTAGAGATGACCAACCAGTTCTTCGTGCCGGCAGTCAACTGGCTGAGGGCTGATGATAAGGGATACTTCCAGCCCTACCGAAACCACTGGCACCTTACTGCAACCGCCCCGGGTAAAACGGTATACCGGTTCGCCACGGTCATCAACACCCGCGGTCATCAAGAGACCGAGGTAATACCCAAGCGGGTATCAGATACCCAAATAGAGATGGGAGAGTGGATTATCACCTTAAACCTGTCAACGAACGGGCAAGCAGGATTCACCATCAAGAACGATAAGAAGAAAATAACGCTCACATACGATGACAGTACCGTGATACAAGAAGGCGACAATAGCGTTACCCTCGTTGATCAACTTCCCGAGCTGGAGATATAGGTCGACACGCCCATTGATGTCAAGTCATTGAGATTAGGGGTTAGAAGCCCGAGCTCAAAACATCGATAACAATGCCACATGTGATGTGCGTATAGACATGTGATACATAAATGGTATGAACAAGAATGAAACAAAAGAAAACAATAGTGACATTTTTCACCGCGAAGTTTTAATAGGTTTTGGGATTAATATCCCTATTTTTGCGATAGACGTTTTAACAATTGAGAAAAAGAGCAACAATTAATTTAAACTGTGAAGAGAAATGAAATTTTATTTTAAAATCTTACCGCTTCTACTCCTTATTCCCGGTCTCAGCCTGTTTGCCCAATCCCACGTTGTTACCGGAACAGTGGTTGACGACCAGGGTCTTGAAGCGATTGGCGCCTCAGTGGTAATCAAGGGTACCACCACCGGGGTAATCACTAACCTGGAGGGCAAGTACCAAATCGAGGTTCCCAACCCACAAACCGACGTGCTGGTGTTTTCCTACGTCGGGATGGAGACTCAAGAGGTACCGGTGAACGGACAACGCGTTATCGATATCGAGTTCGAACCCAGCTCGTTCGTACTGGATGAGGTGGTCTCCATCGGGTACGGAACCACTCGTCGGCGCGATTTAACGGGTGCGATCTCCTCGGTTAAAGCAGAGGATATTGCCCGCGTACCAGTCACGAACGTAACGCAAGCGCTGGCCGGGAAGGTAGCCGGGTTAACGGTTACCCAGTCAGACGGATCACCGGACGCCTCCATCTCTATACGGGTGCGTGGAGGGCTGTCTATCACACAAGACAATGAGCCGCTCTACGTTATCGATGGTTTTCCCAATGAGGATGGCTTGGCTGGCCTTGACCCCAGTGATATCGCGTCCATCGAGGTGTTAAAGGATGCCTCCGCCACCGCGATCTACGGGGCCAGGGGCGGTAACGGGGTTATACTCATCTCTACCAAGCAAGGATCGGAAGGGAAACCCAGGATTAATTACGATATGTATTTCGGGATCAAGAAGATGACCAATAAAATGGCCCTGCTCTCAACGGAAGATTTCGTACGACTCGAATACGAAAGGGCTATGCTGGGTGGTGCATCTGAAATCACGAAGTTCGCATCCATCTACGGGGATGGCTTCGAAGGTCCAGCCAACCAACAGGACAACCTTTTCAGGAACATGTACGCCATTCACGCTACCATTCACGACGTCTATGGAGATAGGCCCGGTATTGATTGGCAAGGGTTAATATTTGACGATGCGAACCCAAAATCACAAAACCACAAGATCAGCGTCACCGGTGGTACCAAAAACAACCAGTACCTGGCCTCCTACTCGTTTAGCGACGACCAAGGAATCATGATGGAAAGTGGCTTCAAACGGCATAACATACGGTTGAACTACGTGCAGCAACTTACACCGAAAGCCCGATTCACGACTAACGTGTCATACATCGATGAAGAGACGCGGGGATTGGGTTCATTGTCCGAACAATCCTATTTTAGCCGAATGCAGCACATTATACAGTATCGGCCGACCATTGGGAAAAACAGGGACGATTATGAATTGGTGCTCTATCAAAACGACCCTATTACGGACGACGATAGTGGCAACCAAATGCAAAACCCCATCGTCTCCATCGACAATGAAAAGCGGGTTAGAAACAATAGGGTCGTGCAGTTGAACGGCAACTTCACCTACGAGATCATCAAGGACTTAACCTACAGGGGGAACATGGGCTACCGGGTAAGAGCCTACCAGGAAGATATGTTCTACCAGTTCGCGAGCAGGCAAGCGATAGGTGCAGGTGCACCCTACGGGTTCAGGATATTTAGAGACTACTATACCTTAAACTACAACAACACGCTCACCTACAGGAAAAGGCTCCCAAATCGACACAACCTCGAGTTCATGATCGGGCAAGAGTCCAACAGCCAACAATATAAATACATGCGGGTAGAATCGAGGGGCTTCCCAAAAGAGAACTTTGCCTTGGATGATATGGCACTGGGTGAATCTCCCAATAAGCCGGAAACGGATCGCTGGGGTGAAGAGTTGATATCGTTCTTCGGTAGGGTGAATTACAGCCACCTGGATAAATACCTGGCAACAGTCACGCTACGGGCCGATGGTAGTTCCAAGTTTGGAACGAACAGCAAATGGGGTTACTTCCCCTCTGCCTCCGTCGCTTGGCGTATCAATGAAGAGGAGTTCCTAAGAGACGTGGATGTGCTGTCGAACCTGAAACTCCGCTTGAGCTACGGTACCACGGGAAACAACCGGATCGGAACGTTCCGATCGCTCTCCAGGATGAGCTCTTCATGGCAATCATTCAACAACGAGACAAACGCGTCCTATCACAGCTCACAACTGCCCAACCCAGACTTGAAGTGGGAAACCAATATATCCAGGAACCTGGGTATCGACGTGGGCCTATTCGACCAACGGATTCAGTTGGTGATGGACCTGTATAGCAATGAGACTTCCGACCTCCTACTGGAGTCCCGCGTACCCCTCGTCTCGGGATACCAAACAACGCTAAGGAACATCGGGAAAACGAGGAACAACGGGGTCGAGTTTACCATCAACACGGTCAACATCCAAAGAAAAGATTTCCATTGGGAGTCCTCCTTCAATATAGCTACCAACCAAAACAAGGTACTGGCGCTGACCGATGTGGACTATTTCACCATTAGAACGGGATGGGCCGGTGCAGGCGAATTCAACGAAGATGATTACATTATACGGGTTGGTGACAAACTGGGCAGCATGTACGGCTACAAGTGGATAGGCCTATACGAGGTGGACGACTTTGATTACGACCCGGACAGCCGGACCTATACCGTTAAAAAAGGTATCCCTTACGACCCTGACAACTATCCCAAGCCGGGGTATAACAAGTTTGAAAACACCGACGACTCCGATGACTTCATCAACTCCAACGATAAGCAGATTATCGGGAACGCGAGCCCCGACTTTTACGGCGGGTTCACCAACACGTTCCAGTACAAACAGTTTGATCTCTCGTTCGCGTTCAACTTCTCCATTGGCAACGACGTGCTCAATGCCAATAAAATGTATTTCACGAAAATGAACAACCGGTATAGAAACTCGTTGGCCATGGTTACCGATAGGTTTACCTATATCAATGATGGGGGCGAGAACGTATTCACGTTCCCGGATGAACTGAAAGCGATCAACGAGAGGAAAACCAACGCGTCAATCGATGGGTCGGCTAACCTGAAGTTCCACTCCAACTACATTGAAGATGGCTCCTACCTTAGGCTGAACAACCTAACGCTGGGATATACCCTCCCAACCAGCCTGGTGAGCAAGGCGCACATCTCCAATGCCCGCCTTTACCTCTCGGGATATAACCTGTTGTTGTTCACCAAGTATTCCGGATTTGACCCGGACGTGAACGCGAAGCCTAACGGCGGACTGACCCCGGGCGTGGACTGGGGAGCATACCCGCGAAGCCTGAGCTTTGTACTTGGACTGAACTTAACGCTATAACCATTTAATAACATCATAAAAAACAGATGATAATGAAAACATTATTCAAAATAGTACTCCTGGTAACCCTGTTTTTCGGCGTGACATCTTGCGAAGATTTACTCACGGAAAAACCGGCGAACTTCTATAGCACGGAGAACTTTTTCAACAGCACGGATAAATTAAGAATGGCAGTTAACTCCGTCTATACCACCTTTAGCTGTCAGATGACCTACGGGCAGTACTGGATGGTATACGATTGCGATACCGATATCTCGTTTATCCAGGGCACCAACTTGGGACACGTGGCACGCGACCTGGGGCACTACAACGTGTACGTAGCCCACGCCTGGCTGCAAGAGTCGTGGCAAGCCTATTACGAGGGAATAGACCGGGCAAACACGATCCTGGAATATAGGGATAACGTGGAGATCGTGGATGAGGCCGACCAGAAGGTTTTCGATCAGCTGATCGCCGAAACCCATTGTTTGAGGGCCATGTGCTACTTCGACCTGGTACTGCTGTTCGGCGATGTGCCGCTAAAAACGGAGGCATCCAAGGCGGAGCATGATTTCAATATCCCCCGAACGGACAGGAACAAGGTGTTCGACCAGATGGAGGAAGACTTCAAAGCAGCCATTAACGGGATGGAGTATGCCGTGGACCAATCCATCGAATTTAAAGGGCGGCTGAACAAGGGGGCAGCAATGGGGTTGCTCGCGAGAATGAACCTGTTCAGGGCCGGCTACTTCCTCAATCAAAAGGGGGTGATGGAGCGATACCCCAACTACAAGGCGTACTACCAAAACGTGATCGATATCACCGATCAATTAATCGCGTCAAACAAGCACGCGTTGCTCCCTAACTACGAGAGGGTGTTCAGGAACATGTGCGAGCTGATTGTCGACCCAACGGAAAATATCTGGGAAATCCCCTTCTTTAACCCGGTGGGGAACAAACATAACAGCAGCATGATAGGGACTTACAATGGTCCCGCTATCGGACAACAATCCAGCTACGGTAGGGCCAACTCGTTTATCAAGACCCATAATTTCTTCTACGACACTTACGAGGAGAACGATCTGAGAAAGGATGTAGCCGTAGCGACCTTTAACATTAGCAATGAAGACGAGGTGCGCCCCATAGCGGTTAACCAAAGTTATAACTGGGCACCGGGAAAGTGGCGCAGGAATTGGCAAACCGGACAGGTCAAAGACAACAACAACACCGACGTGAACTGGTTGTTTATACGCTACGCGGATGTGTTGCTAATGCGAGCAGAGGCTGAAAATGAAGTCAACGGTGTAACCCCCGCCGCGGTGGAGTACCTCAACCAAGTCAGACGAAGGGCCTTCGGGTTTGATTACCGATCGCCTGAACCCTCGGTGGACCTGGTAGTTAGCGACTTCATAAACCCCGATGAATTCCGAAACGAGATCGTGGATGAAAGGGCGCGTGAACTCTGCTTCGAGGGGTTGAGAAGGCAGGACCTGATCCGGTGGAACTTGCTGGGGACCAAGCTGCAGGAAACAGGTGAAAAGATAAAAAACGCCATTTCGCAAAACAAGCTAAACCGGTTCCAGTTCGTGGCAGCCGAACGATTTGTGCCAGGCAAACACGAGTTGTACCCCATACCGGATCATGAGGTGCGTGAAACGAACGGGATTATTACCCAAAACCCCAATTACTCGGAATAAACACACGCCGTTTCTAACGAATCACCGTGTAACGATACCGAAAAACAAGGGAAGGTATGAAGAGATTTCTATTTCTGATGGTGCTTCTGACCGTGCTGCTGTGCGGATTTAGTTGCAGTGAAGACAGGACCAACGACATTGACCCGGGAAACGAAAATCCGGTTCCGGGCAACGGGGACGAAAACCCTGACCCGGATAATGGGGACAATACCGACCCTGGTGACGCGATCCTGAAGCACCCCCGTATCCTGCTCCTTGCCGGTGAAGAGGAGCAGGTGCGGGAGCTCATTGCTGCCGACAACACGTGGATGAAGATGCACACGGCCATTATCGAAGAGTGCGAGGCCATACTGAAAGAGCCCGAACTAAAGCGGGTAATGGTCGGGAAAAGGTTGTTAGACACGTCAAGGGAGTTCTTGAGAAGGGTGTTTTTCCTCGCTTACGGGCATCGGTTAACGGGCGACAATCGATTCCTGGAGAAAGCGGACCAGGAGATGCTGGCGGTCTCAGATTTCAGCGACTGGAACCCATCGCACTACCTGGATGTCGCCGAGATGACCTTGGGCGCCGCTATCGGATACGATTGGCTATACAACTCGCTCTCCCCAAGTTCAAGGAGGAAGATAAGACAGGCCATCGTGGGAAAGGGGATCAACCCATCCAAAGAGGGCAATAACTGGTGGTTGAGCGCGTACACCAATTGGAATCAGGTGTGCAACACCGGCATGGCGTTTGGAGCGATGGCCGTGATGGAGGATTACCCCGAGCTAGCCAATGAGATCATCGACCGGGCATTCCAGGCGCTTAAGCTACCGATGAGCGTATACCAACCCGATGGGGTATACCCCGAAGGCTACGGGTACTGGCACTACGGGACAACATTCAACGTCCTGTTCCTAAGCGCGGCCGAGAAGTTATTAGGGGACGACAGGGGCCTCTCACGAGAACCCGGTTTCATGGAGACGGCCGACTTCGTGAAACATATGATCACGCCCACGCGCATCTCGTTTAACTGGGGGGATAACCAACCATCCGCCAACCTGAGTGTAGCCATGTTCTGGTTCGCTGAGAAACTGAAAGATCCATCAGTGCTATGGTCTGAGAAACCGTTCTTGCAGCGGGACAACTTCTCCCGGTACAAAAAGATACGGGAACTACCCGCGATCATGATCTGGGCGAAAAATATTCCCCTGGCATCCATAACGAAGCCCACAGATAACTGCTTCTTTGGCCAAGGCCAGAGCCCCGTGGCCATGATGCGTAGTGCCTGGGACGACCCCAACGCCATCTTCCTTGGGTTCAAGGCGGGCTCACCCAGCGCCCCACACGGCCATATGGATGTCGGCTCGTTCGTGATGGAAGCCGATGGTGTCCGCTGGGCGGGAGACCCGGGAACCCAAGACTACAACTCGTTGGAATCGCTGGGAATGGACATTTGGAAATATGACCAAGGCTCGGACCGCTGGAAGGTGCTGATGCTGAACAACTACTCGCACAACGTGCTCACGATAGACGGAAAACTTCAGCAGGTAGGCGGCCATGCGAAGATTGATCGATTTTCAAACAAAGAGGCGTTTAAGTACGCTATTTCCGATTTAACCTCGGTGTACGATAAGGCGATGAAAAGCGTAGTCCGCGGGGCTGCCCTCAAGGACAACCAATACGTGGTGATACGCGATGAATTTGAAACACTCAACAAGGAAACCACCCTAAGGTGGGCTCTCTATACTGACGCGACCATCGAGTTGGGAACCACTTCGGCCACCTTGACATCGGGAGATAAACAGCTTACAATAAAGGTAGAGGGTCCCGAAGGCCTTACGATGAAGAGCTGGGAGTGGGACGAACTAAGAAACAGTTACGACAAAGAGAACCCCGGCAAGGCCATGGTGGGGTTCGAATACAGCGCTCCCGCGAACTACAAGGGGAGCTTCGAGGTATTATTGATTCCGCGTGACGCGGTTAACTCTGCCCGGTTTACAGGCAGTAACCTGGCGGAGTGGTGATTTGCAGTAAAAACATAACAGTATAAAAAAATGCGAAAGAACAGAATTTACTTAGTACTACTGGCTGTCCTGCTTGGCTGGGGCTGCGACGATGAAGTGATAGATGCAGGGAGAGTAACCGGGATAACGCTCGATATCACGGAAAAGACCGTGATCGCTGGCGATGCTTTCAAGCTGGTCGCCACGGTATACCCGGAAAATGCCGATAACAAAGAGGTGAAGTGGCGGTCAAGCAATGAGAAGATCGCCACGGTGGATGCCAACGGGAACGTGACTACCCTATCGGAAGGAGAGGTAAGAATCACCGCCGTAACCAGGGACAGGGCACTCACGGCAAGATGCGTGGTGACCGTGCAGAAAAGGATATTCCCTGTAACGGGCGTGGCCATTGAACCGGCAGAAATGACCGTGACGGTGGGGGATCTGTTTACCCTCGTCGCCCAATTTACCCCCGAAAATGCCACCAACAAAAACGTGGTGTGGAAGTCGAGCAACGACGAAATCATCGAAGTGAATGCCGAAGGCGTGGTGCTCGCCAAAAAAGCGGGGGTAGCCACCATCACCGTCACCACCGAAGATGGGGGCAAAACCGCGCAGTGCGTGATCACGGTGGAAAAGGCTAAACGACCCAAGCTCTCCATCGAATACGTGGCCGAATACAACCTGAACGCCGAGGGTACAGGGTTCGCGACTAGCCATGCCAACGATGCGAGCGGCTACTTCACCTGGGACGACGCGATAGATCGATTCACGGCAGAGAAAAACTTTGCCATCGATGGCTATGGATTCCATCTCCCCACCCAACAGGAGTGGCTTAGCATTGTACCTGCCGAAAACCGGGGAAACAACGTCCAGTTCCAAGGCAACTCCTCTACCGATGATTACAACGAAGAGGTCGTGGTCGCTGGAGAGACGATGAAGGTTACAGCCGATTACCGGGGCACCACCAACGGGGTGGCGTATGCCCTCCGGTTCAAAGGTGAAGAAGAGAAGCATAGAAGTGCATGGCGCTACGAGTTTGCCGATAACCCAAGCGGTGGCAACATGCTGAAAATCACGGTTCGATACCTTGGTCCCGACAGGACGGACGTGACGGTCGATGATATCGCTAAAGAAACCTGGTGGAGCCAGGACGCGGATGAAGACATCGTTCGCAACTTCCCGGCAGCAGGGTACCACGATGGCAACAAGGTGAACGCGAACAATCAAGGCACCTACTGGAGTGCGACCGAAGCCAAAAACACCGCGAGGGGTATGAGGCTCTACTTCAAGTACGACACAGCGAATGGAAGCTCCAACCAAGCGAAAACCCTGGGATTCTCGGTACGATTGTTCTCCGATAACTAAATGATTCCCACGTTGCCATGTGCTATTAATTAACGTAAGCGTATAAGTGAAGCAAAGCATTGCTTTCATGGTCATTCTACTCCTGTTCCCCGCGTGGCTCCCCGCGGGGAACAGCCTCTATTTTTTCCAACGGATAGGGTTAGACGATGGGTTATCCAACGGCACGGTCATGGATATCGCCCAGGACAACAACAACTTAATCTGGTTCGCCACGTTCGATGGTTTAAACCGGTTCGATGGTTACGGGGCTAAAACGTTCCGCCACGAAGAGGGTAACCCCAACTCGCTCGTGAGCAACCTGACCCTGGCACTATTCATTGATGAAACCAACACCTTATGGATAGGAACCGACAACGGGTTAGCCAAGTACGAAGAAACCACGAATCGCTTTGTGAACTTCACCCCGTTCTTCAACGAGAACAGGATTACGGTAAACGTTATAGCTAACTACCATGAGAACAAGCTCCTACTGGGAACCAATCGCGGGCTGTTCGTTTTTGACAAGGAGAGAGAAACATTCGACCTTTCTCAATTTGGCGCTTCCAGAAACCTGGAGGTTTACTCTATACGGCAAACCCGGGATATATGGCTGATAGGAACCGGAACGGGCCTCTACTACACCCGTGACAAAGACACCTTACGTCCCTTCAGCGAAAAAACCAATAACGTCAGAATACAGGCGATAATCCAAAAGGGGGACAACGAGGTGTGGGTCGGCACGGAGGGTCGGGGACTCTTTCTGGTGGAGATGAATAGAAGGCAGGTTGTGCACCACTTCCAGCATAACCCGGACGATAAGGGAAGCATATGTTCCGACTACATCCGCGCGTTGCTAATCGATGATGAGGAGAGGCTGTGGGTTGGCACTTTCCACGGGTTAAGCCTGTTGGATGAGGGTCAAGAGCTGTTTTACAACTACTATACCGACCCGTTTGACGAGACCTCCCTTTCTCAAAACTCCATACGCTCTATCTTACAAGACAGACAGGGAGGCATTTGGCTTGGCACCTATTACGGGGGAGCCAACTACTACCACCCCCTGAAAAACCAATTCTACCACCTGAAACAAACCGCTAGGTATAACTCCCTGAACGACAAAATTGTGAGTGGCATCATAGAGGATACGAACGGCAAACTATGGATAGGGACCAACGATGGGGGAATCAACATCCTTGACCCCGAAAGTAACCAATTTACCTACATCACGAAAGAGAACAATGCCGCGCTACTGTCCAATAACATCAAATCGCTTTTGCAGTCAAAGGACAACCGCCACCTGTTTATCGGCACGCACGGAGGCGGTCTCGTGAAGGTAGATAACAAAACAGGCGAAACGACTAACGTGAGGTTCCCCGCGAACGACGTCTACTCGTTGTCATACGACAACCACGGTACCATCTGGGTGGGAGCCTTAACCGGCCTGTTCAAGTACGATGAGAAAAACAACCACGCGGAACAGATCAATACCGAAACGCTCACATCAACGCAGATGCTCTACGTGAAAGCAGACAGCAAAGGCAGACTGTGGATCGGGGGGGACAAGTCGCTCGCGTGCCTATCGCTCGAGACGGGAAAGTTGACGGAGTTCTCGGAAACGTTTCAGCAAATACGGGTACACTGCATCGTGGAAGACTCGAAAAGAGAAATATGGATCGGAACCAACTATGGCCTCTATAAATACTTGGGGGAAGAACAGTTCGTGAAATACTCCGAGCTAGATGGCCTCTCGAATAACAGCGTGTTCGGGATCCTGGAAGACTCGTACGGTAACCTGTGGCTAAGCACCGGCAACGGGATCAACCGCTTTAACCCGGTAGACCCAAAGTTTAGAACCTACCTTATACCCGATGGGCTGCAATTTCAACAATTCAACAACTACTCGTTCTGTAAAGCCAACTCCGGGAGAATCTACTTCGGGGGTACCGAAGGGATCATCACCTTTATCCCGGAACAGCTGAAGGATAACCCCTACTCCTTGCAACCCGTTATCACGGAGTTAAGCGTGCAAAACAAAACGGTAACCCCGTTGGATGGAAGCATCCTTGAAGAAGACATCATCAACGCCGAAAAAATCACGCTGAAATCCAACCAGGCCACCTTCACCCTTCGGTTAGCCGTGGCCAATTATCTCTCGGGTACGCACAACACGTTTAAATATATGCTGGAGGGGTACGATACCGATTGGATCATCACCTCCGAGAGCCACCTCGCCGTCTACTCCAATGTGCCGCACGGGCACTACACGTTTAAGCTGCAGTCGGCCAACAACGACGGCTACTGGAGCAGCGAGACGACCCGCTTAGCGGTTATCGTTACCCCACTGTGGTTCCAAACCATTTGGTTCAAACTCTTTGTGATTTCAGTCATCTTGCTTGCTACATTCACGTTATACCGATTCTTCCGTCAGCGCCAAGCCATTGAAAAACAGCTTATCCAAGAGCGGTTCGCTAAAGAAAAAAACGAGGAGATAAACCGGGCGAAGATGAACTTCTTCGTCAACATATCCCACGAGTTTAGAACGCCACTAACGTTAATCATATCCCCGCTACAGGAGATAATGGAAAAGGTATCGGACCCGTGGGAGAAAGAGCAGCTGGAGGTGATTAAAAACAACGCCGATAAACTGCTGACACTAACCAACCAGCTAATCGATTACCGAAGGGCGGAGCTGGGCGTGTTCGAGCTGGCCATTAAAAAGGTGAATCCGAAAATCGTCATCGGGAAAACAATGGCGCTGTTCGATAAGCTCGCGAAACGGATGAATATCGAATACACGTTTGAAGATTATACCGGAGAAGAGGAGTATATCATAGACGAAAACTACCTCGATATGATACTGAGCAACCTGCTCTCTAACGCGTTTAAGTTCACGCCACCTAACGGAAAAATAACGGTGAGTTTGATTGAAGACCCGGAATACCTGGTTCTTGAAGTAAACGATACAGGTCGTGGTATCCCCGGTGAAGAGCAAAGCCTAATCTTTAACCGGTTCCATAAGGTGAATGGCGACCAAAATGACCTGGGAATGGGCATAGGGCTCTCCCTCACCCAACGTCTAGCGGAACTGCACCACGGCAGGGTGGAGGTGAAAAGCAAAGTGGGGGAAGGTTCCACCTTTTCTGCCTATTTCCCGCAAAGCGAAAGCCTTTACAGCGAAAAAGAGCTACAAGATATAGTAAGCCTGCCGGTCAAAGACCTGTTGGAAGAGGTGGAGTGGCGCCATGCACCCCTCAGTACAAGCCACAGCCGCCCCAAAGTGCTGATCGTTGAAGATAACGAGGAACTACTCACCTACATGGCGAACAACCTCTCGCAACTATACCGCATCGTAACTGCCCGAAACGGTAAAGATGCCCTGGAGATCGTAAACCAAAGTGGGGACATCGAGATTATCATTTCTGATATCATGATGGAGGCGATGGACGGGATCGAGTTATGTAAAAGCGTGAAGGAGAACATCAAAACATGCCACATTCCTGTCATCCTCCTCTCCGCTAAATCAACCATTGAGGATCAGTTGTCCGGACTGGGTGTGGGGGCAGACGACTACGTCACCAAGCCATTCACCACCAGTGTCTTGAAAGCCAAGATAAACAACATGATCGCCTCCAGGGAGAGGATGATGAGTTACTACTCAAACGCCACGGAGGTGGAACCCGAGAAGCTCACTACGAACCAGATTGATAACGAACTGCTCAATAAGGCAAAAGGAATAGTGCTCGACAACCTCGATAACACCGCCTTTACTACCGAGATGCTGTGCGAGGAGATGGGCATGAGCAGGACGAACCTGCACCTCAAGCTCAAGGCGATCACCGGAAAATCGGCCATTGACTTCATCCGGAAAATCCGGTTTAGCGAGGCCATAAAACTACTCTCTACCGGGAGGTACAACGTCTCGGAAGTGAGCTACATGGTTGGGTTTAATTCGCTCTCCTACTTTTCCACGAGCTTTAAAAAATATTTCGGTTACCTTCCATCCGATTACATGAAAAGGGTACAAGGCAAACAACCGTGAAAAGATTAAGGAGGTATGCTGTCAAAAAAAGAGATAAGTGAACGAATAAATGAATAAACTTACAACGTAAAAACGTAAAACAATGAAAAAAACGATCTATCCCATTTTGTTGATTACCGGCTTGTTGTTTGTCACCTCTTGCAAGCCTGAAGCGGAATCATGGTTTGACCACTCCGTTAAAGTAGCTACCTCTCAATTGACCATGCAGGTTGAAGAGATGGGCGATGTTGTAGGATTTCCACGCTCCATAAGGGCCGACACGCTGCGACTGGACAATATTTACGACTGGACCAGCGGGTTCTTTCCCGGCAGTCTCTGGTATATCTACGAGCTGACCAACGACCCCTTCTTCAGGGAGCAAGCGGAAAAATTTACCGGCTACCTACACGACATCAGGTACTATGCCGGCACGCACGACCTTGGATTCATGATCTACTGCAGTTACGGCAATCAATGGCGTCTCACCCGCGATACCACCGCTATACCGGTTATGGTTGAAACCGCGGACAACCTGATCTCCCGATTCAACGAGACCACGGGAACCATCCGCTCGTGGGATTTCGGCGAATGGCAGTTCCCGGTAATCGTCGACAACATGATGAACCTGGAGCTGTTGTTCTGGGCCACTGAGCAGACGGGCGATCCCAAGTATTGGGACGTGGCCGTAAAGCACGCGAACACCACGCTGGATCATCACTTCAGAGACGATATGTCGTCGTACCACGTGGTCAACTACGACACCATCACCGGAGAGGTCATTAAGAAAGAGACCTTCCAGGGTTACTCTGACGAAAGTCACTGGGCGCGGGGACAAGCGTGGGGACTGTACGGCTACACCGTCTGCTACCGGTTCACGCAAGATGAACGATACCTTGAAGCGGCACAGAAAATCGCTCACTTTATCATGAGCCACGTGCATACGGACGACCTGGTTCCTTACTGGGACTACATGGCGCCGGATATACCCGATGCCCCAAGGGACGCCTCCGCCGCGGCGGTAACCTGCTCGGCCCTGCTGGAGCTTAGCACCTACGACACGCCCGAGAGTGCCGCCTACTACGAGTACGCGGAGACAATCTTGAAAAACCTCTCGAGCGACGCCTACCTGTCGGAAGAGGGTGAAAACTTCGGCTTCGTACTGATGCATTCCGTGGGACACCTCCCGGCGAACTCGGAGATAGACACGCCGATTAATTACACCGATTACTACTACCTGGAGTCGCTCAAGCGGTACAAAGTTTACCCGTCCATTCAATAGCTAACCCCAAAAGATGCCACCTTAATGCAGAACAAAATGAGACGTATAGGAAAAGTGATCGCTTGCTCCTCGCTAACCGCCCTCCCCATGCATGCGGCGGCAGCGAGCCAAGCCGCGGTGTCGAGTCAGGCCGATCGTGAGCAACCGAACATCATCCTCATCATGACAGACCAGCAGACCGCCGACGCGATGAGCAACCGGGGCAACCAACATCTGCAGACGCCCGCCATGGACCGGCTGGCGGCAGATGGCATCGTGTTCACGAGGGCATACTGCGCGTACCCCCTCAGCGGTCCTTCGCGTGCAAGTATCATGACCGGGAAGATGCCCAACCAGGTGTCGGTCCTTGAGAACAACGACCCACTTCCCGATGAAGAGAAGGAGAAAACCCTCGGCTTCACGATGCAAGCAGCCGGCTATGACTGCCTGTACGCCGGCAAATGGCACATACCCACGGTGGAGTTGCCCGATGGCGAGTTCGGGTTCAGAAAGGTATGCGGGATGTACGACCCCGATATGGCGCTCCATATCGACAGGGTGCTGTCAGAAGAGAGGGAGAAGCCCTTTTTCCTGGTCGCCTCCTACCTGAATCCACACGAGATTTGCGAGTACGCGCGCTCCCAAACGTTGCCATACGGCGAGGTAACCATTCCCGACGACGCGGTGCTCCCCGAGCTGCCCGCGAACTTTAACGCGACCGATGGACTACCGGAACTGCCCATGCACCACAAGAGAATGTCGCCAAGGCTATACCCCACGGAGAATTACACGGAACGGGACTGGCAGAACTACCTGTACGCCTACCACAGGCTGGTGGAACGGGTAGATGCCCATATCGCCGAATTGATCCGGCTGCTGGAAGAAAAGGGGCTGTATGATAACTCCGTCATCATTTTCACCAGCGACCACGGCGAGGGGGTTGCCGCCCACCGGTGGAACCAGAAGCGAGCCCTGTTTGAGGAAACAACCCGGGTGCCGTTAATCGTGAAGCCACCAAAGGGAGAGCTGCCGGCTAAACAGCGGGAAATTGACGCATTGGTGAATACCGGGATCGACCTCTACCCCACCCTCTGCGATTATGGCAATGCATCCATACCTAACGGGCTACACGGGATCAGCTTGAAAAGGATTATCAACGGGACGGCTGAACCCCATCAGAGCATCTTCATTGAAACGCACCTCGATGCAATCAACGGACGAGCCTGGTGCGTAATCAAAGGGAATTACAAGTACGCCTTTTACCGCTTCTTCAAAGAGCGGGAGCAGCTGTTCGACCTGTCGAAAGACAGGGGGGAGACAACCAACCTGGTGCATGACCCGGAATATGCGCTCATCTACCAGGAGATGAAAGAGGAGATGAAGCAACATGCCAAAAGGATAGGCGACAAAATGCTTATCAGGGAGTTGAAGTAAAACCTCACCAGCCAATCGGTATGATGCATTCAAGAAAGATAGCGCTGCAAGCAGGTGCCTCGTTGATCGTGGCAGCAGCCATGCCCTCCTGTGCCCCCAAGAATGAGGAGGTGAAGGATACACGGCCCAACATCCTCTTCATCATGACGGACGACCACGCCACCAGTGCGATATCCTGCTACGGAAGCCGGTTGATAGAGACACCCAATATCGACCGGATTGCCGCTGAAGGCGTAAGGTTCAACAACTGCTACGTCGTGAACGCCATTTCAGGCCCCTCGAGGGCTTGCATCCTCACGGGGAAGTTCAGCCACATGAACGGGTTCAGGGACAATGCCAGCGAATTTGACGGCAATCAGTCAACCTTCCCGAAAATCTTACGTGAACACGGGTACCAAACGGCTATCATTGGCAAGTGGCACCTGATTAGCGAGCCTCAAGGCTTTGATCACTGGTGTATCCTAAGCGGACAAAGGGAGCAGGGCGACTATTACCGCCCCGACTTTATCGAGAACGGGTACCCTGTCCAAGAGGAGGGGTACGTTACCGACATCATCACGGATAAAGTGATCGACTTTATCGGTAAGCGCGAAAAGGACCGCCCTTTCTGCATCATGTACCACCAGAAGGCACCGCACCGCAACTGGATGCCGGCACCGCGTCACCTGGGGATTTTCAACGACGTGGTTTTCCCCGAGCCCGACAACCTGTTCGATGACTACGCCACCCGCGGCCGCGCCGCCAAGGAACAAGACATGTCAATTGAGCGGACGCTTAAAGAGGATTGGGATTTAAAGTTGCGTACGCGGCAAGAGCTGCTGGCCGACACCACGAACAGGTACTATAACGTGTACGGGCGCATGCCTCCGGAGGTTCAACAGAAGTGGGAATCGGCGTACGCGGGACGTATTACCGAGTACAAAAGCGGCCGGTTGCGAGGCAGGGAACTGGTCCGGTGGAAATACCAACAATACATGAGGGATTACCTAGCCACCGTGCTCGCCGTAGATGAAAATATCGGGCGGGTGCTGGATTACTTGAAGGAACAGGGAGAGCTGGATAACACCATCGTGGTCTACACGTCGGACCAAGGTTTCTTCCTGGGTGAACATGGTTGGTTCGATAAGCGTTTCATGTATGAGGAGTCGCAACGCATGCCCCTGGTGATTCGTTACCCGAAATCGATACAGGCGGGTAGCGTGTCAACGGCCCTCGCCATGAACGTGGATTTCGCCCCCACCTTCCTGGATATGGCGGGGATTGAGGTGCCGGAGGATATGCAGGGAACCTCGCTCAAGCCGGTGTTGGTAAACGCGGGGGCAACGCCTACCGACTGGCGGGAAGCGGTCTATTACCACTATTACGAGTACCCGGCCGAGCACTCCGTGAAACGCCATTACGGGATACGCACGGCCGAGTACAAGCTGATCCATTTTTACAACGATATCGATGAATGGGAGATGTACGACCTCCGGAGCGACCCGAAAGAGATGAACAACCTCTTCCACCGACCCGAATATAGCGACAAAAGAGATGAGCTCACGCGATTGTTGAGGGAGAAGCAAACAGAATATATGGACGATAGTTTCAAAGAATGAAAACCAAGCGAATACCCACTATATGCGGGGCGATGTTGCCGCTGTTCTTGGGAACGGGTGACCTCCACGCCCAAGACGGCCACGAGGACAAACCGAATATCCTCTGGCTAACATTTGAAGATACAAGCTGGTACGAGCTGGGCTGCTACGGGAATGAACATGTTCAAACAGCGCGCATCGATTCAATGGCCAGCCACGGGATTCAATTCATGAACGCGTGGTCGGTGGCCCCCCAAAGCTCGCCCGCGCGCTCATCCCTGATAACAGGCTGCTACGCGACCACGTACGGGATGGATATCCACCCGCGACCGGTTGACACACCGCGTGCCATATTTTTCCCTGAACTTCTGCGGGAGCAGGGCTACTTCTGCACCAACAACAGCAAGACCCACTACAATACCACGTTCGACAATACCCTATTTTGGGATGAGTGCAGCGATACCGCCTCCTACAATAGCGATAGGCGGGGTGACAACCAACCGTTTTTCTCTGTATTCAACACGGTCACCTCGCATATGGGCAGGTTACGCACGTTTCACCTCGATGGTCGGCGCGATTACACCCGGGAAGGTGTATTTCCGGCTCAATTGCCATTGCCGCCCTACGTGCCTGACACTTATGAGATGCGCTCGGATTACGCCGCCCACCTGGAAGCCGTCCAGGATGTGGATGAATGGGTCGGCCTGTTTATCTCCGACCTGAAAGAGAAAAACCTCCTCGAAAACACCCTGATTTTCGTTTTCAGCGATAACGGTGGTTGCTTGCCCCGGGGCAAGGGGTACCTATACGAAACGGGTCTAAAGGTGCCCCTTATCATCCATGTACCCCGGAAATGGCAACACCTTATCACGGAAGCCCCCGGCACGAAGGTTCACGCGCCGGTAAGCTTTATCGATTTAGCCCCCACGGTATTGAGCCTCGCGGGTATTCATCCCCCCGAACAGATGCAAGGGCAAGCGATAGTAGGAAAACAGGCCGCTAACCGCGAAAAGAACGGTACGCGATTCGCTTTCGGGAGCAACCAATTGCACCATTTCATGCCGGTGCGGGCGGCGACGAACGGCCGGTACAAGTACATCCGAAGCTACGTGCCGTACAAGCAGTTCGCTTTACGAAATTACTACCAATGGGGTATGCCCGCCAACAAGTCGTGGGACAAGCTGGTGTTGGAGAAACAGATGGCCAACCCCACCTGGCTGCAACCCTACTCGCTACACCCGGCGGAGATGCTCTTCGATATAGAGTCGGACCCCTTTGAACTGAACAACCTGGCGGGAAACCCCCACTATGAAACGTTGCTCATCGAGTTTAGGGAGGCCGTTTCGCAACATATCCGTGAAACAGGGGATTTGGGCTTTTTTATCCCCTCATCAAGGGAGGGGGTCAACCTGTACGAGAAGGTCAAGAAGACGAATTACCCGTTGGAACAGCTCTACGCGATGGCCGAACTGGTAGGAGCCACCGGGGAGGATGATATGCCCATGTTGATCAACGCGCTCGGGAGCGATGACCCGAACATGCGCTACTGGGCCGCGGTAGCTTGCGCACAATCTGCCGTGACAGGCAACTTAACGCGTGCCCCACGGGAACTCATCCGACTGATAAAAGACCCCGATCCCTACGTGGCCTGTGAGGCCGCGTATGCCGTCACCTACTTGAACGAGACAGAAGAGGGGATACACCGGCTCTTGTACCCGGCAAATGAAGAGGAGCGGAAAATAGGGTACTCCCTGCTTGAGTCGCTATCAATGAACCCGGCCATGCACCCCTTGATACAAAAGCATGCGGATGAGTTGATCGACAAAGCCAACTCGCTCCCAGCTACGGAAAACGAGGATTGCGGCTTCATGGTCAAGGGGATACTGGCAAATATAGGGCTCATTAGCGTTGACGATATATACGGTGAGGAGTCATACGAACAGGGACTAAAACTAAACCGGGGTAGGCGACCCAAAAATCCCACCCCATGATAGGCATAATATCAACCAACAAAAACAGATCATAAGATGAACAGAAGAAAATTTATAAAGCATAGCGGATGGACGTTCGTCGGTTTGGCCGCGACGGGTAGCCTGCTACCAGGCTGCAACACGAACTTGAAAAAAGTGCGGGAGCCGGGAGTAGCATCGGATCCGGAAACAGTGCTGGAGGAGACGAGAAAAGCGCTGGACACGAGAAAAGGGTTGGAGATACTGCCTCCCCCACGTGACCTGAAAATGTTCTGGGGTGATTTACACAACCATTGCAACCTAACGTACGGCCACGGCGACATGATGAGTGCCTTCGAGGCGGCCAAGGAGCAGCTCGACTTCGTCTCCATCACCCCGCACGCGATGTGGGAAGATATTCCTGGCAGGGATGACCCTCGCCTGCGATGGGTCATCGATTACCATACCAAGGCGTTCAAAAAGCTGAGGGCAGGCAAATGGGACGATTACGTGAAGATGACGAACGAGTACAACCAGGAGAACGAGTTTCTCACCTTCCTGAGTTACGAGTGCCACGATATGGCGCACGGTGACCACGTGGCGCTGCTGTACGACCTGGAGGCCGAAATGGTGGAGCCGACCAACGCCATGGGCCTGAAGGCCGCGCTGAAAGGTCAAAAAGCGTTTGTAACCCCCCATCATATGGGATACCAAACGGGCTACCGCGGCTACAACTGGGAATCGTTTGAAGAGGGCGAGCAGACCCCCTTCGTGGAGATGTACTCCCGACACGGGTTGGCGGAGAGCGACGACGGGGACTACAACTACCTTCACGATATGGGACCCAGGCAGTGGGAAGGAACTGTACTACACGGCCTTGAACAAGGTCATAAATTTGGCATTATCGGATCCTCAGACCAGCACGCCGGGTACCCGGGAAGCTATGGCGACGGCCGCGTGATGGTGTTAGCGCCCTCCCTCACGCGCGAGCACGTGTGGAACGCGCTTAAAAACCGGAACGTGGCATGCGCCACGGGAGATAACATCAAGATCGACTTCAGGATCAACGATGCCATTATGGGTGAAACTACCCGGAGGAATAACCGGCGGATCTACCTGCATGTAGAGGGCGAAAACCTGATTGATTACGTGGATATCATTAAAAACGGGAAATGCATCGCGCGGATGAACGGTCCCCTTATCCCGTTAATTCCTGAGGAGGAGACAATCCGGTGCAAGGTAAAGGTAGAGTTTGGGTGGAACCGCGAAGAGGAGTACGTTCACTGGGACGGGAAATTATCGATTGATAAAGGAACGATCAACCAGGTGACCCCTTGCTTCAGGGGTGCCGCTTTCACCTCGCCTCAACCGGGTAAAACCAAGTTTGAAACCCGGGTGAACCGGGTGGTTTCGGCCACGAACCAAGAGGTTGAATTGGATATGTATAGCAGCAAAAACCCCAACACCACCACGCCTGCCATGCAGGGGGTGATTCTCGACCTGACCGTCCCGAAAGATGGGATACTGACAGCCGACTTCAACGGGAAAAGCTTCTCACACACGATCGGGGAGTTGCTGCAGGGATCCAAAGCCCACTTCATGATAGGGTGGCTGAGCGAAGCGATCTCGTTCAACCGGGCTATACCGGAGAGCGCATTCCAAGTAACGCATTACATGGAAGACCTGGCCGCTGAACGGGAAGTGGATTATTATTACGTGCGGGTAAGGCAGAGAAACCAGCAGTGGGCATGGAGCTCGCCTATCTGGGTAGAAAAAACATAAAAAACAGCCATTATGATTATGGAAGCATCCATTGGAGTTGATTTGGGCGGAACCGCTATTAAGTACGCCCTGGTGAACCGTCAAGGAGAGGTGTTGTATCAAGGTACACGCCCCTCTTCGGCCGACATTTCCGCTGAAGCTGTAATTCATCAGCTGCTGGAGTGCATTAACGATGTACGCACATTCGCGGACTCGGGAAAAAAGGTAGCGCTGAAAGGGATTGGTATAGGCACCCCGGGAATTATCGATGAAACGAACCGGATCGTGCTCGGTGGGGCGGAAAACATTGTAGGGTGGGAGAATATTCACCTGGCCCAACGCATTGAATCGGAGACGAAACTCAACACCATCCTGGCCAACGACGCCAACGTTATGGGACTGGGTGAAACCATGTTTGGCGCCGGCAAGGGTTACCAATGTATCGTTTTCGTGACGGTGGGAACCGGTATTGGCGGGGCGGTAATCATTGATGGGAAGCTCTTTAACGGGTACGCCAATAGAGGTACCGAGCTGGGGCACGTCCCCTTTATCGCGAACGGTATAGACTGCGCGTGTGGATCCGTGGGATGCCTGGAAGCATACGCCTCTACCGCCGCCCTCATTCAAACGTTTATAGCTGAACAAGCGGCACAGGGTGTGGAGACCCCTGAAGAGGAAGTGACGGGAAAATTCATCGTGGAGCGGTACAAACAAGGGGATCCCTTGGCGGTGAAATGCTTAAACCAGCATTGCGACTACTTGGGCCACGGCATCGCCGGCTTTATCAACGTGTTCAGCCCACAACGGGTTGTTATCGGGGGAGGTTTGCCGGAAGCAGGAGACTTCTACTTCGACAAGGTGAGAAAAGCCGCCTTCCGCTACGCCATGAGCGACTGCGCGGTAAACACGGAAATCGTACCCGCCCAGTTGGGGAACATGGCGGGAACCATCGGTGCTGCCTCCCTCACCTTTTCGGTTTACGGTAATTGACCTTACAGGTGTGTTATGGTGGCGTTAGTCTTAATAGAGTCACCAGGTTAAAGCAATATGGGTTAAGAAAGATATAATAACTGTATGAACATAAGTAAGATGAAACCGACATGTTAAAAAATAGCGTGAAAACTGTTGCTACGGTTATCCTTTTGCTTTTGGTAAGCCAAACTGCCTGTACCGTTAACGATAAAGATAGAGATACCAGCGGTGATAATAGCTCTCTGGAACTTTTACTTGGCAGGCTTAACGACTCTTGCTTACCGGAAGAGCTCCGGTTAGACACTGTCAACAACTCCTTGAAAGCAGGTATCTTGCTGGATTACTTTCGTACAAGAAATAACGTGAGCCACCCCATTAAAAGGGAAGACAGGGAAGCCTCTAAAGGTAACATCGCATCCAAATCTGATCTCGAGGTGGCCAACGATGCCCTTAACCACACCTTTGTTGGCCAACCCTCTTACCCCCGCTTCTTTTGCGGGGAAGATATCAACTGGGGTTTTCGTCCTGTGCCCGACAACGAGTGGGTCTGGCAGTTGAACCGGATGACCTTTTGGAATGCCATGGCACGGGCGTACTGGCACACGGGCGATGAAAAGTACGCCGAAGCATGGGTAGACCAAATGATGGATTGGGTGAAGAAAAACCCGAATGATGAATCGCACGAATATGCCTGGCGTTCCATTGAAGCCGGAATAAGGGGTTATTTATGGGTTGACCTTTTTCAACACTTCATCGACTCCCCGAACTTCACGCCCGAGGCGCTAGTGGTTTTTCTGAACAGCCTGTATGATCACGCGAGCTACCTAATGACAAAGTACTCCAGTTCGAGCAACTGGGCGTTGATGGAGGCTGAAGGTATGGCCTTTATCGCCATCTTTTTCCCCGAATTCAAAGACTCAGATCAATGGAGACGGGAGGCTATCCGACGGCTAACCGAAGAGATTGATATCCAGGTATATCCCGATGGGCATCAGCGAGAGTTAACCATGGGGTACCACATCGAGTCTATCAGTTGGTTCCTTAGAACGTACGAATTGGCCGCGATGAATGGGTTTGGAGACGCCTTTCCGAAATCTTACATCGAAAAAGTGGAAAAGATGTGCGAGGTACCGATGAAGTTATGCTTTCCTGACGGAACTAACGTGCAATTCGGGGACGCGTGGGAAGGGAACCCGGGACAACATAACGCGTTATTTAGAAGATGGGCAGATCTATTCGGAAGAGAGGACTTCCTATACCTGGGGACCAACGGTAAAGAGGGAAAAGCTCCCGACTCCACCTCATATGCCCTCCCGACCAGCGGGTTCTACTCGATGCGCAGCGGTTGGACGACCGATGCGGTTTGCATGGTATTGAAGTGTGGACCGGACGGTGGCTGGCACTGTCAGCCTGATAACGGCACGTTTAGCCTATACGCGGGAGGGAAGACCTTGATGCCCGACGCGGGATGTTATATATACAGTGGGGATCCAGAAGGACGTGCTTGGTTCAGGCAAACGAGGGTGCACCAGACCCTCACGTTAGGTGGGAAAGATGCTAACTATAACCCACGCCTCCTTCTATGGCAGCCGGGAGATGACCTTGACGTGTTGGTAGTGGAGAATGGCAGCTACGATAACCTCACCCACCGCCGTACGGTTTTCTTCGTGGATAAAAGGTATTTCGTCATCGTGGACGACGCGGTTGGTAACGCGGAGGGTGAAGTGGCCATCCATTTTCAATTAGCCCCCGGCGAAGCCGTTATTAACCCCGCTAACAACTCGATCTCCTCGGGTTTTACAGAGGGGTGGAACGTACGCGTGAAGTCTCATCCGCAACCTGGTATGCGGTTGGAGGAAGAAGAGGGCTGGATCTCTTTCAAATATAGCGTTAAGGAACCCAGGCCTGAATTCAGGTACGTGATAAATAAAACAACAAACCAACCCAACTGTCGCTTTATCACGTTGGTGGTGCCCTATGAAAAGACTCCCCCGGTAATTAACCTCAAATCGATATCCGAATTTCAACTCTCCTTGAACGAGATGGAACTTGAATTGGAGGAGAACGGGGTGCCAAAGAAAATTGGATTCAAAATCAATTAATCATGAGCAGTATGAAAACGAAACGCGCGCTTATAGCTATTGTGCCGTGTTTGATCTGGTTCGCGTTAACATTACCGGTCAACGGTTTGGCACAAGCCCCCGAAGCAACAAGGGATATACCGGAGTTAACCAACCCGGTGACCACCCGATACCTGAAGAAGAACTTGAGGAAATCTCAACCGCGCCTCGTTTTGAACCGATCTACGGAGAGGCTGCTTAGACAGAAGTTGAAAACAGACCCGGTTACGCGAAACATGTACGAGGCTATTCAATTGAATGCCGAGAAAATACTGGAAAAACCTTTGCTGGAACGTATCCAGATTGGTCGACGGTTGTTAGCCGTGTCTCGCGAAATGCTATACCGCATGAACATGTTAGGGATGACCTACCGTATCGATAAGGATCCCCGCGTTTTGTCACGCATTAACGAAGAGATAATAGCCGTCTGTAATTTTTCTGATTGGAACCCCTCGCACTACCTTGATGTAGGCGAAATGGCGATGGCCGTGGCTATCGGGCTCGATTGGACCGCGGGAGACCTCCCGAAGTCGACTATCGAGTTAGCCGAAAAAGCGTTGATTGAAAAGGGAATTAAACCAAGTTGGCCCGAAAGCGGTAAAGAGCTCTGGTGGGTGTACGGCAGCAACAACTGGAACCAGGTATGTAATGGTGGGATGATCGCGGCCTCCATCACTATCGCGGAGAGAGACCCCGAATTGGCCGCGAAGACCATTTGGCGTGCGCTAGACGGGCTTCCCAGTTCGTTGGTAGCATACATGCCCGATGGGATTTATCCTGAAGGATCTACCTACTGGGATTACGGAACCGGTTTCTCGGTAATCACCGTGGCGATGCTCGAAAGCGCTTTCGGAACGGATTTCGGCCATTATAACTACCCCGGGTTTAAGGAGAGCGCGGTGTTCAAGGTCCTGATGAATACCCCCTCGGGAGGGTATTACAACTTCGCTGATTGTGGGGATAAACGAGGGGTTCAAGGCGATATCACGCTGGCATGGTTCGCCTCGAAAACGGGGAACGCCTCTTTTTTCGAGAAGGAGCGCTTTTTAATGCCACCCGAAGAGATGGGGAAGCTGGATCGACTTGCAGGTGCAGCCCTCGTTTGGATCGCGCAGTATGAAGAAAAAAGCGAAGAAAAAATACCTGCCGCGTGGAAAGGAGAAGGTGCGAACCCGATATTTATCTTTACTGACAGCGAAGGAGATAACCATGGTTATTACTTTGGGGGGAAAGGGGGCCGCGGTACCGTTAACCATGGGAACATGGACGGTGGCTCTTTTATCTTCGAGTTAAACGGAGTGCGGTGGGTGGTCGATCCGGGGAACCAAGATTATCATACCCTGGAGAAAACCGGTTTCAACCTATGGAGCAATTGTCAGGATTGCGAACGATGGACCCTCCTTACCAAAAACAATTTTGGGCACAGTACACTTACCGTCGACAACAAGCTGCACGTCGTTGATGGCCTGGCTACCATCATCGACTTCAAGGATGGCACTCGACCGGAAGCCACCATCGATTTGACCGCAACTTTTCAAGGACAGCTGGACAAAGCCCACCGAAAGTTCACGAAAGACTCCCCCACTTCTCTCCTTATTGAAGATGATATTGAAACAACTGATTCCACCCAACTGGTCACTTGGCAGTTGATCACGACATCAGAGGTGGAGATCGTGCCAAACGGGGCCATACTCAAGCAAGAAGGCAAAAGCTTACAGGTAGAAAACCTGTCACACCCCGACCTAACGATGTCGGTAGTATCGCTTTACCCCGCACCCTTGAAACTAGACAGGCAGATAAAGGGATTAAAGCGTGTAGAGTTAAGGATCCCGGCATGGACCATCGACAACGGGAAAACAAACATAAAAGTAAGGTTGTCTGAATAAGAATATATAATAACCGTATAAAAACAGGAATGAAAATGAAGAATCTACTACAACTCACCTTCTTGTTGCTTTCGATAGGGTTGATGACGTCATGTTCCGTGAAACAAGAGCAAGAAGCTGATGACACCATCGACTTTATCACCCAACAGTATGGCTTAATGATTGAACAGCTAGAAGCGTCGCCGACCATATTGAATCCCAAGTCCATTATCGATGAGAAGATGAAGTACATCCCCCCCAAAGAGTGGACCTCCGGTTTCTTCCCGGGCAGCTTGTGGTACATCTACGAGCTAACCGGTGATGAGGCGTGGATACCTTATGCGGTGAAGTACACCGAGGCGTTAGACACCATACAGTACTACACCGGCAACCACGACGTGGGGTTCATGATCTACTGCAGTTACGGGAACGGCTTCCGTTTAACGGGAAAGCCGTACGAGGAGGTAATCGTGAACGCGGCCAAATCGCTCTCCACCCGCTACATCCCGGAAGCCGGCATCATTCAGTCGTGGAACGCGAACCCATCGAAAGATTGGGAATGCCCGGTCATCATCGATAACATGATGAACCTAGAATTGCTGTTTAACGCCACGAAGCTTTCCGGCGACTCCTCGTTTTACCATATAGCCGTTACCCATGCCGATAACACCATCAAAAATCATTATCGCCTCGATTATGGCACATGGCACGTGCTCGATTATAACAAGGCGGACGGCACGATACGCCACCGGAATACCCATCAGGGTTACAGCGATGAAAGCACCTGGGCAAGGGGACAATCGTGGGGAGTATACGGTTTCGTGATGTGTTACCGGGAAACGGGCGATCAAAAATACCTGGAGCAGGCAGAGATAGCGCTCGACTTCATCGCCAGCCACCCCAACTATCCCGAGGATGGTGTTCCCTACTGGGATTACGACTCCCCCGATATACCGAACACCTACCGTGATGCATCGGCCGGCGCGATATTGGCATCAGCCCTGTACGAACTGTCAACCTACTCCTCCAAGAGGGACTACAAGGCGTGGGCCGATACCATCATGCAGACCCTATCTGGTCCGAGGTACCTGGCTCCCCTGGGCGAAAATGGCCATTTTATCCTGATGCACTCCGTTGGGAGCTTACCGCACAACTCTGAGGTGGACGTCCCGCTGAATTACGCCGATTACTACTTCCTGGAGGCCCTGAAGCGTAAAAGAGATTTAGAATCATAAGCCCTAACGGGTTGACTTGATTATAAAATGAAAAAAACAGGACTTATTGTCTGCCTATGGGTTATCGCGTGGAGCACGATAACAACCGCGCAAACGCTTACTCCCCGTGGTGAGCGACAGGACAATCACGCTCTGCAAACAACAACGATTTCTGCTGGAGCCATCAACCGCAACCTGCCCTCGAAGGAATGGGTGAGTTACCGCGATTTCGGCGCGAAGGGTGATGGGAAAACCGATGACGTGAAAGCGATCGCCGCGGCGCACGCGTACGCGAACGAGCATGGGCTTGCCGTTAAAGCCGATAAAGGAGCCACCTACTACATCGGCAGGGAGGATCACACGGTGGAGATCCGAACCAGTACCGATTTCGGCAATGCGGCCTTTATTATTGATGATACCGATGTGGAAAACCGGAACTCCCCGGTTTTCCTTGTAAGCTCAGCCTTGGAAACGATTCCCTTGGAGGGGGTATCCACCTTAAGAAGAAACCAGGCGATTATCGACGTCCCCTTGCCCGGAAGTGGCTTGATTACCGTGACCAACGCCAACGCGAGACGGTATATCCGGTATGGTCCTAACCAAAACCAGGGCTCTTATCAAACCGACATCTTTTTGGTAAGCAAAGAGGGGCTGGTGGATAAGAATACACCCATTATCTGGGATTTTGACCAGGTGACGGAGATCACCTTTCTCCCCATTGACGAGGAGACCTTGACCCTTACCGGTGGACATTTCACGACCATTGCTAACCGGGACGAGTCCCGCTATAACTACTACAGCCGCGGCATCTCCATCCGGCGGTCGAACGTCGTTATCGATGGTCTGGAACACCACGTTACCGGCGAGGGGGAGAGTGGGGCGCCCTACGGCGGTTTCATTAATATCGGCAACTGCTCAAATGTCACCGTTAAAAACTGCATCCTCACCGGTCATAAAACGTACCGAACCATCGGTGCCGCCGGCGTCCCGGTCTCCATGGGCAGCTACGATATCTCCGTGAACAGGGCGTTGAACGTAACCTTTGAAAACTGCAGGCAGACGAACGATATTCACGACCGCACGTACTGGGGCATCATAGGATCCAACTACTGCAAGAACCTCGTGTACGACAACTGCATCTTTTCAAGGTTCGACGCGCACATGGGGGTTGCCAATGCCACCATCCGCAATTCAACGTTGGGGCACCAAGGGATTAACGCTATTGGCAGCGGGGTCTTCATCGTGGAGAACACCACCGTGAAAAGCGGTAGCTTTATCAACCTGCGCAATGATTACGGCAGCACCTGGCAAGGTGAATTTATTATTCGAAACTGTGTTTTTAGCCCAACGAACGTGGCCAGCGGCAAGGTCAGGTTAATCGGGGGTAGCAACTCGGGACAACACGACTTTGGGTACACCTGTTACATGCCCGAGCGGATTACCATCGATAACCTCCGGATCGAAGATGACGGGCATCCCGACGGATATGAAGGGCCTGCCATTTTCGCCGACTTCAACAGTGAGATGAAGGGTGACTCCTACATTGAAAAATACCCCTACGTGAAAACGGAAGAGGTTATACTGGAAAATGTGACTGCCAAATCCGGCAAACCGCTCAGAATTAGTGACAATGAGTTCATGTTTAGGGATGTAAAGGTGACATACCGGTAATCCTTGACTAATAGTCATGGTTATATTTTGAAACGTTTGAAAAAAATCGTATTTTTGTGCATGTACACGGGCTCACCAGCAAACGGAATAGGGAAAATCAAACAACACATTTTTTAGGCACCATCCCCGTTGAACCGTGAGAAGGGGGTTACCCCCATTATAGCGGATATTTTACAGACACTCCCTTCCCGCTGAACATGCCAAATGGGCACAGAAAAATGAATAATCATCATAAACAAAGGAGTATATATGAAACCGACATGATTAAAATAATCATCAAAGATTCCATACACCGAAACAAAAAAATTAAATAATCGTATGAAAACAAATTATCAGTTACGTTACGCCGCGCATCCCGCGGATGTGAAAAAGTATGACACGAGCCGCTTACGCCAGGACTTTCTTATAGAAAAAGTGTTCTCGGCAGACGAAGTAAACATGGTTTACTCCATGTACGACCGATTGGTTGTAGGTGGAGCCATGCCAGTAAAGGAGTCGCTCCACCTGGAGGCAATTGATCCGTTAAAAGCACCCGTGTTTCTCCATCGCCGTGAGTTAGGCATCTACAACGTGGGGGGCAAAGGGAAAGTAAAAGTGGGAGACTCGGTTTTTGAACTCGACTATAAAGAGGCGCTCTACTTAGGTTCCGGCGACCGGGAGGTATACTTCCAAAGCGTTGACCCTGCCAAACCGGCCAAATTTTACTTCAACTCGGCCACGGCTCACCGCAACTACCCCGACAAGAAGATTACCAAAGCCGATGCCGAGGTAGCCGAAATGGGTTCGCTGGAGGAGTCCAACCACCGGAATATCAACAAAATGATCGTAAACCAAGTGCTACCTACCTGTCAGCTACAAATGGGAATGACCGAGCTGGCACCGGGCAGCGTCTGGAACACCATGCCGGCACACACGCACAGCCGGAGAATGGAGGCCTACTTCTACTTTGAGGTACCCGAGGATCAAGCGGTTTGTCACTTAATGGGTGAACCTACCGAAACACGCCACATCTGGATGAAGGGCGACCAGGCGGTACTCTCACCCGAGTGGTCCATCCACGCGGCCGCCGCTACCAGCAACTACACCTTTATCTGGGGAATGGCAGGGGAGAACCTTGATTACGGGGATCAGGACTTCTTCAAGATCACCGATTTAAAATAATAAAGGAGATATGGCAAACTTTTCATTAAAAGGGAAAATAGCGTTAGTGACCGGGGCGGCCCATGGCATTGGTTTTTCCATGGCCGTCGCCCTGGCCGAGGCGGGAGCGAGAATCGCGTTTAACAGCTCCAACGAGCCCTCCATGAAGCGGGGATTAGAGGCGTACAAGAAACAGGGCATCGACGCCAGGGGATTCGTGTGCGACGTGAGGGACGAGAAGAAGGTACGGGAGATGGTCGCCACCATTGAAAAGGAGATGGGCGTGATTGACATCCTCGTGAACAACGCGGGCATCATCAAGCGCATTCCCGCCGTGGATATGAAAATAGAGGAGTTCGAAGAGGTGATTGACGTTGACCTGGTAGCACCCTTTATCGTTTCTAAAGCAGTGGCACCCTCCATGATCCGTAAAGGGAGCGGAAAAATCATCAACATCTGCTCCATGATGAGCGAGTTGGGACGCGAAACGGTCGCCGCTTACGCGGCAGCGAAAGGGGGGCTCAAAATGCTCACCCGGACGCTTGCGTCGGAGTGGGGCGAGCATAATATCCAGGTCAACGGACTGGGACCCGGCTATATCGCCACCTCGCAAACCGCACCGCTTAGAGAAAAACAGCCGGACGGCTCACCTCACCCGTTCGACTCGTTTATCATATCGAAGACACCAGCCGCGCGCTGGGGAACACCTGAGGACTTGAAAGGCCCCATTGTCTTCCTGGCATCAGAAGCGTCTAATTTCGTGAACGGCCATATCCTGTACGTGGACGGTGGAATCCTCGCTTACATCGGTAAACAACCGTAAAGGCGAGTAATATAATTAACTTAACTTCCGCATGTAACTGTCTCATCACTTTCAGGCTCGACTGGCGTGAATTTCGTGACCCATCTACTGCTTGATTGCTAAAAGAAAAATAACTCGCTTACGCTCAAACAGCTTTTCTTTTTTAACGCGATCTTCGCAGGATGTGTCCCCACGAAATTCACGAGGTCTTCGCTCTGAAAGCTCAATTATATTAGAAACGAGAGCTGAGCTCACTCAAGCTTTGCCGAGTGACGACATAAAAGGCAATAAATTGAAACAGTAAACAACACGCGAAAAACAGTTAACTAAACACGAGCAACATGCAAGTGAGACAGATAACATGGCTCCTGGTAACGTTAATCCTTACCGGGTGCAGCCCCTCGAAAAAGAGGATGAAGGTAAGCGTGGATAACCCCAGTTCCCTTGACCGGGTGAACGAGATGGTGGAGATGAACTGGACAACCGTGCTGGAGAAAATTCCGGGCGCCACGGGGGAAACCGTGATCGTGACCGATAAAAGCGGACAACCCGTCCCGTTCCAACTTTTAACGAACGGAACGGGCGAGATTGTCTCACTCCTCTTCCCGGCCACGGTCAGCGCGAAGAAAACCAGTGTTTACCGGGTGTCACCCGGTGAGCCTGAAGCGTTTGAGCCACTGGTATACGGGCGACTGGTGCCGGAGAGGAAGGATGACTTCACATGGGAGAACAATCGCTCTGCCTTTAGGGTCTACGGCCCGGCGTTAAAAGCGACCGGGGAGATCAGCAACGGCATGGACTTCTGGGCGAAACGTACCGAAAAGCTGATTATTGACAAGTGGTATGTAAACGACCTTTCGGGTGCGGCCTCCTACCACGACGACCACGGGGAAGGGGTGGATTTCTACAAGGTAGGTAGAACACTCGGGCTAGGCATGACCGCCCCCTTCCATAACGACACGCTCTGCCTGGGAGATAACTTCGTGTCGGTCGAAATCCTGGACGCCGGCCCCCTGCGCATCACCTTTAAGCTGACGTACGCCCCCTACCCCGCGGGCGATGTCGAAGTCCGGGAGACCCGGGTAATCTCGTTGGACGCTTATCGCCACTTTAACCGGGTAACCAATACCTTTGAAGCCGACACCCCGGAATTGACGGTAGCGACCGGTATCGTGATGGGAAAAGCAGATACGGACGTCACGTACGGTCTGAACAAAGGGATTATCGCGTACGAAACGCCCGCTCATAAAAAGCACGGGACCATCTATACCGCGGCCATCCATCCAAAAGGGTACGAAACAATCAAAGTGGCGGACGGGCACTACCTGGGCATAAACAGCTATCAGCCGGGTACACCGTACACCTATTACGCCGGGGGAGGGTGGAGCAAAGCGGGGTTCGATAGCTTTGAACAGTGGACCCGGTTCGTAGAAGAGGAAAAAGAGAAAATTGACCAACCATTATCCATTCGAATCCATTAACGACATGAAAAAAGTAGTTACGTTCGGCGAGATCATGCTGCGCCTCGCCACACCCGGATACCTCCGGTTTATCCAATCGAACCAACTGAACGCTACCTTTGGCGGTGGAGAGGCCAACGTGGCGGTCTCCCTTGCCAATTACGGGATCCCAGTGGAATACGTCACCCGCTTGCCCCATAACGAGATCGCCAACTGGTGTATCTCGGAACTGAAAAAGTACAACGTGGGAACAGCTAAAATAGCCCGGGGAGGAGACCGCGTGGGCATTTACTTCCTGGAGACGGGTGCCGTGACACGCCCCTCTAAGGTGGTGTACGATAGGGCCAACTCCGCCATAGCGGAAGTTCAACGGGGAATGCTCAACTGGAGGGAAATCTTTAAAGAGGCCTCCTGGTTTCATTGGACCGGGATCACCCCCGCCCTATCGCAAGGAGCTGCCGACGCATGCCTCGAAGCGATAGAGGTAGCGAACGAGATGGGGGTAACCGTATCGTGCGACCTGAACTACCGGAAGAACCTCTGGAAGTACGGGAAGAAGGCATCGGAAGTAATGCCCCAGCTGGTAGCCGGTTGCGATGTAATCTTGGGCAACGAGGAGGACGCCGAAAAGGTGTTCGGCATCAAACCGGAAGGGTTCGAGGTGGAACATACCGGCGGTGAAGTAGACGCGAACGAGTTCGAATCGGTGTGCAAACAGCTGATGCACAAATTCCCACGAGCCAAGAAAGTGATCATCACACTTAGGGGTTCTATCAACGCCAACCACAATACGTGGGGCGGGTGCCTCTATTCCGACAAGCTGTACCAATCCAGGCGATACGACATCACCCATATCGTGGATAGGGTGGGCGGCGGAGACTCCTTCATGGCTGGACTTATCTACGGGCTGCTTACCTATGAGGGTAACGACCAAAAAGCGCTCGACTTCGCGGCGGCTGCCTCCTGCTTGAAACACACGGTATATGGCGACTTCAACCTGGTAACGGTAGCCGAAGTGGAGAGACTGATGCAAGGTGATGCGTCGGGAAGGGTAATCCGGTAAAAGCAAAGAGATTGCAAAAGGAGATTCGGAAACGACAATAATGGCTAATCGATTTATACTTTATGGCTAAATTTGCAAGGCTCCAGGTCTACCAGGCCATGGAGGAGACGGGAATAATCCCGGTTTTTTACCACCCCAACGTGGAAGTCGCGAAAGCGGCGGTTAAAGCGAGTTACGAGGGGGGTATACGGGTGTTTGAATTCACCAACCGGGGCGATTTCGCTCACGAGGTGTTCACGGAACTGGTGAAATGGGCAGAGACGGCGTGCCCGGAGATGATCATTGGGGTGGGCTCAGTGGTGGACGCACCCACTGCCGTACTATACATCCAATCGGGCGCTAACTTCGTGGTCGGCCCACTGCTTAACCCCGATATCTTCAAGGTTTGCAACCGGCGGCAGATAGCTTACTCCCCGGGATGCGCTACTACATCGGAAATCGGGCTCGCTCAAGAGCTGGGCGCCGAGATCGTGAAGGTGTTCCCTGGAGGCAACGTGGGAGGCCCCTCGTTCGTGAAGAACGTGAGAGGCCCCATGCCGTGGTCAAAAATTATGGTGACGGGCGGGGTAGAACCCACCGAGGAAAATCTATCGGCCTGGTTCAACGCGGGAGTCTCCTGCGTGGGGATGGGATCTAACCTGTTCCCTAAAGAGGCGATAAAGAGAGAGGACTGGTCAACGGTCACCCAACTATGCCGCGACAGCCTCTCGATCGTGAAAAAAATAAAGGGTCATTAAAATTAGACTATTTCTCGCCACGGCATAGTCCAAGTGAACTTGTCCTCTGCTCGTTTGGCTTAACGAAATAGTTCATAATAATTAGACTATTTCTCGCCACGGCATAGTCCAAGTGAACTTGTCCTCTGCTCGTTTGGCTTAACGAAATAGTTCATTAAATTCAACATTAAATAATATTAAGTACAACGAATTATGAGTAAACTTCAAGAAGGACAAGCGAAAATGACCAATCACCGCTGGACGATATGCCTCATGCTGTTTTTGGCCACAACTATTAACTACCTGGATAGGCAGGTGTTATCACTCACATGGGCCGACTTTATCGCGCCCGAGTTTCATTGGACAAACAGCGATTACGGGACCATCACCGGTTTGTTCTCGCTCTTCTACGCGGTATCGATGCTGTTCGCTGGGAAATTCGTGGACTGGATCGACACGAAGAAAGGATTCTTGTGGGCTATCGGCGTATGGTCGTTCGGAGCGGTTGCCCACGCTTTCTGTGGCCTGCTGACGTCAGGCATCGTGGCAGGTGAGTGGACCATGAGTTTCGCGGGCGCACGTGAGGCGATAAGCACCGTGGGTGACGTCTCTCTGGTGGTGTCGGTGAGCGTGACGCTGTTCGTGTTCGCTCGCTTGGTGCTGGCAATCGGGGAAGCGGGTAACTTCCCGGCCGCCATCAAAGCGACGGCCGAGTATTTCCCGAAGAAAGACCGCGCTTACGCTACCAGCCTGTTCAACTCGGGTGCCCAAATCGGCGCGTTGCTGGCCCCGTTAACCATCCCCTTTATCGCGAAAGCATGGGGCTGGGAGATGGCCTTTATCGTGATCGGTGCGCTGGGCTTCGTCTGGATGGGCTTCTGGGTGTTTATCTACGACAAGCCGGAGAAGAGCAAGAAGGTAAACGCGGCAGAGCTGGCGTACATCAACCAAGACGATGAGGCGGATGCCGCGCTGCTCGACAAAGAGGCTAGCGAAGAGAGCGGGAAGAAGATCTCTTTCTTACAGGCGTTCCGATACAAGCAAACCTGGTCGTTCGCGGTTGGCAAGTTCCTGACCGACGGGGTGTGGTGGTTCCTGCTCTTCTGGATTCCCGCTTACCTGAGCTCGGTATATGGACTTGACTCCACGCAAAGTGCACCGCACGTGTTTGTGGTGTACCTCATCTCCATGATCTCCATCTTCGCGGCAGGCTACTTCCCCGCTTACTTCATGAACAAAAAGAAGATGGACCCCTACCAGGGGCGCATGAGGGCTATGCTCCTGTTTGCCATGTTCCCTGTACTTATCCTGTTCGCGCAACCGTTGGGTGGAATCTCGGTGTGGATACCCGTGATAATCATTGGTATTGCAGCCGCGGCACACCAGTCCTGGTCGGCCAACATCTTCTCCACGGTGAGCGATATGTTCCCGAAACACGCGGTGGCCACCATCACCGGTATTGGTGGAATGGCCGGAGGGCTTGGCTCCCTTCTCATTAACCGGGGTTCGGGTAAGTTATTTGACTACACGGACAACGTGCAAACGTTGTTTATGGGATTCCAAGGTATCGAAGCCGGATACTTTATCATCTTCTGCATCTGCGCGTTTGCCTACCTCATCGGGTGGATCATCATGAAATCACTCGTGCCGAAGTACCAGCTTATCACGGATCTGTAGGCTACTCGCGAATAAAGGAAGAACGCGATCAAGAACTTCCTAATGAGTAAGGCACGTTCAAGAAAAAGATTGGTCACGAAGTAGAAAGGGGCTGTCTCAAAAATCGAGACAGCCCCTGCTTATTTTACGCCTTTTGCTTTGTATCTCACGTTATTTTAGCAACTTAGACACAAAATCAAAACAAACCTATTCCCCAATAATAGAAGAACCTTTTTACAACCTAGGTACGCTTTACATCAATTAAATTAATACTTATATGCTCCTACTTCAACAATTACAATATTGGGTGTGTTACCCGAAGGTTCTTTTCCAACAATTCTAAAATAACGGATATTTAACGGTTCCTGGAAATCAAAATTTTGAACGATATCCGACACATTCTCTACCGTGTATAATCCCATTAAACTCCAGCTAACCCCGTCACTGCTTACGTAAACATCGATCAATCTCGGAGTTTCATTTCTTCTTTTCACGACTATTGATATGCCCGCCACATCTTCGATGATGCTCCCCATATCAATGGTTAACGTGTGCGGATAATAAGTTTGTGGAGATATCTGATTGACCCACATTGTGTTGAGTTTACCATCAATCGTGTTCTGAGGAGGACGATATGAAGAGCCTGAACGTGAGTCAAAGCTAGAAGCAGTAGCTCCCCAACCTGTTTTCGGGAAAAAGATGGGTGCACCTTTAGCCTGTATCTGTTGGATGGGCGAATAAAAGGTATCAATGGACATTGGCGGTACATAGATCGTACTGTAACTGATGGTAGGGTTCAATTCCGGTACAAACTCTGCAATTGTTGTTGTTTCGGCAAAATTATCGGCTAACACTTTTGTCTTTTTCCCTTCACTACTCTTATAGTAGATTTCGCTTCCTATCGATGTTTCATCGGCAGGACTACCCCAAGTGATGGTAAGGGTATTGTTATCGTGAAATGCGCTTTGCATATATCTCGGCAACAGGGCATTCCCGTATGAATCACCGAAAACAGTTCCCACAACAGATCGTGGGACAGATTTATTGCCTTTGCCATTGTAGGTAAACACATCAAAAGAATAGGTACCCTCAACAAGATCTTCAATCAGCACATAGAGACTGTCTTTCTTGCCTGTCGACTGGAAAGGCACCTCCAACGAATCTGTTCTGTTATTCCAATATATTTTGGCCATCTTCACATTTGGATCCCCTTTCACTATCCAGGAGATAGCCACTCTGTTTTTCCCGGAATAGACCTTCAGTGAATCAGCAGGAGCAGGATATATTTTCTCACCATCATCCCAGAAATGCCTGTAGGTCTCATCCATATCACCACAAGAGAAAATAGTGAGAAATAATGTGGTGATTAATAAGCAATTGACCCTCACCGTATGTTTTTTCATCTCTAATTCATTTTTATAATACAAATAACTTTCAAAAATGATATGCAAAAGAGAAGTTCTACTCTATCACCTCTCCCCAGAATGTCAACTCTGCAATGTAAATATAAGTTACCCCACCCCAATTCTTAAGAATTTTAAAACGAAGATAACGATAGACACCTGGATCCTCAAACTCAAAATCTTCTCCATCAAAACAGGCGTACTGAATATCCTCTGAGGTCCACTTTGCATCACCGGAGGGCTTAACCGATTCAAACTGTCCCAATAAGGTCCAGCTTCCCCAACTCCCGTCGGAAGCAGGGTTATTGCTTCCATACACTTCAAATATTTGCGGGGCTCCGGCTGAATATTGCCCATCAGCACCTGCACCACTTGAACCGGCTAATCGGTGATAAAATTTAAAGCGGCTTAATCTTGCCGTTTGTCCCATATCAAAGGTAAACCATTGTGGTATGCCGGTATTTGGCTTTGTGTGAAATGCCGCATTTGTTCCCCAAACATCATCCCAAAGTCTCTCCAAGGTATAACTCGCACTAGCATGCGCTTCGTAGGTATCTGTCGGCAAGTTAAGTGCCTTAAATTTAAATTTATCCAGTTGCTCTTCAAACCAGGGTTCCAATTCTACAAACAGTGTATCAGAATAGTTATTCCAACGATCCAAGGCGTAGAATCCAAACATCCTCATCTCAGGAGCGAAACCACGAACCGAGAAAGTTCCTTCCTTTCGTTTCGTATAATGTATATCTACAGGATAGAGATCACCAAGCGAATCAGTAGTTAGCACCACCAATTTCAATTCGGACTCGCTATCATTTTCAAAGTTGACTTTTACACCACCAAATGTCTCTTTCAACACAACAGAATTTAACACTGCCACTACCGGTGGTGTAAGCGGACTGATTGTTACACTAACCGGAGTAGACTTTATTCCACTACGGGATACCGAATAGAGTTTTAGATTGTATTGTTTTGTATCGGGGAAACCCTCCACAACCAAGCTGTTGTTATAAAAAGATGATTTCTTCTCAAACAGCTTGTCACCAATGATGTACTCTGCCATCACATAGAGTAAATTATCACTCTTAGGAAGAGTATAAGAGAGTATGGCACCACCGGGAATAGCTTCAACCTGAACATCGACTACCGGTGAAGGTGGAACGTCATCCTTCAAGGTTGGTATACCACGATCCACATCATCTGTACATTGTATCATACCAACAATGACAACCGCCAACAATAAATAATATCTCATATAATTCTTCATAATCGTTATCTTATTAAATCGTACATTACTACCATCCCGGGTTTTGTACCAACGAGGGATTTGCCAACATGGTGTTCTCATTTAATGGCCAGAGATAATCACGAGTCCTAAATGTCATGTTATAAACCATCTTTTCCCGATAGTAACCTTGAGCCGTCTCCTGATCAAGATCCCAACCAGTAATTGGCTTGTTCAGCTCAATTACAGCCGTTTTCCATCGACGCAAATCCCAAAATCGCTGCCCTTCAAATATCAGCTCAATGGTTCTTTCACGATGAATAATTTCCCTCAAACCCTCCTGTGTTTTGTACTTGTTGGGATTGACAGAGAAGTTACTCCACGCATCCTCAACGTCCGGGAGACCCGCTCTGGTACGTACCTTATTCAAGTACAGGTATACTTCATCACCAGGTCCGTTTACTTCATTTAAGGCCTCGGCATAAAGCAGGTACAGATCATTCAATTTAATTACCGGCCATGGATAACTTTCCCTTGTAAAAGTACTTCCTGTACCTATCACACTCTGAAAGTGGGTATATTTTTTCGGGAAAAAACCGGTTGTTGAGTAGGAGCTCAAATTAACGGGTGCCGCGGGCTGACCTCTTTTTGAGGAGACAAACAACAGGTTATCACTGTTATCATCAAAACGTCCTTGTCCATACCAGATACCCCCATCAAAACCGAGACTCGCATAATACCTGTTTTCACGGTTGAAGTGAAGCCTGACTGTTGTATAACCCTGCTTCAGGTTGTACCTGTGCTCATACTCCGGTATCCTTAGTTTAAATCGGCTGCTATAATCCCAGGTAATATCTTCATCAATGGGTACCCCGTTGTCTGAATAGAAGAGTTCTGCTATTTTTATAGGGGGAGCTATATTTCCCTGTGCACCGGTACTTGCCACCAACGCCGGATCCAATCCCCTTGGCGTGGCATTACCCTGTAACCCGACAATCTGGCTGTTTGTATTTGCCCAGATCACTTCCGAATTCCATTTTTCATTGAAGGCATTACGGATGCTCATCTGTATTAACATCGTATCAGACAGACTGTACTGTGAAAACTGTGGTTGATAGGTATAGAGTTTATGCCCGAGTGAATCGCAGAAATTAATTGCCACCTTGCAGGCAGTAGCAGCCTTCTGCCATTTGGTTTCGTCCGGGATTGTATTGAACAGGGGTGTGCCATCTTTGTTGGTGAAACCTTTATAATCTAAATTGCCATTAAACAATGGGCTTGCGGCCGTTACCAACACTTTCGCCTTCAAAGAGAGGTTGATTGCTTTCGTAATACGCCCAAGCTCAGAAACCTCAAACTCTATTCTGTCGGGCAAATCGGGTAACGCTTCATCCAGAAGCTGAACCACATAATCGAAACACTCATCTACCGGTGAACGAGGAATTCTGACCTCTTCAGGTGATGCAGAAACAGGGAGGTTTTCCTTGACCAACACGATGGGGCCATACATCCTAATCAAATAGTAATGGTAATAGGCTTTTAAAAACTTCACCTCTGCAATCCATCTCGCTTTCTCAAAATCTGACATATCCGGTACCAGGTGGATATTTTCGAGAAAGACATTGCACTCGCGAATTCCCTGATAGAGGTCTTTCGAGCCATATCCGCCCTGCCAGGCGTTCACGTAGGGGTTCACAACCCGCTGATTACCCCTTGCTATCTGCCAGGCATTGTTCGCATTGGTCGCTACCAGCCACAACTCATCTCCACCAAGCAGCGCAGGATTTTCGTTCAGTGAACCCTGGTTAGGCATATAGGAATAACAGGTGAACAAGAACCTCTCGGCGGTACTCCTCAACCTGAAAGCATAATCAATCGTCGCGATGTTATCAGGTGTTACATCCAAAAAATCATTGCAGCCCAACGAAAAGGTGAATGAGAGCATTATTAAAAACAGATTGTATATCTTTTTCATTTTCTTGATTTTTTAAAATGTTGCTTGAATACCAATGTTGAAAACTTGCTGTATCGGATAACCAAGTCCATTACCCCCCATCTCCACATCCCAAAGGTTAAACTTACTCCAGGTAAAGAGGTTGGTACTGCTGAGGTAGACCCTAAAATTTTCCATACTTAAATTTTTTGACATTTTTTCAGGTAAAGCATAACCCATTTCAACCTGCTTCAACCGCAGGAAAGCACCATCTCGCATAAACCAGGTACTGGTTTGGGCGTTGTTGTTGTTTCCTATATCAGTTGTTGAAAGCCTCGGCCACAACGCGTGAATATCCTGGTTGTCTTCCGACCAATAGCTATCCGCGTAAGCTTTCAACAACTGGTTCTGTGGCTTTCCGGGGAGACTTTCTCCAGAATAATAGAAAGTCTGGAAGGGAGCTGTTGCATTCACGCTAATCCAAAACGACTCCCTGGCCAAGCCTTGGAAGAAAAGTGAGAAATCAAACCGCTTATAACCGGTAGAAACACCAAATCCGTACACAATTTCAGGTGTAGTGGGGTACCCTATAGGTACCAAATCCAGTTGTGTAATTTGACCATCATCATTAATATCCCGGTACTTTATATCTCCACCTCCATACTCGCCAAAATTCTGAAGCGGAGATTTAGCAGCCTCATCATCATCTACAAATAATCTTTCTGCCAAATAACCCCATTGTTGATTAATCGAGTAACCAATACGGGATCTCCAGGGTGCGATATCGTCATAAAAGTACTCTTCATAGATTAAAAATTTGCTTTTGGCATAGGTGAAGTTAAATCTTCCCTGCATCCACCAATCCCTATTAAAAACCTTATTATAATCTACAGATAGGTCCAATCCTTCGCCTTGTGCTTTACCTATATTTGCCTGAGGCTGTGCTGACAATCCCATTTCTGCTGGGGTAGAAGCTCTGGTCTGCAAGATATTGCTACGGATCTCCTTGTAATAATCGGCCTGAATCTGAAATTGATTAAACAGTCCAACCTCCAATCCAATATTTGTTTTTTGAGACAATTCCCAAGTAATTTCCGGATCAGAATAACGCGAGATTGAGATGCCGTTTCTACTATAGCCGTAATCCCGACCAAACACAAAGCTTCTGTTCCCATCGTTCATATTAACATTGGAAAGGTACAAAAAGCGATCGGATGGCGATCCAATGGCATCATTACCGGTTAACCCATGCGTACCTTTTAACCGTAGGGTGTTCACAACATCCTTTAGCGGCTCCCAGAAGGCCTCATTGGAAATCGTCCAGGCCAAACCCGCCGAAGGGAAGAAACCCCAGCGATTAGATTTGTGGAAACGTTCTGAGGCATTTAATCCAAAATTCAATTCAATAAAATATCTGCTATCATAGGCGTAAGTGGCTCTTCCCGCTAAACCTACGTTGCGAAAAGGTAGTGATGATTGCAAATTGCTGGCGTTTCCTGTAATTCTGTTCTGTGCGATAAATACAAACAACCCGTTTACGTCATGAATATCATTAAAAGTCTGGTTATAGTTCAATGCCGATTCCGTATAAAAATTTGATTGCACATCCTTGCTCCCCGGATTGTAATCAAGATATTCAGTACCAGTATCTTCATTCAACACCGATAATTTAAAGGTATTATTGACACGGTTATAACTAGTAGCCTGGTACCAAAAAGGATTATAAGCCCTCAACGTTTCAAAATAGGTATTTCTACCCGTGTTTGCCATTGAACGGAAAGAGAGTCCTTTTATCAACATATCGAGATTCTGTTTAACTTCGAATTGAGCAGTCATCACGGAACGAGAATAGATCTTATAGCCCCTCACCATTTCGGCATAAGGATTCAGATAGAATGATCCTGTACCATCGTCATAATTACCAAACATAATATGGGTCAGAAACCTGTGATCCTCATCCGGCTCATAATAGGGTGGAAATAATACCGGGTTCGTTCGCATCACGTTTCTGTAAACTTGTGTACCACCCGAGATGGGACCCACATACTCGTCAAAGGTACCACTCACCCTAACATCAATTTGGGTAGTAGGTGTAAGGTTCACATTTACGTTACTACGCACTGAATAAGTTTTTAAATCAATATTGTTGTTAAAATTATTGCGCTTATCCACTTTTAATAACCCATTATTCTGATTGAATCCCCCCGCGATATAATAGCGGGCAACATTGCCACCACCACTTACATTCAGATTAGCACTCTGATTACTGGTATAATCCTTGATTAGCTCACGGCGCCAATCGGTACTTGGATACATAGCACTGTTCACACCCGTAGCAGTGTTGTCTATCTTTTGCCTGGAGTAGGGAAGTATCCCTAATGGGTCTCTTGTAAGCACAGCTTCGTTGTGCATTTTCATATAGGTGACGGGGTCTGCCAGCTCCACATTTTTGGTTGGCATTGATACGAAATTTTCTACACGAAAGGAGATTTTGGCTTTCCCCTCTTTGCCTTCTTTCGTTTTGATTAGAATCACGCCATTAGCTGCCCTACTTCCGTAAAGGGAGGTTGCCGTAGCATCTTTCATGATGGAGAAACTTGCAATATCATCCGTTTGTAAACGTGCCAAATCAGTCGAAGAACTCTCAATTCCATCAATTAGAATCAACGGATCTTTCTTATACCCAAATGAAGTTACGCCCCTGATAAAAAAATCAGCATTATCCTGACCAGGCTCGCCGCTCCTCTGATAGGATATAACTCCGGCGATTCGACCAGCTAAGGCCGTCGTTAAATTAGTAGAGGGAACCTTTAACTCATTTGGATTGATTGTAGTGATGGAACCAATAATGCTCTCCTTTTTTTGGGTTGCAAATGCCACTACGGTGACCTCCTCCAATTCATCAATTTTTTCCACCAAAGTTACATTCAATACTCTCCTATTGTCAATTGAAACAGTTTGTGACTCCATACCAACAAATGAGAACATAAGCTGATCTGTAGGTTTGACAACAATTGAATAAAAACCATCCACATCGGTAATCACCCCCCTGGTAGACCCGACAACAGTAATCGTCACCCCAGGTAGCGGCACGTCGTTTACATCGAGAACCCTACCTGTCACGGTAACGTTCTGGGTAAATGCCATAATGGATACTATCCACAATATCATTGTGAAAAGTGTTTTCTGAAAAAACAACAAACGCTTTTTTCCATTCATGATAAAATCAATTTTATTGTTCGTTTTTCGCAATTTCTAAAGCAGTTGTCGTAACGTAATACTTGGCTAACGTGTTCGATATTTCCCATTGCGGCATATCCCGGTTGATTAGAAAACCGAAATATTTTTGGGCCACCATGCCAAAGTAATCTTCATGTCCCTTTCTAAATTCAACGGGAACCACGATTTGATACCGCCCAGTAGAAATCTCCCTGGTCGACATGTAGGGATAAGATTTTTGAAGCTCCGCAACCGCTTCATTTAACTTATCCTCAAATACGCGTGCATCTACACTAGGCTTTCTCACGATAAACAGCTGCTTAACATAATCCACGGAACCATCCTGCACGATCTCGACAGACGCCCTAGTGCCCTTGATATGACCATTGTAACTGTCTCCCCCACCCGGTGGCGCCTCGTAGTTCCAGAGTACGGCAACCGATACATGTTGCCCCTTCACCTGGTAATTGATCTTACCGTTCCCGAAAACTTCCAGTTTGGAATCATTGAGATAGCGCTGTAAGAAATCAGGGAAGGCATTCAACCGGGTGGAACGGGAAAAATCATCCAGCGTCAACACCGTTGGCCAATGGCTAGCCGAAGTAATCGCGATATCGCTTTCGTAATCGATGATTTCATCCGGGAAACATTGCCAGTTCACCAGGTCGACCAGGTGCGTGGCCACGTCAACCATACCTTCTCCCTGCTGATCAACATCATAGAACCATGCCGGACGAACCAGCACGTTCCCTGAGACCTCTTTATAGTAGTGATGAACACTCTGCAGGGTAATGGCCGGTTCGTCTGCTGTCCCCACCTCCAGGTCACCAAAAAGTTCCTTGTTGTTCACCAGCTCCCGGGTAAGGGTATTGATGATATCGTAACGTTCGGTCATCACGTCGTAAAGGTAAATATCCCGCACTCGTGCGCTGTCATAAGTTTCTTTCAGCAATTCAAATCCCTCCCGGTTAATCGCCATCGGTTTATCCGAAAGAACGTTGTAGCCAGCGCAGATAGATTGGTGAATATACCGCGTCTTCTTCCCGTTGTTCCCGGCCAGAATCACCACGTTCCCCTTTTCATCCCCGATCATCCTTTCAAGGTAATCTTCTCCCGTGTAGACCTCCATCTGCCAATGGGTGGGGTTATCTGCCCTTTGGTTATAACCCTCAATGCTAGCCATGTACTGGTCAAGTTCATCGCCTTGCAGGGCGTACACGTGAACCGTATCGTTCACCAGCCTCTGTGGGAATTTTTGTAGAAGGCTGGCGTGAAAGTGACCGGGATCGAGTACCACCAACTGTACCTCACCATCTTTCCCGGTAAAGGTGTGCTGACGTTCTGTCTCGCTTTTATTCTGGCGAGCGTTACAGGAAAACAACAGTAGTATGCTAAGCATCGAGAGCGGGTAAAATAGTTTACACATGGCTTATATTCCTTTAATATAATCGGTTCCGTAAGGATAACGCTGCGGTCTCCTGAGCATGGAGTTCGCGTAATCGCTATTCTTGAATTTCTCGTATCGCGGGTCCCATTCTAATTTGCCGGGTATTTTCATGGCGATGTGGCTTATTAGGCAAATAGTGCAGGCACGGTGACCGATTTCAACGGGTGAGATGGGTTCTTCACGTGACCGTATGCAATCCAGCCAATTCCCATGTTGGTTATCGCTTCTGTACAGATGAATCTCGTTCTCCCCTATTTCCGAGGTTAAGATCTTGGGATCGCTCGCATCCAATGCTTTCGCGTTTTGCTCTTGCGCCACCGGATCGCTTGAAGACGCGACGTAATTTCCACGGGAAACAAATATCCACCCCTCGGTACCTTCATACCTGATCCCGTTGGGATAGCCACCGCTCGTGTACATGGTAATGCCGTTTTCATACTCCGCCTTCACCATGAAATCACCATGTACATCCCATAGCCCCGACTTAGGAAACTCAGCCACCGCTTCCACCGAGATGGGCCCCGTGTACTCGGTATCCATCCCCCACGCGGCGGACTCGAAGTGGTGTTGCCCCCAACCCGTGATCATGCCCGAGCCGAACTGCTCGCAGCGCAACCACCCCGGACGTCCATAATTATTCTGCGGATGTACCCTTATTTCGGTGTAATAGACCTCGGGGGTTGAGCCCAACCACATATCGTAGTTGAGGTTGGGTGGTATGGGCATCTCGGGGGCCTCGGGCCCCGAGGGATCGCCCGGCAATCCAATCTTCACGGTATGTAACCGACCAATCCTCCCGTTTCTAACCAACTCGGCCGCGATCCTGAACTGCGGGGAGGAGCGCTGTTGCGTGCCTATCTGCATCACCACCTTCTGCCTACGAACGATATCGCTTAACAAGCGTCCCTCTTCCACGGTTAGCGAATTGGGTTTTTGAAGGTATATATCTTTCTTCGCCAGTGCCGCACGGATGGCAAGTTCGGAGTGCTGGTGATCGGGCGTGCTGATAATCACGGCGTCAACATCACTGTTGGATAGCAGCTCCTTGTAATCTTCGTATACCTTCACGTCTGAATAAGAACTCTTCCCTGTCTTTTCCGCGTAGTAGCCGTCGATATGTTTTTTCCCGTCGGCCAACCGCTTGCTATCTACGTCGCATACGGCGATAAACTGCGCCTGATCGTACTTAATCGTCTCAGCCACGTCGTGGTCACGTGCGATCCTTCCAAAACCAATTTGCCCGATTTGTATCTTGTTACTCGGCGCGTTTTTCCCAAACAGGGACGCGGGTACAATCGTGGGAATGGATATAGCCCCCACGGTTGATATGGCCGCTTTTTTAATAAATGATCTTCGTTCCATCCTATTCATTTTTTAGTTGAGCTGTAATTTTCGAAATGGCCGGCAATGTCGGCCTCTACATGATCTCCCGAATGTACCAACACACGATACCTTAACCCGATCTTTTCACCTTTGGAAAGTTGGATCTGCTCACCATTCTCAGGCCAGTACATGGGAGTGGGAGAGAAAAACCCGTAATCCCTGGTAAACCAGGGCGCAGGGTACCCATCGCTCGAAGGATGCTGCATGATCGCGATCCCCTCATTCTTCCCCATTCTTTTCCCGTAACAATCCATCCAGGGAGAACGTTTCCCAAACGTGGCTTTCTCACCTTGATCCCCTTCGGCATTGATCATGGTGCCCCCTCCTATAACCGTGAGGTCCGGTGCCAGCCGTGCACTGAACAACGAGTGATTGGTTTTGAGAATAACCACATCTTCAAGCATCTCAATCGTTATATCAAAATCGATTTGATAAACCGAGGACGAGGGAGCCGAAATGGTAATCCTCCTTTTATCTTTCACGGGCGAATCGGCACCGGGACGCCTCCATATGCATTCATTCTCGATAACAGCAGCATCACCTCCCGATTCAACGATATCGGCCCGTATCGAGATAATCTGTCCCCTATCCAACCCCTCTTGCCAGTAGTTGCCGCCGTTCAACCTGTCACACCCAAAGAAAAGAGAGCTATGATGCGGGTAGTTGGCATTTCTCATGGAGGTAACGGAAGCGTTTGAAGGACCGTTTACCGGGTAGAAAAAGGGGTATTTTTCGTAATCCGATAAAATGTAATGGGTGAAAAGGTTGCCATTGATATAGCAAGCTATCTTGTCGCCCTCTTTTATAGCGGTTACCTGCGCCTGGGCGAAGAGGGGTAAAGCGATCAGCGTCATCACGGTGAACAGAATAGCGCCAGTGGTAATTTTTTTCATCATAACAGTTGTTTTTATTAATTGACTTCAATCTTCGGTTGTGTAGCAAAGCTATACCAGTATCGTTCGGCCATCTCCGGTTCCATTTCACCATCGAACACCACCATACGATACCGCAAAGCATATTTTATAAACGGTTTCAACTCCCAATCCTCATACCTGATAGGGGTAAATTCAAAGAAAAGGTCCCCCCTACCCCCGTTAGCGTCAATCGGCCAAACACGCATCGGCTCCGGATGCATCCGGTTAGCAGGATGACTTAAGAACAAGATTCCTGATCTGCCCTGAGCCGCATCGGTCTCCCCTTCCACCAAACACCACCGTGCCCTGCTCCCGTCCGCATCGAGTCGGGTTTTCCCTTCTGATGTCAACACCGTGGAATTATCCTTGGTCCATTTTTCTATAGCCCTGAATCCAATCCCGCCCCCGTAGCGATACGCCTCCAACAGAATACCATCATCTAAGGGGGTAGTCATCGTAGATGTATAGTCGATGATCCATACGTTTCCGCCCGTGTTCCAAACCCGAATATCCAATACCTCGTTGATCGCAGTTTGGTCAAAGCCTTTGGCACCAAAATCAATGTGCTCCTGAAGAGCCTGGAAACCCGCGTACACAGTGCCTGAGACCTCCGATAAAAACTTGGAAAAGATAACGGTCCCCTCCCCGGAGGCAAGGTTCCAAAAATCCACCTTTCTACCCTCTACCCGAGTCATAGTCCAAGGCGCCCAGATACCGTAATGGTGATAGTGATCGAGCGGTTGAATCCGGGTCAGCACTTCACCGCCTGGCGACCATAGCGGGTGAACAAAACCTGAACGCTTAAATAGCGGATCCACCCCCTCCGGCGGATAGGTTTCCACGTACCTGTACTTAAGAACCGGTAATTCATCGTGTTTAATCATAAGGTCTTTCTCGTCCCTCTCGATCGTCAAAGCTACCGGGGGTACCTTTGTTTCGTCGCCCTGGTATTTTAACACAAAAGTGCGGGACAACTGCTCAGAAGGACTGGGGATGAACCAAACACGGGCATTGTAACCCGCTTCGACCTGACTCGGTACAAACGTTTCTCCTGCACCTGTTACCTCAAACAGGGCTATACTCCCCTTATCGGTGTTATAGGAAAATTGATCGAGAGAAATAGCAACCGGTATATCCTTATGCATCGCTTCCAGTTGAACGGTAAATCTCCCTATTTCGTCTGCCCTCACAGGAAAGAGCATGTAAATACAAATAAGTAAACAAAACAGCCGTGTTTTCATACGATTAAGTTTAGAATGGTTCGCTACAGTATTAAGGAACCTAATCAAACAAATTGTTAACAGTTCTACAAAACTAAAGCGAGATAATGTTAAACCAAAATACTATACTTGCATAAGCATATACTTATTTTGCAGAATTATGGGTGTAGGTATTCAAACCCCACTGTAACAACTGAATCCCCCATCTACCGGTATGATAGCCCCCGTGATAAAACTTGCCGCAGGCGAGCAAAGAAACTGCACTACCCCATCGAGCTCCGTGATATCACCGAATCGCTTCATCGGCGTTTTCGCGATTACTTTCCGGCTCCGCTCGGTCAACGAACCATCGGGGTTTATAAGGACGGCCCGGTTTTGATTCCCAATAAAGAAGCCGGGGGCAATCGCGTTGACCCTGATTTTATCGCTAAATTTCTGTGCCACCTCCATGGCCATCCATTGGGTGAAATTGCCTACCGCTGCTTTCGCTGCCGAGTAGCCAGGTACACGGGTTATCGCTGAACATGCGGCCATTGACGTTACATTGATAATTACACCCTCGTTTTGGCGACCCATCGCCTCACCAAAAACAAGCGATGGATAAACCGTACCGTTCAAGTTCAACCGGACGACCTCATCCCAATCATCGAACTTCATATCAAAAATGGTTTTCTCATCTGACAAAGTCCCACTAGGTGTGTTGCCTCCCGCGCAGTTGATAAGGATATCAATCCTTCCCCACGCCTCCAGAACCTCTTCTCGCGCTTCGCACAGGGCATTCTCCTCCAACACGTTGCAGGTGAACCCCATAACGTCAGGATGAATCTCTTTTAGCTCTATTAAACGCTCTTCGACTTTACTCTTCGTTCGCCCATGTGCCACCACTTTCACACCCGCCTTCATAAGCGACCGGGCAATACTGCCTCCCAACACTCCGCTGGCACCAGTTACCACTGCTACTTTTCCAGATACATCAAACATGCTTGTTCTCATTTGTTTCATTTTGAGATTATTCACCTATGATTAGTTATCCCTCATGACTCACGCTTTCCAAGCATACGGTTAATCGCCATTTGCAATCCATGGATCTCTGACAATCCCTTTAGCCTGCCGACAAGGGGATAGCCGGGATTGGCTTTCCGTTGAAAATCGTCCGCCATTTTTTTCCCGTGATCGGGTCTAAACGAGATCCTCGCATCGCCTCGACCCTCGGCTAATCTCCGGTATTGCTCCTTTAAAAGCGCTTCAACAACCCGGCAAATATCTATATCCCCATCCAAATGCCCCGATTCATAAAAGCGGTTCTCATCCAAATGCCGAAGGTTTCTAAGGTGTGCGAAATGGATGCGCTCACCGAAGGCTTCAACGAACCGGAGTGCATCGTTGTCTCGCCTGGCGGCTAACGAGCCTGTGCAGAGGGTAAGGCCGTTCGCTAGGGAGTCGTTTCGCGAAAAAATCCACTGGAAGTCATCAAGGGTACTGGCAATTCGTGGCAATCCCAATACCGGGAAGGGGGGATCATCGGGATGAATACAAAGCCGAACCCCCTGCTCCTCCGCGACCGGTACCACCTCATCCAAAAAGTAACACAAATTTTCCCTGTAGGCTGCCGCATCCATCCCCCTATACGGCTCAAGGGAACGACGAAACCGTTCCATGTAGTCACCGGACTCCTCAACAGCGCTGTTGACGAATCCTTGGGTAACGATGATAATGGTATGGGCAAGTCCCTCCCTTTCCCGTTCGTTCATCGAATCAAACAGCGCTTGCGCCTCTTCACGAATAGAGTCAGGGTAATCGCCCTTCGCATTCTTCCTCTTTAACAAAAACAGATCGAACACTGCGAAAGTGGCATGATCGTACAACATCGTTTCAGTACCGTCGCTATCCATGTACGCGAGGTCTGTTCTCACCCAATCCAATACCGGCATAAAGTTGTAACAAATCGTTGTAACACCACACTCAGCCAGGTTAACGATCGATTGCTTGTAATTCTCTATATGGGCTGCAGACTTCTCGTTGCCTAACTTAATATCCTCCGATACGGGCAAGCTCTCCACCACGCTCCATCGCAGGCCCTCTCTCTCGATCTCGTTCTTGACCACCTTGATATCGTCAATCGACCATGTAACACCAGGTTTCAGGTGATACAAAGAGGTAACCACCCCCTCTACACCCATCTGTTTCAAGAAAGATAAACACACCGAATCCTTCTTTCCAAACCACCTCCATGTCCTCTCCAGCAACATAATCAAATCATCTTTTCAAATTGACAGCCTAAATTTTCTCGTTTTTTACAAAGTTATTCACGATTTTTCGTGATTGTCAAACCAATTATTTACAATTAATAATACTATATTTGCAATAAAGAAAGGGGAACCATGGCAAAAATCATGCATGAAAAACTGAACCTGAGCAGCGGGTCACCTATTAAGATTAAGTGGTGTGATTATGACTACTTCAAATTTCCATGGCATTTTCACGAAGAGTTCGAGATCGTGTATGTTTTAAAGAGTACCGGCACCCGTTTCGTGGGCAACAATATAGAGTCGTTTTCTGATGGCGATCTGGTGCTATTGGGTAGTAGCGTTCCCCACATGTACCGAAACGACATCCAATACTATCAAAATGACCCGGATAAACGGGTTTATGCCGTTACACTTCAATTCTCTAAAGATTTCTTCCAACATTCGCTCGATAAGTACCCGGAATTCTCGCAAATCAAGAAACTGCTGGAAGAGGCTCAATACGGGGTCTACTTCTATAAAAACGCAAATGGCCTCATTCGGAGAAAAATCACCAAAGCGCTACATTTAACGGGGCTAGAGCTACTTTTGGAGACCATTATTATTCTCTCATTGATGAGCAAGTCAAAGGACAAGAGGTTGCTAAGCGATGAAAGCGAAAAGAATCTGGACTCCTTCCGTGACAATGATCCTCGTGAAGTTAAGGTTAAAGCTTTCCTACATCGGGAATACACGCGCGATATATCGCTGCAAGAGGTCGCCGATATCGCCGGTATGAACCAAAGCGCATTCTGCCGCTACTTTTTGGAGAAAACCAGCAAAACCTGTTTCCAATACATCAACGAGTTGCGCATCACTTACGCCTGCAAATTATTATTGGAAAAGAAGCTGACAATCACTCAAATATGCTACGAGGTTGGGTATAACAACATCTCGAACTTTAACCGGCAGTTCAAGAGGGTAACGGGATACACGCCCACAGAATACAGGCTCGAATTCTATAAAACGTTCTAAAATCATTTCCCAACAGCTATTTGGTTGCGATAATCGGTGGGTGATTGGCCCGTTATTTTCTTAAAGTAGAGGTAAAAGTTACTTCGTGTGACAAACCCCACCTGTTGAGCTATTTGGTTGAGTGAAACTTCAGGACAATCGGCGATGAGCTCCTGGGCTTTGCGGATACGCAATTCAATGCGCCAAGTGCGAAAATCACACGGCATACGGTCACGGAAATAGCTGCGCAAAGACGGCAAGTCGGTACCCAATAACTCGGCCACCTCCTCGGTACTGATGTCTCCCCTCGTGTATCCTCCGTCCAAAACCCATTGTTCAAGCGAATTCCTCAATTTCGCTTCCTTAACGGGATCATTTTCAGCGGATCTATCAAGTCGAAGTTGTTCCGGTTCACGGATTATAGTGATAGTTTGTTCCGGTTTATGGGTTGTCGCGGAAAGATAGAAGTCGATTTTGGTCACATAATTGGAAAAGCGAATTACAAACCAGGTGTAAAAAACGAGGTATGAGATCACGAACCAGTAATCTATCCAAATTGGGAAATAGGTGGAGACGGAAGCTATTATGCCTATCGAAAGGGCAACAATAAAACTTGTTTTCACCCAACTGAGTCGTCCCTGCTCATCCTCGTCATAATAATCCTCCAATTGTCTGAGACTCAGAGCATACTTTTTAATAAAAAGATGGGTGTAAAAAAAGAGCAGGCATATATAAGAGAATACACCAATGTGCACAACTAAGCGGTAATTTTCTACGGTAAATGCTGTTGCTAAATAGAGTATAATTGCCCCAGCTATAATCGTGGTATGCCATAGGATTTGTCGACGGGTCACATAGGTGGGCTGTAGAATAGAAAGCAGCGTATAGGTAAAGAACATCGATTGAAGGGCTGATACGGCAGGAGTAATAATTTCAATATGCTTTGGATCACTGTTCTCCGCGTAAAAGAATGATAAAAAAAGGGAGATTGCCAGCATGAAATAAGCCCCTGCAATAAATCCTCTTGCAAGACGCAAATTAAAGGTTCTCTCCTCCACCCTAACGCGGAAGCCAATTAGCACAATGCCCAATATGGTAAGCACTATAGCCGCGATAAAATATACTGATGAAAATAGATTAGACCACATATATATAGTAACAGTGATGAAATGATACGAACCAATAAAAACAGACCGGTCTAAACTGGCCATCAATACCTATGAGCTAACAAAATTAGTAAATTATTTCTTTTGCATCAATGAACGCGCATTATAAAAAACAAATCCGTAGAATTTTTATTTCTTACCCGACAAATTGGTCTATTTTGCACAAATATCCAAAATAGACCAGCAGACCTCTTTTTTAGCTTACCACGAGATAGTAATTTTATCCAAAAACTTCAAACGAGTTGTTAATTCAGCTTTCAGACAGATTAGGAAAAAAGGATTTGACATCAGTCGTTGGAAAATGGAAAAGAGACAAAGTCACACAATAAAAAATTTATTATTTAATTTATTTATCAACATTTCAACATTGACAAAATGAAAAAATTTATTTTAATTCTGACATTATCAATGGGCGTGGCTATTTGTGCACAGGCTCAAGGTGAAGGTAAGGCAATCGGGGTACGTTTTGGTTGGGGAGGGGAACTCTCTTATCAACATCCGCTTCAAGGTAGCAACAGGCTTGAATTCGATTTAGGTCTTTACGGCTTTGACAAATACTCAACGAGTATTTATTTAACCGCCGTCTATCAAAAAGTTTTTGACTTATCCTCTTTATCTCAGGGATTCAACTGGTTTGTAGGTGCAGGTCCTCAAGTGGGCTATTACGGCGTTAAAGCAGTAAAAGTGGATGGCGTAAAAGTAAAGGGAACGCATGATCTTGCACTGGGAGCCGTGGGGCAAATCGGTATTGAATACAATTTCGCTAAAGTGCCCCTCCAAATCTCCCTCGATTGGAGGCCAGGGATCCTGATTCTTCCTGATTTCGGATTCGGATATGAATCGGGAGGACTGGGTATTCGTTACAGATTTTAATTTTCTGGCCAACGCCAATAAGTGGAAGAAAGCAATTGTCATCACTTCGCTTTCTCTTGTCCCCAAAAAAGAGCTGTCTCGTTTTGAGACAGCTCTTTTTTTAAGATTTTACCCGAAAAGAACCGGGCTGGCACGCGAAAAGAAAAAAAGCCTTACGCGCGAAAACGTAAGGACTTGATTTTGTGGTGGTCCCAACTGGGCTTGAACCAGTGACTCCCTGATTATGAGTCAGGTGCTCTAACCGACTGAGCTATGGGACCGTTTCGGTAAAACGGGGGTGCAATGTTACTACTTTTTTTGTAAATCTCCAAGCGAAATGGGCGATTAATCGGTTTTTCGCGGTCGGGTATGGCTAACATCGATAAAGATTAAAACAGCTGAACGGCTTGAAATGGTAGATTAACCAATATTGTATCTATTTTTCAAGGGTAGAACCCCATTTTTTGTAGCTTTGTCCGGAAAATGTGCAGTATAGAGAAAGGCAGTTAAGCATGAAGTTCACCAGCAACCCCACCGAACTGGGTCAGGAGAAGGTAGGTAAATTACTGCTCAGGTACGCCCTCCCGTCAATTATCGCCATGACGGCCTCCTCCATTTACCATATCACCGATAGCATCTTTATCGGCCATGGGGTAGGCGCTTTGGCTTTATCGGGGTTGGCCATCACCTTTCCATTGATGAACCTTGCCGCGGCATTCGGTTCGCTAGTCGGTGCCGGCGCAGCCACCCTGCTATCAATACGGTTGGGGCAAAAAGATTACGATAGCGCGAATACCATCTTGGGGAACGCGCTCACCTTGAACGTGCTCATCGGGTTGAGCTTCTCAGTCCTGTCATTCATCTTCCTCGACCCCATCCTCTATTTCTTCGGTGCTAGCGGGGTGACGCTTCCCTACGCGCGTGACTTTATGGAAATCATTCTATTGGGGAACGTGATTACCCATATCTACTTCGGTTTAAACGCGATGCTTCGCTCATCGGGCAGGCCCGAGAAATCGATGTTCGCAACCGTGGCCACCATGGTGATCAACCTGATCTTGAACCCGCTGTTCATTTTCGGTTTTCAATGGGGTATCAAGGGGAGCGCTTGGGCCACCGTTATCTCGCAGACGGTTATGCTCGTGTGGCAACTGAAGTTCTTCAGCAACAAAAGCGGCTTTATCTACCTGCAGAAGAAGACGCTCAAGCTACAGAAAAAAATCGTGACCGATGCCCTTTCCATCGGTATGTCGCCCTTCCTGATGAACGCCGTGTCTTGCCTTATCGTTATCGTCATCAACCAGGGGCTGTTGCGCACGGGGGGCGACTTGGCGGTCGGGGCTTACGGCATCGTGAACCGGATAGCCTACCTATTCGTGATGGTCGTGCTGGGACTGAACCAAGGCATGCAACCGATAGCCGGGTATAACTTCGGGGCGAGGCTCTACAAACGGGTCAACGAGGTGCTGAAGATAACGACCATACTGGCAACAGGAGTCACCACCTTCGGGTTCCTCTTCGCGAACCTTTTCCCGGAAGCTTTCGCCTCCATGTTCACAAACGACAAAGAGCTGATAGATCTCTCGGTGAACGGGCTTCGGATCGTCTTCCTCTCCTACCCGATTATCGGCTTCCAGATGGTTACCGCCAACTTCTTTCAGAGCATCGGGATGGTGGGCAAAGCCATATTCATGTCGCTCAGCCGCCAGTTGCTGTTCTTGCTGCCCTGCTTGCTTATCTTTCCCCGCATTTGGGGTATCGATGGGGTCTGGTACAGCATGCCCGCATCCGACCTAATATCGAGTATCGTGGCGGCCATCCTACTGGTTCAACACTTTCGTCAATTCAAGCACAAGGAGCAGGAGGAAGAAAATGTAACGAAGGAATACCGGGAACAAATTGAACTGCAGCCCAACGCGAAAGAAGGCTAAGCTGAACGAAAAAAGTCAACAACGAGGTATTATCGAATAAGTGCCTTACCTTTATAGGACAGGAATAAACTCAGGTGCAAATAATAAGATGAGAAAACTGGAAGAAAATATGAATACCAATTTTGTAGTCAATATCGGTCGGCAACTAGGCAGCGGTGGCCGACAAATAGGGCAACTCCTGGCAGAGCGACTAGCCATTTCATTCTACGACAAAGAGTTAATCACGCTCGCCGCGAAACAGAGCGGGTTGCAGGAAGAGGTGTTCGAGCGGGCCGACGAGAAGAGCCGATACACCTTAACGGGTGGTTTACTGGGACTTAAGGGTCCGGCCCTCGACATGGGGTTCTCGAGAAACTACCTGTGGAACGAGCTCCTATTCAAGATTCAAAGTGACGTGATACGTGAACTGGGCCACGAGAAATCTTGCATTTTCGTGGGGCGTTGCGCCGACTACATCTTACGCGAGCATCCCCGCGCATTGAACCTGTTCATCAACGCCGACCTTGACGACCGGGTAAAGCGTGTGATAACCAATTACAAGCTAACATCCAAAGAGAAAGCTACAGACCTGATCGAGCGAATGGACAAGAGACGAGCCGGGTACTACAACTACTACAGCAACAAGAAATGGGGCGCGGCCGAATCGTACCACCTATGCATCAATTCATCGGTACTGGGTATTGAAGGCACGGTCGATTTTATCGAGGGGTTCGTAAAACAAAAGTTCCAATTGCAATAAGCTATTCCGGCTCTACCCAGTCGCCCTGCTCCTTTATCAGTTGGATCAGCTCCTCTACCGCCCCCTCTTGCGGTATGTTCTTCTTCACCAGCTCCTTTTTCCGATAAAGCGATATCTTCCCACGTCCTTCACCCACGTACCCGTAATCGGCATCGGCCATCTCGCCAGGGCCATTCACGATACATCCCATTACCCCGATTTTCAGGTGCGTAAGGTGAGAGAGCTGTTGCTTCACCCGCGCCAGGGTCGCCTGCAGGTCGAAGAGCGTCCTCCCGCAGCCGGGACAGGATATATACTCCGTTCGGCTCATCCGCACCCGGGCTGCTTGCAAAATGGCGAACGCGTACGAATCCAGGTCAGTGATACGCACCTGTCCCTGGTTGCTCATCATAATGCCGTCCCCGAAACCATCCAGTAACAGGGTACCGAAATCAACACCCCCCTTGATCTGGATATCCTCCGCCACCTCCTCCGCGTAGCCACGATGTATTATGACAGGAACATGGCAATCGGCGTTCATCAAGGCGTGGAAGAAGGCCCGTTGCTCTCCCACCCCGTTCATGTGGTCAGTAGTGAGAATTACTACCACTCCAGGAGTCATTTTCAAAAACGTGAGCAGCTCGTCCGACAACTCAGGGAAGGAGATACGAAGGAACTTCACCAACGCCTTACAGTTGTCCACCTCCTCGAGTGACTCCACCGTGAAAAGCGGGAAGACATCAATGCTTTCCCCTTGACCCGGCTGAAGTTGGCTATCAATACCATCCTCCCGTTCCAGGAAAGAGCCCTTACCCGCATATTCTAACCAGCCCTGGTAATCGACGATTAACTTCATCCCCCGCGGAAAATTGTCCGGCATGCGACGGCCCACGTAGATATAATCGGGTATAAAGCGGGAATGAAGTGACATATCGGCTACCTGACTACGGTCGGAGATGACCACGGGCAGATGCCCGCCCCCGATATTCAAAACGGTGTCCGTCTCACGCCGATCGGTCGAGTAGGGTGAATAGCGGGAGCAAGCCTTCCCATCAATGATGATATGCCCCACACGGCTCGACACGTAATCAATCAGCTTCCTGGCCACGGGCAGCTCCGCTTCCGGCTCCTCGCTCAACGAAACCCGAATGGTATCGCCCAGCCCATCGCTCAACAATGCGCCGATCCCCACGGCCGACTTCACCCGCCCTTCCTCACCGTCACCCGCTTCGGTTACACCCAAGTGCAGGGGGAAGTACATCCCCTCTCTATCCATCGCCGCCACCAGCAGCCGTACTGCCTTAGTCATCAAGAGCGTGTTTGAAGTCTTCATCGAAATGACGATATCGGTGAAGCCCACCTCAACGGCTACCCGCAAGTACTCCATGCAGGACTCCACCATCCCCTCCGGCGTATCGCCGTAATGGGCCATGATTCGATCCGAGAGTGAACCGTGGTTCACCCCGATACGAACGGCGGTTCCATGTTCCTTACAAATCTTGAAAAAGGGAACTGCCTTGGCACGCACCCTTTCCACTCCGAGTGCGTACTCCTCGTCGCTATACTCCCCCGGTGAGGAAGTACGCTGCCTGTCGGCAAAGTTACCGGGGTTAATCCGCACTTTTTCAACGACCGTGGCGGCCAACTCGGCCGCTTGCGGATTGAAATGAATATCCGCCGAAATCGGGATGGTATACCCTTTTTCCCGTAATCGGCGATGAATTTCTCGCAAGCTTTCCACTTCACGCGTTCCTTGGGTCGTCAACCGGATCAGTTGAGCCCCCGCGGCGATGAGCCGCTCGCATTGCGCCACGCTCCCCTCGACATCCAGCGTGTTGGTATTCGTCATCGTCTGCACCACCACCGGGTGCTCTCCACCCATAAAGAGATTCCCCACCCGTACCTTTACGGTGGAACGGCGAGTATAGTTGAAATAATCCATCTTGATCTCTTCAATGATAACGATTGGCCCGATACCCGGGCTCATGATATCCCGTTTTAATTCACACGATTCAATCGGTGCGGTTACTCCAGCGTGAACGACTGACCCGCGTGAGAGAGCGACAGGAAAACGGCCCCGTGCTCGGCCGCGATACCCTCGAATCGGTTCGCCTTCCCGTACTCCTCCCCGAAATGCATGGGTAAGAAGTAATCGGTTTTAATACGCGTTACGAACTGCTCTGCCCCCTTCATATACTCTTGCCCCAGGCGAGGATCCAGCGGAAACATCGCCATGTAAAGCCGATTGGTCTTTTCAGACAACAACTCCAGTTCACAAAGGTAAGCATTTTCAAACGCCAACGCCTCCTCATTGTTCACCTCTTCCTTCCAATGCCAGTTATTGAGATCACCGGCATGAAAAATTAACTTGTCGCCATGCCATACCAAAAACGACCCGCCCACGTCGGTCGACCCAAAAGCCTTCACGCTAAGGCGATGGTCTCTAAACATCTCCCCCTTTTTCAGGAAAAGGGCATCATTCTCCTGCACGCTTCCGCTTTGCAGCAGCTCCTCAGAAAAGATATAGCGAATATGACCCTTCGCCTTCTTCCAAGTCAACACGAGAGGGTTGAAATGATCGGCATGCGAATGGCTACAGAAAACGTACAAATCCTGCTCTTTAGCAAGCAGGTAATCCGCGATCCACGCCGACCCGTCACCCCTAGGGACATCCTTGTAAAAATCGAAGAGGAGGGAGCAGTCAGCCAACTCGATCAAGTAACAGCTATGATATATGTAGGTAACCGTCATGATATAAATGCTTACCATTTAAACAACCAAATAGTGAAAAGTTCAACTGGCTTCACATAAAAATTGATAAAACGAGGTGTATCGAACGTAAGATGTCCCATTAATTCCAGGGAGTTTTAAAACATATTCACGACTTGAACGTTTATCTATTGTACATTTCACCCGTTCTCGCTAAAAAAGGTACGCTTATGATCATTAAATTATACAACGAAAATCCGAACCCACGTGAGATTAACCAGGTGGTGTCTGTTCTCCGTGACGGGGGCATCGTGATCTACCCGACCGACACCCTCTACGGCATGGGGTGCGATGCGTTGAACGTGCGGGCAGTGGAGCGAATCTGCGATCTAAAGGGCATCAATCCTCAAAAGAGCAACCTCTCCATTATTTGCAACGACATGAGCGTGATCAGCGAATACGCGAAGGTCAATACCCCCACGTTCAAGCTCATGAAACGAAACTTGCCCGGTCCCTTTACCTTTATCCTACCCACTACCTCTTCACTTCCCAAGATTTACAAGAACAAGAAGACGGTGGGCATCCGCGTTCCCGACAACAACATCATCCGGGAAATCGTGGCACAACTTGGCAACCCGGTGCTAAACACCTCCGTTAAGATCGATGACGAGGAAATCGAATACAGTACTAACCCCGAGCTGATTCATGAGAAGTGGGGAGATATAGCCAGCATCGTGATCGATGGTGATATAGGCGGCACGGAACCCTCCACAGTGGTCGATTGCACTTCCGATGAACCGATTATAACCCGTCAAGGGAAAGGAGTGTTAAATTTTTAAAACAGACCCACAACAGGTAAAACAGTTACAGCATGAAAAAAACATACCTGCTCCTCACCCTGATTGCTACCATCAGCGTAGCGCTGCTAACTTCTTGTGAAACACATGAAATACAAGGAGAGGTAAACCGCGTGTCACAGTTCGTGTATGACGGGATGTCAGCCTATTACTACTGGGCGGACGATATGGTCAACAAAAAGCCGGAGCTCACCGATGCTGACCCCACGAACTACTTCAACCGGGTCTTGCACCCCTCTGACACCAAGAATGGATGGTCCTGGATAACCGATGATATCCAAGCCCTTTTGGCTGGATTCTCGGGTGAATCCCTATCCTTTGGCTATAACCTGGAATTCATCATCTTGGAGGGAAAAGTCTACGCGCACGTTAAATATGTATTCGCCAACAGCCCGGCAGATAATGCCGGATTGAAGAGACTAGACTTGATCGGGAAGCTCAACGACTGCCCCATCACCACTGAAGAACGCAACGGGAACACCTACGTGAGCCGCGGGGACATGAACCTCATTTACGGGAACGACGCGGTAAAATTCACGACCTACCGATTTTCAGAGGAGCAACTCGTTCAAGATAAAGAGGTGACCATCACCCCCAACAGCAGCAGCAAGGATCCAGTTCTTCTTGATACTCTATACACGATCGGGGATAAAAAGGTTGGTTACCTATTTTACACCGACTTCTACAGCAACTTCAACCACCGCCTCTACGAGGTATTTAGCCGCTTTAAGCAAAAAGGAGTCACCGATCTGGTACTGGACCTCCGCTACAACACCGGCGGGGCCGTTTCATCGGCCATCTACCTGGCTTCCCTTATCGCCCCCAGGAGTGCCGTGGAGGAGAAATCACCCTTCATAGTGATGGATTACAATGGCTATCTGAACCGATCGTTTGACAAGTGGTATAAAACAGCTAAGGCAGACGAAAAGTACAAGTATGACCGTAAAGATTACCTGGGCACCTACAACTCCGAGAATGATCAAAATCCACTGAACGCCAACCTTAACTTAAACAAAGTGTACATCATAGCGACAGGTAACTCCTACTCCGCCTCCGAGCTTACCCTCTTCTGTCTGAAGCCCTACATGAACGTGGTACATATTGGCAGCAATACCGGGGGCAAGTACACGGCATCATGGACGATCCACGCCTACGACCCGCAAAAAGATGACCAGGGGCGTGCAAGAGCCGTCACGTTATATGATGCAGCAAAGCTGTCTGAGACTGAAAAAAACACGTTGAAAAATTGGGGCATGCAACCCATCGTGGCTATCTACGCGGACAAGGATAGCAGGAACTTCAGCAGCACTGGCCATCTGGTGCCTGACCATGCATTGAAAGAGGGATTCGGTGATATAAATTGTTGGAAACCTTTGGGCGACACCAGGGATGTATTCCTGGGTCAGGCCCTCTACCTGATAACGGGAGATGAAAGCTATAAACCGGTTGCTCCTACTACCCTTGGTACACGGGTTACCAAAGAGGTCCTTAACCACCAAGAAGAGGCACGACCCGTGATGATCGATAAGATGTATCTAACGCCCGATGACTTCAAGAAGCTTCGGGAACTGCAGGATTGATAACACACACCGCCTCAATACTTATCAGTTAATCAGATCGATACGGTGACAGAAGCTTGATGCTTCGCCGGGTAAACTGCCGAAGCCAACCGTTTACTCGGCCCATAACGGCCTTTTTTGCAGGAGGTCGTCCTCAATCATTTTATATTTGATGTACTGATCGCGGTCAAGGATGATTTGCAGGTTTTTATCGCGGTTCTCTTGCAGTTTTTCCAGGCGCTTCTTTTTGTTGCAAAACCTGCAGCCCTCTACCTTCCGCACCTCGAACAGGTAGGCGCACTCCACCTTGAACAGCTGTTCGGCTTTCACATCATCAAACTGAATCAGTTCCTGCATCGAGGCAACCTTCTGCTCCATGCTTTTACGCAACACGTCGGCGATAAGCCCCGTGGTTTGCGCGGAAGCTGTAGTGGCAATCGCCGTGAAAAGGATCAGGGAAAAGATTGTTTTTTTCATACACCTTTCTACTTATCATCGTAATGTCCCCAAACTGAAAGGACCAACACGATTACCCGTTCGTTATATATTTTGTAAATCAAACGGTGTTTTCGAGTAATCCTTCTAGACCATTGTCCCGTTCTGTCTCCCAGCAGCGGCTGGGGAAGACCTGTTCCGGTTGTTGGGTGCAACTCCAATTCTGTTAATAAAGCCTCTATCTTCTTCAATGTTTTCTTGTCTCCAGCTTTTCGAAACTTAATGATGTCTGCTTTTACGTTATCTGTAAGAAAAACAGTGTACCTCATATCATAAGTCTCCGAATAACTCCTCACGCAATTCCGGGGTTAGCTTGGTAACCTTTCCATGCTCAGCCTCTTCCAACGCCTTATCGATCTTGGCGAAAAAATCAGCCTTGCTCATTAAGGTATCATCCTCCGTCACCGGGACGATCCGGTAAGACCTGTTTTTCCCCCTCGTGATAAGGACTTCCACCCCCTCGTCCACTTTGTCAAGGTAACTCTTCTGTTTGCTTCTAAACTCTCTGCTACTTACAATAACCATATTCAACTCATTGAAACGTGTACCAATATGGTACAAATATAGTGCTTTTTTAGAAGCAAACCGTCAAAAAGCGATGAAATCTTAAGGGATTTATCCTGCTCGATCGTTTGCCGCTTTCACAGAATAACTCTTTATAACATTGAAACCCGAATTATCCGTTAAATCAGTGATTACCTAACACTACCAGAGAGCCGCTCTTTGAAAAGCAAAAACCTACAGCGGGTATTCCTTCAGAACCGGGTCCTCGTACAAGATTTGTAATCGCTTTAGTTCAGCCTTCAGATCGTTCACGAGGAGTTCGTTACCCGGCTCCCCGTACAGGTTGTTCATCTCCAACGGGTCGCTCTCCAGGTCGAACAGCTCCCACTCATCGATATCCTCCCCGTAAAAATGGATAAGCTTGTACCGCTCCGTTTTCACCCCGTAGTGACGGCGCACCGCGTGTTCTCCGGGAAACTCGTGGTAGTGGTAGTAGAGCGATTTCCGCCAATCGCGCGGGGCTCGATCTCTCTTTAGCAACGGGAGAAGCGAAACCCCTTGCATATCCGACGGGATCTCAATACCGGCTATATCCAGCATGGTGGGGGCAAAGTCGATGTTTTGCACCAGCTGGTCAATCGTTCCCCGCCTTTTAAAACGTTCCGGCAGGTGCATCACGAGGGGCGTGCTGAACGACTCCTCGTACATGAACCGCTTGTCGAACCACCCGTGCTCGCCCATGTAGAAGCCCTGGTCGGAGGTGTAGAAGATAACGGTGTTCTCCAGCATCCCACACTCTTCCAGGTAGTCCAGCAAGCGCCCCACGTTTTCATCGAGCGACTGAACGGTTTTGGCGTAATCCCTCATGTAGCGTTGGTACTTCCACTCGGCCAACTCCCTCCCCTGGAGATCTGCCTCGATAAACTGATCGATAATGGGCTGGTAGTGGGTATCCCAGGCAGCTTTCTGCGCCGAATCCAACCGTGCGTATTCCCCATACTCGTAGGCCTTGCCTAACCGTGTCTCAAGCGTTGGGTGCAACATTTTAAGGTCGTAGGTCAAATCCATGTCCTTGTAAATACCCATCTCATGCCTGGATGCGGCAATACGACCCGCGTAGTCGTCATAGAAGTTTTCGGGGAGTTCAAACTGCTTATCCTCGAAAAGTGCCAAGTGGGTGGTGTCTGACATCCAGATCCGGTGTGCTACCTTGTGGTGCAGGAACAGCACGAACGGCTTCTCTTTGTCTCGCTGCTTATCGAGCCACTCCAGACCCATATCGGTAATGATATCGGTGACATACCCTTTGTAGTGTGTCCGCCCCTGGGGAGTGATAAATTCTGGATTGTAGTAGTGCCCCTGTCCCGGGAGTATCTCCCAATGGTCGAAGTTGGTCGGTTCGCTATCCAGGTGCCACTTCCCGATCATAGCTGTTTGGTACCCGTTCTCCTTGAGCAGTTGTTGCACCGTTTGCTGGCTTCCGTCGAACACGGTATGGTTATCCAGCTTTCCGTTCGCGTGGCTATGCTTCCCGGTCAGTAGACAGGCACGGCTTGGTCCGGAGATGGAGTTAGCCACGTACGCGTTGCGAAAGATCACGCCATCAGCCGCTATCCGATCCAGGTTCGGCGTCTCCACGTGGCGGTTATCGTAACAACTCATCATTTGCCGCGTATGATCATCGGTCATGATATAGATGATATTCAACGGGTTGTTTTGTTCCGCCTTTTTTTCACCTCCACACGAGGCAAGAGCAGCAACACCTGCCAGCGGGTAAAGCAGGGCCATTCGTTTCAGGTTGATCATATCATTGTTGTTTAAATAAATTCGTTGCAATTTGAATATCGCAGCAGGAGAAACCAATCCCCTACTCTAATTGAAACCTCCCGGGGATTTCATCCAGGATGCCAAACAGCTCGTCAACTGTCTCCGCGCGGAGCATCGCGATGCGCGTTGGCCGGAAATCGGGTATCCCCTTGAGCAACGGTGTAGCGGCCAGGTGACGGCGACTGTGCAAAATACCACGGAACTCGCCCAATCGCTCCACGCTCCCTGTCACCTGCTGCTTGAGTATATCCAGGTACCATTGAAAAGGCTCTTTGGGTAGTAGCTCTCCCGTGCGCAGGTAATGCTTTAACTCCCGGAAAAACCAGGGTCTTCCTATGCTACCCCGCCCGATCATCACCGCGTCAACACCCGTCTCGTCGAATCGCTGCTTGCACAGTTCCACGCTATCCACATCCCCATTCCCAATAATCGGGATGAACATTCGGGGGTTGTTTTTCACCTCACGAATCAAACTCCAGTCGGCCTCCCCCTTGTACATCTGCAAGCGGGTACGGCCATGGATGGTCAGCGCGGCGATACCGCGATCCTGCAACTGCTCCGCCAAGGTGACGATAATTTTCGACTCTTCGTCCCACCCTAGCCTGGTTTTTACCGTTACCGGCCTCTTTACCGCCTTCACCACCTTCTCGGTAATCTCGAGCATCACCTCCGGGGTACGCATCATCCCCGAGCCGGCACCCCGCCCGGCGATCTTTCGCACCGGGCAACCAAAGTTGATATCGATCAGGTCGGGATTCGCCTCTTCGCACCTCTTCGCCGCCTCCACCATGGCATCCGGGTCACTCCCGTAAATCTGTATGCCGATGGGACGTTCCTCTTCGCTATAGGTAATCTTCTCTTTGGTACGCTTGACATCACGGATAAGCGCGTCACTCGATACGAACTCGGTATAGACCACATCGGCTCCGAACCGCTTGCAAAGCTGCCGAAACCCGATATCGGTCACGTCTTCCATGGGAGCGAGAAAGACCGGGTAGTCTGAAAGTTCGATGTTGCCTATCTTCATAGCGGCTTTGCAGTTCAGTCGGGGAGGTATATTTCAACGGGGTACAGAAAATGATATTGATACGTTACTCATCCGAAGCGGGGAGACAGCCGAGTAGGCAGCCGGGAAAACGGATGTTGAAACACTCGGGACATCAGGTATGGCAGTAACGACCGGGGAAGCAACCGAAGATGCTGAAGCCTCCGCACCGGCAGCACGTAGCGAAACGTGATGGAACTCCTCTCGCCCCAGGCGAACAGGCTCAAGCTTTACCGTATGGATAGCCCACTCCTCTAATGGCTCAATACCATAATGTAGTACATTCCCAAACCCGTTATAGAGCTTGACGACCAGCTGGTTTTTCCCCTTTCGGAGCGGAAGCAACAGCAGCTCCTCCTGCTTCTCTGCGCGCTGTGGCGAGAAATGGGCCGTGATATACTCCCCGTTCAACAAGACGTATGCCGCGTTACCGCTCGTGAGCTTCACCGCGATGGTTTGCTCCAAGAGCGACTCGATCTCCTGGAGGAAGAGCACGCCCTCACGGGGCAAGATCGGCTCGCTGTACGATTCACCATAGCGGAAATCGGTCACCGCTACCCAGCGGGAACCGGGTCGCTTGGGATCGACCTCCCCTACCCCCTCCTCTTCCACGTTCCCGAACACGCCTCGTCCCGGTTTTCGGTAGAGGGAGCCCCACCGTACCGAACCGGAGGAAAGTGTCACTTGCGTTGTCATGATAGGTTCAAGCGTCACCTCGTGCCGCGTACCTGCTATCTCTACCTTGACATGCCGACCCACCTCTTGGTCGGTAAAGCATATCTCGGGGACGTACCGACCCGGTCGTTGTTGCCACGCCCAGTCGTACCCGATCAAGCTCTTGTAGCCCGCGTAGTAGTTTAGACTCGAATGGCCGAACAGCGGCATAGCATTCCGTGGGGTCAACGCTTCTCGTTTCACGATAGGATCGGGAAGCACCGAGTAGCCGTTTCGAAACGAAACCTTCAGCACGGGTAAAACCTCGTCACTCGCTAGACCCGACAGGTCAATCGACAACACACGGTTCCTAAGCCTGCAAGGGAGTAGCTTACCGGAGGATAAAAGGGAGGCCGCAGTAACGATCCCATCAATGCCCCTTAGCTCGATCTTCCCCGAGGTGGGTAGATTCCTGATAAACAGGTAGAGGCTCCCTTCGTTACAAGTGACATCGCCCCATTCGAACGAATGATGAAACGGGTTGGCTTTGGCCCCGTAGATAGCTTCACCGTTCACCTTCAGCCACTCCCCTATACCGCGAAGTACCTCACTCTCGAACGGGACGACCGAACCATCCCCCCTCGGCCCGATATTGAGCAGGTAGTTGCCTCCCCGGCTTACCACCTTAACCAGGCTGGCGATCTTCTCCTCTACCTTCGGCTGTACCTCTCCCCGCTCTTGCCAGGAGCGGTAACCCCAGGTTTCATCGAACATCGATGCCGCGGTCTGCCACGCCATACCCATCTTGTACTCGGGATACTCGTTGTCGGCCATCACCGCGAAATCGACATAATCGTTACCTAATCGCCCGCTTATCATGCAGCCCGGCTGAAGCCTGTTCACCAGCTCGTACAATCCACGGCTCTGTTCCGGGGTGAGTGAACCCATATCGAACCATATCTCTGAGATATCCCCGTAATGGGTCATGATCTCTTCCACCTGCTTCAAGTTAAACGCATAATGTTGCGGCGTGAGCGGGTCGGCGTTGTGGCTTGAGATAGGATAGCCATGCGGGTAGTTCCAATCGATCAACGAGAAATATACCCCGAAATCGATGCCCCCGCTCTCGCACGCCTCGGCCAGCTCCTTCATCAAGTCCCTCCTGTAGGGAGTGGCATCCACGATATTGAAATCTGTATACCTGGAGTGATACATGCAGAAGCCATCATGGTGCTTGGAGGTAATGACAATTGAGCGCATCCCCGCCTCCTTGGCCAGCGAAACGATACTGTCCGGGTTCCAGTGAACCGGGTTAAAGTCACTGGCCGTGTTGGCGTACCAATCGCTAAAGATACCCGCGAACGACTGTATCTGCTCGCTGTACCCACGGGTAACCGGTTCCCCCTCGTACACCCCACCGTAAACGGAGTAGAGTCCGAAGTGGATGAACATCGAGAACTTCTGGTCGACCCACCGCGGTGACGGTTTCGCGAAGGAGGCAAGCGCAACAACTACACCTAACGAAAACAATAAAGAACGACGCTTCATAACTTCATAACGTGATATTTACTTATACTTAACCCACTTCATCATCTCTTTGAAAGTGGGTTTTTTCCCGTACATCAGGATGCCCACCCGGTAGATCTTTGCCGCGAGGATAGCGGTGAGGATGAACGTGCCGTACAGCAACACGATCGACAACAATTTTTCCCACAATGGAATACCGAAAGGTATGCGTACCATCATCACGATGGGGGCGGTAAACGGGAAGAGGGAGCACCAGAACGCCAACGGACCGTCGGGATTGCTCACGCTGTAAAAGCCAGCAAAGAAGGCGAACAGGATGATAAGGGTTACCGGCGTCATGAACTGCGTGGTGTCCTCCTCGCTATCTACCGCCGAGGCGAACATCGCGAAAATGGCCGCGTACAACACGTAGCCACCGATAAAGAAGATGAGGAAGTAGACCCCGATTTCCAACCAGTTAACCCCCATCACCGCGCTCATGATTTCCTCCACGTAGGAACTACCCACATCAGCCGATAGGGCGGTAACCTGTTCAGGAGAGGCAAGGAACAGCGACACCCCGCTAAACAGCACTCCGCCCAGTATTGCCCAGACAAGCAGTTGGGTAACACCTACCAAGCCAATCCCCACGATCTTCCCGATTAGCAGGTTCACCGGCTTCACGGAGGAGACCATCACCTCTACCACGCGGCTCTTCTTCTCCTCCAACACCGCCTGCATCACCATATTGCCATATAACAGTATAAACATGTAGATAAGGAGGGTAAACACCATCCCGATGATGGTCGCCATCTCGGTAGACGATTCCGACACGCTGCCATCGCCTCCCATCCGCAACGTGCGAAGGGAGACCGGACCTTTCTCCTCCACGATGGTACGCACCTGCGCGATGGTTTCTCCATCCACGTTGCTCGACGAGGAGAGCTCATCCAGCCGCTGGCTGGTCACCTTCTCGTTGAGGATACGGGTAATCAGCGACTGCAAATCTTGCGGGGGCTGCTTCTCGGAGGTCAGCGAGGCCGACCGCGGTTCCTTATTGAGGTCGCCCGTGATCTGCAGGATCGCGAATAGCTCCCCGCCTAGCTGCTGTTCCGCCTCCTGCTCCTCCTGTTCACCCACCACCTCGAAGGTGTACTGCTCGGTCGACTCCAGCAAAGGTGCGTAGATACCGGTATGGTCGATGACCGCTACCCGCTTCACGCTACCATCGTTCAGCGTGGAGAGCCACAAGGGGACAAAAGCCAACGCTACCATCAACAAGGGCATCAGCAAGGTGAGGATAATAAACGATCTCTTCCGTACCCTCGTGATGTACTCTCTCTGGATAACTAATCCTAATGCGCTCATATTCAGATTAATTTGTTACGGTTTGAATAAAAACGTCATTCATGGTGGGCAGCTCCTCCTCGTAACTCACCACCTCGAAGTGGTCAAAAATCAACTTGGCCAGTTCGGCGTTGCTCGTCTCGCCCACCTTCCGGATGCGAACGTCTAAAAACTCGTGGTAGGGCTCCATCGATATCACTTGAAACGAGGGGTGTTCCAAATCGAACCGGTGCCCAAACAATCGGAACCGGAAGGTGTGGGTGCGATGCTCCTTCCGTATATCGAACACGCTCCCCTGAAGCACCACTTTCGACTTATGGATCAACGCGATATTATCGCACAGCTCCTCCACCGACTCCATGTCGTGGGTGGAGAGGATGATGGTTTTTCCCTCCTCCTTGAGGCGCAGCATCTCATTCTTCACGATGGCGGCGTTCACGGGGTCGAACCCGCTGAACGGCTCGTCGAAGATCAGCAAGTCGGGATCGTGAATCACCGTGGAGATAAACTGCACCTTCTGTTGCATCCCCTTCGACAGCTCTTCCACCTTCCGTTCGTACCAATCCATGATATCGAACCGTTTAAACCAGATCATCAACGCACGGTGGGCCTCCTTTTTGGTGAGTCCCCTGAGCTGCGCCAGATACATCGCTTGCTCCCCCACCTTCATCTTCCTGTAGAGCCCGCGTTCCTCCGGGAGGTAACCGATGCGGTAGACATCCTCAGCCTTGGAGGGTTGCCCATTGATATACACTTCACCACTATCGGGTGCGGTGATACGGGTGATAATGCGAATCAAGGTGGTCTTGCCCGCACCGTTGGGGCCCAACAGCCCGTAGATGGAGCCTTTTGGCACCCGGATACTCACCTTGTCAAGCGCAAGGTGGTTGGCGTACTGCTTTACCACCTCGTTGGTTTCTAAATACATCTTTTAGTCTATTTATGTTATTGAGCTTTCACATGTGACTGTTTTATTCAAAACCGCAGTACGATCCGTTCCCCCAGCTCTTTGGCAAGAACCTTCCTCACCTCTTGAAGCTGTTTCAGTTGACCTATCAACTCAAGGTGACGCTCCGGGTTACTCCGCTTCATTTCCTCGCGCACCTCCTTGATTTTCTGGAGGATGTAGGCATTTTTTAGTTCTGTGGTCGCTCTTGGCACAAGGTGATTCAACTGGTTCTCCTCAAGGAGTCTCGAATCCTTATCGCCCTCCTCTTCGCCCAAGATTTTCGCGTGAATCTTGCTCAGTTCATAGCGATCGCTCATTAGCTCGGAAGAGAGCTTGCTGACTTCCGGATCGGGGTGGCAAAGGAAGTAGTGCCCCGCGTTGAAACCCGCGTCGGTCATATGGTCGCACGCCTCCTCAAATATTTGTCGGTAGAGTGAATTGGTAAACCCTATACGGTCCCTTTCCAGATCGAACTGCACGAACTCGGTCACTCCCGGACCTACCTCCACCAGCACGTTCTCATGAAACACCTGGTTCCCCTCTCCCCATTTGCGTTCCTCGAACCTCTTGTAGAGAGGGGCGTTCCCGTAACGCACCACGTAGCGCAAGATGGCCCGTTCGAAGCGGTCGTAAGGATTTTTAGAGGTAGATACCAATCGCCGCAACGTGGGGGCAGTTCCAACGGGGCCTGCCCCCATTTCCCCATGCGCTTCATCCCGGCTCCCTCGTACCGATCCCATCCGTTCCGCCTCTTGACCTCGCCGTGCCTCTTCCTGCTCTTTTCGTGCCTCCTCCCTACTCCTCTCTTCGCGTTTCCGTTCGTAATTCCTTTTTCGGACACGGTTGACTTCGGCAATCAACACCCGCTCATCCATGTTCAGCAGCAGTCCGCTCTCCTGGATATAAACAGACCGCTTTATCTGATTGGGTATTAAAGCGATGCTCTCTACCACGTTCGAGATCAATCCCGCCCGCTTAATCGGATCGTTACCCACCTGTCGGAGCAGCAACTCGGTTTTAAACCGTATGAAATCCGATTCGTTCTCCCCGATATACCGGTGAAAGCGCTCCGCGTTCTGCTTCTTGGCGAACGAGTCGGGGTCCTCCCCCTCGGGCAGCAGTACCACCTTCACGTTCATCCCATCTTCCAGCAGGAGGTCGATTCCCCTTAGCGCGGCGTTGATACCGGCCGCATCACCATCATACAAAACGGTGATGTTCTCCGAGAAGCGATGAATCATCCGGATCTGCCCCCGCGTAAGCGCGGTACCCGACGAGGCCACCACGTTCTCAATCCCTGCCTGGTGCATCGAGAGGACATCGGTATATCCCTCCACCAGGAAGCACTTGTCCTGTTTCACGATCGCGCTCTTGGCAAAGTAAATACCGTAAAGCTCGCTGCTTTTCGAGTAGATATCGCTCTCAGGGGAGTTGACGTACTTACCCGTGTTCTCCACCTTTTTCAGGATACGCCCCCCGAATGCCACCACCTTCCCCGAGAGGGTATGCACCGGGAAAAGCACCCGACCCCGGAAACGGTCTATAAGCGGGCGACCCTCTTCACCGCCGGTGGAGAGTCCCGTTTTTAACAAGTAATCCCGCTGGTATCCCGCCTTCTGGGCCTCTACCGAAAAGGCGTCCCGTTGCTCCAGGCTGTAGCCCAGTTGAAACTTCTTGATGATATCGTCCCGAAAACCCCGTTCACGGAAGTAGGAGAGACCCACCGCTTTTCCCTCGGGATGTTCATGAAGTGTTTTCACGAAGTAGTCGCGTGCGTACTCGTTCAAGATAAACATGCTCTCCCGGTCGCTCTGAGCCCGCCTCTCCTCGTCGGTAAACTCTTTCTCTACAACCTCGATATGGTATTTCTTCGCCAGGTATTTCAGCGCCTCGTAGTAGGTCATCTGTTCGTGCTTCATCACGAAATGGATGGGGGTACCCCCCTCACCGCACGCGAAGCACTTGCAGATATTCTTCGCGGGCGACACGGAGAACGAGGGATTGCGGTCCTCGTGAAACGGACACAAGCCTATGTAATTGGCTCCCCTCTTGCGAAGGGTCACGAAATCGGATACCACCTCCACTATCTGCGCGGCATCCTGAATGCGTCCTATAGTTACCTGATCAATCATTTCCCAAAACACGAAAGTACTCATTTATGTTGTGAAAACAGGTGAATTCAGGAAATAAAATCTTATTTTTGTATGGTGTGAGGTCCACGCAAATACAATGAAACAAACTTGTTTTTGACAATTGAATAAAACTATCTAAAATATAAAATGTTATGAATACAATCGATTGGTCAACCCTTTCCTTTGGTTACATGAAGACCGACTACAACGTTCGCAGTTATTACCGCGACGGGAAGTGGAGCACTCCGGAACTGGAAACCTCCGAGTACCTGAACCTACACATGGCGGCCACCTGCCTCCATTATGGCCAGGAAGCCTTTGAGGGGCTAAAAGCCTTCAGGGGAAAAGATGGAAAGATACGTATTTTCAGGATGCGGGAGAACGCGTTGCGCCTGCAAAGTTCCTGCGCGGGCATCATGATGGCCCAGCCATCCGTAGAGCTTTTCGAAGAGATGGTGAAGCTCGTGGTGAAGAAAAACGAACGTTTCGTGCCCCCCTACGAGAGCGGGGCTTCACTTTACATCCGTCCCCTGATCATAGGGACAAACGCGCAGGTGGGTGTTAGTCCGGCTATCGAGTACACGTTCCTTATCTTCGTCACACCGGTAGGTCCCTACTTCAAAGAGGGGTTCAAGCCCACCCCGATGGTTATCATCCGGGAGTATGACCGTGCCGCACCGCTGGGTACCGGCACATTTAAAGTGGGCGGCAACTATGCGGCCAGCCTTAAGGCGGGTCATATCGCACATGAAAAGGGCTATTCGGCAGTACTCTACCTGGACGCACGTGAGAAGAAGTACATCGACGAGTGCGGTCCCGCCAACTTCTTCGGCATCAAGGGAAACAGCTACATTACACCGAAATCAGAATCGATCTTACCCTCCATCACCAACAAGAGTTTGATTCAACTAGCCGAGGAGATTGGGCTTACGGTGGAGCGCCGCCCGATTCTCGTGGAGGAGTTGTCCACCTTTGAAGAGGCAGGTGCTTGTGGAACCGCCGCGGTAATCAGCCCTATCTCGCGGATTGACGACCTGAGCGAGAACCGCACCTACACCTTCTCGAAAGATGGCAAGCCAGGCCCCATTAGCGAAAGGCTGTACAACAAGCTCCGTGCCATCCAGTACGGTGATGAACCCGACAAGTACGGTTGGGTGACCATAGTAGAGTAGACCCGGTGCTTACTTGGCTCCAAACCAAGTAAGGGCAAAGCATGAAACATCGTTGGTGAAGAGACAGGTAATGAGACGATACGAGAGAAGCTTGGTGAAGGGATAAAAAAATAACTATGTTTTTAAGCCTCCGTAATCACTACGCAGCGAATAAAAACATAGTTAAGGTTTTGGTTGGATTAAAAAATCAATGCGCGTAATTCAATTATCAATGAATCTACACTGCGAATGTAACCAAAAAGGGGGGGGGAGACGATACTCTTTCCCTCTTTTTGTTGAAAGTGGGGAATTTTTCCCCACTTTAAGAAACTACCCCTTTTTTCAATTACGACGATATTTTAGCAATACAGTCAATTTCAACCTTAATACCTTGACCTAATACCGACTGTACCGTTGTTCTTGCCGGTTTTATACCGTGAAAATATTGGGCATACACGTTGTTGAAGCGATCAAAATCATCTATATCACTTAAATGCACGGTACATTTCACCACGTCATCCATGCAGAAGTTAGCCGCCTCAAGAATGGCTTTTATATTGTCAAGCGTTTGACGGGTCTCCTCCTCAATAGTGCCTAAAACAAACTTTGAAGAGTTAAAATCGACAGAAGCCTGTCCACTAACAAATAAAAATCCATCAATCAAAATACCATCCGAGAAGACACCCGTCTTGAAATTGGGGTCTCTCATTGGATTGTCAATTTTCACTTTACCCATAAATTATACAATCAATAAGTTACCAAGCAATTTTTCAATTTTTCCCCACCTTACTTTTTCTTAAACGAAACGGGTGTCAATTCATGCACCGTGCTGATAATAATCTCTTCCACCTCTTCCGACAAAGGTGATGGCATATTATACCAATACATGCTTGCATCGGCCTCGTATCCCCCTTCATGGATGACCCTTTTCGAGGCGATATAGCAAGAAACATCATTCGCGTAACCATTAAGCCAAAGGCGCTGTGCATCCAGTTCATTTTTAAGCCTTACTGCATAGTCAACGACCGGCTCACCGCCCAAATTAATCATCACCATTTCATCTCCAAAACTCCAAGTTTGTACAAGATAGTCCAACTCAGTCGGAAGAGATTCGCCTCTTATAACACGTTCTAGTGCAAGCCTCGCGTAATACCCTTTTATCGTTTTATCTTTTGTCTGTTCTATCAACTCCTGCACAGTTGGCACCTGAGAGAAAGGTAATCGTATCCATTTCGTCTTACCTGCAGGTGGCGATGTGATGGGTTGTAACTTTGATTGCAATAGCTTATCCACGCTGTTCGCTATCTCTTGGGCATACTGCTTGGTGTATTCAATATTATCCCTTAATTTCGGGTGTGAATCTCCAGCACACCCAATGGTAACCATAGCAATAGCCCCTGGATGTCTTGCCTCGATCTCCCTCTGCGCCTCTCCCATCCAGTCGCCATGAACAGCATTTACATCAGGACCAAGGCTGATGCCGTGGCAAGCGTAATTCATTAACACAGCTCTAAGTGCGCCATCTGTATCCAACACGAACAGTACTGGCAAAGAATGATCTAGAGGACCATCTTCAGTTCTGCGATTTTCAGCAAAAGAGACGGTCTCTTTTCCCCAAGCAAGTAGCGCCGGTTTACGGTTCTTTAAGGCTTCCATTGCCACAGTCTCCAACCTTTTACTCAACAGTTCATTGAACTGTGCCATATGTAGCAACTCCTTGGATGATAACAGCGAATCGCTAAAACTAAAATCTGTCGGGTAGTCACCCCGACATTGCAAAATATTTATCAGGTTACCTATTTCGGGACTACCATGTGTATGGGTGGCACAAATAACCACCTGTTCAGGCTTGATTCCCAAATTTTTTGAAAGTTTGTCAACAAGCTCGCAAGTAACACGCCACTGGATACCAATCAAATCTACGGCGATAAGAACGGATGGATGCTGTTCATCACTACCAAAAGCGATGGCTTTAGCAGATAATCTCTGCAGTACGGTATCTGTCTCCACCTTGGTTCTAGCCGCGAAACCGGCAAGACGTATAGGAGTTTCAGGGGTGATGTCCACAGAGGCTACACCAACATCTATGGTGCCAGCTACATGCTCATTGTTAGTTTGAGAACAGGAGACTGCCATAATAAACAGAAATGAAAACAAAAAAATGCATTGTATAAAAGCTTTGAAATATTGAAATTTTCCCATAATAAATGAGTTTATTTTAGAAATAACAAATGTAAGATTAATCTAAACAGGAAGCCTACGTCAATAGTAAGCATTTAAAACCGTTCCAACAATTTCCTCCTGAAGCTACTGTACCACTCTTCTGTTTTTGGAAAATCTGCATAACCCTTTATCTCGGCAAGGAGTGGATCGTCGGGGTTAATATTTGCAGATTGTAATAGCGCGTAATCTTGCAATCCTTCCGCGAAATTCTCCCACCGGATTGAATCAAGAGGTCCGTCATCCCCAGGGTATACAACAAAGGGATCACCTATTGGGATTTCCGGCCAATAGGTGATGTCCGGACATACAAAAGGATTAGATATATCGCTGGTACAAAATTTAAACCAATAACAATAACCCCAGTGTAAAAAGCCTGTTGCACCCAGCTTGTAGAACAATAACCCGCACATTCTGATTTTGGACAAGGGGGTATCCATAAGTCTCTGCAGGTAACCTTCCCTTGGACCACAGCAAAAGTAGACCCACGTATCGAGGTTGATTGCTTTAAAATTGGCCGCGGTTAAGATGCTGGGTATGGGATTCTCGACTAATTTCTGAGTCGCTAATTTTGTGTCGCTCAACGCGTCCATCACCTTCATCCAAGGGGCAACCTGCCGTAACAGCTCTCTCGCTTTTCTGTAATCTTCTATCTGGGCTTCCCCGTCGGGTTCATCGGCGCAATGAAACAGTGACTTGTCAAAAATGCCCTCCTCTTCCAGGAACTGTTTGAAAACCGGAATAAACTGGTTCAAAAAGCTCTTGAAGGTTTCAGATGTTGCACTAATATCTGGCTCCCAGAGGATTTTCCCAACGGCACCTTCACCTTTTTCATAAATTCTTTGGGGATGTTTGCCAGTATCCGGTACCGGGGTGAAGAAATGGGTCCACTCAATGTATTCCGCCCCATGTTTTAAAGCGAGGCGAACCCATTTCCTCACATCCGTGAAATCAAACTCAAATTTGTCATCACCAATTTTCTTGACTCTCAATAACTGTGCCGGTCTAATGAGCAGTTCATGTCGGTTAGTCCAAATAGGCGTATAGACAACGTTGTTCCCATGGGAGACCAAATTTTCTATAAATTTGTCTGCTAACTCCCAGAATCGATCTCCGCACGGCTCAATCTTATAATACTCCCAGATGGAATCGACGGATATCCAGTGGGTCACGGGGAAATTCTTCCGTGGTTGTATCACCAGTGATCTCACATCAATTTCAACCGGTAGAGTGACGGACAATGCATCAGGATATGTAAAGCCATTGCATGCATAACGATTGACCAAGGTTAATTTTACAGAAAAGGTCTGTTTTCCGCTTTTTATATTTTCAGGAATCTGGAGCGTGATCCAAAAAACGCCATTGGACTCGGGTCCTATATGCACCTGGTTATCCGGAAAGAGGGGATCGGGGCATAAACCGGGGATATGTCCTATTCCTTCCAGATCTGATTTGGGTGTGTAAGTGTTGAGTTGTATCACGGGTACATAGCCCACGCGCCTCACCATCAATGTAGAATCTGTATCGTGAATCAGTTCACACTTCACTACCGCCGAATCGGTGCTGTAGTTTCTCACGCATGCTTGCAATGATACCCGCTCATTCTTTGCTGCAATGATCTTCAGTGCCTTTTTTTCTCCCGGTTTAGAGTTCGGGTAAACCCTTTTCAGTGATGTTTCGAGCCAAAATTGAAGCTGACTGGATGCATCGTAAGTTAGCTTGTCTGGTTCAATATTAGCCGTTGCACACATACTTTTAAAGGGGGCTCCCAAAATAGACAGCGTGGTTAATGCCAACCCACTTTTTATAGCTGTTCTTCTTCTCATAAATAAAACGGTTAAATTGGTGATTTGATGGGTAGCCTAAAACTGAATATAAAAGCAATTAGTAAATGGATCATCAACGTCTATTCCAGTTTTAACAAAACTCCTTGACCAGGAGCCAACATGAAGTAACCGGCTGGATAATCCTCCAATACCCCACTCCACGGAGAGACGATTTTGACTTGTGTAGCATGTACGCCGAACACCGGATTGCAAGAGGCTGACGTGGTGATACTCTTATTTACAATCATCACGTAGATAGCGCCATGGTCATCCACAAAATCGCCGACAATATATCTCCCTCCCCCGGGAATCTCTTGTACAAACGACTGCTCAGAAACGGCATGGTGTCCCTGGGGTACATCGCCGATATGATAAACCGCCTTCGAGTGCAATGCCAGCAATGTAGGTCCCATGTTCGCGATTTGGCGATTGATATTCCGAAGCAGATCGAAAGTGTGCGTTCTCTCTCCAAATTGATCCAACGGCCCCATCCTGAAATTACCCAGATCCGGGGCGTTATAAATGGGCAAGGCAGCGGAGATAAATTTATAGAACGACAATCCCTTGGCACCGTATGCCAAAGAGCCAAACATTTTCAAACGTAGCTCGGCATCGGTAAACTCTTCGTAAATGAGATGGGGAGAGGTCAAAACAATATTCCAGAAAGGGAGGTCGGCGGCCAGGGCCGTTTCACGTACCTCGGCCAGGTTGTCCCAAAAGAGTGATTTAGTCCCATCCAAACTGTTGTGATCCGGGATATAGTTGTTATACGATAGGGCGGTTGGCTGACAAATATCGATAAACTTCTCCAAGTAATCTGCTTGGTACCTATCTCCAAAGGGGAAGTTAGGAAACAAACTGATATAGGGCCATTTGCCTGGAGCCAACTTTTTCACCAACTCCACCGACTTCCCCAGCTCAGGAAAATCGGCAACCCCCGGTTCATCTTTTAAATGATAGCCATACAATGCGGGGTGATCGTTATATTTTCTGATGAGTTCTTCAAGTGTGCTATTCGCGGTTGTAGCGTTAAAAGGAGCATCAAAAGCATGTAACACGCCGGCATCATATAAAATGCATTTGATGTTATACTTTTCCGCTACGTCTAACAGTGAGGCAGGAGCAAATGCCACAAGATTCACACCGCACTCTTTCATTTCCTGCAGCGTTTTCTCATCGTCGACATAGTCCCAGGCCATCAGAGGGAACTCTTTATCTACCTTGGGGTCGGGATGGGTACTTTTTTGCGCCCATGTAGGTGGGCAAAACAGTAGGGATAGCAGCATGAAGAGAGATACTCCTATGCTACTGTTTTTCAACAATTGAATAGAACGCTTCATACAACTGTTTTATCCTTATTATTACTGCCAATTCACCACGGCTTGGATTTATTCAAGCCGTGGTGAATTAATAGACAACTAATTGAGCTGCTAAGGTTAATTATAGGTTACGTCCCAGAACCTCTCCTTGTCAAACGGATACATCCAGACAATCCCATGGGCACCCAATGCCAACAGGTTATCACCGAAAGCGGTAATATGCTGGTACTTATTCCATCCACATCCCACTTTCTTTGCCGTGCCATCAAGCTTCAATAGCCACATATCCCCATTTGTATCGACGGCCAAGAAATCGCTGCCGTAACTTAATATATGCGTAAAGCTACCCCACTCACCGGGAACATCATAGGGTCCCCCCATTGAGTTGGGCCCAAAAATCGGGTAGAAGAGCATCTTCCCCTCATGGTTCACGCAGAACAGACCATTATGGGCGGTAGATGATATCACTTTATCGAAGATGTGGAATCCAGTACCGAGAAAACCTAAATTACCGATAACATTCCCGGAGTTTTTATCCCAGCTATACCATACAATGTTCCCTTCGTGTGAGCAGGCAAGAATGGCATCCGTGTAGCTGATGGTCCATTTGAAAATATCCCAGCCTCCCCAGAATGTTCCTCGGTAGCCTGAAAAGAAGTTCTCCGCTTTGTTGAACAGGTAAAAGCGCATCCCCCCTCCACCTACATACGGTTCAACAACCACCAGGTCCTGATAGAAGGTAAAGAGGTTTTTCACCGTCCAGCCTGTCGCGTCGAACACATTTAGAGGCGGTTGTTTTTCAATCGGAAGCGGTATATTGGTGTTGGGCGGCAGGTATTCTTCCTCCACTATAGCATACGAACCATCGTTCCTGATAAACTTGTAATGGGCAATCATTTTATGTTCAGCCGGTGAGAAAGAGTTGTTCCCCACGTTCGTAATCGTGTACCCTTCATGAAAACCATCAATCTGAACCTGGTTACCCTCTAAGGAAAACCGAAGGAGGCTATTGGGCAATTCTGCCGAATTGGCAACACGGTTACACTCGTACACATCGTTTGACAAGCTGGCGTTTTTCCTTAAGCTCTTGATGAGATCGCCATAATGCACGGTACCAATAACAACCCCCGCGCTGTTATAATCCGTTTGGGTGCCGTTAACCGTGAATATAGTGAGTTGCTCCTGTCTGGATGATGTTTTCAGTGTATCCACGGTGTTTTCGAAAAAATAGAGCGTGGAAACATCCAACATGCCATCGGGATGATTGAACCTGTTTTTCACACCCGTGATCGTTGTGCTGGTTGAATCCGAGGGTACGAACAGCACTTTTCGCGTATTTGTAGAGCCATTGACATAGGTGATTTTCGAGCCAAGACTCCCCGCGATACCAGGCCCCCAGGAAATTTTGATGTCAGACAACTGCTTTTCCTTATCATAAGCGATAACGGTCATAGAGGAGATGCCTCTACTTTTTAAGCCCGAGATGAACGATTCGCCGTAAACTTCTCCTTGCACGGTTGATACCAGCGATCGATAGCCACTTTTGTTCCGATTGATGAGTTCAAAAGTATACGTGCCTTCAGGTAAGCCTTCAATAAAGAGCGAGTCGGCCTGTATCCCTTTTTCGGTTCTACGAAATGATTTCTTCACCGAATCTTGCCGCATGTTCCAGTATATTACCGTCTCTTCAATCTTTGGATCGGCGTTCACGTACCATTTCAGTTGTACCCTGCCTATCCCCGACAATGCCACCAGGCTATCTGTTTTACCCAAATATATCTTCTCTCCTTCATTAATGTATTGTTTGTAAAGGTCATCACTCTCCTTGTCATCGCATTGAATCAAAAAGAGTGAAAATAGAGAGATGCAAAGCCATATGTAAATAGGTGTCTTATTCATAATCTATGCTGTTAATCGATTTGATTGGTTCCAAAAAAACTCAATTCACCCAGCTGCCAGTAGTTGTTCGGTACCGGTTTACCACCGGCGTTGGCTTCCGCGAAAAAGCGAATGTATCGCACGGGGCCCAAATTTTCCGGTAGGATAAACTCATCACCATCTACAGCGCCTCTCTGCGCTATTTCGGCATCCGTCGCACCCTGGAGGTCCAACCTTTCACGAACAAAATAGCCCAGGTAGACCCAATCCTCCTTGAAAGTGCCGGTAGGATCTTCGTTGTTTTCCCAATAGGAGTTGGGTTTGGTGGTATCCAATACCGGTGAACCCCACATCGAAAACTCAATGAGATTCACGTTGCCATACACATCCATCAACTCACCAAACCTCAAGCTGGGCCAAAATTTGAATCGGTTCAATATAAACTCCTCTTTCAAGTCGAAGGTAAACGAGTTGCCTTCCGAACGGGCTTTGTTGAGATAACCTACGGAGCCCCAGCCAATCAGTCCGTCAAAAAACTTACTAAACGTGTGGGTAGGTCCATATTCGGTCGTATTGTCACCATACACATACGCGCGCATATCTCCCCAGGGTTTGGGTATCTCCATCTCAAAAATGGGAGTTGTCTCGTAAAAAATGGTGTCAGAAACATTTTGCCATTTATCCCCGATAACGATCGCGAACTTTGTCGCTACCGATTCATACCCCCGGTACACATGGCTGTCCTGTGAGTAAGCTGAAAAATATATCTCTTCTTTCGAAAGCTTACCATCAATGTAAGCCAATAGATGAACCCTTAACTCTGTATTGGAGTTGTTGTCCCATGACACCTTGATACCGCCGAAGGTAGTATAAATCTGCATGGACTCTTTGGCTAAATCCACCAGACCCTTTAACGGGGTAAACTTGATAGTCACCGGCTCGGAGCGATCTTCGTAGCTATTTTCGGTGTAAAGGGTAACCTCGACCGGTTCAATCACCTTGAAACCCTCGATTCGTAAGCTGTTTTTATGGTAGGATGAGCGTTCGATGAATTTTTGACCGTTACGGAAATACTCCGCCGTCACGCACAACACGTTCGGGTCATTGGGTACTTTATAAGTAATCACCGCTCCCCCGTTTATAGGTGTTACCTCATATTCAGTCAATGGAGAAGGTTTCTCGGAAGACCTTACATTCTCCTCACCGCAGGAAGCGATAAACTGAATAAACAGCAGCAGTACCAGGTAGAATATTATATTTACTTTGTTCATAATAATTACTTGTTTTACGTTTATGATTTCATTCATGAAACATCACCATCCCCATGTCTGAACCAAATTCCGATTGATCCTCAAATCATCAAGGCTGATGGGCCATAGGTAATCTTTTACAGAAACCTTGCGTGGCTCTCGTATCCTAACGATGGTGTAATAATCCTCTGCCGTCCTTCCCCTGTTATTCCAATTCAGGCTGGGAGTAGTCCAGAATTCGTTGATCCTTTTCCATCGCCTCACATCCCAGAAACGCTGACCTTCGAATGAAAGTTCTATCATGCGTTCTTGTTGAATTATTTTCCTCATCTCGTTTTTGTCAAAGGGACGATTGGGATAGATCGACTCCTTCCAGGATTCAACCACCCCTTTTAAACCGGTTACCGCCCTCACCTGATCGATCCATTTATAAACTTCCGCGTTGGGGCTATCACTCACCTCATTAAGTGCTTCGCTGTAAAGGAGGTAAAGGTCAGCTAACCTGATAAGGGGAAACAGGTAAGAGTGCATCGCGTATTGTCCCGCGGCGTTTGAACCAGATTCGAACGCAACGAGTTTTTTGGCATAATATCCCAGCGGATCACCATAATTGGTGATTTCACCATTCCGCGCCTTCAAAAAGGTGGTGAATGATTTACCGCGATTTTCCGTTAGGTTTGAAAGTTCAAAGTAACCCCTATCGAAGCCCAGGTTGGCATAAAATCGCGGTTCCCGGTCAAAGTGAAGTGCCACCGTTTTTTCATTGAGTGGAATATAATAGTCGTTTTTTGCCTCACGGGTTGAAACCCTCAATTGATATCGACCCTCATAATTCCAATCCGGATCCTCATCAATAGGAATACCCTTATTGGTGTAGAACAGCTCCGCCATACCAAACGATGCATGAAAAATGGCCACGATATATCCAATATCAGAAGCTTTTATCACCGGTAAGGCACGAACTTGTAAATCCCATATTCCCCGTGTATCTGTCCATATTACACCCCGGTTCCACTTGTCGGTAATGGCTTTTCTAACATGCATCTGTTTAACCAAAGAGTCGTTCATCGCACCTGTGTTTGGCGAGGACATTTTATCATAATAGTAGAGTTCAAATCCCGCCTCATGGCTCGTATCAATGGCCGATTTCAAAGCTGCTGCCGCTTTCTCCCATTTCTCCTTGCTGTAGGTGGGGGAGACAAGCTGCATACCCCTTGAATCCACCCAGTTCTTGTAGTCCGGGTTGCCATTAAAGAGCGGACTGGCGGCAAGCGTTAGCACTTTCGCTTTCACAGCCAGCGCGATGGGCCTCGTAATTCTTCCATCCTCTTCAATGGGATTGGTAATCGTCATGGGTAAATTTGGAGCGGCCTCATCGAGAAGTTCAACGATATAATCCACACACTCATCAACCGGTTCCCTAAAGAGCCATGTATCCTCGGGAGGAGCCGATAAAGGTATATTCTCTTTTACCAATGGTATCGGACCGTAAAGCTGTAACAGGAAAAAGTGATAGTAGGCCTTCAGGAAGGTAACCTCAGCAATCCATCGAGCCCTCTCTTCCTCTTCAAGATCCTGTGGTTTATGGATCTCCTCCAAGAAAATATTGCATTGGCGGATGGCTTGAAAGAGATTTCGTCCCCCGTTACCACCCGACCAGTAATTTTGTTGTGGATTGTTGCTATTTTGTCCACCTCGACTAATAATACCGGCAGAGGTTGCCTGAAAATGATTGAATAAATAGGTCGAAGCATCCAGTTCATCATTGCTATTTAAAATAGCCGGGTAATTGTACTGATCAGCAATATCTGGCAAAAACGAGTAGCATGAAAACAGGAATCTCTCTGCCATTTCCCGATTTGCAAAAGCGTGTTGCAGATTAGGAACATTGTTGGGAACGATGTCCAAATAATCACTGCAGGTGCTGGTGCTAAAAATGACAACTATAAGTAGAAAATATTTTACAATTGCGCTTTTCATATTCGTTGAATTTAAAAAATTACATTTACCCCCAAGTTATACACTCTCTGTACCGGATACCCCAATCCATTACCGGCCATTTCGGGATCCCAGAGTTTAAACTTAGACCATACCCAAAGATTTACGCCACTCACGTAGAAACGCAAGGAGGTTATTTTGAACCTTCTCGAGAGTTTTTCCGGCAGCGTGTAGCCAATCTCCGCGGTTTTAAAGCGAAGGAAACTACCATCTTGCAACCAGTAGGTGCTGTTTTGGGCATTGTTGTTGATCACGTTATCAGCTAACCGTGGCCAAAACGGTCTAAAGGCACGGTTGTTTTCAGACCAGTGATCATCGGCAATATATTTCAATAAGCCCCTCTGACCGTTATTGATAAAGGGTGATATAGCGCCGATGTCCAACATGAAGGAGGACCTGGCTGATCCCTGGAAGAAAGCGGAAACGTCAAACTGGTTTATACCAAAGGAAAAACCGGTACCATAAATAATTTCAGGCGTAGTGGGATAACCCAGCGGGAGCAAATCGTCGCTGTTTATCACGCCATCATCGTTTATATCTTTATACTTGATATCACCGGCCATCGTAGGGGTAGCATCCCCGAAATTTTGTATCGGCGCATTGCTAACCTCCTCCTCGTCTATGAACAAGCGTTCGGCGATGTATCCTTCCATCATGTTTAGTTTCCGCCCGACCAAAGATCTCCAGGGAGTATCAGAGTAATCGGGTTCTTCCACTTTCACGTACCTGCTGGTTGCATAGGTGAAATTCCCATTGAGTACCAACCACATATTGTTGCGGAACGACTTCTGATACTTGACTTCTACTTCAAACCCTTTTCCTTCCGCGATACCTAAGTTAGTCTGAGGAATAGTAACCAACCCCATGGAACTGGGTACGTTTTGACGTGTCTGCAAAATATTTTCACGTCTCTCTTCAAAATAGTCCGCCAAAATGGTTAAATCATCAAACAACCCCAACTCGACCCCCAAGTTCTTTTTCTTGGCAATTTCCCAGGTAACCAAATCGTTGGGATACCTTGAAATGGATATACCGGGTTTCATGTAATTGGATTCGGTACCGAAAACGTACCCGTAGTATGGATCTTCCACGTTTACCTGCGACATGTAAAAGAATCGGTCGTTCAGGGAACCGATTTGATCATTCCCTACCAAACCGTAGGTGGCTTTAAATTTCAGGTTGGTAACCACATCTCTTAGCGGCTCCATAAACGACTCGTTGACCGCGAGCCAACCCAGACCAAAGGAGGGAAAAAAACCGAAGCGATTGTTTTTTGCAAAACGTTCGCTACCGTTATACCCGAAATTAAATTCAGCTAAATAGCGTGAATCATACCCGTAGGCGAATCGTCCAGCGGTAGAAATGTTACGTTGAGGCAATGATTGTTGGATAGAAGTCACTTCCGTATTGGTTGTCTCTTGAAAGGAGGAGACCAGGAGGATATTCAAATCGTGCCTATCAGCCAATTTTTTATCATACCCAAGACGAATTTCCCCATACATACTTGCCAACACGCTTTTCGAGCCAAAATCATAAGATAGATACTCGGAACCGGTGGAAGGATTAAAGTTTAACAATTTATACGAACCATCTGAAGTGGTTGCCGGCGCGTAATAAAATGGCCGGTAGGATCGGTTTAAATCGNNATGTGATTGGTATACAAATTGTCCTCATCTTTGGGGTAGGTGGGCAAAAATCTCACGGGTGACGCGTTTCTAGCCAACTGGAATACCTGCGTCCCCCCCTGCTTAGGCCCATGTGAATCGTCAAAAGTACCGTAGAAACGAACCATACCCGTGGTTTGTGGGGTAACCTTAATGGTGACGTTCGACCTGAGTTGGAATCTTTTCAAGTCGATGTTACTGCTAATGCTGTTTTCGGGTAGGTCTTTCAATATACCGGTGTCGTGCTGGAAATTACCCGCCACGTAATATTGCACCATTTTACCCCCACCGGAAGCGTTAATATTTAGCCGCTGATTGTACGTTCGATCTTTGATTAAATAGTTATACCAATCTACCGAGGGATAGAGCAGCGGATCATGCCCCTGTTCCGTGTGATAAATTTTTTCCGGTGAATAAACATAGTCGAGTCTTCCGGTTCTGGTTATTCTTGCCTCGTTATGCAACTTCATGTAAGTGATAGGGTCTGCCAGTTCAACTAAAGAGGAGTTCGCCGAACTTGATAACTCCGTCCTTACATTAACACTCAGCTTTTCGGCAACCCCCTCTTTGGTCGTTACCAATATCACCCCATTCGCGCCACGTGCACCGTACAACGCGGCTGAATTAGCATCTTTCATTACCGAAAAAGAGGCTATATCGTCAGGGTTCACCCTGGCCAGGTCAGAGGAGTTCATCTCTATCCCGTCGATTAATATTAACGGGTTCTTTTTCCCCGCCGCGCTAAAGGAGGTAATCCCGCGAATAAAAAACTCGGCGTTATCTAATCCAGGTTCACCTGAGCGTTGGTAAGCGATTACTCCTGCCAGTTTCCCCGCCAACGCGGTAGTCATGTTGCTTGAGGCCACCCTGAGCTCTTTTGGATTGATGGTCGTTATAGAGCTCACCACGCTCTCTTTCTTCTGTTTTCCAAAGGCAACCACTTGCACTTCCTCTAAGGTGATGATATCTTGCTGGAGGGTTACCGTTACCTGATTCACCTCGCTTGCCTTCTCTTCCAGGCTGGTAAAACCGATAAATGAAAAAACCAGTGTCTCATTACTGTTACACTTAATGGTATATTTTCCATCAATATCTGTAACTACACCAACCCCTTTCCGTTCTTTAACGGCAACTTGCACGCCGGGCATTGGAAAACCATCTTGATCAACCACCCTACCTGAAACCACGATCTCTTGTTGAGTAGACTGTAGCTCATCATCCCCGTATGATATGCCGGTAATCGCGATTTCTTGGTTAGCGGCAAATTCATGGTCAGACTTATCGGTAGCTTTTCCAATTTCATCCCTTTCTGTCATAGTCAACGGATTTACTAAAAATCCTTTTTCAACTATAGAAATATTCCCTCCCGCGATACTACACGTACAGAAGAAAAACAAAAGGAGAGTCGGCATTTTTAGTTTTTTCCGTTCTTTGCTGCATTGTAATACAGTCAAATTTGGTTTAATTTTTTCTTTCATACATCACTGTTGATATTAAACTACATAACAAAAAATAGATTACTGTAAACTCGTTTAAATCTTTATTCAATGGGGTGCAATTTGATGAATCAGCTACTAATCACCTATTTACCCCTAAGGAAAAGATCATTCTCTGATATAATACAAATAGCTGTATTGCAAAGGTCATTCATGATTAAATTAAAGAAAAGAGCCTTATCCAATTAAGGATATTCAAAAGTAATTAGAACCATTTAAATCAACATCACCTATATATCCAAACTCTTAACTTATTTTGTCAAACCCATCAAAAATATGTAGAGAACCTCTCTCAATAGTGCAATCCCAGAAGGTTTAGAGATTAGTGTAATTGACAATAACATTGGAGTAATTGCTACCACATTATCGAATCAAATCAATTTGCTCATGTTATTATTTCTGATAATACGCCATCAGTAGTACATTCAACGCTGTCCCTCAACAGGGAACCACCGTATGATTACGCTCATTCTCCTAGCGAAAGATTATGTAGCTTTGTGTCACATGTTTTGATGACACAGTTTACCGGATTATTCAATTTTCAGAAAGATCTTCTTTCTAGGTTTATGTTTTTTGCCATTGATCGTGACTGTTTTCAATTCTTTTAAAGGAGGTATATGTAGCACAATCCGATCCGGTTTATCATGCCAGTCACCAGAAAAAGTGACATTCAGGTTTTTCTCATCTTCTGACAAGCTAAATCGCAACTTAATATTGCCATATAGGGTAGGCAAATCATCAAGTATCGTTTCTTCATCTGATGAAATCCATGCCAACGGACAAAAGCGAAGTAATTGTAACTCATTTTCAACTATCTCGTCATCGATAAGTGCCATTCTCGCCATCCAAAAAGCAAGTGGAATTGAAAAAAGTGTTCCTTGCATTCCATGTCTATGCTCACATGAGGTATATGTCTGCTGAGACAAAGAGCCAACAAATAAACTATACATGCCTTCTAAGAACTTCTCTCTATCGCCAAGCTGCCAAGAGTGCATAACATTCCAACTATAACAAGGTTCGCATGTAGATATTTCATGTTCTAAAACAGGTCGAGAGATGGCATTAAAGCGTGCCCCCTTTAGTTGCCAATTAGGCCCTTCCCTAAAAAATTTGATTATAGATTCCATTAAAGGATCTGTGGCATCAAGCAGTCCAGCCCAAACCAAAACTAAAGGGCCAGTATCCAAATAAAACGCATCATTATATGCATGATGAGGAGGGGGAGTTTTTGAAAGACTCGTAGGAGGCATCGGATATTCGGTTCCTGTTTTATCTTTCCATGTTTTGGATTTTGTTGATGCATCACGAAATGCATTAACAAATAGTTCTTTTTGCTCTTTTGCAAAGGTTTCAAACTCCTCAGCACGAGGATGATTTATCTTTTTTAACACCTGTACTGCTTTGGTCAATCCTTTATAATTCCAAGCAATATTCCAAATGGCCTGGGTTGGAATAATTGCATCAGTAGCCACTGCGGGGGGAAGTAATCCCACTATTCCATCGTGATTAGTTTTGGAAGATGCCTCTTTGATGAAATCGCAAGCATTTACAATTGACTCCGTCCAAGTTTGAATAAATTTCATGTCATTACTTTGCAACGCATGTGTCGCAACCTGGAGTAGAATCGCACCGTGATCAGCCAACCAATCTATTGAAGTTAGATAACTTGGGGAAGCGTAATATCCGGAATGATAATCATAATCTTTCCCTGGGGGTTTTATCGTGCCTTGGAAACGCCTAAAAATATTTGTGTATTTTTCAACTGTCTCATGCTCTCCTAATAAGCTTAAAAACATATGACTATTCATTGAAGCCGGAGTTGGCCAAAGCTGATCATAACCCCATGATCCAGATAGAAATGAATACTCTCTCGTAATATAATCACGTTCAGATAGTATTGGCACAAATTTTAAACTGTGATAAATGGCTTCGTTGATAAATGCTTCAGGTACATGAAATCGTGTTATGGGCACTAAATCCTTTTGCCAATAAGCATTACTTTCTCTCAGAGCTCCATCAAAACCTAATGATTCTTCTTTAGAAATCTGTTGTGGTTCTTCAGGGAACATGGGCAATAGAAAATCCACATAATCACCAACTTTTGCTTTTAGATCTGCTTTCAATAAATATATTCCGTTACCTTTATCATAAAAGCTGACTTTGTTTTTTTCTGTAGGCAAGACCACAAAACGAACAGCCCCATCAGGCTCTAATACACGTAGACCTGATTTTGTCCCTCTTGAGAACTCTTTTGCATTTAATATTTCAGGATATGGAGCCCTGTCAGGAAGTACGTCTACCGTCACTCCATCATCATGTAAAAATCGTCCAACTAATTCATGATAATTTTTACTCAGTTGTAAAATAACAGGGAAACCATCTACCGCACGTATCGGATCAACATATGTCACCGACAAACGAATCCAAGCATACAATGGATCTAATCCATCTGTTACATCTCCACCTCCTGCTAGGTGCGCAAAAACCTCCTGCCTGATCACCAACCCTTCCTGAAGTTTATGATCTGTCCATAACACTGGAGCATCAGTGTCTGTTCTCCATCCCTGCACACCATGCCCTCCATCAATCCTCCATTGTGCTCGTTGTTCAATTGGAAGAGGAGGAATGTCAATTGTAGGAAAAGGGGTAAAACTTACTAAAAAGCTTTTTCCTTTATATTTAACTGCATGTTTTCGTGCACTCAAATCTGAGAATGGTTCAAAAATCAGTGTTCCATTGTATAAAACATTGAAACGGAAATAATGATTTTTCCATCCTATCGGTGTCCATACATTTCGTTGATCAGGCCACCAAAGTTTGGCCAATTCAACATTAGGCTCAATATTTAGATCAATACCTGAAATACTATTTAATGAGCGTATATGAGGAGTGTTCAAAAAGTTAAATATGAATATGAGAAACATAAATGTGTGTTTCATTTCAAATACATTTATTTGTTAAACTTTATAATTATTGGCTTATATATTCTTTCTTTAGAGGATACATGTATGATTTATTATGATTTATTATGATTTCAAGATAATATAATGATTATTTCTTGAAAATTTGTTCCAAAGTATTAGGATATGTATTCTCACAATCATTATTCTATAAATGATTTTCTTTGATACATTATAATTCCTGCACCTACCAAAACCGCCAATAGATAAAGAACCAAGCCAACGCGTACAAGGCGAACCAGAATTTTACTTGCCTATACCAGGGTCTTCTCTTTCCATCATCCAACTGCTTGATCCACGAAGGTTTCCAAACATAGGCATCAATCTGGGATTCCCGTGGCGGTTCACTTCGTAACGAGACCACGATGATCAGGAGAATCGTAAAGACCTCGGCTATGGCACCCACGTATAACCAATGCAGCTTGATCTGTAAAACGGCTAAAATCAGCGCAACCGCGAGTTGAATGATCACACCACCAATGAGTCCATACACACCGGCTTTATAGGTAGTTCTCTTCCACAATATTCCCATCAAGATCACCGAGATAAACGGAGTGGCCACGTAGGTAACGCCAATTTGAAAGTACTTGAAAAGACCAACCGTACCCACGAAAGGGCATACCAGTGCTGCCAGTATCAGTGCTACACCACCGGAAACACGTCCCACCTTGATTAAGCTCTTATCGGTTGCTTTCTTGTTGATATAACCTTGATAGATATTCAAAGAAAAGATGGTAGAGATGGAGTTGACCAGGGAGCTGATCGCGGCCATGATGGCTGCCAGTAGTCCCGCCATGATTATGCCTCTAAGGCCAGATGGAGCAAAGGTCTCCAAGGCAACAGAAAAGGCCTTGTCGGCATCATTTGGAAGTAGTGATGGACCCATCTGCATCACATCTAACCAATGAAAAACGATTAAACCCAATAAACAGGTGACCAAGGGGCGAATCAAGTTCACGAAACCGGCGAAAACAATCCCCATCATTCCATCCCAAATTGAGCGAGCAGAAAGGATCCGTTGTATCATCACCTGATTGGAAGATTGATAGAAGAGAAACACGCCGAAAGAGGCAACCACGAGTCCCAGGAAGGGTGCAACCGGATCGGATGGCGGGTAATAGAGGTGATATCTATCGGGGGTAGCCTCCATCATGGCATTCCATCCACCGGGTATATGATCCAGTGCCACGAAGAAAAAGATGACCCCCCCGCCAATTAGAAAAATCAACTGGATAGCATCCGTCCACATCACCGCCGTAAGACCACCTATCAGGGTGTAACTGGCCGTAAGGATCACGATACCGGCAATCACGTAATAGACGTTCCACCCGGTCAACGCGGCAAACGTGATGCTGCCCCCCCAAATGATTGGCGGGAGAAAGACGAACACGTAGGCAAACAGCATGACCAACGTGTAGATATTCGCGCAGGCAGGACCATACCGATTCTGTAGAAAATCGGGTACCGTGGATATTCTATTTCGCAGGTACATGGGGATAAAAAAGATCAGGGTCAACGTGTAGGTGGGCAACGTCCACCACTCCCAATTGACCAAGCCCAACCCCCCGGAATAGGTGGCCCCGATAGAACCCACGATGGCTTCACTCCCAACGCTGGTAGATACAAAGGCAGCCCCGATCAAATACCATGGCATTTTTCCGGCCGCCAAAAAATAGCCTTTGGAGGTCTTCTTGGAGTGCTTCGCAGCTTTGAATCCTACGAACACCACAAATAGTGTCATCCCTAAAATGATGCTAACATCAAGAAGGGAAAGATGGAAGTCATTCAATCGCGATCATTTTGTGGGTTAGGTGTTAAGGTAGAACGCGCCGGGTTAACCCCCGCTGATAGGCATCTAATCGGGTAAAACCCTCAGCGTATGTACACCCGGCGGCCATCCCCCGGAACCTGGACTGTATCTCTATCATTTCCAGCATATTGGTGTTCGCCATATCCTCCATGGCCACGAACTGGCTTTTGTGACATAGCAACATCTCTCTCTTAATGGCAAAAGTTTCAGTGATATCCACGTACTCTGTAGGTTGAAATCCTATTCCACAAAGGGTATCCATGTAATAGAGCTGTGCATGCGCGAAGCGACAAGCAGGCCTCTTCTGGCCAGGCATAAAAGGCAATCCCTTTTGAAAATAGGAGTCGAAAACCAGTTGACCCGTATACCTATGGTCCGGATGATAGTCATTGGGTGAATGGGTGAAAATGATATCGGGATCGGCCTCCCTTAAGATATCAATCATGAGATGCCTGGAGGCCAGATCGGTATACGCCAGCTCATCGGTGACCCCTCCCCAGATAAAGTTGGCACCGATAACGGCCGCGGCATCCCTTGCCTCCTTTTCACGCGTGGCGGCCAGTTTGTCGGGTTCAACTATCAAGTCTCCCCTGCTCCCGTCCGTGAAGATGGCAATGGTAACGTTATGCCCATCCCTGGCGTAACGCGCCAATGTGCCCGCGCAGAGCAGTTCGGTATCATCCGGGTGGGCTGCAACACAAACAACATTCATAATTATCAGGTATTAAAAGGACAAGAAAATTGGCAAAACAAGCTACAAGACACCATATCTCGCGTAAACGGTTTTTAGAGAATCACCGTTTAACAGATCCCTTCTGGATTGATCCTCCTTCGTGATTTTTTCATACGCTTTTTGAAGTACCTCATCCTCCACGCATTTCGGTACCACAACAATCCCGTCGAAATCGGCAAAAACAAGATCACCCGGATGAACAAGAACATCGCCACATCGTACAGGCACGTCATATGCCATCACTTTAGCCCTTCCCAGGCTATCCACCGGACGGATCCCCTTGTAAAAAACGGGGAAGCCCATTTGTATCATGCGCTTACAATCTCTGATCATGCTGTCGCAAATAGCTCCTACGGCTCCATTCCTTTGGGCGATGGTGGTCATCAGTTCACCCCAGGGAGCGTTGGTACACGCGTGATCTTCCGAATGGACTACCACGTCATTGGGTTTCAGGGAGTCGATAGCATCAATTTCAATACCATAGGCATCCGGTTCTATATAGTCGGTTTCCATCCACCGTAACGTTCTCGCTCTACCGGCTATGATACAGTTATCCGCATCTAATGGTCGCAGTCGCTGATGCATCACATTATGGCGATAACCCAGTATATCCAGGATATCAGAAACTACCGGTACGTAAAGATTACTCTTCATCCAGTTGAATTTCTCCGTGTCGCAGGAGAAGCTTGTAGCCATTGAATTCATGTATAAAAAATTAAAAGTTATAATGAGACAATATCAAATTACCATACAAAGGGAACCATTCTTTCAAGAATCACACAGGCATCCCCCATCCCCTGTTGCATACAAAACCATTTGAAAACTTCAGGATTTTCAGCATTGAAGGCCATAAGGTCATAATGATTCGGGATCACGAACTTGGGTTGTATCCATTTGGCAAACTGCACCGCGTTATCCGGATTTGGATTGCCCCACTTGCCATTTATCGCGACGAACATCACCTCCGGATTCTTGGGGGCAGCGGCAACGACTATCGGGTGAAACTCCGTATCACTGGTATGATATAGGCTTCTTCCATTATCGAACCGAATCAAATAGCCTATGGTATCCAGGACATCCGCGCTCGTGGCAAGGGCAAAGACAGCGGTCACCTCTACCGATTGGTGGCGATACGACTCCCCCGGATGAAGAACGGTCACCCTCTCCTCGGGTACATTTAGGGATATCAGCTTCTTGGCGGCTAATCGCGGTGCGACGAAGCGGGTTGTTGATTTATTTTTATAGGCCCGAATTGTAACCGGATCCAGATGATCCAGATGATCGTGTGTGACTAAAAACAGGGAGACATCAAGTGCCTCCGGGGCTATCGGGGTCGGGTAAAGCCTTGTAAATTCAGGCGCACCTTCAGCAGCCGCGTCAGAAAGGTACGGGTCAAGGGCAATAGTCAGATCCATCGATTTAATAATATATCCAGCTTGTCCCAACCACCATACAGCAGCTTGCTGGGATAATAAATTATAATGAATGATTTTTTCCATAAAGCTCACTTGTTACTTGTTTACACGAAACTTCTTGACTGCTTCTTCATTAACCGTGATTCCCAAACCCGCTCCCTGAGGTACCGCTATATAGCCATCTTTATCCATCTTCACCGGGTTTTCAATCACCTCTCTCAGCATTGGGCTATCGCTCACGTTGTATTCAAGGAATAGAGAACGACGTAGTATCGCGTTCGTGTGAAGGCTTGCAGCCGTGTTTAGATCGGTAAGCCATGCATGTGGACAAACATCCACGCCGGCATATTCAGCTTCCCATATGATTTTTCTGACTTGGGTAAACCCACCACAACGGGTAAGGTCAGGCTGTACGATATCAATACCCCCTTCCTGGATTAGTCGACGGAAACCCCAAGCCGTCGCCTCGTGTTCGCCAGCCGCCAAGCGTGTTTTCACCCCGGCCGCTTTCACCTTCGCGTAACCCTGGTAACACTCCGGGAACATAAAGTCTTCCAAAAAATAGATATTGTAAGGTTCAAGAGCCCTACATAGTTCAATCACATCCTGGGCACTGCGACTTACAAACCATCCCGGGTCTACCATCAAATCCACATCGGGACCTATTGCCTCTCGTGCTGCAGCAACCAGTGCAATGTCTCGTTTAAAATTTTCACCAAAAACACCAAATCCAAACTTGATCGCGGTGAAACCCCTCTCAAGATAATAGGCACAAGCCTCTTTTATGGCTTCCGGGGTTGGTCTAAACAGGGTAGACGCATAGGCCCTTACGCGATCTCTTCTAGCTCCCCCTAAAAGCGTGTGAATAGGTTTATTGATAGCTTTGCCAATAATGTCATGACAAGCGATATCAAATGCAGACATCATCTGCATAGCCACACCTCTTCGGCCGTAGTAAATAGAGCCCTGGTATACCTTATCCCACAAACGCTCTACATGAAAAGGATCTTCTCCTATGGCGATGGTGCGTAAACCTTCAAACCAACCGGCACCACTATCGGGTGCATTCACGGCCGCTTCAGCTACATGAGAGGCTGTTTCAGTATCAGACCAGCCGACAATTCCCTCATCGGTACTTACTTTTAATAAAAAGCAGTGTTTTACTCCCCTCGCTTCTTCACTACCTTCGGGAGCAGTGTTCTCATATGGCGACTCAAGTATGAACGCTTCTATATCTGTAATTTGCATATTAATTATTATTGTTAGTTGATTAATCAAATATAATGGAAACCTTTAATGCTTTGCGACCTCTGTCTTTGGTTAAGGCAAAAGCATCTTCCCAATTTTCAAAAGGAACCTGATGGGTAATTATTTCAGAAAGATTCAGGGCTGAATCGCTTAGAGATGCCAACGCTTGATCGATTTTGAACTCGTCGTTACAGCAGCCTATAATCTCCTGTTCTTCCACATGCAGACGAAATAGGTCAAGAGCGACTGGTTGTTCCACCAGGCTAAAAACAACTAACCTCCCCCGTTTCCTTAAAGCGGCCATGCATGACCTTACCGCATCAGCCGAGCTAACAGCCAAAAAAGCGACGTCCACCGATTTCTCGGGAATCTCTGTAACAGCCTCAGCTCCGGGAATCATATTTAAGCGATATTGATGTCTACCGGCAACCATTACTCTCGCGGCACCAGCTTTCATAGCGAGACGCGCGATGATATTGCCAAAGGGACCATCACCTATTACCAACACCTTTTTATACGCGAGGTTACCTGCTCGATCAATGGCTTGCAGACAGTTAGCCACTGGCTCTAATAGTGATCCCAATGGAAACGACATCTCATCCGGTATTTGGCGAACACGATCTTCCCGTTGGATGAAATACTCCGCGTAAGTTCCCTGCCTATCAATTCCAAAGTGGCCCATATTGTCACAGAGATGTTCAAATCCCCGTCCACACGCTTCGCAAACGCCACATGGAACCACAGGGTGTGCCGCGACACGCATCCCGGGGGTGAAATTTTTCACTCCTTTGCCACACGCGATGATCACTCCGGCACCTTCATGTCCCAAGACTGTTGGCAGTTTTATATTAAAAGGGTTGCTATCTATATCATGTAGGTCGGAAGTGCAAATGGTAGCCGCTTTCGTCTTAATTAACAGCTCATTTGATGTAGGCTTGGGAAGGGGCAATTCGGTAAGAACCATTTTCCCGGGTTCTTGCAATTGAATGGCCTTCATTTTAGATGGAAGTTCGGATTTCATATCAGCGTAATTTTGGATTGGGAAGTCCCAGCAAGTTTAACGTGTCTCTATTAATGATGCCTTCTATCACCTCCTCGGGGATGGGTGGCAATCCGCTTTTACCTATCACAGTGTTTACCCCCCTTATCCCGTCCAGTGATCCCTCGGTCGTCGTAAATGGCGCGTCTGAACCGAAAAGAAGCTTGTGATCTGCTCGGTATTCGGTAACCAATCTCATGGAGTTATAAAATTGCCACGGCCGAATATATAGAGCGGATATATCGGCATAGACATTGGCGTGCCTCCTGATTACCGAAATAGTCTCTCCCTCCCACGGATGTCCCAAATGGGCAAGTACCATGCACAAATCGGGGAAATCCACAGCCACAGCATCAAAATGGATGGGTCTCGAATAATCCAAAAGAACATTTGCCGTAAAAGAGGTGCCCGTATGAAAGAGAACGGGCAAATGGTACTTCACGCAATACCTGTAAATAGGGTAACACCTGGAATCGGTAGGATACACATTTTGGTATAAAGGGGCCATTTTCACGCCTACGGCACCCAGTTCAATATGGCATTTTTCTAATTCCTCCAAACAGTCAGGCTGCATCGGATCAATAGAGGCGAAAAAGAGAAGACGATGCCTTGCCTTCGCTACATGAGCAGCCACCTCCTCGTTAGGTACATGCCAACCGGTAGCAGATGCTTGCAAACCGAAAACAACCACTACATCGGCAGCAAGGGTGTTTTTCAAATGATCCCCTTTCACATCCCCCCAAACTGACGGGTCTATACCACAACGGAGCAGATCTGCATGCAATTGGGGGCCAAAATCTGTTTTAGGGTCAAAAACATGGGTATGGACATCAACAATCATACATCGTAATGAGTGAATTGTAAACAGCTACTCTTTGTGATTTCTTAACAAAAGTTTTAGCAAAGGTAAACCTCTTAGATAAGATTCTTCTATGCAATATTGCCGAATCCATATCTTATTTTGCTTTTCTTTACCTATTTCTACCCGAGTTTTCTATTAACCCCGGATAAAATGGATGTTAACGCACGGTTTAGGGAATATCGACTCAACTCGAAAGACAATTAGCTATATAGTCCTGTCGATTCTACAGCTGTCAGGTGACTAGAAATAGTAAAGAAAGGGGTAATCAATATTCAAGTGAACGCTTTCTTGTAGTTTTCTCTAAACTCTCGGGGCGAACAGCCTTTAATTTTCTTAAACTGCCTGTTAAAATAAGGAATGCTCTCATAGCCAACATCAAAACAGATCTCGCTAACCGCTTTTTCCGTTTCAATAAGCTGTTTACAGGCTTGACTTATTCTGTACTCGTTTAAAAATTCAAAAAAAGGTTTTTTCATTTTATGGCTGAAAAAACGTGAAAAATAACCGGCACTCATGTAAACCCCCTCGGCTACATCATTCAAAGATATTTTCTTCTTGTAATTTTTCTCAATGTACCTGTAAATAGCATTTATTCGCTCACTGTTCAATGAATTCAATTCACCAGAATAGGGTTGTTTGCATAATAACCGGTAATCCGCTTGGGTTAGTTCACTAAGATCTTGTAAAATATCAACCAAGCAGGTGAGTTTNNAAATTCAGAGCTATTAAACCACGATCCTTCAAAGAAATCTTCTTTAATATAGACGACAACCGCGTAGGGTTGATGTTCCCGGGCGTTACCCTCGTTAACCCAACAGTGTGGCAAATTTGAGCCTAAAAGGACAAGCTCATCTGACGTGAAGGTTTCTACATTGTTCCCTACATATCGTTGACCATGACCGTTGAAGATATAGGTCAGTTCGCACTCATTGTGAAAATGCCAGGGGTAGGCAAACTCCTCCTTCGTAGTCTGAATACAAACATTTAGTAAATTTGATTCAGCGGGAGCCATAGGCTTACTGGTCGTCTTCATATCATTAATTAAATTGAGGAATACCTTGAAACACTCAGATTATCATTCTACTTGTCAAGTAAGGTATGAACATTTAAAGGTTATAAAAATACCCGTCACTCGACACGCTCAAGTCAAAGATACAAAAAAATATTACTCACGGTACGTTCGGTAAAAAAAGTTTAGTAAGGAACGGCACGGCCATATATTTTTTTTATTATCGGAATTACTGTATTTTTGCAACCTGTAATATACTGGGTCCGGTAGCTCAGCTGGATAGAGCAACAGCCTTCTAAGCTGTGGGTCGTGGGTTCGAATCCCGCCCGGATCACGCTAACAACGAACCATAAAAAGCGACAGGTAGACAAGCCGCTATTTTAGTTCCATAAAAGCGGCTTTAGATATGGAAAATCAAAAATAGTTAGTGCAGATGGACTCGATTTACCTGGTGATTGTAATCATCCTCCTGGCCCTGGCCATTTTGGATCTGGTAGTAGGGGTATCGAACGATGCGGTGAATTTCCTCAACTCGAGCATCGGTTCAAAAGTGGCCCCCCTGTGGGTCATTTTCATGATGGCCTCGATTGGCGTGCTGATCGGCACCCTGTTTTCAAGCGGGATGATGGAGATAGCCCGAAGTGGGGTATTTTACCCGGCTAAGTTCACCTTTCCCACCATCATGATACTTTTCTTGACGGTGATGCTGACCGACGTGGTGCTTTTGGACCTGTTTAACACTTTAGGCTTACCCACCTCCACCACCGTATCGTTGGTATTCGAACTGTTGGGGGCAGCCGTTGCCGTCTCACTATTCACGGTATGGACCTCCGGGTCGGGAGAAAGCCTGGCCGAATATATCAACAGCGGGAAAGCGTTGGCCATCATCGGGGGCATCTTCATCTCCATCGCCATCGCTTTTGTCCTGGGTACCATCATCATGTACCTCTCCCGCCTTATCTTCTCGTTTAATTACGCCAAGCCCTTTAAGTACCTTGGTGCCTTATGGGGAGGCATCGCGCTCACCACGATAACCTATTTCGCCGTTTTCAAAGGGCTGAAAGGTAGCGTGTTGGTTACCGAGGAGTTCCTTTTGTACCTTGAGCACAACATGGGCAGTGCCCTCCTCTACACCTTGATCGGGTGGACGTTGCTGATGGCCCTCCTGCAGCACCTCTTCCGGGTAAACATCCTGAGGGTAATCGTCCTGGCAGGTACGGCCGCCCTGGCGATGGCTTTCGCGGGGAACGACCTGGTGAACTTCATCGGGGTCTTCATGGCCGGTTTCGACTCGTTCCAGATCGCTCAAGGTGTGGCCGCGGCGGGCGGGGATATCAACGGGTTGTACATGGGCAAGCTCTCCGAGCCGGTAGTAGCACACTTTGGCTGGCTGCTAGGGGCTGGGATTATCATGGTGCTGGCCCTATGCTTCTCAAAAAAATCCCGCACGGTAACACAAACGGAGGTGAACCTAGCGCGGAAGGGGGAGGGTATCGAGCGCTTTTCATCCTCGCCGCTCTCCCGCTCCATCGTAAGGGGCAGCATCGCTATCGGTAAGCCGATTGGCAAGCTTATCCCAAAAACGGTCAAGGAGTTTATCAACAAACGATTTGCACCAGTACCGCTTAAGAACAACGCGCCGTTCGACCTGATACGCGCATCGGTCAACCTAACCATAGCCGCACTGCTCATATCCCTTGGAACGTCGTTAAAGCTCCCGTTATCCACCACCTTCGTCACCTTTATGGTGGCCATGGGTACATCGCTCGCTGACCGCGCCTGGGGGCGTGAAAGTGCCGTTTACCGGGTCAACGGGGTACTGACCGTGATATCGGGTTGGTTGTTAACGGCGTTCGTGGCGTTCACCGCGGCCTTCTTGGTGGGATTGTTCCTGATGTGGGGCGGCAAGATCGCGATCGCGATCATGGTGTTGTTAGTATTTTTCTTGTTGTACAAATCAAGCCGACTACATACCCGGCTAAAGGACAGAGAGGAAAGGCAACAACAGTATTTGTCAACCGAAGCGGAGCTAATTACTGAAACCAACAAAGAGTTGCACCGGGTAATGGAAAAAACATTGTCGGTTTACAAAAGAACCGTAGAGGGTCTAAAGAATGAGGACAGGAAGATCATGAGGAAGGCGCAGAAAGAGGCCAACGAGCTCTATGAACGGCTCAAGGATAAGCGAAAGTACGAAGTGGTTCCCACGTTAGAAAACATCCAGCTAAACGCGCTCGACGTGGAACAGGAGTACGTGCAGCTCGTGGATTACTCGTACGAGATCAGCAAGGCACTAAAGGCCATGACGGAGGCCACCTACGAGTACATCGACAACAACCACACTGCCTTCTCTAAAGAGCAGATCGATGACCTAACCAACACGTATGAAACGTTGTCGGAAGTGTATACCAGCTACGCCGCGATGGAAAAAGCGGGTGACTACTCAGGGTTCAGCACGGTGACCAGCTTGCGAGAGACCATCCTCGACCTGATACCAAAAATGACCAAACGGCAAATCAGGCGGGTTAAAGCGGGCGAATCTACCACCCGAAGTAGCATTCTCTTCCTGGATATCGTGAATGAATCGAAAATTATCACCCTGCAATCGGGCAACTTGATGAAATCGCACCGGAACTTTAAGGTGCAGTACGAGCAGGTAAAAAGGGTGTAGCCCAAAAAGGATAAAACCCGCAAACTATTAAAAGCTTGCAGGTCACCCCACTCCCGCACGACTAAATTGTACCGCGCAGAACAGGCAAATACGTGAAATATCTACTTTTGCAACAGCTTGATCGTTATCGTTTTATCCTTGCTGCCATCAACCTCTATCGACATCGGTTCATAAGAAATTAACTCAACGGTCAGTTCTTGTTTACCAGGCTTAATATGAGGGATAATAAATTTACCCTCCAGGTCTGAATAGTACTTCTCATCGTTCACAATGATTGAAGCCCCGGCGAGCGTCTCATTGTTTTCAGCATCCACGATAATTCCGACCAGTTGCAAAGCCTTCACGTTTTCGGTAACGACTACAGGGCTAGACTCCGCACCTTTTTGCACGTTACCCTTCTCGGTGTCCGCAAACAACGTAAGAGAAATCAATAAAGTGGCCGCAAGCAGGCATATAGATTTTACTCGATGCATCATCTTTTTTTTAAGTATTACATATCTACCACGCGAAGTTACACACGCGAAGAAATTTCCCGGTTACGTTTTGGTGAAGTTTTTGTTAAGTTACTGTGAAGCTATCATGAATCAATACTGCTTTTCATCCACCAACTCTCCCCGCTCGTTCCACATCCTCCAATTGCCCACCTTTTTACTGTCACGATAGTTCATCTCGTAACGGAGGTTACCAAGCTCATCCCATATTCGCCACGTGCCGTGCTTTAGTCCGTTTCGGTACTCGGCCTCGGAAATAAGCTGCCCCGATGGGTCGTAGCTCCTCCATAGACCATGCAGTTTCCCCTCTTTGTAGGAGCGAATCTCTTTAGGTTTCCGGTTTTCATAGTAGACGATATAGGTTCCTTCCGGTTGGCCGTTTCGTAGCTGCATCTCCAGCTTAAGGGTACCATTGTCGTGATACTCCCTGTAATCTCCCGTGTAAAGCCGGGTTTGTGCCCGGTCGCTATAGTAGAGACGCCCAGACTGGAACAGTTGGGGTGTTCCCTTGTTCAGCTTCCCGTCATTCTCCGGCGGTTGCTGCGCCAGGAGGCCAATGGCGAAAAGAAAAGCGGCAAAGAAAAGATAGATCCAGAATTTTTTCCGGTTGAAATCTATTTTCATACGATAGCAATAATTAAAGCGACCGGTTAATCAACGTCAAAGAAGTACCCCGATGCAATTCGAGGCACTTCTTTCCACCGATCGCGAGGAGTTCCTCGTGTAGAAATCCCCTCCTAATTAAACTTGTATCCTGTCCAGTCAAATATATTGGTTGGGCAACCGCTATTGCCCTTTTCGATCTTAACATCGGGGTAGCTACTACCTTCGGGGGTATTGATCTCTTTCCCGATGATGTTGCTGGTCAACGCGTTGGTCAAGCTAATCTTCGCACGGGTATCACCGTCTCCCTTACCATCGGTCACGTCCACCAGGTCCTTCGCGGTACCCACGCCTTTCACCAGCGCGTTGATAATGGTAGCATTAGCCCCACGGCGCAGCTTGATCACATCGTGCATGTACTTGTATGGGGCCGCTTTCGCCGCTGCCTCCGCATCGTTCACGGCAGCCAGTTTAAGCTCGATGGTCATGTTCTTAACCGTGAAATTGGATTGATTGGGATGGTCCTTGAATTTGCCGTCGAGGTTCCCGTCCGCCTCGATACCGCGGGGATCCGATTCGGAACTCACGTAACCTACCTCCCATATACCGTACGCGTTCTCCAAGGTGCCGTTATAGCCCTGCGTGAAGTCGAACATATCGTCATCGGAATTGACGACCAGGAGGTTCTTCACGTTGACCGAACCACCAAAGAACTCGATTCCATCGTCCGCCCCATCGTAAATATAGAGGTTCTCGATCTTCGTACCGTTACCCACACCGTTCAGCGTAAGCCCGTTATGCTCCACGTCGGCACTTGAGCGTGCACCCGTATTGCCCAAGATAAGGTAGGTAATCACACCCGAGTTGTCCGAAGGATTGTTCCCACCGTACGTGTACGCTGAGTTCACCTCGGTACTTCCTTTCTCCGCGGGATCGGCCAGTGGTGCCCTCCCGTTAATGACAAGTCCACCCCAGTACCCTTCACCGGCATTCTCCTTATCTCCAATCATTTTGATCGGTTTCTCCGCGGTTCCCCGGGCGTTAATCTTCCCGCCTTGCAGCACCAAGATGTACTTGCTAAAGCCCTTCTGAGCCTTGATAACCGTTCCTGCCGGAATCTCCAGCACGCCACCCTCTTCCACGATAAGGGGACCGGTCAATTGATACTCGATATCGGCAGACAACTGCATGGTACTGGTAACAGAGCCGGACAACAGGTTGTTTTCCTTTTTAGGGGTATCATTATTGTTCCCATTCCCGTTACCGTTGTCATCATCATCGCATGAAACAAACGTGAAAGCAACTGCTAAGGCTGCCAACACGAAAACACGTAAAAGCTTTTTCATTTTAAAAAAATTAATTTGGTTATAACTCGTAGCTTATACCTAAGCTCAGGTTCATTCCTTTTTTATAATCGTTGAGAACCACCTTCTCCCCCTTGTCTGAACCACTCCGTTCGCGGGTCAACCGGTAGGAGGGATTCAACAAGTTGGATGCCTTGAGTTTCACCGTGAAGTGGTTCTTGCATCGATAGGAAGAGACGAAGTCGAGTGTACCCACCCCCTCCCCCACGATATCCTTGAAACCCAGCATGCCAATGGTGTGTATCCTGCGACTGAAATAGATGAAGACCAACGAAACAAGGGCATTTTTCTCGTTGTTCGTTACGTTATAGGAGATATCGAAGTTGCCGATAAAGGGCGATGCCCCTTCCAGTTGGCTCTTGCGGGTAGTACCCTGGATGTAATCGACCTCCATCTCGGTAAAGATATAGGAGCCGTTCAACCCCATCGAAAGCCGGTTCACCTTGCCCGATGCCGTACGCGATCGGTCGAAGAGGGTTTTCCTTACTTCCAGCTCAATCCCGACCACGTTCGCGAAATCGCTGATATTGTCGTATTTAAGCACGCCCGCCGAGTTGCCCACCTCAATCCGCGCGATAGGGTTAAGCACCCGTTTATAGAAAAGGTTCGCCGAAACCAACTCCGAGGGACTCAAGTAGCAATCCCACTTCAAGTCGGCATTATAATTGTCGGACGGCTTCAAGTCGGCGTTTCCTTGGCTGGCGAAGCCGATATTCACGTAGCGATAAGGCGAAATCTCTTTCGATTGCGGCAACGTGTAGGTCTTGCTCGCGCCAAAGCGGAGAGTGTTCTTGGGGTTAAGGTCATACTTAAGGTTCAAGCTGGGCAAGCCGTAGAACTTCTTGTCGAGCGATTCGTTACCGGGCGACGCGTGGTCCACCGCGTACTCCACCGTCATATCCACGTGATCCAACCTGAAGCCTACATTCGCCGTGAAATCACGCGCCAGTTGATAGCTTCCTTCCGCGTACCCCGAATGGATGTACTTGCTCACCTGGTAGGTGTTGGGCTCGCCCGGCGTCATCCGGAAACGCCCGTCGGCATAGGTTGAGAGGTTGTACACCTCATCAAGCCTCACCTGGTTAAGTTGAAAAGGGGCGGGGTTGTAAGGATCGTAATTGTACTCGATCGATTCAAAGGCATCGTCCACGAAGCGCCCGTCGTAACCGATGGTGATCGCGGAGGCATCGGAACCAAACCGGTCGCGAACTCGGTAGGACAAGCTTACCTTCACGTTAATATCACTCTCCTTCAACTCCGAAAAAAAACGCTTCTGACGGTTGCTGCCCATGAGCGCGTAGAAACCTTCGGGCGTGAGGTAGAGGTAGTTTTCTCGTCGGTCCGGTTCCAAACCCCTAATGTGATTATAGGATATCCCTACCTTCAATTCGAGGTTATCCGACAGCGTCCAATCCGAAGTGAGTTGGTTCGTGAGCAATAGGTTATCGTTAATCTGCTGCCGTCTGAAATAAACACCGAACGGGGGATCCTGGTTCTTTTCCGTGTCACGCCCGTTGTACTCTCCCGTGTACTCGTTGGTCGCGTGTACCATCATGAAGTTGTACGTGAGGGCATGAGACCGGTTGATATCGTAACACACATTGGCTAACGCGAGCTGGCTCGTCTTGCGCGAATGTTTGTTTCCCACCTGATCTTGGTACGGATCTTCGTCACCCGTGGTGATGCTTCTCACGATCTCCTCGGTAAAGGAGTGTTCGGACGAGTGGGAGGCTACCGCGAAGAAAGTGATCGGGTTGCCATTCTCGCCCACTCGGAATCGCGATCCGCCGGAGAGAACAAGGCCATGGTTCAGTGGCAAACTTACTTTCAGGGGATCAAGACGGTTGGAGAAATCGAAAGTTCCCTCGGCAGGATGATCCGTCTGCGCGAACCCCAACAGGTTGCTACCATCAACACGTAGAAAATCCACCCGTGCCGCCTCGCTGTTCAACCCCCCAGAAGCCTCAGCGCTAAAGGCCCGGTCACCGATTAGCTCTTTGGAGTTGATGTTGATAATGGCACCGCCCACGTCGCTGGAGCTCTTCCCGCTAAACACCTTGTTGACATCGATATTCTGGATAATGTCAGTTCCAAAGAACTCGAGGGCGATGTTCTTGTATTCCGGGTCTTCCGACGGGATGGGGAAGCCGTTCAGCAAGGTAGCGTTGTAGCGATCGCCCAACCCGCGGACGAACACGTTTTTCACCCCCTCTTGTCGCGATACACCCGACACGTTCGCTACCGCCGATAGGGCGTCACTTATTCCCTTTCGAGAAAGTTCGCGTGCGCCCATCGATTGGGTGGCCACCAAGGCTTGCCGTCGATCCATCAACAGGATATTCTCGCTCTCGCGATTTGCCCGAGCGATAACCTCTACCTCACCTAAACTGATGTCATCTGGAAGCAACGAGATTTGAATGGTGGTTTCTTCATTCGCACGCACCTTAACCCCCTCTATGGTATCCGTTATGTAGGCCACGTAGGAGGCGATAAGGGTGTGTTCTCCTGCGGGTACATCGCGTATCATGAAGTTGCCATCCAGGTCGGCGGCAGCTCCAATGGTGGTTCCTTCTATTACGACCGACGCCCCAATCAACGGCTCATCGGTTTTCGCATCCACTATCTTCCCTTTGATAACGCCAGTTTGGGCAAACGATCCTGCAGAAAAGGATAGGAACAGGATCAAGGGAATCATTGACATTAGAAATCTCTGTGTCACAAATAATAAAATTATTTACGCCACAAAGGTCTTTCTAAAATGTTACAGGCCAGTTACAGTCTCGTTAACTTTTGGTTAAGAAATAGGGTAGGTGACTTTTAAATTATTTATCAATGCGAAAGAAAAGTTCCCGGAATACTTACCTGGTAAAGGATTGGTTACTGGTACTATCGTTGTTTTGTTCTTGGATTCTTTCCTTTTATAGACTTATTGCCTTTTATTCTTCGCTTATTCCCCTTTGAATCCTCACCGTCCAAGCGGACTACCAGCTTCCTATCCTCCAGGTACATCCCGGTGAATGACTTCAATACCTTACCAACGACCTCTTGCGGCACTTCAAAGAGTGAGAAGCTTTTCATCACGTCAATTTTCCCTACCGGCACTTTTCCCCTCACATGGTCGTTGATAAAGCCCATCAAGATGGCCGGGTTAACACCATCGACCTTCCCCACGTTAATGAAAAGGCGGGTATACCCTCTCTCAGGTTGCCGATTTCCTTTCATCCCTTTCGATTTGCGGGAGAAAAGACCCTTCTCTTTGCGGGTAGGAGAGTCGGAGGGTTCATGAATCTCATCAGCCTGCTGGTAATAATCAATAAGCCGGTTGAACTCGAGTGACACCACCCGTTTAATGATATCCTCCTTTTCCAACCACTCTAACTTCCGAAAAATGGAGGGCAATAACCGCTCGATCTCCGCCTCGTTAACCTTCACCTTCTCGATCTTGTCCACGAAGTTAAACAACTGCTTTTCGCAGATAAGGTCGCCAGAAGGGATCGGGCGTTTTTCAAACGTCTTGTTGATCGCTTTCTCAATGCGAGCGATCTTTCCTTTATCCTTCAGGTGAACCAACGAAATGGAAGTACCTGTTTTACCGGCCCTTCCCGTCCGACCACTTCGGTGGGTGTAGATATCGTTGTCTTCCGGCAACCCGTAATTGATGATATGCGATATGCTATCCACGTCAAGTCCACGCGCAGCCACGTCGGTCGCCACCAGCAACTGTAGGTTACGGTTCCTGAACTTGTTCATCACGTGATCGCGCTGCGCCTGAGAGAGGTCACCATGCAACGCATCTGCATTGTATCCATCCTTCATCAAGTTGTCCGCTATCTCCTGGGTCTCCTTTCGGGTCTTACAAAAAACGATGCCGTAAATATTGGGGTAATAATCCACCACCCTTTTCAATGCCAGGTATTTATCCTTTGGATGCACCATGTAATAAATATGGCGTACATTGCTGGCCCCCTCGTTTTTTCTTCCAATGGTGATTTCAACCGGTTTATTCATGTAGTTCCGAGTGATCTTAGCAATCTCCTGGGGCATCGTGGCAGAGAAAAGCAACATACCTCGTTCATCGGGAACATTCGACAATATCTCATCGATATCCTCCGCGAAACCCATGTTGAGCATCTCATCCGCTTCGTCAAGAACCACGGTTCGCACGTTTTCAAGGGATACGGTGCCCCGTTTAATCAGGTCGATAAGCCTTCCCGGGGTAGCCACGATGATATGTACCCCACGCGTAAGCGCCCTGATTTGGCTTTCGATGCTGGAACCACCATATACCGGCAATATTTTTATCCCTTCCACGTGAACCGATAGGTCGCTCAGGTCACCGGCAATCTGTAGGCACAACTCCCGTGTAGGACATAGTACAAGCGTTTGTGGAACCCGGATGGACCTGTCTGTTTTTTGAATGATAGGTATACCGAACGCGGCAGTCTTACCGGTTCCTGTTTGAGCCAACGCGATGATATCGCGTGTGTCCCCTAACAAATGCGGGATTACCTCGCTTTGTACCGGCATGGGTTGTTGAAAGCCCAATTCGTTGACAGCTTTCAATATCTGGGGCATAATCCCCAGCTCTTCAAATGTTTTCATTCTTACGAAAAAGTGATAACCTAAACGTTTAAATCAACTGCAAAGGTATGAAAATAAATTGAATATAAGATCATTAAAATGGGTAGAGTAGATATTTTCGTAATAAACTTCGCTTTTCAGGGGTTACCTTCAACTCTTTTTCCAAATAATTGTCTACCGAGCCGTATGTTTTGATGATATAATCGATCGCGTAATTCAAGTAAGCCCGATTTACAGACAACATGGCCGTTACCGCTTCTTGCATCGGCTCTGAAAGGTTGGTGGCATCAATTTTTTCTGTAGCAGGATCAATACATTGATTGGACAACATATAATCTTGCTCCAATACGACTGGTGGAACACCCAAAACATACAATATAAGGTAGCTAACCAATCCTACACCATCTTTCCCCAATGACCCTGTCAACAGAACCGGGTAGTTGGCATCGTTCGCGAGCAAATCAAATAGTTCACTAAATTCTTCCTTGTGGTTTTCGAGAATACTCACGTATGCATCTTGCACATAACGTATCGCATCACTGCGGTCAAAATCACCTTTGTTCACCAGTTCATCAAGTTTAACCGCATCCATAGGTGCAAGAGGAAGCGGCACCCGACGAATAGAAGGATGAAGAAGAATAGGGTATCGATTCGCCGTTTTTTTAGAACGAAAATCAATTACCGTTTTTATGTTTAACCGGCGTATCTTATCCTGATCATGTAAGGTGGCACTGCTTAAGTCAGCCGAACGATACATTTCACCCCATCTTACTTGATAGTTATCAACCGTGAAATAACCACCTAAATCTCTAAAATTCTTGATATTGTCCATATCAATGAGCCGATTGGAGACAACACCGGAATGGACACCGGCGGTTCGCAAGATAAAAAATTCCCTTAATCCCGTTCCTGTAGGACTAACACGAATCACTTGATCGGCTACATCAGCTGATGTAAGTGGCGTGAAGTGTTCAAGGGTACTATCGGTTGAAGAAGAATAAATCTCGATCACACCCTCCCTATCGGGGCTCACCTCCCACTTCAACAAAAAATTTCCTTCTGGTTCTTTCTCAACGACAGAAGATATTTTAACCGTTGAAGCGCAACTACTTATAAAAGCTGACAACGAAAAAAATAAAAATAGTTGGTATAATTCCCTAACCATTGCTATATTTGTGAAAACATGTATTCTTTCTCGGAACACATCTTTTTTACCCTACTTACTATACCACGAAACCCAATAGATGGTTAGCGTACTCTCATATGCACAAAAGTACGAAAAAGTTTGTTTCAAATAAAGGGTGGAAAAGCAAGAATGTATCTATATTTTAGATATTTAAAATGTTTTTACGAATGGTTTTTTATTTGTTGATAAGTTGTGCATGAGTTGCGCGTAGAATTTGAAAAATAAATTTGAAAATATAAAAAAGTTTCGGGGTATAAAAATAAGAGAGACCACCAAATCAGTTTACCCTTTTTTATCCTCCCGCTATCTTCGGATTATCCACAAGCAACTTGTAACAAAAACGAAATAAATTATTAACTTTGCCATTTGTAAACAACGTTTGATAACTTTTATAATCAATTGAAATTCAATATATGATACTTTTATTACCTGTTAATAAGTCAAGAATATCTCGGTTTTATTTTTAATAACGAATAATCCAAGTGATTCGAGTAATTTTAATCAACAGTTTTAACAGGCTATCATCATTATCATTATTGATTTTAAATTTGAAAAATATAATACTATACATGTTGAAAAAAGAGGAGATTATTCAAAATATAGCTGAACTTAAAAAAGAAAAGAACGCGATTGTCCTGGCACATTACTATCAGGAGTCAGAGGTTCAAGATGTAGCTGATTTCGTGGGTGATAGCCTTGTGTTGGCCCAATGGGCCGCGAAGACCACGGCTGACGTGATTGTGCTTTGCGGGGTACATTTCATGGGGGAAACCGCTAAGATATTGAGTCCTGAGAAAAGGGTGTTTATTCCCGATATGAAGGCCGGTTGTTCCTTGGCCGATAGTTGTCCAGCCGATGCATTCGAAGCGTTCGTGAAGGCGCACCCCGACCATACCGTTATCTCGTACGTGAATACTACCGCGGCGGTGAAAGCGTTGACCGACATCGTGGTTACTTCAACCAACGCTAAGCTTATCGTGGATTCCCTGCCCAAGGATGAAAAAATAATTTTTGGACCTGATAGGAACTTAGGTGGGTATATCAATCGGCTTACCGGTAGGAACATGCTGTTGTGGGATGGTAGTTGTCACGTTCATGATAGGTTCTCTGTTAAACGTATCAATGAGTTGAAGAAGATACACCCTTCGGCGTTGGTGTTGGCTCATCCCGAGTGCCCCGGTTCTTTGTTGCAGCTGGCGGATCATGTGGGGTCCACCTCCTCTATACTTCAATTTGCTACCCGCTCTGATAATGATAAGTTTATCGTGGTAACCGAGCCGGGTATCTTGCATCAGATGCGGTTAGCTAACCCCGGAAAGGTTTTTATACCAGCTCCACCCGCAGATTCCACTACTGATGATTGCAACGAATGTGCTTTCATGAAATTGAACACGTTGGAGAAAGTATACCAATGCCTTGACAATGAAAGCCCGGAAATTTTTGTCGATGAAGCGCTCCGGGTAAAGGCGGTGAAACCTATCGAGCGAATGTTGGAAATCTCAGCTAAGCACGGGTTGTAATGTAATTTTTGCTACCTTTGCCTCCGTGAAAAAATCATTTTTTCATGTAGTCCTAACTACAGTCGGTTGAAATTTTAGATGTCATGTCTCTTAAATGCGGTATAGTGGGACTTCCCAACGTTGGGAAGTCTACCCTTTTTAACTGTTTATCCAACGCGAAAGCGCAAGCGGCTAACTTCCCGTTCTGTACCATTGAACCCAACGTGGGTGTCATTACGGTACCGGATGATCGGTTGAATGCTTTGGCCGAATTGGTCAAACCACAGAAAATGGTACCCGCCACGGTGGAGATCGTGGATATTGCCGGTCTGGTAAAAGGAGCCAGTAAAGGCGAAGGACTGGGGAATAAATTCTTAGCCAATATCCGGGAAACCAATGCGATTTTGCACATTTTACGTTGCTTTGAAGATGATAACGTGACGCATGTAGATGGTTCGATTGATCCGGTACGGGACAAGGAGATTATTGATGTAGAGTTACAATTGAAAGACCTTGAAACCATCGATGCTCGAATTGAAAAGGTGGCGAAAAAGGCTGTTACGGGTGGTGATAAAGAGGCTAAGGTAGCGTTTAATGCTTACTCTAAAGTGCGGGAAGCCTTGTTGAGGGGAGAATCGGCACGGACGGTCGTATTTGATACTAAGGATGAACGAAAAGCGGTTGATGATCTTTACCTGCTCACTTCAAAACCTGTCCTCTACGTCTGTAACGTGGATGAGAATAGCGTGGTTCAAGAGAATCACCATGTTAAAGCGGTGAGGGAAGCGGTAAAAAATGAAAACGCTGAAATTTTAGTGGTCGCCGCGAAGATTGAATCGGAAATCGCTGAACTCGATACCTATGAGGAGAGGCAAGAGTTTCTTAACGAGTTGGGTTTAACGGAATCAGGTATGAATCGTTTGATTACCTCTGCGTATCGTTTGTTGAATCTCCAGACTTTTTTTACTACCGGACCTCAGGAAGTACACGCTTGGACTTTTAAAAAGGGATGTAAGGCACCACAATGCGCTGGTTTAATTCATACCGATTTCGAGCGAGGGTTTATCCGGGCAGAAGTGATCAAGTATGATGATTTCATCACGTATGGCACCGAACATGCCGTAAAAGAGGCCGGAAAAATGGTTGTTGAAGGGAAGGAGTACATCGTGCAAGATGGTGATGTTATCTATTTTAGGTTTAACGTCTGACTTGTTCATTTCATTCACACCAAAAAATTTTAACATAAAATCGATAGATCATTCCATAAGAAATTCACTTAAAAAATGAACCAACATGATTAACCGAAGAGAATTTATTAAACGAGCAGCAATTGGATCCACTTTGCTTACCGTACCTAATTCCATTCTTTACTCGCGAAATCGGGTGTCATCTTCCCATATTCAGATTGCCTTGATTGGTGCTGGCGGTATGGGTACGTCAGACACGAACACCGCGTTATCCATTGATGGGGTAAAACTGGTGGGTGTATGTGATTTATACGACAAGCGTTTAGAAGATGCGAAAAAGCGGTGGGGCAACCACCTCATCACTACAAAGGATTACCGGGAAATTTTAGCGCTTAACGATGTGGATGCCGTGATCATTGCTACACCTGATCATTGGCACCATGCTATCGCCATAGACGCCATGAAAACAGGCAAGCATGTCTATTGTGAGAAACCGATTATTCATAAGTTGCATGAAGGACAAGAGCTTATTGACGCTCAACGGAAAAGCAAAACCTATTTCCAGATAGGTAGCCAAGGAATGGCTTCGGTGGGTAATAAGATTGCGAAGATTCTTGTTCAGAATGGAGTTATTGGAAAGGTGAATCGGGTTGATGGACAGTTTACCAGTGGACCTGGCTCCTTAAAGCCCTACACTCCACCAGCCGATGCGAGCCCAGAGACCATTTGGTGGAAACAGTTTTTAGGAAATGCACCCGATATCCCGTTTGACGCGCAAAGATTTTTCGCCTGGAGAAACTGGAAGGATTACGGTACAACCATTGCCGGTGACCTGTTTGTACACGTGATAGCTAGTGTCCACTATATCATGGACGCGATAGGTCCCGATAAGGTTTACACCACAGGAGGTCTTCACCATTACACGAACGGGTCGAGGGATACACCCGATATTATGCTGGGATACCTGGATTACCCCGATCGGAACGACTTGGGTGCGTTTACCCTCTCGATGGGTGCCAACTACGTGGACGGAATATCCAAAAAGTGGGGTAGCACCGGTTTTGACATCATCGGTGCAAGAGGAGCGTTGCAAGTGGGATGGAATGAGGTGACCCTAAAGACCACCTATGATCTGGATGTGAGTCAAGTAGAGATAGGGGATCAAGTGGGTCCTTATTTCGGAGCCGTAACGAAAGTATCCCCTAAGGAATACGTTTTCCACGCTGTGGAAGGGTATCGAGGAGGCCATTATCACCATTTCCTCAACTTTTTCAACGGGATACGTAACAATAAACCCATCATCGCGGATGTCAGCTTTGGCGTTCGCTCTTCTGCGCCCGCGCTATTATGTTACGAGAGCTACGTGAGAGAGGAAGCCATTCGTTGGGATTCTGATAGGTTAACCCTTATTTGAATGGTTTCTTCAGACACGATTTAGCAATCAGGCAATTTTCAACCGTGGAGTTCAAGAAGATAATTTACTGGTTGCTCTTTATCATGCCCTTTTATTGGGCATGTGATAGGGATGAACTCCCACTTCCGGAGAATGGTGACGAGGAGGTGATGATTGGTTGGCAAGCTGCAGCAAATGCGAGCAGCAGGGCTTTAATTACCCAGTTCTGGAACGGGGATGGAAGTTACTTCAATACCGATAACAGCGGGAACGTTTTTTTCCAGTATTGGCCTAACGCGCATGCGTTGGATGTGATGATTGACGCCTATGAACGAACCGGTGACACTGCCTACCGTTATTATATGGATCAGTGGTTTCAAGGGGTAAAGAAAAAAAATGGGAACAGCTGGAACAACGAGTTTTACGATGACATGGAGTGGATCGCGCTCGCTCAGCTTCGAGCCTACAAAGCTACTGGCGAGGTGAAGTATAAAAACGCGGTATTGGAGATCTGGGAATATATCAAGAAGGGGTGGAATGAGAATGCCGGCGGTGGTATCGCGTGGAGGAGAAGCCAAAGTTGGAGTAAAAACGCTTGTTCTAACGGTCCGGCGGCCATATTGGCCGCTCGTCTTTATAAAGAGTTTGGGGAAGAAGAGAACAGGCAATGGGCTGTCAAGATTTATGCATGGTTGAAATCAACCCTGGTAAATCCTGTTAATGGTGCCGTGTGGGACAACGTTGATTCACGTACCGGGTTTATCAAAAAAGATTGGGTTTTCACTTATAATCAAGGAACCTTTATCGGGGCGGCGATTGAACTGTATCAACTGTTTAATGAACAATCTTACCTGGATGATGCGATTCTGGCTGCCAATTACACGATTAGCAGCTTGGTTGAAAAAACAATCCTAAAGAGTGAAGGTGGAGGTGACGGGGGGCTATTCAAGGGCATTTTTGTAAGGTATTTTTCCCTGCTTGTCCAGGAAAAACGGTTGGATGTTTCTATGCAACGTCGCTATCTTCAATTTATCGAGTTCAATGCCGAGACATTATGGAAGCAAGGGACAACTTTTCCTGTCGTTCTTTTTAGCCCAAATTGGCGGCAAAAGCCGGGTAATACCACTGGGTTGACGGAACAGCTCAGCGGTTGCATGCTTATCGAGAGCGTGGCACACCTTGACAAAAATGGTTTCTTGAAGATTTAAGAAGATTTAAGTGGATATCCACCTCCAGTTTCATTTTTTGTTTTCAAGGTGAAACTTGTTTAAATTGAATCGCATTAAAAAAATTGCGATATTTGCATTTCGAGAACTATCTTGATGCGCTATTATTTGCAATTATTATTTAGGTTATGAAACGAATTCAATTGTCACTAATCGTTCTTGTATCAATCTTGTTTTGTCAATGCACTTCAGATCAAAAATCGAAGGTACAAGAAGAAAAACCGCAAGTTAAAAACGTCATCCTCATGATTGGCGATGGCATGGGGGTAAGCCAGGTGTACGCCGGTATGACGGCCAATAAAGGGTCGCTTTACCTTGAAAAAAGCCAATTCGTGGGTCTTTCGAAAACCTATTCTGCCGATCGTTATATCACCGATTCGGCAGCTGGTGGTACAGCTATCGCTACGGGAACAAAAACCAACAACGGGGCTATCGGTGTTGATCCTGATGGGAACCCGGTAAAATCGATCCTTGAGTACGCGGCCGAAAATGGTCTCTCTACCGGTGTGGTAGCCAGCTGCGCGATCACGCACGCCACGCCGGCATCGTTCGTTGCACACCAGCCCAAGCGCGGTATGCAGGAGGAGATCGCCGTCGACTTTCTTAATTCCGATATCACCCTTTTTATCGGGGGTGGTAAGCGCTACTTCAACGACCGCTCCGATAGTGTAGATCTATTGCCGAAACTTGCCGAGAAGGGGTTTCAACTGGCTTTCACGATGGATGAAGTTAAGGAGGTGACAGAAGGAAGATTAGCGGCACTCGTGGCGGATGAGCATCAGGCCTCCTACCCGGAGAGGGGTGAGTTTCTTCCCGAAAGCGTCATGGCCGCGATTAACCTGCTCAAGGGAAATGAAAAGGGTTTTTTCCTAATGGTGGAAGGATCTCAAATTGATTGGGCGGGGCACGCGAATGATACGGAAGCTACCGTGAATGAGATGCTCGACTTCGACCGGGCGATCAAGGTAGCGTTCGATTACGCGGATCAAGACCCGAACACGCTGGTCGTGATCACGGCCGATCACGAAACGGGAGGTATGGCGCTTACCGGGGGCGATTTGTCGACCGGTGAAGTGGAAGGCACGTTCGCGACCACCGGGCATTCTTCCGTTATGGTTCCCGTGTTCGCGTATGGGGCCGGGTCGGAGGCGTTTGCAGGGATATATGAGAACACGGATATCTTAGCCAAGCTGCTGTCACTGTATGGCTTTTAGTACCTTACCTGGGCACGTAACCGCTCTCCGCAAGATTCATAAACGCCCCGTGCGTGGTGGAAACCTTCAGGTTCTTAAAAAATTCATCGGAACCAGGCAGGTCATCATAGTGGATAAGTAAATCGTAATACCCCCCGAAGATCATGTTTTCTGTCCATTCGTAATCCACACCCAGCAATTTGCATGCGATAAGCTTCTGAAGAAGGGATGTCGATGTAGAGCAGTCCACCTTCGGGTAATTTTCCATTGAAATGCCTTCAATCACGAATGGATCAGGTAGTTCTTCTTTCCAACATCCTATTAAAACAGACAACGATAGCATGATGGCTGTAAATGATTTTTTCATAGTATCATATACGTTTGAGGTAACTACCCCGCGACGTTGGTTTTTATCCCTAACTGCTTTACCCGTTCGGCGATTTTTTGTAGTTCGTCGTATGGGACCTTTTCAAGCCCTTTCACGGGTGTTTCACGGGCGAAGGTGTAGATCATCACTTCGCGGGGGTTAAGCGCTCTCACGAGCTCCAACCATGCCGAAAGCTCCTCTTCGGTGGTGTTGTCCACCCTCTTACCTTCAAAAGTACCCCTTAAGAATAGGGTCTGTAGGATATAATCGTTCCCGAACCTTTTGTAAAGCTCTACCTGTCGTACCACGCTATAATCGGGTGAATTGGGGCGGTTAATCAGTCGTACAGTCTCATCGAAGGCCGAGTCGAGTTTTAATATGGGGTTTTCGACCCTTTTTAGCGCGTTGAATACCTCAGTTTTGTTCATATGCATCCCGTTGGATAGCACGCTGATCTCCGTCTTGGGGTAGTAAAGGTCGCGCAGTGCGATGGTATCGTTGATGATCCCTCCAAATTCCGGGTGCATCGTGGGTTCCCCGTTCCCGGCAAAGGTGATCACATCTAAGTCAACTTTCTCTTTCAGAAGCGTTTTTAATTTTTCCTCCAGTGCGGCGCGTATACTTACACGGTCGGGTAACTGGGTCCGTGTCCGGAAATCTTTGTTGAGACCGCACTCGCAATAGATGCAGTCGAATGAGCAGAGCTTGCCGTCATATGGTAGCAGGTTCATCCCCAGGGAGGTACCCATCCGGCGGCTGTGTACCGGTCCAAAAACAATCTCGTCAAATAGTATCGTTGCCATATTGTTGGTTTTGCGGTCTCTAAGTTTTGCGGTCTTTAAGTAATAGGTGAGCGTACCAAAAATACTCCATGAACACCGGTTAATGGGCGACCAGCCAGTTCTCTCCCACCCCGAAATCGGTTTTCAGCGGTACCGATAGCCGGCAGGCGTTCTCCATCTCCTCTACCACGATCTTACGTACCAGCTCCAGCTCATTCGGAATCACGTTGAAATCGAGTTCGTCGTGTACCTGAAGAATCATCTTGGAGCGCAGTTTTTCCTTTTCGAATCGATTTGCGATGCGTATCATGGCTACCTTGATAATGTCGGCGGCGCTTCCCTGGATGGGTGCGTTGATGGCGTTTCGTTCCGCGTAACCCCGTACGGTAGCGTTGCGAGAGTTGATATCGGGCAAAAACCGTTTCCGCCCGAGTAGGGTCTCCACGTAGCCCTTCTCCCGGGCCGCGGCGATGCTTTCGTCCATGTAACGCTTCACCCCCGGGAAGGTGGTGAAATACTCATCGATCAAGTCCCTCGCCTCTCCCCTGGGAATATTGAGCCGCTCTGACAGGCCAAACGGCGTGATGCCGTAAATAATGCCAAAGTTCGCGGTTTTAGCTTTATTCCGCATTTCACTGTTGACCTTCTCCAGGGGCACCTTAAAAATTTTTGAAGCGGTCGCCGCATGAATATCCTGTCCCTCCTTGAAAGCTTCCACCATGTTGGTATCGCCGCTCAAGTGCGCCATGATCCGCAGCTCGATTTGAGAATAGTCCGATGAGGCGAACAGCGCCCCTTCGTCGGGGATAAACACCTTGCGTAACTCCCGCCCCCGTTCGTCTCGTATCGGGATATTCTGAAGGTTCGGGTCACTGCTGCTCAGTCGCCCCGTGGCTGCCACCGTTTGGTTGAACGAGGTGTGTATTTTGCCGGTACGCAGGTTGACCAGTTGCGGGAAGGCATCGATATAGGTTCCCAATAGCTTCTTCAATCCCCGTTGTTCCAGTATCTTGTCGACGATAGGGTGGAGCCTCCTTATTTTCATCAGCTCCTCCTCGTTGGTCCGGTATTGTCCCGTCTTGGTCTTCTTGGGGTTGTTGGATATCTTCAAGTGATCGAACAGTACCTCGCCGGTCTGCTTGGGCGAGTTCACGTTGAAATCGCCCCCCGCCATCTCGATGATTTCTCGTTCTACCTTTTCCAGTTCTCCCGTGTAGAGGGTCGATAGCTCGTCGAGCGCTTCGAGGTCGAGCCTCACACCGCTCCACTCCATATCGGCCAACACCCTCGTCAAGGGCATCTCCACCTCGTGAAACAGTTGCTTTAGTCCGCTCTCCTGAATCTCTTTTTCAAGGATGTTTTTTAGCCGTAGCGTAACGTCGGCATCCTCCGCCGCGTAATCTTTCACGGCATAGGGTTCCGCGTCGCGCATAGAGCGTTGATTCTTTCCTTTTGGACCAATCAGCTCCTCGATGCGTATGGTTCGGTAGTTCAAGTAGGTTTCTGCCATGTAGTCCATCCCGTGGCGGATCTCCGGGTTCAGCAGGTAGTGGGCGATCATGGTGTCGAAGAGGGGACCTTTCACCTCAACTTGATACCGTCGTAGGACCAGTAGGTCGTACTTGATGTTTTGTCCCACCTTTTCTACCGTTTCCGCCTCGAAGAAAGGTTTGAAGATGGCTACTTGTCGATGTGCCTTCTCTTGGTTGGAGGATATGGGTACGTAAAAAGCTTCCCCCTCTGTATAGGCGAACGAAAGCCCCACCAGCTCGCACTGGAGGGGATCCACGCCGGTGGTTTCGGTATCGAAACAGACGCTCTTTTGCTCCAGTAAATGTTTGGATAGCGTGACCATCTCCTCTTCCTTTTGTACGAGGGAGTAGTCATGGGGGGTACTTTCGAGGGTGGCCATACTGGTGGGTGTCTTCTCAACTGACAGCTCTCTATCCCTATTCAAGGCCTTGGTTACTCCCATGTTCCCTGTACTTTTGGCTTCTACTGTTCTTTCTGTTTCTCTTGTTTTTCCCGCTCCACCTGTTACTTTTGCAATCTCTATTCTTCCAGTACTTTCTGTTCCATCCGTGCTCTCCATAAAGCCAAATAGCTCTCCCTGCACCGGTTCTTTTCTCTCGCTCGGCTCTATATCACCCGTAGCTACCTCCTGTTTCAAGACTCGGGTGAGCAGGGTTCGGAACTCCAGTTCCTCGAAGATCTCCCTTATCTTACCCAGGTCCTTCTCCCCCAGGACAAGGTCGTCGGCGGTCGTATCTATCGGGACATCGGTCTTGATGGTGGCCAGGAACTTCGAGAAGAGGATCTGCTCCCGGTTCTCTTCCACCCTTTTTTTAAGCGCACCCTTGAGCTGATCCGTGTTTTCCAACAGGTTCTCAATGGTATCGAATTCGTTCAATAGCTTGACCGCCGTCTTCTCGCCCACGCCGGGACATCCCGGGATGTTATCCGAGCTGTCGCCCATCAATCCCAACAGGTCGATCACCTGTGATGGACGTTCGATGTTGTATTTCTCAACAATTTTCCGGTCGTTCAATATTTCGTAATCGCTGCTCCCGTATTTAGGGCGGTACATGAAGATGTGAGGTTCGGTGAGCTGCCCGTAATCTTTATCGGAGGTCATCATGTAGACGTCAAACCGGCTTTTATCTGCCTGCTTGGCAAGGGTTCCAATTACATCATCAGCTTCGTACCCGGGCACCTCAAGCACCTGGATGTTGTATGCGCGGATGATCTCCTTAATGATGGGAACCGACAACTTTATTACTTCTGGCGTGGCTTCTCGCTGTGCCTTGTAATCCTCGAACTCTTTATGGCGGAAGGTGGGTCCCTCCGGGTCGAAGGCCACCGCGATGTGCGTGGGCTCCTCTTTTCGGAGCACCTCTTCGAGCGTGTTCACGAAGCCGAAGATGGCCGACGTGTTTCGTCCTTTCGAGTCGATTCTCGGAAATTTGATGAAAGCGTAGTAGGAGCGATAAATTAACGCGTACGCATCCAGAAGGAAAAGTCTGTTTTTATGCATAGGTCACTCTAAAAACCATTTAGGGGAGGTAAAGTTACAAATATTTGTTGCTATCCAGAGAATTATTTCTACTTTTGTAGGTCAAATGGCTTTATTATGAATCAAAGTGAGGTGATAAAAGGATACCTTCGGGATGAGTTAACGCTTTTTGAACAGTACTTGTGTGCTTCACTCAAGAGCGGTAACGAACGCCTATCCGAAATGATCGCCTACGTGTTTGGTACCAATGGCAAACGATTACGACCAACCCTGGTTTTGTTGACCGCGAAGGCTTGTGGGGGTATCGTTCCGGAGACGTACCATGGAGCGGTTGCCGTGGAGTTGCTACATACGGCTACTTTGATACATGATGACTTGATTGATAAATCCGATATTCGTCGAGGTAAAAGCGCGTTGCATGTCGCGTATGATGACACGAGTGCCGTGTTGGTGGGCGATTACCTGCTGTCATCATCGTTGTCGGAGATCGTGAAGACGAACAACCTGGAAATTATTCGTATTTTTTCCGAGCAGGGAAAAGAGTTGGCCGTGGGCGAAATTGATCAACATACCTTGGCAGAAGAGGCTATCATTGATGAGGGGGCTTACTTCAATATGATCGACAAGAAAACGGCCTCGTTGATGCGCACGAGCATTGCCATAGGAGCCATTACCGGAGGGGCAGGGGAGGAGCTGGTCGCTCAATTCCAGCGCCTAGGGAGTATCTTGGGAACCTGTTTCCAGATACGTGATGATATATTCGATTATTATAACAACGATGTGGGGAAACCCACCGGTAACGATATCAAGGAGGGCAAAATAACGCTTCCACTCATTTATGCCTTGAAGAATGCGCCCGCCAGCGAAAGCGGTGAGATGAAACGTCTGATCAAGTTGCAAAAGTATAGCGATGAAAACATCGACCGCTTGCTACAATTTGCCAAAGAGCAGGGCGGGATCGACTACGCGTATGGGAAGATGGATAAACTGCTGGTTGAGGGAGAGGAGATGATTTATAGTTTCCCGTTTAACGAAGAGTACAAGTCGCTGCTGCTTATGTTTCTTGCCTATTTGAAAGAACGCACTTATTAACGGTTCCCATTTACCAATCTATATTCACGAAACAGCCACTCCACGATAACCGTGAAGTGGCTGTTCGTTCTAGCTTAGGTATCAACCGTTTTCCCTGGTTAGCTGATTTCAATCAACTTGGCTTCCTTAAGCTTCTGCTCTTTTACCGTGGGAATCTCAACGGTCAATACACCGTTTTCAACCTTCGCCGAGATTTTATCCTTCTCCACGTTGTCCGGAAGAACCATGGTTCTCTGGAACTGAGAGTAGGAGAATTCGCGCCGCAGGTATGTTCCCTTCTTGTCCTTCTCTTCCTCTTCGCTCTTTTTTTCGAAAGAGATTACCAGGTTGTTCTCCTCGTCCAGGCGAACCACGCAATCCTCTTTAGTCATTCCCGGGGCAGCTACCTCTACGATGAACCCGTCCTCGTTTTCTTGAATGTTCACCGCGGGAACCGAGCGGCTGCTTCGCTCCATCCATTCGTTGCCGAAAAAGTCATTGAAAACACTGGGTAACCAGCTGTTTGATCGTCTAATAATTGTCATAATATTTGTCCTTTCTTTTTGTTTTGTTGTTACTTGTTGTTTCTCTCTTACACCCTTTAAGGGGCAAAGGGTGTGCCGATGAAAAAACGCCCCCTTTTTCGAGGGGGCGTATGACAAAGTGGCTTAAAATGGGGCTTTTACAGGTCAATAGTCTGACAAAATGGCAATAAAAGGGTAATGTGCCTTCTTTTTTCGTTCGACTTTATTTGGCTTAGTTTCGGCTTTCGCTGAACAGGGATATTTAAAAACCAGTTCGAATACCTTTATTTTTCTAGTATCATGTACTCTTTTTTACCGAAATGGGTTTTCCCGTAGCGGTCGGTTGCACGAACCTCAATGGTATGTTTTCCCGGTGGCAGGTCCAGCCGCATAGTACCGCTCCAAAGGTGGGTACATGTTACCGCGTTTGAAGGTCTGCGTCCAGGTAGTAGTTCTTCGGTAAAATCCCATTCTACCAGTTTCACCCAGTAGTTGGGGTCAATACCCGGAGTGTATCGCATCGGTTTCCATTCGGTATCATCAATCCGGTACTCCACCTTATCGGTTGGACTACCCATGAAGAAGTTCACCACGATCTGCGATGTGGTTCTCCCTTTGTAGGCCACCACCTTGGGGGCGTAGATATTCATCTGGTAGTCGCTTTCCCTGCCCGCCACCCGGTAGTCGATGTCGTATTGATTGCCGTTGATGTTCAGGATGGCGTATCCTTGGGGGGTACCGTCGCGCATGGTGGCATCGGGTAGTCCTTGTTCGTCGTGTTTACCCGAGTACCAGTCGCCCGACGTGGTGCCGGCGTTGTACTCGTGCAGCGGCTTTTGCCCCTTCCAGCAGTGCACCTCGGTATATTCTATCAGATCTTGATAATGGGTATGTGCCGACATGATTAGCACGTTATCGTAATCTTTCAGTAAATCGAACAGCCTTTGCCGGTCTTCCAAGCGATAGGAGTTGCCTGAATCATCTTTCATATGGATATGTTGCGACAGCACGACTAGTTTATTCTTGGGAACATGCTTCAGGTTGTTCTCCAGGAACTGAAACTGATCTTCGCGGTACCCGGCCCAATATCCTTGCCTGCCGCGCGGGTCGGGATAGAGGATGTTGTCAATGATGATGAAGTGAGCGTTGCCCCAATTAAACGCGTAGTTGGCGCTACCAAAATTGAGTTCGAACGTCTCATCAGACAGCTCGTCGGTCGGCGCATCGTAGTTCATATCATGGTTACCCATCACGTTGTACCAGGGGAGTTCAAGGAGAGCTACCCGCTCTTTGTAAGGCGGGTGCAGGTCGAGTTTATCTCCCACGATATCCCCTAAGCTGATGCCAAACAGGGTGTTCTCTTTCACTTTAACGTTTTTCACGATCTTCTCGGTAAAGTAGTGGAGGTCTTGCATGGAGTAGGGCTGAGGGTCACCAAAGACGATAACCGAGAAGTCGGTCGGCTCTTCCTGTTCATACAGCGGGAAGTTAACCGACTTAGGGAGTTCTCCGGTAGGTGGTACCCCCTTGTAGGTGAACGATTCGGGTGAGCCTTCTGGCTTGTGGTGGTATACGAACATCGGAATGTAGTCCTCATCCACCGGGGTCATGTAACCGGCCGGTTTGATCACGAAGATGCTGCTGCCTTCGTTTACCTCCAGCGAGTAAAATCCTTTCTCGTTGGTAAGTACCACGTCGCTGCCGTTGGATACGGCCACGTTGGGAATTCCGGCTTCCCTGCGCTCCTTTTTGCCATTTCGGTTCAAGTCGTTAAACACGTAACCAGTAGCCACTTGCTGCGCGTGCAGCACCATGCTGCTGGCTAGCAGGAGAAAGATAACAGATAGATTTTTCTTCATTGATTTGATTTTTAGATTATTCCACTAATCGCAAGAGGTATAACTGCTCTCGTGGGTATTTATTTCTACTTCATTTCTACTTCATTCATTTTAATACTTCAGCATCGATTTGCTCTCGATCTCATTCTTATCACTTATCGGAACCAACGTAAAGCCCCACCTGTAATTTTGGTTGGCAGGGATCGAGTATTCCGGCTCGGGACGAGCACCCCAACTATTGTAGCCGGTCACACCTTGTTGCTTCATATCTACGCATACTTCCACGAAATCACGCGGTGTAATATCGTTAATATGTGTTTGTCGGCGCAGCCTGTTCTTAGCTTCAGCATCGTTACGGGCGGCAATCTCTTCGCTACTGAAATTGTTCCACTGGTAGGGGCGGTGAGTCGCCTCTTCGGAGTCAAAGTCTTCCACGCTGTTGCGGAGCGCGTTAAACCCTATCGTGTTGTCTGCCACAACCAGCAGACCTTGCCCCTTACCGCTTAGTGCTATCCAGCGGGTATCGGTGCGATGACCGTTTTCCTGCGGGCGAACGTATGGGAAGTACATCTCTTCGGCGGTGGTGGTGTATCGTCCCACCTTTGAACCCGATGCTCGATCGATATAGTTTTCACCTGGACCCCGACCGAAATATTCCACGTTGTTCATCGCCACCGGTAGGCGAAAGCGTACCCCAATACGGGGAACCATCAGTTCCGATGAGGCTTTGCGGGCCGCGGTAGCCTCGGGCGATGCCGTTGCCATAAGCATCGCTTCGGATGCTTCCATTTGGGCGGCCTCCATATCGGTCGACATAAAATGAACATCTACATTCACGATTCCCGAAGGATGGACGGTGTATTTTACCGTGTAAAGGTTTCCGGCGGCAAGCAAATAGGTGGTTTCTATCACTGCTTTGTCACCTTCGGCATGCGATTTCACATCGATAACATGGAACTCTTTGCTCGACTGTTTCCACACCTGTAATCGATGCGGACCACCGTTTCCATAATCGTTATCGTTGGGCGCACGCCAAAAGTTGGGCTGAATACCGAAACCTTTGTCGAAATACTCCTTTCTGTTTACTTTGTACGAGGTAACGGCTCCTTGTTTCTTATCGAAAACGAATGTTACCGCTGATGACTTTACTTCTACCTTATCGTTCGAACTGTTGATTTTTAGTCCGGATTCTTTTGATGATTTCTGGTTAAACGCTTGTTTTGGGGTTGAAATCGGTAGCTGGAATTGCTCGATTGCCACTACGTGATTGGCGGGAACGAGATGAGCCGCTTCGTTTTGCACGACTTCAAAATTCACGAAGTACTCGGCGCCATCATTCACTTTCACGTTACCGACAGGAATTGCGAACTCTTCAGATTGTTGTGGTTGCAACGATACCAGAATGGTTCCATCAGACACCCTTTTCCCGTTTTCGGTAATCGTGTATCTGAAGGTGTATCCATCTGAATCGGAAAAATATTGACGGTTGATAACCCGAAATTTTCCTGCTCCCAAATCAACCGCTTCAAATGCGAAATTTTGATGCACGTATTTCACCTCCGCCATGGCAGGGTGGGGGGTTCTGTCGGGATTAATAATACCGTTGCAGAGGAAATTCCCATCGCTTGGCATATCCGGACCGCCGTAATCACCGCCGTATTTCCAGAAATGGCGTCCATTTTCATCCACGGCATCCATTCCCTGGTCAACCCAGTCCCAAATATAGGCTCCTTGCAGGTTGGGGTATTTGTATATGGCTTCCCATTGAATATCGAGGTTCCCGTTGGAATTACCCATCGCGTGTGAGTATTCCGAAGGAATCACCGGTCGGTCGCTGCCCCTTTTGCCAATCTCTTCCAACCACGCGGCCGAAGGATATTGCGGGACATACATGTCGGTATTCATCTCCCAGAGCGAACGTTCGTAGTTAACGGGACGGTTCATGAAGTACCTTTCCTGATCTTTCAAATATTTATAGGTATGGAAAAAGTTTATCCCGTTCCCGGCTTCGTTTCCGAGCGACCATATGGCTACCGACGGGTGGTTTTTGTTTCGCTCAAACATGTTTACCGTCCTATCCATGTGCGCCTGCTCCCATTCGGGATGTCTCGCCAAAGAGTGGTCACCGTAATAGAGGCCATGCGATTCTATGTTGGCTTCGTCATACACGAACAGTCCGTATTCGCTGCACAGTTCGTAAAAACGGCGTTGTTGCGGGTAGTGTGCCAAACGAACAGTGTTGATATTGTGCTGCTTCATCAGTTCGAAATCCTTACGCATCAACTCCTCGGGTACCCAATGTCCCATGGCTGGATTGGTTTCATGAATGTTAACCCCCTTGAACTTGATGGGCTGTCCGTTAACCAAAAAGAGCCTGTCTGTTCTATTACCGGTTTGTACCGCTTTGATTTCGAAACGACGGAAGCCGACCGCGTATGGGACTACCTCGCCTGTTTCGTTGCCCTCTTTAGCCACGGTGATAAGGAGTTTATAGAGGTTGGGTTGTTCCGAGGTCCATGTAGCCACGTTTACCAGCTCTTTCGCCGGGAAGCGAATGGCGGTTTCACCACCCGATTGAATGCTAATGGGTTGTGAATCGGCAAGAACCGTTTTCCCTGACGCGTCCAACAGTTCGTAAGAGACCTGGCCAATTGAAATACCTCTGCCGTAATGGCTAACGGTGGTTTCCAACTCGAAAATGCCGTTTTTGTAGCTGTCGTCCAGCGTGGACTTTACCCTGAAATCGCGCAACGATGTTTTGGGTTGGCTCCACAGGTAGACATCACGTTCGATGCCGCTTATGCGCCAAAAGTCCTGACACTCGAGGTAAGAGCCCGTGCTCCAACGGAAAATTTTCAACACCAGAGAGTTTTTTCCCGGCTTCACGTACGGGTTGATCCGAAACTCGGCAGCCGTTTTGGAGTCTTCACTGTATCCAACCTCTTTCCCGTTGATGTAGACATACACGCCAGATTTCGCCCCGTCGATGCTCAAGAAAATCTCCCTATCGCTCCATTCTTCTGGGATATCTATCTCCCTTCGGTAAACGCCTACTGGATTTTCCTCGGGTAACCAGGGCTGTTCCATTTTGGGATAGCGGGTTCTGGGGTCTCGCTCGACAAACTCGTAAGGGTGATTCACGTAAATGGCCGTTCCAAAGCCTTGCATCTCCCAGTTGCCTGGCACCTTGATATCCCTCCATCCCTCCACCGAAACGGTGGAGTCGGTCACATTTTCGGGCAGTTCCTTGTACGCATCAACAAAGTAGAATTTCCAGGTACCGTTCAGCGACATATAGTATTCACTCTCTTCAAAGCGTTTGTTTAGGGCCTCTTCTTTCGTGTTGAAAGTCATAAACTGCGTGCGCGGGTATTCTTTGTTTACCTTTACCACGTTCACGTCTTGCCAATAGGGCAGCTTTCGTATTGGGGAAATGGCTTTGCTCTCCTGCGCTTGCCCGTTCATGCTTAGCATCAATCCAACCACAATAGCAGACAGTATAACTCTTTTTTTCATACGATCATTTTATTTATGTACAATCTTATGTTTTAGTCGGTTATCTCCTTTAGTAGTATGTCCGCCAACCGGCTCGTTCCGATTCGAAATAGAGTGGGGGAGAGCCATCCTTCGCCCAGTGTCTCTTTCACGATGGTGTAGTATTTCACCGCGTCTTCCACCGATGAAACGCCCCCTGAAACTTTGATACCCGTTTTTGTTTTCGTCCTTTTGTAGTACGACTTAACCGCTTGACACATCACGTAGACCGCTTCTGGCGAAGCACCTGAATAGATCTTTCCGGTAGACGTCTTCAGAAAATCGGCACCGCTATATTGCGATAAAATGGATGCGCTATGGATATTGGCAGCTGTTTTAAGGGCACCCGTTTCCAAGATTACTTTTAGTGCCGCCCCGTGGCAAGACTCTTTTATTTCGCCAATCTCATCGCACATCTCTTCGTACTCTTCGTTTAAAAAGAGCCCCAGGTTGAGCACAATGTCGATCTCATCAGCACCGTCAGCAACGGCAAGGGCCGTTTCCGCGATTTTTACCTCGGTAAATGTTTGTGAGGCAGGAAATCCACCTGACACCGCGGCAATGCGTACATCTGCCGTTAAGGCCTCTTTCACGGTTGCCACGAGGTTGGGATAGACGCAAATGGCGGCAACGTTATCTATTTCCGGATTCGAACCATCGAATTCGTTCACTTTTTCGGTAAATCGCCACACCTCCTCTTTCGTGTCTGTGGTGTTGAGGGTGGTTAAGTCGATGCATGAATAGAGAAATTTCCACACTTCACGCGTGTTGTTTTCTTCAAATTTATCGGCGATCAATTTGTCCACCTTTTCAGAAACTTCTTCTTCGGTAAGTGAAAAGGGATGATTTTGCAATGCCTTATAGTATCTGTTCTCTTCCATTATTTCTATTTTATTTGGTTGATATGATCATAATCCATCTATCAACTGTTACTGTTTTTTAATTTCTCGTTTTCGTGATGACGTTTACCATCTCTGTTTGTTTTCTTCGCCAATTTTTTTTGAAAAGCATCGGTTAAGTCTACCCCTGTTTGGTTCGCAAGACAGAGCAAGACCCACAGTACATCTGCCATTTCATCGGCTAAGTTGCTTTTTTTATCGGATTCTTTGAATGATTGTTCTCCGTATGTTCGCACCATGATACGTGCCAATTCACCCACCTCTTCGGTAAGTATCGCCATATTGGTGAGTTCGCTGAAATAGCGCACACCGTATGTTTTGATCCAGTTATCTGCTTGATGCTGCGCTTCTTTTATGGTCATGTCTGTCTTTTTTACCGTCAGCTTGCTATTTAATCAAGCGGTTTTTTACTCTTTTATTTTCGAGTCTATCCAAATGGTCACCGGTCCATCGTTCACGAGATGGACCTTCATATCGGCTCCAAATTCTCCGGTTTGCACGGGTTTGCCAAACATCCTCGTTAATGTTTCGCAAAACTTCTCATACAACGGGATAGAAACATCAGGTTTTGCCGCTCGTAGATAGGATGGACGATTCCCTTTTTTCGTACTAGCATGTAGTGTAAATTGCGAAACTACCAGGATCTCCCCCCCGATATCCATAACCGATCGGTTCATAACCCCGTTTTCATCATCAAATATACGCAGATTTATCGTCTTTTTACAAAGAAAATTTATATCCTCTCCTCCATCGGCTTCTTCTATACCAACCAGAAGTAATAACCCCTCGTTAATCCCGCTCCTCTTCTCATCGTTTATGTATACCGCGGCGTGAGAGACCCGCTGAATCAATAACCTCATAACCCAATCTATTCACATTAATTAACATTTATACCCAATTTCTCAACCTCCGAATTGCTTTTGTTCTCACTTTTTATCTTCGCAACTTCACCCTCCTCGAATCACAACTTAACCGATAGCCTTCAGAAATTATTCCCTTACCTTTACCTTCACGTTTTATCTAACTATATACTTTTCCCTTTCGATTCATCTATCCATTTACGAATGACCTCCCCTTTAGAAGGTCCGATAACCGACACGATCTCCTCTTGATCCGACTCTTTTAAACGCTTGATGCTTTTAAAGTGCTTGAGCAGTTTGTTCTTTGTTGATGGCCCGATACCTTTAACACCATCCAGTTCCGAAACCAGTTGCCGGTTGCTTCTTTGTCTTCTGTGAAAGGAGAGACCAAACCGGTGCGCTTCGTCCCTCAACTGTTGGATAAGCTTTAGCGTTTCTGAATTTTTATCGATATACAGCGGTACCGGGTCATTTGGATAATATATCTCTTCTAATCGTTCCGCGATGCCTATCATCGCTATTTTCCCATTCAGTCCCACCTTTTCCAGGGCCTCTAATGCCGCATGCAGCTGTCCTTTACCCCCATCAATCACAATTAGTTGAGGTAAAGAGCTTCCCTCCTTTAAAAGACGCGCATATCGTCTTTCCACCACCTCCCTCATTGACGCGTAATCATCCGGTCCAGACACGCTTTTTATGTTGTAATGACGGTACTCTTTTTTTGATGGTTTACCTTTCTTAAATACCACGCATGCTGCTACCGGGTTACTGCCCTGGATGTTTGAATTGTCAAAACATTCTATGTGCAATGGCATCTCCTTAAGTCTCAAATCCTTTTTTACAGACGATAAAATTCGTGTCGTACGCTGTTCGGGGTTGAGCATCTCTCCTCTTTTTAACCTGTCTACCTTGTACTGCTTAACATTCATCTCTGAAAGGGCCAATAGTTTTCTCTTTTCTCCACGCACCGGCACTGTGAATCGTACCCCTTCCATCTTCAAGTCTGGCATAAACGGAACGACGATCTCTTTCATCTCGCTTCCGAATCGTTGCCGCATCTCCACGATCCCCATTCCTAACAGCTCTTCGGCTGTCTCTTCCAAGCGCTTCTTGTATTCAAAGGTGTAGGCCCTAATTACTGCCCCGTTAACCACGTGCAGGTAGTTTACAAATGCTGACGCCTCGCTCCCGTCTATTGAAAATACATCCAGGTTGTAGTTTACATTGCTTACCACCATCGACTTTTCTCTGAAGCTTCCTATCAGTTGCAATTTTTCTTTCAGCTCATTTGCTTCCTCGAAACGCAACTCTTCAGAGAGCCCCTCCATCTTATCCCTTACTTGTCTTTCGATAATCGATACGTTACCCTTCAGTATCTCCACAACCTCCCCCACGTTTTCGTTGTAATCCTCCTCGGTTTGTAACCCCTCGCATGGACCTTTGCACCGTTTGATGTGATACTCTAGGCACACTTTGAATTTTCCGGCTTCGATATCTTTGCTTGTAAGGTTAAGTCGACAACTGCGTATATTATACACTTTTTTGACGATATCAAGCAATGCCTTTACCGATTGTACAGACGTGTATGGACCAAAGTAGTCCGACGAACCTGTTCGTGATTCTCTACCCATTTTCCCAACATTACGGGTCTTAAACACCCTGGGAAACGGTTCGTGTGTGACCGCGATAAATGGGTAACTCTTATCGTCTTTTAGTTGTACGTTATACCGTGGCTGCAACTCTTTTATCAGGTTATTCTCCAGCAGAAACGTGTCCTCTTCGGAGTTTACCACGATATATTTTATCTTTCGAATTTTTCGAACCAGTATTCTGGTTTTGGGACTATCGTGTTCTCTATCGAAATAGGAAGAGACCCTTCTTTTCAAGTCTTTAGCTTTCCCCACGTAAATCACGTTACCATTCTCATCGTAGAACTGGTAACAACCCGGTTTGCGCGGAATAATTGCCAATGTTTGCCTGATCTCCTCCGTCATTTTGCCTCGCTACTTCTAAAATTTTATCATCGATAGAACCTCTACTTCTTCAGGAAACTGTTTTCTACCTTCAAGCTCTTCCAGTTCGATCAGAAAGTTGATGTAGACCTCCTTTACCCCTAACTTTTTTACCAGTTTGTACGCCGCGACCATGGTTCCCCCCGTTGCCAATAGATCGTCATGAATCAGCACTATATCGTCTGGCGTTAACGCGTCCTCATGGATTTGGATGGCATCCTCTCCATACTCTTTCGTGTACCTCTCCTCAATTACTTTGTAAGGAAGTTTCCCCGGTTTTCGTATGGGTACGAATCCTGCCCCAAGTTTTATGGCTACGGCAGGTCCCATGAAGAACCCCCTCGATTCGATTCCGACAACCTTGGTTATTCCTCGACCCTTATAGGTGTTAAACAGGATATCCGATAACTCTTTCAAATGATCAGCCGATTGAAATAGGGTGGTGATATCCTTGAACTGTATCCCGGGTATTGGAAAGTCCGGGATGTTTCTCACTGCTTTTTTTAAATTTTCTACACTCATTTTTCTTACACTTTTGCAATGTTCCACGTGGAACATTTTCTGGTTTCTTGTTAAGAGAAGTAATCTCGCACTAGCGAAAATTCCTACTTTCGTGGAATGAATGCCTATGTACATCCCAATAGAACCTTCATCGCGTAAGTGGAACAGTTCAATTTTTCGGGGATTACTTCTGTCATCGTCCTAGCAGAACCAACAGTACGGAGATATCATTTGGCGATACCCCCGGTATCCTGCTTGCCTGGGCGATGGTCTCCGGGTTAATCTTCGTCAATTTCTGTCTAGCCTCGGTTGACAGGGATTGAATTTCGTCATAATTGAACTTGTCTTTTATCCGGATCCCTTCCAGCCGGGTGAGTTTATCGGCCATCAATCGCTCTCGCTGGATGTAGCCGCTATACTTGATCTTGACTTCTGCCGATTCGATTACCTCCTCTTTTCTGTCGTGTATCGATTCGAGCAGCTCTTTCAACGGGGCAACCGCCTGGGACATGATAGCAAGGTCGATGTTTGGGCGGGTCAGCAAATCGATAAGCTTAACCCCTTGCCTTAGCGGTGCGGTTCCCAGTCTTTCGAGGAAAGGGTTAATCCGATTGGCCTTAATGGAGAAATTGCTGGCGAAGTCGAGAATGGATGCTACCAGCTCCTCTTTCGTTTCCAAAAGCTTCATCCTTTCTGATGTGGCCAGCCCGATCTCGTGGGATTTTCTTGTCAGTCGCTCGTCCGCGTTGTCTTGGCGCAGTAGGATACGGTATTCCGCGCGTGAGGTGAACATCCGGTAGGGTTCATCTACCCCCTTCGTGATGAGGTCATCGATGAGCACACCGATATAGGCTTCGTCTCTTCTAAGCGTGAACGAGCCACCCCCGTGGCAATTCAAGTGGGCGTTTACTCCCGCGATCAATCCTTGAGCGGCCGCCTCTTCATATCCGGTAGTCCCGTTTATCTGGCCCGCGAAGAACAGGTTTTTGACCTGTTTGGTTTCGAGGGTGGGGTGGAGCTGCGTGGGATCGAAAAAGTCGTATTCGATCGCGTAGCCCGGCCGGAAGATATGCGCGTTTCGGAATGCTGGTACAAGCTGTAACGCGTTTAGCTGCGTTTGCAAGGGGAGGGAAGAGGAGAACCCGTTCAGGTAATACTCGTTGGTTCGCTCCCCTTCCGGTTCCAAAAAGAGAAGGTGGTTGTCCTTATCAGGGAAGGTGACGATCTTCGTCTCGATGCTTGGGCAGTAGCGCGGACCGATACTCTGTATCTGTCCATTATAAAGCGGGGAGGCGTGTAGTCCTTCACGCAACGCTTCGTGTACCTCTTCGCTGGTATAGGTCATCCAGCAGCTGCGCTGTTTGAGGGTACGTTGTACGGTAGGCAGGAAGGAAAACTGGTGAAAGTCTTCCTCCCCTTTTTGCTCTTCCATCAATGAGAAGTCCACCGTTCTGCCATCTATTCGCACCGGTGTGCCGGTCTTCATCCGGTCGGTTGTGAATCCCTTCGCCATGAGCTGTTCCGTGAGGCCAAAGGAGGCTGGTTCACCAATTCGCCCGCCGCCTACCTGAACTTTGCCCACGTGGATGAGCCCGTTAAGGAAGGTGCCGTTGGTCAAGATTACCGCCTTCGCGGAAAACTCCACCCCCAGCTGCGTCTTCACGCCCGTTACTGACGTTTGGTCGAACGTGAGCTCGGTAACCATATCCTGCCACATATCTAGGTTATTCGTGTTCTCGATAACCTCGCGCCATGCTTCTATGAATTTCAAGCGATCGTTTTGCGAGCGCGGGCTCCACATCGCGGGTCCCTTCGATCGGTTCAGCATGCGAAACTGGATGGCAGTCTTATCGCTCACGATACCGCTCTGTCCACCCAGCGCATCAATCTCACGAACGATCTGCCCCTTCGCGATACCACCCATTGCCGGGTTACAGCTCATCTGGGCGATTTTATTCATGTCCATCGTGATAAGCAGCGTCTTCGACCCCAAGTTAGCCGCCGCGGTGGCTGCTTCGCAGCCCGCGTGCCCGGCTCCCACCACGATTATGTCATACTTGAATCTCATTGTTTCAACTTACACCTCGCGAAGATAGTAAAAAAGTGAGCTTTTCCAGCGCCCTATTTTCTGCTTCCCGCATCTCCTCTTTCTCCTGCTCCGATTCGTCCTTTATCCCGCACAAGTGCAGGATGCCATGAATCACCACGCGGTACAGCTCCTCTTGGAACGATACACTATACAGTTCCGCGTTCGAGCGCACCGTGTCGATGCTGACGAAAATATCGCCCGATAGGTAATCTTCTTCCGAGTAGTCGAACGTGATGATATCGGTGTAGTAGTCGTGTCCTAAAAATTGCTGGTTGACCGTCAATATTTGCTCATCGTTGCAAAAGAGATAGGCGATCTCACCTGTCCTCTTTCCATACTTTTTTGCCACCGACCGGATCCAGTCGGCTACTTTTTTTTTATCGATCGCCGGAAAGTCTACTCCTTCCGTATGAAATGTAATCGCCATTGATTTAACATTTATTAACCTGGTGCGTCGCCTATCTCTCAGCCGAAAAAGAGGTAGGCCACGAATATAGCTGCCAAAATACTGCATAAATCCGCCAAAAGGGCCATGGGAACCGTATAGCGGGAATTTTTGATGTTGACGGCCCCGTAGTAAACTGCCACGATGTAGAACGTGGTGTCGGTGGAACCTTGCATCACGCTCGACAACCTTCCCGCGAACGAATCCGCGCCGAAGGTTTTCATGGCATCGATCATCATTCCCCTCGCACCGCTACCGCTAAGCGGTTTCATCAGCGCGGTGGGCATGCCATCCACCCATCGGGTATCCGCACCGGTAAGGGCGACCAAGCTTCGCAATCCTTCCATCAGGAAATCCATGGCTCCCGAAGCGCGAAAAACACCGATTCCTACCAGCATCGCGATGAGGTAAGGGATGATGGTTACGGCCGTCTTAAAGCCATCCTTCGCACCATCGATAAAGGCATCGAAAATATTGATCTTCCGCCTCATTGCTTTCGTGATGAAAAGGACGATAACGCTGAAGAGGATGATGTTCGCGATCAGGCTGGAAATCACGTTCACCTGGTCTTGTGGCAGCGATTGGAAGAGAATCACGGTGCCGGCAATTATGCCAATCATCGCGATGAGGAAGCCCAGTATCTCCTTGCAAAATATATTGATCCCTTGTTTGATGCAAACCGCGATCATGCCGACCAGCGTGGACGAAAAGGTGGCGATCATGATCGGGATAAAGACGTCAGCGGGGTTGGCCGCCCCCATCTGCGCACGGTACACCATCACGGTAATGGGGATGAGCGTAAGTCCCGAGGCGTTTAGAACCAGGAACATGATCATGGGGTTGGAGGCCTGCTCCTTGTTTGGGTTGATCTCTTGCAGCTCCTGCATCGCCTTGAGTCCAAACGGGGTGGCCGCGTTATCAAGTCCCAGCATGTTGGCCGATATGTTCATCAATATGGAGCCCGACGCGGGGTGGTTCTTGGGAATGTCGGGGAAAAGTTTCGAGAATAGTGGTGCTACTGTTTTAGAGAAGAGATCAATCATACCCCCCCGTTCACCAACCTTCATTATCCCCAGCCAAAGGGCCAGCACGCCAGTCAGACCAAGGGAGATCTCGAAACCGGTACGGGCCGAGTCGTAGGTCGAATTCATGATCTCGGTGAACACGTTCATGTCACCAAGGAAGATAAGCTTCACCAAGGCCACCACGAAGGCGATCAGGAAAAAGGCGATCCAAATGTAGTTTAGTACCATACTGGTAAGGGCTGGGATTCAAAGGCTTTTATGGCGGGAGCAATAGTAAAAACTAAAGGGCGTTGATCCTCGTGTGTAGCCACTGGAGCCGTTGTTCCACGAAATAAATTAGGTAGTCCACTTCTGCTTTGTATGACAAACGGACGATTTTTGTATTCCATTCCGGCTTGGTGATGTCCCATCCGGCTCCACCTTGTGATTTTGGACTGAAATTTTTTGCTTGTGAATCCATCAATACCCACGCCTGCTCCTTGATAAAATCGGGCACTTTGTCCAGTTCGGGCTTCACCTCGTTCCACCGTTTTTTCAATTCGTTCACAAAGTAGGGGTCTTTGAAAAACTGGTCAAACCAGGGGGAGCACTCCTTGATGTACCAACCGTCCGGTCCGGCCGAACTCGCACCTTGTTCCCAGGTGATATGGTCGGCGTTGCCGAACGCGATGTCAAAATCCCAAACCAGAGGTTGTTCTATCTTGCCGTTCCGGGGTAGGGCGAGGTAGCAGCTGCCCCGCATGTTTCCATCCACGTTTTTGCTCACCTCCTGGACGATGTAGTAATTGATGAATGATTCCACGTCGATGAACTTTCGGTATCCCGTTTCGGGATCTTTAAAGTTGGCCGAGTATAGAGCTTGCTCCGCTTTATTGAAAAACGTTTTCACGTATTCGAACTGGGCAGCTGTCGGTTTGTCCGGGTCTTTAAACATGATTGGCAGCGCCTTCAGGTTAGTCCTAAACTTATAATCCTCATCGTAATGAAAGTCAAGTTCGAGGAGATAGCCTCCCGTTACCGCTTCGCCCTCGTTGTCGGATTTTTTCACTAAATCCATGTTCAACCGCTCTTTGGATACCTTCACGTGCTCGGTGAGCGCGTACACCCCCTGGTACTGATCGTTCATGTAGAGGTCAATGCTCAACGAGCCGGGCGTCCACTTCATACCCACGATGCGTGAGAGCTCGAAGGCGGTGATGTTTCTCAGCAACGTTTTGTCGGTGTGGTTGGCAAGCAACGCCCAATCTTTATCGTTACTCATGCCCAGCAGGGTAGCCTTCTCGTCCAACTTGATCCGATAGGGTTTTTTATCCATGTTCCAGGTGGAGTTACCCCGTCCACGGGTGCCACCGGTGCCGGTGAATGACACTTGGTCGGAGTAGTAGCTGTCGATGTCCTCAATCGTGAAAGTGCTTCTCACGTAATTTTTTTTGTCAAGGATGGGCAACCCGGAGGTATCGATGTTCATTCGGGGAAGGCGTGGTCGCTCTTTCGTAATGACCACGGTGTAATCGGTCTTTGAACCATCTTCCGCGAAAACAGTGTAAACAACCGGTTCACTGAAATCGTTCTGGGTAACATTGCTCGTTTGATCGATGTTGCCGATCTTCACGGAAACGCCGATATAGGTGAAGGTAGCTACCAGCTTACTGGGTGATACGGCATACGGGATAACGGCGGTGAAGGTGGTACCCGATAACCTCGCCTTGATCGGGGCGTCAAGCTCCTTGTTGAATTCGGGGAGAAAGGTGAGCGTTCTGAGAGCACGTTCAGAGGAGAGTTCCTCCTCTATTATGGGTTCTACTGGCTCAGAACAGGCGATTAAAACCGAAAACAAGGTTAAAAGTAGAAACAAAAAGCTGGGGTGTATGCCCATTTGGTAGCGTGGGCTTCCCAGTATTATTCGCTTCTTGGTTGGAGGGGCTGATTGGTATGTTGTCATAACAGATGATGTTTTAATCTTTGCCATGTGATTGGGTGATAAGTGGGCTTTAATACAGACGTTGAAATTAATCCCTATGCAAATGTACCCCAATCAAACGGTTAATGCAAGCCAAGAGACGATTAAAGCTAAAAAAAGTAATGGAATCAGGCTGTAAGTACCGTTTTTTTATGTAGGTTTGTAAGAGTGAGTTAATACCACGATTCCATGAGCTGGAAAGACTTTTTATATTTTCGAAAAGGGTCGAGGGTAGGCGTCCTTTTGTTGCTTATCCTTATCTTGCTAGCACTACTGCTGAATGTGTTGTTGAGCTACCGCACCTCCTCACCGGTTGTCGTGATGCAAAACGACTCTATCATACGGGAGTTCGACGCGTTCCTGCAGACGCTACAGCCCAACGAACCGGCGGCCAGCGGGGAGACTTCGGAGACGGGTTTCGGAGCGGCGGAATCACGTTCCGGTGGCCTCGCCGGTTCGCGTTTAGGCACGACGACCGATTCGCGTTTTAGGGTGATCCTCGAAAAGGATTCAGGTAAAGCCCCATTGAACCGAAAGGAGGTAGAGCAGTCCCAGACGGTCTCTGATGGTGTGTCACTGGATATTCATTCCAAACGCGAGAATCGCAACCGTTACCCCCGCTACCCGAGGGTGGAAAAGTTGAGCGAGGGGGAGACCATCTCTTTGAATTCGACCGACACCACCGAGTGGAAGAAGGTACCCGGGATTGGAACCGTGTATGCCTCCCGCATTGTGAAATACCGCGAGCGGTTAGGGGGCTTTGTCCGCAAGGAGCAGCTCCTGGAGGTGTACGGTGTGAATAACGAGCTATACGTACGCATCGCACCTTATATTGAATCGGGTGGCAATGTGCAACAGGTTCGCGTAAATCAACTCGAATTTAAAGAGTTGTTGAGGCATCCTTACCTGAGTTACAAGCAGGTGCAAGCCATCGTGAACCTTCGAAACCGGAAAGGACGTGTCGACTCCATCCGGGAGTTGGGTATGCTTGATGAGTTCACTTCAGACGATATCTACAGGCTCGAACCCTACTTGGAATTCTAAGGGGTAGCGTTAATAGCTTGCTCAATATCTCTTTTTTACAATTAATTTCCCTGAATGGTGGGACTTGACAAAAATATTTTCTACTTTTACCCAAGCGAGAACGATTCGTGAAAACTTATCGTGCAGCGGTTCGTCTATTACATGGCTGTTTTAATTTTTTTCGTATGAAACCCTTCTTCCGCCTTTCACCTTCCATCTTGTTCATGCTTGCCCTCATACTGTTTAGTGGCTGCGATAGCAAACGATCCAGGTCTGTTGACCCCGAATTTTCCCGGTACGTCTCCGCGTTCACCAGCGGGAATGTCTCTACCGATGCGTTCATTCAGGTTGAACTCGCTCAAGAGATCCCCGCGGTGGAGTTGAACGCGGAGATCAAGGAGACGCTCTTCTCGTTTTCGCCCTCTCTGAAGGGACACGCTTTCTGGGTGAACGCGAACACCGTTCGGTTCATGCCCGATGCCGGACAACTGAAACCGGGGAAAGAGTACCGCATTACATTTCACCTGGGTAAGTTGCTGCAGGTGGACAAGAAATTTCAGCAGTTCCGTTTCTCTACCCGCGTTCATGAACAGAACTTCACGGCCGAAGTGCTGCCATACTCGCCCATGAGCAGTAGTGACCTTACCTGGAACGGCGTAGAGGTGCTGCTTAACCTCTCCAACCCCGTTTCTCCCGAGGATGCAGCCGGGCTGTTCGACGTGAAAGGTGCACGGGAGTGCCGTGTGCGTGCGACGACCGCGGGAGCGGCCTCGTTTCGCGTTATGATCGACAGCCTGCAGCGTACCAACAAGGACGAACAGTACATGTTGACGATCGACGGGAAGACTATCGGCTCTAAAAAGAAGATTGAGCATGTGATTGACCTGCCCCCGTTTTCGACAGACCATTTCCAGGTGGTTGATGTGCGGGTTGTGCAAGAGGGCGACCCTCATATCCGCGTCACTTTTAGTGATCCCGTCTCGCAAAGGCAGGAGCTGAAAGGACTCCTCGTTCCCTCAGGGGTGAATCACTTCACCTACCGCATCGACAAGAACGCGATCAAGATCTATCCCGAGACCTTTCCCAAGGGACAACTCACCCTTCAAATTCACCAAGGTATTCAGAACAGGGATGGACTTACCCTCGATAAAACCTACCAATACCAGCTACAGGTACAGGACGATAAGCCGCGGGTAAAATTCGAGAAGAGCGGCAACATCCTCCCCAACGCGGAGCGACTGTTGCTACCCTTTAGTGCCGTGAACCTCTGGGCAGTGGACGTGCAGGTGGTGAAGATTTACCAGAACAACCTCCTCTATTACCTGCAATCTGCCTCCCTCAATGATGGCCCGTCAAGTGGCGAGTTGCGTCGCTTCGGGCGGCTGGTGATGAAAAAACGGATCCGGCTGGATAGCGATAAAGCGTTGGACCTCACCAAGTGGAACTACTTCAATATCGATCTTTCGGAGATGATCAAGCGGGACCCCGGTGCTTTTTACATGGTTCGGCTTTCCATGCAGCCCGACTACTCGCTTTATCCCTGCAACGGCACGAGGCCGCGCATTCCGGAAGAGGAGCGGATGAAACGGTTCTCCAACGAGCTCCTCTCGAAAGAGGATGAGGCGGTGTGGGATCAAGCGATATCCTATTACTACGATCCGCTCGACTGGGATGTTTATAACTGGGAGGAGCGGAATGACCCCTGCAAACCTTCCTACTACATGAACCGCGAGCGTACTGTTCAGACCCTGGTTATGGCATCCAACGTGGGCCTGATTGCCAAGGCGGGGCAGGGCGATCGCTTATCGGTGGTGGTTACTGATATTCTTTCCACCCAACCCCTGACAGGGGCAGAGGTGACCCTGTACAACTACCAGATGCAGGTGATAGGTACCGGGAAAAGCGATGCCAATGGCTTCACTGATATTGACTATACAGGTGGACGTCCCTTCCTGGTAACGGCCACCACCCGGGGCGGCGATATGGGCTACCTCGAGGTAAAGGAGGAGGCCTCACTGTCGCTCAGCCGCTTCGACGTGAGTGGGAAAGAGGTACAGGAAGGACTGAAAGGGTATATCTATACCGAACGGGGCGTTTGGCGTCCGGGAGATAGCCTTTACGTTTCGTTTATATTGGAAGACAGGGAAAAGAGACTGCCGGAAAGACATCCCGTGACGCTCGAGGTGTACACCCCCCGTGGACAATTTTACCAACGGCAGGTTAAGAGCGAAGGGCTTAACGGTTTTTACACTTTTATCGTGACTACCGATCCCACAGCGGAGACCGGTATGTGGCAGGCCCGGGTGAAGGTAGGCGGTACCACGTTCTATAAGCCGTTTCGGGTGGAAACCATCAAGCCCAACCGGCTGAGGGTGAGGCTGGAGACCGACTCCATCATTGATGCGACGGGAGGAGCCATCACCGGGCGACTCACGTCGAGGTGGCTGCATGGTGCCCCGGCATCGAACCTGAAAGCGGAGGTGGACCTTACGCTCACCGCTTCGGATAACCCGTTCGGTAGTTATCCTGGCTATACATTTAACAACCCGATCGTGACATTCGAAACAAGCCGGACGAAACTATTCGAGGGGATCCTTGACGCTACCGGCGCGGCTACCGTGAAAGCGCAAGTACCGCTTGCAGAAAATGCGCCGGGGATGCTGAGAGGCAATATCCTATCAAGGGTCTACGAGGGAGGGGGAGACATGAGCTTCTACGGGCAAACGGTTTATTACTCCCCCTACCGTGCCTACGTGGGGGTGCAACCCCCCGCCACGCGTGTTGGCCAGTTCCTTGAGACCGATGCGCCTATCACGTTCAACGTGGCGATGGTGAACCCGTTTGGGAAACCGGTCGCCGGAAACGTGGAGTACCGCGTCTACAAGCTCAGCTGGAGCTGGTGGTGGGATAGCTCCGGGGAGGACTTGGGGAGCTACGTGAACAGTACGGCTGCCAACGTGGTGGCCACAGGGGAGGTCACGCTCGCGCAGGGCAGGGGGAAGATCGACTTCCAGGTGGACTATCCCGACTGGGGACGTTACCTGCTCCTGGTGAAGGATCGCGAGGGAGATCACACCGCGGGTACTATCTTCTACGTCGACTGGCCTTCGTGGCGGGGGCGTTCGGCCAAGGGTGATCCCGAGGGTTTGACCATGTTGACCTTTACCACCGATAAGCCGTCGTACGATGTAGGCGAGGTGGCTACGGTCATCCTCCCGAAAAGTTCCCAGGGTCGTGCACTGATAACCGTTGAGAACGGGTCAGGCATCCTGCAGCGCGAGTGGGTAAAGACCTCTGCTGATACAGATACCAAGTACACGATCAAGGTAACCGATAAGATGGCACCCAACTTCTACGTCTTTGTCACCATGCTACAGCCGCATTCACAGACGGTGAACGACCTTCCCATTCGGTTGTATGGGGTGGTGAACGTGGGCGTGGAGAATAGCAACAGCTTCCTGGAACCGCTTATCCGGATGCCGGAGACGCTTCAACCCGAGAAGGAGTTCACCGTTTCGGTCTCAGAAAAAGCCCGTAAACCGATGACTTACACCCTCGCGATCGTGGACGAGGGGCTGCTCGACCTCACGTCGTTCAAAACGCCCAACGCGTGGGGTGAGTTCTACGCCCGTGAGGCACTTGGCGTACGCACGTGGGATCTGTTTGACCGGGTGCTGGGAGCCAGCAGCAGTACGATGGGCCCGTTGCTGGGTATTGGCGGTGACGAGGCGTTGAAGCCATCGCGCGACAACGTGAACCGTTTCAAGCCGGTTGTCCAATTCATTGGCCCGTTCGCCTTGAAGGGAGGCGAGACCAAGGCCCATACCCTCCGCTTGCCCCAGTACGTCGGCTCAGTGCGGGTGATGGTGGTGGCCGGTGGCGGTGGTGCTTACGGTAGCGCGGAGAAGACGGTGGCGGTGAAGAGCGACCTGATGACGCTATCTACCCTCCCGAGGGTACTGGGACCGGGAGAAGAGGTGTGGCTCCCGGTGAATGTCTTCGCGGAGAAAAGCGCGCGTAACGTGCAGGTTACCGTTAAGACCGGCGGGTTGCTCACGGTGGTGGACAAGACCTCCCAAATCTTGTCGTTTGACGAACCGGGTGACGATATCCTCTTCTTCAAGCTTCGCTCCGGGAAGACGACCGGTGCGGAACAGGTGCTCATTCAGGCATCGGGCGACGGGGTGTCGTTCACCGAGACCATCGATATCGCCATCCGTAACCCCAACATCCCTACCGTGATCACGGAAGCCCGACTCGTGGAGCCGGGTGAGACTGCCCAATTAGAGGTAGAGACCGGCAGCGTAGAGCCCGAGGATTGGGCTACCCTGGAGCTCTCCCGCTTGCCGAGCGTCAATTTCAGCCGCAACATCAACTACCTGTTGGAGTACCCTCACGGCTGCACAGAGCAGATCACCTCCCGCGGTTTCCCTCTTCTCTACATCGACAAGTTTACCACGTTGAGCGATGAGGAGAAGCAGCAGGCGAGTGCAATAGTTGACGAGGTGATCCGACAGATCTCCTCCCGTCAGTTGGCCGATGGTGGCTTCATGTTCTGGTACGGAGACCACTACTCCTCGGAGTGGGCTACTACCTACGCGGGCCATTTCTTGATCGAGGCGATGAACAAGGGTTACGAGGTACCAGAGGCCGTGATGTCGCGCTGGGTGCAGTTCCAGGTGAGGCTCGCCCAAAACTGGTTGCCCACGAACCCCAACCTTGGTTATTACAGGTATTCGATGATCGACCTGCAGCAGGCGTACCGGCTCTACACCTTGGCACTGAGTGGTAACGCGGAGTTGGGGGCGATGAACCGACTGCGGGAGTTGCCCAGCTTGTCGTTACAAGCCCGATGGCGGCTGGCGGCAGCCTACGCTGTCGCGGGCCGGAAGGAGGTGGCGAACGCGCTCGTGTTCAACGTGACTGACGAGGTGGAGGAGTACAGCTTCAATAACGACACTTACGGTAGCTCGGGACGAGACCAGGCGATGATCCTGGAGGCCTACCTGTTGCTGGACAACCTGGAGAAAGCGATGCAGCTCGCCCCATCGGTTGCTAACTCTCTCTCTGCCAGTTATATCACCACCCAGTCGGCCTCCTTTGGACTGGTCGCCATGGCGCAACTCGCGGAGAGGATCGGTGATGGTAATATCGATGTCGACTGGTCGCTGAATGGCAAAGCGATGGCGAGGGTGAACACGCCCAAAGCGATCCACCAGGAGACCCTTGAACCAGGAGCCCGCCTGTCTGTCAGCCTTACCAATAACGGTGAAGGTGCACTGTACGCCCGCCTATCGGCGCGGACGATACCCGCGGCCGATGCCGAGTTAGAGCCGAAGCAAGGGCGGCTGCGGCTCTCCGCACGGTACGTCGGGCTTGATGGTAAGCTGTTGGAGGTGAAGTCGCTCACGCAAGGTACCGAGTTCATCGCTATCGTGACTGTCCAGAACAGCGCAGAGCAGCCGTTCACCGATTTGGCGCTCACGCAGCTCTTCCCCTCCGGTTGGGAGATATTTAACGAGCGGATGCTCGATGAAGCCGCCGCGAATACCGATGGTGGGTATAATTACCGCGATATCCGGGATGACCGGGTGTTAACCTATTTCAACCTCGGCACCGGGCAGTCGAAGAGCTTCCGGGTTCGCTTGCAGGCAGCCTACCGCGGCAAATTTTACCTCCCCGCGGTGTCATGCCAGGCGATGTACGCGCCGGGTGAGGAGGCCAAGAACAGCGGAGCCTGGGTCACGGTTGAGTAACGCCGGGGATGCGGGTGCGGAGAACGATTAAGTGAAACGTGAAAAGGGCTGGGCGTGCGTTGGCGATGGTTGCGAAGGAGAAAACTCGTCGTCTATTCACGGGGAAGGGGATAACACCTGGCTTGTTTGCTGTGAACGTGAAGCTGAAGGAGATGGGGGGCCCTGTTGTCGTGTGCGTACGGGGAGTTTGGAAGCGGGTGCGCGGTTGGAGCCCGCGGCGTAAGATCCTGTTGTCCCTTTTGATCGCTTTGCTCTTGTTATACCTCTTCTGCTTGCCGGGCAGGTTGTTTGACCCGCCCTACAGCACGGTGGTGACCGATCGGAACGGCGAGCTACTGGGCGCCCGTGTCTCGGGCGATGGGCAGTGGCGTTTTCCGCCGACGGCGAGTGTGCCCGACAAGTACGCGGTGTGCCTTATCCAGTTCGAGGACCGCTATTTTTATTCTCATCCAGGGGTGAACCCGTTATCGCTGGGTAGGGCGATGGTGCAGAATGTACGGGGGGGGAGGATCGTGAGTGGCGGGAGTACCCTCACGATGCAGGTTATCCGATTGTCGCGTCAAAAACGGCGCACTTACGTCGAGAAGCTGATCGAGATGATTCTCGCCACCCGTTTGGAGCTGTCTCGCTCTAAAAAGGAGATATTGGCCCTGTATGCCTCACATGCGCCGATGGGGGGTAATGTGGTGGGCATCGATGCCGCGTCATGGCGTTACTTTGGGCACGATTCCGAATCGCTTTCGTGGGCAGAGGCAGCCGTGTTGGCGGTACTGCCTAACTCCCCCGCGATGATGCACGTCGGTCGGGACAGGGAGGGGCTGCAGCGCAAGCGGGATCGTTTACTGCGTCGTCTGCTGGATAACGGCTTTATCGACCAGACCGACTATGATTTGGCCCTATTGGAGCCATTGCCCGATCACCCGCGCCCCTTGCCCCAGATCGCCCCCCACCTGGTGACCCGCTTGCACCTGGAGCGTTCCGGGACACGTGTCCGGTCGACCGTTAACAAACACCTGCAGGAGAGGGTAGAGGAGGTGCTCAATCGCTGGAACGCCGAGTTCGCGAGCAACCATATTTTCAACCTAGCCGCACTTGTGGTAGACCTCGAACGTAACGAGGTCATGGCCTATTGTGGGAACGTGGGGTTTAACTCGAATCAGCGTGGCGGGCAGGTGGACATCATCCAGTCCCCCCGCAGCACGGGTAGCATCTTGAAGCCGTTCCTCTATGCCGCTATGTTGGAGGAGGGTGACCAACTACCCACCGAGCTAATCCCCGACATCCCCATCAACGTGAATGGGTTTGCTCCTCAGAATTTTAGTCTCGATTACGATGGTGCGGTACCTGCCGATGAGGCGTTGGCACGCTCGTTGAACGTGCCTGCTGTACTCGCCTTGCGGAAGTATGGTGTCTCCAAGTTTCACGACCTGCTGAAGAGGGTGGGGCTGACCACGCTGCATCGCCCGGCCGACCATTACGGCCTCTCCCTGATCCTGGGTGGTACCGAGGGTACATTGTGGGATGTTGCCAACGCGTACGCGCGGTTGGCCTATACCGTGACCGATTATAACCGTGACCGGAAATACTATCAACACGGGGTTTTTCAAACTTCGCTTGACCCAGAGGCGGGAGTTAAGGGACTGGGTGATGGATTGGCGGTGATCGAGGGAGCCTCAAAGAAGCACGGTAACGATCGAAAAATGGCCACTTGGGGAATGGATGATTGGGAACAAAGTGAAACGGTTCACGTGGAGCAGGCCGGTGATCTTGTGGAACTTAATTGGGAAGTGGATGATTCCCCACCGTTCCGTGCCGGTGCCACCTGGCTTACATTGAAGGCGTTGACCAACGTGAATCGTCCCGAGGAGTTGGACCGCGGCTTCGTTCCATCAGTTCGGGAAGTAGCCTGGAAAACGGGCACCAGCTACGGCTTTCGCGATGGTTGGTCGGTCGGCATTACCCCGAGTTACCTCGTTGCCGTATGGACGGGCAACGCAAGCGGTGAGGGTCGTCCCGGCCTCACGGGTGCCCGCACCTCAGCCCGGGTCATGTTCGACCTGTTCAACTTGCTCCCCCCCACCGGTTGGTTCAACTGCCCCTACAGTGAGCTGGTGGAGGCAGCTGTTTGCCGCGAGAGCGGGCAGTTGCGCGGGATGCATTGCCCCGAGGGCTCCATCGACACCTTGTTGCTCCCCGTGAAAGGACTGCAGGGATCGGTATGCGCCTACCATAAGCGGGTGCACGTTTCAGAAGATGGCCGTTACCGCGTGCATGAGACCTGCGCCGGCGCAAGGGGCATACGCCCCGTCTCGTGGTTTCAGCTGCCCCCCTCTTGGGAGTGGTATTACAAGCAGAAACACCCCTCGTATCGCTCACTGCCTCCCGTATCTCCCGAGTGTAGTTCGGGAAGCGCTTCCGCCGTGGAGATGCAGTTTATCTACCCTTTCCCCGGTGCGGTGTTGCGGCTCACCAAGCAGTTGGATGGCTCTTACGGCAATGTCGTCTTCGAGTTGGCACACCGTCGTCCTTCTTCGCACGTTTATTGGCATTTGGGCCGTGATTACGTGGGGGAAACGACCGGCATCCACAGGATGGCACTCTCTCCCGGACGGGGTAAACATACGCTGACGGTGGTTGATGAGACGGGCAATTCGCTTGCGCTTCAGTTTACCGTGGAGTGACGGTCAGAGTGAGCATAGAAAAAACCATAAATTGAGAAAATAATCCGGAACAGGAGAAAAGCACGGATGTTTTTATTATTTTTGCCCCAACTTCGCTTGAATTTACCGCGAAGGGCAAGGTTCCATACACCAAAATGCTAATAATAAATTAATCGTATGAAAAAAAAGATTGTTTTCGTCGCGTTATTCGCGTCGGTCCTCACTATTGGAAAGTCACAGCTTAAGGATGTGACCTTCACGCTTTCACCCATGATTGAGCACACGTGGTGGAACGAATACCTGACTACCGATAACAGTACCTTCTGGGGTGGTCGGATAGGCTTTGGTTTCGGTCCGATGTTCGAGGTACGGGGTTACTACCAGCGTTCACTGGATGTCCAAGCTACCTTGCGTTCGATTGACTGGAAGGTAACCGATGATTGGGCAGATAAGATGGTTGTTTCGCATGTGGATATGGAGCGCTATGGTGGTGAACTAAAGCTCAACCTGATCAAGAACCAGATTTTCTCGCCGTTCATTACCGTGGGTGCTGGTGTGCAGAAGTTTACCTACCAGCTTCCGTCAAAGAAAGATCCAGACACCCCGTTTGATGTAAAGGAGGAGCAGCTCTTCGGTGCTTTGGGGTTGGGAGCGAAGTTTCGTTTATCAGACCGCTTGGATTTTACCCTCGAGGCCAAGAACAACTTCTTCAACGTGAGCGATGAGAGCTATTACCTGAGTCCCGAATACGTGTTGAAGGAAGATGGGGAGAACCGCTTACACAACTGGGCTGCCGTTGCCTCGCTTGACTTTTACTTGGGGGGTATGAAGGCTGATGACGATGAGCTTTATCGTGCCTATTCCCGTCTCTTTTCCGATGGTTTTAGCGGCATGAAATTCGTGCTTGAACCAGGCGGTGCTTATATCGACTTCCACGATAAATCACTATTGTTTGACCAGTATTTCGTGGGAGGATCGGCAGGGGTGGACTTTTCGTCGCTTGTGGGCCTTCGCGCTTTCTATTACCGGGCTACCGAAAAACCCGACAAGCTTTCATTTGATTTCAACGACAACCTGGCTATGTATGGTGGTAACCTTATCGCCCGCTTGAATCAGCCGCGTGGGGTGACTCCGTGCCTTTCGCTCGGTGCAGGGTACATGAAAGTGGATGAGGAGTATGTCAGTAGAGGTAATCTTCCGGCACCACCATCGAGCCTGTTCGCTATGGGTGGTTTCGGGATGGAAATCCCCTTATCGAGGTACATTGCTCTGCATGGGAGCTTGAACGCCCTGTTCTCGCCCGAGAGGGGTACTGACGCGGCCAACGTGTTGAATCCTTCTCAAGTGAAGACGAGCCTGATGTATCAGGCTGGGGTGAGGTTTAACTTGGGTAAGGCCGCCCGTGCCGAGACCGACTTCGTCCATCGTGATGCCGCCCATCGGGCTGTTCAGGAGGAGCGTGAGTACAGCAACGAGCAGATCAATCAGATACGGGAAGAATATCAGGAGCAGATCGCGATGCTGAATGCCGAGCTTGACTCGGTTACGCAGGCCAAAGATTACACGCGAGCTGCCCAGATCATACAGGAACGGGAAGCCGTGGGTTCCTCGTTGCAGCACTTAGATGCCTCTTTTGCCGATCGTGGTACGTTGGTTCGGATGACCGAGGATGACTTGAATCGCCTCGTTAACGACGTGATTAGCGAAACCCGTCGCAGTGCGTACGATTATTATAATACCCAGACTGTCAGTCAGGCTGTAGTGGAACCGTCGAGGGAGCTCACCGACAGGTTGGATGACCTGGAGCGGAAGCTCGATCGTAATTTCGTGCAGATGAGCCAGGTGGGACAAACGACCGCCCCTACCACAACCACTGTTATTACTGATCGGGATGCTTCCACCCGGGATGTTGTCCCGAGGAGCGAAGTGGTAACCCCAGGTAGGGCCGAGGGGCGTTTCTTCAAGTGGAACCGCCTGAGCCTGTTCACTGGATTAGGCTTTGGTGATTTGACAGCGTGGAACGTGGGTGCTCGTGGCTACTTGCAGATTGCTGATACCGAGTTGGATTTCGTGCCCGAGTTTTACGTGGGCATGGGTGATAAGAACGGTTTAGGCCTTTCGGGCAACGTGGTTTACAACTTTCTGAAACCTGACTCTTTCCTGCGTCCCTACGCCGGTTTGGGACTGGGCATTTTCCATGGAAAGAAAGTACATTACGGAACCAACGTTATCATCGGTGCTGATATTCACTTGTTAGGTGGAAGTCTATTCGCGGATTACTCTTGCAGGAACTGGTTCAAGCAAAACCAGTTGGCTGTAGGGTATCGGTTCGTATTCTAGATGAAATAATCGTATGAAAAAAGTGATCTTTTTCTTGGTGTGCGCATTCATTGTCGCGGGCATCTTGCCAACGGGGGCTCAGGAAGTCTCCCCGTCCAAGGAGCTGGTGATAGACAAGCAGGAGTTGATGGACGCGTTACGCCAAATATCAGATGCGGTGTGGGATATGGAAGAGCAGAAAGCTCGTCCGCGGGTAGAAGAGCAAGCACTGCAATACCGCTTAGACCGCCTTGAGAAGATGATATTGGATCTTTCTCTTTACCTGGGATTGAAGCCAACGGGGGTGGGGGGACAGAACAGCCTCGTGATTGACCGAACGCGTGATGTGTCGGTTCCCTATTATTACCCGTTACAGCCTGGTGCTGCCGGGGTTCAAAGGCAGCTTGGTGCCGGGCACTACCCGGGCACGTTTCAAGGGATGCCCGAAGACAGTTCTGGACGAACCGATTCGTTGCAGTTGATGATTCAATCGCTCTCGTTTCAACTCGATAGCCTGCAGCGGCTCGTTAACGTGGCGGCGTTACAAGTCGCGGCCCTGCCGATTGCCGATGCCCCAGGTGATTTGGTTGTTGCTGACTCGCTTTTCGTGCCCGAGCAGGCTGCCGTTCGTAAACCACTCTTCCTGCCAGCCCAGGTTATTCAACCTGCTCAGCGTGTTCAACCTGCTTTCGACCGTTTCAAGTCGCAGGTTTTCTTTGCCGTTTCGTCTGCCGCATTGACGAGCGAAGGCAAGAGGGCGCTGGATGAGATTGTTGCCATCATGGAGAGAAATAGTGGATTGGTCGCTACCCTTTCAGGCAGCTCCAGTCGTGAGGGCAACACCGTTTACAACGAATTGTTATCGCGTAAGCGTGCAGAATCGGTTCGTGATTATTTGACCGAAGCGGGAATCAAGGCGGAGCGAATTGTCTTGGAAACGGCCGGAATAGATAAGGAGTCAGACCTGTTGCTTTACGGTAGGCGGGTAGATATTGTCTTGTCGTTGGGCGATTAAAGATAAATGATATGGCGCAATAGAAAGAGACGCCGACTGCTTCGATTTATGGGCAGTCGGCGTTTTTGCAGTGTACCAGTCCTAAATATTATCTAAGCTCAAGCGAGAATGTTGGATATTATACTCGGTAAACACAGGGCATACCTTATTAATACTACCTTCGTGAGGAGATAAAAAAGGAGCCACCCAAAAAAGGTGGCTCTTTGAAGCTATATGGTAAGAAGGAAGTCTGTGGAACTTTCCAAACCATTCCAATCTTTATAATCCCTCCAATCACCATTGTACCAGAAATAGAGCGAGTTGTTCGGGAAGCCAACCCCGGGGAAATTAGCGGTATCTCTATTTAATGTAAGAGTGTATGGATAGCCATACCACCCATCTTGGTAATATTGTCGTGGGCTTATGTTAATAAAACTAGTTATGTTGACCTGTGGATTAAAACCATATAGGTACAAGTACTCTAAGTTCAGTGTTGTCTGATAATATCCTTGGTTGTAGTAAGTCCGCGCTCTTATCCTTCCGGTAATCTCTATTGCTTGAGGTTCTAGCGTCGCGGTATTGGTATTTCCCGTGGAAGCCCATTCGTTAAGCGTTTTGGTGCTGGATACCGTGTACTTTACATGTCCGTAACTGGAGGTTTTAAGCACCTCTGTGGTTATGGTGAAGTTCTCGTTCCCGTTAGCCGAAATGAAGCTGTTGGGTGCACTCATCTTAAAATAGCCATCGGAACCTCCTGTTGTGAAAGTCATATTATACGCTGTAAACAGTTCTTCCGTTGTGTAGTCAACACCATCAAATGTAAAGGTAAATACAGAAGTTAGCGGCACCATAGGAGTAGCCCCATCCGGTCGTGCATACTTCAATATTAAATCAGTAGTAGTGTATTCAATAGCCTCCGCCAGTAACGTTTGCTTATTGTAGAATCCCGAAGTCAGGTGAATCGGCTTGGTAGTTTCGCCATCCGATGTGTTCATCTTAAAGGGAATCTGCGCCTTCCCTGCTGTATAGTCAGCTTGGGTTACCGTATATTGGTAATAGGTTTTGCCATCTTTATAGACAAGAATCACCTTATTATCCTCACCTGCATTGACCGGTGTCATCTCCGAAGTCTCGATCAAGACATTGAAAGGCACCAAAGTAGAGGGTATGGCTTTAGGTACATCAAACTCCAAGGTGCGGTAATTTGTACCTGTTTCTTTTGGATGTAAAACCGCGTTAAACTCGAACGGGGGGCGCAAGGTGAGGCGTACCTGTCTAAGGATTGGCGTGGTGGCACCTGAAATACCGTCCACGGGGGTAGCGGGAGTGCCGGAATATCGCAACGCTACCACTTCTACCGAGTAGTCCAGTACCGCGTCAGGCGGGATTGCCTTTACCTCCACCGTAAAGCCGTCGGGAGTCCCGGTCAGGGCACCTAAATAGTTGTCAGTAGCAGTATCCCACGTGGGATAATACCTGAGATAATTCCTTAAATCAGTCGTCCCTGACATATAGTTAGTACTGAAAGAATAGGTACCCGGCGTTACCAAAACCTGCTGGATGGGTGAAACCACAAGGCTTTTCTGTCCGTCAGAGACATGCTCAAAATCTTTCAACTCCACCGATGAGAAAATATTATTCCCCGCGGGGGCTTGAATGGCATCTGCTATGGTAGCGAAACCGTCGGAGTTAACGCTGGCAATATTTACCTGGTAGTGTCTGTTTCGAAGGATAGGGAAATACGCGCTAATCACCTTATTGGGGTCGTTTTGGTCTATCGCCTTTCGTGTAATCAAGTCCACCTTGTAGTAGCGAACACCCAGTGACGTACCGTTTCTATTCGTACGTTCTCCTTTTATAAGTACAAATGCTATTTTACCTTCGTCGGTGCCCTTCTCAAAAAGGTTAAAAGATTGAGATGAAGGAATAAAGAAATTTGGTTCTATCTCACTTGCATCTATAATCTCGGCGTTGGCGGGAACGGTAGGCGTGTTGGGTGGAAAATCGAAGTAGTAGAGGTAGTTTTCTGTCCGGAAAGGAACTATTGACCCTGTTTTCATCACGTTACCCACGGCAAAGCCTTGGAGTATGAACGAGCCTTCGTTCGGGTCTTGCGTACCCGCGTTATATGCTACCGATATCTTGGCGTAGTTGCGCAACAGTTTCACCACTTTTCCGTTGAACGTATTATCGTCTAATGCCGGTACTTCCACTACCGACCACATGGGATCAAAGGCATCCACCGGGTTGGTGCCATCCAAGCCGGGCAGTGTAGTGGTGAACTTTGGATCGGTCAACATTTCACCGGCTGATTTGCCCACCGCGAAATAGTCCTGCGTGAATCCAACCCATTTGTGGTTGGCAATAAAGTGGATATACCTTTTTTGACTGCTTTTGATTAGTGAGACAGTAAACTGCTTTATCTCGGAAATGTTTCCTTTTTGGGCATCAGGCAGGTAGGATTCGTTCGCTGTAGGCACGTTGGTGGTTGTATTTCCCAGCACAGCATCTTCGCTATAGAGGAACTTCTGGTTCTCGTCAAAGACCAAGAGCCTTAGTGAAGTAACGCCATCAAGTGTTTCCACGCCGCCCGAACGAAGTTGTACCTTGTTCAGATCGTCAGCTTGCAGCCCCATGGTAACTTTAAACCGTTTGCCTTCGGCTGACGGCGCGGCAACCTCAACCTCTTCCTCCATCTCATTGATGACGTTGTCGTGAATGCACGATGTGGCGAAGAGTCCCAGTGCGACCGTGAGTATGGTGATCCAATATGTTGTTTTCTTTATCATATTTGGCTTAAACGTTCTTTGTAGTTTACTTGTCATCTAAATGGGCGGTATCGAAAATACAGCGGACATATGAAGAGTTAGAAGTAAACTCTACGTTGTCTCTAAAATTATAGGCCGTACCATCTTTCGCTGTCCAATAGTTTGTCCCATACATCAGTCCCTTGGTAAGTGTATTGGGGTCATCCTGTATCTGGTCAATTAGCTTTGCTTCCGCCAATGTAGGAATACGCCATCTTCCTTGGTACTTAAAGGTTTTACGAACTGTTCTTGTTTGCCAATAGTTACTTCCAGGAGTTTTATAATGCTCCACATAATCACCATCGATACCATATTCACCTTCAAAATAGTTAGAGCACCGATTCTGTGCATGTGTATAGGATCTATAGTAATGGGTTGATCCACCTGGACTATTCCCCCTATAAGGTACATTATCTGGGTAAAGTGATGGTACTGCATAAGGACCATAACCAGATGCGTAAGTAGGATTTAGGTATTGTGTTGCCCCACCATCTTTCTGGGGAACTGCAAAAGACATACCATGTTGGGTGGCAATAATAAACTCCGGTGAGACCATGTTGTTGCTTGCGGCATCTGATTTCGTTAAACCATTTGCATCTACCGGATTCCCTATTAAAAAGGCATCAGTAGGTACTTTGGAGGTTACCCGGTTAAAGACATCGTTTCTTTGAGCGCTTTGAGTACTTTCTCCTTGATATGTAGCCATTATACCCAAGGTGCTGTGATGACGAAAGTCGGCATAGGGGCGAGCTGCTGCAATATCCCCCTCAGTAGGTCGGAAACCAATGGATTCTCGCCCCGTGATATAGATGGGTGGATATTGGGTAACAAATACCTCTTGGGTAAGCCCTCCCCCCTGTTGCGAAACGGTAAACTTGATATAGAAAGGGGTGTAGTTATTCGGTATGGTATGGGTTACTATCAACTTGCCATCCTTTAAATGTGTCCCTTCAGGAGCCACTTCGACAGTCGAGCCATCAAAAGCAGGAGAAACTGTTTCGGTACTTTGGAGAACATTGTTTTTGTAAGTCCTCTTGATTCCATTGGTGCCATCAAATGTAAACACCACCTTGAAGAAGTCGCCCCGCATATCGAAATAATTATAGTAAGCTTCGTTAATGGTGATATTCACAGGTAGACTGGAAACATAGTCTATTTCGCGAGTGGCATCGTTAGCCATTATCGGTGTAAGCTCTTTTACCACCAGGTAGTGCGCTTCATCCATGGTGCCATCTATCACATCACCCGTAATCCAAGGCTCTATGGCTATATGCGAGGTTACCTCCATAGGTGTATCTTCATCCAGGCTGCCCAGCTCGGCAATGGTAGTAACGATATCGTAGAGGTGATTTCGCTCTAAACGATTGATTTTTTCGGCTCCCATCCCGTCCATCGGCATTCGGTAATTTACCGGGAAACGGTAGTAGTAATAAACGCCGGGGTCATCGGTATTGGGTGTAGTACCATCTTCCAGAAACTTAGGGCGTAACTTTATACGAACCGTTAGATAGCTCTCTTTTAGCCAGTCTCCTGTCCAGTTATTTTCGTAGGAGTAGAAGGGGAAGTGCATCAGGAATTGATCCGGATGGTCGGGGTTAGAATTGGTTTTACCAACCATCGCCTTCCAGGTCATCGCCCTATAATCGGTATCTTTCCATGCAGTAGGGGCGTATGGAGTGCTGCCTGCTATCACAAAACTTTTCTCGGTATAGTGCAACAGCCTAACAGAAATATCCTGGGGGTTGGTCTCATCGTTGTCTATATGCACTATTTCATAAGGTGTCTCTATTCCATTGGAATAGTCCTTCACATTTACCTCCGTGATTCGCAAGCGGATCTTTGCTAATGCGCGACGCAATCCCAATGTTTGAGTAACCATGAAACGATCATTGGCTCCCCAATTAATCGTTACCGGTGACAGGCTTCCATCCATTAAAAAATTGGTTTGAGCCGTTGTTTGAGCTAACTCATTGAGATTGTCTTGCACCTTCAACTCTAACTCTGCCAGCTTGGTAACACCGGTAACCACATCTGCTTTGGCATTGATAACGCCAACGATATGGACGCTCTTTCCTTCCAGATTATTCACCTCACTTTGTGGTACCACTACCCGTACCTTGTAGCTATCGGCTTGCGTAGGGTCGGCATTTGGAGTAAGGCGTTGAACGGTCGTGTTTCCAAAGCTTTTAATCAGGTTTTTAGTGGTTGCATCAAATAGAAACAGCTCTATTTTATCTATCTTGTTCTCATTTAACGTAGCGGCATCATAGCTCCCTTTGTCATGGTCTCCGGGTTCCGTGCTTACTCCCCGGGTAGCTGCCTGATCCTCGGTGCTGTTTCTTATCGTCAAACAAAGCTCAATAGCCTTGGTCCCTTCAGGGACAGGGAGATCGTCATGTAGCTCAAATTCTTCGCCAATACATCCCCACATCATCATAAAGGCTATGATGAAACTTAAATAAGAGATATGTTGTAACAATCTTGTCATCTCTGTCTGATTCCACTTTTTATAGTACGGTGCGTAAGCCCATGTTATATCCCCATGGTTTGCTTAAATTTCCATCTCGCCGCGGGGCCGTCGCCCACATAACGACAATCTGGGATTAAGGTGCCTGTACCGTTATCCTTAAAGCCTAAGAACAGTTCCTTACCGTCCACTACAATATAAAATACCGTGTAGCGAGGTGTCTTGTCAAAAGGTTCACGAGGTGTGATGGTAAATGTGTACTCCGTGCCGGTGCCGTCCACAATCCCGCTGGTGGTAGTACCGGTCATTTTAAATTCCAACCCATTGGAGATGGAAGCTGTCCAGAGTGTACCAACGGGTGCCGTGATGCTAAACGTGATATTTACAGAAGTGGGTAGATTTGTTATAATATCGTCTTTCAACTCCACCTCAGTAAAGATATCTTGCAATGATTCCACTCCATCTCGTGAAACCTGAATGGTGTACTCCGGGCGTACAAAGTCAAGCTGTGACTCTACCAATGTCCAGGGCATCACCTGTAGTGTGAGGTCAATCTCCTTACCATCGGCAGGCACGTTGATATCGAACAGGTAGTGATGGTTGCGGATTATATTGTATTGAGCCAAGGTGTTATCGCGGGCAAACGTGAGGTAGTTAGTGCCACTTCCCGGGGTGGGTCCGTTGGATATAACCGGTATTTTATACACCTTACCGCCATTCATTGTAATTTGAATATAGTTAACTGCTCCAATCGGTTCATCGGTATTTGTGGCAGCATCTCTGTTCCACCCTTTATCTTCGTTTGTGGCAAACAGCCGTTCTGGAACATAAAGTTTGGTTGTGAAGTCTGTCGTAGCAGGCTTGGTAAAATCAAACTCCAAAGGGGTAGTCAGCAATACTTGGCTGGGCAAAGATGTTTCGGCCAATTGAGCAAACGTCCAGTTTTTCGCAGCGTTCACATATTCAATTTTAGCGATATCGGTTTTTCCTTCGCCGCTGATGTTAAGCTCAATTTTGGCATTGGCGCGAATAAGGTTGATGGTGTTCTGTTCCGTTGCACCCTGGTAGTCTTTTCCAAAAAGGCTGACCGGCTTCAACTGCTTATCGGCCTCGTTGCCCACGTTGGGTTTAAAAGGTGTGGGGTTGGCGTATGTGCCTCCCTCCGCCACTACTTGGCTACGATATACGCGTGCCATAGGGAAAAGCGGGTTAGGGCTTTTTGCTCCCTGAAACGAGCTAAACTGGGCAGTAGCTTGAAGGTACAAATCAATCTCCGATTTGGTTTTCGCTTTAAGTGCATCATCTGTATCGGGATAGTTGGTGATAAAGTAAAAATCGTAGGTTCCCGCCTTTAGCTTCATAATAAAGAAAGAGGCACTGGTGTACTCCTCGGCTACTTTGGCGCCGTTTGTCCCGGTTTCAAATACCAGTACCGCCAGCTTATCCACGTAATCTTCCCGGTCATCAGCATCGCTGTTTATCGATGGGGTTGTTCCCTGCGCCCGGGTGGTTGGTTTATTGGAGTTGAAACTCACCTGGAAAGTCATATAGACATCACCCTCATCTTGTACAGAGGTATCAATATCGAACTGCTCCCTTATACAAGAAGCCAGCAAGATTAACCCACTAATAAGAGTTAGGTTGATAATATGTCTAAATAGAGCTTTCAACTTTATGAGCTTTACATTTAACCTTTTACTAACATACGTTATCAATAATCTCCTCCCAATTCCGTTTCGTAACTATGAATTTGCCAATCGTTCACGTAGATCGCCCAGCAGATGTAGGTGCCGCAATTGAGGCACTTGTCCTTGATCACGAATTTCACGTCGAAATCGTTATCGCACGCCAGGTTTACGTTATCATTTTTCAGCAAGACCGTTCCCAGCAAATCACCTTGCCAGATGAGCTCGTCGGTTACCACGTTCTTCACCGAGATGAGGTTGTTGTAGCCTGTCTTCAAGTCCATCAGCGAGTAGCTGGCGGTGAGGTTGTTATTGGTATAGGCGATAGTCGCGGGATAGGTCAGCGCCTCTTTGTTGAGCGGCATGGTGCCGTCGATATTTATTGTGCCGTTCGCCGAGGAGATCTCTATCACATAATCCCTTGGATCTGTATCTCCCAGTACCGATTCGTGCAGCTCTACCTCCACGTTTATACGGTTGGTCACCTCCTGCAGGTTCACGGCGGTGTACTTATACTGCGTTCCCACCTCTGCAGGGTCTTCCAAAAACACCACCGGACTTATCCCCTGCCACACCTTGTGGTCGCCCAGTGCTACCGCCCGGTTGTTCTGCGATTTGAGCGTGAGCATCACGTCTTTCTTTGTGGTTACCCCCTCGGTAAAGGAAGACATGGTAAACTTGTCATTAACCCCCGCCCAACCTATAAAGGAGTAGTATCCGTTGGAGAGTGGCACCAGTATTTGGTTATTTCTGTCCAAGTTCACATCCTTTAGGGCGGTCATTGATACCAGCATATCCTGCTCGTTAAAAGCGAAGAGGTGTAGGTCGGACACCTGACCGATAAACGTTGAATCTACTTCACAAGGGGTCATCGAGTAAAATTTCACGTACACACCTTGGGGACAATCCGACAGATCATCGTACACCAGGGAGTCGCACCCCCAGAGGATGGTTCCCAACGCGAGCAGCGTTATCCATATCCTGTTTTGTAAATTCATTGTTTTGTGTATTATTTTATGCGTTTTTTTTAAATATTCGGAGGGAGAGGGGGGTTACCGACTCCCCCTCCGAATTCAATATCTATCATTAGTAGTTGTTTCCTAAATCAACGGTATAGGAGTGTAGATTCCAATTTAACACCTTGATTGAAACAGAAAGATAGGTCTTTTCCGTTACCAGCGGATCTTCGGGATCAATCGGGTTGTCTGGATCTGGATCTGGATCATTCGGATCAATCGGGTTTTTCGGCAATCCAATTTCCTTGAAGCTGCTAATGTGGATATGATATATCTGGTTACGCACGGTGGGAGATTCCGTGGGTTTCAGTTTATCCGCTCCCGGGTTTAACCAAAGAACGTACTTCATAATCGAACCGGTGTACTTCTTTACTTTTTGATCTGTTACACCTCCTTTTAGCGGGTCTTTCGCGTTAGCATCGCTACTGTAGAACAAGCCGTTAGCACCTAAGAACAAGTCGGCATTAGCCCCTAATGTCGCTAATTCAACTTCCGTGTCTCCCCATCCATCGGTTAATGGCTTGAATTTAGCCCGTATTTCAACGTAGGTTGTATTTCCTTTCTTATAATTAATTGCAGTGTGAGTAACGGGAAGAACGAACTTACTGGTTGTTTCGTTGTTAAGCTTTTCGCCGATGGCTGTATTGCTAGCATCATAGGTAAATTCTTGTGCATTGGTAAAAGAGTTTAACCCAGAATAATCAAATAATACGGTGTTCTGGGTTGCCCAATTTCCGCCAGCAGGAACATAGCTGTACACATCTTCCGGTGTTGCGTAATTACTCTTCTTCATAATGTAGAACTTCCTGTTGCTTTGTCCAACGCCATATTGTATACCGGTTACCTCGGCTATGGGGGTTGAAACACCGCCTATGTTTCTGTTAATTTGCCAGTTAGTGCCGGCTTTGGTTTGTACCGTAAGCATGGTACGCGCTACCACGCGCTCTACTTCAACTTGGGCATGGTTATTCCCAGTCCCATTCGGGTCTTTGGCTTGTTCTTCTGTAACACCTGCTGCAACATTGATCGTTTTCTTCGCGGTGTTCGTCATCATAACGGTTTCCTTGTTTGCAACACCGTCGTATGTTGCAACCTCTGACGCCACAGCTACTGCAGCCGCGGTAAATGCTGTTTCAAAATTAGTAGCGGATGTATTCTTAAGGGCTGTAATAATATCGTTATTTCCGTTTACTACAACATACACATCCACGTTGTCATTGGGAGTGGCTTTGACCGCTATCTTGGGTTTTAAAACACCATTTGCGTCAATTTCATGAAACTGGCTAAGATAGAAAGTCTCAAAATCGATCGTCTGATTACCGGGACTTACTAAGAAGACGGTAACATCTTCAATTTTATCTCGTCCTTTCCAGCCACCTGTTATCAGATTGTGATCATCAGGTAGTCCGGCACGAGTAGTGGAACCCTGTGCAAACCTCAGTGTTACACCCACGTAGGTGTTGCCTTTGCCCGTTTCGGGATTGGGGACATCCTCGTTGTTACAAGCCGCGAAGCCTAAGGCTATGGCAGCGATCGTCAAATAATTGATAATTTTCCTCATTTGTTTTTAACTGATTAAAAGTGAATAAATTATAATTCGTTGTTATGTTTTACTTATAAGCTTTCCAGGTGTTTCTTCAACTCCCTCAAGCTGTTCTTGATTGCCACCTTCTGCCTGTTTGCCGAAGTTCCAACCAGGAGCATTAGGAAAAGACAATGATGGTGAATGAATAATTGACGTTGCGCATAATAGTGTCGCTAAAAAAGTGCCTTTTTAAAGCGCACTTTGAAGTGCGTGTCAGCCCTGTTTAGTTAAATGCGGGGCAAATATACCACTTTTTTCTATAGTCACCTGGGGCAGGTGGTGATATTTGTCAAAACTGTGGAAAAATTCCACAAGATAGTTGCAATATGTCTGTTTTGGATATTCCCCCTAGGAGGAAATTTATGGTAATAGATTCAAATATTTTTTGCAGAAATGGGAGTAACCCCATTTCTGCAAAGTGAGTGTATGGTTTTTAGTATGTAGGTGTTAAAACGTGTTTTATTCGACCGGTTCCTTCTCCTTGTTTCCCTTTTTGGAACCGCCGGTTTTCTTGGGAGATAGCATGATGGACATTCGCTTTCCTTCCATGATAGGCATGTGTTCTACCTTTGCGTACTCCTCTAAGTCGTTCGCGAAGCGTAGGAGCAATACTTCCCCTTGCTCCTTGAACAGGATGGAGCGTCCCCTGAAAAATACGTAGGCTTTTACCTTGGATCCATCTTTCAGGAAATTAATCGCGTGTCTCAGTTTAAAGTTATAGTCGTGATCGTCTGTCTGGGGACCGAACCGGATCTCTTTCACGGTCACCTTGACCGCCTTGGCCCTCTGTTCTTTTTGTCGCTTTTTTTGCTGGTAAACGAATTTTTGGTAGTCGATGATCCGGCAAACGGGCGGCTTAGCCATTGGCGCGATCTCAACGAGGTCCAGCCCCTGCTCCTCGGCGATGCGCTTCGCTTCACGGGTAGGGTAAATACCCTCCTCAACGTTGTCGCCTACCAACCGGACTTCGGGTACCCGGATCCTTTCGTTGATCCGGTGTTGATCTCTTGAATTTCTTGGGTTTCTTCTCATTCAATCTTGTTTAATGTTTCTCTTTGTTATTGATGTTATTAAAAAAAGTGATTTGCTTACTCGTTGAATAGCTGGGGATTCATCATTTTCGTTACTTCACGGGTTACCTCGTCCGCGAAGGTGCTCAACTTCATGGAGCCTTTGTCCTCCCCGCCCTGTTTCCTGACCGAGACCTCTTGATCGCCCTCTTCTTTCTCACCCACGATGAGGAGGTAGGGCACACGTTTGAGCTCGTTATCCCGTATCTTGCGACCCACCTTCTCGTTGCGGTCGTCCACCTCGGCACGAATATCCTGTTTCTTTAACGTGTTCACCACGGAATAAGCGTAGTCGTTGAACCGTTCACTCACGGGGATAACCATGGCCTGGGTGGGGGCTAACCACAGCGGGAACTTGCCGGCGGTATGCTCGATGAGGACAGCCACGAACCGCTCCATGGAGCCAAATGGGGCGCGGTGAATCATCACAGGTCGGTGTTTCTGGTTGTCGGCACCGGTGTACTCCAGCTCGAAACGCTCGGGTAGGCTGTAGTCTACCTGGATGGTTCCCAATTGCCAGCGGCGCCCCAGCGCATCCCTTACCATGAAGTCGAGCTTGGGCCCGTAAAAAGCAGCTTCCCCTAGCTCCACCCTGGCTTTGAGTCCCTTCTCTTTGCACGCTTCCACGATGGCGCGTTCCGCCTTTTCCCAATCTTCGTCGCTGCCGATATACTTCTCCCTGTCTTCCGGGTCGCGAAGCGATATCTGTGCCTCGAAGTCTTTAAAGTCCAGCGCCCGGAAGATGATGAAGATGATGTCCACTACTTTCAAGAACTCCTCCTTCACCTGGTCGGGTGTGCAGAAGATGTGGGCATCGTCTTGCGTGAAGCCGCGCACCCGGGTGAGTCCGTGCAGCTCACCGCTCTGTTCGTAACGGTATACCGTTCCGAACTCGGCCATCCGGATGGGGAGGTCTTTGTACGACCGCGGGAACGCCTTGTAGATCTCGCAATGATGGGGGCAGTTCATCGGCTTGAGCAGGAACTCCTCTCCCTCCTCGGGGGTTTTGATGGGCTGGAACGAGTCCTTGCCGTACTTCTCGTAGTGTCCTGAGGTGACGTATAGCTGCTTGTGGCCGATATGCGGGGTGATGACCGGCTGGTAGTCAAACTCGAGTTGTATCTTCTTGAGGAACTCCTCGAGTTTCGACCGTAGCTGGGTTCCCTTAGGTAGCCAGAGCGGGAGTCCTGCACCCACCGTTTGGGAGAAGTGGAACAGTTGCAGCTCCTTGCCTATCTTGCGGTGGTCGCGCTTCTTGGCCTCCTCTATCATGGCCAGGTAGTCGTCCAGCATCGTCTTCTTGGGGAAGGTAATACCGTAGAGGCGGGTTAGCTGCGGGCGCTTCTCGTCGCCCCGCCAGTAGGCGCCCGCCGCCGACAACACTTTGACCGATTTGATGTAGGAGGTGTTGGGCAGGTGGGGACCCCGGCAGAGGTCGGTAAATCCGCCCTGCGTGTAGGTAGTGATGGTGCCCTCTTCCAGCTCGTTGATTAGTTCCACCTTGTAATGCTCACCTCGACTGGAGAACAACTCGATGGCCTCTTGCTTGGTGACGTTTTGCCGTTTGATATCTTCCTTGGCCGCGATCAGTTCCAGCATCTTCTTCTCGATGACCGGAAAGTCGGCCTCCCGGATGGTGACGCCTTCGCCCGGGTCCACGTCGTAGTAGAAGCCGTTCTCGATGGCCGGCCCGATGCCGAACTTGATGCCCGGGTAGAGCTCCTGTAATGCCTCGGCCATGAGGTGGGCGGACGAGTGCCAATAGGCGTGCTTACCCTCCTCGTCGTCCCACGTGAGCAGTTTCACTTCCGCATCGTTTTCAATGGGTCTCGTGAGGTCCCACGTCTCGCCGTCAACAGAAGCTGCCAGCGCCTCACGGGCTAAACGTTGACTAATACCCCGGGCGATGTCCAGCCCGGTTACTCCCTTCTCGTATTCCCGTACGGTACCGTCGGGAAACGTAATATTTATCATATCTTGTTTTGTTTTCTCTTGATTACTATTGGTTTATATTCTTTTCCGCCATCATACGGAATGCAAATGTAATGATTTTGTGATTGATGCAAGAATTTTTGACGGGAAAAATCATGAACCAGCGTGATACTGGACCTTTCGTCATGGTATCCGCATGACTGTGTTGTTAAATTCATTAGACCGTTTTGAATCTCTTGAGAATGTTGCCACGAAACCTCCCGTTACTGCATCCGCTTGATGATGCTATACGACTGTACGATTCCCAGTTCGCCCGCCTTACGCAGGTCATCCAGCCCATCGCGTGTTTCGCCAATTGACAAGCGGGAGATTCCCCGATTGAAGTAAGCCTCCGCGAAGCGGGGCTCCAGGTTGATTGCCTTCGTGTAATCGGTTATGGCTGCCCGGTAGTCCTTTTCAAGGATGTATATCTCCGCCCGGTTGTAGTAAGCGTAGATAAAGTCGGGTGCTTCTTTAATAATCGTGTTGTACTCCTTGAGGATGGCATCATGCTCAACCGACTCCAGCGAGAGCTCGGGTTTGCGCATGGTGCCGGGCAGCTCTTTCAGGAGATCCAACTCACGCTCCAGCTCGTTATCGAACAGGGAGGGGTCGCTTGAAAGTTGAGTGTTGTATTCCAGCTGCTTGGAACGAATAACCGCCCTTGCAAAACGGGCCATCACCATGCTCGGGTCCAGTTCCAATACCCGCTCCATATCCTTCAACGCGTTCTCGTAATCCTGTACTAAGGCGAAGTCCATTCCTCGTCCGAAGTAGAGTCTGGCATCACGGGGTGAGCGGTCTATACGGGCCGAGAACTGGTCGATGGAGCGGAAGTGGGCATCCACCTGAAGCTCGTTCAACGGCGCCTCGTGATTGGTCACTTTCAGCACCCAGGAGAGGCCCATATCGCTGTTGGCACGGTCAAGCAGTTCGCTGTAGTAAACCGGGCGCAGTACTTCGTATTCCTGTTCGTAGTAGGAGAGGGTGAATCGCGGTTCCCGTTCCACCGGCACGTTCAGGTTCTGTACCCTGCCCCGGCTCTGGCGCTGGTACTTGCTTTTGGAGGAGGTCTCCTCTTTGGAGACCACCAGCAGGTTGAACTTTTCGATGTCTTTATCGGCCTGCTCGCGGGTATCCTTGCTCTCATCGCGTTGGTTATCAGCTTGCTTGTCGTCTGCCTGTTCAGCCTTTTCAGACTCCCTATGCGACGTGTAGGGCTCGGGATCCACTGTGGCTACCCTGTGTGCCTTTGCCTCCTCGGCACGTGCCAGCAGGTAGTCCTGTTCCGCTCCCGCCAGATCATTCAACTCCCGTTTCAGTTGGGAGCGGCTGTAGTAACCCGAGAAGAAGTCGGGATGCGCTTCCAGCACCACGTCCAGGTCCTCGATCGCACCGGTGTAGTTGCCTATTTCTTGGTTGAGTATGGCCCGGTTGAGGTAGGCGATGGTGTTGTCCGGTTCCAGCTCGATCACCTTGTCGAAGTCGCGTATCGCCCGGTTGTTGTCGGCCACCTGCGCACGGAGGAGACCCCGGTTAAAGCGGGCGATCAAGTTGTTCTCATCCATCTCGATCACCCGGTCGTAGTCCGCCATCGCCCCCCTGAGATCGTTGAGGTGGTACTTCACCAGTCCCCGGTTGATGTAGTTGGCCTGTTGGTAGGGATCCAGACGTATCGCCTCGTCCAGGTCAGAAAGCGCCCGGTTGAACTCCTGTTGGTGAAAGTAAAGAAGCCCCCGGGCCGAGAAAGCTTGCGCCGTGTAGGGGTCGTTCACGATGGCCGTGTCAAGGTCGGCCATCGCCCGGGTGGTATCTTCCATCTGGAGGTACATATGAGAGCGGGCCAGGTAGCCGGGTGTGTAGTCGGGATAGCGCCGAAGCAGGTATTCGAAGAACTTCTCGGCTACCTCGTACTGCTTCAGCTCGATGTTAACGATACCCATGTTGACCAAAGTGATTCGGTCTTCCGGGTAGTACTCCAGGCTCGTTTTGTAGTCGGTGGCCGCCAGCTCGAACTCCTCTAAGTTCTGCCACGCGGCCCCCCGCAGTTGGTAAGCAGCCAGGAAATAGGGATTCCGCTCCAGGCAACGGGTCGCGTCTTCGCTCGCCCCCTTGAAGTCGTCGAGCATGAACTTCGCCAAGGCTCGGTAGTAGTAGGGTTCGGCAAGGTAGGACTTGGCCGTGATCACCTGGTTGAAGTACTGGATCGACAGCACGTAGTCCTCGAAGTAGAGCGCGTTTTTGCCGATCATCATCACGCGCTCCGTGTTGACCTGTGATGAGGCGGCCATCGAGGTGAAGGCGATAAGAATAAGAAGGGTGTATCGTTTCATCTATGGGTGTATGGTTGTTTACCGATTAATATCCACGACCCGGCTACCGTTATCCCGTCCTCGGATGGTTACCTTAACCGTCCCTTCCGGGAGGAGCGGCTCCACCAGTTCCGGCCACTCGATGAAGCAGAGGGCATCGCTGTACACGTACTCCTCGAACCCGAGGTCGACCAGCTCCTCCAGCTTTTCCACCCGGTAGCAGTCAAAGTGGTAGACGGGTGCACCGTCGGGCAGGCTGTACTCGTTGACGATGGCGAAGGTGGGACTTGTGACGGTCTCTTCCACCCCCAGCTCCTTGCAGATGGCCTTAATAAGGGTGGTCTTGCCGACCCCCATATCCCCGTAGAGGGCAAACACCGTACCATCACCCATCGCTTGAACGAAAGCGCGGGCGGCCGCCTTTACGCCTGTCGCATCATGTATCTCGATAGTACAATTCACTCTTTTGCTTCTCGTTTAGCGGGTGCAAGTTACGTGAATTATTCGTGAAACTCAACTTTTGGTGAACAGAAATTGGGCGTGGAGGTCATTACTTGGGTGCCTGTTACTTCGCGGTGAGCGTGACCAGCGGGACTATCATCTCCTCCAGCGATATGCCCCCATGCTGAAACGTGTTCTCGTAGAGCGAGGTGTAATGGCTGCCACGGTTAGGATAGATCAGGAAGTCGTGGTTCATCGCGAAGATGTACCTCGTGCTGATATGGGGGGAGGGTAACCCGATGTTCTCGGGTATGGCACAGGGATAAACCCGTTTTGGATCGTACGCGAGGCTTTTCCCGCACTTGTAGCGAAGGTTGGTGCTCGTCTCCCTGTCGCCCACCACGGTCACCCCGTTTTTCACCCGCACGGTGCCGTGATCGGTGGTGATAATCGCCTTGTAGCCTTGGTTCGCGATCTCCCGGAGGATCCCCTCCAGAGGTGAGCCAAGGAGCCACGAGCGGGTGAGTGCCCGGTAGTCCGCCTCGTCGCGGACAAGCTCGCGGATCATCTTCGAGTCGGCCCGGGCATGAGAAAGCGCGTCGATGAAGTTAAACACGATGATGTTCAGGTCGTTGCTCCTTAGGGCCGAGAAGTGGGAAAGCAGCCGTTCCCCTTCCTGGTGGTTGTTCACCTTGTGGTAGGAGAAGGAGTATTCCCGACCGGTTCGCCGAAACAGCTCCCTGACAAGCTGCTCCTCCTGCTCGTTCTTGCCTTCGGGTGCCGACTCGTCGACCCACAACCCGGGGTAGCGCTTGGCTATCTCCGCGGGCATTAGGCCGGCAAACAGGCTATTACGGGCATACTGCGTGGTGGTGGGGAGGATACTGAAGTAGAGCGTCTCCTCGCAGGAGAACCGTTCGCTCACAATATCCCTCACGGCGGTCCACTGGTCGTAGCGGAAGTTATCGATTAGGATCAGAAAAAGTTTCTCCCCCCCGTCAATCAGGGGGAAAACGGCCTGTTCCATCAGGTCGGGGCTTAATAGTGGGTAGTGGTTATCCTCGCGCCGCTCCCGTTGGTAGGTTTGTTGTTTTCTTTGAAGGATCCACCGCTCGTACAGTTCCCTCACGAACCGACCGAAGAGGAGGTTGGCCTCTGCCTTTTGGTCGGCCACCATCTCCCGCACGGGGTGGTTGGTCGGCTCCAACTCCAGCTCCCAGTAAACCAATTCACGGTACACCGCCTTCCAGTCGCTCGCTTTGCGGCATGATTGGATTGTCTCGTCGAGGCGAACCTTCGACTCCAGGTAACGGGCTGCCGCATTCTCGGCTACCAGCTCCTTTTTGTCGAGTAGCTTCTTGATCGCCGATAACACCTGGTGAGGGTTTACAGGCTTGATCAAGTAATCGGCAATCTTCTTCCCGATGGCCTGGTTCATAATGCCCTCATCTTCGCTCTTGGTGACCATCACCACGGGAAGGTGCGGTGCAAGGCGGTGTAAACGGGCAAGGGTGTCGAGGCCCGACAACCCGGGCATCTGCTCGTCGAGGAAGACGATATCATACGCCCCGGAACGGCACATCTCGAGGGCATCGTGTCCATTCCCGGCGCAGTCCGTTACGTACCCCTTCTCCTCGAGGAAAAGCACGTAGGGCTTCAAGAGTTCCATTTCGTCGTCCACCCAGAGGAAGCGTGCTTTAACTATTGCTCCTTTCATCGCTTTGTCCCTTGTTTGCTTTACCGCTTTTTTCATTATTTCATCCGTCGCTTTTGCCACGTCCCACCTGCTGCTTTCCCAACCGCTTGGCTTGTTTCTTGACCTTACGCGAATGTAACCTATTTCCGCCTTATCACCCCAACTTCGAGATCCCGCGCTGTGACCAGTAGTACGCGAATGTAACCCATTTCCGCCTTATCTTGAAGGTATTCCCCGGGATATTTCGGGCGATTCGTTTTTTAATACGGGGAAAAATCCTATTTTTGTAACGAGGTGAGTTGGGCGCGGGTAGCAGAAGTTGATACAGCCAGGAAATGCTCTGCCTAGCTTGAAAGCTGTCTGTTACGCCGTCGCGGAAAGCAAATTAGGAATCATTCAATAACAAAATAAACTGAACAAAATCAACTTAAACAAGATGAAACAAGCAATTTATTCTACACTTTTCGCCCTTCTGCTGCTCTTTATGGCGGGCTGCGCACAAAAAGATGATGGGGCTATTTTTAACGGTAAGAACCTGTCGAACTGGGAGTTCGTGGTGGAGGATAACGCGGTACCCGCGGAGCAAGTCTACTTGGTTGAAAAGGGAGTTATCCGGGTGATGGGCGAGCCACTGGGCTACATGTACACCCGGGAGAAGTACCGCAACTTCGTGCTGGAGCTGGAGTACCGGTGGGCCGACGGGGAGAGTAACAGCGGCGTGTTCGTGTTGATCGAGGAGCCGATGAATCCTTTCCCGAAAGGAATCGAGTGCCGGTTGGCCGCGGGCAACGCGGGAGATTTCGTGCTGCTGGGGGGTGCGAACTTGAACGAGTACGTGCTGCCGGAAGGGGTCACGGAGCGTCCAAGGTTCCCGGTGATCGACAAGCAACACCCATCTAACGAGAAGCCGGCAGGCGAGTGGAACAAGATGCGGATATCGGTGAACGAGGGGATCGTAGAGGTACACGTGAACGGTCTGCTACAGAACCGTGCGACGAGCGAGGTTAAAGAGGGACATATTGGTTTGCAGAGCGAAGGGAAGGAGATACAGTTTAAAAACCTTACCCTTAACAGGCAATGAAGCCGTTGCCAAGAGTCAATCGCTGCATTGAAGAATAAGAGATATGCAAACAACATCAAAGCTATTGATGGTGCGCCCTGCCCCTGTTACCTTCAACGATGAGACGGCGAAAAATAACTTTATCCAGCGGGACTATAGGAAGGATGAAGGTATCCGGGAGGGCAGTACTAACGGGAACAACGGGAGCGACGAGATCAATCGGGCCAACGGGACTGATGGTACCGACAAATCCCGACAGGCGGCGGTGACCGAGAAAATGCTGGTGGAGTTTGACGCGTTCGTGGAGTTGCTCCGACGTAACGATGTGGACGTTACCGTGGTGCAGGATACGCCCGAGCCACGGACGCCCAACTCCCACTTCCCCAACAACTGGTTCTCGTCGCACCTAAGTGGTGAGCTGGTGCTCTACCCCATGTTCGCGGAGAACAGGAGACAGGAACGGAAGCAACGCGTGTTGGATTTGCTACGCGGCAAGATGAACCACCGGAAGGTGGTGGACCTCACGAGCTGGGAGGAGGAGGGCCAGTTCTTGGAGGGAACCGGGAGCATGGTGTTCGATAGGCGGCGGCGTAAAGCCTATTGTTGCCGCTCACCCCGCTCGTCGGAGAGGGTGTTGGCCGATTTCTGCGGACGAATGCGCTACGATGCCGTGCCGTTTGACGCGTTTGAGGCGGAGGGGCTGACGTTAAACCACACCAACATGATGATGGCGATAGGCACGCAGGTGGCTGTCGTTTGCCTCGACTCTATCAAGGAAACCAACCAAAGGGAGAGGGTGGCGGCAGAGCTTACCGCGGCAGGTAAGGTAATCGTGGAGCTCTCCATCGAGCAGCTCGCTCAGTTCGCGGGGAACATCCTGGAGGTTAAAAGCCGCAACGGGCATCCCTTCATGGTGATGTCGGCCGCGGCGCGGGATTCACTCACGAGTAGCCAAGCACGAACCATCGCCACCTACAACAAGATCTTGTCGACCGACCTGCGCACCATCGAAGCGCACGGGGGCGGTTCGGCCCGTGGCATGCTGGCGGAGATTTTTCACTAAAGAATCATTCAACAACTGCTCCTGCTTTCCAATTATTTATTTTCTTTGCCGCGAGTTAATCATTTTTTTTGAGCGAGGGTAGCGTCAAGTCTTAGCCGAGCGAAGACAAAAAAAGCGTGTTAGCAATCAAAGATTAAATCATAGAATATGAACAGGCGCTCTTTTTTACGGGAATCTTCATTGGTGACGGGTGGATTGTTTTTGTGCCCCAATTCCAGCGAAAGTATGCTCTGGGCAGGTCTCACGGAGCCATGCTCCGAGATAAGAATAGAAACACCCATCCACGGGGCCATTTTAAACTGGCGCCAAGGGGAAAAGGTTTCCGGTGGATTAAAAATTAAAGTAGAGGGTGTTGCCCCCATGAACCGGAGGATCATGGTGAATGGTGTCACTGCCCTGCGCGATCATACGCGGTTCACGGCGGAGATTGTTCTTCGTGACAGGGAAACGACGATTACCGCGGCTTCGGACGATTACACGGGACTCAACACCCACAGCATTCGGGTACTTTGGGATAAAAATTCTGTTCCCAGGTACGGTTTCAATATCGATGACAATATTTTTTTCCTGCGGGACATTGCCCGGAAAAGATACGCGTCTCTTTTCGATTGTTTTTACCTGGAGGGACTGCGCAAATTACACCGCGAATATGGAACCAAATTTCAATTGAATCTCTACTATTCCGACGGATTGGAATATACCGATGAAAAAGAATTCACATTGCGGGACTTCCCGGACCGTTACAAGGGAGAATGGAGGGATAATTCCGACTGGTTGAAACTCGCTTTCCACGCGTATGCCAACAAGCCTGATCGACCCTATCAAAACGCGGCTCCCGAAAAGATGATCGCCGATTACGATCTGGTGACAGAACAGATTATTCGCTTCGCGGGGGAAGAGACATATGGTATCATGAACAATATTCACTGGGACCTGAACCCCTCCGCTTTTAAACCGTTGGCGGAAAAAGGAGTGCGCGTTTTGGGCGCCTATTTTGTCAAAACCCAAAAAGGATGGGATATTCATCTGGGATTGGATGATACCCGTTCTCAATACCTTTCCACCCATGATATGTTGAAGGACTTTGACAGCGGTATCGTGTTATGTAAAAACGATCTGATTTGCAATTCAACCCCCTTGGATCAGATTGTTCCGACATTGGAGTCCTTAGCCTCAGACCCGAACACTGCCGAGATCATGGATATCCTGACGCATGAGCAGTATTTTTGGCCGTTTTACGACAATTATTTGCCGGATCATTTTCAACGATTGGAACGAGCCATCTCATGGCTTACTGAACACGACTATCAACCGGTCCTGTGGAATGACGGGTTCATGGGCGTTCCGATTTAATAGCGGCTATTTGAAATATCTCCTTTAGCATATAAACAATGTTGTGATGTGTAACAATTAACAATTAATCAACTATGTCATTTAGATCAGAACTAAAAGAGTTTTTAATGCGCGGCAGCGTGGTAGACATGGCCGTGGGTATCGTGATTGGTGGAGCTTTTGGGAAGATCGTCACCTCGTTCGTGAACGATATCCTGATGCCTCCCTTCGCGTTGGTATCGAATCAGGGGCAGTTTACCGACCTCAAGGTTACGTTGAGGCAGGCTGTAATGGAGGGAACGGAGGTGATTACACCCGCCGTCACCTGGAACTACGGTGCCTTTATCCAGGCAATTGTGGACTTCCTGATCATCGGGACAGCCATCTTCATGGTGATCAAGGCAATGAACTCCCTGAAGCGCAAGAAAGAGGAGGCACCCGCTCCTGAGGCACCAGCCGAACCGACCAAGGATCAGCAGTTACTGACCGAGATAAGGGATCTGCTGAAGAAGTAGGCATTTTTTGTAACCAAACCTGTTCGAGGGTAGTCCTATTCATGCAAACGGAATCATAAACGGTAAAAAATTTCAACATCATGGATGAATTATTAATTCCTATAGTGGCTATTATTTGCGTGATCGGATTGCCCGTTGTAACGGGTTTGGTGCTGGGTATCCTGTCGATTAAAGCTAGGAACAAAGAGCGAATGGGACTCATTAACCAAGGCATTATCCCGCCGGATAGCCCGAAAAGAAAGCGCACCCCCAACCGGTTGGTATCGCTCCGGAACGGGATCGTGCTTATCGCACTGGGTATTGGCATCATCGTGGGATTCCTATGTTCGGAGCACCAAGCTTTTGGGCAGGGTAAAACCTTCTGGGTGACCGGGGCAAGCGTGGTTTTCTTCTTGGGTGTGGGTTACCTGACCTACTTCTTGGTGGTTCAAAAGATGCTGCATCTCGAGCAACGGGAAACAGGTGAGGGCGAAGAGGTAGAGGAAGCGGAACAGGAGTAACCAGTCGGATCGAATGAGTGAAAAGGAACGGGTGAAACGGGTTCTCTCGGGCGACACTTCCGCTTTCGCTTACTTCGTGGACTGCTACCAGGACATGGCGTTTACCATCGCCTACCGGGTTTGCGGCAACGAGCAGGATGCAGAGGATATTGTTCAAGAGAGTTACGTGAAAGCGTACCGGAATCTACATGGCTTTCGTGCTGAGAGTAAATTCTCGACCTGGCTCTACCGTATTGTCTATAATACCGCTGTCACCCACTCTAAGAAACGGCTTTGGGAGGTGGATAGGGAGACTGAGGCTGACAATGTCCTACACCTCGCGGAAGATACACTTCAGGTGGAGGTCGAGGCCATGGATCGCAAGGCGGTGGTGAACGATATCCTTGGACGGATGCCGACTGGCGAGGCACTGTTGCTCACGCTCTATTACCTGGAGGATCATCCCGTGAAGGAGATCGTGAAGATTACCGGGCTCAACGAGGCCAACGTGAAGGTGAGGCTATTTCGGGCAAGGAAGTCGTTCAAGGAGCTGCTGCAGCGGCGTTACCGGATCAGTGAAATACTATGAATGAGAGAAACGCGATGAAAAATAGAGATATACCGAGCGAGGAGCAGACGATGCGGGTACTGATGCAGGGTGCCAGGTTGAAAGCACCTGAGCAGCTCAAGTACCGTGTTATGCACCAGTTGGAGGCGGAGAAAGCAGTCGCCCCCCGTGCGAAGAAGGTTACCGAGGAGTCGGGCAACGTGTTGCGAGATCTGGGAACCATTTTTGGAATCATGTATGCCCTGCTGGCGGTAATGGTGGTCGTTGCTTATATCCTCTTCGGGGGGCAGTTCCTGCTCTCAACAGAGTTCATCGGGACAACCCTGCTCGTGGTGTTCGTCTTCAGCATGCTTTGGCTAATCGCGCAACTGGATCGTCGTGTGCAGGCGAAAAGGTTCAGGAAGAATTCCCCAAACAGTTAATCTATGCGGCATAAAACCCGAAAGCGATTATTCCTGTAGAAGGTTTTCCCGTGCTTTTTGAAGCAGCTCGGGTGACTCCGCGGGGGGGTAGTGCAGGTCGAGCGACCTGAATAGATCCAGGATGATGTCGCCAACGGCGACCCGTGCGAAGAACTTCTTGTCGGCCGGGATCACGAACCACGGGGCGTATGGCTTGGAGGTCTTCTCGAGCATCTCCTCGAAGGCTGCTTCGTACTCATCCCATTGGGAGCGTGCATGCAGGTCCGCCGAGCTGAACTTCCAGTTTTTATTCGGATCATCAATGCGCGAGAGGAAGCGTCTCTTCTGCTCCTCTTTCGACACGTGCAAGAAAAACTTGAGGATGCGCATGCCGTTATGGTAGAGGTGCTTCTCGATGTTGTTGATGCTTTCGTAGCGCTCTTCCCAGAACGACGCGTCCATTTTCTCCACGGAGTCGTAACCGGGGATGCGCTCGTTCAATACCCATGCAGGGTTCACCTTGGTTGCCAGCACGTTCTCGTAATGCGACCGGTTGAAAATCTCGATCATGCCCCGTTGTGGTAACGCACGGTAGTGCCTCCAAAAGTAGTCGTGCTCCAGCTCGTTTTTGGTCGGTGTCTTGAAGCTATGTACTTGACAACCCTGGGGGTTGATACCCGACATCACGTGGCGGATCACGCCATCCTTCCCCGCGGCATCGCGGGCTTGCAGCACGATCAGCAAGGAGTAGCGGTCATCGGCGTAAAACATCTCCTGGTACTTTTTCAGTTCCTGGATATTTTGATAGATCTCCTCTTTTGCCGTCTGCTTGGTGTACCCACCGTCCTCATTTGTCCTGAAGGTGGATAACTTGACCGGCCTTCCCTCTTCTATCCGAAATCGTTTGTAGTTATAATCCATAAGGCGTTATTCTTGCTGTTATTTTCACTGTGTTCCTGTTTGTTTTACTTCATACGCTGAGAATATCCTGCACGGTTTTTGTTCCTCTTTTCGCTATATATTACCCGTTTTCCGTGTTCTCCGTTTCCTTAGCGTTCCCCACGTTGCTCCCAACCCCCATGAGCAGGCCCTCGTAGCGGCTATCGTCGGTGATGATACGCAACCCCTCCTGGAAGATGTCGTTCTCCTCGTTGATGATGCGGTAGAAGGCCGATGATTCGTAGAGGTCGCGGGCGATCAGCGCTTTCAGTTGTAAGGCGATCAATGGGCGGGAGCGCTCAAACTCCTGCTCGTTCCATTCGATCTTCTCTTCGGCCGCGAGACCCTTCAATTTTTTCACCATGGCATCCGACAGCTCGTAACCCTCCTTGAAAGCGATCGCGTCTGGGTATTGCTCGTGTAGCGATTTGCGGTTGAGGTCCACTTCCGCGTTCGCTACTCGAGAGATGACACCCCGGGCGTAGAGCCGTGTATGGAGTAATGTGCCAGAGGTGGTATCCATCGGCACGAAGTAGTCGGGCATGATACCCCCGCCCCCGTAGACAGTTCGCTTGTTCACCAGGGTGGTGTACTTCAGCGAATCGGGGAAGTGGATGCTGTCGGCTACGAACAGTTCCCCATGCTGGAAACGATCGATAAAATCTTGGTTGTACGCGTCTAACTTCCCCTCTTGGTAGGGGCGCTGGATGCTGCGGCCGGTAGGCGTGTAGTAGCGCGCCACGGTGAGCCTTATCATGGTGCCGTCGGGCAGCGGCAGTTGCCGTTGCACCAGCCCTTTGCCGAAGGTGCGGCGACCAACCACTACTCCCCTGTCCCAGTCCTGTACAGCTCCTGCGAGGATCTCGCTGGCCGAGGCCGACGAGCCGTTAACCAAGATCACCAGCTTGCCTCCTTGTAGCTCGTCGCCCCCCGTGGCGTTCATCGTGAACCGGGGCTGGTTCTTCCCTTCGGTATAGACGATTAGCCGCTCTTCACCCAAGAACTCATCGGCGATTTCATTGGCTACCTGCAGGATACCGCCCCCGTTATCGGTCAGGTCCAGTATCAGGTGCTTCATACCTTGTGCCTTGAGCTCGTTCCCCGCCTTCCTGAACTCCTCGCCCGAGGTAACGCCGAAGCGGCTCAACCGGATGTAGCCCACCTCCTCCGCCACCATGTACGCGGCGTCGATACTGGTGATGGGTATCTTGTCGCGGACAATCCGAAACTCCATCAGCTCCGGCACCCCGCGGCGGAGTACCGACACGTTGACGGAGGTCCCTTTCGGTCCCCGCAGCATCTTCACTACATCCTGGCTGTTCATCTTCACCCCGGCAATCACCGAATCGTTTACCTTGATAATCTTGTCACCGGCCAATAAACCCACCTTCTGCGAAGGACCTCCCGAGATCACATCCAGCACGTAGAGGGTATCGGTAAGCATGTTGAACTGGATGCCGATGCCATCGAAATTGCCTTGCAACGGCTCGTTCATGGCGCGCACCTCCTCTTCGGTGAGGTAGGTGGAGTGGGGATCCAGCTCCTCCAGCATCGCACGGATGGCTGCCTCGGTGAGCTTTTTGGTATCAGCATCGTCTACGTAAAGGCTGTTAATGAGCTGAAGGGTGCGCTCGAATTTAACGCCTTCCGGCGTGGGGCGAAATTGCCCGTAGGCGCACCCCGTGAGGGATAGGAACAGGCTGCCTAAAACAGCCGCGATGACTTCTTTTTGCATGATGATAGGGTGATAGGTATCTGTTGAATTTTTGTCTTTTGACTTGTGTGGTTGGAGAAAAGCAAGCTTGAAGACCTTAATGATAGGTGCATTTAATTTTCATCCTCTCTGGTAGAAAGGAGCTCACGTCACGACCGTAACGCAGCAGCTCCCGCACGATAGAAGAGCTGATATGGGCATGCGCGGGTTCGGTGAATAGCAGGATCGTTTCGATGCCCGAAAGGGTTCGGTTCATGTGGGCGATGGTTTTCTCGTACTCGAAGTCGGCCACCGTGCGAATGCCCCTTAGTATGAAGTCTGCGCCCACCTCCCGTGCGAAGTCGACGGTGAGCGTATCGTAACTCTCTATCCGCACCCGTGGTTCGGGTTGGTAGAGGTCACGAATCATCTGTAGCCGTTTGTCGATCGGGAAGTAGGAGTGTTTGGCCTCGTTCACGCCGATCGCGATCACCACCTCGTCCACCAGGGTGAGACCGCGCCGCACCAGCGACTCGTGTCCCACCGTGAAGGGGTCGAACGTGCCCGGGAACAGGGCGATTCGTTTAGGCGACTTCATCCTCTTCTACCACTAAGTTATCGATAATAAACGTCTGCCGCTCCGGCGTGTTCTTGCCCATGTAGAACTCCAGGAGCTCTTTCAGCAGGTCCTCCTTCCGCATGGTGACCCGATCGAGGCGTATATCCTCCCCGATGAAGTTACGAAACTCGTCGGGCGAAATCTCTCCAAGCCCTTTGAAGCGGGTGATTTCCGGGTTGGGTCCCAGCTCCTGGATGGCGTTGATCCGCTCCTCCTCGGTGTAGCAGTAGACCGTCTTCTTCTTGTTGCGCACCCGGAACAGCGGGGTCTGAAAGATGTAGACGTGCCCCTTCTTGATCAGGTCGGGGAAGAACTGTAGGAAGAAGGTGAGCAGCAGCAGGCGAATGTGCATCCCGTCCGTATCGGCGTCGGTGGCTATGATCACCTTGTTGTAGCGCAGCCCGTCCATACCCTCTTCGATATTGAGGGCTGCCTGCAGCAGGTTGAACTCCTCATTCTCGTAGACGATTTTCTTGGTTAGGCCGTAGCTGTTCAGCGGCTTCCCCCGCAAGCTGAACACCGCCTGCGTGTTGGGGTCACGGCTCTTGGTGATGGACCCGCTCGCGGAGTCCCCCTCCGTGATGAAGATGGCGGTCTTCTCCCGGTCGTCCCCTTTGGGGTCGTTGTAATGTACCCGGCAGTCGCGCAGTTTCTTGTTGTGCAGGCTGGCCTTTTTGGCGCGCTCCCTTGCCTTCTTGGTCACGCCCGCGATGGCTTTGCGCTCCTTCTCGGAGTCCAAAATCTTCTTCTGTAGCACATCCACCGTCTCCGGGTGCTTGTGCAGGTAGTTGTCCAGCTCCTTCTTCAGGAAGTCGTTGATATGCTTGCTCACCGAGACCCCGTCGGGGCTCATCTCCTTGGAGCCAAGCTTGGTTTTGGTTTGCGATTCAAAGATTGGTTCCTCTACCTTGATGCTGATGGCCGCCACGATACCACTCCGGATATCGGAGTACTCGAAGTTCCGGTTGTAGAACTCCTTGATGACGCGGGCGGTCGCCTCCCGGAAAGCGGTCTGGTGGGTTCCCCCCTGCGTGGTGTGCTGCCCGTTGACAAACGAGTAGTACTCCTCGCCGTACTGGTTGGTGTGGGTGATGGCCACCTCGATATCCTCACCGTGGAGGTGGATGATGGGGTAGAGTTCCTCGGAGGTGAGGTTCTCGTTGAGCAGGTCCTCGAGCCCGTTCTTGGAGTTGAACTTCTTGCCGTTGAAGGTGATGGTAAGGCCGGTGTTCAGGAAGACGTAGTTCTTGAGCAGTGGCTCGATATGCTCGTCCCGGAATTGGTAGTCGCCAAAGATATCTTTATCGGGGGTAAAGCCGACCAGCGTGCCGTTGCCGTTTCCCGACTGTTTGACCTCATCCTCTTGCGACAGCAGCCCTTGGCTGAACTCTACCCGCTTCGATTCGCCATCGCGGGAACTCTCCATGTAGAACTGTGAAGATAGGGCGTTTACCGCCTTGATGCCCACCCCGTTGAGGCCTACCGATTTTTTGAAGGCTTTGGAGTCGTACTTGGCCCCGGTGTTCATTTTGGAGCAGACATCCCTGACCTTCCCCAGCGGAACGCCTCGCCCGTGATCCCGCACGGTGACGCTTTCGTTCTCGATGTTCACCTCGATGGTCTTGCCAAACCCCATCATGTACTCGTCGATAGAGTTATCCAGCACCTCCTTCAACAGTACGTAGATACCGTCGTCGGAGGAGGAGCCATCGCCAAGCTTGCCGATGTACATGCCGGGGCGGTGACGGATATGTTCTTGCCACTCAAGGGTGACGATATTTTCTTCTTGGTAGTTGCTTTCCAGTAGCTGTAAATCAGTTTGACTCACTCTGTTTCCTCTCTTTGTTTAAAGTTTTTTCATTTGTTTCCGGCAGCACGTTACAAATCCTTGGTAAAGTGACTTCTCTTGATCGCCTTGTAGTCGTTTTTCGAGGATAACGGTTACAGATCCTTGATAAAGGCCCTTCTCCTCTTGTGCTGCTCGTACTCGAAGTCCCCCCACAGGGCGTGTACCTTGTTGTTGGTTTCCAGCTCGAGGTTGGTCTCGGCCTCCGTCAGGTTAAACTTCTTGGCCGCGTTGAAGAACTCGCTCACCATAAGTGCGTTGAGTCCTTTGCCTTGGTATTCGGGGTCAACCGCGATCATTAACAAGTCAAGTACGTTGGTCGTGTTCCCTATTCCCTTCAGCGCCTTGTACAAGTGTATCCATCCGGTGGGGAGGAACTTACCTTTCGCCTTGCGAAGCGCTTCGGACATGCTGGGCAAGCCGATCCCGACACCCACCACCTTGTTGTCTTGCTGGCGCAGGATTAGCGACAGGAACTCAAGCCGCAGCAAGGGGATGTACATGTCCACGTAGTAGTCGATCTGCTTTTCAGACAGCTCGACGTAGCCAAACAGCTCTTTGTATGCTTTGTTGAAAAGGAGGAAGATGTCCCTCGCGTAGGGGAAAACATCTTTCTTGCGCTCGAACCGTTTCACGGTCAGCCCGAAGCGGCGTTTTACCACGTCGAACATCCGTGTATAACGTTCCGGTATTTCATCCGGTATCTGGATAAGGAACTCCAGCCAATCCTGATCCTTAACGTACCCCATCCGCTCCATGTGTACCGGGTAGTAAGGGTAGTTATAAATGGTGTACATGGTGCTCATCCGGTCGAATCCCTCGATAAGCATCCCCTCGTGATCCAAATCGGTGAACCCCAGGGGGCCATGTATCTTCTCCATTCCACGGGATCGAGCCCAGCTCTCAGCTGTGGCGAAGAGGGCATCCGTCACCTTCGCGTCGTCGATGAAATCCACGAAGCTAAACCGGGCGTTTTTCTGTTTCCATATCTCGTTGGCCTTGTGGTTGATGATGACCCCGATCCGGCCCACGATCTCCTCGCCGCGATACGCGAGGAAGTACGCGGCATCGCAATGTTCAAAGGCCGGGTTCTTGCTCATGTTGAGCGTGGCCATTTCATCGTAAATAAGGGGGGGGACGAAGTATTCGTTCCCCTCGTACAAATCGATTCCGAACTGGATGAACTTTCTGAGGTCATCCTTTGTTGTGACTTTTTTGATTGCTACTGACATACGTGTGTTCCTATTTCTTGTTGCTTGTTCTTAATTGCCACAAAGATAATGAATTTTTTATTTACCGATGGCTCACCCGGTTAATCTTTCCGACTCCCGCTTCTATATTGTTCGTTCCAACATGTTTGCTCCTTCACTTATATGAAAAAGTCGCTATAATTGACACTGTACCTTTGCCGATGCGCACGACACGATGTCTATCGTGTAAGTGAGTTGTTTATTACTCCGGAAATATCGCCGTGAACTTGCTCCCTTTGTTGTCTGATTTCACCACGATTTTGCCTTTATGACGCAGCGCGATTTGCCTGCAGAGGGTCAGACCGATGCCTGAACCATTTGATTTGGTGGAATAAAACGGGATGAAAATTTTCTCGATCGCTTCGGGGGCGATGCCATGACCGTTATCTGAAACCGAGATATGGATTTCATTGCCTAACTTTTCCGCTTTCACCTCGATTTTCGGTTCAGATGATGCTGCTGAAGCTTCATGAGCGTTTTTCAACAAATTCAGCAACAACTGCTCCACCATCGTTTTATCGGCCTTCAAGATAAGCTGCTCGGGGTAGACCTCGTAATTAAAAGTAACCCCACCGGAAGCCATCAGCTGTCGCAGTGATTGAAGCATGGGCTGGATGGCGATAGGTTGGATGGTGGGCTGCGGTAACCGGGTGAGTTTCCGATAGTTTTCCACGAAAGAGAGCAACCCTTTGCCGCGCCGGTGAATGGTATCCATGGCACGCTTCATAATGCGGTAATTTTCCACGTCCACCTCATCGGACAGCTCCTGTTCACTCAACGTTTCGGAGAGCGAGATAATGGGCGTTATGCTGTTCATGATCTCGTGCGTGAGCACGCTAATCAGTTTTTGCCACGCTTGCGTTTCGGCTTCATCCCTCATCGCGTCGTGCGCGTGGGATCGAAAAGCATCCAATGCCTCGTTCATCTCTTGGGAAAGACGGCTTAGCTCATCGCTGGTGCCTTGATGGACAAAGTGCGACGAGAAATCGGCATGCCTAATGCTCGCGATCATCTGCTCCATGCGGCCAATCATCTTTTTCCGGTCATAGTAAAGCGACACGGCAAGGGCCACGATAATTAGCAACAGCAACATCGAAGAAAAGAGCAACTGTTTCAAAAACAGCCAGGCTCCCGCCAGCGACAACAGTACGATGGCGCCTATTTTCAAGAAAAATATATGACGGGCTTGCAGTTTCATCTTTTTAGTTTCATGCTTAGGGTTTCACGCTTTGAGTTCCCTGCTTTGAACTTCTTGTTCACTTTGCATCTTCTCTATTTTCCGGTACAATGAGAACCTGGAGATACCCAACAGGTCGGCCGCTTGGTTCAAGTTACCATCCGTTTGGCTAAGCGCTTTCTCGATGGCCGCCTGCTCTAACTCTTTCAAGTTCAGGTTTTCCTGCTTCACTTTTCGCGAAACCGGCTTTAGCAAAAAATCATCGCTCGAAAGGGTGTAACCCGATGATAAGATTACGGCACGTTCCAGGGCGTGTTGCAGTTCGCGCACGTTACCGGGCCAGTGGTAGCTGTTGAGTTTTCGCATGGCCGAGGGCGAGATGCCGCGAATATCCTTCTTGTACTTTTTCGTGAAACGCTCTAAAAAGTGATGCGTGAGAAGTTCGATGTCGCTGCCACGTTCACGAAGTGGTGGGATATGCAGCTCGATGGTGTTGATGCGATACAGGAGATCCTGCCGGAACTCCCCCGCGGCTACCATCTCGTGGATATCGGCGTTGGTGGCGCACAGCAGGCGCACGTTGATATGGATGGGCGTGGTTCCGCCCAAGCGGGTTATCTGTCGCTTTTCAATGGCCGTGAGCAGTTTCATCTGCATGGCGGGCGACAGGTTGGCAATCTCGTCTAAGAAGAGCGTGCCTCCCGACGCGATTTCAAACCTACCACTCTTCTCTTTTTTGGCATCGGTAAACGCCCCCTTTTCGTACCCGAAAAGCTCACTTTCGAACAGTGTTTCGGGGATGGTTCCCAGGTCGATATGCACGAAGGGTTTATCGGCCCGCGAGGAGGTGTGATACAGCAGGTGGGCAACCAGATCTTTCCCCGTGCCGTTCTCGCCCAATATTAAGATATTGGCATCGGTATCTTTCAGCTTGTCGATGGTCTCAAAAAGGGCGAGCATCGGTGCACTCTCCCCGATGATTTCGGGGAACGATTGCTGGCTCTGCAATGCCGCCACCTGCTTTTTTAGTCGTGACACCTCCGTGCGGCTGCGGCGCAACTGCACGGCAGATGCCACCGTGGCCAACAGCTTGTCCTTGGCCCAAGGCTTGGGGATAAAATCGGTGGCACCCGCTTTAATGGCTTGCACTGCTTTCTCCGTGTCGGAATAGGCGGTAATAAAGATCACCACGGCATCGGGATCGATCTCTTTTATTTTTTTCAACCATAGAAAACCCTCCTGCCCGCTATCGGCATCTTGCGTGAAGTTCATATCCAGCAAGATCACGTCCGGCTCGAACGTCTCCATGAAATGAGCCACCCTTTCGGGCTGCGTGGTAACCTTCACCTTCTCCACGTGCGGCTTCAGCAGCAGGTTGAGGGCGAAGAGAATATCCTCGTTATCGTCGATGATCAGTATTTTTCCTTGTTTTTGCATAATGCGATCTATATATCCACTTCACTCCAAGGCACCACTTGCGCCACGCTTCGCTCCTGACGTTCCTCGCCTCCATAGACCAATGTCTTGCTCAATTTCACATCCGTTTCAAGGGCGGCGTAATAATTCAAACCCTTAAACAGATCGGGCATAACGGTTCGCGTGGCTTTTATCTCCACGATTTCGGTTTCACGCGGCTTCTCGATAAGCAAATCCACTTCATTGCCGTGTGAGTCACGCCAAAACCACAAGTCGGTTTGCCTCTCATTTTTATGGTATCTCTTTTTCACGTACTCCGAAATGACCATATTTTCGAATAATGCCCCCTTTACGGACTGGTTATTCATTTGAGACACATCGTTTATCCTAAGCAAATGGCACAACAATCCCGTGTCGTGAAAATAGAGCTTCGGTGACTTTGTAACACGTTTGCTGAAGTTTCTGTAATAGGGTTGCAATAAGAAAATCACGTAACTGTTTTCTAAAGCGGATAGCCACGATTTAACCGTTGGAGATGATATACCGCACTCCTTTGCCAAACTGCTCATATTCAGGATTTGTCCGGCCCTGGTGGCGCATAACGCTAAAAACTTTCGAAACAAACTCATGTCTTGAATAGCAAGCAACTCGCTTACATCTCGCTGAATATAAGTCTCAATGTAATTGGGATAGAAATCCGAGGGCATGATGTCTCGATCGTAGATTGCCGGGTAAAATCCTTTAAGCAGATGTGCTGTATAGTCATTTTGAAGCCATCCGGCACTTTTTAATTCTTGGAAATCGAACGGGAACAATCTAAAAATGGCAACCCTACCTGCCAGACTTTGGGTGATGCTTTGCATCAGGTGAAAGTTTTGCGAACCCGAAAAAATAAACTGCCCCATTATTCTGCTGTCATCTACAATAGATTGCACGTATGAAAACAGGTGTGGCACTCGTTGCACCTCATCGAAAATAACCTGCTTATCGTATTGTTTCAAAAAGCTGCGGGGATCATTTTCCGCGAAACTTCGCATGTCAGGATCTTCAAGGCTCACGTACCTGTAATCAGAAAACATCCCTCTTAGCAAGGTTGTTTTACCCGACTGCCTTGGTCCCGTGAGAACAATGACAGGGTACTTATCAACCATCTGTCTCATTGCGCCCACTATTTCTCGGTGAACTAACATGGTTATTCTTTGAATTCGTTCGCGGTGCAAATATAGTGGATATTTTATTATTACACAAGAAATATTTTAAGTTTACACAAGTATAATTTTAAATATGCACGATCAATATTTTATATTTACACANNTCTCCACAACTATCCAATATGCCCGATGATCCTGTAAGTTCTATGGACGATGTGTTTTCGAGTATTCCAAATTCGTCCAATGAACTTAACGTGCCTTCACTCCACAAATGTACATATATTTCCTTTACAAATGGTGTGCGAAATCGAACATTTTTCGTGCGAAGCCGCACATTTAACGAACGGGGCAAAGAGTGTATCTGTCTATTTATAAGCAGGTTATCCATTTGGCACATCTTTTGTTACACGGTTTTCATTATGAGATACATTTGCTTTATCGTGCTTGTCCTTCTCTCTTTGGGACAACTCAACGCCCAAGACACGCTTCGTTTGACATTGAACGAAGTGGTGGCGCTTGCCCGGAAACAGTCGCCACAAGCGGTGGCGGCACGGCACCAGTATCGGGCTGCCTACTGGAACTGGCGCTCGTTCAAGGCCGATTACCTGCCGAGCCTCACCTTCTCGTCCAGTTCGCAACTCAACCGCTCCATTAGTCCCATTACCTTACCCGATGGGACGGACAGTTTCGTGCAACGAAACCAGTTGCTCAATGGCGGCACGTTGACCATCAACCAAAACGTCGCCTTGCTGGGCGGGAGCTTTTTCGTGCAAAGCGGGCTGCAGCGGCTGGATATATTCTCCGAAAGGCAGAAGTCGTTCAAGTCCACCCCCGTGTTGATCGGCTATTCGCAAAGTCTCTCCGGGTACAATTCCCTGAAGTGGAATAAGCGGATTGAACCCGTACGGTATGAAGCGGCCAAAAAGCAATATGTAGAGACGCTTGAGCTCACGGCTTCGGCGGCGGCGATGAAGTTTTTCCAACTGGCCACGGCGCAGAGCAATTTTCAATCGGCAAGCTACAATTACGCCAATGCCGACACGCTGTTTCACTACGCGCAGGGGCGTTACGAAATCGGCACGATAACCGAGAACGAGATGTTGCAGCTCGAGATCAATTACCTCACGGAACAGACGAACCGACTGAATGCCCGCATCGAGATGGACGACCGCATTCAAGATTTACGGAGTTTCCTGGGAATTACCGAGAACGTGGAGATCGTGGTGGATGTGAGCGAGTCGGTTCCCGATTTCACGGTTCCCGTGAACGAGGCGCTGCAGCTTGCCCTGCAAAACAGTCCCGATATAGAGCTGTTAGCCCTGCAAAAACTGCAAAGTGAAAGCGCGTTGGCTTCCGCCGAAGCCTCGCGGGGATTTAAAGCCGATCTCTACATGCAGTTGGGATTGTCGCAAACCGACACCCATTTTGATAAAGTCTATCAAAACCCGCTGAACCAGCAGTTGGTCAGCTTGGGCATTCGTATTCCCATCTTGGATTGGGGTGTGGGACGGGGACGGGTGGAGGTGGCAAAGAGCAACCTCGAAAGGGTAAAAATCAATATCGCCCAAGCGCAGATCGATTTTGAGGCCAACGTGATAAAGCTGGTGAAGCAGTTCAACTTGCAGGCCGACAAGGTCGCCATCGCGCGAAAGACATCGGAGCGGGCCGCTCGCCGCAACGACGTGGCGTACCGCCTCTACCTGCTTGGGAAATCGACCGTGCTCGACCTGAACGCCGCCATTGCCGAGAAAGACCGCTCGCAACACTACTATATCAGCGAACTGCGAAGCTACTGGAGCCTCTATTACGGGTTACGGAGCATCACGGGATGGGACTTTGAAAAGGGGAAAAGCTTAAACCATGATTATTTGAATTTGAATGATTAATCGTAATAGATTTCGGGTTACTGTTTTTTATGGAGCCTTCACGTTTTCGTAGTTCGGGCTTATCCCATGCAGCCATATAACAAAAATTCATGTAGAGACAAATTGATCAATAATCCATCAAAAAAACGATGACACGCTTAAAACCAACCATCAAATCGCTTCTCCTGCTTATGGGATTTGGATGGCTCTCCATGAGCAGCCACGCGGTTTCTATCTCCAAACCGCAACAAGACGAACCTACCCAAAACCTGCTTTACGGTACTTGGTGCGACCCGAAAACCAACGAATGGATCATCGGCTTTTTTGATACAATAGTGGTTTATGAAAATCAGGCCTGGTATTATCAAATCGTTTCGAATAAAAAGAGCAACTACCGCGTAGAACTAAAAAATGGCGACAAAACAAAACTTGTAAAGGTAAAACTAATAGGGAAGGATAAAAAGCGGTGTAAACTGACCGACCATAACAGGAAAATTCAGCTTATTCATACACCCAAACCCTTGCCCTACAGCTACCCCGACATGAAACCCTTTGTCAATAACGGCTACAAGATAGACTCCGTAACCATTCACGGCTACTTGCAAAACGTTCCGAACAGGGAGAAACCTTTTAGTGTAGCTTACACCAATATCCTAACTGATAAACAGGACCATTTTTATGCTGATATTAACGAGGATGGACTGTTTACGCTTACATTTCCGGTGCTAAACAGCACTGAGGTCTTTCTTGATTGGGGTAGAAGCACAATCATAGATATTGTAGAACCCGGGGAAACCTATTTCATATACATTGATTTCGCGGGCAATCCTGATTTGTGGCAAGTAAACAACGAGGCAATCTGGCATATGGGTGATAACGTGCGTTTGCACCGAGAGATGACGATAAGCAGGAAATTAAGCATCTTAGCAGCAAAGTATCCCTATTATGATGAGTACCGTGGCAAATTAGACCTATATCTGGATGTGATGAAAGATATATTCGAAAGAAACTCGGAAGCTACAAAACAATACATAATCAATAATCCGCAACTATCGGACAGGATGTTATATTACCTTGAAAAAAATGATGTTTTTGATTTCGCTTTTCGTCTGATGCAGGGCAGATTTGGATTAGATCGGAATAAAAAAGAACAATTCAGTGTAGCCTATATGCAACTTGCTGATAGTATAATGAATGTACTACCAACTCCTTTAACCGTGGTAAATGGTGTCAGCCCTTTTATAAGGGATTATACAGCTTATTATAAAGAAAAAGAGAGGGGAAATGTAATACTTTCAGAAGTTGAAGCTTTGAAGTATTTTGACAAACAAGGTGTTTTCCCACTTACAGACACGCAGCGTAATGCTGTAAAAGAAGCAACTCACGTGATTGGCCGTGTATTATTTCTTCAATTGAGAGGCAAAAGTGAAGATGACAAGGAAAAAGTTGAAGAGAGGATAAATGAGATGACAAAACCTTATGAAGAGTGCTTACTCACCTATTACGACCTAACGAACGACCCGAAATTCAAACAGCTTTTAGAAAACGAATGGATAAATGCCCAACCAAAAGCAGAAATTTTAACGGAGATTGAACAGGTAGAAACATTGAATTTATCGGAATTATTAAATGATTTATTGCTGACGCGATACGCGTTTTACACCTACAGTGCTAAAAGAAAGCCGTTTAAAGATGAGGCGTTTAATCTGTTAAGTCAGAAAGTAAAACATCAAGAGTTCCGAAGCTTACTTCAAGAAGAGCAAAATAAATACGTGGACTTGCAAGATCAGAGTATTAGATATGTCGAGTCACTGAAACGTACCGATCACCTGAAAGACGCTAAAGATGCCGACGAACTGCTGAAAAAACTGACCGAACCCTATCTGGGTAAAGTTATCTATATCGACTTTTGGGG